>Ga0102588_1000029_pt1 | contig 481690 bp, 444 predicted proteins | sample AraplaMF_Col_mMS_FD_76854 | JGI IMG/M metagenome (GOLD analysis project Ga0102588, IMG submission 76854) | Arabidopsis root microbial communities from the University of North Carolina, USA - plate scrape MF_Col_mMS (SPADES assembly) (version 2) | ecosystem: Host-associated > Plants > Roots >... | reverse complement strand
CGCCACCTCTCCGATGACCTATCTGCAGGTCACGCAAGGAAGGTCCGCGCCGACGAAAGAGTAGTTTATAATACTGTATATCCATCCAGCATTATGGATTGTCTGGAGCTAAGTGGATACCCCATATGCATATACAGTAGTTTAGCAAGCCCTTTCCGGTTAGCATAGCCCCCATGTGTACCAATTACCGCCCCACTTCGCGCGACCTCTTGCATGAAATGATGGGTCTCGACCTGGCGACCCTGGCTGACATGGAATGGCCGGACGAGACCTGGAAAGACTACAACGCGCCCATCATCCGCCTCGGCATGGATGGCCAGCCGGAATGCGTAGTCGCCTCGTTCGGCTTCGTTCCACGCCGTCATGTGCCTGCGGCGATGCCATCGCTGACCACGATGAACGCCCGCAGCGAAACGGTGGGGCAGCTACGTTCATACAGCAAATATTGGAGATCCAGCCAGCTCTGCCTGGTGCCGATGACTGGTTTCTATGAGCCGAACTACGAGTCGGGCAAGGCCGTGCGCTGGCAGATCGCCATGGCCGACAAGCGTCCCTTCGCCGTGGCCGGCATGTGGCGCAGCTGGGAAGAAGCCGATGGCAGCACCAGCAATTCATTCACGCAGCTCACCATTAACGCCGATGAACATCCCCTGCTCAAGCGCTTCCACAAGCCGGATGACGAAAAACGTACGCTGGTCGTAGTGCCGCCGGAAGCTTACAGCGACTGGCTCTCCTGTCGCGACCCCGAATTTGCCCGCGCTTTCCTCAACCCATATCCGCATGAGCTGATGCAAGCCTGGGAAGACCCACGCCCAGCGGCAAAGAAAAAGCCTGCCGCCGAAAAGCAGCAATCCTTGTTGGATTTTTAAATAACTGGCCTGCCCTACAGGAATCGAACCTGTGACCCTCGGCTTAGAAGGCCGATGCTCTATCCAACTGAGCTAAGGGCAGAGACGCGGGCAAGGCGATAAAAAAGCGTTGCCGCAAATGAAAAGCGGGTTGTCCGAAGACAACCCGCTCGAGGAATTTCCTGGTCGGAGTACAAGGATTCGAACCTTGGACCCCCTGCTCCCAAAGCAGGTGCGCTACCGGGCTGCGCTACACTCCGATGAACGAATAATACCCCGGCGAGGCATCATTCGTCAATGTCACGACGGCAACTTTACGCTGCCAGCGCGGTCTCGACTTTATCGGCGATGCGGCGTGCCATGCTCTGCGCTTTGTCTGCGTCGCGCGCTTCAACCATGACGCGGATCAGAGGCTCGGTGCCGGAGGCGCGGATCAGGACGCGGCCAGTATCGCCCAGTTCGGCTTCCACTTTTTCTTTTTCCGCGACCATGGCGGCGTTCTTGGTCCAGTCGAAGCCGGCCTGAACACGCACGTTGATCAGGGTCTGCGGGAACAGCGTAACTTCGCCGGCGATCTGGGCCAAGGTCTTGCCGCTGCGCTTGAGCGCCGACAGCACTTGCAGCGCGGAAATGATGCCGTCGCCGGTGCTGTGCTTGTCCAGCGCCAGCAGGTGGCCACTGCCCTCGCCGCCCAGGATCCAGCCTTTTTCCTGCATCACTTCCAGCACGTAGCGGTCGCCGACTTTGGCGCGTGCGAAGCCGATGCCCTTTTGCTTCAGGGCCACTTCGACGGCCATATTGGTCATCAGGGTGCCGACTGCGCCAGCCACGCCGCCATTGGCCAGGCGGTCCATCACCATCACGTACAGCAGCTCGTCGCCGTTGTACATGCGGCCTGCCGCGTCGCACATGATCAGGCGGTCAGCGTCGCCATCCAGGGCGATACCGAGGTCGGCTTTGTGTTCCAGCACGGCTGCGGCCATGGCCTTAGGGGCGGTAGCGCCAACGCCGTCGTTGATGTTCAGGCCGTCCGGCTTGTTGCCGATGGCGACCACTTCCGCGCCGAGTTCGTGGAAGACGTGCGGGGCGATATTGTAGGCGGCGCCGTGGGCGCAATCGACCACGACCTTCAGGCCGCGCAGGTCCAGCTCGTTCGGGAAGGTGCTCTTGCAGAATTCGATGTAGCGGCCGGAAGCGTCGTCCAGGCGGCGGGCGCGGCCCAGCTTTTCCGGCGACACGCATTCCATCGGCTGTTCCAGCATGGCTTCGATGTCCAGCTCAACGGAATCGGGCAGCTTGGTGCCCTGGTCGGAGAAGAACTTGATGCCGTTATCCTGGAACGGGTTGTGCGAAGCCGAAATCACCACGCCGGCCTGCAGGCGCAGAGCGCGGGTCAGGTAGGCGATGGCCGGGGTCGGCATTGGGCCGGCCAGTTTCACGTCCACGCCGGCGGCGGAAAAACCTGCTTCCAGCGCGGCTTCCAGCATATAGCCGGAAATACGGGTGTCCTTGCCGATCAGTACGGTAGGACGGGCAGTGCCGGTGCTGGCGGTCTTGGCCAGTACCTTGCCTGCGGCATAGCCAAGGCGCATGACGAAATCGGGGGTAATCGGCGCTTGGCCCACCAGGCCGCGAACGCCATCAGTACCGAAATATTTACGTGCCATATTGTTTTCTCTTCCTTTCTTAATGAGCCGCCTGCCACACGCGCAGTGCGTCGACGGTCTCTGCTACATCGTGCACCCTGACGATCTGGGCGCCATGCGCGACTGCTGCCAGCGCGCCGCCGATACTGCCGGCCAGTCGCTGCTCAACTGGCTTGCCGGTCACTGCGCCGATCATGGACTTGCGCGACAAGCCTGCCAGCAGCGGCACGCCGAGTTCGGCAACCATCTGTTTGCCTGCCTTCAGCAGCGCGTAATTGTGTTCAACCGTTTTCCCGAAACCGAAGCCGGGATCGATCCACAGGCGCTCCTTGTCGATGCCCGCCGCCGTCAGGACGGCAATGCGTTCGGCCAGGAAATCCGTGACTTCGCGCACGACGTCATTGTACTCGGGGTTGGATTGCATTGTTGTAGGATTATCAAGCATGTGCATGATGCACAACGCGCAATCGCTATCTTTGACGGCTTCGATCGCGCCGGGAGCGCGGAAACCGTTTATATCGTTGATCATGTCGACGCCTGCAAGTACCGCTTCACGCATGACTTCCGGTTTGTAGGTGTCGACGCTGATGGCTTTGCCGCAGTCGCGCAGGGCGAAAATGAGGGGCATTACGCGGCGCAGCTCTTCGTCCAGCGTTACTGCCGGTGCGCCAGGGCGGCTACTCTCGCCGCCGATGTCGATGATATCGACGCCGTCGCGGATCATCTGTTCGGCGTGGGTGATTGCGTAGTCGAGGCTGGCGAACTGGCCGCCGTCGCTGAAGGAATCAGGCGTGGCGTTGAGGATGCCCATCACCAGCGCGCGGCTGGTAGGGAAATTGAAGCGTCCGAATTTATGAGGCATAGGCAGGAAAAAAGGGGACGTAACACATTAAAAATGTGTTACGTCCCCTTTTTGAAGGCGATTAAGCAGGTGCGGTGGCGTTCGGGTTCGGGCTGGAGCCGGAACCGCCGTCGCTGCCTGGCTGCTTGCGGATGGTGGTGCCGGCCTTCGGTGGGCGCGGCTCCTGGCCAGCCATGATGTCGTTCACCTGGTCTGCGTCGATGGTTTCCCATTCCAGCAGGGCCTTGGTCATTACTTCGACTTTTTCGCGGTTCTCTTCCAGCAGCTTGCGCGCCAGGGCGTACTGCGAGTCGAGGATGGTGCGGATTTCCGCATCGACCTTTTGCTGGGTCGCTTCGGAGATGGTCTTGTTGGCGCCGCCCAGCCAGCCGTCGTTCTGGCTGTCTTCGTACACCATCACGCCCAGCGCATCGCTCATGCCGTACTTGGTGACCATGGCGCGGGCCAGCTTAGTGGCGCGGGCGAAGTCATTCGAAGCACCGGTCGACATCTGGCCGACAAAAATCTCTTCCGCGATACGGCCGCCGAACAGGATGGAAATCTCTTCCAGCATCTTGTCCTTGTAGCCCGAAATATTGTCGTGCTCAGGCAGCTGCCAGGTCAGGCCCAGCGCCCAGCCACGCGGCATGATGGTCACTTTGTGGACCGGATCAGCCTTCGGCAGGAGCTTGGCCACAACGGCGTGGCCGGACTCGTGGTAAGCGGTATTGCGGCGCTCTTCTTCGCGGATAACCATGGACTTGCGTTCCGGGCCCATGAAGATCTTGTCCTTCGCGTCTTCGAAATCGATCATGTCGACCAGGCGCTTGTTGCGGCGCGCGGCGAACAGTGCGGCTTCGTTGACCAGATTGGCCAGGTCGGCGCCCGAGAAGCCAGGAGTACCGCGTGCCAGGATGTCGGCTTTCACGTCGGTGCTGATCGGCACTTTGCGCATGTGGACGTTCAGGATCTGTTCGCGGCCGCGGATATCCGGCAGGCCCACGGACACCTGGCGGTCGAAACGGCCAGGACGCAGCAGCGCCTTGTCCAGCACGTCGGCACGGTTGGTCGCGGCAATCACGATCACGCCGGACGATGCTTCGAAACCGTCCATTTCAACCAGCAGCTGGTTCAGGGTCTGTTCGCGTTCGTCGTTACCGCCGCCCATGCCGGCGCCACGATGGCGGCCGACAGCGTCGATCTCGTCGATGAAGATGATGCAAGGCGAATGCTTCTTGGCGTTCTCGAACATGTCGCGCACGCGGGATGCACCCACGCCGACGAACATTTCAACGAAGTCCGAACCGGAAATCGAGAAGAACGGCACCTTGGCTTCACCTGCAATGGCGCGCGCCAGCAGGGTCTTACCGGTACCTGGAGGACCTACCATCAGCACGCCGCGTGGAATACGGCCGCCCAGTTTCTGGAACTTGGTCGGGTCTTTCAGGAAGTCGACGATCTCGGTCACTTCCTCTTTGGCTTCATCGCAACCCGCCACGTCGGCGAAGGTCACGGTGTTATTGGTTTCGTCCAGCATGCGCGCCTTCGACTTGCCGAAGGAGAACGCACCGCCCTTGCCTCCGCCTTGCATCTGTCGCATGAAGAAAATCCATACGCCGATCAGCAGCAGCATCGGGAACCACGAAACGAATACTTGTTGCAGAATGCCTGGCTCTTCCGGCGGCTTCACGTCGAAGCGCACGCCGTTGTCGCGCAGGTCGCCGATCAGGCCACGGTCCAGGAAGGTGGACGTGGTGCGGACTTTGGAATCATCAAGGCGGGTGGCGGTAATGGCGCTGCCTTCAATTACAACCTCTTTGATGCGTTTTGCTTTGACCTCATCAAGAAGATCGGAATATTGGATGGCCTTTACGCCGCCGGTCATGCTGTGGCTGTCAAATTGCTTAAACAGCATAAATAACAGCAAGGCCACGACGACCCAAATAGCCGATTTAGAAAACATGTTATTCACGAAAACTCCTTGGATGCGCGGGCGCACCAGTTACCTGTAGCAGAAATCCGATTTTACTCGTTAAACCCGGGCCATGCTACAGACAGGCCCAATGGTGCACACTCCTGCGCCGGATATGTGGGTTTTTCCAGCCAAATCAAGGGCTAAATTAACATTATTCCACCGGATTTTTCAGTCCGCGCCCCAAAAGGAAGATTTCGGACGATTTATCGCGGCTGGCCTTGGGCTTTTTCTGGACCACGGTCTTGAATTCGCGGCGGAATTTCTCGACGATCTGGCTGAATCCCATGTCCTTGAAACATTTCACCAATAAAGCGCCACTTGGCTTCATATGGTGCTGGCTGAAATCAATGGCGATATCGATCAGGTCTTCCATGCGGGCCGCATCGGCCACCGATATACCTGACAGATTGGGCGCCATATCGGACAAAACAAGGTCGGCTTTCCGGCCTTGCAGAACCTCGGCCAACTGGTCGAGGACTTCCTGCTCGCGGAAATCGCCCTGGATAAAGTGCATATCGGCGATCGGCTCCATCGGCAGGATATCCAGTCCGATCATGGTGCCATTGATGCCGCCATCCTCTTTGCCCGCCAGCTTGCGGCGGGTGTACTGGCCCCAGGATCCAGGGGTACAGCCCAGGTCGACGATGACCTGGCCGGGCTTGATCAGCTTTTCGTCTTCATCGATCTCTTTGAGCTTGTAGGCGGCCCGGGCGCGATAGCCATCCTTCTGGGCGGCACGGACATAAGGATCGTTAATATGGTCGTGCAACCAGTTTTTGTTTATTTTGTTCTTAGCCATTAGCGTAGAATACTGCCTTTAAGAGAAACCTATCCAAAAATAACTATGCTGAACCTTACCCCTGCCGAACGCAGCGTCCTGCGCGCCGAAGCCCATGGCCTGAAACCTATCGTCATGGTGGGCGAATCCGGCCTGACCCCTTCCGTGATGAAGGAAATCGAGCTCGGCCTGGACTCCCACGGCTTGATCAAGGTGCGCGTTTTCGGCGATGACCGCGAAGCCCGCATCGAAATGTACGAAACCATCTGCGAGAAGACTGGCGCGGCGCCGGTACAGCACATTGGCAAGCTGCTGGTGCTGTACCGTCCTAAGGTCGATGCCGAGAAGTCTTCTTCCGGCAAGGCCGGCAAAGGCATGCGCATGGTGACCATCGTTAAGCCTAGCGCTTCGGGCACCAAGAAGCCGTCGGTTTCCAAGGTACTGCTGAAGGGTAATGAGCGCGTTACCGCTGGCGGCACCATCAAGCGTGTCAAGAAGAAGACTGGTACCAAGAAAACTGTTGGCTGAATTTAAAACCGGGAGAACCGGGAAGCCAAAAAAGGGGACGTACCCTTTAAAAGGGGTACGTCCCCTTTTTTTTGGCTTCCCGGTTCTCCCGGTTTTTTTACGCCTGTTTCCAGACCAGCCAGCCCGCCAACAGGCTCTGCACCAGGTAAATGGTGCTCGAAATCCCATGCAGCTTGCCGAAGCTGCCATCACCGGAAGCCTTGGCCGCCGCCATCATCGGCTGCAAGCCGAAGTGCGACACCACTGTGCACATCACCATCACAACCACGATCAGCAGCACCGAACGGCGACGCTTGGGCGTCCAGTCGCGGGTCCCGAAAAACAGCAGCACGCCCATGGCGGCGCCGCAGCCCAGCGACAGCATGGCCTCGGCATGGAACATCATCCCGGCGATGGAGCCGGCCAGCACCCGGTCCAGCGACGCGAAAAGCGTCGGCGCCACCAGGTAGCCCACAGCCCACAAGCTGCCGGCCCACAGGGCGGCAACCAGCAGGCGCACTTTAGCCAGCAGCATTAAACGTAGCGGACTTCGATGATTTCGTATTCGCGCGGGCCGGACGGCGCCTGCACTTCCACCACGTCGCCGGCGTATTTGCCGATCAGGGCGCGGGCGATTGGCGAGGTCACGGAGACCTTGCTCATTTTCAGGTCGGCTTCATCGGTACCGACGATCTGGTAGCTCACCTTGGAGCCGGACTCCAGGTCTTCCAGGTCCACGGTGGAGGCGAACACCACGCGGCCTTCCGCATCCAGGGTGGCAGGGTCGATGATCTGTGCCGAGCTCAGCTTGCCTTCCAGTTCCGCGATACGGCCTTCGACGAAGGCTTGGCGCTCTTTGGCGGCGTCGTATTCCGCGTTTTCGGACAGGTCACCGTGCGAACGCGCTTCGGCGATGGCATCGATGACAATGCGGCGTTCCTTGGTCTTGAGCTGGTGCAGCTCTTCTTTCAGGAGTTCGGCGCCGAATTTAGTCAGTGGAACGGTATTCATGTCAGTCTCTTGTTAAATTGCTAAAAAACACAGAGCCCGCGCCATGCTTCGGCGCGGGCTCTGTGGTTATCTTGTCAAGCGTACTACTTACTGAGGCTTAGTTTAAAGACTTATGCAGGCCTTGTAAATCGTACACACGCAATTCGTCCAGATGGCGGATACCGGCGACTGCCGCTTCCGCACCGGCGATGGTCGTGTAGGTGGTCACGCGGGCCGCCAGCGACGAGGTACGGATGTTGCGCGAGTCGTTGATCGCGGTACGCTTCTCTTCCACGGTGTTGATCACCAGGACGATTTCGTGGTTCTTGATCATGTCGACCACGTGCGGACGACCTTCGGACATCTTGTTCACCGGGGTGACAGGAATGCCGGCAGCGGCGATCACGGCGGCGGTGCCCTTGGTGGCGCACAGGGTAAAGCCGGCGTCGACCAGATCTTTCGCCACTTTCACGGCGCGCGGCTTGTCCGACGCTTTCACCGACAGGAAGACCTTGCCCGACTTCGGCAGCTTGACGCCGGCGCCCAGCTGCGACTTCACGAAGGCTTCCGCGAAGGTGGTGCCAACGCCCATCACTTCACCGGTCGATTTCATCTCTGGGCCGAGGATGGTGTCCACGCCAGGGAATTTCACGAACGGGAACACGGCTTCCTTGACGCTGTAGTACGGCGGCACGACTTCCTTGGTGATGCCCTGGTCCGCCAGCTTCTGGCCGACCATGCAGCGTGCGGCGATCTTGGCCAGCTGCAGGCCGGTCGCCTTGGACACGTAAGGCACGGTACGCGATGCGCGCGGGTTCACTTCCAGCACGTAGACGACGTCTTTGCCGTCCTGCTTCTGGATCGCGAACTGCACGTTCATCAGGCCGACCACGTTCAGGCCCTTGGCCATCAGCGAGGTCTGGCGCTTCAGTTCATCGATGGTTTCCTGCGACAGCGAGTAAGGCGGCAGCGAGCAGGCGGAGTCGCCCGAGTGAACGCCGGCCTGTTCGATGTGTTCCATCACGCCGCCGATGAAGGTGGTGTCGCCGTCGGAGATGCAGTCCACGTCGCACTCGATCGCGTCGTTCAGGAAGCGGTCCAGCAGCACCGGGGAGTCGTTCGACACCTTCACTGCTTCGCGCATGTAGCGCTCCAGGTCGCGCTGCTCGTGCACGATTTCCATCGCACGGCCGCCCAACACGTAGGAAGGACGCACCACCAGCGGGTAGCCGATTTCCTGTGCCAGCGCCAGCGCTTCTTCTTCGGTGCGCGCGGTGCGGTTAGGCGGCTGGCGCAGGCCCAGGTCCTGCAGCAGCTTCTGGAAGCGCTCGCGGTCTTCCGCAGCGTCGATCATGTCAGGCGAGGTGCCGATGATCGGCACGCCGTTGGCTTCCAGGTCCAGCGCCAGCTTCAGCGGGGTCTGGCCGCCGTACTGCACGATCACGCCGACCGGTTTTTCCAGGTCGACGATTTCCAGCACGTCTTCCAGGGTCAGCGACTCGAAGTACAGGCGGTCGGAAGTATCGTAGTCGGTCGACACGGTTTCCGGGTTGCAGTTGACCATGATGGTCTCGTAGCCGTCTTCGCGCATTGCCAGCGCGGCGTGCACGCAGCAGTAGTCGAATTCGATACCCTGGCCGATACGGTTCGGGCCACCGCCCAGCACCATGATCTTCTTCTTGTCGGTCGGGTTGGACTCGCACTCTTCATCGTAGGTCGAGTACATGTAAGCGGTGTCGGTCGAGAACTCGGCGGCGCAGGTGTCGACGCGCTTGTACACCGGACGGATGCCCAGTTCGCGGCGCTTGTTGCGCACGGCGGTGTCGCCGCATTGCAGCAGGTAGCCCAGGCGGCGGTCGGAGAAGCCCTTCTGTTTCAGCTTGTACAGGGTGTTCTTGTCCAGGTTTTCCAGCTTCTGGGTGTCCAGCCACAGTTCCAGGTCGATGATTTCCTTGATCTGCACCAGGAACCACATATCAATTTTGGTCAGGTTGTACACCTCTTCCAGGGTGAAGCCCTGGGCAAAAGCGTCGCCCACGTACCAGATGCGGTCCGGACCTGGCTCGCCCAGCTCCTCTTCCAGCTTCTCGCGGTCGGTGGTCTTCTGGTTCATGCCGTCCACACCCACTTCCAGGCCGCGCAGGGCTTTCTGGAACGATTCCTGGAAGGTGCGGCCCATCGCCATCACTTCGCCCACGGATTTCATCTGGGTGGTCAGGTGGTGGTCGGCTGCAGGGAATTTTTCGAAGGTGAAGCGCGGCACCTTGGTCACGACGTAGTCGATCGAAGGTTCGAACGAGGCCGGGGTCGCGCCGCCGGTGATTTCGTTGCGCAGTTCATCCAGGGTGAAGCCCACGGCCAGTTTCGCTGCAACCTTGGCGATCGGGAAGCCGGTGGCTTTCGATGCCAGTGCCGAGGAACGGGACACACGCGGGTTCATCTCGATGACGATCATGCGGCCGTCTTTCGGGTTGATCGAGAACTGCACGTTGGAGCCGCCGGTATCCACGCCGATCTCGCGCAGCACTGCCAGCGAGGCATTGCGCATGATCTGGTATTCCTTGTCGGTCAGGGTCTGTGCCGGAGCGACGGTAATGGAGTCGCCGGTGTGCACGCCCATCGGGTCCAGGTTTTCGATCGAGCACACGATGATGCAGTTGTCCGCCTTGTCGCGCACCACTTCCATCTCGTACTCTTTCCAGCCCAGCAGCGATTCTTCGATCAGCAGCTCATTGGTTGGCGAAGCTTCCAGGCCGCGCTTGCAGATCGCTTCGAATTCTTCTTCGTTGTAAGCGATACCGCCGCCGGAGCCGCCCATGGTGAACGATGGACGGATGATGGTCGGGAAGCCGACTTCCTTCTGTACCGCCCACGATTCTTCCATCGAGTGCGCCACGCCGGAACGTGCCGAACCCAGGCCGATCTTGGTCATCGCGTCCTTGAACTTGGAACGGTCTTCGGCCTTGTCGATGGCTTCCGGGGTGGCGCCGATCAGTTCGACCTTGTACTTGTCCAGCACGCCGTTGCGGTGCAGGTCCAGCGCGCAGTTCAGCGCGGTCTGGCCGCCCATGGTCGGCAGGATCGCGTCAGGGCGTTCCTTGTCGATGATGCGCTCCACAACTTGCCAGGTAATCGGCTCGATGTAGGTCACGTCGGCCATTTCCGGGTCGGTCATGATGGTCGCCGGGTTGGAGTTCACCAGGATGACCTTGTAACCCTCTTCGCGCAGCGCTTTACAAGCTTGCGCGCCGGAGTAGTCGAATTCGCAGGCCTGGCCGATGATGATCGGGCCGGCGCCAATAATCAGGATGCTTTTAATGTCAGAACGTTTTGGCATTTATTTCTTCTCCGCGGCATTCATCATGTTGATGAAGCGGTCAAACAGGTAGGCGACGTCGGTCGGGCCAGGCGATGCTTCAGGGTGGCCCTGGAAGCAGAATGCCGGCACGTCGGTGCGGGCGAAGCCTTGCAGCGAGCCGTCGAACAGCGACACATGGGTCACGCGGCAGTTGGCCGGCAGCGTATTTGCATCCACAGCGAAGCCGTGGTTCTGCGAGGTGATCATCACCTGCTTGCTGTCCAGGTCCTGCACCGGGTGGTTGGCGCCGTGGTGGCCGAACTTCATCTTCAGGGTCTTGGCGCCGGAAGCCAGTGCCATGATCTGGTGGCCCAGGCAGATGCCTAACACCGGGATCTTCTTCTCCATGAAGACTTTGGTCGCTTCAATCGCGTAATCGCATGGCTCTGGATCGCCAGGACCGTTGGACAGGAACACGCCGTCCGGGTTCAGCGAGAGCACGTAGGCGGCGGAAGTCTGCGCCGGCACCACGGTGACTTTGCAGCCGCGCGACGCCAGCATGCGCAGGATGTTGCGCTTGACGCCGAAATCGTAGGCGACCACGTGGAATTTGGCATCGGCTACCTTGCCATAGCCTTTGCCCAGTTCCCACTCGGTCTCGGTCCACTCGTACACTTCCGGCACGGTGACGACTTTGGCCAGGTCCATGCCGGCCAGGCCTGGGAAGCTGCGCGCCAGTTCCAGTGCCTGCTGCACGGACGGCTCGTTGCCCTGCATGCCGGTCACGATGGCGCCGGCCTGCGCGCCCTTTTCGCGCAGCAGGCGGGTCAGCTTGCGGGTGTCGATACCGGCGATGGCGACGATGTTCTCGGCCTTCAGGTAGTCGGACAGCGATTGGCTGGAGCGGAAATTGGAATGGACCAGCGGCAGGTCACGGATGATCAGGCCTGCAGCGTGGACTTTGGATGCTTCGACGTCTTCGGTATTGATACCGTAGTTGCCGATATGCGGGTAAGTCAGGGTGACGATCTGGCGGCTGTAGCTAGGATCGGTCAGGATTTCCTGATAACCCGTCATGGATGTATTGAAAACGACTTCGCCCGTCGTATGACCGGCAGCGCCAATGGAAAAACCTTTAAAGATAGTTCCGTCGGCTAGGGCCAGGATGGCTGGAACGGCAGGGCCAGAAAAAAATGGCGGCAAGGGCAACTCCTGATTAAGTTACCGTAGCGACGCCACTCAGACAACCCACGGGACGCACGGGCGCAATGCCGGGTTCGCGGGTCAGTTGATGATGGATGTGTGAGGTAGGCGCTACGGTCGAATGGTAATTGGCTAAACCTTTGAATTATAACCCAAAGTTCGCCCCTCGGCAAGACCGCGCTAAGGATGTTTCACCTGTTTCAGCGCTTCGGCCAGGCGCGGCGCCAGGGCTGCATGCCGTTTATGCAGGAACAGGTAAAGCGGCACCTGCTCCAGCGGCGGCAGCAATTGCAGCAAATCGGGGTCGGAGGCCAGGGCTGACACGATCTCAGTATTGCGGCGGTCCATGATAACGATCTCGCAACCGCCTTCGCGCAGCATGCGCACCAGGGAGGCATCGCTGTCCAGCCTTTGGCGTGGCATACCAGCGGTGCGTTTCTCGGTCAGCGTGTATCCGCGCCGCATGCACAGGGTATGGCCGCGCAGCGACTTCCAGCCATGCGAAACGTCAAACTTGCGATATGCGAAGGCGGTGGGCTCATACATATAGACAGCTTCGGGCACCTGCACCAGGTCCGGGTAGTCGCTGGCGGCCACCATGCTGCGGCCGATGGCGCCGTCTACCACGCCCTGATTGGCCAGGACCATACCGCGGTCGGGCGGCAGCGCACGGGCAGCTACACCGATGCCTGCGCGGCGAGCGGCAGCTTCCACGATTTGCCAGGCCTCGATATGGGCCGGCGTGCCCGGAATCAGGTAGAGCTGCAAATCCTGGCCTTGCAGGGGCGCCGAGAACAGCACGCACAGCAAGGTGGCCAGGATTTTCATCTCAATCCCCTTCCCCGAGCAGCTTGTGCATGGTGCCGTCGGCCCGCATCTGCTTCAACGCCGCGGCCACTTTCGGCACCAGGGCGGCATGCGTCTTATGCAGGTAAATATAGAGGGGCATGATTTCCATCGGCGGCAACAGGCGCTGCAGCGGCGGATCGGCAGCCATGGCGGCGCGCGCCAGGGCGTTATTGCGCTCCATGATGGCGATTTCGCAGCCGCCTGCGGCAAGCATGCGCAGCATGGTTGCCTCGTCCGGCAGGACCTGGCGCGCCATGTCCTGGGTACGCTGGTCGGTCTGGCGCAGGCCGCGCCGGATGCAGATGGTGTGCGTGCGCAGGGATTCCCAGCCACCCGCCACGTCATAACGCTTATAGGCGAAAGCGGTAGGAGCGTACTGGTAGATCGGCTCCGGAACCTGGATCAGGTTGGGATAGCTCTTTTCGAGGCCGGACGAGCGCCCGACATCGCCGTCGGTGGTGCCCTCATTGGCCAGCACGGCAGAGCGCTCGGGAGATACCTCGCGCACGACTGCCGACACGCCGGCGCGCTGGAAAGCCACTTCAGCAGCCTTCCAAAGGTCAGCATGCGTAGTGCTGCGCGAAATGACGGACAGCTGCAGTTCCTCCGCCCGTAAGGGAAGCGACAGGAACAGCAGCAGCATGGCGAGAGCGGGTTTCATCCTTGTATCTTAGGAATATCTTTCCAAATTTACAAGCACCATGTTTAGCAGCAACGTTTGCTGCCGGTTTTACGCCAGGGCGGCGATGCCTGCCTTGGCGACTTGCGCGTCTTCGTTCGATTTGACACCAGAAACGCCGACAGCGCCAACAGTGTGGCCATCGACCACGATATTGACGCCGCCTTCCAGCGGGGCTTCCACCATCGGCACGCCAACGAAGGAGGTGCGGCCGCCGTTGATCATGTCTTCGTAGACCTTGGATTCGCGGCGGCCCAAGGCCGACATGCGCGCCTTGGCCGGAGCGATGTGGGACGACAGCGGCGCCGCGCCATCCAGGCGCTGCAGCCACAGCAGGTGGCCGCCATCGTCGACGATGGCAATGGTAACGGCCCAGTTATGCTTGATTGCTTCCGCCTCGGCGGCAGCAGCGATTTTCTTGATGTCGTCCAGGGACAGTACTGGCTTGGTGATCATGTCTCGTTTCCTAGCAAATTTTTATTATGGGGCCGGGGTTTCACGGCGCGCCTTCAGCTTCTGCTTCAGTTGCGCCATGACGGCCATGGTTGCCCGCTCGCCGGCCAGCATGGCGCCCGCGCGGTTATTGAATTCGGCAGAACCCATCTTGCCCAGCGGCGGCTGGATCACGATGTCCGCATCGCGCAGTTCCAGCTGGTTGATACGCTGGCCCATGATGGAGAAGGTCTGCATGATGACCTCCAGCGAAGAATTGGTCGCCTGGGAATCGGCCTGGGTGGAAATGTTCACCGCGATGATGAACTCCGCCCCCATTTCCTTGGCAAAGCGCACCGGCACCGGTGCCACCAGGCCGCCGTCCACATAAGTATGTTCGCCAATTTTCACCGGCTGGAAAACACCCGGCACCGCCGAGCTGGCGCGCACCGCCATGCCGGTATTCCCGCGCTGGAACAGGATAGGCTGGCCAGTCTTCAAGTCGGACGCCACAGCGCCGAACGGCATTTTCAGCTTCTCGATGGTGACGTTGTGCACCGCCTTGTTGACGAAGGCTTGCAGCGCCTCGCCTTTCAGCACACCGGAAGACTTGCTGAACAGGGGCAGCGCCCAATCGGAAATGGCCGCCTCATCGAGGTCGGTCGCCATCTTCTGCAAGGTCTTGGCATCGTTACCGGCCGCGTACAGCGCACCGACCACGGAACCGGCGCTTGTGCCGACCACGATATCCGGCACAATGCCCTGGGCTTCCAGGGCCTTGATCACGCCGATATGGGCAAAACCACGCGCAGCCCCGCCGCCCAGGGCGAGGCCGATCTTCACCTTGCGCTGGACCGGAGGCGCAGGCGGCAGCACCGGCTGCTGGGCCGGCGGCTCAACTGAAACCAACGGCACATCGGTCGATTTGACCGGCGGCGGCAACTCGGTGGAAACGGTATTGTTAGGATTGGTCTGGCACCCGGCCAGCGCTGCGGCGGCCAGGATGGCAAAAGCGAAACGTTTTAGCTGCATGTAAAGGTTAATCTGCTCATTTTTTTAGGGCGAGCAGATTTTACCTCAAGCCAACGAATGTCCACCCTGGGGTCAGGAACAGATGTGGACATTTCTTTTGCCTCGGCAAAAAATGTCCACATCTGTTCCTGACCCCAGGGTGGACAAATCTTGGCGTTATGCAGCTTGTGCGGGCTCCACTGTCGTCGAGACGAGCGATTTCGGCAGGCTGACGGTGAAGGTGCTGCCCTGCCCTGCCTCGGAGCTGATATTCAGCTTGCCGCTGTGGCGCAGCAGCACGTGCTTGACGATGGCCAGTCCCAGTCCCGTGCCCTGGGTCTCGCGCGAGCGGCTCTTGTCGACGCGGTAGAAACGTTCGGTCAGGCGCGAAATATGTTCCGGGCTGATGCCGATGCCGGTGTCCTGCACCTGGAATTGCACGCCGGTCGGCGTATCTTCCCAGCGCAGGCGGATGGCGCCGCCCACCGGCGTATATCGCACGGCATTCGATACCAGGTTGCCGAAGGCGCTGTGCAATTCATCCATATTGCCCATCACGTCGCCGCCATGCACTTCCAGCGAAATCTCGTGCTTGCCGCCCGACAGCGCGCGGCCTTCGTGCAGCACCTGCTCCAGCAGCGCTGGGATATTCACGTGCTCCGGCCGCATCGGGTGGTCGACCGATTCGAGGCGCGACAAGGTCAGCATATCCTCGATCAGGTGCTGCATGCGCGTGCTCTGCTCCATCATCAGCTTGAGATGCGCGGCCCGCGTTTCCGGATCCAGCTCCATCGATGCGGCGATTTCCAGGAAGCCGGCAATCACGGTCAGCGGCGTGCGCAGCTCGTGCGATGCGTTGGCGATAAAGTCGCGGCGCATCATCTCGGCGCGCTGGGTCTCGGTGATGTCGTGCGTGACCAGGATCTGGCGGCGGTTTTCGAACGGGATGATATGCACCACCAGCTTGCGGCCGCGAAAATTCAGCGTCAGCGGCTGGTCGTAGCGGCCCAGGATCAGGTAATCCATGAAGTCCGGGCTGCGCACGAGATTCGTGACCCGCATGCCCTTGTCACGCGCTTGCTGCAGGCCCAAGTGCTCTTCCGCCGCTGGATTGCACCATTCGAGGAACAGCACATCGTCCATGATGACGACGCCGTCGGGCAGCAAGTGCATGGCCTGGCGGAAGCGGGCCAGCCACTCGGTCAACTCGGCCTGGTTTTTTTCGTCGTCGCGGCGCAGGCGGTACAGGCGGGCAAAGATATCGGTCCACTCGCCCCAGCCGTCCGGCAAGCGGCCCGATTCCGGCTTTTCCAGCCATTCGCTCAACTGGTACAGGTATTTAAGCTGGATGAAAACGGCCGCCAGGATGCCGGCGAATGCCGCCGCCACGCCGGCCGCCATGCCGAACCACCACCACACCAGGCCCGCACCACCCATCAGGAAGGCCAGGCGGATCCCGACCGGCACCCAGAATACGACTTTTGGATTCATGGCTTCTCGGTCAACATATATCCCACGCTGCGCACCGTCTTGATCAGGTGCTCGGCATCTTTCAGCGCCTTGCGCAGGCGCAGCACGTGGACGTCCACCGTGCGCTCCTCAATCACCACATGATCGCCCCAGACCTTGTCCAGCAGCTGGCTGCGCGAGAACACGCGTTCAGGATGGGCCATGAAGAACTTCAGCAGCTTGTATTCGGCATGGCCGATGTCGATCTTGTTTTCGTTCATCGACACGGTGCAGCTCACCGGGTCCAGCACCACAGGGCCGGCTTTGAGCTGGGTCTCAGCCAGCTCGGGGCTCTTGCGGCGCAACAGCGCGCGGGCACGGGCCAGCAGCTCGCGCGGCGAGAACGGCTTGGTGATGTAGTCGTCGGCGCCGCCGTTCAGGCCTGCCAGCTTGTCCTCTTCCATACTTTTCGCGGTCAGCATGATGACCGGCACGGCGGCAAAGTGGCGGTCGCCGCGGATACGCGCCAGCAGGCGCAGGCCGCTCTGGTCGGGCAGCATCCAGTCCAGCAGCACCAGCTGCGGGGTGCGGGTTTGCATGACTTCCCAGGCTTCCTGCGTGGATTGCGCCACCACGCAGTTCCAGCCCGCTTCGCGCAGCGAGAACCTTACCAGCTCAACGATCGCCGGCTCATCTTCAACAATCAGTACAGTCGTTTTGTCGGATGCCATTATTTGTTTACAGCTTCTTGGGTCGCTCCGTGGGTATGGCGGATATCTTTGCCTTCCACCACGTAGATCACGTATTCGGCGATATTCTTGGCGTGGTCGCCGATGCGCTCGATGGCCTTGGCCACCCACATCGTATCCAGCGCTGCCGAGATTGTACGCGGATCTTCCATCATGAAGGTAATCAGGTTGCGCATGATGGAACGGTATTCGTGGTCGATCACCGCGTCCTGGGCGATCAGCTGCAGCGCGGCTTTTTCGTCGCTGCGGGCGAAGGCGTCCAGTGCGTCGTGCAGCAGGTCGCTGGTGGCGGTGGCAATGGTGCGCACCATTTCGTAATGGTTCAGGGTTACGGCGCCGCGTGCGTGCAGGGCCTTGGCGATGCGCGCGATCTTGGCCGCTTCATCGCCGATGCGTTCCAGGTCGGTGATCACTTTCAGCGTGGCCATCACGGTGCGCAGGTCGTTTGCGGTCGGCTGTCGCTTCACGATCAGGTGGCTGCACTGGTCGTCCAGCTGCACTTCCAGCTGGTTGACGTTGGAGTCTTCGGCAATGACGCGTTCCGCGCGTTCGGTATTGCCGATGCGGAAGCAGGTCATCGCGTCCAGGAACATGGTTTCAACCATGCCGCCCATCAGCAGCACTTTGGAACGGATGCCTTCGAGTTCGGTGTCGTAAGCCTTGGAGGAATGTTCGCCCATCATAATGTCTTCTCTCTCTTCTTCTGATTAGCCAAAACGGCCGGTGATGTAATCCTGGGTCTCTTTGCGCACAGGATTCATGAAAATCTGGTCGGTTTCGCCGAATTCCACCAGTTCGCCCAGGTACATATAGGCCGTGTAGTCGGAGCAGCGTGCCGCCTGCTGCATATTGTGGGTGACGATGGCGATGGTGTAGTCCTCTTTCAGCTCGGAGATCAGTTCTTCGATCTTGGAGGTGGAAATCGGATCCAGTGCGGAAGTCGGTTCATCCAGCAGCAGGACGTCAGGCTTTACCGCCACGCCGCGCGCGATGCACAGGCGCTGCTGCTGGCCGCCGGACAGCGACAGGCCGCTCTTGGTCAGCTTGTCCTTCACTTCGCCCCACAGCGCGGCCTTTTTCAGCGCCCATTCCACGCGCTCGTCCATCTCGCCTTTCGACAGGTCTTCATACAGGCGCACGCCGAAGGCGATATTGTCATAGATCGACATCGGGAACGGGGTCGGCTTCTGGAACACCATGCCTACTTTGGCGCGCAGCATGTTGACGTCCAGGCCCGCTTCCAGGATGTTGTGGCCGCGATAGCGGATAGCGCCTTCTGCGCGTTGGCCTGGATACAGGTCGTACATGCGGTTCAGGGTGCGCAGCAGGGTCGATTTGCCGCAACCGGACGGGCCGATGAAGGCGGTCACCTTCTTTTCGTGGATGTCCAGGTTCACGTTATGCAGGCTGCGCGTCTTACCGTAGTAGAAGTTCAGGCCGGAGATTTCAATGATTTTGCTTGCTTTGGTCATGATCTGTACTCGTTATTTTGGTGCTTTTTGTGCGAACACGGTGCGCGACAGGATATTCAGTGCCAGCACGCTGAAGGTGACGATCAGCGCGCCGCCCCAGGCCAGGGCGCGCCAGTTGTCGTATGGGCTCATGGCGAACTGGTAGATCACTACCGGCAGGTTGGCCAGCGGCTGGTTCATGTCGGCGCTGAAGAACTGGTTATTCAGGGCGGTGAACAGCAGCGGCGCGGTTTCACCGGAAACGCGGGCCACGGCCAGCAGCACGCCGGTCATCACGCCTGCCTTGACGGCGCGCAGGCGCACCATCATCGACACTTTCCAGCGCGGTGCGCCGAGGGCGTAGGCTGCTTCGAGCAGCGAGTTAGGCACCAGTTTCAGCATATTGTCGGTGGTGCGCACCACGACTGGAATCGCGATCAGCGACAGCGCGATAGATCCTGCATAGCCCGAGAAGTGCTGCACATTGGCCACGTACATCGCGTACACGAACAGGCCGATCACGATCGACGGTGCGGACAGCATGATGTCGGTCACGAAGCGGGTAACCTGTGCGATCCTGTTTTCTTCGCCGTATTCAGCCAGGTAGATGCCGGCCAGGATGCCGACCGGGGTCGACACCGCGGTGGACAGGCCCACCATCATCAGCGAACCGACGATGGCATTACGCAGGCCGCCGCCTTCGCTGCCCGGCGCCGGCGTATCGTTGGTGAACATCAGGACGCTCAGGGACTCGAAGCCGTTGATCAGCAGGGTCGCCAGGATCCACAGCAGCGCGATCAGGCCGACCGACATGGCGCCGACCGACAACGTCATGCCGACGCGATGGAAGAACAGCCGCTTGCGGTACACAGGGTTTTTATTCTGGATCATTTCACGCCCTCCCTGCGCGACAAGCCCATCAACATCAGCTTGGCGCCGGACAGGACGATAAAGGTAATAATGAACAGGATCAGGCCCAGCGCGAACAGCGAGGACACGTGCAGCTTGCTGGATGCCTCGGCGAATTCATTGGCCAGCGTCGATGCGATCGAGCTGCCGGGCGAGAACAGCGAGGTCGGCAGCTTGGCCGCGTTACCGATCACGAAGGTGACGGCCATGGTTTCGCCCAGGGCGCGGCCCAGGCCCAGCATGACGCCGCCGACGACGCCGGTCTTGGTGTAAGGCAGCACGACCTTGCGCACCACTTCCCAGCGGGTGCAACCGAGGCCGTATGCCGATTCCTTCAATACGGCTGGCACGATTTCGAACACGTCGCGCATGACGGAAGCGATGAACGGGATGATCATGACTGCCAGGATCAGGCCTGCGGTCAGGATGCCGATGCCCATGGTCGGGCCCTTGAACAGCGCGCCAATGAACGGGATCGCGCCGAAGGTGGCTTTCAGGGCTGGCTGCACGTATTCGCTGAACATCGGCGCGAACACGAACAGGCCCCACATGCCGTAGATGATCGACGGTACGCCGGCCAGCAGTTCGACCGCGGTGCCCAGCGGACGGCGCAGCCAGACCGGGCACACCTCGGTCAGGAACAGGGCGATGCCGAAGCTGACCGGGAAGGCGATCAGCAAGGCGATACCGGCGCTGGCCAGGGTGCCGACGATGGCAATCGCGGCGCCGAACTGGTCGTTGACCGGATCCCATTCAACGGTGGTGATGAAGCCTGGGCCGAACTCTTTCAAGGCCGGCAGCGCACCGTTAATCAAAGAAATGATAATGCCGACCAGTACGAACAGTACAGTCAGCGCAAAGACCATGGTGATCTTGTGGAAGAACCAGTCCTGGATGCGCTGCTTGCGCACGACGGACTGCATGGCAGCTACGGAGGCACTCATGGTGGCGGGTTCCGATAACCGGATGGGAGCTGGTGAGGTGATTTCTGCACTCATAATTTTATGTTGGTTAGCTAACCGGGGAAGCCTGCACTTAGGCTGCCCCGCTTAGCTTCCTCCTTCAAACCCGGTAAACCTGGGTCGTACCCAGGTTTACCGGGTTTCGGAAGATCAGTACAGCGCCTTACCCGAAGCATCCTTCAGGTTAGCCTTCCAGGAACCCTGCACCAGCGACACCACCGAATCAGGCAGTGGAACGTAGTCCAGTTCGGTAGCAGCTGCATCGCCGTTTTTGAATGCCCAGTCAAAGAACTTGATGACTTCTTTGCCCTTGACAGCATCAGCCTGCTGCTTGTGCATCAGGATGTAAGACACGCCGGTGATCGGCCAGGAGTTCTTGCCAGCCTGGTCGGTCAGCACCACGCCGAAGCCTGGGGTCTTGGTCCACTCAGCATGAGCGGCGGCAGCTTTGAAGTTGTCGTCGTCAGGCTGCATCCAGTTGCCGTCCTTGTTCTTCAGCTGGGTGTGAGCGATCTTGTTCTTCTTGGCGTAGGCCCATTCCACGTAGCCGATGGCGCCCTTGATACGCTGCACGTTGGCGGCAACACCGTCGTTACCCTTGCCACCCACGCCGGTTACCCACTTGACTGCAGTGCCGGCACCGATCTTGGTCTTGAACTCCGGGTTCACTTTCGACAGGTAGTCGGTGAACAGGAAGGAGGTGCCGGAGCCGTCAGCGCGGTGCACTACGGTCACTTCGGTCGCTGGCAGCTTCACGCCTGGGTTCAGGGCAGCGATCGCAGCGTCGTTCCACATGGTGATCTTGCCCAGGTAGATGTCGGCAACCACGGGACCGGTCAGCTTCAGTGCGCCAGGAGCGATACCGTCCAGGTTCACCACGGTAACCACGCCACCCATGATGGCTGGGAACTGCATCAAGCCGTCAGCGTCCAGCTCTTCTGCCTTCAGCGGCATGTCGGATGCGCCGAAATCGACGGTCTTGGCCTTGATCTGCTTGATACCTGCGCCGGAACCGACGGACTGGTAGTTCAGGCCGTTACCGGTGGATGCCTTGTAGGCTTCAGCCCACTTGGCGTAGATCGGATAAGGGAAAGTTGCGCCTGCACCGGTCATGTCCGCAGCGAAGGCGGACGAGAAAGCCATTGCCGCCGAAGCGCCAACAACGAAGGAGGTCAACAACTGTTTCATGCGCATATCAAAGGTCCTTTTCAGGGGTTGGGTTGAATGCTGCGCAGTTTATGACTCGAATATGACACCTTTATGACACGTAAAAATTAGTTGTAGGACACTGTCACAGAGTTGTCATATTTCCAAAATACACTATTAGCTATGAAAACAGCCTTCTTAGATAGGGAGCTGTCACAGCTGGCGTTTAACCGCCGCGTGATGGCCCAGGCCGAAGACGCCACCATCCCAGTGCTCGAACGCCTGCGTTACCTGTGCATTGTCAGCAGCAACCTGGACGAGTTCTTTGAAGTCAGGGTCGCCAGCCTGCTGGCAGCGGCCAGCGTCGACGGCGACCTGGCCACCCACCCTGCCCTGGCGGCGACGCTGGAACGGGTCAGCAATGAGTGTCATGAACTGGTCAAGCGCCAGTACGAAATATTCAATACGGCAGTGTTGCCAGAAATGAAATCCCAGGGCATCCACATCGTGCGCCACAGCCAGCGCAACGAAGCCCAGCGGGCCTGGGTCAAAGACTATTTTGACCGTGAAGTACGCCCTCTTTTGACCCCGATCGGCCTCGATCCGGCCCATCCCTTCCCGCAAGTCGTTAACAAGAGTCTTAATTTCATCGTCGCCCTGAGCGGCAAGGATGCCTTCGGACGCGGCACGGCAATCGCCATCGTCAAGGCGCCGCGTGTACTGCCGCGCGTGATCCGCCTGCCGGATAACCTGTCAAAAGAAGGCGGCGTCTCCTTCGTCCTGCTGTCCTCCGTCATCCACGCCCATATTTCGGAACTGTTCGCCGGGCGCGACGTGATGGCCTATTCCCAGTTCCGGGTGACCCGTGATTCGGACCTGTGGGTCGATGAAGATGAAGTGAAGAACCTGCGCCAGGCGCTGAAAGGCGAGCTGCAGGGCCGCGCCTACGGCCGCTCCGTGCGTATCGAGGTGGCCAAAAACTGCCCGCCCGAGCTCTCGCAATTCCTGCTTGACCAGTTCGAACTGGACCAGAGCCGCCTGTACCGCGTCGACGGCCCGGTGAATATGGTGCGCCTGAATGAGATCGTGGAGCAGGCGCGCCGCCCGGAGCTGCGCTTCCCGCCCTTTATGCCGGGCGTGCTGGCCAAGACCGTCAACAATGACATTTTCGCCACCATCCGCAAGCACGACATCCTGCTGCATCACCCGTTCCAGAGCTTCCAGACGGTGATCGACTTTATCCGCAGCGCGGCCCATGATCCGGCCGTAGTGGCGATCAAGCAGACCGTCTACCGCACCGGCATGAACTCGGACCTGATGGAAGCCTTGATCGCCGCAGCCCGCAGCGGCAAGGAAGTCACGGTGGTGGTGGAGCTGATGGCACGCTTCGACGAAGAAGCGAACATCAACTGGGCCGATAAGCTGGAACAGGCCGGCGCCCAGGTGGTGTATGGCGTGGTCGGCTTGAAAACCCACGCCAAGATCGCCCTGGTGATCCGCCGCGAAGAAGGCGGCCTGCGCTATTACGCCCATCTTGGCACCGGCAACTACCACCCGACCACCACCAAGTTCTATACCGACTTCGGCATGCTGACCTGCCAGGCCGAACTGGGCCGCGACGTCAACGAAGTCTTCATGCACCTGACCAGCCTGACGAAGCCGCAGCGCTTGAACCATATCTGGCTGGCGCCGTTCGCGTTGCAGGACCAACTCATAAAAGCGATCCGGAACGAGGCAAAAATCGCGAAAGCCGGGCGTCCGGGCCGGATTATCGCTAAAATCAACGCATTAACCGATGAACCGGTGATCCGTGCGCTGTATGCCGCCTCGAAGGAAGGGGTCAAGATCGACCTGATCGTACGCGGCGCCTGCACCCTGATGCCGGGCGTGCCGGGACTGTCCGAAAATATCCGGGTCCGCTCCATCATCGGCCGCTTCCTGGAACATAGCCGCATCTACTACTTCCGCAACGACCTGGCGCACGACGTCATGCTGGCCAGCGCGGATTGGATGAACCGCAACCTGCTGCGCCGCATCGAAGTGGCGTTCCCGGTCCTGGACCGCAGCCTGAAACGGCGCGTGATTGCGGAAGGTTTGACGCCTTACCTGAAGGACAACTCCAACGCCTGGGAGCTGGATTCGCACGGCCACTACCATCGCCGCAAATCGCGCGGCAAGGTCAAAGCCTACAGCGCCCAGCAGCACCTGATGGAGTCGCTTGGTACGCCGGCCGACATGGCAGCGGATTAAAGCCTGCTCACGGGAGGAAGCATGGACCTGATCTTGTGGCGCCACGCAGAAGCCGAACCAGCCCAACCCGGCCTGGACGACCTGGAACGTACGCTCACGCCGAAAGGACATAAACAGGCGCGCCGCATGGGCCAGTGGCTCGATTCCGTGCTGCCGGAAAATTGCCGCATCCTGGTCAGTCCCGCCACGCGCACGGTGCAAACCGTGGCAGGCCTGGGCCGCAAATACAAAGTCCATCCCGACCTGGCGCCGGCCGCGGACGCCAGCGATATCCTGAAAGCGGCCAACTGGCCGTCATCGAAAGAAGCGGTACTCGTCGTCGGCCACCAGCCAACTTTGGGCCAGGCAGCAGCGTTGCTGATGACAGGTGAAGACCGCGATTGGGAGATGAAAAAAGGCGCCGTGTGGTGGTTCGTGCAGCGCGAACCTGACGACCCCGCCAGCCTTTATTTAAAGGCCGTCATGCAGCCTGACCTTGTTACGAAATAGATCTTTCTGCTGGCCTTGTAATTGCCACATTGGATGCTAGAGTTTAATTGTATCAACTCTAGGGAGCGGCCTTCGGAAACGCTGGCTGGTTTGTTATGTGGGTACTGTTCACCATGGGCATATTCGGCGCCATGATCGCGTTAATCGCGTTCGAAGTGATCGCTGAATATCGCGGCGGACATCATCGCTTGATCGATCGCTACCACGAGTAGCACTGCGCTTCTGCAGAAGCGAGGCTCCACGACAGCTCCTTCGGGAACCTGCCGCTGGAGCCTTCAGTCATTTTGGGGTCAGGCGAACAGGTCGAGGATGGAAGACGAGCCGCCCAGCTGGTCTTCCTGTGTGTAGAGCCGCACCAGCGCTTGCGCCTGCACCGTCAGCGATTGCGCCAGCGACGTACGGCGGCTTTGGAGCGACTCCACTTCGCGGTTGGCCTGGGTCAGGGCAAACGAGACCACGCTGCGCTGGCCGCCCAGCGATTCAAGCCGCGAACCGAGCGCGTCGGCCAATCCCCTGCCCTCATTGGTGAACAGCTTGGACAGCGCATCCGGATCGGCGGCGACTGCCGCATTCAGCTTGTCCTTATCAAGTTTGAGGCGGCCATTACTATCAACGGTCAGGCCCGCATTCGCCAGCTGCTCGCTGCTGCCACCCGCCGAACGCACCAGCTGGTCGAGTTGCGTGCGCACCTGGCCGAGCGCTGTGCTGCCCCTTAACGCGCCCTTGCCGAGGCTATCGAAGCGATCCTGCAAAGCATTGAAGCCTTTGACGAAAGCATCCACGTTCCTGGCGATTTGCGCATTATCCTGCGCCACAGTGACGGCGGCATCGCCGGTGCCCGCCAGCTTCAGCGTGACGCCTTTGATCGCGCCTTCAACATTATTGTCGGCACTGCTGATGGTTTTGCCGTCTACAGTCAGGACCGCATCTTGCGCAGCCTGGGTTTCTTCCAGGCCGCCAAACAAGCTGCGGATCGTGGTATCGCCGGCCACTGAGATGTTGAGCTGATTGTCTTCGCCGCTGGCACTGCGCAATTGCAGCGCCGTGCCCGTGCCGGAACGCACCAGGCTGGCGTCAAAGCCCGCATCCTTCAACGCATCGGCGATGCCCTGCAAGGTATTGTTGCGGCTATCGATCGTAATGCTCTTGCTGGTATCGCCGCTGCCGATGCGGATCACGGTCGGGGAACCGGTACCCAGCGGTGTCGTGGGAGAGTCAGCCTCCGCGCTGATGAGGATTTGCTGCTGGGCCAGTTGGCTGACGCTGATGTCGTGCGAGCCGATCTCTGCCGCGGAACTGGTCGCGACGCCAAGCACGCTGCTGGCCGAACTGCTGCCGCGAGTGCTGAGCCCGCTGCCTGCCAGGCTTTCCGCCAGATCCTGGAATACCGCCAATGCCGACTGCAACTGTCCCAGGCCCGAGAACCGCGCCTGGCTGGCCGTAATGCTTGCGTTGAGCTTGGCTGCGGCGCCGCGCTGCGGCGCCAGCGTCTGCTCCACCCGCGCGAGCACATCAGTTGATGGCGTCCCGACGACGCTGGCATTACCCAACGCCAGCGAGGTGCCATACATCGTGCTTAGCAGGCTGCTCACATAGTCCATACACTAAGTTTAGCGCATGAACTTGGTAATTGCTCCGGCTGCTTCGTTGTCGAGGGGAAGGAAAGTGAAACCGATCTTGAACTCGTTTCCACTGAAGATGCAATTGTTGACCTTGCCGCGCGTGTTGACGATTTGCGGCTTGCCATCGACAAGCATCTCAAACACGATCTGGCCGCTGGCTCCGACCTGCACCTTATTCTCGGCGGTCAGGGAGATGCCTGCCAGGCCGAGGTCGAAGGTGCGCGCGGCGATCGGGCCGCCGCCGTCCATCACAATCATTGCCCGCACGCGAAGGATTTTGCGTGCACCTTGCCTTGAATCTACTAACAATTTCTGTTCCGGTTGAGGTTGCTAACGAGGCTGATATTGTAGCTAATCTTGAGCAAAAAGCTACTTACTGTAGCTCTCGCAGGCGATTAAAAGCATCGTCGATGCGCTCAACAGGAATAATGGTCATGCCTTCGATCGGCTGCTTCGGCGCATTCGCCTTCGGGATCATGGCGATGGAGAAGCCAAGCTTGGCCGCTTCGCGCAGGCGCTCCTGGCCGCGCGGCGCGGGGCGGATCTCGCCGGCCAGGCCCACTTCGCCGAAGACCACGAAACCGTTTGGCAGCGCCTTGTTCCGCATCGAAGAGTTAATCGCCATCAGCACCGCCAGGTCGGCCGCCGGTTCGGTGATCTTCACGCCTCCCACGGCGTTGATGAAGACGTCCTGGTCGAAGGCGGCGATGCCGGCATGGCGGTGCAGGACGGCCAGCAGCATGGCAAGCCGGTTCTGCTCCAGGCCCACCGACAAGCGGCGCGCATTCGGCAGGTGGCTGGTATCGACCAGGGCCTGCACTTCCACCAGCAGCGGACGCGTCCCCTCCTGCGTCACCATCACGCAGGAACCGGGCACCTGGTTTTCATGCGACGAGAGGAATAGCGCCGAAGGATTCGATACGCCCTTCAGGCCCTTCTCCGTCATCGCGAATACGCCCAGCTCGTTGACGGCGCCGAAGCGGTTTTTGATGGCGCGCACCAGGCGGAAGCTGGAATGGTTGTCGCCTTCGAAGTACAGCACGCAGTCCACGATGTGTTCGAGCACACGCGGGCCGGCCAGCGATCCCTCTTTCGTGACGTGGCCGACCAGGATGATGGTGGTGCCGCTCATCTTGGCGACGCGGGTCAGCTGGGCTGCGCATTCGCGCACCTGGGCCACGGAGCCCGGGGCTGAGGCCAGCGCATCCGAATACAGCGTCTGGATCGAATCGATCACCGCCACTTGCGGCTTGAGGTCGGCCAGCGTGCCGAGGATCTTCTCGAGCTGGATCTCGGCCTGCAGTTTCAATTCCTTGGCGTCGACCGCAAGGCGCTTGGCGCGCAGCGCGATCTGGGCGCCGGATTCCTCGCCGCTCACATACAGCACGCTCTTGACCTTGGACATATTCGCCAGCGCCTGCAGCAGCAGCGTCGATTTGCCGATACCGGGATCGCCGCCGATCAGCACCACGCCGCCGGCCACCAGGCCGCCGCCGAGCACGCGGTCGAATTCTTCAATGCCGGTGCCGAAGCGCGGCACGTCCAGCGCTTCGATATCCTGCAGCGACAGCACGGGCGCGGTCTGCGCCAGCGACTGGTGCTGGGCCTGCGAGAAGCGGTTGGCGCCGGCGGCTTCGATCACCGTCTCCACCATGGTGTTCCACTGCTGGCAGGACGAGCACTGGCCGGTCCATTTGCTGCTGATGCCCCCGCATTCGCTACAGGTGTAATTGGTTTTCGCTTTCGCCATTTAGGCCTCGACCACGGCTACGCGCGGCGCCAGGGCGCACATCAATTCATAGCCGATGGTGCCGGCAGCTGTCGCCACGTCGTCGATCGGCATGCCCTCGCCCCACAGCACGACTTTGCTGCCGACGCGGGCATTCGGTACATTGGTCAGGTCCACGGTCAGCATGTCCATCGAGACACGGCCCACGAGACGGGTACGCACGCCATCGACCAGGATCGGAGTATCGACGGGCGCGTGGCGCGGGTAGCCGTCGGCATAGCCGCAGGCGACGACGCCGATGCGCATGGTCTGCTCGGCCTTGAAGCGGCTGCCATAGCCGACGTAATCGCCAGGGCCGATTTCCTGCACGCCGATCAATTCGCTGGTCAAGGTCATGGTCGGCTTCAAACCGAATTCCTCCGCGCTTTTGCCACCCGGAGTGCCGCCGTACAGCATGATGCCGGGACGGATCCAGTCGGTCGCCAGCTGCTCGCCCAGCTCCGGCATATGCAGGATGCCAGCCGAATTACACAAGCTGCGCGGGCCCGGCAGCCCTGCCGTACCTTCGTTAAAGCGGCGCACCTGTTCGGCCAGCGGCATGCACGGGTGGTGCAACTCGTCCGCATTGGCGAAGTGGGTCATCAAGGTAATGCTGCCGACGTGAGGGATGGCGCGCAGGCGGGCATGGGCGGCGGCAAATCCGGAAGGCATGAAGCCGAGGCGGTTCATACCGGTATTCATCTTCAGGTGGACGTTGATCGGGCGCTTCAGCGGGGTGCGCTCCAGCATTTCGATCTGTTCGACGCAGTGAACCGAGCCCTCAATATCATGCTCGGCCATTGCCAGCAAGTCCGCAGTGTCGAACCATCCCTCTAATAGAAGAATAGGCTTGGTCCAGCCCAGCTCGCGCAGGCGCACCGCATTGTCCGGTTCGATCAGCGCCAGGCCGTCAGCCGCGGCGAACCCGAGCATGCCGCGCTCCAGGCCATGGCCGTAGGCATTGGCTTTCACCACGCCCCAGGCTTTGGCGCCCGGCGCGCAGGCTTTGGCGCGGGCCAGGTTATGTTGCATTGCAGCGAGGTGGATGTGGGCGACGATAGGCCTTGGCATGACAAAAACCGGCAGAATAAGAATGCAGCATTCTACCTTTTGTGCCTGCCGAATGCTGGCCGAATTCTTGGGAAACCTTACTTTCCATGGTATAAAGCATCCCGAGATAATTATCTGGCGTCCTGAATGAATCGTGGTTTCTATACCATCATGGCCGCGCAGTTCTTTTCGTCGCTGGCGGACAATGCTCTGCTGATCGTGGCGATAGACCTGTTGCTGACCATGCAAGCTCCGGCATGGGTTACTCCCTTGCTGAAGCTGACTTTTGTGCTGTTTTACGTGCTGTTGGCAGCATTTGTAGGCGCCTTTGCTGATGCCCTGCCTAAAGGCCGGGTCATGTTCATTTCCAACCTGATCAAAATCTTCGGCTGCGCGCTGATCTTCTATCACGTGCACCCGCTGGCCGCCTACGCCGTGGTAGGTTTTGGCGCGGCTGTTTATTCGCCGGCCAAGTACGGCATCCTGACCGAACTGCTGCCGCCGGAAAAACTGGTCGTGGCGAATGGCTGGATTGAAGGCCTTACTGTCAGCTCCATCATCTTCGGCATCGCCATGGGTGGCGCACTGATCGGCGGCCCGGTGGCTGCTGCGCTGCTGCGCATTGATATCCCGGGCATTGAAACCGGTCTTGACACCACCGCCGAAATCGCGCTGGCCGTCGTTGGCGCGACCTACCTCCTGGCTGCGCTGTTCAACCTGCGCATTCCGGACACCGGCTACGTGTACGAACACCAGGAACGCAATCCCCTGCGCCTGATCACCGAATTCGCCGGCTGCTGCAGCATCCTTTGGCGCGATAAGCTGGGCCAGATTTCCCTGGCTGTCACCACCCTGTTCTGGGGCGCTGGCGCCACCCTGCAATTCATCGTGCTGGAATGGGCCAAGCAATCCCTGGGGCTGCCGCTGAACAAAGCCACCAGCACGATCGCAATCGTGGCGGTGGGCGTGGCGATCGGCGCCGGCATGTCGGCTCGCTTTATTTCGCTGCGCCGTTCCCTGACGGTCATCCCGCTGGGCGTTGCCATGGGCGTCATCGTGATGGGCATGGTCTTCGTCCACGACCTGCGCCTGGCCTATCCCCTGCTGCTGATCGTCGGCCTGCTGTCCGGCTTCTTCGTGGTACCGATGAACGCCTTGCTGCAACACCGCGGCCACGTCCTGATGAGTGCCGGCCACTCCATCGCGGTACAGAATTTCAATGAAAACCTGTCTATCCTGACCATGCTGGCGGTGTATTCGCTGATGGTGAAGCTGCATCTGAGCCTGAATACCATCATCGTGCTGTTTGGCCTGTTCGTGGCCGGCTCCATGCTGGGCATCATGCGCCTGCATGCTGCCAACCAGCGCGCGCACGACTCGCTCAGCCTGATCGGAGAGCATAAGCACTAAGCGCATGAAACGAGGCTTTTACACCATTATGGCGGCGCAGTTTTTCTCGTCGCTTGCTGATTCTGCGCTGCTGATCGTCGCAATCTACATGCTGGGCATCATGAAGGCTCCGGCATGGATGACGCCGATGCTGAAGGAAACCTTCGTCCTGTTCTACGTGCTGCTGGCGGCCTTCGTCGGCGCCTTTGCCGATGCCCTGCCCAAGGGCCGCGTCATGCTGATCGGGAACATGATCAAGATTTTCGGCTGCGCACTGTTCTTCTACGACGTCCATCCCCTGGTTGCCTATGCCGTCGCCGGCCTGGGCGCGGCAATTTACTCGCCGGCCAAATACGGCATCCTGACCGAACTGCTGCCGCCTGAAAAGCTGGTGGCTGCCAATGGCTGGATCGAAGGGCTGACCGTCAGTTCGATCATCCTTGGCACCGCACTTGGCGGCGCCTTGATTGGAGGACCGGTGTCGGCTGCCCTGCTCGCCTTTGACGTGCCGGGCATCCAGAGCGGTTTCGACACCGTCAGCGAGATCGCGCTGGCCTGGGTCGGCGTGATCTACCTGCTCGCGACCCTGTTCAACCTGCGCATTCCGGACACGGGCTATGTGTACGAGCGCCAGGAACGCAATCCCTTCCTGCTGGTGCGCGATTTCGCGGAGTGCTGCAGTATCCTGTGGCGCGACAAGCTGGGCCAGATTTCGCTGGCCGTAACCACCCTGTTCTGGGGCGCCGGCGCGACCTTGCAATTCATCGTACTCGAATGGGCCAAGCAGTCGCTGGGCATGCCGCTGAACCGGGCGACCAGCACGGTCGCCGTTGTGGTGGTCGGCGTCGCGCTGGGTGCCGTGATGTCCGCGCGCTTTATCACCTTGCGCAAGGCGCTGTCGGTGATTCCGCTCGGGATCGCGATGGGCGTCATCGTGATGTCGATGATCTTTGTGCACGACCTGCGCATTGCCTACGTGCTGCTGCTGGTGGTTGGCGCGCTGTCCGGCTTCTTCGTGGTGCCGATGAATGCGCTGCTGCAGCACCGGGGCCACGTTCTGATGAGCGCGGGCCATTCGATCGCGGTGCAGAACTTCAATGAGAACCTGTCCATCCTGACCATGCTCGCCGTGTATGCCGGTATGGTGAAACTGGGTCTGGCGCTGAACACCATCATCGTGCTGTTCGGCCTGTTCCTGGCGGGTTCGATGCTGGCGATCATGGCGCTGCATGCAGCCAACCAGCGCGCGCAGGATTCACTCGCGCTGATCGGCGAGCATAAACACTAACTAACCGGGCAACGTCCCGCTTCCACGGCGCGCCTGGGCTCGGGCGCGCCAGTCGTCCGGCACGACGAAACCACGTTCCACCTCTTCCAGCCAACCAGCCTCTTCCTGCACCGTTGCGACCAATACGGGACCGGGATCGGTAGCGAATTTTTCCGCCAGTACGCCCAGCAATGCGTCGCGCGTAAGGGGCGCGGGCGTTGGCGTTGCTTCATTGCGTTCAACCGGTGTGCGCAGGGGCGCTAGCCATTGCAGGCGCGGCATCACAATGTAATGCTCGCCGGGTGCAGCCGCTTGCTCGCTGTGCGTGCGCCAGTGGCCGCGGCAGTGGTCGGGCGAGATGCCTTCGATTTGCGGCTCCGCTTCCGTGGCGTGGTAGAACAGCCAGCCTTTGACCAGTGCCTGCGCACTGGTGACGGGCGCCGGCACCACTTGCTGCGCGGCTGGATGATGGGCCAATTGCAGCTGCGCGTTGAAGATCTTGCGCATTTTCAGGCCTAGCGTGTCAGCCAGGTTGGGGCCGACCAGGCGGTTGTAGTTCCCGGTATCGGGGTCGCCGTCGAGCAGGTAGAACTTGGTGGCGAATTCAATGTGGCGCAGGCCTGCCTCGCCGTCTTTGTGCAGCAGGAAATCGAATTCGCCGATGGTGCCGTTCCTGCCGTCGCGGACCTGCAGGCCGTGGGCGGCAAGCTTGCCGTGCTGGGCGAAGTAGAAGGCCATCAGCTTCTCGGCGTAGAGGCCCAGGCGCGTGTAAAAGCGGTTGCCGAGCGCCGCGTCCAGCGGCGATGGGTCGGCGTCGAGGTCGTCCAGCCAGTTCGCCACAGCGGGCGCAATGGGGCCCAGCGTGGCGATCTTGCCCTGCCAATGCGGGCTTTTTGGGTCGAGCAGGTCGGGCGAGTCGAGCAGCCAGGCCAGCGCGCGGACGTGGGGCCGCGCAAGGTGGCCCCACTTGCGATGAAACGATCTAGCGTCGGCCGGCATGGGCGGCTTTGGCAAGGCACAGGTCTTGCCATGCCTTGGCCTTTTCTTCCGGCTTTTTCAGCAGGTCGGCCGGGTGGTAGGTGGCGACGACTGGCACACTGCCATGCAGCATGATGCGGCCGCGGGCGGCGCCGCCCAGCAGGCCTTTGCCTGTAGTGTGGCCGAAGGCGACGATGACTTTGGCCTGCGTCAATTCCAGCTCGCGCTCGAGGTATGGGCGGCATGCTTGCAGTTCTTCGGCGCTTGGCGCGGATGGAGCGTGGCATTTCACCAGGCTGGTGAGGTAGGCGCCTTTCTCCGTTGTCTGGCCGACGGCCTTCAGCATGTTGTCCAGCAAGTACCCTGGGTCGCCGGCGAATTGGTAGCCCTCTGTGTCTTCGGCTTGGCCCGGCGCGGTGTCGAGGGCGATCCAGGCCGCCTGCTCGTCGCCGCGGCCCGGGACAGCTTGCCGGCGGGTTTCGCAGCGGCCGCAGCGCGTGCAGCTTGCCACTGCGGCTTGCAGGGCCGGCCAGTCCATCTTGGCGATTTCTTCGTCGCTCGTGCGGCCCGGGGCTGGCGCCTGTCCAATTGAGTGAGGCGTTGCGGCGGCAGCTCCCGGCTGGTCGTCATCGAACCAGGATGGCGGCTCGTCCATCGGGATGTCGTTGAATGCGGACATGTCGTCGGCCATCGCGGGAGGCGTCGGCTGGCGGTTCGGCTGCATTGGCGGGCGGGCTGGCGGCATTGCTTGGGCGCCTGGACGCTGTGGCTGCGCGGCGGAGGGCTGCTCGGGGGCCGCCACTTTTTTGCGCTGCGGCTTGTATTCGGGCGTTGGCGCGTCGTCAAACCAGGACATGTCTTCGCCGGTCGAAGCGATGCTTGGCGTGCCCGGCACGCGCGTTGGCACAGCCGGTGCAGCAGGTGCGTTCGGAGCGGTCGGCGCAGCAGGTGCTGCTGGCGGGACCTGGCCCGCGTTGGCAGGGCGGTCTGGCGCTGTCGCTGCGGCACGTGCTGCGGCTGCGGCGGCTGCGGCCGGAGATTGCGGCGGAGCGGACGCCGCTGCGTGAGCCGGCGCGGTTGCTTTGGCAGGAGCTGCTGGCTCGAATTGCACAGCGTCCGGCACGCGCTGCGTGGCTGCGATGTGCTGGACGTCGGCGGCGGCCGGCGCGGATACGTTAACAGGGAGGCCGTCGGCAAAGTCTTCCGGGACGCCGGCGCCTGCATCGGCATCGGTGGCATCGAAAGCACCGGCATCGGTGGATGCAGGGCGATTGCGCAGGCGCCACTGCGGCCCTACGCCCATCTCCTCCAGGAACACAGAGTTACGACGATCAGTCATAAGCCGAAACGCATCACGATGGCGTCCTCGCGGGTTGAATTGGCGGCCGGGTAGTAGCCCTTGCGGCGGCCGATTTCGGAAAAACCGTAGCGCTGGTAAATCTCCAGCGCGCGGCCATTGGATGGCCGCACTTCAAGCAGGATCGATTCCATGCCCAGCCCGCGCGACAGCGCGACGGCCTGATTCACCAGCAAGCGGCCTACGCCACGTCCCTGCCAGGAACGCGATACGGCAACGTTCAGCAGGTGCGCCTCGTCGACAATCCCCATCACGAGGAAATAGCCCATCAACTCGCGGTCCTGCGCGCGCAGCACCCAGGCGTGATAGCCCTGAGACAGCGAGTCGGCAAAATTGGTGCGGCTCCATGGATAGGGATAAACCTCCTGCTCCACCGCCACCACCTCATCGAGGTCGCTTTCCTGCATCGGCTCGTAAATGAGCCGGGCCAGATCCCAGGTTTGTGCCATCATGCCTGCGCCGCCTTCATCACTTCGCGTTCGGCCTTGGTGTAGGCGACCTTGTTACGCAGGTAAAGCGGCTGCGCCTGTGCGGCCGGAACAGCGTGGCCGGCCGCGAAAGCAGCGCGGCCCAGCTGTGCGATCTGCACGGCGTGCGGCATGATCGCGCCATCGGCGCCTTCAGCAAATGTCTTGCCTTCAAAGGCTTCAGCATAGGCGGCAAAGCCATTGCCACAAGGACGCGCCGGACCGGCAGGAACGACCGCGCCGGGTGCGGACAAGGCCGGCGGCAACACAGCGACCGGCTGGCCGCCTTCAAAGCGGTATTGCGCCCAATAGACTTCATTCATGCGGGCATCTAGCACCGTCAGGACGTCGTGGGCGCCGTGGCGCTCACGGCAAGCAAGCGCCATGGCATCCAGCGTGACCACCGGCAGCAGGGGCAAGCCGGCGCCAAAGCCCAGGCCCTGGGCGATGCCGCAGGCGGTGCGTACGCCGGTAAACGAGCCGGGGCCGGCGCCATAAGCAATGGCATCGCAATCGCGCAGGACAATGCCGGCTTCCGTGAGCAATTCCTGGATCATGGGCAGCACGGCCTGGGAATGGGTGCGCACGCCGGACGATTCGCGGAAAGTCACACGCTCCCCGCGCAGCAAGGCGCAGGAAGCCATTTCGGAGGATGTTTCGATTGCAAGAATGGTAGCCATGGCCGGTATTTTACCCTGTGGGCATGTACAATAGCACCCCATGCACAGCACTACCCTACATGCCGACAACCGCGCCGAAGTAGCCGCCGCGCTGGCGCAGGACCACCTGGTGGTCGCCTGCCTGTGCGCTGCCTGGTGTGGCACCTGCGCATCCTACCGCGCGGTATTCGAGGAACTGGCAAGCCGCCACCCGGACAAATACTTCCTGTGGGTCGATATCGAGGACCATGCGGACCTGGTGGGCGACCTCGATGTCGAGAACTTCCCTACCCTGCTGATCCAGCGCCACGAGCATGTGGCCTTCTTCGGCACCATGCTGCCCGACCCGAATGTGGCGCACCGCCTGATTGAAACCCAGGCCGAGCTTAGTGACGGGGAATTGGCGCGCCAGGCCGCGTCCACCGAAGAACGCCGCCAGTGGCAGCAGGAATGCAACCTGCGAGCGCTGTTAGGCCAGCGCAGTTAAGCCAACTTCAAGGGAAGACTGCGCAGGCGCTGCCCGGTCAGCGCAAACACCGCATTGGCCACCGCCGGAGCGATAGGCGGCGTGGCTGGTTCGCCAACGCCTTCCGGCGGCTCTGCGCTTAGCACAATCACCGTTTCCACCGCCGGCACCTCGTTCATGCGCAGCACCGGATAGTCGGCGAAATTGCTTTGCACAACCTTGCCATCCTTGATGGTGATTTCGCCGCCCAGCGCCGCCGACAGGCCGTAGACCACAGCCGACTCCACCTGCTGCGCGATGATGTTAGGGTTCACAGCCAGGCCGCAGTCAATCGCACAGACCACGCGGTGCACGCGGATCTGCTTGTCCTGCACCGACACTTCCGCCACTTGCGCGACGATGGTGCCGAAGGACTGGTGCAAGGCCACGCCATGGGCCCGGCCTTCCGGCGCCTGGCCGGCCTTGGTCACGGCAGCTTCCAGTACCGCCAGGTGGCGCGGGTGGTTCAGCAGCATGGTGCGGCGGAATTCCACCGGGTCCTTGCCGGCCGCACTGGCCATTTCGTCGACGAAGCTCTCCTTGAAGAAGGCATTCTGCGAGTGTCCAACTGAACGCCAGTTCCCCAGCGCGACGGCGCCATCGACCACCACATGGCTGATCGACTGGTTTGGAATCTCGTACTGCATGTCGTACACGCCTTCGGCGGTCGAGCGATCAGGGCCTGCGCCCGGCAGGCCCAGGTTGCGCTTGGTGAACTGGTGGGTCAGCGCGCCGCCGGCGGTCTTGGCCTCCCAGGCGATGATATTGCCGGAAGCGTCCAGGCCGGCCGTCATGCGCGCCACCGCGGCGGGACGGTACACGTCGTGGGTGGTGTCGTCCTCGCGGGTCCAGATGACTTGCACGGGCAGCCCCTTGGCTTCACGTGCGATGGCGACGGCTTGCGCCACCATGTCCGCTTCCAGGCGCCGGCCGAAACCACCGCCCAGCAGGTATTCATGCAGGATCACATCGGATTCGCTGACACCGCCGACGCGGGCCGCCGCGCGGCGGGCAAAGGTCGGCGCCTGGGTACCGACCCACACGGTGACCTTGCCATCCTTGACTTGCGCCGTGCAGTTGATCGGCTCCATGCAGGCGTGCGCCAGGTATGGCACCCGGTAGAGCGACTTGACGGTGCGCAGCGCGCTGGCCGCGTGGGTCATGTCGCCGCGCTTGTGGTAGCTGTCGCCGTCCTCGGAATCGAGGGCACTGGTCAGCGAGGAGTAAATCGTCTCGCTGGAAAGCTTGGCGTTTGCGCCATCGTCCCAGCGGATCGGCAGCGCTGCCGCCGCCTGCTTGGCTTGCCAGAAACTGCGCGCCACCACGGCAACGCCGGCCCCGGCGCCGTAATGTTCTTCGATTGCGTTGGAAAAATCGACCACGGCCAGCACGCCGGGCATCTTCACCACTTCGGTCGGGGTGACGCCGGCGATTTTTCCGCCCGCCACTGGCGACATGCGCACGGCAGCGTAGACCATACCTTCCGGGCGGGCATCGATACCGTACATGGCTGCGCCCTCGGATTTGACGCGCGAATCGCGGCGCGGCACGCTGGTGCCGATCAGGCGGAAGCTGTGCGGATCCTTCAGCGTAACCTTGCCTGGCTGGCCGAGCGCAGCGCGCGCGGCAATCGCGCCGTAGCCCAAGGATTTCTTGCTGATGTCGTGATACAGCACGCCATTCTCGGTGCGGATCTGCTCGGCCGGCACTTTCCAATCCAGTGCTGCCTGCGCCACCAGCATGGCGCGCGCGGTAGCACCGGCTTCACGCATCGAGGTCCAGGCATCTTTCACACTCGAAGAGCCGCCCGTGATGACCACGCCCATTTCACGCGCCACCTTGCCCAGCATCCAGGTGGCGAAGGCGCGTGCGCGGCCCGTGTCGTCCGGATGGAAGGGGAAAGTCTCGCGCATCACGGCCACGTTGCCGTAGATTTTGTCGGCCGGCGCCTGGATCAACTTGATCGCATCCAGGCTCACATCCATCTCTTCCGCCACAAGCATGGGCAGCGCGGTATGGATGCCCTGCCCCATTTCCGCACGCGGCATGGCCAATTGCACGCTGCCGTCAGGCGCGATGGCGATCCAGCCATTCAACGCGACGGCGCCGTTTTCCAACGGCAGCGCCGCATTGCCGCGCACACGCTGGCGGGCAGGCATCACGCCCCATCCGACCACCATGGCGCCGGCGACGGCAACGCCGCTCAGCAGGAAACGGCGGCGGGAGATTTTCTTCGGTGTCAGCATGGCACTCTCGTTATGGCAGCCAGCGCTGCAGCAGATCGTCCGGCATCACCGGACGGCTGTAATAGAAACCTTGCGCCTGGTTGCAGCCATGGCGCAGCAGGAAGGCAGCCTGCTGTTCCGTCTCCACGCCTTCAGCGATGACGGACAGGTTCATGCTGCGGCCCAGCTGGATGATGGCGATGGCAATCGCCTCGTCGTTGGCGTCGGTCGAAATATCCTTGATGAAGGAGCGGTCGATTTTCAGAGTCTGCACCGGCATCTGTTTCAGGTAGGCCAGCGAAGAATAGCCGGTGCCGAAATCGTCAATCGCCAGCGAAACGCCGACCGCATGCAGGTCGTTGATGAAGGCCAGCGCATCGCCGGTGTTCATAATCACGGATTCAGTCACTTCCAGCTGGAGGCGGTTCGGCGCCAGGCCGGTTTCGCGCAGGATGTCGGCTACGCGGGTGACCATGCTTCCGCGCTCGAACTGGCGCGCCGACAGGTTGACGGCCATCTTCGGCACGTGCAGGCCGGCTTCGTCCCAACGCACCATCTGGCGGCAGGCTTCGTACAGCACCCACTGGCCCAGCTGGTCGATAAAGCCCGTATCTTCGGCCAGAGGAATGAAGCGGACCGGCGGCACCAGGCCAAGTTCCGGATGGTTCCAGCGCACCAGCGCCTCCACGCCAAGCAGCTTGCCGGTATCGATTTCAACCTGCGGCTGGAAATTCAGGAACACTTCCTGTTTCTCGATGGCGCGGCGCAGATAAGTTTCCAGGCGCAGGCGCTCGACGCCCTCGCCCGTCATGGAAGGCTGGTAGAAGCGGTAGCCGTTACGGCCGCGCGCCTTGGCCTGGTACATCGCCACGTCCGCGTTACGGATCAGCATATTCAGGTCGCTGGCATCGGTCGGGAATACCGAAACGCCGATCGAGCAAGTCACGAACAGCTCGTGGCCCGCCACCATGAACGGGTGCTCGAACATGCCAACCAGTTTCTCCGCCACCTGTCCGGCGCCATACTGGCCCTCCACGTCTTCCAGCAGCACGATGAATTCGTCGCCGCCCAGACGCGCCAGCGTATCGCCCTCTCGCAGTTTTTCGGACAGCGCGTGCGCCACCTGCTTCAACAGCTCGTCGCCGATATGGTGGCCCAGGGTGTCGTTGACGTTCTTGAAGCGGTCCAGGTCAATGAACAGCAGCGCCAGTTGCTCGTTGGCGCGCGTAGCGCGCTGGATGGCATGCTGCAGGCGGTCATGGAACAGCAGGCGATTCGGCAGTTGTGTCAAGGCGTCGTGGTGCGCCAGGTGATCCAGTTTTTCCTGCGATTCCTTGACCAGGGTGATGTCGCTGAACACGCCGACATAGTGGGTCGTCACGCCGCGCAAGTCGCGCACTGCGGTCAGCGTCAGCCACTCCAGGAACAATTCACCGCTCTTGCGCATGCTCCAGATTTCGCCGCGCCAGTAGCCATGTTCGACCAGCTCCTTCCACAACTCGGCATGGAAGCCCTCGTCGTGCCGGCCGGAGCGGGTCAGTCCCACATCGTGGCCCAGGGCTTCGATTTCGGTGTAGCCGGTAATCTGGGTGAAGGCTGGGTTGACGGCGACAATGGTGCCTTTGTCGTCGATCACCATCACACCGTCGGCAATGTGTTCCAGCACGGTAGCCGACAGGCGCAGTTTTTCTTCAGCTTCCTTGCGGGCACTGATGTCGGCGTAGACCCAGATCGAGCCTTCGTTCGGGCGGTTCTGGTCGATGGCGCAACCGGAAACCATGCACCAGAACAGCGTGCCGTCCTTGCGGCGGTAATTGCGCTCCTCGCTGAAGTACTCGCCGCTGCCCAGGGTGGAATACTGGCGCGCGCCGGCCGATTCGAAATCGAAGGCGGTCGGGAACACGATAGCGGTAGAAGCACCGATCATTTGGCCAGGCTCGTAGCCAAACAGCTCCTCGCAGCGTCGGTTGACCGACACGATGGTCCGGTGGCGCACGAACATCACGCCGAACATCACGTTATCCAGGATCGCGCTTTGCTCGGCCAGCAGGCCTTCGATGCGCATCTCATTGTGCTTGCGCTGGCTGATGTCGTAGATGATGCCGTCGACCCATGGCGCCCCGCCCGCTTCCGCCGCCTGCGGCTGGCCGTTTTCAGCCACCCAGCGCTCGGTACCGGTGGAGTCCATGATCCGGTATTCAATTTCGTAAGGCTTGCCGTCCTGAATCGCCTGCACCACACAGCGGCGTTGGCGTTTGCGGTCTTCCGGACAAATCAGGTTGGCCCAGGCGTGGGTGGTGCTGCGCATGAATTGGGCCGCGGAATAGCCGGAGATTTCCTCGATGGCGTCCGAGACGAAGTCGATCGGGCCATCGGGACGGAAGCGGAACACGGCGCCCGGCACCTGGGTCACGATGGTACGGAAGCGTTCCTCGCGCTGGGCGATGTCTTCGAACAGGTGTTTGATCGCAACACGCATCTGGTCCAACTGGCCCGCGAGGCGGCCCAATTCGTCGCTGCCGCGCAACTCCATGCGGGTTTCGAAGTCGCCGTGCGACAGGCGGTCGGAAAAGCGCATCAGCTTGCGCAGTGGCTTCAGCAAGCGCTGGTTCAGGAACAGCACGATCAGCAGCAGCGAAACGGTCAGCTGGGCTGCCAGCACGAAGACGTAGGACAGCTGCTTCTCGCGCAGTTCCTGCTGGCTGCGCGCATCGTCCATTTCGACCATGATCTTGCCGATCTTCTCGCCGCGCACCGTGATTTCGCGCTCGGCGCGCACCACATTGCCGATGGCGCGTTTGGGCGCCTCAACGTGCATGAACTGGGTGTCGGCCTGGCCGGTAACCTGCACCTGGAGCACCGACCGGTCGCGCATCACCGATTCGACCAGCGAGTGGGCCGAGTCGGCATTCATATTCCAGAGGGATTCCTGCATGCCGAGGGCCAGGATGTCGGCGTTGCGTTGCAGGGACTCGTTGAGGGCTGTCTGCGCAGATTTTTGTTCGTGCACGCCTATCAGCAGATAAGAGCCGATAATTGCAGGAATAACCAGGCCGCCGAATACCACCAGTAACAAGGCGCCATAAATGGACAAGCCATACAATGCGCTCAGGCGGGACCTTAGTTTGTTATAAAAATTCCGAGCCATTAAGCGAGTCTGGTGGAAAAAGATTATCCAGCAGCAATTATGCACGTAACTTGCTATCATCGCCACTCTATATCAGAGGAGTTTCCCTATGTCGTTTTCTATGTATTCCGCTTCGATTCCTGTGTTCCGCCAACTGCTGGGCAGCCTGCTGGCCATCCTGGACAAGGCCGAGGCGCATATCGAAGAGAAAAAGATCGACCCGAATGCCCTGCTGCAGTTCCGTTTGTTCCCGGACATGCTGCCGTTTACCCGCCAGATCCAGATTGCTGCCGACTTTGCCAAGGGTGCCGGCGCGCGTCTGGCTGGCGCGGACGTGCCTTCCTATGAAGACACTGAAAAGACCATTGGTGAACTAAAGCTGCGCATCCAGCGCACGCTGACTTTCCTGGATTCGTTGCCGCGCCAGGCGATTGAGGATTCGGCGCAGCGTTCGGTGACTACCGGTAGCGGCGAGAAGGCCAAGCAGTGGGTGGGTCAGGAGTATCTGATGCACTATGCGCTGCCGCATTTCACGTTCCATGCGACGACTGCTTACAACATCCTGCGCCACAACGGGCTGGAAATTGGGAAGAAGGACTTTATTGGGTCCTGGAAGGCTGAGTAAAACCCGATACCGGGGTCTGACCCTATGGGTCTGACCCCGGTTTACCGGTTTTCAGGTATTCCGCCGCGGATACCCCTGCGCCAGAATCCGCTCCCAAACCTTCTCCTTCTCCTCCGCACTCATCGCCACCCAGTGCGCGACCTCGATATAAGTCCTGCCACACCCCCGGCAAATCTCATCAAACGTCGTCGAGCAAACCGCCACGCAAGGCGTATCCGGCCGCTCAGGTACTTTATCTTCCGCCATCACTTCACCTGCAAGCCCAGCTTATCCCAGCCGTCATGGCCGAGCTTTTCCATGGTTTCGATATTCTTCTCAAAGATGTCCGCTGCCTCCGGGAACGCCTCCACCGCGCGGTCGATCGACGCCTCGCGCAGGATATGCAGGGTCGGGTAAGGCGAACGATTGGTGTAATTCGAGATATCGTTCTTGTCCGTATCGGCAAACTGGTAATCCGGGTGGAAACTGGCCACCTGCAGCTCGCCGTCCAGCTTCAATTCCTCCAGGGCGGCATCCGCGACGTCCAGGAACTCGTTGTAATCCTCAAAGTCCTGCAGCACCAGCGGATGGATCAGCAGGGTCGTATCGACCACTTCTGCATCCTCTTCAGCCAGGAATTCCAGCTCCTTGATCAGGTCTTCCAGCAATTCTTCCGGCGAAGAAGCCTCCGACACCACATAGCGCACCTGCTTTTTCACATGCACCGCCTTGGCGAAGGGGCACAGGTTCAGGCCGATCACAGCCTTCTCCAGCCACTGCTCGGTCGCCGCGATCACGGCCTCGTAATCCACTCGCGTGTTGCTCATCTATACATCCAAAAAACGTTATCCAAGGCGCCAATTATATAGCCAGTTCGACATATTTATCCAAGAAAATCAGTGACATAGCGAATTTTTTCTTGACTCGACCGGCGTTCAACCCTACACTCCCGCCTTAGGTAGTAAGCCCTTTGTTACTTCACGACAACTGCGAATCACTATGCAAGCTCGAATCAAAAATGCTGTCCTGATCGCCCTGGCACTAGGTGCCGCGGTACCAGCAGCCTCCGCTTTTGCAGCCGCTGAAGCGCCGAAATCTGTCGTACTGCAGCCTGCCGTCGAAGATTACAAGGAAACCGATGTCTGGGGCCGTATCCGCTCCGGCTACGCCATTCCGGACGTGAACAACGCCCTGGTGGCCAAGCACGTGAAATGGTACGCCGACCGCCAGGACTACCTCGACCGCACCACCGCCCGCGCTTCGCTCTACCTCTACCACGTGGTGGAAGAGCTGGAAAAGCGCGGCATGCCAACCGAACTGGCGCTTTTGCCGTTCATCGAATCCGCCTTCAACCCACAAGCCCTGTCGAGCGCCAACGCCGCCGGCCTGTGGCAGTTCGTCCCCGGCACCGGCCGCGACTACGACCTGAAGCAAAACGCATTCAAGGATGACCGCCGCTCCGTGCTGGCATCCACCGACGCCGCCCTGAGCTACCTGCAGCGCCTGTACACCATGTTCGGCGACTGGCACCTGGCCCTGGCCGCCTACAACTGGGGCGAAGGCAATGTACAGAAAGCCATCCAGCGCAACCGCGCCGCCGGCAAGCCGACCGACTTCGAAAGCCTGTCCGAGTTGATGCCGGCCGAGACCCGCAACTACGTACCCAAGCTGCAGGCCGTCAAGAACATCGTCGCCAACCCGGCCCAGTACGCCGTGCACCTGCCGGTGATCGATAACGAGCCCTACTTCACCGCGATCGACAAGACCCGCGATATCGACCTGGCCCTGGCCGCCAAGCTGGCAGAAATCTCGGTCGACGAATTCAAGGCCCTGAACCCGCAGTTCAAGAAGCCCGTCATTACCGGCAACGAGCAGACCAAGATCCTGCTGCCGACCGAGAATGCCGCCAAGTTCGCCGCCAACCTGGCGTCCTGGACTCACGCCCTGTCGAGCTGGACCACCCATAAGATTTCCAGCGCCCGCGAAAGCATTGCTTCCCTGGCCCGCAAGTTCGGCACGACCCCGGATGCAATCCGCCAGGCGAACAATATCCCGCAGAAATCGGTTCTGAAAGCCGGTTCGACCATCCTCGTGCCGACCGCCTCCGCAGCGATTGGCCCGGATATTTCGACCGACATTATCGAAAATGCAGCCCTGGCCGTCGAAACCGAACGTGCGCCAAAACGCAGCAACTACCGTCAAGCTTCCTCTTCCCGCAGCGATTCCAAGCCTGCGGTCAGCATGGTCAAAGCACGCGTGAAGCGTGACGAAGCTGGCAAATCGAAGTCCCACCGCAGCAATTGAACGCATTAAACGCACGCCACCCCTTGCCAAACTTGCAGGGGTGGCGCCAGCACGTTTACAATCCCGTTCTTGCGGTATAACCCCATTGGAGTAGATATGGCTTTCTTGCAAGGCAAAAAAATCCTGATTACTGGCGTCCTGTCCAACCGTTCCATCGCTTACGGCATTGCTAAAGCTGCCCACCGCGAAGGCGCCGAACTGGCTTTCACCTACGTTGGCGAGCGCTTCAAAGACCGCATCACCGAATTCGCGGCGGAATTCGACAGCAAGCTGGTCTTCGACTGCGACGTGACCAGCGACGAACAAATCGCCAACCTGTTCACCGACCTGGCCAAGAGCTGGGACCGCCTGGACGGTTTCGTGCACGCCATCGGCTTCGCCCCACGTGAAGCGATCGCAGGCGAATTCCTGGACGGCCTGACCCGCGAAAACTTCCGCGTGGCCCACGACATTTCGGCTTACAGCTTCCCGGCCATGGTGAAAGCCGCCCTGCCGCTGCTGAAGCCAGGCTCCTCCGTGCTGACCCTGTCCTACCTGGGCGCGGTTCGTGCGATCCCTTACTACAACACCATGGGCCTGGCCAAGGCATCGCTGGAAGCTTCCGTGCGCTACCTGGCAGAGAACCTGGGCCAGCACGGCATCCGCTCGAACGGCATTTCCGCCGGCCCGATCAAGACCCTGGCCGCCTCCGGCATCAAGGACTTCGGCAAGCTGCTGGGCTTCGCATCCGGCCACGCCCCGCTGCGCCGCAACGTGACCATTGAAGAAGTGGGCAACGCCGCAGCCTTCCTGCTGTCCGACCTGTCCTCCGGCATCACCGGCGACATCATGTACGTCGACGGCGGCTTCTCGCACGTGATGGGCCTGAACTCGAGCGACTACGAATAATTCTCGGATTCCGGCAAATTAAAAAAGGGGACGTACCCTCATAAAGGGGTACGTCCCCTTTTTTCGTTCTATATCTAAGCGGCTTGCATAGCATTAACTAATTGAATAAAGTGTGCGCCATGCTTCCCGACCGATCCGATGACGACTTGATGCTGCGCTATCGCGATGGCGAGTTGTCGGCGTTTCAGGAACTGTACCGGCGCCATAGCCGCGGCTTGTACCGTTTCCTGGCCTGGCGCAGCGGGCGGACTGAATGGGCCGATGAGGTGGCGCAGGAAACCTGGCTGGCGGTGCACCATGCCAGGGCACGTTATGCTGCACAGGGAAGCTTCCGCAGTTACCTCTTCCAGATCGGCCGCAACCGCCTGGCCGACTTGCAGCGCCAGCCTGATATCGACGATTGCGGTGACTGGGAGTCCGTACAGGATTCGGCCGAGGCAACGGCATTGGATCGCCAGCAGAACCTGGCACTGCACGCCGCCATTCGCCAACTTCCGGCGGAGCAAAAGGAAGCCCTGGTGCTGCAGCACTTCAGCGGCTTGAGCATCGATGAAATTGCACTGGTGGTCGATGCGCCGGCGGAGACAGTAAAGAGCCGTCTGCGCTATGCCATGCGCAAGCTGCGTGAGCAATTCAAGCAGGAGGAGACGGCATGACGCCAGTCGACAAAGACGATTTCGAAGACGCCGAGCTGGCGCGCCGTTTGGCCGCGATGCCGCAGCCGGAGCCGTCGGCGGAACTGGATGCAGCCATCTTCGCCCATATTCAGAAAGACCTGTCTCCCGGCCCCGCTGCTGCCAACGATCCGGCCGAGGAGCCTGCCGCCAAAGCGCCGCGTCCCAGCCTGCTGCGCCGCTACCGCGCGCCGCTGGCCTTCGCAGCGAGCCTGGCCGGCATCATGATCCTGATGCCCGTGTGGCGCACCACGCAGCAGAAAGAGATCGTGCCGGTGGAAACGCGCATCATCGCGGAAGATGCGCCATCAGCCAATATCGAATCAGCCCCGCCAAGCGCAGTGGTTGCCGACAAAAAGCTCGACGCAATGCCCGCGCCAAAGATGGAGATGCCGGCCCCACCATCACCGCCGCCAGTGCCAGCACCCGCGCCAGCAGTGACCGCCGCCGCACCAGAATACGAGCCGCCTGCGGCTCCCCCCCCCGCACCGGTTGCGGAATCGGATGCGCGCGCACGGCAGGCGCCAGCCCCCGGCATTGAAGCATCCCACCAAAGCCCCAAGGAATGGCTGGAAGCGATCGAACGCCTGCTCGATGCCGGCGAAACCGGGCCGGCCGCCGAACAATGGAAGCGCTTCCGGAAGGCCCACCCCGGCTATCCGGTTCCCGACACCCTGGCAGGCCGCCTGAAAGCGCTGGAATAGCCTACTTCGGCTTCACCTCGAATTCACCGACAAGCACCGTGCTGCCCTGCCCTTGCAGCCGCAGCGTCACCATCTTGTCGTCCGCCTTCGTCGAGCCGAAGCCGGTGGTGAAGTGCAGCTGCAAGGTCGTCGCCCCGGTCACAATCTGCTGCGCGCTGCCAAAGTAATTGACTTCAACCCGATAGATTCCGGGCTTGGCGTTACGCAGCATGAATTCTTCCGGCCCATAGCCGCCGGTGAAGTCTCGCGACATGTGACCGCCCTGGGTCGTCAAGGGATAACCGTAATATGCGCGCTCGCCATCGGGATCGATCACATGCAAATCCATATCGCTATTGTCGGCGTCCCAGGCCAGCACCACACGCAAGTCCACCGGGAGGTTGCGCAAGAGCCGCGAATCCATGCCGCGTGTATCGAGTGCGCGCCCTGCCGCCCTGGCCCGCGCCACGATCGAATTCAGCTCGGCAAGCGCAATCTGCTCCACGTCCGCAAAGCGGAAATCCCATGGCCGCAGCACCACTTGGTAAAGCTGCTCGATCGCACGCTGCTCCTGCCCACTGGCCGCGAATGCAAGACCAAGATCGCGGAAGGATTGCGGTTCCTCCTCCGCCAACTCCTGCACGCGCTCGAACAATGGCACGGCTAACTGCGGGGTGTTTGCCTCCATCAAGCGGTAAGCCAGAACACGCAATACGTGGCGATTCTCCAGGTCCATCTCGGCCAGGTTGGAAAGCACCCTTAGGCCAAGATCGCGCTGCCCGCGCTCCAGCATCAGCCCTGCCACGTCCAGCAGGAAGGCGCTGCTGCCCGCATGCGATGGCCGTTCATCGAGATAGATCCGGTACATATCTCCCGCAGCCGCCTTGCGCATGCGCGCCGTATATGGTGCATCGGGTTGCCACGCTTTCAGCCGGACCGTTGCGCCGCCATTGATGGGCGCCGAATCGGCCTTGTCCTCAACGATCGCCTGCTCGGCCACCGCAGCCGGGGCCGCCCGCATCCTGGACACGCCGGGCGCAGGGGATGGCGCCGGTGGCGCCGCCATCACTGGCGGCGCTTCCACTGCCATGTTCAATGTCACGGGCTCCTCCTTCTTCGGAGCAGGAAGACGCTTCTTGGGAAACGGCTTTTCCCACCACGCGACTCTCGCCTCGAACTCGCGCACCACACTGTCCAGGTGCTTGGAACGCTCGCCTGCCACCATGCTGCGATTTTCCGCACGCATCTTCTCGAAGGCTTTACGGTATTTTTCCGGCGGCGCCACGTCGTGCCGCACATAGTCTTCCAGCCGCTCAAGAACCAGCAACGATGTCTCGCGGGTCGGTAGCCCGAACTCCATTCCAAGACGGCGGATGGCCGCGCGATTGAGCTCATAATTGCTCTCCATCTGGGCGATGCGACGGTTGGCCCACCACCAGGCAGCCAGAGGATGCTGCGTCGCCTTGGCGCTGGCAGGATCAATGCTGATGTTCACTGTCTTGCCCTGGTTGTCGATCGAGATAAGGAGGGGCGCCGCGCCGCGCACCTTTCCGGCTACGCGCAACGTGCCTGCCTGAACCTGGCTTTCATCGAATACAAAGTCGCTGCCAGGAGCGCCGGTCACAGCGGCCACCCTGGCGCCATCGGTCAGCAATTCCTGCGACGCATGTTGCACCTCCGCCGGATCAATGGCGATGTACCGCCCTGCGTTCATGCCCGCCCACGCCGCCAGCCGCGCCGCATCAGCACCGGCGGCGGAGCTCAGGGTGAACAGGCGGCGGCCCTTACCCAGTTGCGGAAAGACGCCTGTGCCATAGTTGCGCAAGCCGTCGCTGAACAAGAGATATTCATCGACGTCCGCCTGCGGCTGCCAGTCGGCCAGCGCGCTGGCGCCGTCATAAACGGTCGACTCAAGCTCGCGAATCAGCGTGCCCGATTGCCCCTTCGCCAGCTTGAACACTTTCACCGGTTCGGCCTTGTCGCGCAGCCGCACCAGCCGCACCTCCACGCTACCGGCAGCATCAAGATAATTTGCCAGCACGCGAAGTTCCGCGGCAAGCGCGCGATTCGCACCGGAGCCGGAGCTGTCCCACAACACGCCCACCACTTTCGGCAGCACGCGCGGCTTGCGCTCCACCGGAACCGGCACTTCGGCCAGGAAATACTGCTGGCCATTGAACTCTTCGATGTAAGTGCGGGCCTTTTCCTGCGCTGCCGGCACCCTTATAAGCAATTCGCCCTTCGATCTGAAGGCCTCGTACTGCCAGCCTCCTTTCATCGCTACGAAACTATCAGCCGCCCCAACGACGACCGGCGCATCTTCGCTGCCCATCACGCGCACATCCAGCTCCACAGGTACAGTGAAATGCTTCAAAGGCAGGCGATAGCTCCAGTTCTTTTGCTGGCGCGGGAGCATCGCTGCATATTTAAGCTCCACGGTCCGAGTGCCTTTCCCCGGGATTGGATAGATCCGCAGCTTGAAGTTGTTGCCGTGGGTCTGCTCCAACAGCGCCGGATCGATACGGCGCCTCTCTTCCGCCTCCAGGATTTGCCGTCCGCGTTCCTTCCCGACTGGTACTGCCGGGCGCATTTCCCCATCGATATCGAGCGCAAAGCCCGTTATTTGCTCCCCTTCGGCCAGCGGAAATTGCAGTTCTCCCTCCAGCTGGCGCGAGTTCGGATTGTGAAAAACCAGTTTGACGGCCGTCTCCGCCATGCCGCCGGAAATGACTGTCTCCACCGTGGCGCTTTGCACGCGGACTGGCAACTCCCTGTTATTGATATGTGCCTTGATCAACGGCGGTGTTTGCGCGTGGGCCAAGCCGCCGGCCAGCATGCACAACGCCAAAATAAGCCTCGCCAACATGATTACTCCCTTCAAAAAGATCGCTCTTGAACAGGAATCGCCTGGCGCGGGAAAAAGGGGTTAAACAATCGAGAATAATTTGACAACGCAAAAAAGTGAGACTAAAGTGATATCACTTTGATTTACCTCTCATAGGATTGATCATGACCCGCAACGAAAAGCAGTTCTCGTCTTACAGCGGCTACCTGGCCCTGATCGTAGTGATTACGCTGGCGATTCTTGCCTTCCTCATGCTGCGCGCCTTTCAGCCGGGACTTGCGGCCGTGTGCGCGGTGACGGCGATCTTCCTGGCGCCTGGCCTGTATATGCTGCAGCCGAATGAAAGCGCGGTACTGATGCTGTTCGGCCATTACATCGGCACCGACCGCAGCGAAGGCCTGCGCTGGGCCTTTCCGATGTATATCAAGAAGCGCCTGTCGCTGCGCGCCCGCAACCTGATCGCGCCTACCCTGAAGGTGAATGACAAGCGCGGCAACCCGATCGAAATTTCCGCCGCCATCGTCTGGCGTGTGCGCGATACCGCGCAGGCCGTATTTGATGTGGATGATTTCGAGCGCTATGTCGCCGTGCAGGCCGAAGCTGCCATCCGCCACCTGGCCTCGCAATACGCCTACGATGAAGGCGAAGACCTGCCGCAAGGGATGACTACCCTGCGTTCCGGCATGGATGAAGTAGCCCATGCGCTGAGAAATGAACTGACCGAGCGCATTGCCGCAGCCGGCGTTGAAATCGTGGACGCCAAGCTGACCCACCTCGCCTACGCACCGGAAATCGCGCAAGTCATGCTGCGCCGCCAGCAGGCCGAAGCGATCATCAGCGCACGCCAGAAAATCGTGCACGGCGCCGTCAGCATGGTCGAAGCAGCCTTGCACAGCCTGGCCGAGCGCGAAATCGTGGAACTGGATTCCGAACGCAAGGCGGCCATGGTCAGCAACCTGCTGGTAGTCCTCTGCTCCGACAAGGAAACCCAGCCTATCGTCAACACTGGCACGCTGTATAACTAAGCAAGATGGCAAGCCCCGGCAAAAAAGCGTTTCCCCTGCGGATCGACCCGGCGTTATGGGATGAACTCCAACGCCTGGCCGCCCAGGACTTGCGCAGCGTGAACGCGGAAATCGAGTTCCTGCTGCGGGAGGCGCTGGCACGCCGGGGCATCAAGCCAAAATCACCAGACGCCTCACCGTCCAATGAAGAGTAAATTCGACATGCGTGGAATCGTTGCCTGTCTCGCCGCCCTGCCGGCGCTCGCCTCAGCCGTACAGCCAGCTCCCATCGACATCAAGAACGTGAACTTCAACGGTTCGCTGCCCTATGTCGTCTCCGGAAATGCAAAGCGCGACGCGCGTATCAATCACACGATTTTCTTGGGCATGGCCGGGCAACCTGCGCCGGCCAGATACACCGATCCAGTCAACGCGCCCGAAGAACAGGACGGCCCGATACCGACATCAGAGATCAGCTATTCAGTCACCCGCCTGGATGCGCGCGTGCTGGCATTCGAATTCGACTACGAAGGCTGCGGCGCCTATTGCGAACACCATTCGGAGCAGTACAACTTCGACGCGGTAACGGGCCGGCCATTTTCGTCATCGGACATCTTCACGCCGCAGGGCCGTGCCGCCCTGTTCAAACGAAACAACCCGAAGCGCCTGGAGGAGTACCGCAAAGCCATCGCAGGCCTGAACAAGGAAGGCGCCGCAAACCGCAAGAAACAGCGCATCGCCACACCCTGGCCACAAGCAAGGAACGACAACAAACAAGACGACGAAGAATCCCGCATCACCGAATCCATCAATATGTACCAGCAATGCATGGACTCCATGCGCACCCCGGATTACGCCAACTTCTACATTCAGGATGTATTCCCCGTGAAAATCGAGGAGGAGTCCATCACCTTCCTGTTCGGCCGCTGCAGCAACCACGCCATGCAAGCCCTGGACGAAGTCGGCGACCAGGCTATCACTTACAAGATCACCGAACTTGCACCCCATTTAACGCCCTATGGCAAGTACCTGTTGATGGGCGGCCCACGAATCACTTTCCCAGCCGAGCCGTATCAGCAATTCCTGTTCGGGCACGTAGGCCAGGCGGCGATCACCTTCAATTTGTCCCGTCCGAACCCAGACGGCTCCGTCTCGGGCAGCTACTTCTACAACAAATACCGCAAACCGATCCGCTTGAGCGGCAAAGTGATTGGCAACACGGTCGAGCTGGCTGAGACAGAAAGTACCGATACGCCCCAGCCCCTGATCCGCGCCACCATCAAAGGCGACAAGCTCGAAGGCCTGTGGATCGGCAAGCAAACCCTCGACTTCTCGGTTTCGCCCTAAGAAATGCAATATTGCTCTGCCGCAAACCAAATGGAAAACTACCGCGCGGCCGAGATTCCGTGTATAATTCACCGCTTGTGCGCTGCAACACAATAACGCAGCTGAAAATAACAACACAAATAGCAGCTTCGCGAAAACTATCTGCCGCATCCTGAAATATTGGATGCCGCCTAAAAAGCCCCCCCGCCCTGTGTGTCGTCGTCAATGACACCGTCCCGGCGCAAAGCTTTTGTGCCGAAATTTCTATACAACATAGAGTCGTTTCGTTCTGGTTTAGCGTAGCTATTTTTTCGCTTTTTACGAAAGATTTACATGACTTTTGAAGCACTTGGTCTCCACACGTCCATCCTCAACGCACTGACCGAAGCCGGCTACTCCGCGCCGACTCCAGTCCAGCAGCAGGCAGTGCCTGCGGCGATCGAAGGCAAGGACCTGCTGGTTTCCTCGCAAACGGGCTCCGGCAAGACCGCGGCCTTCATGCTGCCATCGCTGCACCGCCTGGCCAGCGCACCGTACACCGGTGGCGCAGGCAAGACCGCAGCGCAGGAAGCCCAGTCGGCGCGCGCCCGTGGCGAGCGTCCGCGTTTCCGCCCTGCCCAGCCAAAGATGCTGGTGTTGACCCCAACCCGTGAGCTGGCCCTGCAGGTCACCACCAACACCACCAAGTACACCTCCCATCTGCGCCACATCAAGTCGGTCGCGATCCTGGGCGGTATGCCTTACCCGAAACAGATGCAACTGCTGGCGAAGAACCCGGAAATCCTGGTCGCCACCCCAGGCCGCCTGATCGACCATATGGATCAAGGCAAGATCGACTTCTCGCAACTGGAAATCCTGGTGCTGGACGAAGCCGACCGTATGCTGGACATGGGCTTCATCGAAGACATCGAGAAGATCGTTGCCGCTACCCCTGAATCGCGCCAGACCATGCTGTTCTCGGCAACCCTGGACGGCGTGGTTGGCAATATGGCCCGCCGCATCACCAAGGATCCGCTGGTCATCCAGATCAACACCGCGACCACCAAGCATGAAAACATCGCCCAGCGCGTGCACTTCGTGGACGACCTGTCGCACAAGAACCGCCTGCTGGACCACCTGCTGCGCGACGAAACCATGGACCAGGCAGTGGTCTTCACCGCCACCAAGCGTGACGCCGACACCATCGCCGACCGTCTGAACATCGCCGGCTTCTCCGCCGCTGCACTGCACGGCGACATGCACCAGGGCGCGCGTAACCGCACCCTGGACGGCCTGCGCCGCGGTAACGTGAAGGTCCTGGTTGCGACCGACGTCGCAGCACGCGGTATCGACGTGCCGAACATCACCCACGTGTTCAACTACGACCTGCCGAAGTTCCCTGAGGACTACGTGCACCGTATCGGCCGTACCGGCCGTGCCGGCCGCAACGGCGTTGCCGTATCGCTGGTGAACCATGCTGAAAACATGCTGGTGCGCCGCATCGAACGCCTGACCCGCCAGCCGATCCCTGTCGAAGTGATCGAAGGCTTCGAGCCTAAGCGTGCAGCGCCTTCGCGCTCCGCATCGCGTCCAGGCTGGAAGCCAGGCGATGGCCGCAACAGCAAGCCAGGCCAGCGTTCCTTCTCGAACCCGCGTTCGGAAGGCGGCCACTATCGCAGCGAAGGCAATCCATTCGGCGGTGAGCGTAAAGAAGGCGGTTTCCGTGATCGCAACGAAGGCGGCTACCGTAACCGCAACGAAGGCGGCTTCCGCGCTGAAGGCGGTTTCCGTTCCGAGCGTTCGGACGGCGGCTTCCGCGGCAACCGCAATGAAGGCGGCTTCCGCTCCGAGCGTCCTGCTGAAGGCGGTTTCCGCAACCGCGCTGATAGCGGCGGTTTCCGCTCCGAAGGCGGCTTCCGCGCTGAGCGTCCTGCAGAAGGCGGCTTCCGCAAGGAAGGCGGTTTCCGTGAACGCGGCGAGAGCAACTTCCGCAACCGCGACCGCGATGCAGGCGGCTTCAAAGGCCCACGCACCGATGCACCGCGCCGCCCATGGGGCGATCGCTAATCGTTAGCGAGCAATAAAACAAGGCCGCCCGGGCAACCTGGCGGCCTTTTTCTTTTGTACGTTACCGAACGGAGCGGGCTGTAAAACGGCGCGACACTGCGCCCATGAGAACAACCCTGATCGCCCTCCTGTTAGCCAGCACGGGCGCGCACGCGGCTCCGGACTCGCCCTCCCCAGCCGTGCGCGCCCAGGTGCTGCTGGACCGGGCCAATTTTTCACCTGGAGAGATCGACGGCGCCGCCGGTGGCAATACGCGGCAAGCCCTGCTCGGCTTCCAGCGTGCACGCAACCTGCCGCAGACGGGCAAGGCCGACGAAGCCACGCTCGCTGCGCTGGACGACGGCCAGCCGGTGCTGGTCCCATACACCGTGAGCGATGCCGACGTCGCCGGCCCTTTCGAGCCGGTGCCGGAAGAAATGGCGGACAAGGCCAAGCTGCAGGCGCTTGGATTTGCCAGCGCGGCGGAAGCATTGGGGGAGCGCTTCCATGCCAGCCCCGCCCTCCTGCGCAAGCTCAATCCCGGCAAGAATATCGAGCAGGCGGGCGCTCAGATCATGGTGCCAAATACCGGCTCCGCCCAGCCCTTGCCGCAAGCGGCCAGCATTGTGGTGGACCGCGGCGCCAGTACGGTCGCCTTGCTCGATGCGGGCGGCAAGGTCATCGCGCAAATGCCGGCGAGTACAGGCAGCGATCATGACCCGCTGCCTGTCGGGAGCTGGAAGGTCAATGGCGTATCGCGCAATCCGACCTTCCACTACAACCCGCAACTATTCTGGGATGCGCGGCCGGGCGACAGCAAGGCCACGATTCCCGCAGGGCCGAACAATCCGGTCGGCGTGGCGTGGATCGATTTATCGAAAGAGCATTACGGTATCCACGGCACGCCGGAGCCGGGAAAGATCGGCAAAACGCAGTCGCACGGCTGCATACGCCTTACCAACTGGGACGTGATCCGCGTCGCTGACGCCATCAAACCGGGGACGCCAGCCGTGCTGCAGGAATGACGGAGGCCATCATGAGACCACTAGGCGCTTTTGGAACGCTCATTATCGGCATGGTGCTTGGAGCCGGAGGCACCCTGCTGCTGTTAAGCCGCGTGCCGCTTGAGACCCGCGAAACCGCATCCATTACCATCCCGGCCGGCCAGCAACCGGCGCCTCAGCCGGCCGTCAACGCCAGCCCGCCTGCCAGCCCGCCCATCGCGCCGGCAACCGCACCGTCACCCGCACTCACGCCCGCCCAGGCGCAGCCGGACGAGCAGCAGCGAACTGCCGGCGGTCCGGCGCCAGCCGTTCCCGGCCCCGGCAAGGCTGCCGGCGATTCATTAGCCGGCATGCAGGGAGCAGCAACCAGCGGCACCGGCGGCCTCGCTGCCAGCGGTGCCGGCTCATCCCTGCTGATTCCTGTCGCCGGCGTGAAGTCGGCGCAACTGCAGGACACCTACAGCCAGCCACGCGGCACGGAACGCATGCACGAGGCGCTCGACATCCTCGCGCCTAACGGCACGCCGGTGTACGCCGTCGCGGATGGCAAGATCGCGAAGCTATTCACCAGCAAACCTGGCGGGCTTACGATCTACCAATTCGAACCGAGCGAAAAATTCTCCTACTATTACGCCCACCTGGATCGTTACGCCAGCAGCCTGAAAGAAGGCCAGCAGGTCAAGCGCGGCGAGGTGATTGGCTACGTGGGCAGCACCGGCAACGCCGATCCTGCCGCTCCACATCTTCACTTCGCCATGTTTGAACTCGGGCCGGGAAAAAACTGGTGGCAGGGAAAGCCCGTTAATCCCTACCCTTTGATGGGTCACCAGTGACGCACGCGTCCCGTATCCATATGCACGAACTGCGAGTCGGGGTAATAGCCAACACCGCCGCCCTTCAAGGCCAGCGCGGCCTTGTGCAGGCGCTCAAGGTCGCGCCCCGGTATGCGCACGTCGATCGCCTTGCCTTCCATATGCATGCTGTGTTTCGCCACCCCGCCGGTCGATTCATGCAGCAGCTGGTTGGTCTCCGGCGAACGATAACCCGATATCACATGGATCACCTCATTGTTGCTGAACTGTGAACTGACACGGTCCAGCAGCAAAATCAATTCAGGATCGATGGTTGAAACCTTGTCGTTGCGGTGATCGCGCAGCAGGTGATTGATGTCTTGCAGCGCCTCGGGGATGAATTGACCTTCGGCCCAGAACATGGTGCGCAGCGTCTCGCCGGTGTGCGTGTTGTAGAAGCGCAGGCTGCGTTCATGCGGGGCAGCGATGGCTGCGCGCGCCATCGAAGGCAGGGCCAGCGCCGATGCCAGCGCGACGGAACTCTTGAGGAATGATCTGCGCCGATTCATGTTTGTAGTGTACCGCTGACGCCGATTCAAAGATTTTATGGCGCGCGGCAAGAAGTTTCGATATACTTGATCACTCAAGCACTTTTCAAATACTAGTCATGGATAACGCACTCGAATTCTGCCTGCGCCTGGCGCGCGCCCACGCCACCATTATTCGCCGCCTGGACACCGTCCTGGGCGGCCACCATGGCCTGAGCTTCAGCGACTTCATGCTGCTGCAAAGCCTTGCCAACGCTCCTGGCGGCCGCCTGCGCCGCGTCGACCTGGCCGAGCGCCTGGGACTGACCGCCTCCGGCGTCACCCGCACGCTGTTGCCGCTGGAGAAAACAGGCTGGGTGGCGCGCCAGGCCGATGAACGCGATGCGCGCGTCGGATACGCCGTCATCACAGCCGCTGGACACGCCTTGCTGGACAACGCCCAGCGCACCGCCACCGAATATGCAGCGGACTTGCTGCGCCACTCAAAAGACGAAGAACTGGCGCCGCTGAACGCCGTCCTCGGCAACCTGATCGGACCTCAATAATGACCCCGACCCTCAAAAACAACTCGAATTTCCGCTGGCTGATCGCTGGCAGCACGCTGTCCATGGTCGGCGACCAGTTCACCCTGATCGCCCTGCCCTGGCTGGTGCTGAAACTGACCGGCGACCCTCTTTCGCTTGGCCTGGTATTGGCCCTGCTTGGCGCGCCGCGCGCCGTCTTCATCCTGGTTGGCGGCGCCGTGGTGGACCGCTATTCGCCCAAAAGCGTCTTCATGCTGACGAAGCACGCCAGCGCTTTGCTGCTCGGCGCCCTTGCCGTACTCACGCTGACCGGCACTGCAACGCTGCCTTTTGTGTACGCGCTGTCGCTTGGGATCGGCCTGGCGCAGGCCTTTGCCTTCCCGTCCGCCACATCGATGATGCCGCGCTCCGTGCCACCGGACCTGCTACAAGCAGCTAATGGCGCCACCATGGCCGTGCGGCAGATCGGCATGCTGGCCGGACCGCTGCTGGCCGCGCTCCTGCTGGCCATCGGCGAAGCTGGCGGCAACGATGGCGGCATGCGCGCGCTGGGACTCGCGTTCACAGTCGACAGCCTGAGCTTCGTCATCTCCGCATGGACCTTGTCCCGCGTGGTGCCCTTGCCAGGCGCAGCACCGGCCGTACAGAAGAATGTGCTCCATGCCGTCGGAGAAGGCTTGATGGCAGTGTGGCGCGACGTGGAAATGCGCACCTGCTTCGCTTACTGGGGCCTGGTCTCGGTGCTGATCGGCGGCACCATGCAGGTAGCCCTGCCAGTGCTGGCAAAGGAACGCCTGCATGACGGTTCCGCTTTCGGCATGCTAATGGCGGCGCACGGTGCGGGCATGCTGGCGGGGATGGCCTACTCCGGCATGACAGCCAGGCACAATGCAGGCAAGCCTTTGCGTATTGGCCTGCTTGCCTTGTCGGTCGACGCGATGGCCGGCCTGCTGCTCATGCCGCTCGGACTGATTACTGTTGCCTGGCAAGGGGGCTTGCTGCTGCTGTCGCTCGGCGCCCTGGTCGGCCTGGTGCAGGTGGCGGTGTTCACCTGGATCCAGAAGCGCGTGCAACCGCAGATGATGGGACGCATCATGAGCATCTTCATGTTCATCCTGTTCGGGCTGGCGCCGCTGTCGTCGGCTGCTACCGGCTGGATCATGCTGCACGTGACGTTGACGGAAATGTTCATCGGTGGTGGCGCGCTGCTGCTGGTTTGCGCTACGCTCGCATTGTTATTCACCCCGATGCGCCGCATTACCTCCGCCTAGGATCGCGAACATGGAAACAAAATGGCTGGAAGACTTTATCTCCCTGGTCGAAACCAATAGCTTCAGCCGCTCCGCGCAGCTGCGCCACGTGACGCAGCCCGCGTTCTCGCGGCGCATCCAGTCGCTGGAGAACTGGCTCGGCATGGACCTGATCGACCGCACTTCCTACCCGACGCGCGTAACGCCCGCGGGGCTGGTGTTCTACGAGCAGGCGCTGGAAATGCTCAGCCAGATCAATGGCGTGCGCGAGCTGTTGCGCGGCAAGCGGGCGGCGGCGCAGAACAGCATCGACCTGGCCGTGCCGCACACGCTGTCGCTGACCTTCGTTCCGAAATGGATCACGCAGCTGGAAGAGGAATTCGCACCGATCAATTCACGCCTGATGGCACTGAACGTGCACGACGCCGTGCTGCAGCTGGTGGAAGGCGGTTGCGACCTGCTGCTTTGCTATCACCATCCACGGCAGCCGGTGCAGCTTGATCCGGGGCGCTACGACATGCTGGTGCTGGGGCGCGAAGCCTTGCGCGCCTATGCACGCTGCGACAAGGCGAAGCAGCCGGAGCTTGTGCTGCCGGGCCGGAAGACTTCTCCGCTGCCCTTCCTTTCCTACACCACCAATGCCTATCTGGGCCGTATGGTGGACCTGATCGTGTCGGATGCGAAGCAGACATTACACCTTGAGACGCACTACGAAACCGATATGGCGGAAGGCTTGAAGATGATGGCGCTGGAGGGGCGCGGGATTGCCTTCCTGCCCGAATCTGCCGTCACGCGCGAAATCAAACAGAAGCTGCTGGCGCCGGCCGGCGACGGGCGCGCCGAGTTCGAAATCGAGATGGAGATTCGCCTTTACCGCGAGCGCCCAAGCGCGCAACGGCCGGGCAAAGCGATCGTCGCACGCTTGTGGGAACACTTGGCGGAAAAGCAAAAGCCGGCTTCGTCCAAGCGGCGCGTGCCGGCCTCCGACCGCTAAACCGGTAAATCCGGTTTTGTAGTTTTGGTTCAAAAACATGTCATTCCGCCACGTTATGCAAATTTTGCATAACCGAATGCGCACTCGGCATTGGCTTCGTCAAAGGTGCAGGAATAAGATTCGCCGCGTTACCGAACAACTGAGCGAGTCACATAATGACCAACCACGCCTTGCCTTCTTACCTCAACTCCGACGATCTCGGTCCTTGGGGCCAGTACCTGAAACAGATTGATCGCGTCACCCCTCACCTGGGCAGCCTGTCCCGCTGGGTAGAAACCCTGAAGCGTCCAAAGCGCATCCTCGTTGTCGACGTTCCAATCGAACGTGACGACGGCACGATCGCCCACTACGAAGGCTATCGCGTTCAACACAATATGTCTCGCGGCCCTGGCAAGGGTGGCGTACGCTTCCACCAGGATGTAACCCTGTCGGAAGTGATGGCCCTTTCGGCATGGATGACGGTGAAAAACGCCGCCGTCAACGTGCCATACGGTGGCGCAAAGGGTGGTATCCGTGTCGATCCCAAGACCCTGTCCAAAGGTGAACTGCAGCGCCTGACCCGCCGCTACACCAGCGAGATCAGCCTGATCATCGGCCCAACCAAGGATATCCCTGCACCGGACGTCAACACCAACGAACAGGTGATGGCCTGGATGATGGACTCCTACGCCATGATCGAAGGTAACCTGTCGACCGGCGTTGTAACCGGTAAGCCAATCTCGATGGGCGGTTCGCTGGGCCGTCGTGAAGCAACCGGCCGCGGCGTGTTCGTGACCGGCCGTGAAGCGGCTGCAAAGCGCGGCGTAGCAATCCAGGGCGCACGCATTGCAATCCAGGGCTTCGGCAACGTGGGCGGCATCGCAGCCAACATGTTCGCTGACGCAGGCTCCAAAATCATCGCAGTGCAGGATCACACCGGCACCGTGGTGCACCAGGGCGGCCTGAACGTCGCAGAACTGCACAAGCACGTAGCCGAAACCGGCGGCGTGGCTGGCTTTGCCGGCGCAGAAGCGACCCAGGACCGCGATTCCTTCTGGGGCATCGAGTCCGACATCCTGGTGCCAGCAGCACTGGAACAGCAGATCACCGCAAAGAACGCAGGCCAGATCCGTACCAAGATCATCCTGGAAGGCGCCAACGGCCCGACCACTCCTGAAGCGGACGACATCCTGAACGACAAAGACATCCTGATCGTTCCGGACGTACTGTGTAACGCCGGCGGCGTGACCGTGTCCTACTTCGAGTGGGTGCAGGACTTCTCCTCCTTCTTCTGGAGCGAGGAAGAAATCAATGCACGCCTGACCCGCATCATGCAGGACGCGTTCAACTCCGTATGGGAAGTGGCAGCAGAGAAGAAAGTTTCGCTGCGCACCGCAACCTTCATCCTGGCATGCTCGCGCGTGCTGGCTGCCCGCGAAGTACGTGGCCTGTACCCATAATCACACTCAAGCAAGGGCGCCCGCGTAGCGCCCCTGCAAAGTACGCCCGCTCAGGCCATCATGGCTTGAAGCGGGCGTTTTTCGCAGAACTAAAGGAGAAGTACAGAATGAGCAGCACTCTGGAACAAAAGGCTTTGGAATACCACAAGGCCGGAACGCCAGGCAAAGTGGCAATTGCAGTGACCAAGAGCGTCGGCAGCCAGGACGACCTGGCCCTCGCCTACTCGCCAGGCGTAGCGGCGCCTTGCGTGGAAATCGCACGCGACCCGGCACTGGCCTATGAATACACGGCCAAGGGCAACCTCGTTGCCGTCATCACCAACGGCACCGCGGTGCTGGGCCTGGGCAATATCGGCGCACTGGCCGGCAAGCCGGTCATGGAAGGCAAGTCCATCCTGTTCAAGAAATTCGCAGGCATCGACTCCTTCGACATCGAACTGGACGAAACCGACCCGGACAAACTGGTCGACATCATCGCCGCCATGCACCCTACTTTCGGCGGCATCAACCTGGAAGACATCAAGGCGCCCGAGTGCTTCTACATCGAACGCAAACTTCGTGAACGCCTGAGCATTCCTGTATTCCACGACGACCAGCACGGCACCGCCATCGTGGTCGGCTCCGGCATGCTGAACGCAGTTGAACTGACCGGCCGCAATATCGCCGACGTGAAGATCGTGTGCTCCGGCGCCGGCGCAGCGGCCATCGCCTGCCTGGAACTGCTGGTGGATATCGGCGCACGCCGCGAGAATATCTTCGTCTGCGATTCCAAAGGCGTGCTGACCAAGGCGCGTAACCTGACCGGCGAAAAAGCCGACTGGGCACAAGACACTACGGCCACCACCCTGTCCGACGTGATCGCGGGCGCCGACGTATTCCTGGGCGTATCCGGCCCAGGCGTGCTGTCGCAAGCCGACGTGCAGAGCATGAAGAAGCAGCCGATCGTCTTCACCCTGGCCAATCCCGAGCCTGAACTGCGCCCGGAACTGGTGCGTGAAGTGGCGCCGGATGCGATCATCGCCACCGGCCGTTCGGACTATCCGAACCAGATCAACAACGCGCTGTGTTTCCCTTACTTGTTCCGCGCCGCGCTGGACACCGGTGCCACCACGATCAACCAGGAAATGAAGCGCGCTTGCGTGACCGCCCTGGCTGGCCTGGCGCGCAGCGATGTCCGTTTCGGCAAGGACTACGTGGTCCCCGGCCTGCTGGACGATCGCCTGCTGCCGACCGTCACACCGAAGATCGCGCAAGCCGCAATCCAGAGCGGCGTCGCCCGTAAAGAACTGGGCATGACCGAGTACTTCGAGCGCCTGGAGGCACTCGGCAAGCACCTCCTGTAATTAAAGTCGGGGTCAGGTCGAGCAAATGGACAAATCGCAAAGCGATTTGTCCATTTGCTCGACCTGACCCCGACTTTTATTTAAACACCCAGTACGTATTTTTCGCTGCCCATCCTGTGGGCGGCGAAGCCTACGGCTGCTGCAGTCAGCAGCAAGGGCAAGGCGCAGGCCAGGACGTAGGGCAAGGCGCCCAGTGTCTGGCCTGTCGCCAACGCCTGGAACATGGTCTGGTTGGACAGCAGCGGTACCGCGTACATCCAGTTCTGCGTGTTCAGTTCCAGTGCAGGCACAATCATCACCGGCAAAATCGGGATGAACGTCACAATACCTGCAGTCGCCTGCGCTTCCTTGAAGGTGCGGGAGTTCATTGCCATCGCTACCTGCAGCGCGCCCACCATCAGGCACAGCGGCATTGCTGCGGCAATCACCAGCGCCAGCGTCGGTAAATCAACGCGCCAAGAGATGCCGATTTCCTCCAGCGGCAGGTACTTCAGCACCGCGTGCGCTACGCTCAACTCGCAAATCAGGCCGATCGCCGCAAGCGCCGATGCAGCCAGCCACTTGCCTGCGACCAGGTCGATAGCACGCATCGGCTGCGAAATCAGCACTTCCAGCGATCGGCGCTCGCGCTCGCCGGCGGTGCTGTCGATGGCAGCTGCCAGGCCGAAGATGCAGACCGGGACGAAGAACATGCCGAGGAAGAAGCCGATGCGCGTGTTCGAGCGGGTCAGGCTGTCAGCCGTGTCGAAGCGTTGCAGCGCAAACGGAGACAGCGTGGCGGGCGATACGCCGTGCGCCAGCATACGGGCACTGGCAACGCCGTTACCGTAGTCGCGCAGCATGGTTTCCAGCTCGCGGCGCTGCGCTTGCTTTTCCACCGCGGAGTCGAACCACAGCTCCATTGGCGCCGGGCGCAGCTCGCCATAATATTCGCCGAACTTGTCGCCCAGTTTCAGCACGGCCGCCATCTTTTTCTCTCCCAGCAGCTTGCCGATATCGGCTTCGCTCATGGCGTCTTTTTCGGTGATGTTCACGCTCTTCTGGCGCAGGTAGTTGGCCAGGTTGGGCGCTTGCGCGGCGCCGATCATGACGATATCGATGCCGGTACGTTCGGTCTTCGTCGCCTTCTGGATCTGGTTGTGCAGCATGAAGCCGACCAGGCCCGGATACATGAAAACCATCATGAGCATGATGTTCAGCGTGCGCTTGTCGCGCAGCGCTTCTTTCAGCTCCTTGATCATGACAACTAAAAATTGCGGCATCATGCTGCGATCCCCTCTTCCGTGCCGACGAGGTGGACGAAGGCGTCCTCCAGGTTGGCGATTCCAGTTTGCTCGCACAGTTGCAGCGGCGTGCCCTGCGCTACCGTGCGGCCGTTGGCGATGACGATGACGTCGTCGCACAGGTTCGTCACTTCCTGCATCACGTGTGTGGCCAGGATGATGCTGCAGCCCTCTTCACGCAGCTTGGTCAAGGCGCGGCGCAGTGCGCGCGTGCTCATGACGTCCAGGCCGCGGGTCGGCTCGTCCAGCAGCAGGTTGCGTGGGCGGTGCAGCAGCGTGCGCGCCAGCGCCACCTTGATGCGCTGGCCTTGCGAAAAGCCCTTGCAGTGTCGTTCGAGGAATTCGCCCAGGCCAAGCAGCTCGGTCACTTCTTCGATGCGGCGATTGATCGCGGCCTTGTCCATGCGGTTGATCTGGCCGAAGTACTCCAGGTATTCGCGCGTGGTCAGGCGCTCGTAAAGCCCGAACTGGTCGGTCAGCAGGCCGACGTTGCGGCGCGCGCCCATCGGGTCTTTATCGGGGTCGATGCCGTCGATGCTGACGGCGCCGCGGTCGCGCTTGAGCAGGCCGACCAGGGTCCGCATCAGGGTGGTCTTGCCGGCGCCGTTGGGGCCCAGCAGCGCGGTGGCGCGGCCGTCGGCGACGCTGAAGCTGACGCCGGCCAGCGCCGGGAAGTCGCCAAAGCTCTTGTGTACGTCTTCTACGTGGATCATGTGTCGCTCCTTTCAGGGATTGGCGCCGGCGTGGCCGAGCTGGAACGGCATCGCTGCGATTTCGCGCAGGCAGGCCTGGTCGACTGGCTGCTCGGGCTTATCGAGGAATTCGCGCAACAGGCGCGGCATGCAGCCGAGGCGCGACACGCCGTGGCCGGCATTCGCCACGTTGATCATTTGCGCTTTCGTCATGGCCTTTGCAGCGCTTTGCGCGCGGCGCGGCGGTGTTACCGGGTCCTGCTCACCCGACAGCAGCAGCGTCGGGATGGCAATCGGGGTTGCCGCTTGCACCGGAGCGGCCGGCACCTTCAGCAAGGGGCAGATGGCGCCGATGCGGCTTGCATGGCCGCGCAGGAAGGAGCCCTTTTCGTCGGCGATGCGCGCCTCGTCGCTTAGTCGCGGAATGTCTTCGGCGCAGACCACGGCCAGGTAGAGCGGCATGGAGAGCGAACTCTCCGGCGTGAAATCGCTGGCTAAATATGCGCGCGCCAGGAAAGGTCCCCAGTTGCCTTCGTAGGCATTGTGGATGATGTATGGCAGGCGGTTGCTGTCCTGCGGCGAATACAGCGTGGAATGGACTACCGAAACAAAACGCAGGTTGGTCAGCGGCAGCTGCATGCGCTTCATCGTGCGCGGGTGGGCGAAGTCCAGCTTCACCGTCCCGGCATCCACGCGCGCCAGCAAGCTGTCGAATTCCTTTTGCAGCTGAGGGTAAGCCTGGGCGCAGGCCTTGTCGCTGGCACAGCGCTTGAAGACGCCCTCCAGCGCCAGTTGCGCGTCCTGCGCACCTGCCGGAATCACTTGCTCCGGAGCGGCCACGCCGTCCAGGATCAGGGTGCGCACGCTGCCGGGAAAGCCGCGCGCATATTGCTGGCCAAGGCGCGTTCCATAGGAGCCGCCGAAGACATTCACCTTGCCGTAGCCCAGCGCCAGCCGGACCTGTTCGATATCGGCGGCCGCGTTCGCGGTGGAGTAAGCGCCAAGCGGGTGCTTGATCCCTTTCAGGCATTTGTCCACCGCTTCGCTCAGTGCGGCTTCGGTGTTGGCATCGTCAATCTGCTCGCCATCGCAACGCAGCTTGCCCGACAGGCCGGTGCCGCGCTGGTCGATGAAAACGATGTCGCGCGTGGCACGCATGCGCCTGAAGACCGAATCAAGCAAGACCACCACGTCGGACCCCGCTTCGCCAGGGCCGCCGGCCAGAACGAATACCGGGTCACTGTTGGGGATCGGACGGAAAGCCGGCGCCACGGAGACATGCAAGGTGAGCTGGCCCGCGTCCTTGTGCTGCGGGTCCAGCGGCACGCTGATTTCGTGGCAGCGCAAGGCTTCTTCGCTGCCGCGCAGGTGGCAGACGCGTCCCGGCTGCACTGCAGCCTTGGCGTCGAGGGCCATCAGCGCAGCCAGCGTCAGGACGAGCGCCGCCCATGAAATACGCAATTTCATTAGAAAACTCCCAGATTAAAAAGGAATGGACTACTAAGTTTGCTGCCGTAAGCTGCGCAAGCGCTTCATAAGCCGCGCGACGCAGTAAAGCGAGATCGCGTAAGCCCCCAGCAGGAGGACAACCATGGCTGGCTCCTTGTGCCAATGCTCCCGGATACGCATGACGGTGTAAGGCAATTGCAGCACCAGCGGAACGATGAAGAGCCAGATCAGGTACTTGTACTTGCGGCTCATGGACTCGGCGTCGGTGAAGATCTCCGCGCCCCGCACTTTCGCTGCCGGCGCGCGCCAGTACTGCCAGCCCAGGAGATGGTCGACGCGCTCCCAGCCCGCATCCTGGAACAGCTGCAGGTAATCCTGTCCGACCCGGCGCAACTGGAAATCGATGCGGTACTTCACATCCGCCGGTTCGCCACGCTCGAAAATGAAGACCGTGCGCAAGCAGCGAATACGCTTCAAATGCAAGCCCTCGCGCGCCATGGCCTCGAGCCAGCGCTCGATCGCATGGTCTGCATCATCCCAAAACCACCTGATTTTACGAACTACCTGCGTCATATATCGGTCACCGCTATATCGATAGCCGATATATTAGCATTTAAGTAAAGCTTGTCAATGCCGTTGTTGCGCGGCGATCCAGTCGTCCACCACCCGGTCAAGGACCGTCATCGGCAAGGCGCCGTGGTTCAGGATCTCGCTGTGGAATTGTTTGAGGTCGAATTTGCCGCCCAATTCGCTGCGTGCCTTTTCGCGCATGCCAAGGATGGACAGCATGCCGACCTTGTAGGCCAGCGCCTGGCCCGGTTCGACGATATAGCGTTCCACTTCGGCAGTGACCTCTTTCTCGCCCATGCCGGTGTTTTCCGCCATGTAGTCGATCGCTGCTTCGCGCGTCCAGCGCTTGTAATGAATGCCGGTATCGACCACCAGCCGCACGGCGCGCATCATTTCGTCGCGCAGGCGGCCCAGCTGGTCAAGCGGCTCAGGCTCCAGGCCCATTTCGGACGCCAGGCGCTCCGAATACAGCGCCCAGCCTTCGTGATAGGCGGTAAAGGAAATCACGCGGCGGAAGAATGGCACGCCCTTCAGGTCCTGCGCGATGGATACCTGCAAGTGATGGCCCGGCACGACTTCGTGGTAGACGGTGCTGCGCATGCCGAATTTGGAAATCTCGTTCATCGAGCGCAGGTTGGCATAGAACACGGCGGGCCTCGTGCCGTCCAGCGCGCCCGGCAAGTAGTAAGCGCTTGGCGCGCTGCCCGCCGATTCGGCCGGCGCGGCACGCACTTCGATGGCCGTCTTCGGGTGCACGCTGAACGCCATATCAAGCTTGCCTTCCGCTTCTTTCATGATCACCTGGAATTGCGCCAGCAATTGTTTGCGGCCTTCCGGCGTGTCCGGATAATGGTTCTCAGGGTCGCGCAGCAGTTGCTGCATGCGCTCACCGACGCTGCCCTGCTCCAGGCCCAGCTGGCGCAGCAGCTTATCCATGCTGGCGGTGATACGCTCGACTTCCGCCAGCCCCAGTTCATGCACGCGCTGCGGCGTGAGGTTGGTCGTCGTGTGATAACGCACGCACCATGCGTAGTATTCGTCGCCGTTCGGCAGTGACCAGGCGCCGTCGTTGGAATGGACGCGGCCCTGCAAGGCGGCGAAGTGGCGCATTAGCTCCGCGTATGCCGGATAGACGCTGTCCTGGATGGCATCGGCCACGCCTTGCAGCAATTCGGCGCGCACCTTTTCATTCATGTCGGCCAGAGGGATCGCATCGAGCTTGGTCTTGAAGCTGGTGTACAGCATGTTCTCGCGCGCGGGCTTGCCCGCGAAGGCCTGCATCTGCTGCAGCACTTTCTCGACCAGGAATTGCGGGGGCAAGATGCCGGCCTTCTCCTGCATGCGCAGGCCTTCCAGCACCTGCTCAAACTTGCGCGGGAATTTCCGCAGGCGGGAGATATAGTCCTCCGCTTCACCGCGCGTCGCGACCCGGTGCACATCGGTCATGAATTCCGGCAGCGCGCTTTGCATGCCGTACAACTGGTTGATCGGGAATTCGTGAAGCTGGAAACGCTCCCCTTCAAGATGGTTGCTAAGGTAGTAATGCAGCGTGTCGTACGAGAGCTGAGCCTCCGGCCCAAGCTCATTGCGGTCGTAGCGATCGAGCATGGCCAGGTTGTCGCGCATGTCCTGGTAAATCTCGCGCTTGTGTTCTGGCGATTCGTCGTCCAGGCGGGAACTGTGGAAATCGAGCCAGGCAGGCAGTACGCTCAAGCGGGACATCATCTCCGGGCTCTTCATTGCCGACGAAGCGAAGGCACGCATGTAAAACCACTCCAGCTTCAGTGGTTTCGAATACCACGTTTGCGTGAGCAGCACAGCGCCGGCACACAGCGTCGCCGTGATCCCGGTCAGTCCCCAGGCCGCAATTTTCTTCGCATTGATCTCCATTCGCGAAATATTACAGTATCATGCCCGCTTAGCCAGCCACCAGCTGGCAGATTTGATAACAGACCCGGAGATCCCGAATGACCTTACGCCTGCTGGTAATGGGCGCCGCCATCGCTGCGGCAACCAGTGCCGTTGCCGCCCCGCGCGGCCTGACCGTCGAAGACCTGGCAAGCATGGACCGCGTTGGCAGCCCAGTGCTGTCGCCGGACGCAAGCCGCGTGGTGTACACCGTCCGCGCCACCAATATGGAAAAGAACCGCGGCGTCACGCAGCTGTGGATGATTGACCTGAAAGCCGCCAAGCCGGCACCGGTCCAACTGACCCAGCACGACGCCAGCAGCAGCCAGCCGCAATGGTCGCCATCGGGCGACGCCGTGTACTTCGTGAGCGGCCGTTCCGGTTCCGCCCAGGTGTGGCGCTTACCGATGAACGCCGGCGGCGAAGCCATGCGCGTGACCGACTTCCCGCTGGGCGTGGAAAGCTACCGCCTGTCGCCGAAAGGTGACCGCCTGGCCCTGGCCTTCGAGGTGTACCGCGATTGCGCCGACCTGGCCTGCACCAAGAAGCGCCTGGACGACAAGGCCAAGAACAAAGCCACCGGCATGCTGTTCGACGAAATGTTCGTGCGTCATTGGGATACCTGGGCCGACGGCCGCCGCAACGTGCTGTACTCGGCGCCGATCGACGCGGCCGGCAAGGCTGGTACCGCGGTCAGCCTGAGCGGCTCGCTGGACGGCGACGTGCACTCCAAGCCATTCGGCGACAACGGCGACTACCAGTTCTCGCCTGACGGCCAGAAGGTCGTGTTCTCCGCCCGCGTGGCAGGCAAGGCCGAATCCTGGTCCACCAACTTCGACCTGTACGAAGTGCCGGCTGCCGGCGGCGCAGCCCCGCGCAACCTGACGTCCGAAAACCCGGCATGGGACGCCAAACCCTCCTTCTCCCCGGACGGCAAGACCCTGGCCTATCTGATGATGAAGCGTCCAGGCTTTGAAGCCGACCGCTTCCACCTGGTGCTGATGGATGTCGCCACCGGCAAGAAGCGCGTGCTGGCCCAGGATTGGGACCGCTCCATCGCCGACTACAAATGGCGCGCCGACGGCAAGGCCCTGCTGGCCAACGCCGACGACGTAGGCAACCACCGCCTGTTCTCGCTGGATGCCGCATCCGGCAAGGTGACCGCGCTGACCGGCAAAGGCTACGCCGGCGAATTCGACGTGCAGAAAGACACCGTGATCTCTGCACAAGCATCGCTGGGCGGCGGCGCACAGCTGCTCAAGCTCAAGACCGAAGGCGCCGAACAGAAAGGCACCCAGCTGACCTGGGCCAACGCGGAACGCCTGAAAGACGTGAAGATGGCGGACTACGAGCAGTTCTCCTTCAAAGGCGCGAACGGCGACACCGTGCACGGCTACGTCATGAAGCCTTGGAACTACGAGCCGGGCAAGAAATACCCGGTCGCCTTCCTGGTGCACGGCGGCCCGCAGGGCAGCTTCGGCAACAGCTGGAGCTACCGCTGGAATCCGCAGGTGTACGCAGGTGCTGGCTACGCGTCCGTGTTCATCGACTTCCACGGTTCGACCGGTTACGGCCAGGCCTTCACCGACGCGATCAGCGGCGACTGGGGCGGCAAGCCGCTGGAAGACCTGCAGAAAGGCCTGGCTGCAGCCGTGGCCAAGTATGACTTCCTGGACGGCCAAAACGCCTGCGCCCTGGGCGCATCGTACGGCGGCTTCATGATGAACTGGATCGAAGGTAACTGGAGCGACGGCTTCAAGTGCATCGTCAACCACGACGGCGTGTTCGACCAGCGCGGCATGGCTTACGCCACCGAAGAACTGTGGTTCACCGAATGGGAAAACGGCGGCACCTACTACGCCAACCCGAACGGCTACGAGAAATTCAACCCGGTCAACCACGTGACCAAGTGGAAGACCCCGATGCTGGTGGTACAGGGCGACCTGGACTTCCGCATCCCGACCGCGCAAGCGCTGGGCACCTTCACCGCGCTGCAACGCCAGGGCATCGAGTCCAAGCTGCTGGTCTTCCCGGACGAAAACCACTGGGTCCTGAAGCCCGCCAACTCGATCCTGTGGCACCACACCGTGATCAACTGGCTGGACGCCCACCTGAAGAAGTAACAAAAAAGGGGACGCGCAATGCGTCCCCTTTTTTTATTCAAACGCGCAGGTGCGGAAGCCGTTGAAGATATCGTCGCGTTCGGGCAGGTAGAAGTTGCGGAACTTGGCCGAGCCAAGCCGCGATGGCGTGGCAAATGACGCGCCGCGCAGCACCTGGTGCGTGCTGAACCAGGGCGCTGAATATTCGCGGTAACGGTCCGCCTCGAACCCGGGATAAGGCTCGAACGGCGACGCCGTCCATTCCCATAGTTGCCCCCAGCGGAATGCCGGATGTCCGTGCAGCGCCGCGTACTCCCATTCCATTTCGGTCGGCAGGCGGCGATTGGCCCAGGCGCAGTATGCTTGCGCTTCGTACAGCGACACATGACGCACCGGTTCGTGCGCAGACAAAGTGGTCAGGCGGCCAAAGCGCATGGTGCGCCACTGGCCGTTATCGCGCCGCCAGTAACGCGGCGCCGATCGCTCCTGCCGCAGCAGCCATTCGGCGCCGGTATTGCTCCAGAACTCGCGCTTTTCGTAGCCGCCGTCTTCCACGAAGTCCGCATATTGCGCGTTCGTGACCAGGGTGGCGTCCATGCGGAATGGCGCGACGTGACATGGATGGGCGAACTTCTCATTATCGAAAATAAAACCACCCGTGTCGGCCGCACTTCCAAGCTGAAGCGTGCCGCCGGGGAAAGCGATGTCTCCCGGCGCGCCGGATGCGCGTTCGTCGTGGGTCAGGTGGGCCGGCGCCTGCAGGCCAAGCGTTTGCAGCGTGTACAGGAAGGCTTCCCCGTGCATGTCCTCGTGGGCCAGCGCAAGCCGGTAGGGATACAGCGCTTCATCCGTGTTCGGTTCGCGCGACAGCTTGTCCAGGACGCGGTCCAGCACTTCATGGCAGTAGGTTTTCACGCCGCCCGTGCTGGGCAAGTCCAGGCTCCATCGGCTGCGGTGCGGCACCATATTCGAATCGAACCAGTCATCGCCTTTGCGCAGCAAGGAGGTATACAGCGCGTCGGCCGGGTGGCTGGAAATCGCTTCCCGCAGGACGAACCATTCCGCGAACCAGGCCGTATGCCCCAGCTCCCATAGCGGTGGATTGACGATGCGCATTTGCGGCACGCGCGTCGCCGAGTCCATTCCGGCTGCGGCAAAACATTCGAATAGGCTCAGCGTATAATTGCGCGCAGCCTGCAAGGCATCGGCAAGTTGCTGGGTTCGGGCTGTCCGGAACGAGGCATGGATGGCGTTCATGGGTCGATTGTAGCGATATTTGAGCAACACACCAATGAGCAAGCAGACAATCTGCATCGTCAGCCCCGCGCTGGCACAAGCGAACAACGGCAACTGGCAAACGGCGCGCCGCTGGGCGCAATTCCTGCGCACGCGCTACCACGTCGACATCGCATCCGACTGGCGCACGGCGCCCGCGCCGGACTTGCTGATCGCGCTGCACGCCCGGCGCTCGGCTGACCCGTTGGCCCGATTTTGCGCCGCTTACCCCGACCGTCCGGCCGTACTGGTGCTGACCGGCACCGACCTGTATCGCGACATCCACAGTGACGGCAGCGCCCAGGCTTCACTGGAGCGCGCCACCGCACTGGTACTGCTGCAGCCTGCCGGCCTCTCCGAGCTTGCACCGCGCCTGCGCGCCAAAGCCCAGGTCATCTACCAGTCCGCCCCGGCACTGCAAGCCGCCGAGCGCTCCGTGCATCCCCGCCACCATGACATCCTCATGGTCGGCCATCTGCGCGAGGAGAAAGACCCACGCACCTTCATTCAAGCTGCGGCGCTAGTGAGCGCGCCAAGCGCCCGCCTGATCCAGATCGGCGGCGTCCTCGATCCCGCGCTGGGCGATGCTGCGACGGCCGCCAGCACGGCACAAGCGCGCTACGAATGGATTGGCCCCCTGCCCCACGCCGATGCGCGTCAGCGCCTCAAACACGCCCACGCCATGGCAATCTGCTCCCGCATGGAAGGCGGCGCCAACGTCGTCATTGAAGCCGTGACCAGCGGCGTCCCGGTCCTGGCCAGTGACATCAGCGGCAACAGGGGCATGCTGGGCGAAGACTACCTTGGCTACTTCCCATTAGGCGACGCCCGGGCCTTGGCCGCCCTGATCGACAAAAGTATCAACGACCCGTCATGGTACGCGGCGCTGCAAGAGCAATGCGCCCGACGCGCCAGACTCTTTACCCCTGAAGCCGAGCAGACAGCCCTGCTAGACTTGGTGGATAATCTGCTTCATACGAACTGAAAGACCTGATCATGAGCACTGAACCAATCAAACTCACCTCCTTCTCCCACGGCGGCGGCTGCGGCTGCAAAATCGCGCCCGGCGTGCTGTCCGAGATCCTGAAGAACACCAACGGCTTCCCGGTGCCGAAAGAACTGATGGTCGGCATCGAAACCGCCGACGACGCCGCCGTTTATAAGCTCAACGACGAGCAGGCGCTGATCGCCACCACCGACTTCTTCATGCCCATCGTCGACGACCCGTTCGACTTTGGCCGCATCGCCGCCACCAACGCCATCTCCGACGTCTACGCCATGGGCGGCACCCCGATCATGGCGCTGGCCCTGGTCGGCATGCCGGTCAACAAGCTGCCAATCGACGTCATCGGCAAGATCATCAAAGGCGGTGAATCGATCTGCAATGAAGCCGGCATCCCGATCGCCGGCGGCCATACCATCGACTCCGTAGAACCTATCTACGGCCTGGTAGTACTGGGCCTCGTGCATCCATCGAAAGTGAAGCGCAATGCCGACGCCAAAGCCGGCGACGTGCTGGTGCTGGGCAAGCCGCTCGGCGTTGGCGTGCTGTCCGCCGCGCTGAAAAAAGGCGTGCTGGGTGACGAGGGCTACAAGGCCATGATCGACAACACCACCAAGTTGAACAAGCCAGGCAAGGCGCTGTCGGAACTGGCGGGAGTGCACGCCCTGACCGACGTCACTGGCTTTGGCCTGCTGGGCCACCTGCTGGAACTGGCGCGCGGCGCCAAGCTGACCGCCAAACTGAATATGTCGCAGATCCCCCTGCTGCCAGGCGTGGAAAAGCTGGCGCACGATGGATTCTTCACCGGAGCCTCCGGCCGCAACTGGGATGCTTACGGCAAGGACGTGCTGCTGTCGCCAAACATCACCCAGCCACAGCATACCCTGCTGACCGACCCGCAAACCTCGGGCGGCCTGCTGGTCTCCTGCGATCCATCGAGCGTCGATGAAGTGCTCGAACTGTTCCGCAGCCACGGTTTCGAACACGCCGCCGTGATCGGAGAAATGGCCGCCGGCGAACCGCGCGTACAAGTCGCCGCCTGATGACTGGTAGCGGCGTTATCGCCATCGCAACGGTCTTTGTCCTTTTGGCGGGACCGTTCCTGCTTTGGCTGGCCGGCTGGCTGAAGACGCGCCACGCCGCTTCTCCCGTGACCGAGGGTTGGGACGTCAGGCTGTCGATAGCGTCCGCGCTGCTGTTTGTCCTCGCGTTCAACCTGACCTTCTTTATCCAGGAATTGTTCCTGGTCTTGCCGAAGGCCTTTACACCCGGCTTGCGGCCAACCCTGTTCCATAACAATCACAGCTGGGATGGCGGGAATCCCTTGGCCAGCCTTTTCCAGGGCACCGGTGCATTGGCCACGCTGCTGGCCGGCTGCCTATCCATACTTTTTCTCCGGCGCGGCGCAAGCAGGTCCAAGTCTATCCGCATCTTCCTGTTCTGGATGGGATATTGCGGCCTGTTCATGGCGCTTCCCCAAATCGTCGTTGGTGCCTTGAGCGAACAAAGCGATCTGGGGATGTTCATGGCCTACATTAGTCTTGGCACTGCGATGAAGACCATGGCAGCCTTGATCGCGCTGGCTCTCATTCCCCTGGCTGCGCAATGCCTCGCTACTTTGTTGCTTGGCTATGTGGCAGAAACAGGTCAAACCGCCACCGCAAAGGACCGCCGGCAATTCGTGTTCAGGGCCGCTACACTTCCTGCCCTGCTTGCACTGCCTCTCATCGCGCTATTTCGCATTCCAAGGGAGTTGGTTGAGGTATTGATGGTGCCGGTCGTCGTGACATGGGTCGGCCTAGCGTGGATCCAGGCAGGCGCCTGGCGCACCGTCACCAAGCCAGGCCAGGCTGCCGCTGGCACCACGGCAATTTCCTGGCCGCTTGGGACCGTCATGTGCCTACTGCTAGTGTTTCAAGTCCTGCTCAGGCCCGGCATCCGCTTCTATTGAACTATTTCAGGAAGCGGAAGCTTGGCTCAATATTCCTGGAATGCAGGAGGCTGACGATGTCTTCCAGCGTCGCGTCCTTCAGGAGCAAGCCTTCAGGAGCCGCGTGGACAAGCGTCGAAGACGATGCCGCAGCTGGCGGCGCCGCGTTGCCGGCCGCTTGCCGCAGCTGTGCAAATGCTTGCGCAAATTGCTCGGGCTTGATGCTTTCCAGTCCCTCCAGCAAGGCGACCTGGCCGGCTTCCGGCGGCTGGACTTCCAGCCCCTCGTCGCCGGCGAACGATGCTCCCATGCCCGGGTGGATGAATGCCGACCATTTGCCGCTGGCCTGATTCAATTGCGGGGGCAGCTCCGGCAAGGCGCCTGCCTGCATCTGCCCTGGGCAATAGGCGGCACACAGTAATTCCATGAACTCGGCCGCTTGCGCCTGGGCGACCGGCTGCTCAAGCGAGAGCCAAAGGCCAAACGAACCGGCGCCGGAGATGCTGACCGCCGGCGCGGGCAGGCCAAGTTCCGATTGCAGGGTATTCGCGAGCGAGCATAGGCGCTCCCAATGTCCCGCCTCCCCGTCACCGGGCGATTTCTTGAACGCCAGCGCGATGCTGCGCGTGCCGCCATTCGGGGAAGCAGAGTACAGCCGGTTCAATTCCACATTCAGTTTTTGCATCGCGCTATTTTAACGTAGCCTTATTCTGCGAACGGAGCGCGTACAGGGGTTTGATGCAGGATCACGCGGCTGTAGGTGTCCTGCACACCGGCGCGGTCGCGCAAGGTGTCGATCAGGCGCAGCAACTGAGCCTGATCCTTGCAGGCCACGCGCAGCAGGCCATCGTAATTCCCGGTCAAAAGCGCCACTTCCAGCACGCCTGGAATGGTCTTCACCACTTCCTCGAATTCGTGGGTGTTGGTGCCAGACTTCAGTTTGACGTCGATATAGGCCTGAAGGTGCAGGCCGAGCGCCGCGTGCTCGATGCGGGCCTCGAAGCCGAGAATCGCACCATCGGCGACCAGACGCCGCACACGGTCGGCCACCGTGTTTGCGCTGAGGCTCACCCGCTCGCCTAAATCCTTAAAACTTATCCTCGCATCATCGCGCAAAAGTCCGATTATTTCTCGATCAATCTTATCCATATCCGATTTATTCTCGATAAAAACCCCATTTTATCAGCATAAAGCGCGAAATCATCGTATTTCACTTCTGAGATTTTTTCTTGACAAGGTCAAATCCGGTGCCTTACATTGGTCGACATGACCTCGCAAATGCACATCTTTGCCCACCTGCCAGGCGCCCTACTACTAGGCGCGCTACTACTGGCACGCGCCTGAAATTCCCCTAGCAGCACCCCACGTCGGCCGCCCTCGCGCCACGTCCCGGTTTCCCAAAATTTAAAAAACCCAGGAGTATCACCATGATGTTGAAGAACCCTGCCGCGAAATATCGCCCGTATCCGACCGTCGGCTTGACCGACCGCACCTGGCCGAACGCCGTCATTTCCAAGCCGCCGATCTGGATGAGCACCGACCTGCGCGACGGTAACCAGGCGCTGATCGAGCCGATGAGCGTGGAAAAGAAAATCAAGTTCTTCGAATTGCTCATCAAGGTGGGCCTGAAGGAAATCGAAGTGGGCTTCCCTTCCGCGTCGCAGACCGACTTCGATTTCGTGCGCAAGCTGATCGAAGAAAACCGCATTCCTGACGACGTCACCATCATCGTGCTGACCCAGGCGCGTGAAGAGCTGATCCGCCGCACAGTGGAATCCTGCATCGGCGCCAAACGCGCCATCGTCCACATGTACAACTCCACCGCACCGGTCTTCCGCAAAGTAGTGTTCGGCGCCAGCCGCGAAGAGATCACCAAGATCGCCACTGACGGCACCAAATTGGTCAAGCAGCTTTTGGCCCAGCATCCGGAAACCGACTGGACCTACGAATACACCCCGGAATCCTTCTCCACCACGGAGCTGGACTTCGCAAAGCACATCGTCGATGCAGTCTCCGCCATCTGGCAGCCGACGCCAGCCAAGAAAATGATCGTCAACTTGCCGGCCACTGTCGAATGCTCGACCCCGAACGTGTACGCCGACCAGATCGAATGGATGTCGCGCAAGCTGGAGCGCCGCGATTCCATCATCATCTCCGTGCACCCGCATAACGACCGCGGCACCGGCATCGCCGCCGCGGAACTGGCCGTGATGGCGGGCGCAGAACGCGTGGAAGGCTGCCTGTTCGGCAACGGCGAGCGCACCGGCAATGTCGACCTGGTGACCTTGGCATTGAACCTCTATACCCAGGGCGTGCACCCGGGCCTGGACTTCTCCGACATCGACGCCGTGCGCAAGATCGTCGAAGAGTGCAACCAGTTGCCGGTCCACCCGCGCCACCCGTACGTGGGCGACCTCGTATTCACCGCCTTCTCCGGCTCGCACCAGGACGCGATCAAGAAAGGCTTCGCCAAGCAGCAGGATGGCGCGCCATGGGAAATCCCGTATTTGCCGATCGACCCGCAAGACGTGGGCCGCAGCTACGACGCCGTCATCCGCGTCAACAGCCAGTCCGGCAAGGGCGGCATGGCCTACCTGCTGGAGCAGGACTACGGCCTCGAATTGCCGCGCCGCCTGCAGATTGAATTCAGCCGCGCCGTGCAGAAGGTCGCCGACCAGACCGGCCTGGAAATCACCTCCGAAGGCATCTACCAGATCTTCGAACAGGAATACCTGTCGCAGACCGCGCCTTACGCCTACGTCTCGCACAAGATGGTGGAAGACACTTCGAACGACGAGCCGGTGCAAATCGATATCGGCCTGCTGCACAACAAGGCCGCCATGACGCTGCAAGGCGGCGGCAACGGCCCGATCGACGCCTTCGTCGACGCGCTTGGCCTGGACGTGACCCTGATGGACTACCACGAACACGCCATCGGCCACGGCGCCAACGCCAAGGCAGCCTGCTACGTCGAATTGCGCCTGGACGGCGGCCCGACCCTGTTCGGCGCCGGAGTGGACAGCAATATCGTCACCGCCTCCTTCAAAGCTGTTCTGAGCGCCGTCAACCGCCAGATCGCGCAAAAGGCCGAGGCCACGGCCGAAGCCGCAAAAGCGGAAGCTTGATCATTCTCAAGGCAGTCGTGATCCCGCAACAGGATTTCCGGCTGCCTTTTGAGCCAAAACAAAAATTTCCATACGGAAACGCACGAAAGGGATATCGAATGTAAAATCATGAACTTAACGTCTCAGTAACGATTGATTTACAAATATGAAACTATCCCTGAACATTTTCCATAAAGTCCTGATCACCCTGTTGGTGGTGACCCTGGTGCCCCTGATGGCGCTGTGGTACCTCGGCAATTCTTCAGCTGAGAAGGAATTGACCACCAAGATCTCGGAAAACCTGATCGCCAACACGGACACCGTCGCAACCGGCATCAACAGCTGGGACGACACCAATATGCGCGCACTGCGCATGGCCACCCGCCTGGACGACATCATCTCCATGAACCCGGCTCGCCAGGTGCCGGTGCTCACCGCCATCTCGTCCACCTATGAATGGTCCTACCTGCTGCACATTGAAGGCACCGACGGCAAGGACGTGTCGCGCAGCGACGGCGGCGCCCTGACCGACTATAGCGACCGCGCCTACTTCAAGGCCGTCATGGCCGGCAAGGAAGAAGGCCGCCTGGTAGCCATCGGCAAAACCAGCGGCAAGCCATCGCTGAACATCGGCGTCCCGATCCGCAATGACAACCGCACCGTGGTCGGCGTGCTGGCCATCGCCATGGACCTGGGCGTGGTATCGCGCACCGTTACCGACATCAAGATCGGCGAAACCGGCCGCGCCATCCTGCTCGACGCGGAAAAGAAAGTCATCGCCCACGGCGACCCGACCAAGATCAAGACCCAGCTGCAAGACTTCAGCAAGCACCCTGCCCTGCAAGTTCAAGGCATCACCGACGAACCGAAGACCTATATGGACGGCGGCGTGAAGATGGTGGGCTTCGTGCGCGAGCTGCCGCAAGGCTGGACCGTGCTGGTTGAACAGCAATACGACGAAGCCTACGCCGCCATGAACAAGATGCGCGATGAAGCGCGCATCCTGATCGGCATCGTTATCGTGCTGGTTGCCGCTCTGGCATTCGTGATGGGCAAGCAGCTGACCCGCCCGATCAACCAGCTGACCGCCATCGCCGAGAAACTGAGCAAAGGCCAGCTGGACGTGACCATCCCGCAAACCAGCCGCGGCGACGAAATCGGCTCGCTGGCGCGCGCAGTGGAGCGCCTGGGCGTCAGCATCCAGATGGCGATGGACCGCCTGCGTAAGAAATCCGGGTAAGGCGAACTGTTATGGCACTGCCAGAGTTCATCCCCTTCGTACAGCTGCTCGACCAGATCGCAGGCTTCTGCGCCCAGGGACACACCGCGACCATCATGCTGGTCAGCGATGACAACCGCATGGCGCAGATCCACCTCGATGGCGGGCGTATCGTGTTCGTCCTGTGCCGCGGACGCCGCGGCCGCGACGGACTCGATATCCTGCGCACCATGCAGCGCGCGCGTTTGAGCGTTGACCGCCCAAGCGCGGGCAATAACGAACCGCTGCCATGGTCCACCGAGGCGATTCTCGATTACCTGTACGGCAGCATTTCGGATTTGCCTGCGGCAGGTTCGCCGGCCTCCACCTTGTTGCCCGGCGTTGCGCGCCGCCCAGCACCCGCCGCCGCCGCGCCGGCAGCGCCGCAGCCAACCGCCGCAGGCGGCAAGCCAGTACTGACGGACGCCCAGCGCACCATCTTCGAAAACACCCTGGCCACCTATATCGGCCCGATGGCAGCGATCGTCTGCGGCGACTATTTCGATGAAGTCACCGACCTGCGCGTGCTGGCGCAAAAACTGGCTGGCGAAATTCCCAATGCCGACCAGGCAGCCAAGTTCACGGCCGACATTAGCAGAGCCTTAAGCATCTAATTTAAAAGTCGGGGTCAAGCGAAAAAGGGGACATACCCTTTTAAAGGGGTACGTCCCCTTTTTCGCTTGACCCCGACTTTCATTTCACAACCAAGAGCTTAGGCGCCTCTCCATTCGGGGCGGCCATCCGTGCCGCCCTTGCTTTTATTTCCTTACGGCGATTGCCTATACTGGTAAATCGTTTTCCTCGCCGCCGGAAGGAGCAGTCATGCGCATTGCTAACCTGAAGATCGGGACCCGCCTGGGCTTATGTTTCGCGATCGTCTTCGCACTGATGGCGATGCTCATCGCCGTCGGCAGCCAGCGGCTGTCGAATATCGGAGAGCTAAGTAGCACAATCATCGACAAGGACTGGGTGAAGGCCGATGCAGCGGCCACCATTTCCGCCACCACCCGCGCCAATGCGGCCCTGGTCCTGCAACTGCTGATTGCGACCGATCGCGCACAGGCCGAACAACTCCGCAAGGAAGTGGAGAAGAACAAGGCCATCATCACCGACGCGCTGTCCACGCTGGATAAACTGGTCTACCGCCCCGCAGGCCGCGAACTGCTGGCGCAAGTGGCCAGCGACCGCGCCGCCTACGTCCAATCCTTCACCGGCGTGCTGAAGCTGCTCGCCGACGGACAGCGCGAACAGGCCACGCAACGCGCCATGGCCGAAACCATGCCACGCCTGGCCAAACTCCAGGACACCGTGGGAAAACTGGCGGACCTGCAAGACAGCATCGTCACCGCCAATGGCGCGGAAATCAAAAAGCACATCAGCTCCGCCCTGGCCGTGATGGTCGCACTCGGCCTTGCCGCGCTGGTGATCGGCGCGATCTGCGCACTGTGGGTCACACGTTCGATTACACGCCCCATCAACTATGCGCTGCACGTGGCGCGCACCGTGGCATCGGGCGACCTGACCAGCCAGATCAAGGCCAGCACGAAGGACGAAACCGGCCAGTTGCTGCACGCCCTGCACGACATGAATGAAGCGCTGTCGCAGATTGTCGGCCAGGTGCGCCATGGCACGGTGGCGATTGCGTCCGCATCCAGCCAGATTGCCACAGGCAATATGGATTTGTCGGCGCGTACGGAAAACCAGGCCTCCGCGCTCGAAGAAACCGCATCCTCGATGGAAGAACTGACTTCCACGGTGAAGGCCAATGCAGACAATGCGCGCGAGGCCGATGAGTTGGCCAGCTCCGCCTCCCACGTTGCCCGGCGCGGCGGCGACGTGGTATCGCAAGTAGTAACAACCATGGGATCGATCAACGACTCCTCGCGCAAGGTGGCCGACATCATTGCAGTGATCGACGGCATCGCATTCCAGACCAATATCCTGGCCCTGAACGCAGCGGTGGAAGCGGCGCGCGCCGGCGAGCAAGGACGCGGCTTCGCCGTAGTCGCCAGCGAAGTGCGCAACCTTGCCGCCCGCTCGGCCAGCGCAGCGAGGGAAATCAAGGAACTCATTTCCAGCTCGGTCGAACAGGTCGATGCCGGCGCCCGCCTGGTCGCCCAAGCCGGCGCGACGATGGAGGAAGTTGTATCGTCGGTGCAGCGCGTAACCGGCATCGTCGCCGAAATCTCGCTCGCCACGCGAGAACAAACCGACGGCATCGAACAGATGAACACCGCCATCATGCAGATGGACCAAACGACACAACAAAACGCCGCCCTGGTTGAGCAGGCCGCCGCCGCCGCCTCCGCGATGAGCGACCAGGCCAGCGAACTGGAGAGGCTGGTCTCCCGCTTCCGCCTGCACCCTCGCCTCGCAGCTTGAAAGTCGGGGTCAGCTCCGGCAGGCGAAAAAGGGGACGTACCCTTTTAAAGGGGTACGTCCCCTTTTTTCGCCTGCCGGAGCTGACCCCGACTTTTATCGTGCTAAGCGGAGGCCTGTGAATTGCCAGCGGGCACTGGCGGGGAAGAAGTTGCGGTAGCTGGGGCGCGAGTGGCCGGCTGGCGTGGCGAGGCTGGAGCCGCGCAGCACGTATTGATTGACCATGAACTTGCCGTTGTATTCGCCGATGGCGCCTTCGGCAGGACGGAAGCCGGGGTATGGGGCGTAACTGCTGCTGGTCCATTGCCAGCAGTGGCCGAACATTTCTTCAAGCGCTGCATCGCGAACTGCGTGCTCCCACTCGGCTTCCGTTGGCAGGCGGGCGCCGGTCCAGTGGGCGTAGGCGTCGGCTTCAAACATCGAGATATGCGTGACCGGCGCCTCCATCGCGAGCGGCTGCTGGCCGTGCAGCGTGTACGCTGTCCATTCTTCGCCGTGCCGCCAGTAAATGGGCGCTTCGATTCCATTCGCGCGAATCCAGTCCCAGCCTTCCGCCAGCCACAGGCTCGGATCGCGGTAGCCGCCGGCTTCGATGAAGGCGAGGTATTCGGCGTTCGTTACCAGGCGCGTCGAAAGTTCGAACGGGGCGAGGTAGACCTTGTGGCGGGGCAGTTCGTTGTCGAAGCAGAATGCGTCGCCGCTGTGGCCGACTTCGTGTACGCCGCCTTCGAAGCGCTGCCATCGCTGCGTTGCGGCCTTGGCGGCTGGCGCGTGCGCCGCGGGCGGCAGGTAGGCCGGCGCCATCGGGTTTTGCGCGAGCAGGTGCTGGACGTCGGTGAGGATCAGTTCCTGGTGCTGTTGTTCGTGCTGCAGGCCGAGCGTGAGCAGCGCTGCCAGGCGGCCGTCGGAGCCAGCATGGCGCGTGGCCAGCGCGGCGATGCGTGCGTCCACGTTGGCGCGGTAGGCGCGTACTTCGGCCATCGAGGGGCGCGTCAGCAGGCCGCGTTGTGGCCGTGGATGTTTGTCGCCTACGCCGTTGTAATAGGAGTTGAACAGCACCCGAAACGCTGGGTGGAAGGGCTGGAAATCCTGCTCATAGCGCTCGAGTATGAAGGTCTCGAAGAACCAGGTGGTATGCGCCAGGTGCCATTTGACGGGACTTGCATCGGCCATCGACTGCGCGCCGCAATCTTCGTCCGATAGCGGCTCGGCCAGCGCCATGGTGGCCGCGCGCACTTGCGTGTAGCGCTCGGTCCAGAGGCTGGCGTCACGCATATGCCGCTGCGGCGTGCATCACCGCGAACCAGTGCGCATCGTCCGTCCAGGTGCCATCGACACGGAAGCCGGCTTCCGACAGCAGTTTGCTGAATCCTTCCAGCGTGTACTTATAGCTGTTCTCTGTGTGGATACGTTCGCCCTGTGCGAACCTGCGCTCGCCGCCGCTCCAGCGCACGGTCAGCGCGCAGCGCGCTTCCAGGTGCATTTCAATACGGCTTTCGGCTTCGTTGAAGAAGGCGACATGCCGCCATTGCTCCGGTTCGAAGTCGGCGCCGGCGAGATGGTTCAGGTGGCGCAGCAGATTCAGGTTGAAGGCGGCAGTGACACCGATCGCGTCGTCATAAGCGGCATCCAGCACGGCCGTGTCCTTGACCAGGTCCACCCCAATCAGCAGGCCGCCGTCGGCGGCGACGTTCTCGCGCACCTGGCGCAGGAAAGTCACAGCGTCGTGCGGTGTGAAGTTACCGATCGATGAGCCGGGATAGAAGAACTGGCGGCGGGCTACAGGCACCGTCGGTGGCAGCAAGAGCGGTTGAGACAGGTCCATCACCAGCGGCGTGATGTCGATCATGGGGAAGCGCTGGCGCAATTGCGCGGCCGCTTCGTGCAGGAAATCGCCGGCGATATCGATCGGCACGTATTGGCTCGGCTGCAGTAGCGGGAACAGGCTGGCTGCCTTGGCGCAATTGCCGGCGCCGAGGTCGATCAGCGTCATGCCGGGACCGATGCGGGCGGCCATGTCGGCGCCGTGGCGCGCGAAGATCGCTGCCTCGGTACGCGTTGGGTAATACTCGGGAAGTTCGCAGATCGCTTCGAACAGGTGCGAGCCCAGGCTGTCGTAGAAATATTTGGGCGAAGTGGATGCTTGCGGGGCGAGCAAACCGGCGCTGATCTCGGCAATGGCGGCGGGGCCGCCATGGGCGATGCCTAATGGTTTGCTTCTCGTTTCCGGGGCAACGACGTGGATCGCTGCCGTGCGTGACAAGGTCATGACTCAGGCTCCTGGGACATTTTTGCTATCATAGCTGAATATCCAAGACCAGGTACCGTGCCCTCGTGCGAGGCGTGCGGCTCGTCATTAACATAAAAAAGGATCTTCCATGTCCCTGTTCTCCCTCCGCACCATTCAATCGGCCCTGTTTGCAGCCGGTGTGCTCTTCGCCGCTGCCGGCGCCCAAGCCCAGCAAGTCCTGCGCGTTTCCGCCATTCCCGACGAGGCTCCAACTGAGCTGCAGCGCAAGTTCAAGCCGCTGGGCGAATACCTGGAGAAAAAGCTGGCCATGAAAGTGGAGTTCACGCCGGTCACCGATTACGCCGCCTCCGTGGATGGCCTGATCAACGGCAAACTGGACATGGTCTGGTTCGGCGGCTTCACCTTCGTGCAGGCCAACCATCTGAGCAAGGGCAAAGTCGTGCCGCTGGTGCAGCGTGTGGAAGATGAAAAATTCCGCTCCGTGTTCGTGACCACCAACAAATCGATCAATTCGCTGGCCGACCTGAAAGGCAAGACCTTGAGCTTCGGTTCCGAGTCCTCGACTTCCGGCCACCTGATGCCGCGCTCCTTCCTGCTGGCGGCCAAGATCGATCCGGACACCGACCTGAAACGCATTTCCTTCTCCGGCGCGCATGACGCCACCGTGGCTGCCGTCGCCGGCGGCAAGGTCGATGCGGGCGCACTGAATATCTCGGTGTGGGAAAAACTGAATGAGCAGAAGAAGGTCGATCCAGCCGTGGTGCGCGTGTTCTACACGACCCCGGCCTATTATGACTACAACTGGACCGTCCGTTCCGACATGCCCGAAGCGCTGAAGAAGAAGATCACCGACGCCTTCCTGGCGCTGGACAGCGCCAAGCCTGAAGACAAGGCGATCCTGGACCTGCAGCGCGCGTCGAAGTTCATCCCGACCAAGGCTGCCAACTACACCAACATCGAAGCGGCTGCGAAGAACGCCGGCCTGCTGAAGTAATCAATGTCTTCTGCCTGGTACGAATTGCGGGGCCTCTCGGTCCGCCACATCGGCGGTTCGCGCGGCCTCGCGCTGCAAGACATTTCACTGGAATTCGAGCCTGGCGAACAGGTGGCATTGATCGGCCCTTCGGGCGCCGGCAAGACTACCCTGCTCTCCACCCTCGCTTGCGCGCACAGGCCCGATAGCGGCGGTTTCAAGGCTTTCGGCACCGATCCGTGGGAACTGACCGACGCCGGCCGCCACGCCATGCGCGCACGCCTGTTCCTCGCACCGCAAACGCCGCCGCTGCCGCCGCGCCAGCGCGTGGTGACGGCCGTGCTGGCCGCGCGCCTGCCGAAGTGGAGCCTGGGCCAGGCCCTGCTCTCGCTGTTCAAGCCCGCCGATCCGGAAGCCGCTTACCGCGCGCTGTCCCGCTTCAACCTGGGCGACAAACTGTATGACCGCGTGGATCGCCTGTCCGGCGGCGAACGCCAGCGCTGCGGCCTGGCGCGCCTGCTGCTTTCGTCGGCCCAGGCCCTTCTGGTCGACGAACCGCTGTCGGCACTGGACCCGGCCCTGTCGCAATTGACCCTGAACACCCTGCAGCAGGAGGCGCGCGAGCGCAATGCGCTGCTGGTGTGCAGCCTGCACCAGGTCGATCTTGCGCTGGCCCATTTCCCGCGTATCGTGGCGCTGAAGAATGGCCGCCTCGTCTTCGACCTGCCGCGCGACCAGGTCACGCAAGCCATGGTCGATGAACTCTATCTCGGCGAACTGCCGCCTGCGAACTCGCCGCAGCCGGACGAAATGGCCGCAAAGCTGGCCGTTGGGGCCTGCCTGTAAGCGATGCATAACGTTCCCGCCGTTCCCCTCTCGCCCCACCATCCGGATCCCGCGTGGCACCGGCGCGTGGCCACGATCGTTCTCGGCATCGCCCTGCTTTGGCCGCTGGTGGCGGTGACCGAGTTTTACCCCTGGACGCTGTTCGACCTGCAAAGCCTGCAGGCCACCGGACATTACCTTTCAGCTTTCCTCACACCCGCCCGTGATGCGGAATTCCTTGCGCTGGTAGCGCGTGAAGCGTGGAAGACGGTGGCCATTGCCACCTGCGGCCTGACGCTTGCCCTGCTGGGGGCCATCCCAGCCACGCTGATCGTCACCGAACGCCTGTCGATCTCGAGGATCGGCACCGGCCGTATCGCGCCTTTCCCGCGCGCCGTGCGCCAGCTGGTGCGCTGGCTGCTGGTCCTGCTGCGCAGCGTGCCCGAGCTGGTGTGGGCGCTGCTGTTCGTGCGCATTTTCAGCCTGGGCGCCACGGCAGGCGTGCTTGCGGTCGCCCTCACCTATGCCGGCATGCTGGGCAAGGTGTATGCCGAAATCCTGGAATCAACCGACCATCACGCCAGCGACGTGCTGCTGCAGAACGGCAGTGGGCGCCTGGCCGCCTTGCTGTATGGCGCCTTGCCGGAAGCGGCGTCGGAACTGGTGTCCTATACCGTCTACCGCTGGGAGTGCGCGATCCGGGGCTCGGTGGTGATGGGGTTCGTCGGGGCCGGCGGCCTGGGACAGCGCATGGAAGAATCCACCAGGAATATGGTTGGCGGCGAAGTCGCCACCATGCTGATCGTCTTCGTGCTGCTGGTTGCGGCGGCCGACCTGGTGTCCAAATATCTGCGCAGGAGGCTGGGATGAGCCATATGCCCGCGCCGCCCGCGCGCAACTGGTCCGGCTGGCTGTTCAGCGCAGCACTCGCAGCGCTGGTCGTCGCCAGCTTCGCCACCTTGCAGCTCAAGCTGGGCGACCTGTTCACAGTACAGGCAATGCAAAGCGCAGGCAATTTGCTGGCCGGCTTCGCGCCGCCGGAAATGGCAGGCGGCTTCCTGCGCAAGACCGGCATCGCCACCATGGAAACGCTGGCCATGTCGGCGCTCGGCACCTTGCTGGCCGTGGCGGGCGGCCTGTTGCTGGCCATTCCGGGTGCGGGTCGTTTCGGCCGCGCACCGCGCGCCGCCATCCGTGGGCTGCTGAACGTGCTGCGCTCTATTCCCGAGCTGGTATGGGCTTCGATCCTGCTGGTCGCCGCCGGTCTCGGTCCCTTCGCCGGCACCATGGCGCTGGCCGCGCACACCGCCGGCGTGCTGGGCCGCTTGTTCGCCGACGCGCTGGAAAACGCGCCGCCTTTGCCGGAACAAAGCCTGCGCCTGAACGGCGCGACGCCCATGGCCGCCTTCTTCTACGCCACGCTGCCGCAAACCCTGCCGCAAATGCTGTCGTACACGCTCTACCGCTGGGAGAACAATATCCGCGCCGCCGCCGTGCTGGGCGTGGTGGGCGCCGGCGGCCTGGGCCAGATGCTCAAATTCCACCTGTCCCTGTTCCAGATGGAACGCGCCGCGACGGTGATCCTGGCCATGCTACTGCTGGTCGCAGTGGTCGACGCCTTGAGTTTCGCGCTGCGTCGCGCGCTGACCCGGTAAGCCATGCTGAGGTTACAAAATTTAACCAAGAGTTACTCGAACGAGCGGCGCGTGCTGGACCGACTGAGCTGGAATTTCGCGCCTGGCGAGTTCGTCGCCATCATGGGCGACTCGGGCGTGGGCAAGTCCACCTTGCTGAACCTGATCGCCGGTCTCGACCAGCCGGACCCTGGCGAGGAACCGCCTATCATCATTGATGGTACTGCGCTGGCCGCGCTCGACGATGATGCATCGACCCGCCTGCGCCGCGCGCGCATGGGTTTCATTTTTCAAGCCTTCCATGTCCTGCCCCACCTGACCTTGCAGCAGAACGTCGCCCTGCCCTTACTGTTGAATGGCTTGCCGCAAGGGCGCGAGCTTGAAATGCTTGAGGCCGTTGGCCTCGGCGGACGCGGCCACGATTACCCCCACCAACTTTCCGGCGGTGAAATGCAACGGGTTGCAATCGCCCGTGCATTAGTGCACCGCCCGGCCCTTGTGCTGGCGGACGAACCGACCGGCAACCTCGATCCCGACACGGCAAATTCCATACTGCAACTGTTGCACCAGGAACTCAAATCCAGCGGCGCAACGACCATTATGGTGACCCATTCGCCCGCCGCCGCAGCGCAAGCCGACAAAGTGCTGCGCCTCACCAAAAGTGGCCTCCAAGTTACAACACTCGTCAACCCTGCCGCGCAATAAAACCCATTATTTTTCTCACAAATTCTTTCATTTTTTTGTAACCGGAGTATTATTTAATTAACTTGCTTGGTTATTAAGACAACGTGCAAGTCTGCTTTTTCTATCCACGTAGTGAACAACGTAAAGGAGGAGCAAAAATGAGCGTCAGGCAGAAGAAACTCGAACTAATCGAGGCAATGAACCGGGCACGAGCGCTGGAACCATCCAGTTTCGTACCAAACAAGCTGCTAGACACGCTAATTGAGAAGATGCACCTCAAGAATGACGCGGAACTTTGCCGGGTGCTGGAAGTGCAACCACCTATTATTAGCAAGATCCGTCACCGCAAGCTGGCAGTCGGGGCCACCATCCTGCTGCGCATGCATGAGAAATCTGAGCTTTCTATCCGTGAGCTCAAGGAACTATCGAATGCCTCAGTACACTGAGCTCGGTTCGCACTGAGACAAGATGCCTGGCGCCGGCATCGCATTCACCGGCGCCATTCCCGCCTTTACTCCCCCAGCCGTTCCCGCAATCTCTTCAGCGTAGACTTGAACACCGCCGGCCTGTCGAAGGCACGCGCCAGCACCAGTGCTCCCTGGATTCCGCCAACGACTTCCTCCGCCAGCGCTGTTGCCTGCTTGCCTTTATGGCCCTTGCGCACCAGCGCGCTGGCCAAGGCTTCGATCCATTCCTCAAAATAATCGCGCACGGCCTCGGCGAAGCGGTCGCGCTCATTGCCTAACGCAAACACGCCCACCAGGCACACGCGTTGCCCGGACAGGAAATAACGTTCAACCTCCCCGAACATGGCAACGATGCCCTGCCCCGCATCCGCGCTTTCGCGCAGCGGCTCGAAGACGTTCAGGCGGAACCACTGCTCGATTTCGGCCAGCACGGCAGCCGCCATCTCATCCTTCCCGCCGGGGAAGAAGTGGTAGATGCTGCCCTTGCCCAGCTTTGTCCCTTCGGTGATGCGGGACAGGCTGGCGCCTTCAAAGCCGTAGGTTCGGAACACTTCGGCCACCAGGGGGATCACGTCTTCCCGTTCCGCGACAACGCGTGCCATGGCTTAGAACCCCAACTCAGTCAGGCCGGGATGGTCGGCAGGGCGCGGGCCGCTGCGGTCCCAAAAGAACTTGCGCTCTTCCGGCTTGATGGTGTGCTCGTTGATGCTGGCATGGCGGTGATGCATCAAGCCGTTTTCATCGAACTCCCAGTTTTCATTGCCGTAAGCGCGGTACCACTGGCCGGAGTCGTCATGGTATTCGTAGGCGAAGCGCACGCCGATGCGGTTGCCGTCGTGGGCCCACAGCTCCTTGATCAGGCGGTAATCGAGTTCGCGCGTCCATTTGCGCTGCAGGAAGGCGACGATGGCGGCGCGTCCTTGCACAAATTCGCCGCGGTTGCGCCACCAGCTGTCCTCGGTGTACGCCAGGGAGACTTTTTCAGGGTCGCGGGTATTCCAGCCATTTTCGGCCAGGCGGACTTTTTCGATGGCGCTCTCGCGGGTGAAGGGTGGTACAGGTGGTCGTGTAGACATGATTTCTCCATTAAGTGTACCAATCGGATCACAATTTACCGATCGGTACAAACAAAAATAGCACACTGTACTCCTTTGTCCAGCCCGGGACTGTGCTGCCCCGGTCCGGGCCAGCGCCGATAAGCTGTGCTCCATGGATACCGAACTTCTAGACACCCGAGGCCGGCCGCTGAAGGATTTGCGCCTGTCCGTGATCGACCAGTGCAACTTCCGCTGCCCTTACTGCATGCCGGAGGAAAGCTATGGGCCCGGCTACCCTTTCCTGTCCGCCAGCGAGCGTCTTTCGCTCGATGAACTGGCACGCGTGGCGCGCGGCTTTGTGGAGCTGGGCGTGGAAAAAATCCGGCTGACGGGCGGCGAGCCGCTTCTGCGCAAGGATTTGCCGCAGCTGATCGAGCGCCTGTCCGCCCTGCGCACGCTCGACGGCCGGCCGCTGGACCTGGCGCTCACCACCAATGGCGCCCTGCTGGCGTCCAGGGCGCAGGCGCTGAAGGATGCCGGCCTGCGCCGCATCACGGTCAGCCTCGATGCGCTGGACGACAGGCTGGCGGGCCGCATGAATGGCGTCGGCTTCCCTGTCGCGCGCATCCTGGAGGGCATCGCTGCCGCCCAGCGTGTCGGCCTGGCGCCACTGAAAGTCAATGCGGTGATCGAGCGGGGTGTGAACGACAGCCAGATCCTGCCGCTGGTGGAGCATTTCCGCCATACCGGCGTGGAGCTGCGCTTCATCGAATACATGGATGTGGGCGGCGCCCAGTACTGGAACCCCGAGAAGGTGCTGGACGCCACGGCCATGCGCACACTGGTGCAGAGCCGCTACCTATTGCTGCAGGATGGAGAGCCGCGCGGCCACGCGACGGCGAACATGTGGCGCCACGCCGATGGCGCAGGCAGCGTCGGTTTTGTGGCCAGCGTATCGGAGCCCTTCTGCGGCGATTGCACGCGCGCCCGGGTGGCCGCGGACGGCAGGATGTACCTTTGCCTGTTCGCCCAGGACGGCTTCGACTTGCGCCCGGTGCTGGGCGCCGGACAGGAAGCGGCGCTGGCTCGGCGTCTCCGCACACTTTGGCAAGCGCGCGGCGACCGCTACTCCGAGCAGCGCAGCCCGGCCGAGCGCCGGCACCGCGTAGTGCGCATGTCACTGGTTGGTGGCTAGCTTCGCGACGATCTTGCCCAGGGTGCGCAGGGATTCTTCGACTTCCTTCGACCAGGGATAGCTGAAATTCAGGCGGATGCAGTTGGCGTAGGTTCCGCGCGCGGAGAACATATGGCCCGGGCCGACGGTGATCTTGTGTTCCAGCGCCTTTGAGTACAGCTGCATGGCATCGACCCCGCGCGGCAATTCAACCCACAACACATAGCCGCCCTGCGGTTCGGAGACGCGTGTACCCGCCGGGAAAAACCGCTGTACGGCGGACGCCATCATGCGCGCCCTTTCCTCGTAGCCTTTGCGAACCTTGCGCAGGTGCCGATCGTAGCCGTCGTTCTGCAGGTAGTCGGCAATGGCCAGCTGCGGCAGCGAAGCCGTGGTCAGCGTGTTGAGGAATTTGAGTTTCTCGACCTGCGCCGTGTACCGGCCCGGCAGCGCCCAGCCAATGCGGTAGTTGGCGGTCAGGCTCTTGGAGAACGAAGAGCAGTACAGCACCAGCCCTTTGCTGTCATAAGTCTTGAGTGAGGTCGGATGGCTGTCGCCGTAATACAGTTCGCTGTACACGTCGTTTTCAATCACGGGAATATCGTGCTGCGCCAGCAGTTCCACCAGCTCGCGCTTGCGCTCGTCCGGCATCTGGAAGCCCAGCGGGTTCTGGAAATTGGGCATCACCATCACGGCCGCGATCTTCTGCTGCGGCAGCGCCGCACGCAAGGCTTCAATGCTGAGGCCTTCGCGCGGATCGGTCGGCAGTTCCAGCGCGCGCATGCCCAGGCGTTCGATCGCATGCAGCATGGCGTAGAAGGTCGGCGACTCCACGGCGATGATGTCGCCCGGCTTCGCCACCGCCTGCAGGCACAGGTTGATCGCTTCGGTCGCGCCGACGGTGACGATGATTTCGGATGGGTCGACCGCCAGTCCGTTTTCCATGTGGCGGCGCGCTATCTGGCGTATCAGCTGCGGATTCCCGGGCGGCAGGTCGTCGATCACGCTCCAATGCTGGCTGCGGCGCGCAATGGCGTTGGCGTACTGGCTGATGCGCGGCCAGGGAAAAGGCGCAGGGTCGGGGTAAGGCGAGCCAAGCGGCACGGCGCCCTCGCTGCGGATGGTGCGCAGCGTGGACAGCACCAGGCGGCTCACGTCGACTTCCGACGACAGCTCAAGGGGAGCGGCAAGCGCCGGTGCCGCCGCACGGCCCGTGGCGCGTGGGCGGGCGCGCACGAAATGGCCCGATTGCGGGCGGCTTTCGATCACCCCTTTGCTTTCCAGGAGCGAATAGGCACGCAGCACAGTGCTTACGCTCAGGCCGCGCCGCTGGCTGGTCTGGCGCACGGACGGCAGCTTCTCACCTTCCAGCAGCACGCCGCGCTGTACCTGCGATTCGATATCGGCGGCCAGGTTTTCGTAGAGGTTCATGCGAACCAGTATAGCGCAGCACTGTACTGCTCCATGACCGTCAATTCTGTACCCGCCACAGGCATGCACCAGGAACGACACTGGCGATACCCCTCGAAAGGAGTCAATAAACATGGCAAAACCAGAAAACGAAGGCCACATCGCCCCCTACCCCAATCCCGCAGGCGGCTGGGGCGCGCTGAAATATGTGGCCGTGAACCTGTACCGCGAGCGCGTCACTGCGGGCAACCTGCGCACCTTGTTCGCGCAGAACCAGCAGGACGGCTTTGACTGTCCCGGCTGCGCCTGGCCCGACCGCAAGCACACTTCAACCTTCGAATTCTGCGAAAACGGCGTCAAGGCCGTGGCGGCGGAAGCAACCAGCAAGCGCGTCACTCCCGACTTTTTCTCCGCGCATACCGTGACCGAACTGCTGGAACAGACCGACTACGAGCTCGAACAGCATGGCCGCCTGACCAACCCAATGCGCTATGACGCGGCTAGCGACAAATACGTCGCTGTCGAATGGAACGAAGCCTTCGCCCTGGTGGCGGAGCACCTGAACGCCCTGCCCGACCCAAACCAGGCTGCCTTCTATACTTCCGGCCGCGCCAGCAACGAAGCTGCCTTCCTCTACCAGTTGTTCGCACGCATGTTCGGCACCAATAATTTCCCCGACTGCTCGAATATGTGCCATGAGGCGACCAGCCGCGGCCTGCCGCAGACGGTCGGCATCGGCAAGGGTACGGTGACGCTGGATGACTTTGAACTGGCGGACACCATCCTGGTCTTCGGCCAGAACCCTGCCACCAACCATCCGCGCATGATGGGAGAACTGCGTCATGCGGCCAAGCGTGGCGCCGCCATCGTCTCGATCAACCCTTTGAAGGAACGCGGCCTGCAACGTTTCCAGGACCCGCAAAGCCCGATCGAAATGGCGACCAATACCGCCACCCGCATCAGTTCCATGTTCGTGCAACCGCGCCTGGGCGGCGACTTCGCCCTGATCAAGGCCATGGCCAAGCGGCTGGTGGAACTGGACGACGAAGCCCTGGCGGCGGGCGGTCCGCGCCTGCTCGACACGGATTTCATCGCCAGCCACACCATCGGCTTCCATGATTTCGCCCGCGACCTGCGCGACGAGAGCTGGCCGGTGCTGGTCGAAGAATCCGGCGTGCCGCGCGAGCAGATCGAGCGCCTGTCGCTCCTGTATGCGCAGAGCGAACGCGTGATCGCATGCTGGGGGATGGGCCTCACCCAGCACAAGCACTCGGTGCCAACCATTCAGATGCTGTCCAACCTGATGATGATGCGCGGGAATATCGGCCGCGACGGCGCCGGCCTGTGCCCGGTGCGCGGCCACTCCAATGTGCAGGGCGACCGCACCGTCGGCATCGAAGAGCAGCCCACCCAGGCCTTCCTCGACCGCCTGCAGCAGGTGTTCGGCTTCGAACCGCCGCGCCATCATGGCTATGACGTGGTGTCCACCATCCAGGCCATGCTCGACGGCCGCGTCAAGGTATTCATCGGCCTTGGCGGCAACTTCGCACAGGCCACGCCGGACACGCCGCGCACATGGGAAGGCCTGCGCAAGTGCGAACTGACCGTACACATCGCCACCAAGCTCAATCGCAGCCACCTGGTTCACGGCCGCGACGCGCTGATCCTGCCGACGCTTGGCCGAACCGAAGTCGATCTGCAGCAAGGCGTGGCGCAAGGCGTCACAGTCGAGGATTCCATGAGCATGGTGCACATTTCCTTTGGTATCAACCAGCCGGCATCGCCGCAGCTGCGCTCAGAAATCGCCATTGTGGCCGGCATGGCCGAAGCGACGCTGGGCAAGGCAAACTATGACTGGGCGGGCCGCACGGCGAATTACGCCGCCATCCGCGACGATATCGAAAAAACCTTCGACGACTTCTACGACTACAACGCCCGCGTCGCCGTGCCGGGCGGCTTCCACCTGAAGGTCGCCTCGCGCGAACGAGAATGGGTGACGCCAAGCGCCAAGGCCCGGTTCATCCCGCACGCCGTGGACCGCGACACGCCGATCCACCGTGCCCGCGCCATCCACGGCAAGCGCCTGCTGACGATGATGACGACCCGCTCGCACGACCAGTACAACACCACCATCTACGGCCTGGACGATCGCTACCGCGGCGTGTTCGGCCTGCGCCGGGTGGTCTTCATCAATGCGCAGGACCTTGAAATGCTCGGCCTGAAGGACGGCCAGCGCGTCGACATCACCAGCGTTTGGGACGACGGCATCGAGCGCCGCGCCGACGACTTCCTGCTGGTGGCTTACGACATTCCGCGCGGCTGCGTCGGCGCCTACTACCCGGAAACCAATCCGCTGGTGCCTTTGTCCAGCGTGGCCGACGGCGCAGGCACGCCAACCTCGAAATCGATTCCGGTGCTGCTGCATCCGGCCAAAGGGGAACGTCATGCATGAAGCGACTTTATTGCTGTCGCGCGCGCAGTTCGCGCTGACGGCCATCTTCCACATCCTGTGGCCCATCCTGACCATCAGCCTGTCGGCCTTCATCCTCGTCATGGAGGCCATGTGGCTGCGCCGGGGCGAAGTGGTGTACTACCACCACGTGCGCTACTGGAGCAAGCTGCTGGTACTGAACTTCGCTGTCGGCGTTGTCAGCGGCCTGCCGATGGAATTCCAGTTCGGTACCAACTGGGCGCCCTTCTCCCGCTTCACCGGCGCCTTTATCGGCAATATCCTGGGCTTTGAAGGCGCCATGGCCTTCATGCTGGAAGCGGGCTTCATCGGCGTGATGCTGTGGGGCTGGGGCAAAGTGCCGCGCAAGATGCACCTGTTCGCAACCGCCATGGTGGCCCTGGGTTCGACCATTTCCTCGTTCTGGATCATGGTTGCCAACTCCTGGATGCAGACGCCGGCCGGCATCTTCGTCGAAAACGGACGTGCGGTCGTGGTCAACTACATGGCCGCCATCTTCAACCCATCGATGTTCCACAGTGTGGCCCATATGTGGCTTGGCGCCATGGAGACCGGCCTGTGCGTGGTAGCCGGCATCTCGGCCTGGCACCTGTACCGCCGCCGCCACCCGGAGTTCTTCGCCCGTTCCTTCCGCGTGGCCCTGGCTGCACTGCTGGTGGTCGCTCCATTGCAAGTGCTGGTGGGTGATGCCAGCGGCGCCGCCCTGTTCGAGCTCCAGCCGGCCAAGGGCGCAGCCATCGAAGGACATTGGGAAACCAATGCGGACGGCGCCGGGGCGCCTTGGTCGCTGCTGGCCTGGCCGAACGCCAGGGAGCAGCGCAATGACTGGTCCATCGAAGTGCCCGCGGTATTGAGCGTACTCGCCACGCACAGCACCGACGGCAAGGTCACCGGCTTGCGCGACATCCCGCAGGAAAGCCAGCCTCCAGCGATTCCGCTGCTGTATTACGCCTTCCGCGTGATGGCAGGCATCGGCGTGCTGCTTGCCGCCCTCGGTATCTGGACGGTGTGGTCGCTGCGCGGCACCGCCGGCCGCCTGACTGCGCTGCTGTCCCGCCGCAAGCTGCTGCTGGCCTGGGCACTGTGCATTCCCTTGCCATATATCGCCGTCGAATGCGGCTGGATCGTGCGCGAAGTTGGCCGCCAGCCGTGGGCGGTGTACGGCATGCTGCGCACCGGCGACGCTGCCTCTTCGGTGGCGGCTGGCGCGGTGTGGTCCAGTATCGCGATGTTCCTGGTGTTCTACACGGTGCTGCTGGCCGCGTTCACGATCTTTGTCCGACAATGGCTGGTGGCTGGTCCCGACCTGCTGCAGCAGCCTCCCAAGGAGTAAATCATGCATGACATCCTGACGACAGCCTGGTTTGGGCTCATGGAGCTGATGCTGGCCATCTATGTAGTCACCGACGGTTTCGACCTGGGCGTGGGCATTCTCAGCCTGTTCACCAGGCGCGAAGAGGACCGCGACCAGATCTACGCTTCCATCGGCCACGTATGGGACGCCAACGAGACCTGGCTGGTGGTCCTCGGCGGCGCCATGTTCGGCGCCTTCCCCCTCGCCTACGCCATGCTGATGGAGCAGCTGTACCCTTTCATCATGCTGCTGGTGGCCTGCCTGATCATGCGCGGCGCATCCATCGAGTTCCGCCACGCCGCAGGGCGCAAACGCGGCTGGGACGTGGTGTTTGGCCTGGGCAGCCTTGGCTGCGCCGTGTGCCAAGGCGTCGTGCTGGGCAAGGTGATCACCGGCCTGGCGCCGGGCGGCACGGCGGCAGGCTTCACGGCCCTGTGCGCGGCAGGGGTGGTGGCTGGCTATGCCCTCCTTGGCGCTACCTACCTGGTGAAGAAGGCGCACGGCCGCCTGGTGGTCGCAGCGCGCCGCCATGCCGTCACCAGCCTGTTTGCGACGGTCGGTGCGGCCATCGTGCTGTCGGCGGGCACCTTGTTCTCCAGCGGGATCGGGCATGGCCGCTGGGCGGAGCCTGGCGTGCTTGCCATCCTGGCGCCCTTGGCCCTGCTGGCGGCGTTTGCGGCATCCTATGTGTTGTATGCGCTCCACATTGGCGCCAGCCACGGCCCCTTCCGGGGCGCCATCGGCCTCTTCCTCGCTTCCTTCGCCGGCCTGGCGGTCAGCCTCTTCCCGAATGTGGTACCGGGGCGCCTGACGATCGCCCAGGCGGCCTCGGACAACGCCACCATGGCATTCATGTTATGCGGGATAGCGCTGATTTTCCCCATCATGGTGGGCTACAATCTGTACCAGTATTACGTCTTCCGTGGCCGCGTAAGCCACCATTGAACGATGATCATACGACCAAGCGATAACTGGTTCCGCATGCTGCTCACCTGGCATGGGTCCGTGCTGCCGGCCATCCTGCCCCAACTGGGGCTGATGCTGGCGGTCAGCATGGTGGCCTTGCTCGGGAAGCGCGTACCGCTCGAAACCGCCCCGTTTTCCCTGCTGGGCGTAAGCCTGGCCATCTTCCTCGCCTTCCGCAATAACGCCAGTTACCAGCGCTACCTGGAAGCGCGCCAGCATTGGGGTCATATCCTCATTGCCGGCCGCAACCTTGTGTCGCAGGTGCAGGCCTACCTGCCCGCCTCGCGCCAGGACAGGCTGCTGTGCGCGCGGCGCGTGATCACCTTCGCCCACCTGCTACGCCACCAGCTGCGCGGCAGCTCGCCGCACGCCGATGCCGAGCGCCTGCTCGGTGCGGACGCTGCGTCTTCGCTGCAGCAGCACGCCTACCGCCCCGTCGCCATGCTGCACGAGGTGCGCTGCGCACTGCGCGACGCCGATGCACCGGCGCAAACCCTGTGGATGCTCGATGCGCAGGTGAACGGACTGGCGGAGGCGGTGGGGGGCTGCGAACGCATTGCCAGCACGCCCATCCCTTATCCATACGCCGTGCTGCTGCACCGTACGATCTATGTATACTGCTTCCTGCTGCCTTTCGGCCTGGTGCACGCGATTGGGGCGGCGACGCCGGTGATTTCGGTGTTCGTGGCTTACACGCTGTTTGCGCTGGAAGCGATTGCGCAGGAGATTGGCGACCCATTCGGCGATGCGCCGAACAGCCTCGCGCTGGAGGCGATGTGCCGCACCATCGAGCGCTCGGTGCTGGACCTGTGCGGCGAGCCCCTGCCGCCCGAACTCCCGGTTGGCAAGGACTTCCGTATCAATTAATGTGGGAAACGAAGTTGCAAGGCTTGTGGCGGTGGTCCAGCTGTTCAGCGAGGATGCCGTCCCATGCCAGCTTGCAGGCGCCCGTGGAACCGGGCAGGCAGAAGATCAGGGTGCCGTTGGCGAAACCCGCCAGCGAACGGGCTTGCAGCGCCGAGCTGCCGATATCGCCATATGAGAGCTGGCGCAGCAACTCGCCAAAACCCGGGATTTCGCGGTCCAGCAAGGGGCTCACTGCTTCCGGCACTTCATTATTGGCGGCGAAACCGGTGCCGCCGTTCATGATCACCACCTGCACCTCCGCATCGGCGATGCAGTCGCTCAGCACGCGCCGGATTTCATAGCGCCCATCGGGAATGATGGCGCGCCGCACGAGCTGGTGGCCGGCGCCACGCAAGCACTCCGCCAACAGATCACCTGAAGTATCATCGGCAGCCGTGCGGCGGTTGCTGACCGTGAAAATTGCGCAACGCAGGCTCATTCTGCGCCTCCCGTATATTCAACAAAGCCGTCGGCGCGGCAGAAACTGGCCAGCTTCAGGTCCGCCTTGCGGGCGATATCGATGGCCAGCGAAGTGGGCGCCGATATCGTGGCCAGCATGGGAATGCCGACGCGGGCCGCCTTGCGTACCAGCTCATAACTGGCGCGGCTGGAGAGGAAAATGAAGCCCTCGCCCAGGTCGGCGCGCAGCATGGCAAGATGGCCCACCAGCTTGTCCATGGCGTTGTGCCGTCCCACGTCTTCGAACACGTATTGAACGGCGCCGTCCAGCGCGCACCATGCCGCGGCGTGGACTCCGCCGGTCTGGCGCATCAGGGCCTGGTGCTGGCCAAGCTCGCGCGCAGCGCGGGCAATGGCGAGCGGCGAAATAGAATGCGCAGGACGCTCGATCCGTTCAGGCTCAAGGTCCAGCAATTCCAGGCTTTCAATGCCGCAGACGCCACAACCGGTGCGGCCCGCAAGCGAGCGGCGGCGCTCCTTGAGCTGCACGAAGGCGCCCTGGGCGATGGTCATCTGGACTTCCGCCGCGCGGGGCAGCAGATGGACATCGATATCGTAGATTTCGGCGCAAGAGCGCACGATGCCTTCCGTCAGCGCGAAGCCAACGGCAAGTTCTTCCAGGTCGCAGGGCGTGGCCATCATTACGGCATGGGATATGCCGTTGAAAACCAGCGCCACCGGCACCTCTTCCGCCACATGGTCGGTCGCGGCGACTTGCGCGGCCTTCCGGTGGCGCACAATGGCGCGCTCCTGGTAGCCAACGCGGGGGATTGCAATTTCGTCTAACATGGTTCACCTCACTTTCCCCACATGGTAGGAAAGGAGGTGGACCGTGCGCGTGCACAGTCTGGCACGCGCGGGAGGAGTACAGTCAGGCGGCCATATTGTAATGGCGGGCGTAGCGGCCATCCAGGTTCGCCAGCGGCATCATCACGAACAGGTCGGCGCTCTCGAAATCAGGATCCCAGGCCGGTGCGCCGCAAATCCAGGCGCCGGAGCGCAAGTAGCCTTTCAGCAGGGCCGGAACCTGGGGAGCGCGCGCCGCTTCCACCTTCTCCACCGGGAACGGCAGGTGCGGGGTGACGCGGTATTCCATCGGAGCCAGGTGTTTCTGGCGCAGCTGTTCGTAGACTGCGACGGCATTGTGGCCGCCATCGGCCAGGCTGATGCTGGCGCAGCCGATCAGGTATTCGCACTGGTGGCGGCGCATGTATTCAGCCAGGCCGGACCAAAGCAGCATGATCACACTGCCGCCGCGGTAATCGGGGTGGATGCAGGCGCGGCCCGCTTCCACGATACGGCTGCGCAGGTGCTTCAGGCGACCGAGGTCGAATTCGTTTTCCGAGTAGTGGCGGCCCAGTTTGCGGGCGCCGGCGGGGTTCAGCAGGCGGTAGGTGCCGACTACTTTCAGGGTGGCGGAATCGCGCACGATCAGGTGATCGCAGGCGGCGTCAAATTCGTCGCAATCCAGGCCGTCGGGCGTCGCCAGGGCGGTCAGGCCCTGGTTTTCGATAAAGACTTTATAGCGCAGGCGTTGGACTTCGCGCACTTCTTCCGGAGTGGCTGCCATGCTCAGTACCAGTCGCGGGGCTGGGGCCCGTTGTTCGGCGGTAGCAATCGTGGTTTGCATGCTTCGTCCTTTCTTGTAGTGACGAAGCCAGTTTGCTGTCCTATTGCTGCATGAACATGACAGTTTTGTTTCAGCCGCGTGACATCAAGCCTTCTTCGGGCGGCCGGTTTTCAGTTGCGGCAGGGAGGCCAGAACTTGCTTCAGGGTGGCCATGTCCAGGCGGCTGATCAGGGCGACGCCGATGCGCAGCAGTTCAGATTTTTTGACTTCGACGCCATTCTTCAGGCAGGCTTTTTTCACCTGGCCCAGGACCGCGTATTCGGATTCCGGCATGGTGAAGCTGTCGCGCACCAGTTTTTCCTTATGCGGTTTTGCCGGCTTTTCGGCCTTAGCTGCTTTGACTGGCTTGGCGGCAGGAACCGGCGCTGGAGCGGCAGCTGGTTTTGCGGCGACGCGCTTTGCCGCCGGCTTGGCGGTTGCCTTCGGAGCAGCGGCCTTCGAAGCAGCAGGCTTCGCAGCGGCAGCTGGCTTGGCGGCGGTCTTCGCGACGGCGGCCTTGGCGGCCGGCGCGCGCTTCACGGCAGGCTTGGCGGCGGTCTTTGCAGCTGGCTTCGCGGCCGGCTTGGCGGTGGTGGTGGTTTTGGCTTTCGTTGCGTTCATGGACACTCCATAGCTGAATAATATAAACAGTATATACGATTAAGCAACCGTCCGGACACTGAAATCCACGCCCACCTCATCCCAGAACTCCTGCTCTTTCTCCATCCAGTAGGACAGAGTCGGGTGGCTGGTCACGCAATCGCGCTTCAGCTCAAGATCGATACGGTTTTTCATGCGCAGGCGCACGGCGCGGTCATCGACTTCAATCCGGCAGTGCATGAACAGGATGGCCAGCCGCAGCGCCACCACCGCCTTGGCAAAATCGCTGTCCGACAGATATTCGCTCACCTTGCGCAGGTTCCCCTTCTGCGCCAGAACCATGCGTCCCATCAGCTTCTGCTCGCGGGTGGTGAAGCCCGGCAGGTCCGCGTTTTCGACCATATAGGCCGCGTGCTTGTGGTAGCCAGTCTGGGACACCACCAGCCCTACTTCGTGCAGCTGCGCGCTCCACAGCAAATGGCGCTGCAAGGCGTCGCCGGCCGGCTTCATCTGCGCAAACAGCAAGGAAGCCGATTCCGCCACGCGTTCACCGCGTGCGGAATCGATATGGAACCGCGCCAGGAAATCGCTCACCGACTGTTCCCGGCGGTCGCGGCGGGTGGAACGCAGGAGCAAGTCCCACATCACCCCCATGCGCAGGCCGGCATCGATCGGCTCCAGCTTCTCGATGCCCAGTTCCTGCACCACGCCGATCAGGATCGCCAGGCCACCGATCACGGTACTGGCGCGGTCCGGCCGCAAACCCGGCATGTCGATCTTGGAAACCTGGCCGAATTCAATGAAGCGCTTGCGCACCGCGTTCAGGGCAGCCAGCGTAATGCCATCGCCCAGCTTGTTCTTCTCGATGATTTCGCCGATGGCACGAATGGTGCCGGAGGAACCGTAAGCCCTTTTCCAATACTCGGGATGGTAAGGCGGCGCCCCATCCTCGAAATGCGAGCGGGCCGACAGCACCGCCGCCTCGAAGGAGCGCGCATCGATACGCCCGCCCACGAAGAAAGACAGGCTTTGCTTGACGCTGCCCACGCTGAAGGATTCAACCCGCTCGATATCCAGCCCACGCCCCAGGATCAGCTCCGTCGAGCCGCCGCCGATATCCACCACCAGCCGGCTCTCGTTCGGCTGGCCCAGCGCATTGGCCACGCCCATGTAGATCAGCCGCCCTTCCTCTTCGCCGGAAATGATCTCGATCGGGTAGCCGATGGCCTGTTCCAGCTGTGGCAGGAAGTCGCCGGCATTGCGCGCCTGGCGCAGGATGGCGGTAGCAACCACGCGCACGGCTTCGAATTTATAGGCCGCCAGCGCAATGCGGAAATTCTGGAGGCAAAGCAGCGCACGCTGCAAGGCTTCTTCGGTGAGGTTGCCGTTGGCGTCCAGGCCGGCGGCGAGTCGGATTGGTTCGCGCATGCTGTTCAGCACGCGGATTTTCTCCCCATCGTACTGGCCAATGGAGAGTCGAAAACTGTTGGAGCCCAGGTCCACTGCGGCGTACATCGAGGAATCCATTTATATCGTTTATAACGAAAATGGTAGCACAGTACGCCAACAGTGTTACGCCGTCATGACAAGGCCTCGATAGAAAGGGATTCCGGCGGCTGCGCCACCTGGTTTTCGCCGCGCACCTTGGCCGCCTGCAGGGCCTCGTCGGCGCGCTTGAACAGACTCACGGTGCTGTCGTCGGCGCGGATGGTCGTGACGCCCATGCTGGCCGTCAGCTTGATTACCGCACGCTCGGTCTTTACCGGCATGATTTCGATCGCTTTGCGGATACGCTCGGCCACCATCAAGGCATCTTCCTGCCCGGTGCGAGGCAGCTGGATGGCGAATTCAGCGCCGCCCAGGCGCCCCATCAGGTCGGAATCGCGCAACTGCTTCTTGCAGGTTTCCACCATGGTTTTCAGGGCTGCGTCGCCCGCCGCATGGCCGTAGCTGTCGTTGACGCGCTTGAACTGGTCCAGGGAGAGGATGATCATGGCCGTCGGCTGGCCCGGGCGGCGTGCCAGCGCCATCCACGGGGCAAGGGCCAGGTAGAAGCCGCGCCGGTTCGGCACGTCGGTCAGGGCATCGGTGGTTTCCAACCGAGCCATCTCGGCCTGCAGGTGTTCACGCGAAAGCAGGAGGTAGCCAAAAGCATTCACCAGCATCATCAGGTAGAAGCCGCCGAAACCGATCACCTGCATCAGGTTCGGACTGACCCACGACAGGCCGTCCGGATAGGCCGCCGTCAGCAGGCCACGCCCCACCACCACCAGCGACAGCGCGAACATGGCCACCACCAGGTAGCGGCGCAGCATGCTTCCCCCCTGCCAGGCGCGGGCCAGCGCCAGCACTCCCGCCAGGAAGAAAACACCGACAAACAAGGAGCCGACCGCGATGCGGACAGCCGGCGAGGTATCGAGAATGTGGAAGGCCAGCAGGGTGCCCGCCGCCACTGACAGCGCGGGATAGAGATAGTTGCGCCAGCGCGTGCGGCCAAAGCCCTGCCACAGGGCGCCGGCATCGAGCGCAAAGCCCGCCAGCAGGACAATATTGGCCAGCGGCCCTGCCAGCAGCTCCGGCACCACGCCGCGGAAATACAACAGGAACCACCCTACCGCCTGGCATTGCTTGGCAATCGCCCAGGTCGACAGGGTCAGGGATTTCTTGCTTTCATACTCGAAAAAAAACAGCGCCGCGCATAAACTGAGATTACCCAGCGCGAGGGCGAGAACCAGGGTATGGATATCCATCGTTCAGCGGCCAGGCCGCGCTCAGACTTCGTGTTCGACGTTGGTGCTGCCGTCGCCGATCTTGCTGGCCCAGGCTTTGGAGAAGAATTCTTTTTCGTCTTCGGTCGGCATGTCGTGCCAGAACACGATCAGGGTGCCTTTGTGGTCATGCAGCTGGCTGACTTTTTCGATGAATTGCTGCTTGCCGGCGTGGTCGGCCAGGGCGGCAACATAGCCGTACACGCGTGTCAGGCGCTCGATGCGGTCCGGTTCCGTGAAGCTGTTGGTCGCGGTAATGGTTGGATGGTCTAAGAACATTTATCGTCTCCAAGCTGCCTATGTTGGCAATGTACCTATAAAAGTTGCCGATGTAAATGCAAACGCCCTTAGCGCTGCTCATCCGGTACACTAGGACCCGGAGCCCGGCAGCTTATCAGATCATCATGCTTCGTAACAAGTTGACAAAATGACCTCCATCCCAGATCGCCGTCCATTGATTCGCCGCCGCCGAGGCCGCCTGTCACTGGAGTTCACCCCGGGTGAAGTCCAGAGCCAGATGGACCCGTCCGATCCGGATGCCCTGGTGCTGGCCTATGCGCGCGCCATGATGTGCTTTGTCCTGTTCAAGCCGCACCCCGAACACATCGTGATGGTGGGCCTGGGCGGCGGCTCACTCGCCAAGTTCTGCTACCGCTACTTGCCGAAGACCCGCATCACCGTACTCGAACTGCGCGCCGATGTGATCGCCCTGCGCGAACGCTTTGCGATCCCGCCGGACAATGAACGCTTCCGCGTGATCCAGTGCGATGCATCACAGTACATGAAAGAGCTGAAGGACAGCGCCGACGTGCTGCTGGTGGACGGCTTTGACGCCGACGGCTTGCCGAACGCGCTGTCCAGCGACCACTTTTACGCGGACTGCCGGCGCGCCCTGCGCCCGGATGGTGTGCTGGCCGCGAATGTTTTCAGCTACGATCCGAAATACCGCAGCGTGCTGGTGCGGCTGGCCAATGCTTTCCACGACCGCATCTGCCAGTTCACCGGCATCGCCGGCAACAACCACATCCTGTTTGCGATTCGTCCAGGACGCTCTCCCGGCGCCCCCGCCAGCGCCATGCAGCGCCGGGTAGCGGCCTGGGGCAGCCCGACGCCGGGACTGGGATTTGGCCTGGCCAATCGACTGTTGGCAATTTACACCGTTGGGCGCCTGCGCCGCGGTAATTTGCAAGGAATTTAAGCAGTCTTGCTCTACAGACAGACGAACTGTGACAAACTAGCTTTTTTAAAGCAAAGGACACCATGGCAGGTCGGCGCAGGAGACTATCGCACTACGGTGCAGCTGCACTGACGCTGGGCGCAGGCCTGGCGGCGACCGCCGTTCTCTTTGTTTCCGTCAGCGCCCTGGAATTCGGCAAAATGGAGCTGGCCTTCCAGCAGCGCGCCAATGCGCGCGTGACCGCCATCGAGCGTGGCCTGTCCGACGCCGTGGAAGTGCTGAATGTGATCAATGAGCTGTTCCGCACCGTGCAACCGGTGAGCCGCGATCAGTTCCACAGTTTTTCCCAGCCGCTGCTGCAGCGCTACCCTTTCATCCAGGCCTTCAATTACCACCGCGTGCTGACCAACGCCGAGCGGCCCGCATTCGAGGCCGCCATGCAGATGCGCTATCCGGGCTTCCGGATCACGGAACTCGAGGCGAACGGCAGCGCGGTGGCGGCGCCGGAACGGGCCTACTACAACGTCGTCGAATACCTGGAACCCTTGGCGGGCAACGAACCGGCGCTGGGCCTGGATACCGGCCGCAACGTACAAGTGCGCGGCGCCATCGACCGCATCCTCAACACGGGCCGCCCGGCGGCCACCGAACAACTGCAGCTGGCGCAGGATCCGGCCCAGCGCAACAGCTTCATCATGATCATGCCGGTGTACCGCCCCGGCTTACCGACCGGCAGCCGCGATGAGCGCCACGCCGCCTGGGTGGGCGACACGGCGGCCGTGATCCGCACCCCCTACCTGGTGCACACCATCCTGCAGCGCGATGGACTGCTGGACGACCCGGACCTGGGCCTGAGCGTGTATGCCGGCGACCCAGCAGACAGCAACAGCCTGGCCTACCGCCTTGGGCCCGCCCCCACCAAACGCAAGGAGCACTGGCTGCATCGCTGGTTCGACTTCGACTACCACAGCACCGAAATGCGCAGCTTCGACGTGCTGGGGCGCTCGTGGCATATCCGCAGCGACGACCTGCCGCGCCCCTTCCTGACCGACCATCTCGGCTCGCTGGGCACCCTGCTGGGCGGCCTGTTGTTCAGCGCCCTGGCCACCGCCCTGGTGCACACCCTGGTACAGCGCTCGCGCCGCGTGCAGTTGCTGGTCGATGCGCGCACTGCCGACCTGCAGCGCTCCAACCAGCGCCTGGCCGAAGACGTGGCATCGCGCAAGCGCACCGAACGCGCATTGCAGGAATCCGAGCACCGCTTCCGCCGCCTGCTGGCACTGTCCTCCGACTGGTACTGGGAACAGGACACGCAATTCCGCTTCACCCACATTACCGGCGGCTTCTTTGAAAAAGGCCATGTGTCGAAGGAGAATTTCCTCGGCCGCACGCGCTGGGAGTGCACCCCGGAGCTGTACACCAGCAGCACGGGCCGCGACCATATCAACAAAGTGCAGGCGCGCTTGCCGTTCTCGAATTTCGAATATGCCATCGTCGGTTCCGACGGGGTGACACGCTGGTTCAACACCAGCGGCGAACCAGTGTACGACGCCCAGGGAGAATTCAAAGGCTACCGCGGCACAGGCACCGAGATCACGGAACGCAAGGAAGCGGAGCAGCGCATCCACCACATTGCCCACCACGATGTGCTGACCGGCCTGCCCAACCGCGTGCTGCTGCAGGACCGCCTGCAGCAAGCCATCGCCTACGCCAACCGCAGCGGCCTGCCGATGTGGGTGGTGCTGATCGACCTTGACCGCTTCAAGTTCGTCAACGACAGCCTGGGACACAAGGCCGGCGACCAGTTGCTGCAAACCGTAGCCGCCCGCCTGCAATCCAGCGTGCGTGAAAGCGATACCGTGGCGCGCCTGTCCGGTGACGAATTCGTGGCCATCCTGAGCCAGTATCCGGACGAACAGCTGTCGCCGGCCATCATTGAACGCGTGATGAAGGCGCTGGCGGCGCCGGTCATGCTGGAAGGGAAAGAGTTCTTCGTCACCTGCTCCATCGGTGTGGCGGTCTACGACGCCGACGGCACGCCGGCGCAGAACCTGATCGAACACGCCGACATCGCCATGTACTCGGCCAAGAAACTGGGCCGCAACACCTTCCAGTTCTACCAGCCGGCGATGAACGACGAAGCCCAGGAGCGCCTGCGCATCGAATCCGCCCTGCGCAATGCCCTGGAACGCAATGAATTCGTGCTGCACTACCAGCCGCAGGTGGACCTCGAATCCGGTGCCATCGTCGGCATGGAAGCCCTGCTGCGCTGGCAGCATCCCGAACTTGGCATGGTGCCTCCTGCCCGCTTTATCGGCCTGGCCGAGGAAACCGGCTTGATTGTGCCGATCGGCGCCTGGGTCCTGCGCACCGCCTGCCTGCAAGCGCGCGCCCTGCAGGATGCGGGATTTGCAGGCCTGCGAATGGCCGTCAACCTGTCTGCGCGCCAGTTCGCGCAGCCGGAGCTGGTGTCGACCATCGCCGCCGTGCTGGAAGAAACCGGCCTGCCGCCCGCCGCGCTGGAGCTGGAACTGACCGAAAGCCTGTTCATGCACGATGTGGCGCAAGGCGTTCACCTGCTGCACGAACTGAAGTCCCTGGGCGTGGCGCTGTCGATCGACGATTTCGGCACGGGCTATTCCAGCCTGTCCTACCTGCGCAACTTCCCGATCGACGTGCTGAAAATCGACCGCTCCTTCGTGAACGATATCGCCACCGATGCCGACGATGCGGCCATCGTGGTGTCCGTGATCGCGCTCGCGCACAACCTTGGCTTGCGTGTGATTGCGGAAGGGGTAGAATCTGAAGAGCAGCTGGAATTCCTGAGCCGTCATGGCTGCAATGAGATCCAGGGTTTTTATTTCAGCCGTCCGGTGGACGCTTCCGACATCCGCCAGATGTTACAGGACGGCAAGCAACTAAGCATGCAATCAAACAGCGGCGAACCACGCCGCCTTCGCGCCTGAAGGAGAGGAGAGTGAACATGAACAGCGTCGACCTGCATCGCCAGCAAGTGCGCACCGACCACCGCACGCGAGACATCGTCAACCAGGCTGTGGCCGCCCTGCCGGAAGTCGGCCTGAGGCGCGCCGCGGAATTCCTGTTCGCGATGGGTGTCCCGCATCCGATTGCGATGCGGACCCTGGTTTATCCGACCCAGCGCCGCCCGATGTAATCAGGCGCTTTTCGCAGCCGCAGCCACTTGCTGGCGCGCGGCTTTGCGCAGCTTGGCTTTTTCCCAGCGCGCGATCTGCTCCGGCGTCTGCGGCACCAGGGGTGGCACCGCTTGCGGCTTGCGGTCCTGGCTGACCGCCACCATCGTGAAATAGCAGCTGTTGGCGTGGCGTACCAGGCGCTTCTGGATATCTTCCGCCACCACACGAATCCCCACCTCCATCGAGCTGGTGCCGGTGTAGTTGACCGAAGCCAGGAACGTCACCAGTTCACCCACGTGGATCGGCTGCAGGAACATCACCTGATCCACCGACAGCGTCACCACATAGCTGCCCGAATAGCGGCTGGCGCAGGCATAGGCCACGCCGTCCAGCAGTTTCAGGATCGCGCCGCCGTGGACATTGCCCGAAAAGTTAGCCATATCGGGCGTCATCAGAACCGTCATCGACAGCTCGTGCGCCGACCAGTGCATCGAATTTTCCATCGCCTTGCCAGGAGTAGTTATAGATGGCTATATGCTACCCGATGGCGCGACAGCGCGCTCGTCGGCGTCGATGATGCAGCCGCTCCATTTGCTGACATTGCCCTGTTCATCGAGCAGCGGCGTGGCCAGCAGGCTGGCGCGGCTCCAGCCGCCGCCCGGGTCCTCCACCCGCACTTCGGTGTCACGGCCGCCGCAACTGCGCACCGCTTCGCGCCACACAGCCTGCGCCCCGGCGCGGTCGTCGGGATGGATGGCATTGAGCCAGGAGTCGTTGCCCTTGCCCTTGGCGTCGGCCTCCCAGCAGACCCGCGAGATGCCGCGCAGCAGCTCGCTCAGGCGCAGTTCGCTGGCGCGCAGCGCGGCCTGGGACCGGGCCCGTTCAAATTCAACACCGATGCGCGCCGCCGCTTCCGCGAACAAGGCGACGTCGGTGGGGCTCCAGTCGCGCGCCGTGGGCTGGCAGGCGAGGAAAAAGCCCAGCCACTGCTCGCCCTTGCGGCACACGGCGCCCAGCAGCGCGCCGCGGCGGCCGGCCAGGTTGGCGAGGCCGCCCGCTCCATCGCTACGGGACAAATCGTCCTGCACCGCCGGCTCGCCGGCGCGCCACAGGGCCAGCGGCGCGGCGCCCAGCGACTCGACCTCGCCTTCGCCATGCAAGGCCGGGACGCCGGCAGCATGGCCCGGCAGCACAATATAGTGCCCGCCCTTGATGCGGGCAAAGGCCAGCTGCGGCACCCGCAGCCGCTCGCCAAGCAAGCGGCAGCCGAGCACCAGCAAATGCTCCGGATCGGCCTGCGGCCGCAAACGGTCGCCCAGGCGCAGCAGGAATTCCTGGTCGCTGGCCATGGCGCGCGCCTCGTCCTCGGCAACGCGGCGGCGGCTGATATCGAAGAAGGTCAGCACCGCGCCCGCAATCACATCTTCGCCGGTCCGATAAGGCCGCACGCGCACAATGTAGTGGCGGCCGTCGGTGGCCTGCACTTCGCGCTCCATCGGCTGCAGGCTGTCGGAAGTGCCGGCTACGTCTTGCTGCAGCTGCGGATAGTCCAGCCGGTGCGTGATGTCCAGCAGGTTGCGGCCGACGTCGCGCGGGATCAGGCTGAAGATGCCGGCGGCGCGCGGCGTGAAGCGCTTGACGGTCATGTCGCGCCCGACAAAGATCGTCGCCAGGTCGACCGAGGCGATCAGGTTGCTCAAGTCGTCGTTGGCGCGTCCGGTTTCATCGAGCCTTGCCTTGAGTTCGGCGTTGACGGTGGACAGTTCTTCGTTGTGGGACTGCAGTTCTTCGCAGCCGCTTTCGGCCAGGTACAGGCGATCGCGCAATTCGTCTGGCGACAGTTGCTCCGGCAACGCCAGCCCGGCGCCCATTGGCGCACGCGCAAATTTGACGCGCGGCGGCGTCTTCTCGGCTTCCGTTTCCGCCGCGACGTCCAGCCGTTCCTGCACAAGTGGCAGTCCATGGATGATGCGCGAACGGTAAATCCGGTTCATCGGGTCAATTTCAGCGAACAGCTCGGGCACCGGCGCGGCAGTTTCCGCGCTGCCGAGAAAAAGCATCCCTCCCCGGCTCAGGCCGAAATGGAAGCGCTGCAGCACATGCCTTTGCATGATGCGGTCGAGGTAGATCATGAAGTTGCGGCAGCTGACCAGGTCGAGGCCGGTAAACGGCGGATCGCGCAGCAGGTTATGGCTGGCAAAGGTGATCAGTTCGCGCAAATTCTGGCGCACCCGGTACTGCTTGCCGGTGCGCACAAAATAGCTTTCCAGGCTTGGCTGAGGCACCTCCTCCTGGATCGTTGCAGGATAGATGCCGGCGCGCGCCACGCCCAGCGCCTGTTCATCCACGTCGGAGGCGAAGATCTTGATGCGCGGCGCATCGCTCATAGTGGACGCCATGTCCGACAGCAGCATCGCCAGCGAATACGCTTCCTGGCCGGTCGAGCAGGCGGCGACCCAGGCGCGCAATTCACCCCTGGCGCGCGCTTCCAGCAGCACCGGCTGCAGCGCCTCGCGCAGCTGGTCGAATGCCATGCGGTCGCGGAAGAATCCCGTCACGCCGATCAGCAAGTCCTTCATCAGCTTGCGCGCCTCCTCGCCGTCGGCGGCCATGATCGTACGGTAGGCCGCCACGCTGGGCACCCCGTGCAGGTGCAGGCGGCGCTCGACGCGGCGCAGGATGGTGGGGCGCTTGTAATGGCGGAAGTCATGGCCGGTGCGTTCATGCAGCATTTCAAGCACGTCCTGCAGCGCCTTTGCTTCGCCATCGTCGTCGCTGCCGGCGCCGATCAGAGCTTGCTCACCTTCCGGTCTGCATAGCATCAACAGGCGTGCGCCGATGTCCGCTGCAGGCAGCACGATATCGGCCTGGCCGGCCTTGATGGCGGCCTGCGGCAAAAGGCCGAATTGCGCATCCTGCGGCAACTGGACAATGGCGCTGCCGCCCTGCTCGCGCAGCGCCGCCAGGCCGCCGCAGCCATCGTGCCCCATGCCCGACAGCAGTACGCCGACCGCCTGTTGCTTGTGCGAGATGGCAAGCGAGTGGAAGAAGTAGTCGATCGCGCCCAGCGTGGTATGGCCGGCATTGGCTTCGTCGATGAAGAGGTAGTTATCCTCGACCTTGAGCAAGGTGCCGGGGGCGATGACGTAGATCCGGTCCGGCAACACTTCCGTCGGGTGCTGGGTCACCTGCGCCACCGGCATCTTGCTGAAGCGTTGCAGGGCTTCGGCGCACTGGCTGGGCAAGTCCGGCATCAGGTGCATGATGATCACGATCGCGAAGCCCGGTTGCGCAGGCAAGGCCGGCAGCAAACGTTCCAGCGCCGCCAGTCCACCCGCCGACGCACCAATGCCGACCAGTGGAAACTTCGTTTTTGCGTTCGGCGGATTCATCGTGGTTGCGCCTCCTGACCCATTGTAGCTACTCTGAATTAATTAGCGTTTTCGTTAGGGATCAAGTATTCTTCTGGCAACTTCTTTCATCGAAAGGAAATATCAATGAAGTTGAAATTTCTGGCAGCGATGCTGGCCTACACGGCCGCCGCGTATGCCCAGGCCGCACTGACGGCCGACCAGGTCAAGACCTTCACGCTGAACAACGGCATGAAGTTCATCGTGCTCGAAAGCTCGTCGATTCCGAATGCGAACATGTACACCTTCTACAAGGTTGGCTCGCGCAATGAAGCGCCAGGCATTACCGGCCTGTCGCACTTCTTCGAGCACATGATGTTCAACGGTTCCAAAAACTACGGTCCGAAAATGTTCGACCGCACCATGGAAGCCAATGGCGGCGCGAACAACGCTTACACCAACAGCGACGTCACCGTGTACCAGGACTGGTTCCCTGCGTCGTCGCTGGAAACCATCTTCAAGCTTGAAGGCGATCGCATCGCCCACCTGTCCATCGATCCGAAAATGGTGGACAGCGAGCGTGGCGTGGTGCTGTCAGAGCGCAGCACCGGCCTGGAAAACTCCAATGTGCGCATGCTGATGCAGGACCTGGACAGCGTGGCCTATGTGGCCCACCCTTACGCGATTCCGACCATCGGCTGGGAATCGGACATCAAGGCCTGGACCCAGAAAGACCTGGAAAACTACTTCCACACTTACTACGCACCAAACAACGCTGTTTCCGTGATCGTCGGCGACGTGAAGGTCGACAAGGTGAAGGCCCTGGCCACCAAGTACTTCGGCAGCATTCCGAAGCGCGCCGCGCCGCCTGCCGTGCGCACCGTGGAGCCTGAACAGAAAGGCGAACGCCGCCTGTTCGTGGCCAAGCCGTCCGCCACGTCAGCCAACCTGATGGTGGCTTACAAGGTGCCGGAAGCCGGATCCGCCGACAACTACGCTCTCGACGTGCTGCAAGCCCTGCTCACCGAAGGCAAGACCTCGCGCCTGTACAAGGCCCTGGTGGAGACCCAGCTGGCAACCAGCGTCGGCTCGCACAGCACCGACGGTTTTGATCCAGGCCTGCTGTATATGTTCTCGGTGGCAGCGGCCGGCGTCGAACCGGCCAAGCTTGAAAAAGCCATGCTGGAAGCCATCGACAAGGTCGCCAACGATGGCGTAAGCGACGAAGAACTGCAAAAGGTGAAGAACGCCAAGCTGCTGGGCATCTACCGCATGCAGGAAACCATCAACGGCAAGGCGCAAATGCTGGGCAATTACGAAGTCTTCTACGGCGGCTACCAGAAGGCCTTCGATGCCCCTGCCGCCTACGAGAAGCTGACCACGGCCGATATCCAGGCCGTCGCCGCCAAGTACCTGAAGAAATCGCAGCGCACCGTTGGCGTGCTTGCTGCGAAGGAGGACTAACCAGATGAAAAAACTGTTTTCTATCGCCTTGACCGGCGCCGCAGCCGTTGCTGCTTCCGCTCACGCTGCGGAGTTCAAGCTGCCCGCTTTCGAAACCGCCAAACTGTCGAATGGCCTGACCGTCTATATGATGGAACGCCATGACGTGCCGCTGGTTGCCGTGCGCGCTGTCGTCAAGGCCGGCGCCGTCAACGACGGCAAGCAAGCCGGCCTGGCCAACCTGACCGGCGACGGCGTGCTGCTCGGCTCCGCCAAACATAGCAAGGCCCAGATCGACCAAGCCTTCGATTTCCGCGGCGCCGTGCTGGCCGGCGGTGGCGGCAGCGAGCAATCGACCGTGGCTGCCAACTTCGCCCGCAAGGACACCGACACCCTGCTGCCGCTGTTCGCGGAACTGGTGCAGGAGCCCAGCTTCGACGCTGCGGAACTGGACAAGCTGCGCTCGCGCAAAGTCAATGGCCTGAAGCAGGCCAAGGAAAGCCCGCGCCAGGTGGTAGGCACTTATTACCGCGCCATGCTGTTCGGTAATGCGGCCTACGGCAACCCGGCATCCGGAACGGTCAACAGCCTGACCGCGTTGAAGCAGGAAGACGTGAAAGCCTTCCATCACCGCTACTTCCGCCCGGATAACGCCGCCCTGGTCGTGGTGGGCGATTTCGACCCGGCAGAAATGCGCAAGAAAGTGGAAGCGCTGTTCGGCCAGTGGAAGGCCGAAGGCCCTGCCCCGCAGCGTGCCGACTACGGCAAAGTGCAGGCCGACAAGGCCCGCGTATGGGTAGTGAACAAGTCCGATGCGATCGAGACCACCTTCATGATCGGCGGTCCCGGCATCGCGCGCAACGATCCGGATTACGTGCCATTGCAGGTGCTGAACACGGTGCTGGGCGGCCGCTTCACTTCCTGGCTGAACGACGAGCTGCGCGTGAATTCCGGCCTGACTTATGGCGCGAATTCGAGCTTCTCGACGCTGTCGCAATCGGGCTCGTTCGGCATCTCCAGCTTCACCGCGCTTCCGAAGACGGAAGCCGCGCTGGACCTGGCGCTCAAGACTTACGACCGCCTGTGGAGCAAGGGCATCGACAAGGCGACGCTGGATTCGGCCAAGGCTTATGTGAAGGGCCAGTTCCCGCCGCGCTTCGAGACCAGCGAGCAGCTGGCGTCGTTGCTGGGCGATATGTACGCGAATGATGTTTCGCGCGGGCAGATCGATAACTTCATGAAGGATGTCGACAGCCTGACGCCGGAACGCGCGAAGCAGCTGGTGGAGAAGCATTTCCCGCGCAAGAATTTGCAGATGGTGCTGGTGGGGAAAGCTGCCGAGATCAGCAAGATTGCGGCCAAATATGGCGAGGTGACGAATCTCGAAATTACCGCTGACGGGTTCCAGCCTTAAGAACCTTTAACACCGGGAAACCGGGGTACGGCCCAGGGGCCGGACCCCGGTTTCCCGGTTCACAAAGGTTTTAGAGGCCCTGCGCCTCAATATCCGCCAGCGACTCGCGGCCCTTCTCGGTAATGGTAACCACCCCATCCACCTCAGCAATATGCGATTTCTTCCCAAGGAACATCGCCACATCCGCATCAATCGCCTCACCCGTCTGATCCACCAGCGACTTCAGCGCCAGCACGCAGCGGCGCAGGAACAGGCGCTCCTTGCCCGAATCAGTGAGAATAATCCGCCCCGAGCGCTCAAACTTGATCAGTTTGATGCCCGACAGCCGCTTGCTGTTGCGGCCGACGCAAGCGCTCGGCCTGCCCTGGATGCCCCGGGCAATCTCCAGCAGTGCGTTAAATTCGTCCGTACTCAGTTTTTCGTTCTTCATTGCTTGAATTCCATGATGGGCAAAACCAACCCATCATGGTACGCGCCCAAGGCGGGCGCGGCAAGCTTACTTGAGTACGCGGAGTGCCAGCCAGACTAGCGCCACCCCGGTTACAGCACTCGCACACATCAGCGCCTGGACACGGCGGCTATGCATGTCGATACGAGGTTTGAGGTAAATCTTGTTGTGCAAGGAATTGCCCATGGTGGCCTCCGACGAGAAAAGCGTTTGTCGATGACCTATTATAGATACGTGATCGTGACGGCCTTGTGACAGCCTTCAAATATATTCAACTCGCGCAACAGTCATTAGCTTTTCGACAAACAAGCGACAGCACGCTTATGCCACTGGTAGCATGGCCGGCAAGGAGGGTCCACTATGGAACAGCCAGCAAAAGCGCAGCCTGAAAAAGGCCGCCATTTCATTGAGGAAGCCGACATCGGCAGCGGAGAGAAGACGCCGGGCGAACAGGATACGGACGAGCAGATCCGCCAGATTCCGCCCCTGCCCGAGCCGGACGTCAAGCCTTCATCGGCGGCGGCTTCGGCACCGGCTCCTCGATAGGCCTGGGCGGATCGCTCGGCAGTGGGGTATCGTCGGGCGGCGGGTCTGGTTCCGGTTGCGGCGGAGGTGTTTCGGGGTCGGGTGTGATATGCGCTCGCATGGTCATTACTCCTCGATCAACATTGCCATATCAGGCAGATCGGGCGCAATCGCGATTTATCAAGGGCCAGTCTGGGCCAGAATTTCCTGGAACTGATCAATACTGACCGGCTTGACCAGGTGATGGTGGAAGCCCGCTTCAAACGCCTGCTGGCGATCCTTCTGCTGGCCCCAGCCCGTCACCGCAACCATAACTGTATGCTTGAGCGCAGGCAAGCGTTTCAGGGCGCGCGCCAGGTCATAGCCGTTCAGGCCCGGTAAACCGATATCGAGGAAGGCGAATTCGGGAGCGAAGCTCTCGGCAGCCGCCAATGCCTGCGTACCGTCATGGGAAATGTGGACCTGGTGGCCAAGCGAGCGCAACAGGCCGCCGATTCCATTCACGAAATCAACATTGTCATCGGCCAGCAAGATGCGGTGCAGCTGGGCAGCTGCCGGAAGTACCTCGGCATGCGGCTTGGCCACGCTGGTTTCCGCCAGCAACGGCAGCGTCACGCTGAACGTGCTTCCCTGCCCTTCGCCAGCGCTTTCCGCACGGATGCTTCCGCCATGCAGCTCAACCAGCTTGCGCGCCAGCGACAGGCCGACACCCAGGCCCGCAGTGCTGCGTTCCAGCGAGGAATCAGCCTGGATGAACATTTCGAAGATATCGTCCAGCAGCGCAGGCGAAATGCCGATGCCGTTGTCCTTCACGCTCAGTTGCACCTGGCCCGCCTCGGCTTGCGCCACAAGGGAAATGCTGCCTCCGCGCGCCGTGTATTTGGCCGCGTTGTGCAGCAGGTTGGACAGCACCTGCGCCAGCCGCGTGGCATCTCCCACCAGATAGACCGCCTGCTCCGGCACCTGGACGTGCAGAGTGTGGCCCTGGGCCGCGATGAAGGGACGCGCCAGTTCCAGCGCATCGTTCACGACGTCCTGCAGCATGAGCTGTTCGCGGCGGATGGTCAGCTTGCCGGTATTGATGCGCGAGACGTCGAGCAGGTCGTCCACCAGGCGCACCATCTGTTTCAGCTGGCGTTCCATGATGGCGCGTGCACGTTCGCATGAAACGGGATCGCTGGCATTAATGCGCATGATGTCCAGCCCGGTGCGGATCGGCGCCAGCGGATTGCGCAATTCGTGCGCCAGCGTGGCCAGGAATTCGTCCTTGCGGCGGTCTGCCAGAAGCAGTGCGCGTTCGGCGCCCTGGCGCACGGTCATCTCGTGTTCCAGCGTGAGGTTGGCGTCCTGCAGGGCGTTGGAGCGGCGTGCTATTTCCGCCAGCATGTCATTGAAGGCATCGACCAGTGTGCCGATCTCGCCGGTGGCGCGCTCGTCCACCCGCAGCGAATAATCGCGCCGCTGCATCACGGTTCGCGCCACATCGGTCACCGCCTGCAGCGGCCGCGTAATGGTTTGCTGCAGCTTGTGCGCCACCACGGCTGCCAGCAGCAGGCTGCCCAGCATCACGCCCAGCAGGATCAGGGCATAGCTTTGTACCCGGTCCAGCAAGCGGTAGGTCGCGCTCAGGTAGACGGTGCCGATACGCTCGCCCTCGTCCATGATGGGGTGCGTCACCACCATACGCCCGCCTTCGATGGAGTAGCCCAGCTGCCCCGGATGCTGCGGCAACGCCGGCAATTCCTGCGGCGACTGCACATAGGAAGCAAACAGCGCACCGTTTGCCGTGTAGATGGCGCCCGCCTGGATTTCCGGCCGCACCCGCAGCAAGCCCAGGTTCTGGCGCGCGGCGCGCGGGTCGTTGAAGGTGACGGCAGGTGTCGATGCAGTGGCCACCAGCACCGCCTGCGTGGTCAGGTCGTCGACCCAGCCGCGCTGGAAACTCTTCAGGTCGTACACCAGCATCGCCACCGTGGTCACCACCAGTGCCACAAAGGTCGTTGTCAGTGCCGTCAGGATCAGTTTGATGCGAACCGATCCCGCCGCATTTGCAATCATTACTGCCCGCCTTTCTGCACGTGGTAGGCCACAGATAACAGGCGTGAACTCAAGCGCACATTGCAGCGTTCCGCCGCAGGCAGCGACACCTCAAAGCGCACGCGCTCGTCGATCAGGCGGAAGTTGATGACGCTGCCGACCTGCAAACCATCTTCCTGCTCGGTGACGGTGACCGTGCCATTCTTCTCCGCAAAACGCAGCGACGCGGCAGGCAGCGCCGCTTCAGCGCCGACAAAGAGCAAGCTCAAGCCGCTCAGCGATTCGCCTTCGGACAGCTTGCGCACGGTGACACTGCGGCTGCCGACGTTGCGGCCGCTGGTGATCTGGGCCAGTTCGGCCGCCACATCATCCGCGCCGAGCACGCCGACCACCAGGCTTGGGCCGGGGTCGGAAGGAAATTCCATATAGCCGAGGAATTTGTACAGGAACGCAGCCTTGACGCTGCGCTCCGTGACAGGCGCGGGCCCGCCCTGCTGCGCGCCTACCGACAGGCAGCTCAGGGCGAACAGCAGCATCGCCAGCAGCAATAGCAGGCGGGCTCGCCAGCCGGCGGCCGCAAGCGGCGGCACGGCATATGTCGTAAGGCTTGCGCTTACCATATGTCTAGTATCGCATTGTCAGTTTCAGGACTGCGCGCCGCTCGAACACGCTACGGCCGGGATATGCTCCCCATTCGGCGTGGTGCGCATGCAGCAGGTTTTCTCCGGCGAGCGCGACATCGATATTCGGCTGCACCTTCCACACCAGGTTCGCATCCAGCTCATGATACGACGGAACGTAGGGCTTAGGCATGCTGCCGTTATATCGTAAGGTCCAATCGAGTTGGATGTGTTCGCTCAATTCGTGGGAAGAACGCAACTGCCAGTAACTGCTGGGGTCGTTGATCACGAGGCCGGCTGTCGTGGCATCCTTGCTGCCGGGCTTGAGGCTGGTATCAATATCCTGCACCACCAGGCCGGCATTCAGGCGCCAGCGCAGCATAGGCTGCCAGCGCGCCCAGAACTCGACGCCGCGCGTGCGGCCTTCGGCCTGGTTGCGGAACTCGAATATGCCGCGGTAAGGGCCGGGCGTGGCGTTCGGCTCCAGCGTGCGCAGCTTGTCGTAGCCGCCGTACCAGGCCGTGAACGAGTACGAGAAGTTGTGCACCGGCTGCGCGCGATAGCCAAGCTCAAGCACCTTGGCCACTTCCGATTCGAATTCCGGACTGGTGCCGATGGCAAAGTGCGGCGTCCCGCCCGTCATGATCGGCGCCGGCGGCGCCACGAAATCGCGGTCGCTGCGCGCTGGCGCACGCACGGTGCGCGAAAGTGCGCCCCACACGGTGCGCTTGCTGTCAGGATTCCATGCCACGCTCAGCGTAGGCAGCAGTTCAGCGCCCGTGTAATTATTATGTTCGACCTTCAGCCCACCGGTCGCGCGCAGGCTTGGGCTCAGCGTGATCTCGTCCTGCGCGAACAGGTTCCCCCAGTGCATGCTGCGCTGGTAGGGCCAGAAGCCGAAGCCAGGGCCCGGCGTGTTGTCGTCGCGCGAGTGGCGGTAACCGCCGCCCCAGGACAGCTTGTGGCTGCCCAGCTTCACGTCGTGCTGGCCTTCCAGTTCGACGGTGTCGAGGCGGTCCACGTAGGCAGTGGGCTGGTTGCGTTCAGTATGGTCCAGCACCAGTTGCAGGCGCATGGCGCTGTCGTCGGCCAGCTGCCGCATGTAGCGCGCGACGAGGTTGGCGCCGGACAGGCGGATGTCACGTGTCTTGAACTGGCCCAGGTTGGCCTCGTAGGCATCGCCCGACACGGTCAGGCTGCCGCCCGCCAGTCCCAGGTCGGCGCGGAAGCCGGCCTGGCGGCGCTGCATGCCGGTGAAGGTATTAGCGCCTTGTTCGCTGTCGGTATCTTCCGCCGCCATCGCCTGGAGATAGGCGCGGTAGTAACCATTGCCGGACAGCTTGCCGCCGAAGCGCAGGCTGGCGTCGCCCTGCCCGCTCGATCCTGCGACCGACAGCAAGGCTCCCTGCGAGTCCCTTGCGTTGCGCGTGATGATGTTGATGACGCCATTCACGGCATTGACGCCCCAGATGGTGGAGCCCGGGCCGCTGATGACTTCGATCCGGTCGATGTCCTCCATCACCACCGACTGCGCGTCCCAGAAAACGGCGGAGAAGAAAGGCGAATAAACGCTGCGGCCGTCGATCAGCACCAGCAGTTTATTGGCGAAGGGACTGTTGAAGCCGCGCGCGCTGATCGCGTAATTGCGGGCATCGACACGGGCCACTTCAAGGTTGGGCGCCAGGCGCAGCGCTTCCGGCAGGCTGCGTGCGCCGCTACGGCGGATATCGGTGGCGCTGATGACAAAAAGGGAGGCGGCGGCATTTCCCAGCTTTTCCTCTTGCCGCGAGACCGAGGTGACGACAATTTCGTTGAGCTGTTCCAGCGTGAGGTCAGCGATGTCGCCGTCCGGCGCCGCGCCGGCGGCATGCGCACCGGATGCGAGGGACAGCAGGGCCAGCAACAATACAGGAGGATTTTTCCGGGACATGGCGGGGAGGCAAGTTGTCGTAAGGAATTATAAACACAACTGTTAATCGCACGATTCACATTGTGTGTTTTGACAACATTAGGCCATTGAAAAATTGTCGTCCGGTCCAATCTGTGGCGGAATTATCCAGACTGGAGACGCCATGTTCCCCAAACCGCCCCGCCCCGAACCGCCACGCAAGGCTGTTCCCACGATGGTTGTCCAGCAGCGCGCGACCGGCGAGGTGGGCGCAGTGGACACGAAAGTCATTGTCGTGCCCACGCCGGCCACCGGTTCAGGGGTGAGGCATCCAGCCGATATAGCCGGCGTGCAGGCTCTGGATGTAGAGCCGGTCCGGGGTCTCTAGCACCGCCGTGGTTTCCGGATAAGCCCCGGTGGGATCCTGCAGGTCGGCCAGGACCTTGCCGTCTTCGCTGAACGCAAACACGTGGCCATAAGCTTTCGGCACCGGCCACAGGGCGCGCGGCAGGCGCAGCGTCAGCTTGCGCATGAAGGGCTTGCCGGCCAGTTTGTCGATGGTCGGGTTGCGCGGCTTGACGAGGCCGACCCAGATCTTGCCATCACGGCCGCGCATCAGGTTGTCGGGATAGCCCGGCAGGTTGTCGAACAGGATTGAGCGTTTGCCGCTGGCTGCGTCGATCTTCCAGATGCGGTAGCGGCCAGTCTCGTTGACGAACAGGGTCCGGCCATCGCCGGATAAGGCGATGCCGTTGGCGAACGACAGGCCGCTTGCCAGGATACTGGTCTTGCCGCTGGCGGGATCGTAGGCCAGCACGCGGCCGGCGGAGGACTGTTCCAGGATATCGAGCACGCTGGCTTCGAATGTGCCGCCCCATTCCGCCGGCGCGAACCGGGTCGACGCATCGGTGAAGTAAATCATGCCGCTGGGCGCCACCACCACGCCGTCGGCGTAGCGGATTGGATCGTTGTCGGCCACTTTTGCGGTAAGCGGGATGATCTTGCCGTCGGGAGTGATAGCCAGCAGGCCTTTCATCGCATCGGCCGCAATCAGGCGGCCGTTGGCGTCGAAGTCGAAGCCGAGCACGCGGCCGCCGGTATTGGCGAACACTTCGCGCTGGCTGCCATCGGGCGCCATCCGCAGGATATTGCCGCTGGCGACGGCGGCGTACAGTTTGCCGCCCGGGCCCATGGCGATGTGCTCCGGCCCCTGCTCGGCGCCGATGTCAATCTTCTGCAGGCCGGCCAGCCTGGTGTTCGGCGCATGTTCGCCCACATAGCCTGGCGCATCTTGCGGCGACCACGCTACCGGTTCGGCTGGTACCGGCCACAGAATCAGGTATGCCAGCAAGCCGGCCACTGTCAGGACGGCGCCCGCGGCTACTTTATGTCCCTTCGAACTTTCCAAGCGAATCTCCCCGCAACGAAATGAGCCGATATTTTTAACTAAATATCAATTTTCGTCGAGAAATTTCGCGGGCGTGGTGACGTACCATGCGTAGCCATTGCGGCGTTCCGGCGTAAGGTCGTCGAGTTTGTCGTGGATGCTGCGATCGCGGTCGCCGAAAATGGGCTTCATGGTGGACATGTCGGCCAGGCGCGCCCAGCGCTTTCCGCCGCCAGGTGCGGGCAGCGCAGTGCGGCGCAACCACTCGCTGCCTGCGCTGACGGCGGCCGCCGCCTCCGCCGATTGATCGCGCTTGAGCAGTTGCAGGATATGGACGCTTTCGGCGCTTGTCAGCGCGGCCGGTTCGAAATTGCGCGCCCCTACTGGTGCGAGCGTGACGGCGTCATGCTGCTGACACCACACTGTACGCTTGCCATCGATGGTGACCTGGCTTGCGAGGATGGTGGCGGTGCCTCGCTGCGCAGCTGCCCGTGCCGATGCCCCAAGCTTTTCGGGCACGAAGGCAAAGTCCCCCTTGCGGCCGGCGGCCAGTTGCAGCAGTTCGATCGCCGAAACCATGGCGTCGTCGTTGAACGTGACGGCGTCGTGGTATCCGCCCTGCAGCGGATAGACCTGCGGCCAGCCGCCGTTGGGGTATTGCGCGTCCAGCAGGTACTGGATGCCTTTCAGCGCGGCGGCGCGGTAGACGGCGCCCTCCTCGCCCGGCAATGCGCCTTGTACGCGGGCCAGGAATCGCAATTCAGTCGTGGTGGCGTCGTTGTCGACGGTGCCGACAAAATTCCACGCTTCCTTGCCCTCCGATGCGACGTAAGCCTGGCCACGCTGGCGCGGCGGGCCGCTACGGTCGGCATTCTTGCCCCAGCCGCCGCTTGGGATCTGGAAGCTGACTATGTTGTCTGCAATGCGGCGGGCTTCAGGCGTGGCGTACCAGCTTGCGGTGTTCTTGAGGGGCATGCTTTTCGCGCTGCCCGGGACGGGTGCGGGCGGCGGCGTCATGCCGGGCTGGCGCTCGGCGGACAGCGCGGCCTTGTCGGCGGCCATCGCGGCTTGCGAACGTGCGTAATAGGCTTGCCAGGCATGGCGCTGGCTCTGATCGGCAATAGCGGCAATTCGGGCTTCGGTGAGAGGTTCGGCGGGAGTCATGTAGCCGACGACTCCGGCGAGAGCCGGCATGGGCAAGGATGCCGCTGCGGCCAGCAGCGCCGCAGCCATTAACGGGCGGTGCTTCATGGCAGCCTCGTGATGCGCAAGGCCATATAAGGGCGGCCTGACAACGCGATGCTGCGGCCGTTCTTGTCGGCGAAGCTGTAGTTATCAAGCTTGTGGATTTCAAACACGCCTTCGACCGGCGTGACGGTCATGTTCCAGGTGTCGATCACTTCGGCTTTGAAGCGCATGCCGTCCTGCAGGCCGGGTTTGGCGAGGACGAAGGGCCAGCTTGCAGGCGACTGCTTGCCGAAGTAGCCCAGGTAGTACTGGCCTTGTTTTCCGGCGAAAGGATATTCCTGCCACTTGTCGATCGGCTCCAGTCCTTCAAGCGGGCTTTCAGAGAGGATCTTGCGGAAGAATGCCAGCCGTGGCGGGCTCTCGCCTCGCATCGTACCGCCTTTCCCCAGCCAGCTCATATCGTCCGGATCCTTGAAGATTTCGCTGTGGCCGACGTAGGTGCCGGCAATGGCGCCCATCCAGAAACGCAGCACCATCTCCTGCGCGGACAACTGGCCCCAGCGGCGCTCGATATTGCCCTCGTATTTCACTTCGTCATAAATCACGGGCTTGGAATACACGTCGCGGAACAGCACCGCGCGCTCGAAGTCCTCGGCGATCGCGCCGCTTTGCACGCTGACGTGGGTGACCCAGGGCTTGGTGTGGTTGTACAGGACCATGGCGTTGTGGATCGAGCGCAGGTGCTGGTATGGGTCGCGGGCCTGCACGATCTCGAAATAGCGGTCCCATTCCGGCATCTGCTTTTTCGCCAGGTAATCGAATTCATTCGCCATCGACCACCATACATTGCGATAAGCAGCCAGACGGGCGACCACGTAACGCAGGTAGCGTTCGTTGACCTCGGCCGGCATCTGGTCAAAACCCCAATAACCTTTATCGTAGGGGTGGAACAGGATGACGTCGGCCTCGATGCCCAGCGCGCGCAAGTCAGCCACGCGCTGCTCCAGGTGACGGAAGAATTCGGGATTAAAGCGGGTGAAGTCCCATCCGTGCGGCGGCGCTCCTTCGAACGGGAAGCGCGGCGGCTGGTGCTTGACGTCCTGGTTCGGGAAGACGAGCATCCGGATCTTGTTGAAAGGCCCGGCTGCGAGCGTGGCCAGGGTCTGGCGCTCGATGGGCTCCGGCTGGTGCGTCCAGCCGTAACTGGTGGTGCCGACTTGCCAGAATGGGGTGCCGTCCTCGTAAGCGAAATGGTGCACGCCCTTTACCCGCACCGGGCCATGATTGCCGGCTTTTGCAGCGCTCACGGTGAACTTGCCACGCTTGCCGTTCAGCGCGGCGCGGTTACTGCTCGTCTCGTACTCCCATTCCCCCAACGCGTCCGGCATGAAGCGCAGCTTGTAACGGCCGTCGCCGTCGTAAAAACCGTCGACGACAACGGTGCGCGCGCCTTGGCGGAAAGTTGCGGAAAGCTCGACCTCCATGAACGGGTTGCCATCGCGCGGCCCGGTCAGCGTGACCTCCGTGCTGCTCCAGCGTTCGACGGGACCTGCGTCCTGTGCATGGGCTGCCGCTGCAAACAGTACCGCTGCCAGCAGCGCGAGAAGCCTTTTCATGCGTTGAGCTCCGTGTTGATGACCTTACCTGCGATGCGGACGTTGGACAGTTTGAGGCGCTTTACGTTGTACACGAACCAGGGTTCGGCGGCATTGCGCGGCGTGCCGAAATCAGCATCGGTGATCGAGATGTCCGTCAGCGGCAGGATAGGCGTGCCGGGCGGGCCGTTAAAGCTGCTTGCAACCGGGCCGAGCACCACCATGATCTGGTTGCAGGAGTAGGCGCCATCTGGGCCGTTGACATTGCTGGCGCGGACGCCGCTGATATGGACGTCCGACACTGCCGGGGGCCTTGTGCGCACGATGTCGTCGGACGGCGCGTAATCGCAATCGATGGTCAGCACGGCGCCGCCGCCAGTGGAAGGCACCTTCTCGCCAAGCCTCGTTCCGGGCAATGGCTTGTAAGGGCGCGCCGTGGTCTGGACCCCGTTCGGCAGCGTGACATTGCGCACGTAGAGGTGCCGCAGGTAGCCGCCGCGATTCATATTGGACTTGAGGCGAATGGCCGTCCACAAAGGATCCGTGGCCCAGTGCGCATTGCGGAATTCGATGTTCTGCGCGTAGATATGTTCGATGCCGCCCGCCATTTCGCTGCCCAGCGTGATGCCGCCGTGGCCGCTGTTCATCACGCAATCCTGGATCAGCATATCGCGGGTCGGTCCGAATTGCGTGTCGCGGTTCTTGCCGGACTTGATGGCCATGCAGTCGTCGCCTGTATTGAATTCGCATCCCTCCACAAGCACGGTGTCGCAGGACTCAGGATCGATGCCGTCCGAATTGGGGCCGATGCTGTCCATGCGCACGCGCTTGATGTGGACGTTACGCGAGTTGAGCGGGTGGTGAATCCACATCGGCGTATTGACGACCAGATAGCCCTGCATCAGCACGTCGGTGCAATCGACGAACTGGATCATCGATGGACGCAGGGTGTGGCCAAGGCCGAACACGCGCTTTTCGGGCGCGATGCCGGCTTCCGACAACACCGGCAAGTAATTTGCATCGGCACGCCACCCCTCGCCGGCACCCTGGATGCGGGCGCGGGCGGCTTCGTCCAGCTGCGGCGCCACTTCCGCCAGCGAGGCTGGATTGACAGGGTTGGGAACACCCTGGTGCACGGCGCCGGGCAAGGCGCCTTTCGGATTCATGCCCCACCAGCAGCTGCCGCTGCCGTCTTCAAACGGAACGCCTGCCTGGCCGTTCAGGATGCTGGTCCAGTCCTCGCCCGTGATGGCAATGTTTTTCTGGCCGCAGGCATAGACCATGGGGCTGAAGTTCAGGCAATCGTTGCCTTGCCAGCGCGTGAGCACAAGCTTGCCGTTCTTGCCGCAGTTATAGTCGCCATCGCGTGCGTAATCTTCGGGGTTGGCACTGAAAAGGACGTGCGCCCCGGCCAGCAGGTGCACGTGGACATTCGAGAGCAGCGTGATCGGGCCTTTCAGGTACCAATTGCCGGAGGGGATCAGCACGCGGCCGCCGCCTGCCTTGTGCGCGGCGGCGATGGCGGCCTTCAGCGCGGGGTGGCTGTCGTGCGAACCAGGTGCTTGCGTCTCCAGCTCGCCCTTCTTGCGGATTGTCGGATAGCCCTGCACTTTCACCAGCTCGCATGGCTTTGCGCCGAAGGCTGTGATCGGGAAATCACGTTGAGGGAATGTGAGTGGCTTGGCGAAACGGCGCTGGATGTCCTCCGCACATGTCCAAGGGTCGCGCGATGCGGCGGCGAAGGCGGAAGCCCCGACAGCGGCGAATGCGCCCATCGTGGCAGCACCTTTCAACAGCGTGCGGCGGCGCGGGGAATGCGTGACGACTTTACTCATGGCTGCGGGTTCCATCCTTTTCCGTTTGCGTATTGCGCGAAGACTTTGGCGCGGTTGTCGTAGCGGGCTGCTTCGGCAGGCGCAAGCACACGGCCTGCCCTGCGCTGCGACAAGTCGATCGGCTCGCCGGCGAGACCGGTGCTGCCGCCCTCTTCCCAGCCTTTGCCGCCTCGCGGACTTTCGTACCAGCCTTTGGGGTTGATGTGGGGACCGGCGCTGCAATGGATGTAGCGGACGTTGTCCCAGGCGGTGACGACGCCAGGCCGCGCGAGGAAGGTGGCGCCAGCAGGTACATCATTGCCTGCCGGGCCGGGGCCGTGCGTCAGGCGGCTGTTCAGAAAGACGAAGCCGGGGTCGTCCTCGGCCACGGTACGGGCTTGCACCAGGTAGCCGCCGCTCTGTGGATTGGCGCTGTCGCCGACGGAGCGGATCTCCGATTCCTCGAACAGTGCCGCGCGGTTGTAGCCCCAGATGAAATCGACATTACCAGATATCAGGCTGCGGTAGAACCAGGCGTAGCCTTTGACTTGAACGGTGTCCTGTTCGCTGAGAAAGTCGGCGTGGGTGGCGATGAAACGGCCTTCGCTGTTGAAGTTCAGCGCCTCGGCCTGGGCCCCGATGGTTTTGCTGCGCCAGGTGGTGTTCGCGAGCGTCAGCGTGTCGAGGCGCAGCAGGTCAACGTCTTCGGCCAGCAGGACGGAGCGTCCTCCGCTCGCGCCGGGCGCCATCGGAAGTTGGCCAACGCCGCTGCCCGGGTTGATGCCGTCGCTGTTTTCAGCGGCGATGATGGCGCCGCTGCGGCTTTCTCCGCACAGCGTGACATTGTCCTTGCCGCGCAGGTAAAGCAGTCCGTCATAGCGGCCGTTGGCGAGGTTGATCGTCACCGGTTGCGCGCGCGAGATGTTCTGCATGGCGTGGTTCAGGGCGCCCTGCACGGTACGGAAATCGGCTTTACCGGTGGCGGCGACGCGGAGCGTTGTACCGTTCGGGGCGCGCTCACGGGTGCGGAACGTCCAGGCGGCCCGTTTGCCAATGCCGTCGAATGGTGCGCCGGCCAGCGCAGCGGCGCCGAACAGGTTTCCGTCCACAAGGACGTAATAATCGGTGCCGTAAGCAAGTTTGCCGTCATGCGGGCGGATCGTCACCGTCGTCCCCACGGCGGTGATGGCCTTGTAGCGGACAACGCGCTTCACGCCGTCCTGCGAGGCGCCGATTTCGTCAAGCTCCATGCCGGGGCGGATCACGTCGACGGTGACATTGTCGGCCGCACGCACGACGCGGACCGATCCGGTTTCGCCAATTACCGGCGCCTGGTCAAAGCGCAGTTGCAGGCGCGTATCGACAGGCACGTCGCGCTCTCCGGCAGCAGGCAGTACGCTGCCGGACAGCCCGACTTTGCGCTCCGACACGGCGAATGCCGGCCCGACCCTGATCGCCAGGATTGCCGCCACATTGGGGTCCTCGGCGCTGCTCACCGTAACGGCCGCCGTGCCAGCGCGGCGCGGCGCCAGCACAAGCGCGTCGCCATCGACGCTGGCCTCGGCAATCGTCGGATCGCTCGAAACCGCAGAGAAGCGCAGCGCACGCAAGCCGCTCCGCCCCGCCGCGCGTACTTGGAAGCGCTGCGCGGCATCGCCAGCCTGCATCGCGATCTGCTTGTGCTGGTGGGCCAGGCCGATGCTTGTCGCCGGCTGCGCCATCGAGCCGGCGCGCAAGCCGGTAAGCTCAAACTGTCCACCGGAGGACAATACGCCAATGCGCGGCGGCAGCGGGTTTGGCTCGTCGACGCCGATCAGGCGGTTGCCATTCAGGTAGGCGGTCAGTGCAGCGCCGTCCACGTCCAGGCGCAGGGTGTAGGCGGCCTGGCCGGCGTCCGGCTCAATACGTACCTGCTTCAGGTATTTCGGCTGGCCGTCGATCATACGGGTGATGTTGACCGCCAGCCTGCGGCCGTCGGGCGTGGCCTCCAGCCCAAATCCCAGCCAATTACGCTCGTCCGTATAGCGGGCAAGGACGTAAGCCGCGCCGAGCGCTGGGCGCATTCTCGCCTCGACGAAATAGGCGCCGGCGGTGGCCACGGAAGTCTCCGCAGCGGAAGCCAGTGCCAGTCCTTGCGCGTCGCCCGCCGAAAGGCTGCCGCACCAGGCCGCCCCACCCGCGCATGCCGCGCCGTCGCCAACCCGCACCAGCCGCAGCGCCATGTAGGGACGCCCCGGCAAAGCGATGCTGCGGCCGTCCTTGTCCGCGAAATTGTACGCATCGCGCTTGCGCATCTCGAAGATACCCGGCACCGGCGTGACCGTCATGTTCCAGGTGTCGATCACCTCGGCCCGGAATTTCATGCCGTCGGCGAGGCCTTTGTTATGCAGCACCACCGGCCAGCTCGTTGGCGCCTCGGCGCCGAAATAGCCCAGGTAGTACTGGCCGTGCAGTCCCGCGAACGGGTGGCCTTGCCATTTGTCGATCGGTTCCAGGCCCTGCGCAGGGCTCTCTGCCAGGATTTTGCGGAAGAACTCCAGCCGGGCCGGGCTCTGCCCGCGCAATACACCGCCCTTGGCCCACCACACCACGTCATCCGGCGAGGTATAGGTTTCGCTGTGGCCGACGTAGGTGCCGGCGATTGCGCCCTCCCAGAAGCGCAAGACCATCTCCTGGGGCGTCAGGTTGCCCCAGCGCTGCGGAAAATTGCCCTCGTATTTGACTTCATCATACACCACCGGCTTGTTGTACACATCCCGCAGCAGCACGGCGCGCTCATAGTCCGTAGCCAGGGAACCGCTTTGCACGCTGACGTGCGTCACCCACGGCTTACTGTGGTTGTAGAACTCAAAGGCGTTGTGGATCGAACGCAGGTGCTGGTAAGGATCATTGGCCTGGACGACCTGGAAATAGCGATCCCAGTCCTCCATCGACTTCGACTTGATGAAATCAAATTCATTCGCCATCGACCACCACACATTGCGGTAGGCTGACAAGCGCGCCACGATGTAGCGCAGATAGCGCTCATTGGCCTCCGCCGGCATGGCGTCAAAACCCCAGGCGCCCTTGTCGTAAGGGTGGAAGAGGATGATATCCGCCTCGATGCCAAGTGTGCGCAGCTGCCCTACCCTTTGCTCGAAGTTGCGGAAGAAAGCTGGATTGAAGCGGCTGAAGTCCCATTGCAAAGGTGCCTTGCCCTCGAAGGGATAGAGCGGCGGTTCATTCTTGTTGAATTCATAGCGCTTGGGGAAGACGCCCATGCGCAGTTTGTTGAAAGGCGCGGCCGCCAGGGTTCGCAGCGTCTGCTCCTGCAAGGCCGCCGGCTGGTTGGTCCACGAATACGCTGTGGTGCCGACCTGCCAGAACGGCGTGCCGTCGGCGTAGGCGAAATGCCAGGTATTGCGCACGCCCACCGGCCCGCGATTTCCGGGTTTCGGCGCCACCGCCTGCACCTTGCCCGTCTTGCCGGACAAGGCGCTACGGTTACTGCGTGTTATGTACTCCCAGGTGCCGATGGCATCCGGCATGAAGCGGATTTTGTATTTGCCTTCACCATCGTAGAAGCCTGCCACCTGCAGGCTGCGCCCTCCTTGGCTGAACGTGGCCGACAGCTCCACGTCCACGAAGGGATTTCCGTCCTGGGGACCGGCCAGCTCAATCTCGGCAGTCCCCCACTGTTCAACGGGATCGGCATGCACGCCTGCTGCCGTCAGCAGCAAGGTGCAGGCCAGCAGCAGGCAGCGTAGCAGCATTTTAGAACTTGTACTCCACCGAGAAACGATAGACACGGCCCAGCATATCAGCCAGCGAAGTCACATAACCGCCGTTGTAGGTGCTGTTGGAGGTCAATGGCGGCCACTCCTGCGTCAGGTTGTTGATGCCGAAACTGATCGTCGTGTTCTTGATGCCAGTGTAGTTCACGTTCAGGTTGTACTGCTTATAGGCTTCCACCTCGGTCAGGGTCGATCCTGCGCGCGGGGTAATGTCGGTCACGCCGGAGTTATAGCGCTGCGACAGGGTCGTGGCCCACTTGCCGTAGGTGTAGGTCACCGATGCCGTGTGCTTCCAGCGCGGGTTAATCTGCGGCATACCGGCCAGGCCGGAGTTAGGGCCCGCACCACCGTAGCGGCCATCGTTGGTGATGATGCCCACGTTGCTCAGCCAAGGACCGTCTTTCTCGGACTGGAACTCGTACTTGTCCATATAAGTGCCGTCCAGTTTCGCGTCAAAGGTGCCGAAGCTGGTTTTCGGGAAGCGGTAGCTGGCCGAGACGTCCAGGCCGCGAATGCGGGTCTGGCCACGGTTTGCCTGGCTCGCCACGATATGGTCGATAGTGCCGTCGGCATTACGCACGAAGTTCACATCGTACTTGGCCGGATTCTGCTGGATCTCGGCAATGGTCACCGCGCCCAGCACGTCCTTCAGCTTCAGGCCCCAGTAGTCGACGGTGATCGACAGGTCCTTCATCGGCTCGACTGCGAAGCCGAAGGAGAAGCCGCGCGATTTTTCCGGCTTCAGGAAGTCGTTGTTAGGCGATTTGGTCCAGTAGTTGGTGGCGACGTTACACACCTGGTCATAGGTGTAGCCCTGCTTCGGCGTACCGGTGCCGGCCACCAGCGGCTGCGAGCTTGGGCACAGGACCGGATCGTCCATCACCTGGTTGCGCACTTCCGGCGTTGGGTTCTGGATATCGATGATCGATGGCGCGCGGAAGCCGGTGTTCACATTACCGCGCAATACCAGCTGCTTCATCGGCTGCCAGCGGGCGGCCAGCTTCGGATTGACGGTGGTCTGCTTCAGGTCGTAATAACGGTCAGCACGCACCGCGCCATTCAGCAGGAAGGTATCGGTGATCGGTGCGTCAACCTCCATCAGCGCCGAAGCGATGGTGCGGTGCAGGTTCTTTGCCACGCCTTGCGGGGTTTCGCCTACCAGGTCGGACTGCACCACGTTGCCGGCGGCGTCGATGTTGTAGCTGCCGTCGGCCTTCTTCAGCACATAGTCGAGCGGTGCGTTGAAGGTTTGCGCGCCGTCACGGCGCAGTTCCGCCGCCAACGCCAGGGTCAGTGGGCCGCCTTTCAGGTCGTAGACGCCCTTGCTCAGGGTGACGTCGACGCTGCGGTTGAAGGCCTTGTTCAAGCGGTAGGTATAGTCATCCGCCTGGATGCTTTCCAGGTAAGCCTTGCCGGCGGCATCCTGCAGGCCAAACGGGTTCAGGGTGCCATTGTTGAAGCCTTCCTGCGCCTTGGTGTAAAGGATATAGCCGCCGCCGGCGCGGGTATCGCGCTTCGATTCGCCGACGTTGACGCCTGCCCGGTAATCCCAGCCCAGCACCTCGCCCTCGGCGGTCAGCACGATGCGGTCGTTGGTCTGCTCGTCGTTACGGTATGCCGAACCCAGTTCGGCGGGACCCCACTGGAAGTAGATGGTCCGATTGTTCATTTTCAGGTCGCTGACCGTGCCCGGCGTTTTGGTCTGGTCGATGAACATGGTCGGCGTATTGGTGCCGGTATTGCTGCCCACGACCTGTACTGCCGGAGTAATGCCGTTGCCCGGGTAATATTTGCTGGTGGCGGGCAGCGAATAGGTGGTGAACGGGTTGGTGGTGCCCGGCACCTGCATGCCGCGGTACTTCTTCACGGTGAATTCGGAATGCAGGATATCCAGGTCAATCTTATGGCCGCCCGGCAGGTTCATGCTTGCACGGCCGCTGATGTTCATGATCTCGCTGCCGTCGGTAACAGCGTTCCAGAACAGTGGATTGCGGGCGCAGCCCGGAGCGTAGACCGGCGTTGCGGCAGTGCTGTTATTGCCCAGCGTCGGGTTGGAGTAAGGCGACAGGCAGCCGGAAGCGAAGGTCGGGTTGTAGTTGGTATTGGCGTTACGGGCGAAGCCGAAGTTGGCGTTCGGTACACCGTTGCGCGCATCTGGCGTGATACCCAGGCCCAGGGTGCGCAGGATGGCAGGATCGTGCTGCTCCGGACGGTCGGACTGGAACAGTGCATCCTTCTTCTGGTAGTCGATTGCGACGTAGGCATTCCAGCCATCTTGCGACAGGTTGCCCGCGCCCAGCATCATGCCAAAGCTCTTGCCGTCTGCTCCTCCCTTTTGGGTCGGTGCATATTCCACCTTCACATCAGCGCCTTCGAAACCGCGCTTGGTCCAGAAGTTCTGCACGCCGCCGATGGCGTCCGCGCCATAAATAGATGCGGCGCCGCCGTTCAAGGTTTCCACGCGGTCCAGCGCAATGCGCGGAATCACGTTGACGGAGACATACTGGTCCTGCAGCGGTTCATTCGCCAGGCGGCGGCCGTTCAGCAGGGTCAGGGTACGCATCGGACCCAGGCCGCGCAGGTTGATCATCGGGCCGGCCGCGCCGCTATTGGTACCGAGAGACAGCGACTGCGGCATCTCCAGCACCAGATCCTTCAATTCGGTATTACCGCGCGCCAGCAGTTCGGTCGCCTTGGTGGTGACGAGCGGGGTTGCGCCCTCGTTGGCAACGCGCCGGATCAGGGAGCCGGTGACGACCACCGATGCCATCTGTTCATCCGCCGGCGCAGGAGCGGTTTGTGCAACCGCCTGGTTAGCCATCTGCAGAACGGCCGTGGCGACAGCAGTTGCCAGTACGGCGCGTTTGGTTTGAGGGCCTGGAACGTAATTCATGAGTCTCCTCCATGTTGGCGATCAAATTGGTTTGATCTATTTTCGATTTTGGTATAACCAGAGACTAAAGTGGTTAGGCCAATTTCACAAGCAAAAATTGAAGAAATGTGCAAAAAAGCCACTTTTGGCCTGTCCAGATTGTTGTTTTGGCCTGACCACTTTAAAATCGTGCGCATATAAACAGGAGACGAGAATTGAAGAAATCCCCACAACTGCGCCGCCGCAGCCTGCTGCAAGCCGGCATCGCCACTCTCTTCGCACCACAATGGCTGTCCGCATTCGCCGCCACGGGCGCCAGCTCCGCATCGGCCGGCGCCTCGGCAGCCGCAAGCCGCGCGGCGGCGTGGCGCCGGGCCGATGCCATCGTGGCGGCGCTTAAGTCGCCCGTCCGTTTCCGCAACGAGGACTTTCCCGTTACGAAATTTGGCGCGCAACCCTGCGCTACAAAGCAAGTGAAAGCCTGGGTTACCCATGACGACCAGGAACTGGTGCCAACCCAGGCCGACGACGCCCACGACTGCTACCCGCATTTCAAAGCTGCCATCGAGGCCTGCGCCGCAGCCGGCGGTGGCCGTGTCACCATCCCCAAAGGCTACTGGTACTGCGCCGGGCCGCTGGTGCTGCGCTCCAACGTGCACGTACACCTGCAAGCCGGCGCCCACATCCTGTTCTCGCAGCATCCGGAACACTACGCCCGCCACGGCGACTTCGATTGCGGCGCCAACGGCAAGCTCACGCTCTCGCGCTGGCAAAGCAACGACTGCCTGAATTACTCACCCATGATCTACGCCTGCAATGCCAGCAACTTTGCGCTGACCGGCGAAGACTGGAGCTCGAAACTGGACGGCCAGGGCGGCGTCGCCTTCAACGACAGCGGCGACTGCTGGTGGTCCTGGAAGGGCCGCAACCGCACCAAAAACGCCGTTTCGCAAACCACCGCCCCCGGCTACAAGGAAGGCCAGCCGACGCAAGTAGTGCCCAACCCGCTCAACAAGCCGCTTGACGAACGCGTTCCCGGCCTGGACGCCGCCCTGCGCAAGCTGATCGAAGGCGACGACGACAAATGGCGCAGCGATGAGCGCTACCTCCCCGCCCTGTCCGAAGCCGGCGTGCCTGTGTCACAACGCGTATTCGGCCAGGGCCATTACCTGCGGCCGCCGATGATCCACTTCATCAACTGCAGCAATGTGCTGCTGCAGGGTTACCACGTGCAGAACACGCCGTTCTGGCAGCACCATCCCGTCAACTGCCGCAACCTGGTGATCCGCAAGGTCCACGCCGAAAGCCGGGGCCCGAACAGCGACGGCTTCGACCCGGAGGCCTGCGACCACGTGCTGGTCGAAGACTGCGTATTCGATTCGGGTGACGATTGCATCGCCATCAAAGCCGGCAAGAATCGCGACATCCAATACGGGCCAACCCGCAATATCGTGATCCAGCGCTGCACCATGCATAGCGGGCACGGCGCCGTCACCCTCGGCTCGGAAATGTCCGGCGGCATTGAGCACGTCTACGCGCGCGACCTGGTGTTCGAGAACGTGCACTGGCAAACCGATCCGCTGAACATCGCGATCCGCCTGAAGACGAATATGAATCGAGGCGGCTACCTGCGCCACTTCTACGTCAAGAACGTGAAGGTGCCGAATGGGGTACAGCTTAGCGCCTCGCACTACGCCCTGCTGCCAGGATCGCCTATCGACACCAAAGGCCTTGCGACTGCAGCCGGCGCTGTGGTCTCCTTCGATTGCGACTACCAGCCGGGCGCCGACAGCGTTCGCATCCGCCCGCCGGAAGTCTCCGACGTCCATATCGAAAACGTCAGCGTCGGCAATGTCACGAAAGGCGGCGTCAGCGGCTCCTGCTACCAGGCCATTGCCATCCTCGGCCCGGTGGCCAGCGATTACAACGGCCCGCAACCCGCGCCGCCGGTGCTGCCGGTACGCCGTATCACGGTCACCAATTGCGACTTCGGCAATCCCGTCAATGCCGCCCAGCCCATCTGGCTGTACAACGTGGCCGATCTGAAGCTCGACAACGTGCGCATCGGCGGCAAGCGATTCGATACGGTGCTGCCTGCTTGACCCGAGGCGCCGGGAGGCGCAAAGTAGATCAGCTTGTTAATGAGGAGGGATCGATGAATGAACTCGTCCCTGCCGATACGGAAGAAGAAAGCACCGTTTCCGTAGATGGCTTTACATATACGGTTCGCGTTGTTAACGAAGGTGACGGCTTCCGAGCCTACCTGAACTGGCATCACCAGGCGGCCGGGCAAGTTACGCCACCATTCTCCAATGCCCGCGCAGCCATGATTGAAGGCCACTCGCTGGCCGAGGAGCGCATCCTCGGCTGGCGGCGCTGATCATACCTTGAGCAACCCGCGGAAGCCGCGCGCAGCGTAATAGGATTCCGCGCCGTTGTGGTAGGTGAAGACTTGCCCGTAGCGGCGGTCGCAGAACAGCGCACCGCCCAATTTCCGGATCGAGGCCGGCGTCTGCACCCAGCTGGATGTCTTGCGGTCGAACTCCCCCAGCGTTTGCAGATGTCGGTACTCGGCTTCGGTCAACAGGCTCACACCCATCGCGGCAGCCGCCTCGACCGCGCTGTCGGCAGGCTTGTTTTCCTTGCGCGCATCCAGCGCGGCCTTGTCGTAGCAAAGGCTTCTCCGTCCCGAGGGGCTTTCCGGCGCGCAGTCGCAAAAAACGATTTCCCCCGTTGACGGGTCCACGCCGACCGCGTCCGGCTCACCGCCAGTGCGCTCCATTTCCTCCAGCGCACGCAGCTTGCCCGGATTCGCATTGAGGCGGGCACGCACCACGTCCCACGCCAGTCCTGCATGACGGGCCATATTCTTGTGGAAGCGCTGCGCGAGGGTATCAATCATGGGGCGTGGTCTTTCAGCTGCGTCATCGGGCCTGGCTGGCCGTCGCAGAGATAGAAGGCGGTGAACTTTGCTTCGCCCTTCCCCACGTTATCGAAGCGCGTGATGGTGGTGCTGGCTGGCTCAAAGAACGCCGAGCCGGCCGTCAGCACTTGGACCGGCTTGTCCTCCACCTGGAAGGCGATTTCGCCACTGGCAACAGTACCGACCACCGGGCACGGATGCGTGTGGCGCGGCGCCTTTGTCCCGGCAGCGAAAGTGATTTCCTGGGCCGTCACTTTGGACAGCTTGCCAAGCGGCTGGATCTCGACGGACAGCAAGTCCTTGCGCGCGATTGGCGGCTGTTGCGCAGTGGCGAAAGCGGGAACGACGAACAAAGCGAGGAATGGGAAAAGATGAGGTAGTTTCATTCCTCCAATCCTAGCAGGATTCGGGAATTCGCGTTCAGCGCCTCCTCCACCGCCGCAGTGCTTTCCGGCGCCACGCGGGGCACGGTGATGATGAATGTCGCGCCTTCACCAGGACGGCTTTCAGCCTTGAGCTGGCCGCCCAACAGGTTGGTCACCAGGTTATAGCAGATGTTCAGGCCAAGCCCACTGCCGCCCGTGCCCAATCGCGTGGTAAAGAATGGATCGAAGACGTGGCGCAGCACATCATCTGTCATGCCCACGCCATCGTCGCTGAAGACCAGCCTGACGTCCACCCCGACAGCAATCGCACGGATATGCATCACACCATGCTCGCGGCCCGCAAAGCCATGCAGCACAGCGTTGTTGACCAGGTTGGAGATCAATTGCTCCATGGCGCCTGGATAGCTGTCCATCTGGATCGATTCAGCGATGTCCAGCTCAATGCGGTACGCGGATTTGCGCAGCGTCACACGCAGCAGTTCAACCACGCCGCCGATCGCATCGCTCAACTGGAACAGCCGGCGCTTTTCAGTGCTCTGGTCCACGGCCACCTGCTTGAAATTGGAGATAAGGTCGGAAGCCCGTTTGAGCCCCCGTTCCAGCAATTCCATGGCGGTGCGCGAAGACTCCATATACGACTCAAGATTCTTGCGCGAGACTTTCCCCGACGCGACCTCGCTCTCAAAGTCGTCGGTCTTGTCTTTGATGGTCGACGCCACGCACACGCAATTGCCGATTGGCGTATTCAGTTCATGCGACACCGCAGCGACAATCGAGCCCAGTGCAGCCAGCTTTTCCGACTGCACCAGCTGGTCCTGCGTTCGGCGCAGCTCCCGTGTGCGCTCCTGCACGCGCAGGTCCAATTGCTGGTTCAGGATGCGCAGGTTTTCTTCAGCCGCAAGCTGCTGCGTGATGTCGCGGGCGATTGCCAGGAAGCCGGAAATGCGGCCGCCGTCGTCGTAGACGGGGCTTACCGCCTGCGACACCTGGAGGGCCGTGCCGTCATGGCGCACGCAGGTCCAGCTGCGGATCTCGGACTTGCCGGCACGGGTCATGGCCACCAGCGCCTCGAAGCCGTTCACGCCCAGTTCCGCCTCCCGCTTCCGCAATTCACTCTGGCGATAGATGCTGGTCAGGTCCTGCTCCAGCATCGTCCGGGCAGGATAGCCAAGCATGCGTTCCGCGCCATGGTTGAACACCACGATCTTGCCCACGGCGTCGGTGGCGATGATCGCCACTTCCTGCGCTGCATCGAACAAGGCCTGCAGGCGTGCATTCAGGCTGACGATAGCGGCCTCCGCTTTCTTGTGCGCGGTAATGTCGCGGGCGATCACGGAGGCGCCGATCACCTGCAACGTTTCGTTGCGGATCGGCGAGAACGACATGGAGACCTGGATGGTGCGACCATCCTTGCACAGGCGTTCGGTCTGGAAGTGCTGCACCGACTTTCCGTCCCTGATGGCCGCCAGCAGGCGCTGCTCCTCGTCCTGGCGGGCCGATGGAATCAGCTTGAGCATCGTCTGTCCCAGCATTTCATCGGCGCTGTAGCCGAAAATCGCCTCGGCACCATGGTTCCAGCGGCTCACATTGCCGTCCAGGGTCTTCCCGATAATCGCATCCTCGCTGGAATCGACAATGGCTTCGCCCATCTTCACTTTATGGAAAGCGTCGCGCAGCTGGCTGGTCATGGCGTTGAACGAACGGGAAAGGAAGCTCAGCTCCTCGATCCGGCTGTCGGGAACGTTCAGAGACCAGTCGCCCTCCGCCAGGTCGGAACTGGCCTGCGCGATGCGCCGCACCGGGTTGGAAACAAAGGCTGCCAGCACGATCACGGTGACCAGGGAGAGCACCAGGGCCACCGCATAAATCATGGCTGCATGGCTGTTCCCGGAACGGATCTCGGATAGGTAATAGGCCTCCGGCATGGCCGTCACCAGTGTCCAGCGCGTTTTTCCGCTCCGGTCGGAATAGGCTGTCGCCTGCGCCAGCCAGGTCTCGCGCGAGAGCGGGGTCGCCGTCACGACCGAGAAGCGGAACTGCCTGCTCGCCTGCAGCTTGTCGAGACTACCGACGTTTCGATACAGTTCGCCAATCGCCGTCCTGACGACACCATCGGTGGCCACCGCCGCGCCGACGCCCGGCGGCTGGGGCTTGACTGAGCTGAGGACCACGCGCCCCGACGCATCGATTGCCACCGCAAGACCATGCTCGGCGATCGGCAAATTGGACAGAAGCGAATTGTCGATCGCGCGCGAGCGCTCAAGGAATTCGTCCAGCTGGATATTGATGTTTTCCGCGACTTCCTCATGCAGCCGCCCCACCAGCTTGGTCGCCGCATTCTCGGCGCTGCGGAAACCGACATAGGCGGTGGCCATCACCATGACCAGCGTCAATGTGAGGAAGGGGCCGACCAGCAGCAATACCAGCGGCACTCCCTGCCCTTCGGCCACCGGACCGTGCCGCGTCGTTCCGCTCTCCCAAAGCCATTCCTTTTGACCGGCCAGGCGTTCTTTCACATAACCCGGAATCTCTTTCCAGTACCAGCCCATGCGGCGCGCGAAAGGATAGGCGGCCAGCATCAGAAGCGGCGAGACAAGCCACGTAATCGACGTGGTAAAGAACAGCGCCGGTGTGATCTCGTGGTAAGAGATTTGCGGCGTGAATTTATCGGCGCAGATGTAGCCCCACAGCTGCGGCTCGCCCAGCATGAACAACGCGACGAAGACGAGGTATTTTGCCCATGTGCGTGCGCGCCGGAAGTCGGGCATGCGGCCAATCAGCTGGTAGGCCAGCCAGAAGAACGCAGGATTGATCCAGTAGCCGAGCGCCCAATCGAGCTCATAGGCCGGCTGGACGCCTTCGATCAGATCCGAGATGCCGTACGCGATTGGCGTAATCAGCAGCGCCGGACGGCCGAACAGCACGATACACAGGAAGACGGCGCAGTCCTTGAGCGATTCGAAAGTCTGGGCGCCGGGCACCAGCACAATGAATGAGCCGATATAGCCGCTGCCGATAATCAGGATCGCAGTCGCGGCCATGGCCTTGAACGCGGCAGCGCCCCAAACCTGCCGTTCGCGCCCGAAGCCCCAGCGGCCAGCAGGCATGAAGGTAAAGCCGCCGTATGCCAGGATCAGCAGGGCAATGCCGACGACATAAGCCACGCGCCCCCACGCCTCCAGGAATTCGAAGGGCAGCGCGGCAAACATCGTCTCGAGCCACGCGACGAACGCGCTCATCAGCTGATCCATATTTGGTCCCTACAGTCGGATACTGTAAGTTACCAAATATACATTAAAAAGTCTTGCGACCTGGCATTAATTCGTGGGGATGGCGCCAGCCCGGCATGTCGCTGATGCGTTCCTTCCAGGCCGCGATGTTGGGAAACTCGGCCATATCGATGCCGGTTTCCTCAGGCAGGTAGACGTAGCCGGCCAGCGACAGGTCTGCAATGGTCAGGCGGTCCCCCACCAGGAACGGGGTGCCGGCCAGGTGCTTGTCCACGATGCGGTAGGCGCCGACAGCGCGGTCGCGCAGGAATTGCGTGACGGGCGTCTCGCCGCTCTTCTGCAGGCCCACCAGGAAACGCAAGGTGGCGTAATAGCTGGTGAACTTGTGATTGTCGAACAGGATCCAGCGCCAGATGTCGCGCTTTTCCTGCGCGTCGCGCCCGCCGAACTTGCCCGTCACGTCGGCCAGGTAGTCGAGGATCACGCCGGACTGGCTGATCTTCAGGCCTGCGTGTTCGAGCACCGGGATCTCCCCCATTTCATTGAGGTTGTCGCGCCAGCCCTCGCCGCGGGTCTCGCCGCCGAAATAGTCCACCACCACCGGTTCCCAATCCGTATTGGCCAGCGCGAGGAACAGCGCGACCTTGTAGGAGTTACCGGAAGCTGCCATGCAGTGCAATTTGAATTCCGCCATCATGCTCCTTTCGTCTGGCCCTTGCGCTCCTTGCGGAACAGCCAGGGCTCCAATGGATCAGGGTCGGACCAGAGGCCAACCCTGGAAGAACGTGCCGCCGTTTCGACTGCCGGCAAAGACGGATCGTGGTTGTACTGCGGGTAGACCCAGGCCATGCCCTTGCGCACTTGCGCGACGTTGGCGTTGACGCTGCCGCAGTGGACCACGGCCACGGTGCGCCCGTAGCGGTCCTTCTTGTCCGAATCAAGCGTCGCTTCGCGGCCAAAACACAGGTCGGAAAGCGATTGCTTGGAACGCGCACCGAATGGCTGCTTCTTTTCGGGCGCGTCAATATTCGCCAGGCGGACTTTCATGGGATGGCCATTGCTTAACACCGTCAATGTGTCGCCATCCGAAATGCCGATGACAGTTGCCGCAGTCGTTTGCGTGCAAACCAGCGCAAGCGCCAGCGCGAATTTCTTCATAAGGTTCCGCTCCAAAAATCAGGAGCGGCATCTTACTCTACCCAGCTGAATCCGTCCCGTGCCAACAGTGCGAACGACTCCGACGGGCCCCAGGTACCGGCCGCGTAAGGATTTGGCTTCTCCGCCAACGCGCCCCAGCCGTTGATGATCGGCTCGGCCCATTCCCACGCCGCTTCCAGTTCGTCGCGGCGCATGAAGTGGGTCAGGCGGCCACGCACCACGTCGATCAGCAGGCGCTCATACGCTTCTGCACGACGCTGCGAGAACGCCGATTGCAGGTCCAGGTTCAGCGCAACCTGCTGCATCTGCATGCCGCTGCCGGGCTGCTTGGCCATGAGCTGCAGCTTGATCGCCTCTTCCGGCTGCAGCTCGATCACCAGGCGGTTGGCGACGCCGGCCGGGTTCTCAGGGAACAGCGGGAATGGCGGATTCGCGAATTCGATCACGATTTTCGAGGAACGGCGCTGCATGCGCTTGCCGGTGCGCAGGTAGAACGGCACCTTGGACCAGCGCCAGGTATCGACATACGCCCGCAGCGCCACGAAGGTCTCGGTGCTGCTGTCTGCCGGCACATTGCGCTCTTCCAGATAGCCAGGGACTTCCTGGTTGCCGCTCACGCCGCGAATGTACTGGCCGCGTACCGTGTCGCGGGCAATATTGGCAAGGCTCATGCGGCGCAGCGAGCGCAGGACTTTCAGCTTTTCGTCACGCACCGCGTCCGGCGCCAGCGAGGCAGGCGGCTCCATGGCGACGATGCACAGCAGCTGCAGCAAGTGGTTCTGTACCATGTCGCGCATGGCGCCGGCGCTGTCGTAGAAACCAGCACGGCTGCCCACGCCCAGTTCTTCCGCCACCGTGATCTGCACGCTGGTGATGTTCGGAGCGCGCCACAATGGTTCCAGGATCGAGTTACCAAAGCGCAGGACCATCAGGTTCTGCACGGTCTCCTTGCCCAGGTAATGGTCGATACGGTAGATCTGCGACTCTTCGAAATGCTTGCCGACCGCCTCGTTGATCTCCACTGCGGACGCCAGGTCGCGGCCCAGCGGCTTTTCCAGCACCACGCGCGCATTGCGGTCAACCAGGCCGGCTTCGGCCAGCTTGTCGCAAATGGTGGTGAACAGCGAAGGCGCGGTGGAGAGGTAGAACACGCGCTCGGCGCCAGGACGCGAAGCCTTTGCCAGCGCCGCCATGCTGTCCTGCTGCACATCGATACGCACGAACTCCAGCAACTGCAGGAAGCTGCGCCACGCATCGTCGGTGAAATTGGCGGCATCGATAAAGGACCTCGAATGCTCTTCGACGAAAGCCAGGTAGGCGTTGCGGTCGAATTCCTGGCGGCCGGTGGAAATGATACGCGTGGCCGGCGGCAGGTTGCCGTGCAGGTGCGCCATGTACAGCGCAGGCAGCAGCTTGCGCATGGCCAGGTCGCCTACCCCGCCGAAGATGATCATATCGAGGGGGAGGCTATTGTCAGCTTGAGGTGTAGAGGTCATGTCGAGGCGTTCTGGTGAGTCAGAACGATAATAATACCCTCAACAATGAAATGACGTATTCCCCCGCCAAATTCTAATTCGACCTTCACATTGTGGTTGAACCTGTGCTCACCGTAACCGTCCGGCTGCACAGGGATTTTCACCGAACTAGCGAACCAGGAAGCCGTGCTTTTGCGGGTCGCGGCTATCGATGATCCAGTTGCAGAAGCCGTAGACGAAAGCGGTGCCGCACACCTCGGGAATGACAGCCGGGAAGTCGCCAACGCGTGCTTCGCCAATCACCCTGGCGCTGAATACGGAGCCGATCACCGACTCGTTGACCAGGACCTCGCCGCCTGCCAGATCGCCCTTCAGGTAAAGCTGCGCCACGCGGCCGGCCGTACCCGAACCGGTCGGAGAGCGGTCGACTTCACGATCGGCGAAGATGCAGCAATTTGCCTGGGTCGAGCCGGGATGTCGCGGCGCCCCATCGATGATCGTTCCGTAGATATGGTTGATCTCCGGGATATCCGGATGCACGACCGGAAAAGCCAGGTTCGCGGCAGCTTTCACTTCGGCGCCGAACTGCTTGAGCGCCTCGACAGACGATTCGCGAATTGCCAGTCCATGCGGCTCGCCACTGGTGTAGAAGTAGAAGGCGCCACCGAATGCAATATCGCCGGTCACCGCGCCGTAGGTGGGCGTGTGCACCGTCACGCCGCGTTTGAAGATGAAGGATGGGACATTGATAAAGCGCACGCCATCGGCATGCATGCCGTCCCACTTGACGAACGCCTCAATGAACCCGCAGGGTGCGTCGATGCCTACCCGGGTTTCCGGCGACTGGCGTTCCACCCAGCCCAGTTCCACGGCAGCTGTTGCCAGGGCGATGACGCCATGGCCGCAGTGGTCGCTATAGCCTTCGTTGTGCAGGAAGATGATGCCGAAATCCGCATCCGGTGAAACCGGCTCGGTGAGATAGCCGCCATACATGTCGGCGTGGCCGCGCGGTTCAAACATCAGGGCCTGGCGGATCTCGTCGGCGTGATGCTTCAGCCACGCGCGCCGTTCGACGATGGTTTTTCCAGGGAGCCTGGGCAGCCCCGAGGTCACGATGCGGAATGGTTCGCCGCCGGTATGCACTTCGACGGTACTGATGGTGCGTGATACTTGCATGGTTCTGTCCCTTGACTGATTTACCGTTCTCCGAGCGAGCGCAATGCCACACGCGCAGCCGCCAGGTCCCAGGCGGCGCTGCCGACGCTTTTGAACACCGTTGGGCGCGATCTGTCGACAGGCCCGTGCAACGCGGCCGCCAGCGATTTGACGCGCGTCCAGTCAACGCCCGCGCGCAGCAGGTCGCCTGCCTCGTGGCGCGCTCCGGCGGGATCGTCCGCATAAATATCACTGCCACCCAGCGTGACTGCGCCGATTTCGGCCATCTCCGGCCTGAATGCGCCCACGCCGATGACGAGCCGCCCGGCCCGCGCCGGTTCATCAAAGACCGGCTGAGTGCTGGTCGTCACGGTGATCACGACATCGGTTTCAGGCAGGCTTGCGCCGCAGGGCTCCAGGTTCGCGTGAAGACCGCGGCTCCGCGCGCAGAATTCTTCCGTGGCCTGCTGGTGCCGTCCGCGCACCATTACTTTGCATTGCGGGTAAAGCGCAGCAATTGCTCGCAAGTGGAAGGTCGCCTGTGCTCCGGTGCCAATCAGAAGGATGCGCCCTGGCTCGTTCTGCGAAAAGGTGCGAACGGCCAGCATCGTCACCGCAGCCGTGCGCCGGCCAGTCACTTCAGGGCCATCCAACAGGCACAATATCCTGCCGGTGTCGGTATCGCAGACTGTTACCGCACCATGGATTGTCGGAAGTTGGCGCTGGCGGTTGCGCGGTTGAACGTTGACCAGCTTATGGATCGCAATGTCTTTCGCGGTCGCCGGCATGCTGAGCAACACACCGCCCGCGCCCAGGGGGACAACCATGCGTTCCGGACTGAGGATAGACCCGGCCTCGCGTTCCGCGGCGGCTGTGGCGATCGCATCGACCAGTTCGCGAAAATCAAGCAGGCTGGCCGTGCGCTCACGGTCGCAAACTGTGATGCTGGCGTTACTCATGTCTGGGCTCCCGGCTCGAACTGAAATGCGGCTCAAAATATACGCCAGTTCGCGATGCCCTAGTCAAAATCAGCATCGACTAAGCCCGAATAGTGAAGATTAGGTACGGATTCAGCCTAGGCAGCAGTGGACTGACGGCGACAGGCAGCTGGTCGGTAAAGGATGTCGTTGACAATCACTTTGCTCCGAACTTAAAATTGGTTGACAAACACAACCAAATTCACCATGAACACCACCGAAAATACGGCGCAGCTTTTCCGCGATGTCGTACGCCTGTTCGTGCGCGACCAACGCGATAACGCTGGGTGCATGGACGGCGGACAGACAGTACGCTGTCACATACTCAATGAATTGTTACGCGAAACCCGCCTGCCACAACAAGCATTAGTCGATCGCCTCGGTCTGGACAAAGCATGGATCAGCCGAGCGGTGGACGGCCTTTGCACCGAAGGATGCCTGTCAAAGGAGCCAAACGAACTGGATAGACGCAGTGTCGTGTTGTCGCTCACCCCTCAGGGAAAAGCCCGTGCCACTTCCTTGAATCTCCAATTGAATCGTCATGTGGAAGGCCTGCTTGCGCAAGTCCCCCGTGCACAACAGGCGGCGCTGGGCAATGCTTTACAGTCTTTGCACTCCGCTCTAAGCACTTCCAACGAAAAATCGAGGATCAGATGCCAGAAATGAAGTTACGTCCCATGCTTCCGGAAGATTGGCCGGAAGTCCGCCGCATTTATCTCGAAGGTATTGCCAGCGGCAATTCGACTTTTCAAACCGAAGCGCCAACCTGGGAACAATGGGATGCCAACCATTTGCAAGCCTGCCGCCTGGTAGCCGTCCAGGGTGAAACAGTCGTCGGTTGGGCAGTCCTTGCTGCGATATCGGCTCGCCCTGTCTATCGCGGTGTCGCTGAAGTCAGTGTCTATGTGACCAACGCCGTTCACGGACATGGAGTCGGCAAGGCCCTCATGCAGGAGTTGGTATCGGCCTCGGAGCAACATGGATTCTGGACTTTGCAAGCGGGTATATTCCCCGAGAATGTCGCGAGCCTGGCAGTACACGCTCGGGTCGGGTTCCGACAAGTTGGCCGACGGGAAAGGATGGGGCAACTAGGCGGCGTCTGGCGCGACGTTGTGTTGGTAGAACGTCGCGTTAGGGACGACGCTTCCTGATAAGCCAGCATATTTCGGCGCTACCCTGCCGCCACCAGGTAACTGCTGCGTTTTCTGATAGCCTGCATGAATACTAGAAATGATATGAGCGACATCACCAGCAGCGGAACCAGCACTTGGCGGGCGCCCAGCATATCAAACGTCATGGCAAACACGAGCGGCCCGCTGGCCTTGGCCAGCAGCGCCGGCGCTGCAAGCGCGCCGGATATCGCTCCGTAATGCCGGCGGCCGAACATTGCCGCCGGCAACGTCCCGCGCAAAATGGTAAGCACTCCATTGCTGAGTCCATACAATAGGCAGAAGCACGCGACACCCCAGGCTTGGCCACCAAATGCTGCGATCGCGAACAGGGCCACCGGCAACGCCGCAAACGTGTAAATCCCAATTGTCGCTGGAGGTTTTCCGTTTCCCCAGGTGCGTTCAATGAGTCGTCCGGCCACCTGCATGGGTCCAATCAGCGCAGCCAACATCAGTGCCATCTCCATCGAATGCCCTAACGCCCGCACAACGCGGATCAGGTGCACGGAGATCGCAGCGAAGACGAATGCGTTAGCAGCGAATGCCGTGGCCAGAAGCCAGAATTGCGGCTGGCCCATGGCATTCCGCAACGTTGCACCGGCGTGTTGCGACACTGCCGCTTTCCGCTGGCGCGGGCCATCAAGAAGGCAATGCAATGGGGCGCAAACCAGCAGTTGAATCAAGGCGTAGAGGGTCAACGTGTCCCTCCAGCCCAAACGTACTGCCAATGTCTCGGTCAGTGGCCAGAATGCCGTGCTGGCGAGACCTCCCAGCAAGGTCACGGTCGAAATGGCCCGTGCTGCGTCGCCAGCAAGAGTCCCATTCAGTGTTGCAAAGGCTGCTTCGTACAGTGTGAGCGACATTGCTGTCCCAATCAAAGTCCAGGCGACCATGTACGTGCTGTACGAACCAGCAACCGCAAGGCACCAAAGCCCCATTGCGGCCACTAGGGAACCGGCCAGCATGATCCAGCGGCCGCCATGCCTGTCGATCGCAATACCGACCGGGGTCGCTGCCAGCCCTGCTACCAGCACGCTCCAGGAGAATGCACCGAACGCCTGGCTCGCCGTCAGCGCCAGGTCGGCCTGGATTCGCACAGCCAAAACGCCGAAGGCGTAGTACAACATCCCCCATGAAACTACCTGCGTCACCGCCAGAACCGCTACCGGCCTCTGTACTTTCATGTCGCCCCCTTCAGTACGCAGTCCGGCAGCAACCGGGCAAGAACATAGACCAGACCTGCTTTGCAAAAGACGACTTGGCCGGATAGCTGCTCGGCTGATACAGGCCGACTTCAGCGGGATCGTTTCCCTGTGCGCTGTATCGGTAAGTACCGAAAACCATATCCCACAATACCAGCGCACGGCCGAAATTCCTGTCGCCTTCCGCAGCGTTATCGGCATGGTGCCAACGGTGTACCTCATTGGTACTGAACACATAATTCAGCCAGCCGCTACGCAACGGGAGGTTGGCGTGCTGCAGCATCAGGACAGGATAGGTCAAGGCCAGGTAGCCAAGCACCACTTCCGGCGGCGTGCCGATCAACAAGAGCGGCGCAAAGCCAAGCAGATAGTTGATGGCGTAGTTCAAAGGGTGGATGCGGAAGTTATTGAGCCAATACAGCCGTTCGCTGCCATGATGCAGGGCATGCAGCCACCACAACGAAGGCAGCCGATGATGCAAGCGGTGCGACCAGTAGCTGGTGAATTCGGCCAACAGCGCGGCAAGCAGCACCTGTACCGCGAACGGCAACTCAGTCGGAAAGCCCGCGACGCCAACCGCCGTCGCCTGTGCACCGGCCAGCGCCAGCAATCCGATCGGCAGCAACCATTTCAGCAGCGGATCGATCACCGCAAACAATAGCGCTGCACTGGCGATGTCAATGTTCATGTCACCCCGTTCAGTTTTCCAATCAGGGCGGTATGCCATGTGGCGTTCCGCGAACCCTGCGGCCACGAGAATCAGCATGCTCGGGACCACGACCGCCAGTTCAAGGCTTCCGCCGAGCCGCCTCGCGGCCAGGAACACGCCGACATTCAACGCCAGCGCCAACGGCAGGAAAAAGCGCGCAAGGAAAGTTTTGATCATCGATGGCTCCAAGGCTAAGCACAGCACGCACTTGAATTCGGACGCGGGCTGCATGCGGCCAGTGTTGAACAGCCAGCCTGCCCCTTCGCCTTCTCGGCCTCGTCCAAGGCACAACATGCGGCCCCGGCATCGGCGGCTGGGCCTCCACAGCAGCCCTTGTCGGCTTCGACCTCCTCACCATACGCAAAGCGTGTATTGCAAACCCCGGTTTCCGGCAGGTCCAGTTGAACTTCGTCGGCCGCCGCCATGTCGCCGGCCAGACGCGCTACAACCGAACGTACTTGCTCATAACCCGTTGCCATCAAAAAGTTGGGGGCACGGCCATAGCTCTTGGCTCCGACGGCGTAATACCCCGGCTCCGGGTGGGCCAACTCCCGATGCCCGTGTGGCCGCACTGTGCCGCAGCTATGTTCGTTCGGATCGATCAGCGGGGCCAGCGCATCTGTGCTCTCAAGCCAAGGATCATGCCGCACGCGCATTTCTCGCGTCATCTCCAGATTTGGACGCGCCCCTGTCGCAGCGACGATGCGGTCAACTCCGCTGATCATTTCGCGCTGGCCATCCGGCTTTTCACCGATAATCTTGATGGTTCCTCCTCCCTCCGCCTGCAACGCGAACGTACGGAAATTGGTGTGCAGCTCCAATTTGCGCGAATCCCACAAGGCTTTGAGCCGCAGACCAAGCTGGCCGCGTGCTGGGAGACCATCCGCCTCGCCGCCACCGAAGACACGAGCCAATTGATCGCCGCGTGTCGCCCAGACGATCGAAGTGCCAGGAACGGTTTCCGCCAGCTCCGCCAGCGCAAGCAAGGTACCTGCTGCGGAGTGGCCAGCACCTACGACCAAGGTGCGCTTGCCCGCGTAGTCGGCTCTCATTGTGCCCGCCACATCCGGCATGCCATAGGCGATGCGGTCGCCCAGATTGCGCTCACCAAGAGCCGGAACACCATTTGCCCCAAGGGGACTTGGATTCGACCACGTACCCGTGGCATCGATCACTGCCTGAGCAAGGTAGTCCTGTTCGCCGCCAGGTACCGCCACACGGATCACGAACGGGGCTAAATCCCGACCACGGGTTTTAACCTTGTCGAAGCCCTGGCGCGTTACCTGAACGACTTCGTGCCCGAGCTTTAAGGCGTCAACAAATTCAGGCAAATTCGACAGTGGTGCAAGATAAGAATCAAGCAATTCCCCAGCAGTCGGCAAGCCGTCATTGGGGGGCGCCTGCCAACCATGACGCGCAAGCAATTGGCGCGCTGCCTTGTCGACGTTGTACTGCCATGGCGAGAATAAGCGCACATGCCTGTAAGTGTCCAGGCTGGCACCGACCTGATCGCCACGCTCAAATATGATTGGTCGCAGGCCGCGCTGCACGAGATGTGAGGCTGCAGCCAAACCGACCGGGCCAGCTCCAAGTACAGCGACAGGGAGTTCATTTAATTTCGTCATGATGCGGTCCTTTCGAAGTGCACTGATGAGTCATTCTTAATTCGTCGAATAACGAACATGCGGGTAAATTTTTTACAAGCCGCCGATCAGTTGCTTGAACTGCTCCAGCCGTTCGGGATTAACGCAATAGCAGACACGCTGCTCATCCGAAGATCCAAGGATCAGCCCTGCCTGCTTAAGAATGGTGACGTGCTGGGAAATGGTCGACGGCGCCAACGGCAGGACGTCGGCCAGGCTGCCAAAGTAGCAGGCCCCGTATGCCGCCAGATACCGCAGCAACTGTACCCGTGCCGGATGTGCCAACGCTTTGCAAAGCATGGCCACTTCATCGGCATCCAGTTCGGGCAGATCAGTTTTCGTGTTTGGAGTGCAGCAGCTCATCATCTTCTTCAAGCAATTCGTCAATCGACGAATGAAGATTATCGCTTATGTCATCATCCTGTCAATATATTTCGATATTATTTGAAACGTCGTATTGTTATGCCATAATCTGGCCAGCAAGATCATTCAGGAAAAAGCTCATGGAAACGAAAGCTGTATTAGCAGCACTGGCGGCATTGGCACAGGAATCCCGGCTCAACACATTCCGGCTGCTGGTCCAAACCGGGCCGCAAGGGCTGGCCGCGAGCAAGATCGGCGAGCAGTTGGACATTGCCCCGTCCTCGCTTTCGTTTCACCTGAAAGAGCTGACCAATGCGGGCCTGATCGAACCGCGACAGGAAGGCCGCTTCATCATTTACAGCGCCAACTTCGACACCATGAACGGCCTGCTTTCCTTCTTGACTGACAATTGCTGCGGCGGACAAAGCTGCGCCCCATCCACCAACATCAAAGCCTGCAATCCATGAACGTCCTGATTCTCTGCACCGGCAACTCCTGTCGCTCCATCCTTGGCGAAGCCACCTTCAACCACCTGGCCCCAACTGGCTGGCATGCCATCAGCGCAGGAAGCAAGCCAGCCGGATACGTTCACCCACGTTCTCTGGCATTGCTGGAACGTGAAGGCATTTCAACCGAGGGTTATCACAGCAAATCCTGGGACAAGCTGCCGGTCACCCCGGACATTGTGATCACCGTCTGCGGAAGCGCAGCAGGCGAAACCTGTCCGGCATATCTTGGCCCAGTCCTGCGCGCCCACTGGGGTGTTGAAGACCCGGCGCACGCAACCGGCACCGACGACGAAATCGACGCCGCGTTCATGAAGGCTTACCGCATCCTGCGCCACCGCATCGAAACCTTCTTCGCGCTGCCGCTGGAAGAACTGAAGAAAGACCCGGCGCGCATGAAAGCGGAACTGGAACGCATCGGCGGAGTGCAACCATGACACTCTCCCGACGCCTTGTTGCCGAGGCACTTGGAACTGCCCTGCTGCTGTCGGTAGTCGTCGGTTCCGGCATCATGGCCGAGCGCCTCGCTGGCGGCAATGTCGCCATCGCGCTGCTTGCCAACACGATTGCGACCGGCGCGGGGTTGGTGGCACTGATCCTGATGTTCGGCACCATCTCCGGCGCGCACTTCAATCCTGTGGTGACATTATCGGAAGCCTGGCAGCGCAATGTTCCTGCGTCTGAAGTCCTGCCTTACATCGCAGTGCAATTGATTGGAGCCTTCGCAGGCGTGGCCGCAGCGCACGGCATGTTCGGCGAAACGCTGTTCTTCGCGTCGGAACATGTGCGCTCCGGTCCCGCGCAATGGTGGAGCGAATTTATTGCTACCTTCGGGCTGATCGGCGTGATCATCGGTTGCTCCCGCAGCCGCCCCGCCATCACGCCTTTCGCAGTGGCCGCTTACATAACTTCCGCCTACTGGTTCACGTCCTCCACGTCATTCGCCAATCCTGCGGTGACACTGGCCCGCGCAGCAAGCAACACCTTCGCAGGCATTCGCCCTGCCGACACGCCAGGCTTTATCCTGGCTCAGTTGGCAGGAATGGGCACCGCGACTGTGTTGTTTTGCTGGCTGTATCCAGCGCCACCGGCCGATGCGACCGTTGGCGGCACGGTGGCGCCTGGCGACTTTGCCGGCTCCCTGGAAAAGCAATGAAGCGAATGGGCGACGGAGACGGCGCAACCAGCGAAAGGAAGTCTGCGCTCAGACCAGCAACGATTGCTGCGCGAAGATACCCGCCATTGCGCCCTGCGATGATGCCTGCGTGACCGAGGGCAGGAAGGGGGTGGCGAGGTCGCCGGCTGCGTAGATTCCTTGCATGCTGGTTTGGCGGCGCTCGTCAACCTTGAGCACAATGCCGGTCGGTGTGTCGACGGTAGCGAGGCCCAGTGATTCATGCAGGCTTGCGGACGGCTTGTTGCGCGGTTGGGCGAACAGGACGTCGACCGCAATATTGCGGCGTGTATCGAGATTGACGGTGGAGATTCGGCCCTGGCGATGGGCAATCTCGACGATCCGGCCAGCGACGACGGGTATGCCGCGCTGTGCCAGGTCGGCCTGGATTTCGGGCGGAATGTCATGGCCATCGGCAAAGACAGTCAATTTGTCGGTCCAATGCTGGAACAGTTTGACGGACTGGTGCGACTGAGGACCGGACCAGAGAACGCCCCAATTCCGCCCAGCGACTTCAAAGCCGTCGCAATAGGGGCACGGCACGATGGACGTACCCCAGCTTTCGGCAAAGCCCGGAACATCATGCATCTGGTCGGCGACGCCATAGCTCAGGATCAGGCGGCGCGCCGCAAGGCTTTCGCCATCGCCAGTGAGGACGGAAAAATCGTCGATGGCGCCGGCGATGCTGTCGGCGCGCGCACTGACCAGCCTGACCGTGGGATAACGCGCCAGCTGATGCCGCGCTTCGGCCAGGATGTCCAGCGGCGGCTTGTGGTCGTGGCCGAGCAATCCATGCGAGTGGCCGGCGAAGCGATTGCGCGGCAGGCCGGTATCGAGAACGGTGACCGTGCGGCGGGCACGTCCGAGCTGCAAGGCGGCGGCGAGACCGGCAAAGCTGCCGCCGATGATGATGACGTCATCCATGGTGGGCTCCTTGTTGTGGATGGGAGAGGACAGGTTGTGGCGATGCCTGTGAAATCATTCCCCCGGCATCGGCACCATTCCAGCCGCCGCCGAGCGCCCTGAAAGCGGCAACTGCGGCGCGCGCCGATTCGGTTTGCGCCTGCACGCGGGCATCAGAGGCTCGAAGCAGGTTTTCGTCCGCTTGCAGGACTTCGATCAGGCTAACGATGCCTTTCTGGTATGCCGCAAAAGATGCTTCGCGAGCACGTCCGAGCGAGCTGACGCCCTGCTCCAGCACCGCAGCCTGCTCTTCGCGCTTCACCAGTGCCGAGAATGCGTTCTCGACATCTTCACTCGCGCGTAGCGCCGCCAGCCGGTAGGCGGCCAGGATTTCCGCCTCCTGCCCTTTGGATTGCGCGATCTGCGCATCGACCCGGGCGAAATCGAACAGCCGCCAGCGCAAGCCGAGGATCCCGGCGGCTTGGCTAGCGCCGCCGGTAAACAGGTTGCCGCCGGATACCGAAGTCGCGCTGCCAAGCAGTCCGCCCAAGGAAAACTTGGGGTAATACTCGGCAATGGCGACGCCAATGCGGGCATTGGAGGCGGCCAGGCGGCGCTCGGCCACGATCAGGTCGGGCCGGCGCCGCAGCAGTTCACGCGGCGAGCCGCTGGCGGCAATCCGCGGGGCCAGCGGGATGCCGCTTGTGTCAGCCAGCTCGGCATGGTGCGTGCCGGGCGGCGAAGCGAGCATCACATCCAGCGCATTCAAGGCAGTTTCCAGGCCCGACTCCAGCACCGGGATCGAGGCCTTTACCTGGGCAAGAGCGCCCTCGGCCTGCCTTAGCTGGAGTTCCGCCGCCAGGCCTTTGCCATATAAGAGCTCGATGGTCGCCACCAAGTCCTGCTGCGTTTGCACCTGCTTGCGGGCGACATCAAGGCGCGCCTGCAGGCCACGAACCGTAATGTATATGTCGGCGGTTTGCGCCGCCACTGCCAGCCGTGCCGCCGCCGCCCCGGCTTCCGAAGCCTGGTATTCGGCGAGTGCCGCCTCGCGGCCCCGGCGCAATCCGCCAAACAGATCAAGTTCCCAGTTCGCGCCGAGATTTACCTCATAGGCGTTGCCGAGGCGGTCGAAGCCTGGCGAGGAATTGAGAATCCGTCCCAGCGGGGTTTCCACGGACTGGCGCGCCCTGGCAGCCTGCCCGCTGATATTCCCCGACGGCAGCAAAGCCGCATTGGCCATGCCCAGGCCTGCCCGCGCTTGCTGCACGCGGGCAGCGGCCTGCGCGAGATCGAGGTTTTGTTCCAGCGCCAGCGCCACGAAGCGGCTCAATTGTGGATCGCCAAATCCGGTCCACCACTGGACTAGGTCGGCACTGATGGCAGCCTGGCGCTGCTCAATGGCAGCTCGGCCATGGAATTGTTTCGCCAAAACCGGCTCCGGACGGATGTAATCCGGGCCGACGGCGCAGCCTGTTGACAGAGTGGCGACGACTAGCGCCCTCAGGATTTGATTGCTTAGCATCGGACATGCCTCACGAAGAATGATTAGTGACCATAATACCAAATGGTCACAAGTTGTCCAATCTTTTTGTTTCGCTTAAACTGGAGCACATGAAAAATCCTCTCACCTCCCCCACCCCGGCCAGGGGCCCGGCCGACCACGAAGTACGCAACCAGATCGTTGCCACTGCCGCCGAACATTTCAGCCACTACGGCTATGAAAAGACCACGGTGTCCGACTTGGCCAAGGCGATCGGCTTCTCCAAGGCATATATCTACAAATTCTTTGAGTCGAAACAGGCCATCGGTGAAGTGATCTGCGCGAATTGCATGCAACAGATCGAAACCGAGGTCAGCGCGGCAGTTGCCGAAGCCAGTTCCCCGCCTGAAAAGCTGCGCCGTATGTTCAAGGCCTTTACTGAAGCCACCCTCAGACTGCTTTTCAATGAACGCAAGCTTTACGAGATTGCAGCGACAGCCGCAACCGATCGCTGGCAGGTCGTGCTCGACTATGAAGTGCGCATCCAGAAACTGCTGCGCGAGGTGCTGCAGGAGGGTCGCCAGTCAGGCGATTTCGAGCGCAAGACTCCCCTGGATGAAACGGTAACGGCGATCTACCTGGTCATGCGCCCTTACCTGAATCCATTGCTGCTGCAACATAGCTTCGAATACACGGAAGATGCCCCGGCGCACCTGTCGAGCCTGGTACTTCGGAGCCTGTCCCCATAAAAAATAATCTGTGACCATTGACTAAATTAGTCACCAGAACCATAATGAAAGTTCCGAACACTCTTTTCATGGGACTTTCATGCGCCTGCTTCGCTCAACTCCGTCCGCAGTCTTCGCTGCCGTGCTGCCGTTTGCGGTGGTGGCTTGCGGCGAAAAACACCCAACCGATCCCCGTACCGAGGCACCGCTGGTGCGCGCCGCGGTCGTCCAGGGTCTAGCCCCCCTTTCCCGCTCCTACACCGGCACTGTCGCTGCGCGGGTACAGAGCGACCTCGGCTTTCGCGTTCCCGGCAAAGTACTGGAGCGCCTCGTCGATGTCGGGCAAACCGTCAAGCGCGGCCAGCCGCTGATGCGTATTGATGCGGTCGACCTGAAACTGGCCGCACACGCGCAGCAGGAAGCCGTCGCCGCAGCACGTGCCAGGGCAAAGCAGGCGGCCGACGACGAAGCCCGCTACCGTGACCTGCGCCCCAGCGGCGCCGTCTCCGCTTCCGCCTATGACCAGGCCAAAGCTGCCGCCGATGCCGCCCGGGCCCAGCTCAGTGCGGCCGAAGCGCAGGCCGACGTCGCCCTGAACGCCAGCCGCTATACCGAATTAGTGGCCGATGGCGATGGCGTCGTCACCGAAACGCTGGCCGAGCCCGGCCAAGTGGTCAATGCGGGACAGGTCGTCGTGCGGCTGGCCCATGCCGGGCGCCGCGAAGCCGTAATCCAGCTCCCGGAGACGGTGCGCCCTGCCATCGGCTCCGTCGCCCAGGCAACGCTGTTCGGCAAGGAAGGCGTGCGCATTCCAGCCAAGCTTCGTCAATTGTCCGATGCCGCGGACCGCCTCACCCGGACTTTCGAAGCGCGCTATGTGCTGGAAGGCGAACTTGCCAACGCTCCTTTGGGCAGCACGGTAACGGTGCAGGTGGCCGATGGCCAGCCAGTCGCCCAAGGCGGATTGCAGGTGCCGATCGGCGCACTGTTCGATGCCGGCAAGGGGCCTGGGGTGTGGGTCATTGACGGCAACCCAGCCAAGGTCTCCTGGCGCCCGGTCTCGGTGCAGCGTCTCGATGACGACCGCGCCAGCATCGACGGCCAGGTCAAGCAAGGCGACCGGATCGTCGCGCTGGGCGCGCACCTGCTGCGCGAAGGCGCGGCCGTACGGGTCGATGCCCAGGGCGCCGGCGCCGCAGCCGAAGGAGCACGTCCGTGAAAACCAGCCGCTTCAACCTGTCCGCCCTCGCAGTTCGGGAGCGCTCGGTCACCCTGTTCCTGATTTGCCTGATCTCGCTGGCAGGGCTTATTTCGTTCTTCAAGCTGGGCCGCGCTGAAGACCCGGCCTTTACCGTCAAGGTGATGACGATCGTCACCGCCTGGCCGGGCGCCACCGCGCAGGAAATGCAGGACCAGGTCGCGGAAAAAATTGAAAAGCGTTTGCAGGAGTTGCGCTATTACGACCGCAGTGAAACCTACACCCGGCCGGGCCTGGCCTTCACGACGCTGACCCTGCTGGACAGCACTCCGCCGTCGGAAGTAAAGGAGGAGTTTTACCAGGCCCGCAAGAAGGTCGGCGACGAAGTGGCCAGTCTCCCGCCCGGTGTGATCGGCCCGATGGTCAACGACGAATACGCCGACGTTACTTTCGGACTGTTCGCACTCAAGGCCAAAGGCGAGCAACAGCGCCTGCTGGTGCGCGACGCCGAATCGCTGCGCCAGCGCCTGCTGCATGTGCCTGGCGTGAAAAAGGTCAACATCGTCGGCGAGCAGCAGGAACGCATCTATATCGAGTTCTCCCACGAGCGCCTGGCGACGCTTGGCATCGGCCCGCAGGAAGTATTCGCCGCGCTGAACAGCCAGAATGCGCTGGCCGCCGCCGGCTCCGTGGAGACCAAGGGCCCGCAAGTATTCATCCGCCTGGACGGCGCTTTCGACACGCTGCAGAAAATCCGCGAAACGCCGGTGGTAGCCCAGGGCCGCACGCTGAAGTTGTCCGACATTGCCAAGGTTGAACGCGGCTACGAAGATCCTTCCACCTTCATGATCCGCAACGGCGGCGAGCCCGCGCTACTGCTGGGCATCATCATGCGCGACGGCTGGAATGGCCTGGACCTGGGCAAGGCGCTGGATAGCGAAGTGGGCGCCATCAACGCCAGCCTGCCGCTGGGAATGAGCCTGGCTAAGGTGACGGACCAGGCGGTCAACATCAGCGCCTCCGTCGATGAATTCATGCTCAAGTTCTTCGCCGCCTTGCTGGTGGTGATGCTGGTGAGCTTTATCAGCATGGGCTGGCGCGTCGGCGTGGTCGTGGCGGCAGCCGTTCCGCTGACGCTGGCCATGGTCTTTATCGTCATGGCGGCAACCGGCAAGAACTTCGACCGCATTACCCTGGGGTCTCTGATCCTTGCACTGGGCCTGCTGGTGGACGACGCCATTATCGCCATCGAAATGATGGTGGTGAAGATGGAGGAAGGCTACGACCGTATCGCCGCTTCGGCCTATGCCTGGAGCCATACGGCCGCACCGATGCTGTCCGGCACGTTGGTGACCGCCGTCGGCTTCATGCCGAACGGCTTTGCACGCTCCACCGCCGGCGAATACACCAGCAATATGTTCTGGATTGTCGGCATTGCCCTGATCGCGTCCTGGGTCGTCGCGGTAGTGTTCACGCCCTACCTGGGTGTCAAGATGCTGCCTGACTTCAAGAAGGTCGAAGGCGGCCACGAAGCACTCTATGACACACCACGCTACAACCGCTTCCGCCAGCTGCTGGCACGCGTCATTGCCCGCAAGTGGCTGGTGGCCGGCTCCGTTGTAGGCATGTTCGTGCTGTCCATTCTTGGAATGGCCGTGGTCAAGAAGCAGTTCTTCCCTATTTCGGACCGTCCGGAAGTGCTGGTGGAAGTTCAAATGCCTTATGGCACTTCGATCACCCAGACCAGCGACGCCGCGGCGAAAGTCGAAGCCTGGCTGTCCAGGCAAAAGGAAGCCAGGATCGTGACGGCCTATATCGGCCAGGGCGCGCCGCGCTTCTACCTTGCCATGGGGCCGGAATTGCCCGACCCATCGTTTGCCAAGATCGTGGTCCGCACAGACAGCCAGGATGAACGCGACGCATTGAAGCAGCGCTTGCGCGAGGCAATCGGCAGCGGCCTTGCTTCCGAGGCGCGCGTGCGTGTCACCCAACTGGTCTTTGGCCCTTACTCGCCGTTCCCGGTCGCCTACCGTGTCACCGGCCCCGATCCGGAAAAACTGCGCAGCATTGCAGCAGACGTACGCCAGGTGCTGGACGCGAGCCCTATGATGCGGACCGTGAATGCCGACTGGGGCAGCCGTGCGCCAACGATGCACTTCACCCTGCAGCAAGACCGCTTGCAGGCCGTTGGCCTGTCCTCCAGCACCGTAGCGCAGCAACTGCAATTCCTGCTGAACGGCGTGCCTGTGACGGCGGTGCGCGAAGACATCCGCACGGTGCAGGTGGTGGCGCGTGCCGCAGGCGACATCCGCCTCGACCCGGCCCGTATCGGCGACTTCACGCTGGCTGGCGCCAATGGCCAGCGCATCCCGCTGTCGCAAGTGGGCAAGATCGACGTGCGCATGGAAGAACCCATCGTACGCCACCGCGACAGGATGCCGACGATCACCGTACGCGGCGATATCGCCGACGGCCTGCAGCCGCCGGACGTATCGACAGCCATCACCAAGCAGTTGCAGCCCCTGATCGCCAAGCTGCCGAGCGGCTATGCCATCGAGGAAGCGGGTTCCATCGAGGAATCGGGCAAGGCAACCAGGGCCATGCTGCCGCTGTTCCCGATCATGCTGGCGATTACCCTGCTGATCATCATCTTCCAGGTGCGTTCGATTTCGGCGATGGTGATGGTGTTCCTGACCAGTCCCCTGGGCCTAATCGGCGTGGTGCCGACCCTGATCCTGTTCCGGCAGCCGTTCGGCATTAATGCGCTCGTCGGCCTCATCGCGCTGTCAGGCATCCTGATGCGCAACACGCTGATCCTGATCGGCCAGATCCACCACAACAAGGAAGCTGGCATGGATCCATTCAAAGCAGTCGTCGAAGCGACCGTGCAGCGCGCCCGTCCGGTGATCCTGACAGCACTGGCTGCGATCTTCGCCTTCATCCCGCTCACGCACTCCGTATTCTGGGGCACGCTGGCTTATACCCTGATCGGCGGCACGCTCGCCGGAACGATCCTGACCCTGGTCTTCCTGCCAGCCATGTATTCGATCTGGTTCAAAATCCGTCCCGGCGACTCGCAGCCAGCAGCGCATGCGGATGAAGCATCTGCGCCACAGCTGATGACTGGCAGTTAAACGTTCTTAGAAGAGGAAAAAATGAAAGATTCGCCAATCGTATTGATCACCGGTGTTTCGTCCGGCATCGGCCGCACCGCAGCGGAAAAGTTCGCCGCTCAGAGCTGCCGCGTCTTCGGCACTGTACGCCACGTGGCGAAGACGACGCCCCTGGCAGGCGTTGAACTGATTGAAATGGATATTCGCGATGACGCGTCCGTGGAAGTCGGCGTCCAGGCCGTGATCGCCCGCGCCGGCCGTATTGACATCCTCGTCAACAATGCCGGCATAAATATGGTCGGCGCGGTGGAGGAAACGTCGGTCACCGAAGCCGCCGCACTGTTCGACACCAATGTATTCGGCGTCCTGCGCATGGCACGCGCGGTGCTGCCGCACATGCGCAAGCAGCGCGCCGGCCGGATCGTGAATGTCAGCTCCGTACTTGGCTTCCTGCCGGCGCCGTACATGGGACTGTATTCAGCTTCGAAGCACGCGGTCGAGGGCTTGTCAGAAACCCTGGACCACGAAGTGCGCCAGTTCGGCATCCGCGTCACCCTGGTGCAGCCCTCTTACACCAGGACCAACCTGGATGCCAATTCGCCCCAGACCGCCTTGCGGATCGGCGACTACCGCCATGAGCGCGACATCGCAGCCCGCTCCGTCGCCAACAGCATCGACAGCGCTCCTGGCCCGGACAGCGTGGCAAGCACGATTGTCGAAGCAGCGCTTGGCACATGGCGCATGCGCCGCACACCAGCGGGACAGGCATCCCTCCTGAGCAAATTGCGCCGCTTTATGCCGGCGGGCCCGGTGGACTCCAGCTTGCGAAAGTCACTGGGACTGGCCTGAGCCCGGTTCCCCGAACAACGGCATGCCGTCAGCGTCCCAATGAATCACCTGGGCGCGGGTATGCCGGTCTGGATTCTGCAATTCGTCGCCTTTGATGTCGCGGTAGTCGCGCGCATGGTAGACCAGGATGTCGGTCTTGCCGTCGGGCGTCGTGGTGAAGCTGTTGTGGCCAGGGCCGTATTGCTTGTTGGCCGCGCTGGTCTTGAATACTGGCTCCGTTGATTTTTTCCACGATGCCGGATCGAGCAGGTCCGCGTCGGCGCTGGCCGTCAGGAGCCCGATGCAATAATTGGCGTCGGTCGCGCTGGCAGAATAGGTCAGGAACACCTTGCCGTTGCGGACCATTACCGCCGGGGCCTCATTGACCGGGTACTTCACACGTTCCCAGGCATATTCAGGCTTGGTCAGCAAAGTCACCTTGCCGGTAATGGTTGAAGGCGAATCCATGCGGGCAATGTAGATATTGGTGCCATCGCCCTCCTCCGGCGTGCGCCCCTTCTGCACCCAGACAAAGTAGCGGTTGCCCTTGTGGCTGAATACCGTCGCATCGAGCGAGAAACTGTCCCATCCCGTCTTAACCTGGCCAAGCTCCTTCCATTCACCCTTGAACGGATCGGCAGATGCGTTTTCGAGCACGTAGGGGCGAATTTCCCAGTGCGCATCCGCGCGGCCGGCGGTGACGTAGATGTACCACTTGCCGTCGACCTGATGAATTTCCGGGGCCCAGATATGGAAGCTCATCGGACCTGAATCATGCTTGCGCCACACCACCTTGGTCTCGGCCGACGCCAGCTGGTTCAAGTCGCGGGTGCGGCGCAGTTCAATGCGGTCGTATTCCGGCACCGTGGCCGTGAAGATGTAATTGCCATCCTTTTGCAGCCCGACAAACGGATCGGCCCGTTGCAGCACGAGCGGGTTGGCAAACCTGATGTCCGCCGCAAAGGCATTATTGGCAATGGAACAAACAATGGCCGCGAGGGTAAGATAAGGTCTTTTCATACCTCATGATTCTAGTTGCAGCGACCATGCACAATTTATAGCAATTTGAATTTTTCCTATCCGCTTTTGGAATGCCGCCGGTTTTCACGGCAGCTGCCTGGCGTCCGCCCCCGTCCCGCCGGGAGTATCGAATGCCGCGGCATCCCCGGCAAACATTTCCTCCAGCTCGCGCCGTGCCTTGAGGTTCAGCGAAATCACCTTCTCCTGATCCTGATCGCGGTAGTGTGGATAGACTTCCTTTAGCACTTTGAGGTTATGCGTCTGAAAGATTTTGTACGCCTGTTCGGCACGGTCCGGGCTGAAGCCGAGTACTTGCAGCACCTGGGTTCCCATTTGCAGCGACGCCGCAAACGTTTCGCGTTCGATCAAGGTGACGCCACGGTTCATCAGTTCGAAGTAATGGGTGACATTGCGTGCCCGCGCGAGGATCGTCAACTCGGGAAAGCGTCCCCGCACGGCATCCACCAGGGCCAGGCTGCTGTCGACGTCGTCGATGGCGACCACCAGCGCTTTTGCCTGGCCAATACCCGCCGCCACGAGGAGGTCAAGGCGTGTGGCATCGCCATAATAGACCTTGAACTTGAACTTCCGCAGCAACTCAATCTGGTCCGGGTCATGGTCCAGGACCGTGACGCCAATGCGGTTTGCCATCAACAGGCGTCCGATAATCTGGCCAAAGCGTCCGAAGCCTGCGATGACCACTGGATTGTGCGAGTCGAACTCCTCATCTGCTTGCTGCTTGCGCTTTTTCTTTTCTCCCGCCAGGCGCGGTGCGATCAGCACATCATAAGCAAGCAGGAGCAACGGAGTCGTCACCATGGATAAGGTCACCACCATGACCAGCAAAGCGGAGACCCTGGCTCCAAGCACTCCTTCTGCAGCGCCAAACACGACGAACGCGAACTCGCCGCCTTGCGACATCAGGAGCGCAAAAAATAGACGTTGACTGCGCGGGATGTCGAACCATGCTGCGAGCAGGTACATCAGACCGCCCTTCAGCACGAGCAGCGCTGCAACCAGCGCCACCACTAACACGGCATCGGAGCGCAGCAGGCCGAAATCAGCTGACATGCCGACTGCCATGAAGAATAAGCCAAGCAACAGCCCTTTGAATGGATCCACGTCGCTCTCAAGCTGGTGCCTGTACTCGGAATCGGCAAGCAGAACACCCGCCATGAATGTGCCAAGCGCCATCGACAGGCCGACCGATTGCATCAGCAGGCAGATCCCGATGACCAGCAAGAGTGCAAAACCCGTGAAGAGTTCACGCAGGCCGGTTTGGGCAATCAGCCTCATGACAGGATTAACCAGATAGCGTCCAACGACGACCAATGCAAACAACACTGCGGCCAGCTTGGCGGCCACCAGCCAACCCTGGCTCTGTCCTGCAGAACCCGCACCGGCAAGCAGCGGTACCAGCGCAATCATCGGAATCGCGGCGATATCCTGGAACAGAAGTATCGAGAAACTGCTGGAGCCGGCGGGGCTTGCCATTAACTTTCGTTCATCCAGCGTAGCGAGGACAATCGCCGTGGACGAGAGGGACATCGCCATGCCGGCGATCAGCGCGACTCGCCAATCAGTACCTGACGCCAGCGCGGCCCCCGCCAATGCAGCACTGACCAGCACCACCTGAATTCCACCCCAGCCGAAAATTGGCCGCCGCAGCGACCACAGTTTGGCAGGCTTCAGTTCCAGGCCAATCAGGAATAGCAGTAGCACTACGCCGAATTCGGAAATACTGAGGATATCCTCGACGTTGTCGATCAGTGCAAGTCCCCACGGACCAATTGCCGCGCCAGCCGCTAAATATCCCAGCACCGAACCCATGCCGATACGCTTGGCAATGGGGACCAACACAAGAGCCGCCAGCAGGAAATAGACGACGTGTAAAAGTAAGCGATGTTCCATTAACCTTCTCGGGAATTATCAATAGCGGAACATTCTAACGCGTCGCGCATGTGTCCACGAAGTGGGCCGTGGAAGAAGAAAAAGCCCTCGATCGAGGGCTTTTCAGTGTTCTGGCGGAGAGGGGTAGCCTTACAAAGCTCCAGCAAAAGCTCTCCGCAAACTGACTGCCGCCGCCCATTTCCCCCCAACTGCTTGGGCGAGCGCATCGCGCGACTGCAGGTGGGTCCGGCGCGCATCCAACAGCGCGCCCACGTCAGTCGCGCCGGCCTCGTATAGCCGTGCAGCATTTCGTGAAGCAGATTCTGCAGCCAACTCTGCCCGCTGCCACTCTTCCAACGCCACGTCGGACGCTTTCCATTGGCTCAGGCTCGTCTCAACATCGACAAGCGCGCCGAGCATTGCTTTCTCGTATTCGGCCATCGCTTCCCTGGCTCGCGCATCTTGCACGGCGATATTGGCACGAATGCGGCCGCCATCCAAGATCGGCATGCTGAGCGAAACGCCGTAGCCCACTGCCAATTGCGGCGCTACCGAAGCCCCTTGCTCAGCCAAGCGTTCACGAGAACCGGACCAGGCTATCTGCAGGCTTGGGTAGACATCGCGCCGCGCGACGCCTGCCCGTGCCAATGCGCCATCCAACGCACGCGCCTGGCGTTGTACATCAGGCCGGCGTTCGAGCAACTCACCGGGCAAGATAATGGCAGGAGCGCCGGGCACCTCAGCCGTCAAAATGGCCGTGCCTAAAACCGGCAGTTGGCTGCTTCCCAGAAGAAGCGACAACTGGCGCATGCGCACTTGATGCTGGCCATCGATCAGTGCCACATTCGCGCGTTCCTGTGCCAGTTCGGCGCGCCAGCGCTCCACGTCCAGCGAGGTCGCCATGCCAGCCTGGTACTTGCGGGACGAAACCTCGACCTGTCGCTGGGCAACTTCAATTGCCTCGCGACGTAGTGCCCGGCGCTGCTCCAGCGAACGCAATTCAAAATAGGCCGTAGCAACATCCGCCGCCAGGGAAATTTGCGCGGCTTGCAGGCCTCGGCGCACACTCTCTGCATCAGCCTTGGCCGCCGATACACCTTGGGCGCCGCGTCCAAACATATCGACTTCCCATGAAGCGCGCAGGCCCAGCGTCGTGCGCTCCATTTTCGGGCTGCTGGAGCTGTCGCGCCCTCGCTGGCCGCCGGCAACTGCGTCCACTCGCGGACGACGCTCGGCATCGGCGCCATCGACCAGGGCGCGGGCCTGCTCAACGCGGGCAGCCACAATTTTCAGGTCCTGGTTAGCCGCCAGGGCCGACGTGACCAACGTATTCAGCACTGGATCACCAAAGTCCTGCCACCAAGCGCCGGACACCGCTCCCTGGTTGGCGGAAACGGGGCCCGTCCACTGGACAGGAATTTCCAGCTTCGATGCTTCCTGTGCAGGGCCCGGCGCCATGCCGGCACAAGCGCACAAGGACGCCACAGCGGCGAGCAAAGGAAGGGAATTGAGAATTTTCATTGTTACACCTTTCAGTTGACAGCAGTTTTTCAAAACTTTACTATACGTATAGTAAAGAATCAAACGAAAAGGAAAACACCATGTCCAACACTGAAAAACGACAGGGCCGCACCAGCAAGCGCGACCAATTGCTCGACGCGGCAGCCAGCATCGTCAGCAAGCAAGGCGTCCAGCAGCTCACGATTGACGCCGTAGCCTTGGCAGCCAATGTCACGAAAGCAGGCCTGATTTATCACTTCAAGACCCGCGATGAACTCCTCGCCGCACTGGTTGAACGCATGGTCAAAGAGTACGATCTGCAGGCACGGCCGAGCGATGCCTTGCCCCAAAGTGGCCTGAACATGAAGTCTGCGCTGGGCCACATGGCTCAAGAGACTTTTGAGATGCCGTCTGAGCAACGCCAGCTTATGGCCAATCTGCTGGCCGCCGTCTCATCCCATCCGCAACTGATCGCTCCAGTACAAGCCCTTTATGCGCGCACCTACGACTGGCTGACCCAAAGTGGAAAGCAATCGGACCAGGCCCTGCTGCTGGCCGCAGCCTTGGACGGCATCGCCCTGCTCGAATTGCTCAATTTGCACCAATTTACCCCTCAGCAGCGCGACGCGATGCGCGCCGCCATGGACAGCGCTATCCGCGCCTTGCCCTGAACCGAAACAACTCGCACTTTTAAGGAAAGTCCCGAATGCGCTCCCATTCCCTATGCGCCCTCAGCGCCGCCCTGCTGTTGGCGGCCTGCGCCGAGCACGCCGCTCCCCGCGCCGTCCCCGCCAAGCCGGTCAAGATCGAAGTCGCCGGCGAAACGTCTAAACAATCTGCCGATAGCTTTGTGGCCACCCTGCGCGCTCGCCAACGCACAGATCTGGGTTTCGAAACCCCTGGCCGCCTGACAGCCATCAAAGTCGACGTAGGCGACCAGGTCCGCGCCGGCCAGGTGTTAGCGCAACTGGACGAAGCGCCGGCGCGCTGGCGCCTCGACAAGGCTGTGGCAGACCGTAATGCCGCAGCCGCCACGCTCGCTGAACGCCAGACTTGGCTGCGCCAGCAGGAAGCCCTGGCGCGTGACGGCATCATCGCGCCGGCAGCATTACAAGCGGCCCAGGCTTCGCATCAGCAGGCCGTGAGCCAGCACGCAAGCGCCGAGGCGGCGGTAGCCACCGCGCGGCGTGACCTCCAAATGACACGCATTACCGCACCGTTCGACGGCCAAGTGGTCGCGCGCTCCGCACAGCCTTATACCGATGTGGCGCCGGGGCAGGCAATTCTGCAGATGGAATCGGGCGAGGCGCTCGAGCTGGTTGCCCAACTCCCGGATGCCGTGGCGGCTCGCCTGGCGCCCGGGGCGCCAGCCTATGCCCGCAGCGGCAATGGCAGTTTGGCCGTCAAACTGGAACGCCTCTCCGGCCGCAGCGACAATGGTTCGCTGGTGCAGGCCATTTTCCATGTCGACAAAGCACCGGCGAGCGTGCGCAGCGGTGCAGTTGTCGACTTGGAACTGCCGCGCAAGGGTTCGCAATCGATCACCCTCCCGGCAAGCGCCATCATCATGGCCAATGACGCCAAAAGCGCCAGCGTGTTCATCGTCAAGAACGGCAGCCTGCAGCGCCGCACGATCAGTACCAACGGACAGCTGCTGCCCGAAGGACGCGTGGCCATCGGTAGCGGCGTGAACCCCGGCGACCAGGTGGTCGTCGCGGGCACCGCATTCCTGAGCGAAGGCCAGGCAGTCTACGCGCACCATCCGCAAACCTTGCTGCAAGGAGGAAGCCAGTGAAGCTCACGTCTTCCGCACTGAATTCAAGCCGGCTCACGTTCTTTGTCGCGCTGCTGATCCTTGTCACCGGGGCCTTTGCCTTCCTTACTTTCCCGTCGCAGGAAGAACCATCGCTGACCATGCGCGAAGGCGTGGTCTTCGTCGCCAATCCTGGCCTTCCGGCTGAACGCATGGAACAGCTGGTGGCGCGACCACTGGAGGAGCGGCTGCGCCAGTTGAATGAACTCAAGACCGTCACCAGTACGGTGCGGGCAGGCAGCGTGCTGCTGCAAGTGAGCTTGCGCGAAGATGTGCGCGACCTGGTCCCCGTCTGGCAGCGCATGCGCGCCAAGGTCGACGAAGCCGTGCCCTACTTTCCAGCCGGGACTTTGCCGCCCCAAGTGGACGATGATTTTGGCCGCGTCGCCATCGCCTCGATTGCCATCACGGCGCCAGAATTTTCGATGAGTGAAATGCGCGGCCCCCTCAAGCAATTGCGCGAAGGCTTGCTGCGCGTACCTGGCGTGCAAGGCGTCAGCTTCCACGGCATGCAGGACGAACGCGTGTACATCGAATTCGACCGCGCGCGCCTGGCCGGCCTCGGCCTGTCCAGCGCCAGCATCCTGCAGCAGTTGCAGCAGCAGAACGTGGTCCAGTCTGGTGGGCAGGCAGTCATCGCGGGCCTGAACAGTGCTGTCGTGGCATCGGGCGAAATTCGATCGCTGCAAGCGCTGAAAGAGTTCTTGCTCACCGCACCGGGCGCGGACAAGTCTGCAGCCTCGGCTAACGTGCGCCTCGGCGACATCGCCCAAATCCAGGTGCAGAAGGCTGACCCGGTAGAAAGCGCCGCCATTTACCGCGGCCAGGATGCCGTAGTACTCGGCGTCTCGATGCGTCCCGGTCAAAATATCAAGGCAGTAGGAAAAGCGCTGAAAGAACGCGTGAGCGAATTGGAGCGCAAGTTGCCGGCCGGCTTCACCCTGGACTACGTAACCTTCCAGCCCGATGTTGTGGCGGCCGAAATGGGCCATATGAACCAGGTGATGCTGGAGACCGTGGTGATCGTGATGATCGTGGTCGTGCTGTTCCTTGGCTGGCGCGCCGGCGTGGTGGTTGGCAGCATCGTGCCGCTCACGATCCTCGCCACCTTGCTGGTGATGCGCTCGATGGGCATTGAGCTGCACATCGTCTCCATGGCTGCCATCATCATTGCCCTCGGACTGCTCGTGGACAATGGCATTGTCATCGCGGAAGACGTCGAGCGCCGCCTGGCAGCAGGCGAGGAACGCCGGCACGCGTGCGTAGAAGCCGGCCGCACCCTCGCCATTCCGCTGCTCGCTTCCTCGCTAGTGATCATCTTCGCGTTTTCGCCCTTTTTCTTCGGTAATACTTCGACCAGCGAATACCTGCGGCCCCTGGTCGTGGTACTGACTCTGTCGCTACTCGGTTCCTGGGTATTGTGCCTGACCGTCACGCCGCTCCTGTGCTACCACTTCCTGCAGGTGGGCCACGGCCATGACGAAGCGCCAAAGCAAAGCCGCTTCTACGCAGCCTACGCCCGTACGATCCGCCGCGTCCTCGACCACAAAGGCATTTTCCTGGCCGTCATGTGTACCGTCCTGGCAGGCGCCCTCATGGTCCTGGGCAGCCGTCCCGCCGGGTTCCTGCCGCCGTCCGACCGCCCGCAATTCCAGGTCGAGCTTGAGCTCCAGCCCGGCACCGACTCGCGCCGCACCCAGGAAGTGGTGCGCGACTTGAGCCGCTGGCTTGGCGACCGCAAAGCGAATCCGGATGTCACCACCAGCATCGGCTACGTGGCCGACGGGGGCCCTCGCGTGGTGCTGGTGCTGAACCCGCCGCTGCCCGCATCGAACATCGGCTACTTCACCGTCACCGTCTCGGACCCGAAAGCAATGGAAAGCGTGATGGCGCGCACGCAAGCCTGGATGACGGAGCATCATCCCGATGTCCGTGTCGACGCCAAGCGCTTCTCGCGCACGGCCAACGACGCCGGCGCCGTCGCCTACCGCATCTCCGGCAGCGACGAAACCGTATTGCGCAATATTGGCGCCCAGGTGCAAAACGTATTGCGTCCGCTGCCTGGGCTGGTACAAGTCAAGGACAACTGGGGCCCGCGCCTGTCGCGCGTAGACGTCGAAGTCGACCAGAACAAGGCGCGCCGATTGGGCATCAGCAGTGGAGAAATCGCGAGCGCCCTGGCGACCCGCAACAGCGGCGCCGAAGTGTCGGTCCTGCGCGATGGCGACACGCTGGTGCCGCTGATCGTTCGCGGCAGCCAGTCTGAACGCGCCCGCCCGGAAGACCTGGTGCACACGCTGGTTCAGCCGGCTGCCGGTGGCGCCCCTGTGCCGTTGTCTGCGATCGCCAACGTAAGCTTGGGCTCGGAGCCGTCCACCATTCGCCGGCGTAACCTTGAACGAACACTGACTGTCAGCGCACGCAATACGCAGGGCACTGCCCAGCAAGCTGTCGATCTTGCGGCGCCCGCGATTGCCCGCATTGCCCTGCCATCCGGCTACCGCATTGAGATCGGCGCTGAACTCGAAGAAGCGGCCGAATCCAATGCTGCGCTCGGAAAATACCTGCCGGCAGCCGTGGTCGCAATGCTAATCCTGTTCATCTGGCAGTTCGGCTCCTTCCGCAAGCTTGCCCTGATCGTTGGCATCATCCCCTTTGCCATGATCGGCGCGGGACCTGCTTTAGTGATTGCCGGCGAACCACTGGGGTTCATGGCCAACTTCGGCTTGCTGTCCTTGGCCGGTATCATCGTGAACAACGCGGTCTTGCTGCTTGAGCGTATTGAGGTTGAGCTGGCTGCCGGCCTGCCGATGCGTGAAGCCGTGGTGGCGGCGGCCGTGGCGCGCTTGCGGCCGATCGTCATGACCAAGCTGACCTGCATCGCCGGACTGATACCGCTGCTGCTCTTCGCTGGCTCCCTGTGGACAGGCATGGCGGTCACCATCATGGGCGGCTTGCTGCTTGGTACGCTGATTACGCTGGGCCTGGTTCCCGTGCTCTACGAAGTGCTGTTTAACGGCCGCATCGCCGGCTGGGCAGCACGCCTCACCCGCTCGCAATCCGGCTACGTCACCGCAAGCTAACGTTGTCTCCTCTTTGGCAGGCTTCGGGCCCCGGCCCATCGCCTGCCTTTTTTATTCTCAAAGTACGATGACTGACCAGATCACGATTCAATCCGCGGTGGCGAACCTGTCCGGGTTGACCCGGGCGCGCGAGCTTTTCAAGTTGGCCATTCGCGCAGTTAGAAACTGGAACACCAGCAATGCCTGGCTGCTCATGCTCAACTCCCAGCCCCTCCTGCGTGAGCTCGCCTGCCTCAAGCCACGCCTGATCTATAAAGTCTACCGCCCTTACCTGAGCCAGGCATTTCACTCCGCGCAGCGGCTCGCAGCCCTGCGCGACCATTACTGCTATATTTTCGCGAGCGGTCTCGGGCCGCTCACCTTGCGCGCTGCCCGCACACCAGCGCCTTTGGCCACAGCCGTTGGCAAATCAGGCTGTACCTTTCAGCTCGCACTGGGCGCGGTCGGCCCAATGGAGCGGGAAGGCGAACTTGTTTTGCAACTGGCGCAGGAAGGTACCGTCATATGCAGTTGCGCCTTCTCCTTTATCGCCGGCGAACACGGAATGATGCTGGCGATTGGATGCCTGCAAGGGCCGAAAGCACCGAATGGATTACAACTCGTCCGCGAGGCCACCCGCGAATTGCATGGCTTGCGTCCCAAGAATTTGCTGATGCGCCTGCTGGGACATCTTGCCTACCTGCACAATTGCGCCGGCCTGCGCATGGTGGGCAATCAAAACCGGGTCGTGACTAGCGCGTTGCGTCAAGGCAAAGTATTTGCAGACTACGACGAGCTTTGGAAGGAACTTCACGCGAAGCGCCGCGCCGATGGCGATTTCGAACTCGCGTGCACGCAGATTGCCGCTCCCTGCCTGGCGGATATTCCGTCAAAGAAGCGCGCAGAAATGCGTCGGCGTCATGAGATCCTTGATGGATTCGCTGCGGCGATCCGCCGCGCCATCGCCCACTCCAACGCACAATATGCGTAGAACAGTTCGATGCACAGAAAGCTGGCGGCGACGCCCTCGAATATGAGGTACGCCAACTGTTCACTGCCGGTCTCATTGCCGGCGATTCCCGACGGTATTGCGACCGCCAACACCAACAGCAAGCGCACGCCAAAAGCGTGCCGGTACTCGCCAACAGCGACAAGGCGCCTGGCGAAGCACCAAAGATAGAGGGAGAACCCACTCCATGCGCCGACACGAAGAACAGTCCTGAGCGGAGCAAAGCCGTCATCCATTTCCAGCACAACTGCGCCCGCCAGTGCTGCGCCCACGATTGCCGCGCTGGCCCAGCGTGACGGGTGGTACTGGTGCGTGACCGCCATCAGGCCGCCAGTGGCGACAAGCGGGATGCCGATTCCCTTGAAGAAAGTATCGCAGAGTTGTGAAGCACTGTACGCGGCAGGTGCGCCATATACGCTATAAAACAGGAAACACAAGCCCGAAAAAGCCAGCAGGAGCCAGAGGTCGCCCAGCAAATAGTTACGACGCGCGATCAACGCGAGGCCAGAAACGCTGGCAACCGCCGCCAGGAGAAAGGCAGCCAGGGAAAGGCTGAAAGTGTACATGTCCATGTGGACTCCCCTCGGAATCGCCTATATCTACCATCGTAGCAAACTTAGGACAAACAACCAAACAAAGTTTTAAAGTAATTTCCTGAGGAAGAATGCCTGGGAAGGCTATAAGACCGACGCTAGGGTCCGCTGTCCGGCGGGCTCTCGGCCGCTGTCATGAGTTTTGTCTTTCCCTGGTGGTTGCCCTGCCTTGAGGCGGAACTGTGTCAGGCACGCTCGTTGAGTTGCTCTAATGCCCGGTATGCCAGGAACATCTGAGCGCACACGAATGTGCACGCCAGGATCTCAAACAGCTGGAAGCTGAATGATGCACCGATGCCAGCCATCCCTTGCAGGTTCCTGGCTACGAGGACTGCTTGTGCAGAAAGCACAGCCGCAACGATGCCGGCGGCATGCGCAAATTCGCCAACGTGTGCGAGGCGTCGTGCGAAATACCAGAGGTAGATGGAAAAGGCCAGCCACATCGCCGACGAAAGGGCTTGCTTGACACGGAACACAGAATCGGCAAGCTCCAGCAACGCGACAGCCGCCAGCACGGCAACGAGAAACACCGTGCTGGCACGCTTCGATGGCTTGTACCCATGTGTCGCCGCCATCAAGCCTGCCGTGGCAACGATCGGCATCCCAAGGACCATCAAAATCTCATCGCAGAGCCGGGAGATATCCAGCGCAATGAGGATTCCATACAGGCCAAAAAGCAAGTAGCTCATGCCGGACAGACAGGGAAGCAGCCATAGCGCCGCCAGGAGGTGGTTGCCCTGTCGCCCCAGTGCGAACGCTGACATGCCCGACGTGGCAACCAGAAGCACAGCGGCCATGGCCAGGCCGAACGTTTGCGTATCCATCAACCCTTCCCAGGTGCCACGAAGGCCAAAGCTTCTTCGAAAGACTGCAACACCAGGTCCACATGTCCGGCGACCACAGGCTGCTCCACTGACACGTCCCCGCGTGGGCGGATGGTCGCAACCGGGACGTCCGGAAATGCCTTGCGCAGCTCGCTGACGGCGTCCGTCCAGGTGGCAAGGTCGCTCTCCATCGGATAAGCAACGAACATGGTCGAAATCAGCTGGCCAGCACCCGGGTCCTCGTCGCCGCTGGGTTCGTTCTGGCTGAACACGTAACTGCGCGCATCCAGGTTCGCCTCGCGAAACACCAGTACCAGCAATTCGCTCATGAACTCTTCGCGAACGCTTGGCAATGCGGTCGACAGAATGACGGAGCGCGCAGGCACGTCCAGTGACCCTTGCCAGCGCCCCAGCCTTTCTTCACGCTGATGGCGCAGGTGCGCGCCGATGTTCTCATCCAGCAGGGAGATCCTGCGGCGACGCGAGCCGCCCTTCGCCTGTCCGGCTGCCAGGGTATCCGCCACCATGGCAACTGTCGCGCGGAACCGCCCTTCCTGGCTGCTGAGCAGGTCTGAACTTGCCAGCGCCATGCCGGGCAACATGACCTTGTCGCAGTAGCGCGCCAGCGTCGACTTGCGCAGGAAGGCACGCGCATCGTCAATGATGGCATCTGCTTCGCCGCTGAGGACACGATGGTGAAAGCGCTGCGCATGATTGGTGTGCGGGGCCTCGGCAAACAGGATGCTGATCGGTTCAAGGCTCTTGATATATCGGCCGGCGACGACAATGCACAGGGTCAGCGGGGTCGATAACAGCAAGCCGATGGGCCCCCAGATGGCGCCCCAGAAAAGCGCCGAGACGATGACCGCCAACGGCGACATGCCGACGCTTTGTCCGTAGACCCGCGGCTCAACCACGTGCGCCACGAGCAATTCCAGCGCCAGGAACGCCACGATCGCGTAAACGGCGAGCGTCCACCCCGGGTCAACCGCTGCCGCGAACAATGCAATTGCCGCACCGGCGATGAGCGCCCCGATATAGGGGACAAAGCGCAACGCGGCGCAAAGGCTGCCCCACAGTGCGGCGTGGGGAATGCCAATGAGCCAAAGGGCCAAGGTGATGACCGCGCCGAATGTCAGGTTCAAGACAAGCTGCGTGAAAAAGAATCTGGAGACACCTTCCGCAGCATCCTCCAGCCCTTTGATGGCCCGGCTGACTTCGCGTTGTCCAACCAGGCGCAGCACGCGGTCTCGCAGGTTTTCCCGGTCCAGCAGGATGAATATCAGGAGCACGAGTACCAGGAATGCCTCTCCCAAGGGACCGGAAACAACGCTGATGGCCTTTGCTACAGAATCGCTGGTACTGGCACGTTCATGGATTTCGACAGGCACCGGCCGCGGCCCAGCAACCAGTTGTGCCGCAGGAGGAGCGCTTTCCATCAAGTGCGGCGCCAGGCGAGCCAAGGGGTGCTGGACCATTTCCTCCAATGTCTTCGTTTTCTCGCGGATTTCGGCACTGTATTGCGGCAGGTCGGATGTCAGTGCCAGCACGTTCGCCCCCAGCACCATCAAGGCAGCCGCAAATGCCACAACGACCAAGCCCAGTGCAGCGAAAGTCGCATTCACGCGCGAAAATCCAAGCCGCCCCATAGCACGGATCAAGGGTGCAAGGGCAAGGCTGAGTACAAGCGCAGTCACGATGGGCTGCAGTACGTCCTGCCCGAAATACAGGATCCCCAACACGCTCGCAGCTGTCAGCGCAAAGTTTACTTTCATCAGGGTTACTCCTCAGGCGGCCTGCGGCACTTGTGTTGGGACTCGCATCCGGCGATCCATGTCGCCGCCATGCGAGGAAAACGAATTCAATCGAGGAACAGGCGGCGAATGGCCTTGAAGCCGCTTGTCTTATAAGTTTCGACACGAGCCGGTTCGCGCATCGCGAACTCGATCGTCGTGCTGGCAATAGAGGTGAAGAGCGCGTCGGCGTAATGCGGTGTTTGCCCCTCGAGAATTTCACTCGAGACGATCATTTCCATCATCCCGGCATCCGGAAAGCGCGCCATATCGGCGGCTCGGGTCTCTTCAGTCAGGATGTCCGTGACCGCAAGCTGGATGACCGCCCTGCTCCACACCGGATGGGCGAGCGCCCAGTCGATATGCGCGTTCCAGATGGCCTCAGCGCGCTCGACCATCGGTCGCGATGGATCGTAAGCTTCCGACACGGCCTCCCAGCCTTTGCCGAGAACGTACAAATACATCTCGTTCAGGAGCGCTTCCTTAGTCGGAAAGTAGCGAAACAAGCTTCCTTCCGCCACGCCGGCCATTTTGGCGATCAGGGCGGTCGGCGCACCAATGCCGCGCTCGCCTACTGCCTTTGCTGCAGCCTCAAGCAGGTGCCGCCGCTTCTCTTCACTCTTTGGTCGGGCCATTTCGCAACGAATAATAACTGAGTACTCGCTCATTATATCGAGGCGACGGCCGGAATGCAACCGGAAAAACGGCTTGCCATGGACCCTGGGGCCTTTGCGCATCAAGGCGCGACCCGCCCAGCCAGCGACAGCAAGACCAACTGCCGGTCGCCTGAAGTGACAACGGCCGTCAAGGGCTCGCGCTCCGGACGCTGGCTCAATGCAAACGTCATCCCAGCGTCCGCACTGCGCAAGATGGTGCCGGACATGCCGATCACCACTGCGCCGCCGCCGGCTTGCGGCGCAACGCCCGTCAGCGATTGCGTGGTGCCTGACCGGACTTCTTGCCAGCTACGGCCATCGTCGCGGCTGCGATAGAGGCGGCCGCGCATCCCGCAGATCAGCAGCGTGCCGTCGTCCAGCAAGGCGCCATGCCAGAGCGAACCCTGGTTCCCGACCGTGATAGTGTCCCAGCCCTGCCCTCCATCGGCCGAGCGGTAAATGGTCCCTGCCTCGCCCGCGACCAGCAGCGTTCCCTGCGCCGATGCGAAGACGTGGTACAAGTGGCGGTCGCTATTGTCACCGCTGCCAACATGGCGCTCGGCCCAGGTACGCCCACCGTCACGGGTTTCGATCATCCAGCCGTATAAGCCCACTGCAATGCCATGGTTGGCGCTGTCGAAATACAGGGAGAGAATCGGCTGCTCGACGCCAGGCGTCGCTCGAAGCAGCCCCCAGGTTTCGCCGCCATCGCGCGTGCCGAGCACGACGCCGTCGTGCCCGGCCGCATAGCCGATGCGGTCATCGAGGAACTGGACCGTGGTGAGCATGGCGCGCACCGGAACAGCTTTCGCTTGGCGGAAATACGCACCATCGTCGGACAGGAGAATGGCGCCATGGTCGCCTACCGCCACAACGCGCTTGCCAGCGCGTGCCGCAGCCAGCATGGGCGCTTCTGCTGCGTGCGCTACGTGCAAGGCAGGAAGGAGGGCTGGCCACTTCTGCCCTTCAGCAGCGCTCGCCTTGCAGGGAAGCTGCAGGATGATCGCGATCAGAATGAGTTGTCGAAGCAAATGCATGACAGGTCCTTTAATGTTGTAAGATCGCCGGCATGCGCACCTGTCCCTTGCGCGGGAGCGCCCATTCCAGCACGGCGGCAAATGCCGGCAGCAAGGTAATCGCCATCACCATATTGACCAGGAACATGAAGGTCAGCAGCGCTCCCATGTCGGCCTGGAACTTCAGGCTGGAGAAAGTCCAGGTGGCCACGCCGACCGACAGCGTGATGGCTGTGAACACGGTGGCCAGCCCGGTTTCCGTCAGCGCCAGCTCCAGCGCACGGGTGAATTCCCGGCCCTGGGAGAGCTGCACCTGCAAGCGGTTATAGATGTAGAAGGCATAGTCGACGCCAATCCCAACCGCCAGCACCATCACCGGCAAGGTAGCGACCGTCAAGCCGATTTCCAGCTCCTTCATGAACCAGTAGCCAATCCAGGTCGCCACAGTCAATGGCAAGCAGCACGCAATCATGGCGCGCCAGTCCCGGTAAACCAGGAATACCAGCACAAGGATGGCCGCGTATACGTAAAGCATCATGGGCGTTTCCGAATTTTCCAGCACCTCGTTGATGGCTGCCTGCACACCCGCATTGCCACTCGCGAGGCGCAAAGTGACACCCGCCAGGCTTTCTGAAGCGCGGAAATCCTTAACGGCACCCACCACGCTCTTGATCGTAGTAGCGCGGTGATCGGGGAGGTACAGGTTGACGCCCTGAACACGGCAATCGTTGGATGAGAGCCCGGCAATGCGGTTATTGACGCCCGCGAATTGCGATCCGAGGCCTCGCGGATCGCGTGTCACGGTGGCCAGTTTGGGATTGCCCTCATTCAGGCCGGCGTTGTACAGCTTGAGCTGCCCAGCCAGCGAATCAGCCGACACCACACCCGGCACGCCGCGCATCAACCACGCGAATTCATCGACATACAGCATCTGATCGGCACGTGAGCAGACCTCGCCCTGGCGTTCAGGCGTCGCTTCGAATACTACCGTCAACCAATCGAGTCCGACGTCGAACCGGCCAACGATCGCAGCGGCATCGCGGTTGTAGCGTGATTCAGCACGCAATTCTGGTGCTCCGGGCTGCAGGCTTCCGACGTGGCGGCCCTGACTCTGCCAGAATGCCAGCACGAAAATCCCGAAGCCAACCAGCGTGACGACAAGAGCATTGCGCGGCCGCGCGATGCGCGCCACCGCCTGCAGCCAGCCACTGTGCTTTTCGCGGCGCGCCAATGCATCCCGCGCAAATTCCGGCGTGAAACGGAAGAACGAGGCCGCGACCGGCAGCATCATCAGATTAGTCAGGATTTTGAAGCCCACGCCGATGGCAGCGGTAATGGCCAGCTCCCGTATCATGGGAATCGGGATCAGGATCAGCGTAACGAAGCTGACCAGGGCAGTAATCAGCGCCAGCGATCCGGGAATCAACAGCCCCGTGAAGCTGCGCCGTGCAGCCGCGGCCGAATCGGCGCCATGCGCGACTTCCCGGATAATGAAGTTAATCTGCTGGATGCCGTGGGAAACCCCAATGGCAAACACCAGGAAAGGTACCAGGATCGCCAGGGGATCAAGCCCGAACCCCAGCAATTGCAGCGTGCCGAACTGCCAGACCAGGGACGTCAGCGAACACGCCAGCGGCAGTAAGGTGAGCCGGACCGAGCGGCAATACCAATACACCGACATGGCCGTCAGCGCAAAGGCCACCGCAAAAAACTTCGTTACTTCATCGGAGCGGTCCGCGATGTCGCCGATCTGCTTGGCAAAGCCAATTATCTGGATTTCCACCTGGGCATTTTCAAAAGGCCGCCGGATCTTTTCTTCCAGCAGACGGTTGAACTGTATGTAGTCCAGCTTTTTGCCCGTACGGGGGGCGGTGTCGGACAATTCGGCCGTGATCAAGGCGCTGGTCTGGTCACGGGCCACCAGGGTGCCGATATGACCGCCGGCGGTGGCGCGCTGGCGCATTTGTGCGATCACATCCGCGTTCAGCTTTTCGGGCACGATGTCGCCCCCCGCCACAGGTTCGGCGCGGAAGCCATCCTCCGTGATCTCGGTGAAGAAGACGTTCGGCGTCCACAATGACGTCACGCTGGTGCGCTGTACGCCAGGAAGGTAGGCGACGGCATCGGTCACTTTCAGCAATTGCGTCAGTGCCTGCGCATTCCAGATGTCGCCCTTGCGTGCGTGGACGGCGATAGTCAGGCGGTTGGCCCCAAACAACTGGTCACGGTACTGTTCGAAGGTCTCGATGTACTCGTGGCCTTGCGGCATCTGTTTTTCAAAACCTGCCTCCAGGTGGAGCTTTGTTGCGAGCGCGCCCATCAGCAACGTGAACGCCGCCAATACGATAAGGAAGGCCCGCCGATGCCGGAACAGGATCGTTTCCAGACGAGTGATAAGATGAGTAAGCATTAGAATGAAGAGGTCAGGCTGAACGACATGAAATTACGGTCGCGCAGCAGATTGCTCGCGCCACCACCCCAGTTTTTCGTACAGTCGATGCGCAGCTTGGTCTCCGGCTTGACTTTGAAGTCGATGGTCATTCCCAGCACGGCAGCGCCTGCTCCTTTGACGAATCCCGGCAAGGCCGTCGCCGCGATCCCGGACAGCCCCTGCGAGATGGCAAGATCAGGCGATACCGAAGCCCGCGTGCCAAATGCGTTTGGATAGGTCAGGGATGCCGCCAGGACCATTCCCCAGGCTGTCTTGGTCGGCAGCTTGTAGTCGGCCGTCACTGCATACGGCACGCTGCCGTCCAGCCTGAGCCTCGGATAATGCGCCACGGCCGTCTCCGCCGTGATCGTGCCTTCGCTTGCTCCTAATGCCCGCAGCAGTCCGCCCAGAGCACCCGATGGCGACAGAATGTGGATCCCGGTCAGGTGGAATTGGTAATGCTGCGTGTCCACCCAGCCACGGCAGCCGGTCCCCACCGGCGCCGCCGTAAAATCGGCAAGTCCGTTGCAGTAATGGGCATTGCCTGGGTCGATGACAGCGGTAGGGTCGATCGCCACGCCATCGCGTGGACGGTACGACAATTCGGTCCCGATGGCCCATTCGCCTGCCTGGAAGTTGTAGGACACGCCGAACAGGTTGCGGCCAGTTCCATAGTCGAGCGCCGCTTCCAGGCCAAATGGATTGGCCGTGGTGCCGCTGACCTGATAGCTGACGAAGGGAACCTTGTCGTCATACCGGATGAAGTAAATTCCAAGCTCATCGCCAGAGTCAGGCATCCGGTAGCGCAGCGCGGCGCCGCCCTGGCCATTGCGTGGCTTGCGGTCGCCGGTACGCGGGATGACAGTGCCCGCGCCCAGAATGGCGCCCGCAGGGTTGGCTGCGGGGTTTGCCAATTCGGCGGCACTCAAGCGCCGTCCAAATGGCAGGCCAGTCGCAGGATCTGCCCCCGTGATAACAGTCGCGGTGTTGCCGATCATCCCGGCCGGGAAAGGCCCGATGCCGTACGGTGTGACAGCCGCGTTCAATGCCGATGTCGGGAGGTAAATGGCGCGACCGCCTTCGCCGGCGAAATTGCTGGTCGAAAAGAACGTGCCAGGAGCATCAAAAGTGAAGCTGTTCCATTTCCACTGGTAGTACGCTTCGATGCCAAGCCCGGCGGCGAGCGAGCTGCTGAACGACACCATGGGCGCCGGGATGAAGAGATTCTTCAGTGGGGTGCCGGGCTGGTGTGCGGCGGGAACATAAATCGCGTTGATCGAATTCAGGCCGCCCGTGATGAACAGGTCTTCGCCCCAGCTTAAAACCTGGTTGCCGACACGCACGCGCGCCTGCTGCTCGCCAAGATCGAATTCCTTCGTCAGGTAGGCGTCCAGCCAGCGAGGATTGCTGACCGCAAAGTCCCTCGCCTCCGGGTCGAGCGGCCCGCGTTTCGTTCTGTCGACCGCAAAATCGTGATTCACCACACCGCGCAGCAAGCCGCTCCAGCCTTCCCTCCCCTTCACATACAGGTCGGCCGTGTATTGCAGGTTGGACGAGACAACCTGCCCCCTCCCGTAACGCAGATTGCCCAGATCCTGGTTCAATCGCAGCGTATCCAGGTTCACTGAAAAAGTGCCAGGATTGCTGATCTGTAGCGGCGTGGCCGCATCGCCAACGCAACCGCCATTGTCGTTGCCGATAAGGCGGCAATCGACTTTCGATGTCCGTACCGCAGTCCCGAACGACACCGTCGAATCCAGATTCACCGTCCAGCCGTTTGCCAACGGCCATTCCGCGGCACCGGCTGATCCCGCCGCCAAGGCGCCCAGCACTGCCGTGCAAGCCAGCTTACGAACCGGGGACGCCACTTTGTTATTTTGTGCTTTCATCTCCTCTTCCCTTCCTCGTCTGGGTTGTCTCAGCGTGTGGTGGCGCGGCGCAGGCCGTCCGGTTCGAAGGTGCCGGCTTTCAGCCTGCCTTCGCGGGCGGCCAACCAGTCGGGTTCCTTGCCGCCGGCAACGACGCGGTCGAGCAGCACCCGGCCAGTGAGATGGTCAAAGCTGCTGTTGGCTCCCCAGACGCATGCCGGCACTTCCCAGGCCATGTAAGGTCCCATCTCGGCCGTGCGCCAGACTTTGCCCTGCGCGTCGTACATGTCGGCGACGAGGATCGTCCAGCTATCCTCATCGATGTAGAAGGTACGCTTGGGGAACATGTGGCGCATACCCTCCTTCAGCGTCGCTTCAACCACCCACATGCGATGCAATTCGTAGCGTGTCAGCTCGCGGCTGAAAAACTTCGGCTTGACCACGTCAGCGACCTTTTGTGCAGGAGAATTCAGCTGGTAGGTGTTGTAAGGGACGTAGAGCTCCTTCTTGCCGACCAGTTTCCAGTTATAACGATCGAGCGGGCCGTTGAACTGCAGGTACTGGTCAACGACTTGCAGGTTTTCCGTATTGAGCACCGGGGCATCGTACTGGTAAGTGGGAGCGCGCCGTACGCGGCGCTGGCTGGCAAAATACAGCCACACGTCATTTGGCTTGGCGAAGTTGTATTGCGCGAGAGTCGCATCGCCCGCAATGGAAGGCGGTCCGGCAAACACATTGAGCAGCTGGTATTCAATGCCGCGCGCGTCGGCAATACCCTTGCCGGCCTGCGACCACATCGGCGACATTTCCCACTCATCCTGCACAATCGGTTCACCAATCCCGTCGCTGCCTTTCGGCGGGATGTAAGTGGCGAAGCGCGCTGCAAATCCTTCGCCTTTCCAGCTCAATTTATGGTTCCACATTGCCTCGGCGCCATTGCGGGGCATTGGGAACGGCACAGCCGCGCCAACGGCTTCGGCGATATCGTGGCCGTTGTCGGCCAATTTCGCACTGGCGGCGTTCTTCTTCGTGCGGTCATAGAAAAAGTCCGGGTATCCGCAAGAACGGTGGCTTGGGTACACATCCATCCGATAGCCAGGGACCGACTTCACCATCTCGATCTGGCCGGGCGCCAGCTTGTCCTTGTAGCGATCGATATTTGACACATCGATCGAGAACATGCGCTTGTCGCTGGCATATGGATCGGGGCGTTGAGAACCCGTCCTCCACCCAGCCGGCGCCTTCATGTCACCGCCCGTCCATGCCGGGATCGTTCCTTCCTTGTTACCGGCACGCTCGGCACCCACCGGCGTCAATTCCTTGCCAAGCTTCGATGCTTCCTGCTCGCTCACCGCGGCATGGGCCGCTGCCCCGGCCACCAGTGCGGTGCCGAAAAATACTGTTGCGATCTTCACCTTCGTCTCCTCGTAAATGAATGGCCAGGCTACGAACCAGCCGTTATCGTGACCTAGTTAGGTCATAGTACCAAACATAGGACAGTCAAATAAACATCACGATGAAAATACAACAGCGGCATAAACGACAAAGGCCGGACTCGTGACGACGAGTCCAGCCTCGGAAAAGAAAAAAGCCCAGAAGCCCTAAAGCAAACTGGGCAAAGCCATCCTTTGACAGATGGCGGAGACCCCACTAACTCAAAGATCGTGTCGTGGCCCGCTGAGAACTCCTCCCCGGTTGAGGCCCTGCTGCGCACGTTCCAGAGCACAATATCCGTAATACATCGCAACGCCCAGATAGGACCAGGCCAGCAATGCGAATGTATAGAAGATCACATGATCGTCATCACCAGGAATGCGGTAGAAGTCGTAAATGCTTGCAATGGCCTGCGCAAAGACCAGGGCGAAAATCACGCTGATCGATTGGAGTTTTTCGCCGACACGCATCAATTTGGTGGCAACGTAAGCCAGGTAAATCGAAAACAAAGTCCACATCACCAAATAAAAATACGGCTTGGGCCCAACCAGGAAGTCTGCACTCCATACAACGGCCGTCCCCGCCATAGCAAGCACGAACAGCACGACATCCACGAAGATCGACGCCTTGAATCGATGTGTCACAGCCATCAGGCCCACTATTGCGATAACCGGGATGCCGAAGCTTCTGGAAAACGCATCGCAAAAGAGCGAGAGGTTAAGAAAAACCTGTTTGTCGGTTAGGGCATTAATGAGCAAATTAGTCGCAGAAAACGTCACAACGAACAACTCCCCACCGAGGAGGAAATTCCGCTTCCTGAGGAACTTCACGCCGTAGATGAATGAAGTCGCAATCAGTACAACATCAGCAAAGCAATATAGGTAATGTTTTAATTCCATGACGGGCCCTAATGATCATTTCGAACTTAAATGGACTGTCAGCGACTGGGTAAGGCAGTGGCCTGCAAACAGTAGGTACATCGTACCAAACTTAGGACAACAAACCAATTATGTAAATAAAAAAAACGACAGGGAGCTCCTGTCGTTTCCAAATTGCGACAAACCGGCGAACCGGCCTACTGTTCAGCCGAAAGATCTGCGCGCAGTATGCATTCGGCGGCGGCCCGGAATTTCGCATCGAGGCCGCGCGTGTAGTTGCGCTTGCGGCGACCAGCGCCAAGCTGGAAATTCATGCCATCGGCCATGGCGATCAGCAGCGTGGCCCGGTGCAAGCAATCAGTCGGGGTGTATTGCGGGTACGCGGCGCGAATCAGTTTTGCAATTTCATGAGTCAAGGTCTCGTACCATTCGTCCAGGAGGCGCGAGCACTCGGGATCGATCACGGCAAAGGAAACGAAGTGCCACCACAGTGCCGTGGATTCCGCATCCTTTGCTTCGCGCAAAGAACGCTCAGCGAGCGCATCCAGTGTTTCGCTGGGTGGGGCGCTGCTGTCAAACGCAATTCTCAGTTCGCTCAGATAAGCATCGATCTGGGGTTCGATCACTGCCCGCAGCACGGCCAACCTGGTCGGGAAGTAATACTGCAAGTTGCTGATGCTGATCCCGGCACGCGCAGCAACCTCGCGCAGCGAGAATTCCAGACTTCCCCCTTCCAGCAGAACCTGTCTGGCAACGTCAACAATGGCATTGCGCGTACGCACGCCCTGGGCGCGCAAACCACCGGGCGCAGACTCAGTGGAAGCGTTACTCGCTGAGCTCCGCTTTTTGCGGGCAGGCTGTTCGCCAGGCTCTTTCACAGTTTTCATCGTCATTCGTGGATTGAGAAAAACGCATCATTGTTTGGTATGTATACCAAAAAGTCAATGTCACTGGAGTCGCGTACCAGGAAAGGGCCTAGCCGGCGGCAGCCTCCCGCACTTTCCGGTTCACCCGCTCGTCGAGCATGCCCGTCATTGCCAGCGTCGCTTTGACGGCCAGGTACTGCAATGGTTCAGGCAACATCGACGGCACTTTGCGGCGCATCGCCGCCAGCAGCTCGGGCTCGCGCCCCAGAATCCGTTCGGCCATCATATGTCCCAGCAATGACTGCTGTGCGACACCGTGCCCTGAACAGCCGGCGCAATAATGGATATTCTGGTGTGGGCCGGTGACACCGACCGCCGGCAATCCGTCGCCTGCGACACTGACATAGCCACTCCAACAGGCCCGGACAGCAATATCCTTCAAGGTCGGGAGGCGATCGTGCAGGGCCTTGCGCAGCTCTCGATAAGAATCATAAGCGGGCACGTTCGGTGTCTTTGAACAAAATGGCGATTGAATGCGCTTTGTGGTCACCAACAGCGAATTGTGAGGCGTCAGGCGGAAACTCTCCATCACCCAGTGCGCAGTCATGATGCCTTCACGTCCCGGCCAATCCAGTGACTTCAGTTGTGCTTCGGTAAGCGGCTCGGTTTCGACGGCCGAGACCCGCAACGGCACCACTTTATCCGCAAGCAATCCGTTCTGGGGCGTATAAGCATTGGTGGCAAACATCATGACGGGCGCCCGGGCACTCCCCAATGGCGTTTTCACGTTGATGACCTGGCCTTCGGAATACGACAGCAGCGGCGTGTTTTCATATAATTTGACGCCCGCTCGCAGTGCAGCGCGCCGCAGGCCCATCACATATTTGCCGGGATGAAGCGTGCCGCCACGCGTACTGTACTCGGCAAACAGGAACGCCGGCGGGATGCCGCGCGCGCGCATCGCGGCATGGTCAAGATATACCGACTGCATGCCCAGCTCAGCGCCGATCTTCATCGCCTTGCGTACCCTCTTCTCCTGCGCGGCGTGGACGCCTGCGCGCAGAATTCCCGACTGGTTGTAGCTGCAATCAATGCCATGTTCTTTCAGCTTTCCCTCAACGAAGGTGACGGCTTCTTCGTAATAGCGGATCACCTTCTTTCCAGTCTCATGACCAACCCGCTTGGCGAAGAGTTCATATTCCACCCCGATGGCACCGGCCAGGTAACCGGCGTTGCGCCCGCTCGCCCCATAGCCCGCAAACTCACGTTCAAGGACAACTACTTGCTTGCCGCTTATGGCCAACTCAATTGCCGCGTTCAAGCCTGCGAAGCCTGCGCCAACGATGATCACGTCTGCGCTGACGTCGCCCACCAGCGCTGCTTGCATGTCTGCCGGCTTTTCTACCCATCCGCCAAGTGCCCGATATTTTTCCAGGTCGGCTTTTACTTTGGCCTCCTCCAGCGACAGGGCATAGCTTTTCGAATTCATGTCAATCACCTTTTTGTTAAACCGGAGATGCCATGCCGGCACCCGCGAATACTGGAGCACGCTCGCGCAGGAGGGAGGTGCCGAAGAGGAACAACCACAGCGGATGAATCACCAGGGTGGCCATCTGCACGGCTTCACCCAAGTCGCGACGGCCGCTGAGGTTGAAAATGAACTCAGATCCGAAAAGGAAAAGATCGAACGTAAGCAAGCGTCCGAAGCCCCATTTTTCGGCGCGCAGCAAGGACGCTGCTACTGTTCCCCAAAGCAGAAAGACCGGTGCCTCGGCGTTCCAGATGCCTTGTGCCGCACTCTGCAAAGTGATCCAGATCGCTTCTGCCGCCACTTTGGAGCCCGGATCACTGCCCGCATGAAGTGCTGCCAGCGGTGCCAGCGTGAGATTCAGCATGCCGGCTCCGACAATCCCGAGGATGGCGTAAGCGATCAGACCGGCCAGGGCAATGTCAGCCAACGCTCCCTTTTTCTGGCGCATCCGCTTCCACAGGTATCCGCCAACGGCCAGGAACGGTACATACCAGCCCAGGATGTCCGCCCACATCGACAATCGATAGAGGTCTTGCGATTCCGCTGTGAATGCGAGCATCGATGCGGGTCGTTCAAGCACCTCGAAGTCAAATCCCGCAGCGGCCCCAACCAGCGCAGCCATGCTCCAGGCAAGCACCGCGCCAAATACCGCCAGCCAACCGACCAGGCGGCGAGGATCGTTTACAGCTTGTGTCATGTTTTATCTCCTTTGTTGTGTGGCGAACCAGGTTCGCTTATCGGCTGGCCAGGAACTGCGCCAGGTCCTCGATATCGCCTTGCGACAAAGCGCCGGCGATGGCTGGCATGGCGCCCGTCGCATCGCGGCGCACGCCGCTCTTGAAGTTCGCCAACTGATCGACCAGGTAGTCGTAGCTCTGTCCAGCGAGGCGCGGGTATGTGTCCTTCCCTTCCAGTTCCTGGCCATGGCACGACACGCAATTCCTGGTCCGTGCCAGCGCTTCACCGCGTGCGACACGCGCGGCATCGGCGTTGAAAGTCTCATTGGGCTTGGGCGGCATGTGCGCAAAGTGCGAAACCATGGAATCGAATTCGCGCTCCGACAGGCTCAAGGCAAACGGAGTCATCGTAGGGTCGCTGCGTTCGCCGCTCGCAAATGCAGCGAGCTGCTTCTTGAGGTAGGCTTCCGGTTGCCCCGCCAAGCGCGGATATAGCTGGGTGCGAGCGTTACCATCCATGCCGTCATGGCAATAAATGCAGGCATCGCTGGCACGCGGCCATGGGCCTCTCACACGGGTGGACTCACTTGAGATCTTGTCGATCTCATTGCTCACTTGCAGCAGCGCATATACATTCGGACCGTAAAAGGCGCCTGCCCCCACTGCTGCCGCGAGCAGCAGCCAGAGCGAGAGCCGGATGGCGCGGCGCGCGAGTCCTGGAGTTTTCGTTTTACTCATCATCCCCTCCTTCCAGCGACGGCCTGCAGCGCTTGCAGCGCCGCCTGGTGTCCCGAGCGCACCGCGCCATCCATATAGCCGGACCAGATATCGGCCGTCTCCGTGCCTGACCAGATCAGCCGGCCAGCGGGTGGATGCAAGGCTTCACCGTACTTGGTGAGAAAACCGGGTGGCATCGGCGAAACGCATGTCAGCGTCCATTTGTCAGCTTTGCGCCAATCGTGTTCGTGGTACGAGACGGGGTGCAAAGCTTCTTCGCCGAAGGCTTGCGCATAAATGCGCGACAGTTCAGCCTCGGCCGCCTTCGGATCGGATGGCAGCATGCTGATGTGCACGAAAGCGTTGATCACGCCAAACGATTGATCCTCCGGCGAGTTGTCATATGCCCATAACACTGGGCCCTTCGGCTGGAAGATCCAACCATTCAGCCCCTTGTCGCGCCAGAACGGTTTCTTGTAGACGTGAGAAGTCTTACGGCCCGGTGCAAAGGCAGGCCATCGCCGCTGCATTTCACGCCGCTTTTCCGGTAGCGGCGGGTCAAAGGCGATTTGCTGGCAAAGCGGCGGCGACAGAGCCATGATCACGCTGCGCGCACGAATCACTCCTTGCGGCGTATGAATCGCGACTGGTCCGTCCTGCCAGTTCTCGATGCGCAGAACCGGGCTCGACAGGCGGACCTTGCCGCCCAGCGCTTCCGCCATCTTGATGGACAGGATTTGCGAACCGCCCGATATCCGGGTCTCCTGCGCGCCCCCCTTCACCGCCTCCAGCCTATCGTAGTTACACTCAGCCGAATTGACCATCGATAGCCAATGCAACAGTGAAATCCTTGCCGGCGACGAACCGCCGGTGATGGCCAATCCCGTTGACCAGCCGATCTGGTCTTCCGGCGCGATGTTCTTTTTCGCCAGCCAGTCTCCCACCGACATGGAGTCGAACTCCGCCGCACGCGGCGACTTCCAGGGCGCCCCGGAAGGGACGCTCTTCGCCAACTTTTCCAGTTCATGGGCAATTTTCGGATCTGTGCCGAAGCCTCCGCCAGTGTCGATCGAAGCGCGGGCACCGGCTGCCAACAGTGTGGTCTCGCCTTGCCAATAGGTGGGGAAGGTACCGACACCCAGCTCGCGGGCCAAGTCGGCCACGGCGGTCTGGCCTGGCCCAATCCACTGGCCGCCCGCTTCCGAGAAGTAGCCTTTGCCAAGATCATGGTTCAAAGTGCGGCCGCCAACCCGGTCGCGTGCTTCCAGCACCACGAACGATTCGCATCCTGCACGCCGCAAGTCGCGTGCGGCCGTCAGCCCTGCCAAGCCTGCGCCAATGATGGCGACGTCGAGCACGTCCCGCGCCTCGCCTTTGCCGGTCGCCGCGTTCACCACTTGCGGCAAGGCTGTTGCTGTCGCCGCCGCCGTCATTGACGCAGCCATGCCTAGAAAGCCTCGCCGCGTGAGCTTCTCCGCCGAGTCCCCGTCCTGTTTCGTTACATCGTCGTCCATGATTCTTCCTGTTCAAATTGAGATGTTCACCGGCTGGCAAGGAATTGCGCCACAGCGTCGATATCCTGGAGAGACAGGTTCGCCGTGACCGCCGCCATGACGCCGCCGGTGTCGCGACGCTCGCCGCTCTTGAAGCGCGTGAGCTGGTCGCGCAGGTAACCTGATCCCTGGCCAGCCAGGCGCGGATAAGCCTCCCTGCCCTCCAGGCGCTGGCCGTGACAGGCGGCGCAGTTATTGCCCTTCACCAGCGCTTCGCCGCGCGCAATCAGCGCCGTATCGCCCCGGAACGTGGCATTGGGCGCCGGCGCCATTTTCGAAAAATGCTTTGCCAGCCCGTCGACCTCCTGCTCCGACATGCTCAGCGCTAGCGACGTCATGGTTGGATCGTTCCGCTCGCCGCTGGCAAACGCTGACAACTGCTTTCTCAGGTAGGCTTCCGGTTGTCCTGCCAGGCGCGGATAAGCCTGGGTCTGTGCATTGCCATTCACGCCATGGCATCCAATGCACGCTTCGCTGGTGCGGGGCCACGGACCACTGGCACGGACGTCTTCCAGCGCAATCTGGTCAACCTGCCTGCCCAGCTGGATAAGCCTGTATAACTCCGGCCCATACAGTGCAGCGGCAATGGCCACCGAAGGCAGAAGGAGCCAGGCACCCAATACAACGGCTCTTCGCGAGCGCCCGCGCGTTTTAACGACATTCATTACACCCTCCTCCCCGCAATCGCCTGCAGCGCCTGCAAAGCTGCCTTATGCCCCGAGCGCACTGCGCCATCCATGTAGCCAGCCCAGATATCGGCCGTTTCCGTACCCGACCAGATCAGCCGTCCCACGGATGGGTGCAAAGCCTCGCCGTACTTGGTGAGAAAACCGGGCGGCATCGGCGAGACGCAAGTCAAGGTCCACTTGTCTGCCTTGCCCCAATCGCGATCGTGGAAACCGATGGGTTGCAATGCTTCCGCACCGAGCGCTTCGGCGTAGATCCGGGTCAGCTCGGCCTCAGCCAATTTTGGATCGGCTGGCAGCATGCCGTTGTGCACAAAAGCGTTGATCACGCCGATCGACAGATCCTCCGGCGAGTTGTCGTAAGCCCATAGCACCGGCCCCTTGGTCTGGAAAATCCAGCCGCTCAGTCCCTTTTCTCGCCAGAACGGTTTCTTGTAGACATGGGTGGTCTTGCGCATGGGTGAATTTGCTGGCCAGCGCTTCTGCATTTCGCGGCGTTTCCCGGGCAGTGGCGGGTCAAAGGCAATCTGCTGGCACAATGGCGGCGAGAGCGCAACAATGACACTGCGCGCGCGGATGACGCCGTTGGCGGTGTGAATCTCAACCGGCCCGTTCTGCCAGTCCACGATCCGCTGTACCGGAGTCGACAAGCGGACTTTTCCGCCCAGTTCCTTTGCCATCCTGATCGACAGGATCTGGGAGCCGCCGGAAATACGGGTCTCCTGCGCACCATGCCTGATGCCCTCGAGCCGCTCATACTTGCAATCCGCTGAGTTAATCATCGACAGGTAATAAAGGAGGGATAGTTTCATCGGCGCCGTACCGCTTGTCAGCTGCATGCTCGCTTGCCAGTCGATCTGATTCTCCGGTGCTATATTCTTCTTGCGCAGCCAATCACCAACCGATACAGCATCCAGCTCGGCGGCACGTGCCGCTTTCCAGGGAGCGCCGGACGGAACGGTTTTCGCCATCTCCTCAAGTTCGCGCTGAAGCTTCGGATCCGTACCAGGCACACCGCCAAGTTCGAGCGTGGCGCAAGCGCTGCCCGCCATCAGCGTGGATTTGCCCTGCCAATAAGTGGGAAAAGTTCCGATGCCCAGTTCGCGGGCCAGATCGGCAATCGCAGTTTGTCCGGGGCCAATCCACTGGCCACCCGACTCCGAGAAATGGCCATTGCCAAGGTCGTGGTTGAGCGTACGTCCGCCGACACGGTCACGCGCCTCCAGCACGACGAAAGACTCGCATCCAGCGCGCTGCAGGTCGCGTGCCGCGGTCAGCCCTGCCAGGCCGGCGCCAATAATGGCAACATCGAGCACGTCGCTTGCATTGCTTGCGGCAGTCGCAGCCGCTACATGCGGCAGTACTGTTGCCGTCGCGGCCGCCGTCGCAGACGCGGCCATACCAAGAAAGCCTCGTCGCGTCAGCGTCTCCCGCGCCCCGACTCCCTGTTTCGTTACATCTTCGTCCATGATTCTTCCAGCTGAGGTTGAGTTGTTGGCGAATTGCGCTTCAGCGGCTCGCCAGGAACTGCGCCACATCGTCTATATCCTGGGCGGATAGCCCTTTGGCAATCGCCGACATTGCGCCGCTTGGATCACGCCGTTCACCACTCTTGAATCGCGCAAGCTGATCTCTCAAGTAGCCATAACCCTGGCCAGCCAGACGTGGGTAGACGTCTTTTCCTTCCAGCTTCTGGCCATGGCAGGCAGCGCAGTTGTTGGCTTTGGCAAGCGCATCGCCACGCGCCACGCGGCCGGAATCGGCATGAAATGTGCTGTTGGGCAGCGGCGCTGTCTTCGCAAAATGCGCGGCCAATCCTTCGATCTCGCGCTCCGACATGGTCAGGGCCAACGACGTCATGGTGGGATCGCTGCGCTCACCGCTGGCAAAAGCTTTCAACTGTTTTGCAATGTAGGCCTCCGGTTGTCCCGCCAGCCGCGGATAGTTCTGGGCCCGGGCGTTTCCTTCGATGCCGTGGCAGAAAATGCAGGCCTCGCTGGCGCGTGGCCACTGGCCGCCCGTGCGTGTGCTTTCGGCGGACATCTGGTCAATCTCCTTGCCCAGCCGAACCAGGCCATAGAGCTCCGGCCCATAACTGCCCCCGAGGGCCGTTGCAACGACCGCCACCAGGCCAGCCGCCAGTAATAGCAGGCTCTTGACGCGGCTGCGTGGTTTTTCTGCGCTACGTTTCATGCCTTCCTCCCTGCGGAAGCCTGAAGCGCCAACAGCGCCGCCTTGTGGCCAGAACGAATCGCGCCATCCATCGTGGTGATCCAGATTTCCGCCGTTTCCGTGCCAGCCCAGATCAGGCGGCCGATGGATGGATGCAGTACATCGCCATATTGGGTGAGCAGCCCCGGCGGTATCGGCGAGGTACAGCTTAGTGACCAGCGGTCCGCCTTACCCCAATCATGCTCGTGGTAGGCGATGGGATGCAGCGCCTCTTCGCCGAAGGCTTGCGCGTAAATGCGCGACAGTTCAGCTTCCGCAAGCTTGGGATCGGATGGCAATACACCGTTGTTGATGAAGGCCGAGATCACACCGAATGAGACATCTTCTGGCGAATTGTCGAATGCCCACTGCACCGGCCCGTTCAACTGCACGACCATGCCATTCAAGCCCTTGTCCCGCCAAAACGCTTTCTTGTAAACGTGGGCCGTCTTGCGCATCGGAGAATAGGCCGGCCAGCGCCGCTGCATTTCGCGGCGCTTTTCCGGGAGAGGCGGGTCGAACGCAATCTGCTGGCAGAGTGAGGGGGACAAGGCCACAATCACGCTGCGTGCCCGGATGACGCCTTTGGCGGTATGGATGGACGCCGGGCCGTTTTGCCAATTCTCGATACGCAGCACCGGAGTCGACAGACGGACCTTGTCTCCAAGCGCCTGCGCCATCTTGGTCGACAGGATCTGCGAACCGCCCACGATGCGGCTCTCTTGCGCCCCGCCTTTGATTGCTTCGAGCTGCCGGTAATTGCATTCCGCCGAGTTGATCAGCGAGAGGTAATGAAGCAAGGAAATCTTGGTCGGCGCAGCCCCGGTCGTCAGCTGAGCGGCGAGCACCCAGCTGATCTGGTCTTCCGGCGACAGGTTTTTTTTCGCCAGCCAATCAGCAAGCGACATTGAGTCGAACTCAACCGCACGCTTCGCCTTCCACGGCGTCGCTGTCGGCACTCCCTTGGCAAGTTCTTCGAGTTCCTGCCGCAGCTTGGGGTCCGTTCCAAAACCTCCATCGCAATCGACCGTAGCCCGAGCACCGTTGGCCAGCATGGTGATCTTGCCTTGCCAATATGTGAGGAAAGTACCGACCCCCAGTTCGCGCGCCAAGTCGGCGACCGCCGTCTGGCCCGGGCCAATCCACTGGCCGCCCGCCTCGGAAAAATAGCCATTCCCCAGGTCGTGGTTAAGCGTGCGGCCTCCTACACGGTCGCGCGCCTCCAGCACGACGAAGGATTCGCAGCCCGCGCGGCGCAGGTCGCGCGCAGCCGTCAAACCTGCCAGGCCTGCGCCGATGACGGCGACTTCAAGTACGTCCCGTTCGTCGCTTGCTGTCGCAGAACTTGCCACCTTCGGCAGGATCGTCGCAGTTGCTCCTGCCGTCATCGATGCGGCCAGGCCGAGAAATCCCCGGCGAGAGATCTCGGATTTCTCCGGATCGCCAGCCTGTTTTTTTACTGTGTTGCCCATTCTGTCTCCTACTGGATTGTTCATGGTCTGATTCCGTCCACGGGGCGCGAGCGTCAAACTTCGCCCCATTTGTAGGACAGAATACCAAACTTAGGTCAACGAGACAATTATGTGCAAAAAAGAGACAAAGAGTCCCCGCCCGTGCGAACGCACGGGAACATAAGGAAACAGGATAATCAGGACTTAAGGGCGTTCAGATCGCAGCTCTAGCGGAGTTGCGCCAAACCATTGCCGGCACGCTCGCGAGAGCGAGGACTGAGCGGGATAACCGAGCATGAGGGATATCTGCCCTAACGGCATGCGCGTGCCGCGCAGGTATTCCAGGGCCAGTTGCTTTCGCACTTCATCTTTGATGGACTCAAAGCTTGTGCCCTCTTCAGAAAGCTTGCGCTGCAATGTTCGTGGGTGAAGGGCCAGCAGGCCCGCAATCGTCGACTTATTGCAGCTGGCCGTGCCTAGCGTGCGCCTTAATGCCTGGCGTACCCGTTCGGACGCACTTTGCTCGGCAATCCCAAAGTGTCGAAAGATGTAGTCTTCCGCGACCTGTCGAAACGAGGCATTGGCCCCCTGCACATTGGCGCCAAATGTCTTACGCGAGATGTAGAGAGTGGCGCTCGATGGCTCTTCCAAAAGCCTGGCGCCAAAAAAGCGTTCATAAACCGCACGGTTGACGATAGGCTGGTGCGAAAGCGAAACAGCGCACAGCTCATAATTTTCACCGGCGAAAAGACGCAAAAAATTATGCGCGTCGGCCAGGCACAAGTCGCTGTTTTGCCGTGTGACGATAGAGCCCGGCAGCCGGACTTCAACCGATACGGCAACCGTGTTTTCCACCCTTGATGGCCGCTCATCGACCGACACGATGATGCCGGGGCTTTGAACGAACAGGTAACGAATGACGTCTTTGAGCGCGTCGCGAACCGTCGGCGCATTGCGTATCACGAGACTCAAGGGACCCAACACATCAAGGCTTTGATGTGACGACATGCGAAGACCGAAGTTTCCCAATCCCGTCAATTCTGCGCTAGCCTCCAGAAGATGTGTCGCAGCGCGCAGGGAAATCAGCGAATCGTCCGTGCTTAGTGCCGATTCGTCAATGTGATAGCGCCTCATCAGCGGAGCGGGATCGTAGCCCAGCTCCTGCATCAACGCATGATAGCCATGCAGCCCCCTCGCCCGTACATTTGGATCCATGTCTCAAAATGTAAAAAAATAGTCTCGCCATGTCAAGCACCAGGCTGCTCCCGTCATTAAAGTGACCGCTTCGAGCATATAAAGACAGAGGAGACATCTCGATGAAAACCGATTTCGACGTATTGATCATTGGCGCCGGCATATCCGGCATCGGCATGGCATGCCATTTAGTCAAAGAATGCCCAGGGAAGCGCGTCGCAATTCTCGAACGGCGCCAAGCTATTGGCGGCACATGGGACCTGTTCCGCTATCCTGGAATCCGATCTGATTCGGACATGTACACTTTTGGATATGCCTTCCGTCCCTGGCGCGACTACAAAGTGCTCGCGGATGGCGCCGCGATTCGTCAATACGTCGAGGATACGGCGCGCGAATTTGGCGTGGATCGTTCGATACGCTTCGGGACCATCATCGACGGCGCCTCGTGGTCCACCGAACATCGTCATTGGACAGTCGCAGCGCGCGACGAAGCCAGCGGCGAGAAATTGACGTACACCTGCAAACAACTCGTTTCCTGTACCGGCTACTACAACCACGACCAGGGGTATCAGCCGAAATTCCCTGGTCAAGAGCATTTCAAAGGCCTGCTTATCCATCCCCAGCAATGGCCCGAAGACCTCGACTACCGCAACAAGCGCATCGTGGTAATCGGCAGCGGCGCCACTGCAGTCACGCTGATCCCCGCCATGGCAGACAAAGCTGCGCATATCACGATGCTGCAGCGATCGCCAAGCTACGTCATGTCAGTGCCGGCATACGACGCGATTTCAGCTGCCCTTGGCCGCATTTTGCCGGAGCGCTGGGTTTATCAAATGGCACGCTGGCGTAATATGCGCCTCCAACAACTGGTATTCAAGGCGTCAAGGCGCTGGCCGGCCCAGGTTCGATCACTGCTTCTCAATCACGTTCAAAAGCGGGTGGGCCGCGAAGTCGACATGCATCACTTCTCGCCAAAGTACAACCCTTGGGACGAACGTTTGTGCGCAGTGCCTGACGGTGATTTGTTCAGGGTTATTCGAGAACAAAAGGCATCGGTTGTCACGGACCAGATTGAATGCTTTACGGAGAACGGCATCCTTCTGAAATCCGGAAAGGCCCTCACCGCCGACATCATCATCACTGCAACCGGCCTACAGCTCCAATCGCTCGGCGGTGTAAGCCTAAGCGTAGACGGTCAAAAAGTGGAACCCAACAAGCTGATGACCTACAAAGGGGTCTTACTCCAGAATATCCCGAACTTTGCCTATCTGTTCGGTTATACGAATGCTCCCTGGACCCTGAAGATCGACATGGCGGCAAATTACCTGTGCCGCCTGTGGCAGCATATGGATGCCATTGGATGCGACACTGTAACCGCACGCGCCCCTGCAGGCGAGATGCTCGAAGAATCCGTTCTGGGTTCACTGCAATCGGGCTACGTGCAACGCGGCCAGTCGATGCTGCCTCGGCAGGGCCGCTCACTGCCATGGCGCGTGTTGAACAACTTGAAGGCTGACCGCGAAATGCTGATGAAAGACCCGGTAGCGGACTCCGTCCTGGAGCTGCGCGGCCCAAGCAAGTCTGCTGCTGCATCTGACTCGCGTCGTGCAGCATGAAGACCCTCAGCATCGACTCCATGTTCGAGAGCGGCGGCGAGTACTGTGCCGGTACACTCTTGCTGCCCGCGTCGGTTACTCGCCCTCCGATTGTGATTATGGCAAACGGCTTTGGCGGTATCCGCACTGCCGCGCTGCCTGACCTGGCGCAGCATTTTGTCGCGGACGGCTTTGCCGTGTACCTCTTCGACTACCGCAACTTCGGTGACAGCGAGGGGCAGCCGAGGCATTGGGTGAGCCCGCGCCGGCATCTTGCCGACTGGGCGGCGGCGATTCGCCATATTCGCAGCTTGTCCGGTATCGATACGGACAGGATCGTATTGTGGGGCACTTCGTTCTCTGGCGGCCATGTTATTGAAACTGCCGCCCGCGACTCTGGAATTCGTGCGGTCATCGCACAGGTGCCGCATGTGAGTGGAATGGCGAGCGTGCTTCAAGTGCCGCTGCACGTCAGCTTTTGCCTCATGGTGGCCTCGCTTCGTGACCAACTGGGCAGGCTATTCGGTCGCCCGCATTACAGCCGAATTGTCGGCCGCCCTGGCGAATTGGCTGCGCTATCGAGCGCCGAATGCTGGGATGGATATGCAAAGCTGATTCCGCCAGGCGCAAGCTGGGACAATAAAGTGTTATCGCGAATCTTTCTGGAACTCCCTTTCTACAGCCCTGCCCGCTCGGCTGGAAAGATTAAGGCAGCCACGATGATCGTTGCCGGAAGGCGCGACTCCGTCACGCCAGCGGCTGCCGCATATCGAACGGCGATGCGTATTCCAAACTGCGAATTTCACCTCGTGGACGGCAACCATTTTGAACTGCACCTGGCCAGCGAAGCTGTATGCCAACAGAGCATCGCATTGCAATTGGCCTTCTTGAAGAAACAAATGGCCGCTTAAGGCAAATTATCAATCGTAGAAAGCAAAAAAGCCCTTCAGCACTTAGCGCGATCTAGAGCGCGTTAAGGCTGAAGGGCTTTTTCAGTGTTCTGGCGGAGAGGGTGGGATTCGAACCCACGGTAGGGGGACACCCTACGCCTGATTTCGAGTCAGGTACATTCGACCACTCTGCCACCTCTCCAGGTACTGCATTTAACGGTGGTCGCCGTTGAGAGCCAAGATTATAGCAGCCCTTCCGAAAAAAGGAAGGGCTATTTTCAACTTTATGCTACGAGCTTGGTCAGGCCGCCCATATAAGGCTGCAGGGCTGCCGGAATCTCCACGGAACCGTCGGCCTGCTGGTAGTTTTCCAGCACGGCGACCAGGGTGCGGCCCACTGCCAGGCCGGAGCCGTTCAGGGTGTGCAGCAGCTCTGGCTTGCCAGCAGCATTACGGAAGCGCGCCTGCATGCGGCGGGCCTGGAAGGCTTCACAGTTCGACAGCGAGGAAATTTCGCGGTAGGTGTTCTGTGCCGGCAGCCACACTTCCAGGTCGTAGGTCTTGGCGGCGCCAAAGCCCATGTCGCCGGTGCACAGCTGCATCACGCGGTATGGCAGGCCCAGGGTCTGCAGGATGTATTCGGCGTGGCCGACCATTTCTTCCAGCGCTTCGTACGACTTCTCCGGATGCACCACCTGGACCAGTTCAACTTTGTCGAACTGGTGCTGGCGAATCATGCCCTTGGTGTCGCGGCCCGCGGAACCGGCTTCGGAACGGAAGCATGGTGTGTGTGCGGTGACCTTGATCGGCAGCGTTTCAACGGCCACGATCTCGTCGCGCACCATATTGGTCAGCGATACTTCGGAGGTCGGGATCAAGTAGAAGTTCTGGCCTTCACCTTCCGCGCCGCCCTTCTTCACCGAGAACAGGTCGGCTTCGAATTTAGGGAGCTGGCCGGTGCCCATCAGGGATTCGGCGTTGACCATGTACGGGGTGTAGCACTCGGTGTATCCGTGCTTGTCCGTGTGGGTGTTCAGCATGAACTGCGCCAGTGCGCGGTGCAGGCGTGCGATGCCGCCCTTCATGACGCTGAAGCGGGAGCCGGTCAGTTTGGTGGCGGTCTCGAAGTCCAGGCCCAGTGGGGCGCCCACATCAGCGTGGTCTTTGACTTCGAAGTCGAAGCTGCGCGGGGTGCCGAATTTGCGGACTTCCACGTTGCCCGTTTCGTCGGCGCCTGCAGGCACGGATTCGTGCGGCAGGTTCGGTACGGCTTGCAGGAAGGTGTTCATCTTCAACTGCACGTCGGCCAGTTTCACTTCATTGGCCTTCAGTTCGTCGCCCAGGCCGCCTACTTCGGCCATCACGGCGGTGGTGTCTTCCCCTTTGCCCTTCATCATACCGATCTGCTTGGACAGCGAGTTGCGCTTGCTTTGCAGTTCTTCGGTACGCATCTGGATGGCTTTGCGCTCACCTTCCAGGGCATTGAAGCCAGCCACATCTAGCTGGAACTTGCGGGTCGCCAGTTTGGCGGCGACAGTATCAATGTCTTTACGGAGAAGTTGGATGTCGATCATGTTGTTATTGCTGCCGCTACGAGGTTTAGTCGAAAGGAGCAATTGTACCAAGATGACAGCACAACAACCGAGTTTTACGCCCTCCGGCGCTGCGCTGTCAGATCAGTGCTGCTTTTTCGGCTGCGGTCAGGCGTTTCGCTGCCACGACCACGGTTGGAATGCTGCTGTCTGCTTTGGCGACGACTGGGTCGGCGGCTACGTGCAGGACCGGGGTGGTGGCGGTTGCGAAGCTGGTCACGATGGCCAGGGCGGCTGCGATAACGAAGGTGGCTTCGAAGTGTTTCAGGGCTTTCATGATGTTCTCCTTTAGGTCAGTGTTTAAAGTACTTCCGTGCTTCCATGGTTACACTGTACCTAAAGGCTCCCTGCCCCGCCTTGCACTTGCGACGAAGTGCAAAAAACGCGGGATGAAACGCAGAATTGCTGTTGTTACGTTGGATCGTCGGTGGTTTTCTCAGCGGTTTCCTGAGCCCCGTTGGCGGCGCCGCGCTTCAGCCATACGCCAACATCGGCGCCTACCGCCTTCGTTACGTTATTCAATATGGAGCATGTGCCCGCAAACGGGTTTGCCCCTTTCGACGCGCGCGAGAACATCTTCGCAGCCAGTACCTGGTCGCCCTGCTTGACCTCGGCCAGGACAGTCATCGATTTCGGTCCTGTCCAGCCACCGCCGCCAATGCCGTCGACATTGAGGATTGTCAGCTTGATTACCTTGCCATTGGCGACGTCCTGACCGATTGCGGACGACTCGATGGGGCCAAACCGCTTGGTGATTCCTGCCTCGGCGTCTTCGCTCATAAGCCGCTCAACCTCGCATTCGGATTTAACGCGCGGAACAATAAAAACGTTCGGGCTGAACTGGACTGGCAACTCGAGATACAGGCGCTCGCCGGCGATGGCGCTGTACGATACTGTCAGCGAAGACAGCAAAAGGATGATTTTGGAAAGTTTCATCTCGGCACTATAAAGCGCCGGAAAGCCATTTGCAAATTATGCAGCCTTTACCTCGGCCAGCCAGCCCAGGACGGCGCTGTTGAAGGCTTCCGGCACTTCGCGCATCACCCAATGGCCGCTGCGGAAAGCAATCACCTTGTTGTCCGGCTTGGCCTGGACTGCGGCCTCGAAACTGCGGGTATGGAAGTGGAATGGCTTGTGCTTGCCATAGATATACAACATGGGCCATCGCAGCTTGAACGGCAGCGTGCCCGCCGCGGGCGAACTGGCGCGCAGCCAGCTGACCACATGGGGCAGTTGCAACTTGGAACTGGCCTCGCGCGCCGAGTGGCTGTTGCCGCTGGCGGCGGTCAGGCGGCGATGGGCAAAAGCCAGGCGCAGCCGGGTTTTCCAGTCGAGGGAGGCGCGGTAAGTCATCTGGCTGGAACCGCCAATGCCAACGCTGATCACCCTGCTCACCAGCTCCGGGTAGCGAAGTGCAAATTGATAACCAAATACGCAGCCCCAATCGCTCAGCATCAGGATGACGGGACGGCCACCGTTGACGGCATTCACCGTGTCGGCATACAGCCGGGATACTTCATCAATGGTGTGGCTGCCTTTGGCGCGCTGGGGGAAACTGAAACGTACGCAGCGATAGCTGGGCGAGAACGCGGCGACCTGCGCATCCCACAGGCTGCGGTCATGCGGCCAACCGTGGATCATCATGATGACTTCATCGCCGGCGCCGTCGATATGTACGGTCACCCCATCAACTGTCAGACGCTGCACCATCCCGCCCTCCGTTAAAATATTTACAACATCCTAACGGCGGACAATAGAAATGTAAACAGTTTGTCTAGGTGTTTCGCTTACGCGCCTCTTCGTCCAGCTTGCGCAGGAAGGCCAGCTTGTCGGCGATCTTGGTTTCCAGGCCGCGCGGGACGGGCTGGTACCAGCCTGGCTCAGCCATTCCATCGGGCAGATACGTTTCGCCGGCTGCGTAGGCGTCCGGCTCGTCGTGGGCGTAGCGGTATTCGTGACCGTAGCCCAGCTCCTTCATCAACTTGGTCGGGGCGTTGCGCAAGTGCACCGGCACTTCGCGCGATTTATCGCGGCGGATAAAGGCCATGGCGGCATTGTAGGCGTTATAGCCGGCATTGCTCTTGGCGGCGACCGCCAGGTAGATCACGGCCTGGGCCAGCGCCAGCTCCCCTTCCGGCGAACCAAGGCGCTCGTAGGTTTCGGCGGCGTCATTGACCATGGTCAGGGCGCGCGGGTCGGCCAGGCCGATATCTTCCCAGGCCATGCGCACGATGCGTCGCGACAGGTAGCGCGGGTCGGCGCCTCCATCAATCATGCGGCAGAACCAGTACAGGGCGCCGTCCGGATTGGAGCCGCGCACGGATTTGTGCAGGGCCGAGATCTGGTCGTAGAAGTTGTCGCCGCCCTTGTCGAAGCGGCGCGCGTTCAGGGTCAGCGCATTTTGCACGAATTCGCCGGTCACCTTGTTGGTGCGGGCGGTGGCGGCAGCGGTCTTGGTCTGCTCCAGCAGGTTCAGGAAGCGGCGCGCGTCGCCGTCGGCATAACCGATCAGGGTGTCGATCGCCAGTTCGTCGAATTCCAGGTCCGGCATCGAGCGTTCGCGGGCGCGCGCCAGCAGCTGGCGCATTTCCTCTTCCGTCAACGCCTTCAGCACATAGACCTGGGCGCGCGAGAGCAGCGCGGAATTGACTTCGAACGATGGGTTTTCGGTAGTCGCGCCAATCAGGGTCACCAGGCCGGATTCCACATATGGCAGCAACGCATCCTGCTGCGCCTTGTTGAAGCGGTGGATCTCGTCGATGAAGAGGATGGTCTGCTTGCCGTTTGCGACAAACTGCTCCGCCTGTTCAATGGCGGCGCGGATATCCTTCACCCCGCCAAGCACGGCCGAAATGGCGATGAACTCGCAGTCGAAAGCGCGCGCGGAGAGGCGGGCCAGCGTGGTCTTGCCTACGCCCGGCGGCCCCCACAGGATCATGGAATGCGGCTTGCCCGACTTGAACAGCAGGTTAAGCGGCTTGCCCTCGCCCAGCAGGTGGCTCTGGCCGATCACGTCCGCAACGGTGTGGGGACGCAGCGCTTCGGCCAGCGGCGGGGTGGGCTCGGGTGCGAACAGGTCTTGCGTCATCATGCCTCAATTGTTGATGACGTCCGCGCCCTTCGGCATGACAAATTTAAAGGACGTTGCATTCAGCGCTGGATTTTTTTCAAACTTCTTGAACGACAGGATGGATGTCTGGCCGAAGCTGTCTTTCAGCTCCATCGCTTCCGGCGTGCCGTTTTTCAGGCCGATCAGGATCTGCTCGAAGCTGGAATCCTTGGCTTTTGGCGTGGCTTTCAGCCATTCCAGGCCGTCGCGGGTGCCCGCTTCGGACAATGCGAAGTTCTTTTCCAGGTCGTTGGAACCGAACAGGATGGCGGCCGGCGAGGAGCCCAGGGCGTCGCCCAGCTTGCGCGTGGTGACCTGGTTCAGGTCCTTGTCGTAGATGAACAGCTGCTCGCCATCGGCCTGCAGCACCTGGTCATAAGGCTTGGTGTAGGACCAGATGAATTTGCCGGGACGGGCAAAAACAAAGCTGCCGGAGGACAGCTTGTCCTTGCTGCCCTGTGCCACGACCTTCTGCGTGAACTCGCCCTTGGCGGCCTTGGTGCTGGCCACGAAGGCCTTGAACTGGTCCAATGCCGCGGCATTGGCAACGCCTGCAAACAGCAGGCCGGCGGCCAGCACGGCCGCCAATTGATTGGTGTGCTTCATATGAATCCTTATTCCGCCGAAGCGGTAGGCGCGATGATTTCGCGGTTGCCGTTCGACTGCATGGCCGATACAACGCCGCTGTTTTCCATTTGTTCCAGCAGGCGCGCGGCCCGGTTGTAGCCAATGCGCAGGTGGCGCTGCACCAGCGAGATCGAGGCCTTGCGATGCTTCAGTACGACTTGCACGGCCTGGTCGTACATCGGGTCGGACTCGTTGTCTCCGCCACCGCCGGCTCCGGCTATGGCATCGCCGCCACCGCCCTCTTCCAGCGTGCCGCCTTCCAGGATGCCCTCGATGTAATTCGGTTCGCCCTGCGCCTTCAGGTGGTTCACCACGCGGTGGACCTCATCGTCGGACACAAAGGCGCCGTGCACACGGATCGGCAAGCCGGTACCCGGCGGCATATACAGCATGTCACCCATGCCCAGCAGCGCTTCCGCCCCCATCTGGTCAAGAATGGTACGCGAGTCGATCTTGGACGATACCTGGAACGCAATACGCGTCGGGATATTCGCCTTGATCAGGCCCGTGATCACGTCTACAGATGGGCGCTGCGTCGCCAGAATCAAGTGCAGGCCTGCGGCACGGGCTTTCTGGGCGATACGGGCGATCAGTTCTTCCACCTTCTTGCCGACTACCATCATCAGGTCGGCCAGCTCGTCGATGATGATGACGATGGTTGGCAGTTTTTCAAGCGGTTCCGGCGCGTCCGGCGTCAGCGAGAACGGATTCGGGATCTTCTCTTCGCGCTTGACCGCTTCCGCAATCTTGGCGTTATAGCCGGCCAGGTTACGCACGCCCAGCTTGGACATCAGCTTGTAGCGGCGCTCCATCTCGTTCACCGCCCAGTTCAGGGCATGGCCGGCCTGGCGCATATCGGTCACAACAGGCGCCAGCAAGTGCGGGATGCCTTCGTACACCGACATTTCCAGCATCTTCGGGTCGATCAGGATCATGCGCACGTCATGCGGGTCGGCCTTGTACAGCAGCGACAGGATGGTGGCGTTAATACCAACGGACTTACCGGAACCGGTGGTACCGGCAACCAGCAAGTGCGGCATCTTGGCCAAATCGGCCACCACCGGCTTGCCGGCGATGTCCTTGCCCAGGGCCACGGTCAGCGGCGAATGGTTGTCGTTATAGACTTTGGAGCCGAGGATCTCGGTCAGGCGCACGATCTGGCGCTTCGGATTCGGGAGCTCCAGCGCCATGTAATTCTTGCCCGGGATCGTTTCCACCACGCGGATGGAAGTCAGCGACAGCGAACGCGCCAGGTCGCGCGCCAGGTTGACGATCTGGCTGCCCTTCACGCCGGTCGCAGGTTCGATTTCGTAGCGGGTGACGACCGGCCCCGGATAGGCGGCCACCACCTTGGCTTCCACGCCAAAGTCGGACAGCTTTTTCTCGATCAGGCGGCTGGTGAACTCCAGCGTTTCCACGGCCACGGTTTCCTGCTGCGGCGGCGCCTCGTCCAGCAGCGACAGCGGCGGCAGGTCGGTGTTCTCGATTTCCTGGAACAGGGTGCCCTGCTTTTCCTTGATGGCGCGTTCGGACTGCACCACCTGGGTCATTTGCGGCTCGATCTTGACGATCGGCGGAGGCGGCGTGTCCGCCGGCACGTCGACCGGCTTCGGATGCTTCTCTTCGTGCTTGACGCGCTCTTTCACCACTTTCTCTTCGCGCTTGACCACGGCGACGTCGCCCTGGCGGCGGTCTTCACGGTCTTCCATACGGGCGCGGAACCAGTCGATGCCCATCTCGATGACTTCACCGATCTTCTCAGCCACCGACATCCACGACACGTGGAAGAACAGGCTGAAACCGGTGCCGAACAGGAGCAGCAGGAGCAAGGTGGCGCCGGTAAAGCCCAGGCCCACATGGGCGCCATGGCCGATCAATTCACCTAGCACGCCGCCGGGTGCGCGCGGCAACTGCACCTTCATCGTGTACATGCGCAGGAATTCCAGGCCCATGGAGCCGATAAGCATCAGCGCAAAGCCGGCCAGGCGGATCATGCCAACCTGCTTGTGTTCCGGATCTTCTTCCTTTTCCAGCACGAACTTGCTGGTCAGGCGGCGATAGCCCTGCCACACCACGCGCAGCATATAGACACACCACCACCAGGCGGAGAAGCCGAAGATGAACAGCATCAGGTCCGACAGCCAGGCGCCGCCGCGGCCGCCCAGGTTGAACACCTTGGGCACCACATTATTGTGCGACCAGCCCGGATCCAGCCTGTTATAGCTGGCCAGGATCAGGATGAAGTAGACGCAGACGACGAACAGCGCGAAGAAGCGCGCCTCCGACAGCAGACGCACCAGCCGATTGGGAAGCGGCTGGCGTTCGGTGGCGGTACGAGTGTAACCAGAAGTTGTCTCTTGACTCTTTTGACTCTTCTTACTCATTGCTTGGAGGCAAAAATTCCATAATTGCGCTTATTCTAAGGCATATCAAGGTTAAACGGCCTTCCGGTACATGTTAAATGCATGCTTCGCATATAATTTCGGTTTGCTTGGGCCCGGACTTGTCGCTTTCCTGTCCGCACCCATATACGAGACACCCCAACTAGGTAAAGAATCCGCATATGACTACTACCAAACACGCCAAAGTCCTGATTCTCGGCTCCGGTCCTGCAGGCTACAGCGCCGCGATTTACGCCGCGCGCGCTAACCTGAACCCGATGCTGGTGACCGGCGTCGAGCAAGGCGGCCAGCTGATGACCACCACCGACGTGGAAAACTGGCCAGCCGACCCGATGGGCGTCCAGGGTCCGGACCTGATGCAGCGTTTCCTGCAGCATGCCGAGCGTTTCAAGACCGAGATCGTGTTTGACCACATCCACACCACCCACCTGAACGAAAAGCCGATCCGCCTGATCGGCGACAGCAATGTCTACACCTGCGACACCCTGATCATTGCCACCGGCGCCTCGGCACAGTACCTGGGCCTGCCGACCGAGCAGGAATTCATGGGCCGCGGCGTGTCCGCTTGCGCCACCTGCGACGGCTTCTTCTACCGTGGCCAGGAAGTGGCCGTGGTCGGCGGCGGCAATACCGCTGTCGAAGAAGCCCTGTACCTGTCGAACATCGCCACCAAGGTCACCCTGGTGCACCGCCGCGAGAAGTTCCGCGCCGAGCCTATCCTGGTGGACCGCCTGATGGCCAAGGTCGCGGAAGGCAAGATCGAGCTGAAACTGAACTCCACCCTGCACGAAGTGAAGGGCGACCAGTCCGGCGTGAACGCCATCACCGTCAAGCATAACGACGGCGGCCTGACCGACGTGGCCGTTCATGGCCTGTTCATCGCCATCGGCCACAAGCCGAACACCGGCATCTTCGAAGGCCAGCTGGAAATGAAGGACGGCTATATCAAGACCCGTACCGGCACCGAAGGCATGGCCACTGCCACCTCCGTTCCGGGCGTGTTCGCCGCCGGCGACGTGCAGGACCACATCTACCGCCAGGCCATCACCTCCGCCGGCACCGGCTGCATGGCCGCACTCGACGCGCAACGCTACCTGGAATCGCAAGAGTGAAAAGCTTCGCCGACCTGAGGGGACTGGGCAAACAGCTCAAGGAGCAGGGAGAGCAGCGTGCGGCCGCCGAGAAGGAGGCCGCCAAGCAGCAGAAAGCCGCTGCCGCCGCTGCCAATGTGTTCCAGTCCTCGATGGCCGGCGTGCAGAAAATGAAGCCGTCCGACCGCTACGTGCCGCCGCCCGCCAAGGGTCCGGCCATGGCGAGCCGCCCTGCCCTGGGCGGCAAGCGCGGACCCTTGACCGCCGAAGAACAGGCAGCCGACGACGCAGCCGTGCTGCAGGAGTCAATGCTGTCGGATATGTTCGAGGTCGATCATTACCTGGAAGAAGAACCGTCCCTGAACTTCAGCGCGCCCGGCATCGGCCCGGACGTGATGAAGAAAATGCGCAAGGGCCACTGGCCTGTGCAGGACGAGCTGGACCTGCACGGCAAGCGCCGCGACGAGGCGCGCCAGGCGGTTGACGACTTCCTGCTCAAGGCCAAGCGCCGCAACTACCGCTGCGTATGCGTGATCTACGGCCGCGGCTTCGGTTCGCGCGGCGGCGAGCCGGTGCTGAAATCCATGGTCCATTCCTGGCTGGTGCAGACCGACGGTGTGATCGCCTTCTGCCAGGCCCGCGCCGAAGAAGGTGGCGAAGGCGCCATCATGGTGCTGCTGCGCAGCGCCTTGCAGCCAGTCCGCTAGCAATGTTATCTTTCGGGCTATGAAAATAGTCCCCGCCGTCTCCCTCATCACTGTTGTCGAAGTCGTTGCGATCCTGGTCGGGGCATTCTCAGGATTTATCGAAGCGCGCCGCAAGCGCATGGACATCGTGGGCGTCTTCATCGTCGCCTTCATCACGGCGTTCGGCGGCGGTACCGTGCGCGACATCCTGCTGGATAAGCGCCCGCTGTTCTGGGTGGCGCACCAGGAATACACGATCCTGCTGTTCGTCGTCGCCCTCGTAGCCGCCCCCTTCGTGAAGACCATCCGCCATATCGTTTCCGAGCGCCTGATCGTGATCGCCGACGCCGTCGGCCTGGGCCTGTTCGCCGTAGCCAGCGTGGCACAGGCCCTTGCGGCCGACATGCCGATCTTCGTGGCCGTGATGATGGGTGTCATTACCGGTATCTTCGGCGGCGTGCTGCGCGACATCATCTGTAACGAAGTGCCGATGGTTTTCCGCGACGGCAAACCGTATGCGATCTGCGCCTTCTTCGGTTGCTGGTTCTACATCGCCCTGCAATACACCCCGGTGTCGGATGACGTGGCCCTGTGGTCCAGCGCGGGCCTGATCACGGTCATGCGCCTGCTGGCCTGGCGCTTCGACCTGAAGATCAGCCGGCCATAGGGTAACGGTATCATTCGTTAACTTTCAATTGAAAAGTTAAAACTTACGGTAAGGAAACGAAAGATATAATGGTGCAATTCCAAGATGCGCCTGCCTGACCGTGTTTACTTTTGATGTCGCCACTGCAACCAGTCTGATCGGCTTTTTGTCGATCCTGATTGCCTGCGCCTTCCGCGGACTGCATGACCGCGCACTGGCAACTACGCCAGGCGGCCAGTGGGCCATCTCCGCTTTCACTGGCGGCGTCGCCGCCCTGATCACCGCTTCCGCCCCCAGCTTCCCGCACTTCGTCGGCACTATTGTCGACAATACACTGACCGTGGTCAGCCTGGCCTTCATCCACCGCGGCACGGCCATGCTGGCCGGCACGCGCTACAACGACCGCGTCTACCTGGCTTGTGTTGCGCTGGCGGTGGCGGGCTTCACCTGGTTCACTTACGGCTACCCCAGCCTGTACTGCCGTATTGGCCTGGTTTCCGCCTTCCGCGGCCTGTTCTACGGCGCCACCCTCGTGATGCTGCTGAACCGCCCCGGCCTGCCCGCCGGGACCCGCCACCTGAGCGACATCCTGGCCCTGGCCGCAGCCTGGAGCCTGGTGCGACTGGCCAGCATCATCATGTCGGGCGACCACGTCACCAACTTCCTGGAAGGCGGCGCCACTTTCGCCGTCATGTTCGCGGTGAGCGGCATCCTGCACATGCTGGTCAACGCCTTCCAGTTCCGGCTGGAGAGCGAGCAGGTGCGGGACGACCTGGCAGCCCATGCCGGACACCTGGAGGAAAAGCGCGACATGCTGCAGGCCGTCGTTACCGAACGCACGGCGGAATTGACCCGGCTTGCCACCACCGACAGCCTGACGGGCATTGCCAACCGCCGCCACTTCATCGATCGCGGCAGGCAGGAGCTGGAGCGCGCTGTGCGCTACAACCTGCCGATGGCCATCCTGGTGCTGGACATCGACCACTTCAAGCAGATCAACGACAGCTTCGGCCACCCTGCCGGGGACAGGCTGCTGCAAGTTGTGGCGCAAGCCTGCCAGTCCAGCGCCCGCCACATCGACCTGGCCGGCCGCCTCGGTGGCGAAGAATTTTCCTTGCTGATGCCCGAAACCAGCGCCATTGCCGCCAACCTCGCCGCCGAGCGCCTGCGCCGCGCAATTGCCAACATCGCGCCCGCACAATCGGGCGTGCTGCGGCCCATCACCGCCAGCTTCGGCGTCGCCACGCTCACCTCGCGCGACGCTTCGCTCGACACGCTGCTGGCGCGCGCCGATGCAGCGCTCTACCGCGCCAAGCATGGCGGCCGTAACCGCGTGGAGGCAGCGTGAATCCACTGCACGTCGGCACCTGCGCTCTCGTACTGGGCATTGCTTGCCTGGCGATCGGCGTCGCCTTCTTCGGCCTGCACGCCGTGCGCGATGGCCGATCCGCCGGTTCCAACTGGAGCCTCGCTGCCATTTGCCAGGGTGTGGCGTGGATCCTGATCAGCATGCGCAGCGACTTGCCGATGGCCTTGTCCATCGTGCTGGCAAAGGTCCTTCTCACCGCCAATGCCGTATTGCTGCTGCGCGGTGCGGTGCGCTACGCTCCGCAGCCGCCTGCCATCCTGCTCAAGGCCTGGCCGTGGGCGGTCTTCCTGCTGCTGGCAGCCCTGCCCTACGCCTGGTACAGCTACGGCGACAACAATATCCACGCGCGCATTGTCCTCACGTCGCTGATCCGCATTCCACTGCTGGTGGCGGCATTCGTTTTCCTTTCACGTCACGCGCCGCGCAATGGCCGCGCCGTCCTGTGCGCCTTGTTCGGCATCGGCGCCGCCTGGCATGTGCTGCAAGCGCTGGCCATCATGTCCGGCCATGCATCGGTCAACGACTTCCTGCAAACCGACGCCATGCAGGCAACGTCCTACCTGCTTAGTGGCGCTAGCATCATCCTCGTGATTGCGACCCAGTTCCGCATCGAGAGCGATAACGCGCGCGCCTCCCTGCAAGCCTGGGCCGAAGCGTTGGAAGTCGAGAGCCTGCAGCTGGAAAAAACCATCGAAATCCGCAACCAGGAATTGCACGAGCTGGCGACCACCGACTGCATGACCGGCATCGCCAACCGCCGCCAGTTCATCGCCAGCACCGCGCTGGAGATCGAGCGCTCAAAGCGCTATGGCCACAAGCTGTCGCTGCTGATGATCGATATCGACCACTTCAAAGCAATCAATGACGGATTCGGCCACCCGACCGGCGACCTGGCGATCATCGCGGTTGGCCGGCATTGCGCCACAGCATGCAGGGGCAGCGACCTGGCCGGCCGCCTGGGCGGTGAAGAATTTGCGATGCTGCTGCCGGAGACGGGCATGGCCGAAGCGCAGGCCGTGGCGGAACGCCTGCGGGCTGGCGCCCAGGCGCTGCAAGTGATGCATGAGGGGCAGCGCGTGCCGCTGCGCCTGAGTATCGGGATCGCCTGCCTTGAAGCGGCGGATGCCGGACCGGACACGCTGCTGGCGCGCGCCGACCGGGCTTTGTACACGGCCAAGAACGATGGCCGTGATTGCGTACGCTACGCCTAGTTAGACGGCGTCTGGGCCGGTCTCGCCGGTACGGATGCGGATCACCTGTTCGATGTTCTGCACGAAGATCTTGCCGTCGCCGATCTTGCCGGTGCGCGCAGCCTTGATGATCGCGTCCACGGCGGTATCGACCACGCTGTCGTCCACCACCACTTCCACCTTCACCTTCGGCAGGAAATCGACCACGTATTCCGCGCCGCGATACAGCTCGGTGTGGCCCTTCTGGCGGCCAAAGCCCTTCACTTCCGTCACGGTCAGGCCGGTCACATTGACTTCGGCCAGCGATTCACGCACTTCGTCCAGTTTGAATGGCTTGATGATGGCGGTAATTTGCTTCATTGCGTTCTCCTTATTGTGATTAGGCGTCGGGCACGGTCTTCAGGTTTTCCAGCCAGGCCGCAGCTTCCGAATCGCTCGGTGCGCGCCAGTCGCCGCGCGGCGACAGCGAACCGCCCGAGCCAACCTTCGGCGCGTTCGGCACGCAGCTGCGCTTGAACTGGGAAGTCTGGAAGAAGCGCTTGAGGAAAATACCCAGGTTGCGTTTGATGTCTTTCAGTTCGTACTGGTTGCGCGCGACGTGCTCGTCTTCCGGCCACAGGCCTGCTTCGCGGTCTCGCCAGGCATGGTACGCAAGGAAGGCCACCTTGGTCGGCGCAAAGCCAAAGCGCAGCGTGTAGTAAAGATTGAAATCCTGCAGCTCGTACGGTCCGATAAAGTCCTGCGTCACTTGGGCTGGAGCTGTGTCGCCGGCCTTGCCGGGCACCAGCTCAGGGCTGATCTCAGTATTCACCACGGCCAGCAGCACGCTGGAATTGACGTCGCCGAACTGCTTGCTCTCGGCCACCCAGCGCACCAGGTGCGTGATCAGGGTCTTGGGCACGCTGGCGTTCACGTTGTAGTGCGACATATGGTCGCCCACGCCGTAGGTGCACCAGCCCAGCGCCAGCTCGCTCAGGTCGCCGGTGCCGATCACGATGCCGTTGTGGTGGTTCGCCATGCGGAACAGGTGGCTGGTACGCTCGCCTGCCTGCACGTTCTCGAAAGTGACGTCGTAGTCTTCCTTGCCTTCGCTGTACGGGTGGCCGATATCCTTCAGCATCTGGATGCAGCTTGGGCGGATGTCCACTTCCAGCGCGGTGCAGCCGACGAACTCCATCAGCGCGCGCGCCTGGTCCAGTGTACGGGTGCTGGTGGCAAAGCCCGGCATGGTGGCGGCAATGATATTGGTGCGCGGCAGGCCGAGGCGGTCCATCGCCTTGGCGCATACCAGCAGGGCGTGGGTCGAATCCAGGCCGCCCGACACCCCGATCACCACTTTCTTGATGCCCGACGAGGACAGGCGCTGTACCAGCGCACTGACCTGGATGTTATAGACCTCGTTGCAACGCTTGTCGCGCAGCTGCGCGTTGGACGGCACGTAAGGGAAGCGCGCCACATTGCGTTCCAGCGGGAGCACGCGGTGCATCGGCAGTTCAACCGGGAAGCGCACGGTGCGGAACTGCGCCACTTCCGCCTTGTGGCGGCGCGTGGACTGGCCGAAAGTCGTGGTGCGCATACGTTCGCGCGACATGCGTTCCAGGTCCACGTCGGCGAAGACCATATGCGACTCTTCGGCAAAGCGCTCCGATTCGGCCAGCATTTCGCCGTTTTCGTAAATCAGCGCCTGGCCATCCCAGGCCAGGTCCGTGGTGGATTCGCCGCGGCCGGCGGACGAATACAGGTAGGCCGCGATGCAGCGTGCGGACTGCTGGCCGACCAGCTGGTGGCGGTAGTCGGACTTGCCGACCAGGATATTCGAAGCCGACAGGTTGACCAGCACCGTGGCGCCGGCCAGCGCCGCGAAGGACGATGGCGGAATCGGCACCCACACGTCTTCGCAGATCTCGATATGGAATTTGAACAGCGGCAGGTTTTCCAGCTCGAACAGCTGGTTGACGCCGAACGGCACGCGCTGGCCGAGCAGCGTGATTTCAGTCGAAATCGCCTCGTCGGCCGCACTGAACTGGCGCGCTTCGTAGAATTCGCCGTAGTTGGGCAAGTAGGACTTCGGCACCACGCCGCGAATCACGCCGCCCGATATCACGATTGCGCAATTGAACAGCTGGTGATCGACGCGCAGCGGCGCGCCCACAACCAGTGCCGATGCAATGCGGCTCGACGCCTCCACAATGGACTGCAAGCCTTCGAGCACGCTGTCCAGCAGCGCGCGCTGGTGGAACAGGTCATCGCAGGAATAGGCCGACAGGCCCAGCTCCGGGAAAGCCACCAGAACTGCGCCCTTGCCTGCCGCCTGTTCCGCCAACTCGATGGTCTGCGCCGCATTGAACAGCGGGTCGGCCACCTTACAGCGCGGCACGCCGACTGCTACACGGGCGAAATCATGGTGGTACAGATTGTGGAAGGAGTGCGGCATAGCTCATCCAGGCCATTGGTGATGGCGAAGATTTTAACATTGCCTTGGATTATCTGCGACGCACCCGCCGAATACATCAGGACTCCTGCCTGAATGGCGAACGGCTTTCCAGCCCTTCCGCGTATTCATCGATCGCCACCGTCTCCCGCTCGAGGAAATCGGCAATCGCATCGGCAAACGAGCCGTTGGCAATCCAGTGCGCTGACCATGTACGGGTTGGCGTAAGACCCCGCGCCATTTTGTGCTCGCCTTGCGCCCCGCCCTCGAACTTCTTCAGCCCATGCTCGATGCAGTACTTGATCGACTGCAGATAGCAGGTTTCGAAATGCAGGCCGGAGACGAATTCCGTACAGCCCCAGTAACGGCCATACACCGTATCTCCCCCAACCAGGTTGAGCGCCGCAGCTATCGGCTGTCCCTCACGCGAAGCGACGATGAGCAGCAAGGAGTCAGGCGATTCACGCAGGATTCGCTCAAAGAACTTCAGTGACAGGTAAGGACTGGAGAAATGCTCGTGATAAGTCCGCGTGTAGCATTCGTAAAAGAAACGCAGCAGTTCACCGGGAATTTCCGCTCCGCGCAAATGCTGGAAGCCGACGCCCGCATCGCGCACTCGCCGGCTGTCCTGCTTCAGCTTCTTGCGCTTTTCATGTTTCAGCGACATCAGGAAGTCTTCGAAGCTGCCAAAGTCCTGGTTCTCCCAATGGAACTGGACGCCTTCGCGCATCATATAGCCCGCATCGACCAGGGCAATGCGGCTGTCTTCATCTGGATAAAGAATGTGGAGCGACGAAACGTCCATCTCCTTTGCCACCTGGAGCGCCGCCTGGGCCAGCATCAACCGGTGCTCCGGGGTTTCGCCCAGCAGCCGGGCGCCAGTGACCGGCGTGAACGGAATGGACGACAACAGTTTGGGATAGTAATTCAGGCCATGCCGGTGGAAGGCCTCCGCCCAGGCGTGGTCGAACACGTACTCTCCCCGCGAATGGGTCTTCAGGTAGAGGAGCATGCCGCCCACCAGCATTGAATCCTCGCGCAGCACCAGGAAATGCTGCGTCCAGCCAGTCTTCGGCGTCGCGCAGCCGGTATCGTGTAGCGCCTGGATGAACTCATATTTTGTTGTCGGGTTGTCCCCCGCAAGCTGATTCCAGCGAGCCGCATCGTTCGGATCCAAAGCACTGACAAGGAAGATTTCTAACACTGGGCGCTGCCTCAAATAACGGTTTCAGGCTCAAATACTAGCCTGAATTGGCTTCGACCGCTCCTGGGACCCCGAAGGTCAGGGGTAGCTCAAGTCCAGACCGAGCATCCGGCAAAAGACGAAGGTGACCAGCCCCAGGCCCAGGAGCGATAGCGCGAAGACTGCGGTCAGCTTGCCGCTCGCGAGCAGCACCGCGCGCCCCTCTTGCGCCTTCTCCTTTTGCCCTTGGTCGTAATGCCATTTAATGGCGAAGAACATGCCCGTGCCGAGCACGACGAACTTGAACGTAAATAAGACTACCGGAATCCATTCCATCATTTTGAGTATTTCCATGCATTTGCTTGACATGAAACATACTACCCGAAAGAAATTCGCATGCATTGGGACAAATTGTCCCAGTTGAAAACCATACAAGTTGGCTCCGCGGTTACGCAGCGGCTTGCGCAAACAGCGGCTGCCAGGTGGGCAGCATGTGCGCCTGCATGGGTCGGGAGATGTAGAAGCCCTGCCCCATATCGAATCCCAATGAGCGGACGAAGTCCAGGTCCGCCCGGGTTTCGACTCCCTCCGCCACGCTGGCGATTTTCAGCTCCCGGGCCGATTCCACGGCAAGGCGCAACAGTGGTTTGAGGTGCGGGCGCGACCAGGCGCCGCGCACGAGCTTTTGGTCCGCTTTCAGCTCCGAGAACGGAATCCGCGAGAGCTGCAGGACCGATGCGTGGCCCGCGCCAAAATCGTCCAGCGACAAGGCATGGCCATTCAGTCGGAGCTTGAGCACATTGCGCAACGCCGCACTGAGGTCGCCAATCTCCGAGTATTCGGTGATTTCGAAGGAAATGCAGGACGGCCTTATCCCGCTGCGGCGAATGGTCTCGACCATCTGGTCTGCCAGGTGCGGATTCTCAAGCGCCAGCGGCGAGAAGTTAAGCGAAATTTTGAAGCTGCGTCCCATCGCCGCCCAGATCTGCAAATCTGCCAGGGCGAGGTTCAGCACCGTCATTGTCAGGAGTTCCGCGAGCCCACCATTCTCGGCGTTGCGCAGGAAGCTCGCCGGCGACAGCAGGCCTAGCTGCGGATGATTCCAGCGAAGCAAAGCCTCGGCGCCTTGCAGGCTTCCGTCCGACAGGCGGATCTTGGGTTGGTAGTACAGTTCGAACTCCCCGCGCAGCAATCCGCTGCGAATGGCCATGGTGTCAAAGACCGGCGTCGGGGCGCACGATAGTCGCGGCGCTTCGATTGATCGCTTGTTCGCCGCACCAATCTCTCCGATCGCAGCCTTGAGACTGTCGGCGCAGAGCGGGCCGGCCAGGCCTGCGCAAGGTGGCAGTGCCAGGCTCGCGGCAAGGTTTTGCACTGTGTCGTTGATCCGTGCGCATTCGATCCCGTGGAATACGACGTTCGCGCTCCAAGCGCGCTGCGAAAGCGCCAGCAGGAAGTCCGTAACATCCATACCGGCCGACACGGCGTCCAGCACGATCAGGTGAGGCGCTACCGCCAGCGAATCAATCAGTTCCAGGGCCGCCTTGCCGCTGCTCTCTGCACCGGCCAAGCTCATTCCAAGCTCTTGGATCATGGAATGGACGCGGGCTTCGTCTTCCGGGCGGCCAATCGTGACGACCGTGGAGAACGCAGCTAAATCGATTCTACGATACATGTCTTTCTCCAATGGGCTGGTCCTACGCGCTGAAGGCGAGCGCCGGCCTGGCGTTCGGCTGATGTACCTGCTTTGGCCTGGCGGCTATCGCTGCCTGCTGCGCGTCGATCCGGAAGATGCTTACGGCTTGCTCAAGGCGTGCGGACTGGTCCTGCAAGGATCGGGCTGCGGCCGCAACCTGCTCCACCAGGGCAGCATTCTGCTGCGTGCCCTGGTCCATGTCGACCACGGCACGGCTGCACGAAACGATGCCTGCGTGCTGCTCGGTGCTCGAACTGCGGATCTGCGCCATGATTTCTTCAACGCGGCCGACGCTGGCAACGATATCGTCCATGGCGCCGCCGGTTTGCTGCACCATCTCCGCCCCTGCCGCAGCCTGCACAGTGGCGTCGGTGATCAAGCCGCTGATCTGCTGCGCGGCTGCGGCCGAGCGTTGGGCCAGGCTGCGCACTTCAGATGCCACGACCGCAAAGCCCCGGCCCTGGTCTCCTGCCCTTGCAGCTTCGACCGCCGCGTTGAGCGCCAGGATATTGGTCTGGAACGCAATACCGTCAATTAAGCCAATAATCTCGGCCATCTTCTTCGCCGACTCTGCGATGCCATGCATTCGCTCGATCACGGCGGCGACGGACGCACCGCCTCGCCCCGCCGCCAAAGCGGCCTGCTGCGCCAGCTTGTTTGCCATCTCGGCGTTGGCATTGTTTTGTTCGACGGTAGCGCTTAATTGTTCCATCGCGGCCGCCGTCTCTTCCAGGCTGGCGGCCTGCTGTTCAGTGCGGGCTGAGAGATCCAGGTTGCCTGCAGCGATTTCCGAAGAGGCGCTGGCAATCTGCTCGGCATCCTTGCGCACTTGCCCAACCAGTTGGCCCAGGTGCTCGCGCATATGCTCCATTTCGTACATCAGGCTGCTTTGGTCACCCTCCCTGACTGCGATTGCGCCGCTCAGGTCCCCGCCAGCAATGCGTGCCGCGTTTTGGGCTGCCGCGTCCGGTTCGCCGCCAAGCGAGTTGTTCAGGCGCCGGATGATGAGGGTGGCGACAGTCAGCGAAACGACCAGGGCGAACACGGCGATGGCGAGCATTTTGATGCGCGTACCCGCATAGGCTTCGGCCGCTTCGGCGCGCGCGGCATTCATCAGTCCCACTTCGTGTTTGACCGAATTCTCCAGCGCTTCGCGGCAGGCCTGCAACATTGGCTTCAGGCTGCCGTTCAGGTAAGCGCGGGCCTCGGCAACATGTCCGGACTTGACCATGGCGATCAACTGATCCTGGCCGTCCGCGTAGACCTTCATCGCATGCTGGATTCTTTGCAGCGCAGCCCTTCCGTTGAGCGTGACGACTTTGCGGTCAAGCTCTGCCAGGTTGGATTCGATCTCCTTGCGGAACTCCGCAATATCTTCAATCTGGCGCTCCTGAACCTTGTTGTTCTCGCTCAGTACGGCGTTGCGCAGCGCCACGGCAACGTCCGTCACGCGAAGCTGAAGATTCATCGTCAATTCGATTTTGGGCCAGCGGTCTTCTGCGATATCCGTGGTGACGTCGTTGAGTTTGGCCTGTTGATAGAGACCGAGACCAATTGCGGCGACGATAAATGCGCAAACAACGCCAAAGCCCGTGATGAGCAGCGTCGCCACTTTGAAGCGTGAAGTTTTCATGACGGATCCGATCCTGAGGAGAACACGTAGTCAGGATACGGTCGGAGGGTGTTTTGCTGCGGCTACAGTTCTGTACCCATCGGAGGGGTACAGATTACTCGAGCCATTCCGGTTTCGACAGACGATCGACGAAAAACCTTGCAAGGACGTCCACCTTGGCAGGCCTGCTTTTCAAAGACGGCGTCACGAAATACAAACCTCCGGTTTCCATCGCCCAGTCGGGAAGAATGACTTCAAGGCGTCCATCCCGCAAATATTCCGCCGCAATGAATTCCGGCAGTTCGCACACCGCCAGGCCGGCCAGGATAGTGGGAATCATCGCGTTGGAATTCGTCACACGCAAACGCCCTTGCGGCACAATGCTTTCTTCCTTTCCCTTCTTGTTGGTGAGCCTCCAGACATCGTTGCGAGCTCGATAGGCATAACCAAGGCAATCCCCGGGATTCAGGTCTTTCGGATTCTTCGGCCTGCCGTGCTTTTCAATGTAGCTGGGCGCGGCGACGATGACCCTCGCGACTGGACACAATTTTCTCGCAACCAGCGACGAATCGGGCAGTACTGCAATCCGCAAGGCGGCATCGAACCCTTCCCCCACCAAATCGACGGTCGCATCGGACAAATGCAAATCGATCGACACGTCGGGATAGGCGGATAAGAAATCCGGCAAAAGCGGAGCCACCCACTTCAGGCCGAACGACATCGGTACGGCAAGCCTGACCAGGCCGCGAGGCTGTACCGACAGCTCCCTAGCCACGCCTTCCACCTCTTCCGCATCCCGATAAATACGCGTGGCGCTTTCCGCAATGGTGCGTCCAAATTCCGTCAAGGCCAGCTGGCGCGAGGTCCGGTTGAAAAGGCGCGCCCCCAGGCGCTCCTCGAGTCGAGCTATGGCGCGGGACACGGTAGCGACGGATACGTCCATTGCCCGTGCAGCAGCGGCAAAAGAGCGCTCCTCCACCACTTTGGCGAACATGGCCAGCCCTTCAAAATCTGGAATTTTCGACATCACCAAATATGCAACGATGGTTTTCAATTGTTGCTATTTTAAAACGAACTCCAACTCGATATGCTTCTTTCCACCAACCGAGCAAAACAATTTTTTGATCAACCCAATAAGGAGCACTGCCATGTCTCAGAAACTCAGCGGAAAAATCGCACTCGTCACCGGCGGCACGTCCGGGATTGGCCTGGCTACCGCCAAGCGCTTTGCCAGTGAAGGCGCGCATGTCTTCATCACTGGACGCCGCGAGAAGGAATTGGAAGAAGCCGTCGCCGCGGTCGGCAATGCCACCGGCATCCGGATCGATTCAGCCAACCTGTCCGAACTTGATACGCTGTTCAAGCGCATCCAGGAAAGCAAAGGGCGTATCGATGTCCTGTTCGCAAATGCCGGCGGCGGCTCCATGGTGCCCCTGGGTGAAATCACTGAAGAACAGTTTGACGACACCTTCGGACGCAACGTCAAAGGCGTGCTCTTTACCGTGCAAAAAGCCTTGCCGCTTCTTTCCAACGGCGCATCGGTCATCCTGACCGGATCGTCTGCGGCACATTCCGGCACAGCGGCGTTCAGCGTCTATGCAGCATCCAAGGCCGCGGTACGCGCCTTTACCCGCAACTGGATTTTGGACGTCAAGGACCGCAATATCCGTTTCAACACGATCAGCCCGGGACCTGTCAAAACACCCGGCCTGGTGGATCTGGCTGGCCCGGACGCGGCGCAGCAACAGGGCCTGCTGGACTACCTGGCGGCCCAGGTCCCACTGGGACGCGTCGCGGATCCCGATGAAATCGCAAAAGCCGCAGTGTTCCTCGCATCCGACGATGCGAGCTTCGTCAACGGAAGCGACTTTGCGGTAGACGGCGGCATAGCCCAAGTCTGAACCAAAAAAAAAAGCACCCCGCGGGGTGCTTTTTTCATTCAGGCCTGGAATCAGCCTTCTTGCTTGGCGGCTTGCGCCACGCCGTGCATGATTTCTTTCTTGGCTTCTTCCGGACCGTACCAGCCGTCAACCTTGACCCACTTGCCTGGCTCCAGGTCTTTGTAGTGTTCGAAGAAGTGCTGGATCTGCTGCAGGCGCAGGTCTTGCAGGTCTTCCGGCTTCTGCCAGTGCTTGTAGATAGGCAGGATCTTATCGACTGGGACGGCCAGCACTTTCGCGTCTTCGCCGGATTCGTCGGTCATCTTCAGCACGCCGATAGCGCGGCAACGTACCACCACGCCTGGGATCAGCGGGAACGGGGTGATAACCAGCACGTCAACTGGATCGCCGTCGTTCGACAAGGTGTTAGGGATATAGCCGTAGTTGCATGGGTAGTGCATGGCGGTGCCCATGAAACGGTCGACGAAGATGGCGCCGGATTCTTTGTCCACTTCGTACTTGATCGGATCCGCGTTCATTGGGATCTCGATAATGACGTTGAAATCGTTCGGCAAGTCTTTGCCGGCCGGTACTTTATTCAGGCTCATGATTTTCCTCGGGTTAATGCTTTTTTGGACAGTCTAACCTTGCAATTATAGCGAAGTGTGCGCCGTTTGTGCGGCGCAGCACTCTCACAAAATAGTTGCCAAGGCGCACTGGCGATAGTGGTTCGCCGCTTCTTCGGGCTGGGTCAGCGCTTCATGCAGCTGGGCCAGCTTGAGGTGGGATTCGCGCACCATGCGCGCTTCGGAGGCATCGGACAGGGCTTGTTCCAGGTAGCGCTGGGCCTTGCCCCACAATTTCTGCTTCAGGCACAGGGAACCCAGGGTCAGCGCCAGTTCGGCGTCGTTCGGGCGCTCACGCACCCAGCCTTCGCAGTGTTCGATCTGCACAAGCAGCGCGGCCGAACCTGCCGGCGCGGCGGCGTCGCGGTAGGCGCGCAGCACGCGCTCGTCCCAGTTGTTGGCCAATGACTCTTCGCAGACCACACGGGCTTCGTCGTGCAGGCCACGTGCGTTGAGAGCAGTGGCGGCGCGGCAGGCGACGTATGGCTTCAGCCGGTCGGCGGAAGGAATGGTGGCCCAGACGCGCTGCAGCGATTCCGCATCGTGCGAATTATCGGACAGCAGATCGTCGTAAGCCAGTTCGCGCAGGCGTGCGGACAGCGCCGGATGCAGGGCCTTGTGCTTGTCCAGCAGGCGCACCAGGCGCAGCACTTCCGGCCAGTTCTTGGCCTGCTGTTCGGCCTTCAGCGACCATTGCAAGGCGTGGATGTGGCGGGTGCCGCTGGCGTTCAGTTCACGCACAGCTTCCAGCGCCGCTTCCGGCTGGTGGTCGTCGACCAGCAGTTCGGTCACGGTCATCAGGCGCGCGGTTTTCATGCTGTTGTCGCTGGCGATGCGGGCCAGCCACTGGTCGCGGCGGGCCTGCTGGCGCATGCGGTGGGCGGCGCGGGCTCCGATCAGGGCTGCCACGCCGGCGTTTTCCGGAAGTTCGGCGGCGCGCAGGGCTGCCTTTTCCGCGTGGCCGAAGCGGCCTTCGAACAGGGCTTTCAGCGCATCGCGCAGGCCCTTGTTGCCGTCGCGCTCACGCTTGTTCTGGCGGTAGGCCGCCACTTTGCGCGGCATATTCACCGTGGCGTTGAAGGCGCGCGCCAGGAAATACACCACCATGAACAGGGCTGCCAGCAGCACCAGGAAGAAGTTCAGCGACAGGTCGACCCGGTACGGTGGATAGAACAGCACCACGTTGCCAGGGTTGAAGCGAGCCGTCACGGCGATACCGATGGCCGCGGCCATCATTACAACGAGCCAGATAAAGAGACGCATTATGGCTTCGCCTTGTAGTTACGTACTGCGTTCAGGCTGTCTGCCAGCGTCGGCATTTCGATCGACAGGTTGCTGCCTTGCAGTTGGCGCAGCATCTGCTGTGCGGTCTTGGTCTGGCTGGTCTTGGCGTCGAAATACTTGGTCAGGGTTTCCTGCGCGGCCAGCAGGTCGGCACGGAAGGCGGCTTCGTTACGCGACAACAGGGCCATGCGGGCGTTCAGCAGGCGCAGTTTCAGGTTCTCGCGCACGAAGAACGATTCTTCAGGGGCCAGCATGATGGCGTCGGGCGTATCGACGCGGCGCACGCGGATCAGGGTCGAGACTTCCGACCACATATCGCTGCTCCACTCCTGCCAGACGGTTTTCAGGCGGGTGCCCCAGCCGTCCTGCTCTTCGACGACCGGCGTGGACGCGGCATCCTTGCCTGCGGCCTTGACTTTCGGCTTGGCCGCTGCGACGGCCTTGCGCTCCGGCGCGGCCGGCGGGGTTGGCTTGGCGTCGGACATCATAGGAAGGCCGTCGACCTGGGCGATCACGTTATCCAGGCGTACCGCCAGGCCGACGGAGTCGACGTTCGGCAGCGCCTTCAGCTTGTCGATGTCCTTCGCGATGGCGCGGCGGATGGTGATGAATTGCGGCTTGTCGGAACGGGACAGGCTGCGGTCAGCATTCTGCAGGGCGATCAGGGCGCCCGGCACGTTACCGGCCAGTTGCAGCTGCTGGCTCGCGGTGGACAGCACCTGCTCGATTTCGGCCAGCGCCCACTCGTCGCGGTTCTTCGACATGTCCTGGTACAGCTGTTCCAGCGCCAGTTGCTGCGCCTGCGCTTCCTGCTGGCGGTTTTCCAGTACGCCGACCTTGAGCTGGATTTCCTTGGCGGTTTCCTGCACACCCTTCGCGAGCTGGCTGGTCTGGCCATTCAGCGAATCGCCCTGCTGCAGGCGGCGCGCCATTTCTTCGCGCAGGCGGAACACCTGGTTCTTCGAATAGAAGGCTTGCGCGGCCAGCAGGATGCCGAGCACCACGACGGCGATCGTCAGCGGCTGGCGCAGGGCATCGCGCTCCGGTGCCGGCGGTGTCGCTGGCGCAGCTGGAGCGGTATTTTGGGGTTCGGCGGCCGGCGCAGCCGCCGGCGGGACGTTGTCAGTTTGGTTAGGCAAATCGTTCATGGACGTGATTGTAACGCGGCGAGCACCCGTTCGTCGCCTGATCCTGTCAGGGTCACATTCTGGAATCCCAACTCCCTCGCCGTCTCGGCGATCCGGGAATGGGGGACGATCAGGTGATGATGTTGCATGGTTGCAACGATTGTCAACTTGTTTAATTCATTTAACAGCCCGGCAAGACCGCGCAGGGCTTCGGAACTGGTGATGATCCAGTCGGCGCCGTTGTCTGCGAGAGCGGTCAAGCGGGCCGCCAGATCTGGCGTCAGTTGTGGAACGGCGCGGCGGTAGGCTGGCAGGACTGTGACTTCAGCGCCGGCGGCGCGGAAGGAGTCGGCCATCAGCTCGCGGCCGGATTCGCCGCGCACGATCAGGACTCTGGAACCGCGCAGGGCCGGCAGGTCGAGAGCTTGCAGCAGGTGTTCGGTGTCGCTGTGGGCCGGGTCGGCCGGGCTTGCAATCCGGCCGGCGGCGACGCCCTTGGCGATCAGCGCTTGCCGGCTGCCCTCGCCCACGACGGCGGCCTGCAAGTGATGCGGCCATGCGCTGATGTGGGCGAAGGCGGCGTCAATGGCGTTGGGGGAGACGAAGGCTACCAGCTGGTAGCTCGCCAAGTTGGCCAGCGCGGTTTTCAGCGGGGCCTGGTCGGGCAGCGGGGTGATTTCAAGCAGCGGCAGGACCTCCACATCGCGGCCGAGGGCGCGGATGCGGGTGGCCAGGGGCTCGGCCTGGGCGATGGGGCGGGTGAGGACGACTTTACGTGGCATCTGAAACCGGGAAAACCTGAGAAACCGGGAAACCGGGGTCAGACCCTGGGGTCTGACCCCGGTTTCCCGGTTTTCCAGGTTTTCGGTGGTTAAAGGTATTAGCCGGCATCCAGGCAAATATTAAGCCGAAGGGGCGGCGTTGGGGGTCATGCCTTCGGCCTGCTCGGCGGCGCAGACGGCGAGGATGGCTTCGGCGTCCTGGGCGCGGAGTTGCTCGGCGACCTTCGCGCCCAGCTCCTCGGCGTCGGTGGCGGCGCCGGTGACTTCGGCGCGGGCGACGCGGGTGCCGTCGGGAGTGGCGACCATGGCGCGCAGGTGCATCTGGCCGCCGTCCACGGTGGCGAAGGCTGCCAGCGGAACCTGGCAAGAGCCGCCGAATACTTTGGATACCTTTCGTTCGGCCGTCACGGCTTGCGCGGTCGGCAGGTCATTCAAGGGCGCAAGGATGGCTTTCAGGTCCAGGCCGTCGTTACGTTCGGCGATTTCGATCGCCATGGCGCCCTGCCCCGCTGCCGGCAGCGAGTCCTCCGGCGCCAGCAGGGATTTGATGCGCTGCGGCAGGCCAAGGCGTTTCAGGCCGGCGGCGGCCAGGATAATCGCCGCGTAATCGCCGCGATCGAGCTTGCCCAGACGGGTGTCCAGGTTGCCGCGCAGCGGCTTGATCACCAGGTGCGGGTAGCGCGCCGAGATCAGGGCCTGGCGACGCAGGCTGCTGGTACCGACCACCGCACCCGCCGGCAGGTCCGCCAGCGAGGCATAGTCGTTGGAAACGAAGGCGTCGCGCGGGTCTTCGCGTTCCAGCACCGCCGCCAGGGCGAAGCCTTCCGGCAGTTCCATCGGTACGTCTTTCAGCGAATGGACGGCCAAATCAGCGCGGCCTTCCTCCATCGCGACCTCCAGTTCCTTCACAAAAAGGCCCTTGCCGCCGACCTTGGACAGGGCGCGATCCAGGATCTGGTCACCCCGGGTTGTCATGCCCAGGATCTCAATGCTGCACTGCGGATATAATTGAGACAAGCGCGCGCGAACATGTTCGGCCTGCCACATGGCGAGGCGGCTTTCGCGCGATGCGATGACCAATTTGGAAGGGTGCTGTTGGGCCATTTCGGGAGTATTCAAAACCAGTATTCTTTCGCTGTTGCTAGCGCTAACCCGGCGTTCACCAGTGTATTGCGCATGATGAGGACCACAAATTCTAGCATGCGCGCCCCTATGCAGACCGTGGCCACAAGCCTTTTGCACGACCATTCTTATCTTTTGACTGATTAACTATGGCAAATCAAGTAAGTGCAACAGACGATGTAAACCAGAGCGCCGATAAAGACGCGCCGTTGAAAGAAGACATCCGCCTGCTGGGCCGCCTGCTGGGCGACGTCCTGCGGGAACAGGAAGGAGAGGAAGTATTTGCCGTTGTAGAAACCATTCGCCAGACTGCGGTGCGTTTCCGCCGTGAGGCCGATGCCGGCGCCGCCAAGGAATTGGACGGCATGCTGAAGATACTGACTCGCGAGCAGACCATTACGGTGGTGCGCGCCTTCTCCTACTTCTCCCACCTGGCCAATATTGCGGAAGACCAGCACCACATCCGCCGCCGCCGCGCCCACTTGCTGGCCGGCTCGGCTCCGCAACGTGGCAGCATCAGCTTTGCACTCGACAAGCTGAAAGAATCCGGCGTCGAACTGGACACCGTGACCAGCTTCTTCAAGGAAGCCTTGATCAGCCCCGTCCTGACCGCCCACCCGACCGAGGTGCAGCGCAAGTCCATCCTGGATGCGGAACACGATATCGCGCGCCTGCTGGCCCAGCGCGACCTGCCGCTCACGCCAAAAGAGCGCAACGCCAACCTGCACATGCTGCGCGCCCGTATCGCGACGCTGTGGCAGACCCGCATGCTGCGCTACTCCAAGCTGACCGTAGCCGACGAAATCGACAACGCCCTGTCCTACTACCGCATCACCTTCCTGCGCGAGCTGCCGGCCCTGTACGACGACATCGAGACTGAGATCGCCGAACATTACGGCCCGAAAGCGCCTGCCATCGACGCTTCTTACGTGCAGATGGGCAGCTGGATCGGCGGTGACCGCGACGGCAACCCGAACGTCAACGCCGGCACCATGCAGCACGCACTGGAGCGCCAGGCTACCACCATCCTCGACTTCTACCTCGACGAAACCCACGCCCTGGGCGCCGAGCTGTCAGTGTCGACCCTGATGATTGGCTGCTCGCCTGCGCTGCAAGCGCTGTCCGACGCATCAACCGACACCTCCGACCACCGCAGCGACGAACCATACCGCCGCGCCCTGATCGGCATGTACGCCCGCCTGGCCGCCACCGCACGCGCCCTGGGTGCGACCAACATCCTGCGCAAGGAAGTCGGCCACGCCGAGCCTTACCCATGCCCGGCCGATTTCTCGGCCGACCTGCAGGTGCTGATCGACTCGCTGGACGCCAACCACGGCTCCGTCCTGGCCCGCCCGCGCCTGACCACCCTCAAGCGCGCAGCCGACATCTTCGGCTTCCACCTGGCGTCGCTGGACATGCGCCAGTCGTCCGACATCCACGAGCGCGTGCTGGCCGAGTTGTTCGCCAAATCCGGCGTGCAGGCCGACTACTCGGCGCTGGACGAAGACGCCAAGGTCAAGCTGCTGCTGTCCGAACTGTCGCAGCCACGCCTGCTGTATTCGCCGTATATCGAGTACTCCGACGAGACCACCTCCGAGCTGACCATCCTGCGCACGGCGCGCGACATCCGCCAGCGTTACGGCAAGCGCGCTATCCGCAACTACATCATCTCGCACACCGAGACCGTGTCCGACCTGCTGGAAGTCTTCGTGCTGCAGCAGGAAACCGGCCTGCTGCGCCAGGATGCCGACGGTGAGCGCACCTCGGACCTGATGGTGATCCCGCTGTTCGAAACCATTCCCGACCTGCAGCGCGCTGCCGGCATCATGGAAACCCTGATGGCCGTGCCGATGGTGCAGAAGCTGATCGCCAAGCAGGGCCAGATCCAGGAAGTCATGCTGGGCTACTCCGACTCCAACAAGGACGGCGGCTTCATGACCTCCAACTGGGAGCTGTACAAGGCCGAACTGGCCCTGGTGGAAATCTTCGCCAAGGCCGGCGTCAAGCTGCGCCTGTTCCACGGCCGCGGCGGCACCGTCGGCCGTGGCGGCGGCCCAAGCTATGAGGCGATCCTGGCCCAGCCGAAAGGCACCGTCAACGGCCAGCTGCGCCTGACCGAACAGGGCGAAATCATCGCTTCCAAGTTCTCCAACGCCGAAATCGGCCGACGCAACCTGGAGCTGCTGGTCTGCTCCACCCTGGAAGCGAGCCTGATGCCGCAGCCGGCCGACGCCTGCCACGGCCCGCGCCTGGCCGGTTTCGAAAAAGCGATGGCCGAAATCTCGGAGCTGGCCTACAAGGCGTACCGCAACCTGGTGTACGAAACCCCGGGCTTCACCGACTACTTCTTCGCGGCCACCCCGATTGCGGAAATCGCGGAGCTGAACCTCGGTTCGCGCCCGGCTTCCCGCAAGTCGACTCGCCGCATCGAAGACTTGCGCGCCATTCCTTGGGGCTTCAGCTGGGGCCAGTGCCGCCTGCTGCTGCCGGGCTGGTACGGTTTCGGCTCCGCCATCGGCGCCTGGATCGCGGCCGGCGACAAAGAAGAACGCACGGCCCAGCTGCGCGACATGTTCCAGCACTGGCCGTTCTTCGCCACCCTGCTCTCCAATATGGACATGGTGCTGGCCAAGACCGACCTGGCGATCGCCTCGCGTTACGCCGAGCTGGTGACGGACAAGGAGCTGCGTGAGCGTATCTTCAAGCGCATCACCGAGGAATACCACCAGACCCTCGGCTGCCTGGAATCGATCACCGGCACCCACGACCGCCTCGCAGGCAACCCGCTGCTGGCGCGCTCGATCACCAACCGCTTCCCTTACCTCGATCCGCTGAACCACTTGCAGGTTGAGCTGATCAAGCGCCGCCGCGCGCTGGGTAATGAGGAAGACAGGCTCGATCCGCGCGTCAACCGCGGCATCCACCTGTCCATCAACGGTGTCGCAGCAGGCCTGCGCAACACCGGCTAAACGCCCTTGGCGAACGGGCCCGGAAGATTTCCGGGCCCGCTAGCAGCCGCTTAGCAAAAAAGCTACGAATAGGTCATAATCATGCGCTCTGATATGAGGAGATCGTATGTTCCGCCTGACGCTGTTAGCTGCACTGCTGTTGCCCTCCCTCGCCCTGGCTGAAGACCAGGTCCGCAAGTTCGATACCTTCTACGGTATCAATGTCAAAGGCCCGATGAGCGTGTATGTCGAAGTCGGCAAACCGCAATCGGTGACCATCAGCGGCGAACCTGATTTCATCCGACGCATCAGCGCCGACGTGAATGGCGGCGTGCTGCGCATCGTGTACGACGACACCAAGCGCACCTCCAATATCAAGGATTCGAACAAGATCACCGTCACAGTGCCGGCCCTAACCAGCTACCGCATCCTCGGCGCAGGCGAATCGCGCGTGACCAATATCAGCGGCGAACGCATCGACATCAGCTTTGAGGGCGCCGGCGCCATGTACGCCAGCGGCAAGGTCAAGCTGCTGCGCATGAAATCGCAGGGCGTAGGCCAGGTCACCCTGAAGGACCTGAAGGCCGAACGCGCCGACCTCGATATCAACGGCATGGGCGATTTCACCGTCTACGCCAGCGACACCCTGAACCTGGTCGCCAACGGCATGGGCAGCATCAAATACTTCGGCCACCCCAAACACTTCAACAAATCCGCCAACGGCCTGGGTAGCATCTCCGCCGGCGATTAAGCCGTCCGCACCAGCCGCGCGTGGGGCAGCTCGCGCGTGGCGGCATAGCCCATCGACCGGTACAAGCCCTGCGCCCGGGCGTTGGCCGCGCCCACATGCAGCATCGGCCGCACGCCCTGCTGCTGCATGCCGTACATGATGTATTCCACCAGCTGGCGCGCGTAGCCGCGCCCCGTGAAGTCCGGGTGCGTGCACACGGCACTCACTTCACGCAGGTGGCCCAGGTCCATGCGCTCCCCGCTCAACGCCACCAGCCTGCCACCTTCATCATGGATGCCGGCGTATTTGCCCATCTCGCCGGTGCGCGGGCGGAAGTAGCCAGGAAAGGCGATATTCGTCAGCTCCACCATCGCAGGATCATCGGCCGCCAGCACGCGGATCGCGGAAGCGTCGGGCGCAGCGACCGGCCCACCTTCGTAGACCATTTGCAGCACGCCCGATAACGGTTGCAACGTCCAGCCATCGGGCAGCGACGGCATCGCTCCCAGAAAATAATAGCCATCGCCCACATCGGCCAGGTCTTGCGCCGACAGCGGAACGCCCTGTTCCGCCACCGCGCAAAACGGCGCCACTTCGGCCGGATAGCGGCTGGCCAAACCTGTCGGAATGTTAAAATGTTGCTGTGCGCTGTTCAGCGCGGCCCAGATCGGGTTTTCCAATTCCTGCATACGAGTTCCAATGTCTAGTTTCCCAGCCTGCCCAAAATGCCAGTCCGAGTATACCTACGAGGACGGCGATAACTATGTTTGTCCTGAATGCGCCTTCGAATGGCCGAAGCAGGCCGCCGAAGCAGCCGGCGAAACCGCCCGCGTCTACAAGGACGCCGTCGGCGCCATCCTGCAAGATGGCGACACTGTCACAGTGATCAAGGACTTGAAACCAAAAGGCTCCGGCGGCGTGATCAAGCAAGGCACCAAAGTAAAGAACATCCGCCTGGTCGACAGCGACCATGATATCGACTGCAAGATCGACGGATTCGGCGCCATGAGCCTGAAATCGGAGTTCGTGCGCAAAGTTTAATCATTCCAATTTGAGAATATTTTTTACTAATTCTCAGATATAGTCTTCGGAATAATTCTTATTTACGGAGACTGCCTATGAAGCCTGCTTCGCTTGTCGTGGCCATCGCACTGGCCCTGCCCTTCGCCTCCATCCACGCCAAAGGCCCGATGGGGGAATCAAGAACAGAGTCCAGCACCATGACCGGCATTAACGCAGCAGGCGAATGGGTCGGCGAAATCAAGGATGAAGACGGCCGCCGCCGCGCCATCCTGATGTCGCAAGGCCGCCATATCGAAATCGGCACCCTGGGCGGCAGCGACAGCACGGCCAATGCCATCAACAACCAGGGCGTCGTCACCGGCGGCGCACTCACCGCCAGCAACGCCTGGCACGCATTCCGCTACGACGAAGCCCAGGGCATTCGCGACCTGGGCACGCTGGGTGGCAGCAGCAGCGTCGGCACTGCAATCAACCAATCCGGCCACATCGTCGGCTATGCCGACACCGCAAGCGGCGATTACCACGCCTTCGTGGACACCGGCATCACGATGCTGGACCTCGGCACCTTGGGCGGCAAGAACAGCTACGCCACCGCCATCAACGGCGACGGCTACGTGGTCGGCGCCGCGCAGCTGCCGAACGGCTACCGCCGCGCCTTCCTGTACAAACCGGGCAGCGGCATGCAGGAACTGCCTACGCTGGGCGGCCGCATCAGCGTAGCAACGGCCGTGAACGACCACGGTGTGGTAGTCGGCGCGTCCGAAATGCCGAACGGCGCATGGCACGCCTTCATGTACGAGAACGGCCGCATCATCGACCTGGGCGCCATGATTGCCAGGGGTTCCAGCTTCGCCAACGGCATCAATAACCATGGCGACATCGTCGGCACCGTGAAAATCAAAGACCACGACGCCCCGCATACCTTCATTTACAAGAATGGCCGGATGCAGGTGCGCTCGGCCTTCGGCGGCCTTTACGTGACTCGCGACATTACCGAAGAAGGCAAGGTCATCGGCTCCAACTTCACCGGCCACCAGCTGAAGTCCGGCACCGTCGAATCGGACGGTGTGAGAAGGGGTTTCTCGCCAGCTGACTGGCTGACCTTCGGCTTCCTCGCCATTCTCGCCGCAGCAGGCGCATACAAAATGCGCGACCGACTCCGCAAAGGTATCGACTACAGCAGCAAGATGCTGTCGCTGGCTTGATGCGCAACGCCTTCCGTGTCATCGCGCTGGCAGTAGCGCTTTCCGCCGGCGCGGCTAACGCCGGCCCGTTCGGCGGCTCGATGTCCGAATCCATAGTCGCCAAGGACATGAACCAGTCCGGCGACACTGTCCTCGAATCTATTACCGGCTATGGCGCCCGGCAGGCCTTCCTGCGCTCCGGTGGCCAGCGCTACGACATCGGCACCTTTGGCGGTGAAGAGAGCACGGCCGCCGCGATCAACGGCGCCGGCGTCGTCACCGGCTCGGCACAGGCAGCAGACTACACCTGGCACGCCTACCGCTTCGACAAGCGCAACGGCCTGCAGGAGTTGGACACGCTTGGCGGCGCCAGCAGTGCCGGCACCGCAATCAATGAGCAAGGCCACATCGTCGGCCACGCCGACACTTATGACGGCGGCTACCACGCGTTCATCGACACCGGCATCACCATGCTCGACCTGGGCACCTTCGGCGGCAAGAACAGCTACGCCCTGGGCATCAATGCCCACGACGTGGTGGTAGGCGCCGCCGACCGCGCCAACGGCTTCCGCCGCGCCTTCATGTACAAGCCAGGCATCGGCAAGATCGAGATCCCGGATGTCGGCGACCGCCACAGCGTCGCGATGGCCGTCAACGACCACGGCGTCGTGGTCGGCACCATGCAGATGGCCGACCGAAGCTGGCACGCCTTCAGCTACGACGGCGTGCGCACCGTGGACCTCGGCGTCATGATGAACCGGGGGAACAGCTTCGCCACCGCCATCAACAACAACGGCGACATCGTCGGCAACGTACGCGTATGGGGCCGCGACGCTCCCCTCGCCTTCGTCTACAGCAAAGGCCAGATGCAGGTGCGCGACAACTTCGGCCGCTTCGACCTCGCCCGCCGCATCACCGACGACGGCCAGATCATCGGCGCCGGCACCATGGCCAGGCAAATGCGCGCCGCCCGCGTTGCCCACAACAAGCTGGAATCAATCGGCTGGCCGGCACCGGTGGATATGCTGACTTACGCCCTGCTCGCAGTGCTGGCAACCTTCTTCCTCTACAAAATCCGCGAACACCTGCGCGAAGGTATCGATTTCAGCAAGCGCTTGATGCTGTCCGTCGCATAAAAAAGGGGACGTACCCCTTTTTTATTCGGGTACATCCCCTGATTCACTTCACAAAAAAGGGGTACGTCCCCTTTTTTTTACTTCTCCGTCAGGAAGGTCTTCAGCTTGTCGGAACGCGAAGGCTGGCGCAGTTTGCTCATGGCCTTGGCTTCGATCTGGCGGATACGCTCACGGGTCACGTCGAACTGCTTGCCCACTTCTTCCAAAGTGTGGTCGTTCGACATTTCCACGCCGTAACGCATGCGCAGCACCTTGGCTTCGCGTGGGGTCAGGGAGTCCAGCACTTCCTTGATCACGTTGCGCATCGAAGCGTGCAGCGCGGCGTCCAGCGGGGCCAGCGTGGTGTTGTCTTCGATGAAATCGCCCAGCTGGGAATCGCCGTCCTCGCCCATCGGGGTTTCCATGGAAATCGGCTCTTTCGCGATCTTCATGATTTCGCGGACTTTGGACTCCGGCATTTCCATCTTCTGCGCCAGGGTTGCCATATCCGGCTCGGAACCGGTTTCCTGCATGATCTGACGCGAGATGCGGTTCATCTTGTTGATGGTCTCGATCATGTGCACCGGCACGCGGATGGTACGGGCCATGTCCGCGATGGAACGGGTGATCGCCTGGCGGATCCACCAGGTCGCGTAGGTCGAGAACTTGTAGCCGCGGCGGTATTCGAACTTGTCCACCGCCTTCAGCAGGCCGATATTGCCTTCCTGGATCAGGTCCAGGAACTGCAGGCCGCGGTTGATGTACTTCTTCGCGATCGAGATCACCAGGCGCAGGTTGGCGACGGTCATTTCGCGCTTCGCGGTACGCGCACGCTTTTCACCGGCAGCCATCTGCTTGTTGATCTTGCGCAGGTCGGCCAGCGGCAGCGCGACGCGTTCCTGCAGGTCAATCATCTTGTTCTGCAGTTCCTTGATGGCAGGGACGTTACGGCCCAGCACCGCGCTGTATGGATAGCCGGCCGATACTTCGCCGTCCACCCAATCCAGGTTGGTTTCATTGCCCGGGAAGACCTTGATGAAGTGGGCGCGCGGCATGCCGCAGCGGTTCACGCACAGTTCCAGCACGGCGCGCTCGATCGAACGCACCTGCTCCATCTGGCCGCGCAGGGTGTCGCACAGCTTTTCCACCACTTTCGCGGTGAATCGGATGCCCAGCAGCTCGTTGGAGATGATGTCCTGCGCCTTCAGGTAAGCGGCATTGCCGTAGGCGGCCTTGCGCATCTTGTCGTACTGGGACGAGATCAGGGCGAACTTGGCCAGCGCATCTTCTTTCAGCTGCGCCAATTGCTCGGTCGAGTAACCGGCTGCGCCGCCATTGACGTCGCCGTCTTCTTCCTCTTCGTCCAGCTCTTCTTCTTCGTCTTCCTCATCGGCTGCGGCAACCACTTTGGCCGGAGCCGGGGCCGGTGCGTCTTCGTTCAGGTCCACGAAGCCGTCCACCACGTCATCCACCTTCATTTCGTCTTTTTCGATCTTCTCGGCCAGGGCCAGGATCTCGGAAATGGTGGTTGGGCAGGCGGAAATAGCCTGGATCATGTCGCGCAGGCCGCCTTCGATACGCTTGGCGATCTCGATCTCGCCTTCGCGGGTCAGCAGCGCCACAGCGCCCATTTCACGCATATACATGCGGACCGGGTCGGTGGTACGGCCGAAGTCGGAATCGACGGTCGACAGCGCGGTAGCGGCAGCAGCTTCAACTTCGTCGTCGCTGGCGGCGGTAGGCACGTTATCGGACAGCAGCAGCGCTTCCGCATCCGGCGCGCGCTCGTACACGGCGATGCCCATGTCATTGAAGGTCGCGATGATGCCCTCGATCGCTTCCGGATCGACGATGTTTTCCGGCAGGTGGTCGTTGATTTCGGCGTAAGTCAGGTAGCCGCGGTCCTTGCCCAGGTTAATCAGGTTCTTGAACTGGGTGCGGCGCTTTTCCAGCTCCTCCGCATTGGCGCCTTCGGCCATGCCGAAAGCATCGATGCCCTTGGCCTTGCGCTCACGCGCCTTGGACGCGGCCTTCAGTTCGGCGCGTTCCACGGCGTTCAGTGCCGCCACTTCGTCGTTTTCAGGCGTGAATTCGCTAGGCTTGCGGCCACGGCGGCCCGGCACCTTCACTTGCGGCAGCAGGTAGCCGGAAGTGTCGATCGATGCCAGCACGGCAGCGTCGCGCACTTCGGTCACGGCGGCTGGGCCGGTGGTCACGGTCACTGGCGCTGGTTCAGCGGCCTTCGGTTTGCGGCCGCGCTTCGCCGGGGCAGGAGCCGGCGCTTCTTCGGCGACAACGGCCAGCGACACAGGCTTGGCAGCGGCGGTCTTGCGGGCGCGGGTCTTCACGACCGGCTCGTCGGCAACTTCCACCGGCGCTTCGGCAGCCGGCACGGCGGCCAGGCGGCGGGATTTCTTTACTACCGTGACTTTGCCTGCTTCCTCTTGAGCGTTGTCGATCACATAGGAAAGGCTGGTTTTCGGCACAGCCAGCGGAGCGCTGGTGGTGGCAGAACCAGTGGATTTCTTGGCGGACAACGTCAGGGTCTTAGGTTTCGTCATTCAATATCTCTCTGCGCGCACCCGCAGGTGCACTTAGTGAAGGCGGTTCAGGGATAATCGGGAAAAGAAAAAGCCCGCTTGACCGGGCTCGATTCCGATGATTCAGTGATTAGAGAGGGCACATGCCCTTGAACTGGACTACACAGGGCAGCGCGGCCCCGGCCGAAAACTCTTTACCAAACTGAATTCGCACCGTCCTGCATTTGGTGCGTCTGTCATTATACAAGGATTTGTGCTGCACTGCACTCTTTAAATCGATAGCAAAACAACATCATGAGTCAAAACACAATGCTCCGACGGGTCGCCTCGTGGTATGCTGGCGGCTCTTGATTAACCTATGATGTCGATGAACACTAGTACTACCCCTCAGCCGCCGGCAGAAGACCAAGCCGCCGCACCAGCCGCACCCAATTCCGCACGCGCCCTGCTCAAGCAATTGCAGCAACAGTTTGCACCGTTCCGCGACAGCCTGCCGCTGTCGATCGGTATCGACAAACAGCTGATCGCCGTCCAGCCGGAACTTAACCGCAAGCTGATGCGCGCTGCCCTGGGCATCCACACTTCCTCCCAGCGCTATCTGCGTGCGATGGAAAAAGCGACCGTACGCTACAACCTGGATGGCAGCACCGGCGCTGAAGTCACCGACGAACACCGCAAGCACGCCAAGGAAACCCTGGCGGAGCGCCAGAAGAAAGAAATGGAACGCCGCAAGGCAGAACGCGCCGCCGAGCGCGAAGCCGCTGCCGCCGTGGAAGCCGACCGCCGCCGCGCGGAGAAGCTGCAAGCGCTGACTGCCAAGTTCTCCAAGAAGTAATGAGCGACGCGCCGGAAGCCGTCCCCGAGCTGCCGCCGTATGAAGGCATCTCGCTGGCCGACGTCAGGCTCGTAAAAACCGCCGCCGATGCGGAGGCTGCACAAGCAGCCCTGCTCGCGGCGGACGCTATCGGTTTCGACACCGAATCCAAACCCACCTTCGTCAAGGGCGAAAGCTCGGACGGTCCGCACCTGATCCAGTTTGCCGATGACCGGCAGGCATGGCTGTTCCAGGTTGGAGACAAATTCCCTCACGTGGCTGTGGTCAAGGCGATCCTTGAATCGGATATGACGCTGAAGATCGGCTTCGGCTTGTCGGATGACGTCAAGCGCGTACGGGCCAAGCTGGGGATCGAGCCGTTGAAGGTGGTTGACCTGGGCGTGGTGCTGCGTGTGCCGGGGCAGAAGAATGACCTGGGCGCGAAGAGCGCCGTTGCCAAATACTTCGGTCAAACGCTGACCAAGTCAAAGAAGATTTCAACGACCAACTGGGCCACGCCGCGGTTGAACGAGAAGCAGATTCTCTACGCTGCGGATGATGCGCAGGTCGCGCTGCGCGTGTATCGCCACTGGATCGGCATCGGCAACGTACTGCCTCCGATCAAGCCGCCCAAGCGCCCCAAAACCGCTAAACCGGCGTGAGGTGGACCCAGGGCCGGTTCACGCCGGTTTGCCGGTTTTTGCCAGCATGCCAAGAACAGCAACATCCGCATCATCCCAATCCTGCCCGTAATTCAGCCGGATGCAATTGCGGAACTCGCGCTTCGCGCTGAACATCGGCCCCGGCGCAATACTGATCCCCTGTGCCAGCGCCGCCCGATGCAACGCCAGCGCATCCACCGGCTCCGGCAACACCACCCAAAGAAAATAACCGCCCTCCGGCTGCGTCACCCGCGTCCCCTCCGGGAAATGCTGCTCAATCGCCGCCAGCATCCTTCGCTGCTGCCGCGCCAGCGCAGAGCGCAGCTGACGCAAATGCCGCTCATACCCACCCTGCCCCAGATACTCCGCCAGCGCCAGTTGTGAAGGCATCGCCGCCGCCAGCGACGTCGTCAGCTTCAACCTCTCCACCTGCCGCGAGTAACGTCCCGCCGCCGCCCAGCCCACGCGGAAGCCCGGCGCCAGGCACTTCGAAAACGAACTGCAATGCATGACCAGGCCCTTGCTGTCAAAGCGCTTTGCCAATGCCGGCCGCTGCGCCCCGAAATACAGCTCGCCATACACATCGTCCTCGATCAAAGGCACGTCATGCGACGCCAGCAGATCGACCAGCGCCTGCTTCTTCTCAGGCGGCATCAGGCTGCCCAAAGGATTCTGGAAGCTCGTCATCAGCCAGCAGGCGCTCGGCTTGTGCTGCTCCAGCGCAGCCGCCAACGCGGCAAGCTCGATCCCCTCGCGTGGATGCGTCGCCACTTCCACCGCCTTGAGGCCAATACGCTCCAGCGCCTGCAACGCCGCATAAAAGCTCGGCGACTCCACCAGCACCGTGTCGCCTGGACGCGCCACCGCTTGCAAGCAAAGGTTCAGCGCCTCCAAAGCACCGTTCGTGATGACGATATCGTCAGGCGCCACCTGCACGCCGTCCAGCTGATAGCGCAACGCAATCTGCCGCCGCAATTCCGCATTGCCCGGCGACAGGTCAGCCACCGTGCTCCATGGATCGATATGGCGCATGCTGGACGCCACCGCGCGGCCCAGCTTATCGAGCGGGAACAGCAAAGGGCTGGGAAAAGCCGAACCAAAAGGCACGACGTCAGGCGCCCGGCTAGCCTCCAGGACCTGGAAAACCAGTTCGCTGACATCGACCATGGTGGAAGCGGCATCGGGCCGCGACACCTCCGGCTCCGGCGTCGCCAAAGCGCGCCGCGACGCCACGTAATAACCCGAACGGGGACGCGACTCGATCAAGCCGCGCGCCTCCAGCTGGTAGTAGGCCTGGAATACCGTGGACGGGCTGACGCCGCGCCTCTCCTGCTGCTGCCGCACGGAGGGCAGCTTTTCGCCCGGCCGCAGCACGCCGTCCGCCATCAAGCCTGCCAGCTCGTCGGCCAGCGCTTCATACAGCTTCAAACTGATACCCTCGTTCCATGGCTATTCTGAGCCTGTTATTCTTGGCCTTGCAGGCGTATCCTTAACGCACCACAAGAAAAACGGATTCATCATGCGAATTCTCTCACGCATTTTGCCACTTGGCGCCCTGCTATTGGCCGCCCCCGTATTGGCAGCCCCAGGACAGTTGAAAGACACCATAGAGCAGCGCGTCGCCGCCTGCGTCGCCTGCCACAAAGCCAACGAACAAGGCGACGCCTTCTTCCCGCGCATCGCAGGCAAGCCGGCCGGCTACCTGTACAACCAGCTGCTGAACTTCAAGGAAGGCCGCCGCCAGTATCCAATGATGACCTATATGGTCGAACAACTGCCGGAAGCCTACCTGCGCGAAATTGCGCAATACTTCTCCGAACAGCACGCCCCCTACCCGCCGCCCGCCCCAAGCAGCGCAACGGCGCAAATGATCGAACGTGGCCGCGTGCTGGTGCACCAGGGCGACGCGTCGCGCAAGGTGCCAGCCTGCATATCCTGCCACGGCGACACGATGACCGGTGTCGACCCCGCGATCCCCGGCCTGATTGGCCTGCCTCGCGACTACATCAACGCCCAATTCGGCACCTGGCGCAACAAGAAACGCAAGGCGCACGCCCCCGACTGCATGGCCGACGTGGCAAACCGCCTGAGCGAAGCCGACGTCGCTGCGGTTTCCGGCTGGCTCGCAGCACAGCCGGCAGATGCCAACATGCGCCCGGCCGCCAGCCTGCCAAAACCACTGCCGATGGAATGCGGCGGCATCCCCAAACAGAAGAACGAACAATGAACCGCAACGCCAAAATCGCCATCGCCGTTCCGCTGCTGCTGGTCGTAGCAGCCGTCGGCCTCATCTGGCCCAAGCACGACACCGGACCCGCGCCAAGCGCCGCCTCGCAAAACATGCCGATCGCCGAAAAGGTCGCACGCGGCGCCTACCTGGCCAAGGCAGCGGACTGCATGGCCTGCCACACCACGCGCGACGGCGCAGCCTTCGCCGGCGGCCGCGCGCTGCAAACCCCGTTCGGCAATGTGATCTCGCCCAACATCACCTCCGACAAGGAAACAGGCATCGGCAACTGGAGCGCCGACGACTTCTGGAATGCCCTGCACAACGGCAAAGCCAAGGATGGCCGCCTGCTCTATCCCGCCTTCCCCTACACGAACTACACAGCGATGACGCGCGACGACTCGGACGCGATGTACGCCTACTTCCAGACCATCACGCCGGTGAAGCAGGCCAGCCAGCCGCACACCCTGCGCTTCCCATACAACCAGCAAGCCATGCTGGCAGTGTGGCGCGCACTCTACTTCAAGCCCGCCGTATATGCGCCGGACACCAGCAAATCGGCCGAATGGAACCGAGGCGCCTACCTGGTGCAAGGCCCCGGCCACTGCATCGCCTGCCACAGCGAACGCAATGCACTCGGCGCCAGCGACAATAGCCTGTCCGGCGGCCTGATTCCCGTGCTGGGCTGGTACGCACCATCGCTGACCTCCGACCGCGAAGCAGGCCTCGGAGGATGGGACGTCAAAGACATTACCGACCTGCTCAAAACCGGCGTTTCACAACGCGCCACCGTCTTCGGCCCAATGGCGGAAGTGGTACGCGAAAGCCTGCAGCACCTGAGCGACGAAGACGCCCGCGCTATGGCCGTGTATCTGAAATCGCTGCCGAACGACAGCGGCAAGCGCGACCCATACAAACGCTCAGAAGAACCGGAAGCCGCCGCCTGGCTGGCCGCCGGCGAAAAGATCTATCGCAGCCAATGCATGGACTGCCACGGCGAAAAAGGCGAAGGCATCGCCCCGCACTACCCACCGCTGAACGGCAACCGCGCCCTGACGATGGACGAAGCAGTCAACCCGATCCGCATCGTCTTGAATGGCGGCTTCGCGCCCGGCACGGCAGGCAACCCGCGACCCTATGGCATGCCCCCATTCAGCCACTCGTTGAATGATGTGGAGGTAGCGCAAGTAGTGTCCTACCTGCGCGGAGCGTGGGACAACAACGCCCCACCGGTGGAAAGCCAGACGGTCAACCGCCTCCGCAACGTCCCACTGGAATAACTACGGCTCAGCCCGTGTCCCACCATGGGGTCACGGGCTCGGCTGTGCGATTACAGCATGTCGGCGAAGCCGAGGCGGTCGGTGGTGGCGTGGCGGGCGTCTTCGATGCTGACTTTTTTCTCGGCCAGCAGCTTGCGCAGGCATTCGTTCATCGTGTAGCAGCCGGGGGCGGCTTTGCGTTCCATGACGTTGCGCAACTCGGCGACGCTGCCGCTTTCGATGACGGCGGCCACTTCTGGATTGACGGTCAGGCTTTCGGTGGCGAGGTAGTAGCGGTCGCCGTCCAGTGCTGGCATCAGGGCCTGGCACAACACGCCGCGCAGGGCGTGCGCCAGCGCCTGGCGTTGCGGTTCAGTATTGCCCAGCAGGCGGATCATCTTTTGCAGGCCCAGCTCGGTCGAGCGGGCGTGCAGCGAGGCCAGCACCAGCGGGCCGGATTCGGCCAGCGCCAGCGCTTCGTGCGCTGTTTCGGCATCGCGGATCTCGCCGATCACGATCACGTCCGGACGTTCGCGCAGCGCATCCTTGGCGCCCAGGTCGAAGGTTTCCACGTCGCCGTCGAAGCCTACTTCACGCTGGGTAATCACGCATTTGCGCTGCGGGATCAGGGTCTCCACCGGGTCTTCAATGGTGATGATGTGGCCGGAACGGTTCTTGTTGATCTCGTCCAGCATGGAGGCGATGGTGGTCGACTTGCCTTGGCAGGTGTCGCCAATGATCAGCACCAGGCCGCTGGACAGTTGTGCAAATTTCTCTTCCGCCGGGCGCAGGCCAAGCGAAGACAGCACCAACGGTTCTTTCGGGAAGCGGCGGATCACGCAACCAAGGCGTTTCTTGCCCTGGAAGCTGAAGCAGTTGGCGCGGATGCGGGCTGTGTGCAGGTCGATCGCGCGGTCGAATGCGCGGTCCTGGATGCGTTCGCGCCAATTCGGCTCGACCACTTCAAAGAATTCTTCCAGTTCTTCGCGCGTGATCGGCGAATCGGTTACGGCCACCAGGCCCTTTGGCTGGCGCAGCAGCAAAGGGCTGTTCTGGTGGATCAGGATATCGGAAAAGACCAGTTTGGAGTTCAGCAGGTGCAGGATTTGCTCGACGAGGGTGCCAAAGACCGGGTGGTCTTCGTTCTCGATATACGTCAGGGTGCGAATTTGCGAGGTTTCCATATTGCCTGTGCTCTCCATTGGGATCGCATGATTCTATTTCATTGCCATATGGAAGGTAAGTGGCTGGTGAACAACATTTATTTCGGATACTCAAATCCAGTGCGGATGTCGTAGGGGAAACTGCGGCCGCGCTCGCTCACCGTCAGGCGTTGCGGTGGCTCTTCGCCCGCCAGCGCACGGGATTTCACGTGCAGGCCCTCGCCTTCGCGGATCAGCTTGTCGGCCCGTTCATAAACATTCTGGCAACCAGTTTCGGCGATCAGCGCCTGCACGATGCCGATTTTCCACGCCTCCACTGCGGCGGACTGGAACTGGCACACCAGGTAGCCGTCCTTGCCGCCGTAGCTTTGCACCAGCAGGCCGGACAGGCCATCCTCGTCGCCGGTGACGATGGTCACCAGTTCATCCGGTCGTGCCGATTGCAGGGAATGCATGCGGCGGGAAATGGCGGCGCGCACGCGGCGCTTCACCATTGCGTGGTCGACGGGTTCGTCTTCGCGCAGGGTCCAGACGCGGGCGGCAATCTGCGATTTGGCGTTATAGGCGGCGCGGGCCAGGAATTTGCGGGAGGAAGAGACGACCGTGGCGGTGGCGCCAGGCTTGTTTTTCTCTGCGGGACGCCCGTCCACGCGCTCGATGGCGGACAGGTAAATATACGGGTCGCCGGCAAGGATGGAACTCTCCTTGCCCTGTTTGATGATGATTGTAAGCATAGGCGAGATGATACAGGACCAGCGTCCAGCCCCCGGGATTTGCATTCTATTCCTCCTTGGGCGCGTCCTGTCGCTTAGCCAGGGCGTCTGGACGGCGGGGCGGATACGATTCAACCATCGAAAAATGATTCACATAGGAGAACACGATGAAAATGTCTGCTGCAGTGCGCAACGCCCTGATCGCTGCTTCCGTATTTGCTGCCGCCGCCCCCGTTGCGATGGTTTCCGCCTCGCCGCTGGGATGGTTCGCCGGCGAGCGGGTACAGGGCAGTGGCAATATCACCAAGCAGGCACGCGAGGTTTCCAACTTCAACGCCCTTGGCCTGGGCTTGCCGGGCGCGGTGGAAGTCCGCATCGGCAGTACCGAAAGCGTTTCGATCGAGTCGGATGACAATATCCTGCCCCTGATCGAAACCGTGGTGGAAGAAGGCACCCTGAAAATCCGCCCTGCCCGCCGCAACCTGCAACTGGATACCAAGCACCTGAAAGTCGTCATCACCGCCAAGAAACTCGAACGCATCGCCGTTGGCGGATCCGGCTCGGTTGATGCGGAAGGCCTGCGCGGCAGCCAGCTGTCCTTCGACGTCGGCGGCTCCGGCTCCATCAACCTGCGCGATATCGCGGGCGACTCCGTGTCGGTCTCGCTGGGCGGCAGCGGCAACCTGAAGGCGACCGGTTCGACCGACAAGCTGAAGGTGTCGATCGGCGGCTCGGGCAAAGTCAGCACCGGTCAACTGGCAACCCGCGAGGTCGCGGTCAGCATTGGCGGTTCGGGCCAGGCGACTGTATGGGCCAAGCAATCGCTGACAGTCAGCGTGGCCGGCTCGGGTGATGTGAGCTATTACGGTGACCCGCAAGTGACCAAGAACGTTATGGGTTCCGGCAACGTGAAACGCCTGGCAGGCGCCCCTAACTAATCACTAATAATTCACCAGAGTTCTAGTTCGCGGGCAAAGCCGGCCTCAAGGCCATGCTTGATCTGCTCGCGAAATTTGCGTTCCGGATGAAAACCCCTCGATCACATATACGCCAGATATGCTTCCGGCGATGCGATCGAGGCAAACCGACTCATTTCCGACCAAATCACGTCGAAAAGCGGTCCGCGCTTGCGCCAAAAGTAGAGCTTTTTTCGACCGCAAATCGCGTCGCCGCATTGCGGAAAACAGCCGGCGCCCAGCCACTTTTCCAAGCTGGGAAAATGTCGTCATCTGTCAATCGTGATTGAACAACGCGCCCATCCAAAGCAAGAGAGTTTCGGGGTCTGGCGAATCCAGCATTTTCCGCACATCTTCGGCCCACAACTCCAATCCAGCGTCATTCCGACTCTTTGCCGCTGAAATGGCGTCCGTCTATTCCTTCAGTGACGCCGGCTTTTTGGCCAGGACGTCTGTCCCGATACTGCCGGCTGTGGCATACAGCGCAGTCAACGCCTTTGTTCGGGACGGGCAATGTGCGTCGGCTGCCAGGCGAAGCAGCAGCGCCAGGCGGGCGGGCTCCAGCAAGAACTGCTCGTAGCCATTGAGTGCCGCCGGCCCGCCCGAATAGGCCTGACTCAAAAGCGCGTCGTCGCTGGGCCGACCGATGCTTGTCGTGGCGCGTAAGGCGGCCCTGTTCCGCAGCATCGCATCGAACTCCGGACGATGGGAGCGGCAATATTCTTGCAGGAGTGCCGCGCTATCTTCCCCGCAGCTTTGCCATTGGGACGCCACGGCATCAAACTCGTCTTCCAGATCAACATCGAGCACCGCCAACTGCTTCAAAATCTCCGATTTATCCTTCGCACCTATCTCAAACAGGTATTCAACCGCCTCTCCCAGGAGATCGCGGTCATATTCCAGAAACTGGTACAACCCTTCCACTTCGACTTTCAGCTCCAGGCGATACAAGGCCACCAGCATCCGGCCGATACGTGGCAAAGAATCAAAATCGCGTTGATCCCGGCATCCGATGATCCGCTCTGCGGCTTTCAGGAATGCATCAGGGTCGGCAACGGACCAGACACTGTCCGGCGTAGACATTTGCTTTATGCCTGCTTCGATTTTCGCGCCATCTTCAGAAAATTTCTCTGCAGCAAAAAATAGGCAAAATAATACCGAATATGACCGTCATGCGGAAAATAAAAACGCCCCGGCTGGCGGGGCGTCTGGGGGAGTTGCGTTAGAGGTCGAACTTGAGATCGGCGCTGACGGCGCGCTGGGCGTAGGGGTGGAAGGCCCAGTATTTTTCGCCATTCAGGTTGTCGATGCCGACCGATGCGGTCCAATGGCGGTTGAAGCGGTAACGCAGGCGGAGGTCGGCGACCAGGTAGTCGGAGACGCCCGTATACGTCGAGCCATTCGGGTCGCTGTTATCCAACGTGCCGTATTGCTTGCCGCTGTAGCGCACACCGAACGTGCCCGTCCAGTGCTCGCCAACGTGGTAAGACGCCAGTGCGTTCGCGCGCCATTTCGGCACGCGCGGCTGACGCTTGCCGACACTGGAAGGCATGGCGTCGTTCGACACGATCTTCGAGTCCGCGTACGTCAGGCTGCTTTGCAGGGACAGCCCGTGCGTCAGCACATCATCCGCCTGCTGCGACAATTCCACCCCGCGCGTGCGGATCTTGCCAACGTTCTGCACGGTGTTCACGGTCGCAGTCAGCGGCTGCGAATACAGCGCATCGCGGGTACGTTCGCCAAACAAGGTGGCGCGCACGCTGCCTTTAGCGCTCATGTGCTCCGCCGTCAGCTCGCTGGTCCACGATTTCTCCGCGCGCAGGTTCGGGTCGGTGTTGACGATTTTGTCGTCGACAATCGAGCCCTGGAACAGTTCCGCCGCCGTTGGATTACGCACTGCACGGCCAGCGGAAGCTTTCAGCATCCAGGCATCGTCGGCACGCCACGCCAAGGCGGCTTTCGGCGACCACGCCTGCTCGCGGCGGTCGTTGAAAGGCAGCAGCTTGTTCGCAGCGGAAGAAATCTCGCCGCCATAAGCACGCCAGGTCTCATGGCGCAGTCCCAGCGTTGCCTTCCACTCCGAAGACAGGCGCCAAGTGTCCTGCGCATACAGGCTCTCGAGGCGGGTATTGCCACTGAAGGTCGACACATGCTTGCCGCCTTCGCCCGCAATCCAGTCCGCCACGCTGGTGATGTGGGTACGCAGCATGGCGCTCTCGCGCTGCACGCCGAATTCCACCTGATGCGCCGTACCGGCACGCCAGTTGCCGCGTAGCGCCAGCGTATTCCAGCCGCTGCCGCCCATATCGGTCAGGTTGCCCTGCCCGTTTCCGGTCGGCACGCGCGCTAGGTCACGCGAATAGTCATAGACGCTGCCCGCAATCTCCCAATTAAAGCTTTCACGCCCATGCGTCTTCAGCGACAGCCCATGCATCACGTGCTCAAGGTCCGAGTGCGCGCCGGCGAAGTCCGAAGGCAGCAAGGTAAAGCGCTTGCCGCCGATATTGATCGCGCCGCTGGTCACCGCATTGCCTGATGCATCGCGCAGGTAGGAGTCGACATTGCGCACCGCATCGTTCTGCCACCACCCAAGCGTGTAGCTGGCGCGCAGCGTCGGCGAAAAGTCGTAAGCCAGCTTCGCCTTGGCGTGGTCCTGTACGGTGTTCACCTGGTTCGTGCTGCCCAGGATGTACCAATCCTTTCCCGCAGGATTATGGTCGGCGACAGCTCCGGTGACCGGTACGCCGGTCGCCTCGCCCGGCTTCGGCGTCACGCCAGCGGACAGCAGCTTGTTGGCGAAGGCAATCGGCTGCCCGCTGCTGTTAAGGCGTGACAGGTCGACCCACCATGACAGCGCGCCGGCACGGTCGCCCAGCGAGGCGCTGAACTGGCGGCCGGTATGGCGCGAGTGGCTCGCATACTGGTCGAATCCCTGCCCCACCCACGACAGCTTGGCGTGCGCCTCCAGCTTGCTCGGCATGCGGGTCTGGTAGTCCACCACCGCACCGACCGAATTGCCGGCGTATGCCGCCGAGAATGGGCCATACAGCACATCAACACGTTCGATTTCCTCCGGCGTCACCATGCCCCAGCGCGGCGTATAAGTCGCGCCATTGCCCAGCAGGTTGGACAGCAGGATGCCGTCCGCATACACCAGTGAACGCGCGCTATTGCCTGTGCCGGAAGCGCGGCTGGCCAGCACTGCATGGTCGTAGTCGCCGATGAAGCGCTTGCGCACGTTCAGGCTTGGCAGGTACTTGAGTGCATCTTCGCTGTCGAAGGCGTTGATACGGTCTTCCACCTGCGCGCCGGTAATTCCTTCGATCGTGGTCGGGATCTGCGTCGGCAAGGAAGTCGGGCGACCACCCTTGATCGTTACCACATGGTCCGCATGCGCCGGGCAGGCGAAGCCGATCGCCGCCAGCATTGCAGCCAGCGGTTTGAATGTCGTATTCATCCTGTGCCCTTAACGTGTTTCGAGGGTCGCTTCCCAGTTCGCGCTGCCGGCCTGGCAGGACTGGACGATCTTCAGGACATGGCTGCCTGCCGCCGGCAGTTTGCCGAACATGACGAATTCCTCGTAGAAGTCATCCGGCAGCGGGCCGCCGCGCCAGGTCAGGCCGTCGGGCGAGCGCTCGATATTCCAGCCGGTCTTTGGCATCGGGCGCATCGCTGCAAAGCCTTCCGGCAGGCGGACGCTGACTGCCGTGGTGGCACTGCCGCTGCAGCCGTGACCGACGCGGAACACCAGCTTCTGGTAACTGCCCGCGGCAAAGGAGTTTTGCTCAAGCGAGACGTGGGCGTGCGCCGACGCAGCCGCCAGCAATGCTGCGGCCATCAGGTATTTTTTCATGGTATCGGCTCCTTAGCGGTGTTTCGGAGGCGAGTAGGTCAAAGGCTTGACCGGCACTTGAACTTCCACCGTTTCGCGAAGCTTGTTCTTTTTCTCGAACACCAGCGTCATAGGCACGGTTTCGCCGGCCTTCATCTGGCGCTTCAAGTCCATCATCATGATGTGGTAGCCGCCGGAGGCCAGCGCCACCGGCTTGCCCGCCTGGAGGTCGATATAGTCGACGGCCGACATCATCATGCGGTCGCCCTTCATCGACATCTGGTGGATTTCAACGATGCCTGCGGCCGGGGTGCTGACGTCGACCAGGCGCACGTCCTGGGTGGAAACCAGCTCCATGAAAGCGCCGGTAGCCTGTGCGGCTGGGACCGTGGCGCGAATCCACGGCTCACGAACGGTAACTTGTGCCGCTGCGGAGGCGGCCATAGCGATCGACACTGCGAACGCGAAGAACTGCTTTTTCATTATTCACTCCTTGATTCGTTAAATGGGGACGAGATCAGGCGAATGCAGGCGGTCCTCGCGGATTGGACGCCGACCACACGGGCAGCGGTTGTGGCGACTGGTAGAACAGGGTTGGGCGCAGCGTGACGCCATCGAGCGGTAAAGGCAGCACCACATCGGACGGCGGCAGGCCAAACGAACCGGCGTGCGGCAGGCAATAGGAGCAGTCTTCCATGTCCATATTGGCCATGGGTTGCGCCTTGCTGCTGCGATCCGTCACAGCGGCAAAGGTTGCCGCATCGAGTTCACCAACGCCAGTGACGCGGGTGCCGTCGTTCAGGCAAATCTCCCAGCTGCGGGGCTTGCCGTTCACTGCGTGCGAAATCGCCGGCGCGAGCGCGTTCATCAGGATGGCGAAGCACGCGATCCAAATCCAGCGCAGCCGGGTTGACGATTTCATATACATGGCGGGCATTATAGCCTAGTGGCCCGCTTCCAGTTTGGCAGCCAGCTCTCGCGCGGCCCGCGCCCGCAGCGAGGGCGCGGGATGGATGATCGAGCCGAAATTGGGTGAATTGCTATGCTTCTCCAGCTTGCGGAAGAAGCGCGCCAGGTCGGACGGCTTCCAGCCGGCGCGGGCCGCGAGGCGCATGCCTTCGCGGTCGGCCTCCTCCTCCTGGAGCGCGTCGAAAGCTGCCAGCTTGCGCATCAGGCCGGAGTCGTTGTCTGTAGCGTCTTCCAGTTCCTGGTAAGGCCGGGTAGCCCATTTTGGCTCCAGCCGTATCGCTTCCTCATGCTCGCGCAGGTTATGCAGCAGGACCGCATGGCAGATCTCGTGCGACACAAGCATCGCGATTTCCGCATCGTTCAGTTCCAGCCGGTCCACGTAGGGAGCAGCAATCAGCAGCTTGCCGCCCGCCAGTGCAAAAGCATTTTCTTCCGCGTCCGATGTCGTGTGCACTTCCCACGCCCAACTGCTGGAATCAGGATAATCGAGCTTGGCCTGCTCGATCAGCGGCCACGCAATGGCAGCAACCCGCTTCGCGAAGCGCTCATTGTCATCCAGCCGGAACGAAGCGCGCAGGCCAGACAGGTGCTTGTCGTAGATTTTGGCGGCGCCCGCCATGACCTGCTCCTGCGTGACCGCCTGCGCCATGCCGGAAAGCAGAAGCAGCAAGGCGGCCAGTGCACGCATGATCAGGCTTTCCAGACCTCGCGTGGAATTTCCACGGTGGTGGTGCCGTCGGTCAGCCAGATCTGGCCGTCCTGGATCGTGCATTGCAGCTGCATGGAACGCTGCGCCATTTTCTCCAGCTGGGCGCTGGCTTCGGCGTCGATATTCACCACGCTGACGTTCTTGGCGCGGTCGATCTTGTTGGCCAGCTGCTTCCACCACACGTGCGAGGCGGAGCTGTAGGAGTACACCATCACCTTGTCGGAACGGCCGGCGGCCTTCAGGATGCGGCGTTCGTCCGGCTGGCCGACTTCGATCCAAAGCTGGATCGCGCCGGTCAGGTCCATCTGCCACAGGTCCGGTTCCTCGGTATCGGAAATGCCTTTGGCGTTCACCAGCGCCTCGTCGGCGTGGATGGCGAAGGCCACGATGCGCACCATCAGGCGTTCATCCGTTTCGGACGGATGGCGCGCCAGGGTCAGCATATGCGTTGCGTAGTAGTTGCGGTCCATGTCCGCGATGGACAGTTCCGCCTTGTAGATCGTAGATTTCAGTGCCATTACTTGTTATTTGAAGATTACAGTCCGGTGGCCGTTCAGCAGGATGCGGTGCTCAACGAACCATTTCACAGCGCGCGCCAGCACCACGCATTCCACGTCGCGGCCAATCGCGGTCAGCGCATCGGAGCCCATCGAATGATCGACGCGCTCGACATCCTGCTCAATGATCGGGCCTTCATCCAGGTCGCCGGTCACAAAGTGGGCGGTGGCGCCGATCAGTTTCACGCCGCGCTTGTGCGCCTGCGCGTAGGGCTTGGCGCCCTTGAAGCTGGGCAGGAAGGAGTGGTGGATATTGATCGCCTTCCCTTTCAGGCGGTCGCACATCGACGGCGACAGGATTTGCATGTAGCGCGCCAGCACCACCAGGTCCACCTGGTGCATTTCCATCAGCTCCGCAACGCGTGCTTCCTGCGCCAGCTTGGCCGATTCCGGAGCGCCGGTCGCCAGCGGCAGGTGGTGGAAAGGAATATTGTAGCTGGCCGCCAGCTGGTAGAAGTCCATGTGGTTGGACACGATGGCCGGAATCTCGACCGGCAGCAGGCCGCTCTTGTAGCGGAACAGCAGGTCGTTCAGGCAGTGGCCGATCTTGGACACCATCAGCATCACGCGCGGCTTGGCGTGCGCATCGTGCAGCGCCCATTCCATGCCCATGCTCGCCCCCACCTTGGCAAAATCCTCGCGCAGCACGGCATCGCTGACCGCCGCATCCTCGCGCGCAAAGTGCACGCGCATGAAGAAGCGTTGCGTTTCCGCGTCACCAAACTGGGCGGAATCGATGATGTTGCAGCCATGTTCAGCCAGGAATCCGGATACACGATGGACGATGCCGCGCTGATCGTGGCAGGAGAGCGTGAGGATGTATTCTGGGTGAGTCATGGCACTTTCAGGTCATGGGCGGGACGGTATTGTCGCATGAACATTGCCACGGCTGCCAAAATACGGAATAGAATGACCGTACTATTTCTAAAAAGGAGTGAAAATGGAGAACACCCAGTTCCGCCTCGCCGCCCGTCCGGTCGGCCTGCCTAAGGATAGCGACTGGCAAATCACCAGGGAGCCGGTGCGCGAGCTGGCCGATGGCGAAGTGCTGGTCAAGACGCACTACCTCTCGCTCGACCCGGCCATGCGCGGCTGGATGAACGACGCCAAATCCTATATCCGCCCGGTCGGCATTGGGGAAGTGATGCGCGCCGGCGGCCTGGGTGAAGTCATCGCCTCCAAATCGCCGCGCTTCGCTGTCGGCGACCAGGTAGGTGGCGGCTTCGGCGTGCAGCAGTACTGGATCGGCGCCGCCGACGACCGCCATGCCGGCCTGCACAAGATCGACACCCGCCTGGCCCCGGCGACAACCTGGCTCAACACCCTCGGCATGCCGGGCATGACCGCCTATTTCGGCTTGCTCGAAGTGGGCCAGCCCAAAGCCGGTGACACGGTGGTCGTATCCGGCGCGGCCGGCGCCGTCGGCCAGACCGTCGGCCAGGTGGCCAAACAGCTGGGCTGCCGGGTGGTTGGCATTGCCGGCGGCCAAGCCAAATGCGACTGGGTCGTCAATGAGCTCGGCTTCGACGCCTGCATCGACTACAAGGGCGGCGACGTACGGGCCGGCCTGAAGGAACACTGTCCAAATGGCGTTGACGTATACTTTGACAACGTTGGTGGCGACATCCTCGACATCGTTCTCACGCGCATCAACATGAAGGCCCGCATCGTGATCTGCGGCGCGATTTCGCAGTACAACAACACGACGCCGGTCAAAGGACCAGCCAACTACCTGTCCTTGCTGGTCAACCGCGCGCGCATGGAAGGCATGGTTGTATTCGACTACGCCGACCGCTACCACGTGGCCGTTGCCGCGCTCGGCAAATGGCTGCAGGAAGGCAAGATCAAGAGCCGGGAAGACGTGGTGCAAGGCATCGAGAAATTCCCGCAGGCGTTGGCCATGCTGTTCGAAGGCAAGAACTTCGGCAAGCTGGTGCTGCAAGTCGCCTGAGCGCCCTTCCCTGTGGCTTCTTCTGCGCGGCCCAACCGACGCAGCGAAGGAGCCAGCATGAGCCCGCAAAACCAGAACGCCACGGCAAAGGATGCCGTGGCACTTCTCACCGCCGACCACGACAAGGTCAAAAAACTCTTCCAGGAATTCGACAAATGCGATGCCTCGCACCAGGGCCTGAAACACGACCTGGCGCAGCAGATATGCATGGACCTGACCATTCACGCCACCATCGAGGAAGAAATCTTCTATCCTGCCGTGCGCGCCGAGCTCGGCGACCAGCAGCAGGTTGACGAAGCGCTGGAAGAGCACGGCTCCATCAAGGAAATGGTCGAGCATATCCGGGGCATGGCCTCTGGCGACAGCGAGCTCGATAGCACCGTGCAGAAACTGCGCGACTGTGTCGACCACCATGTGCGGGAGGAAGAGCAGGAAATGTTCCCGCAAATGCGGCAAAGCGATGCCGATCTCACCCAATTGCGCGAACAGCTGCAGGACCGCAAGGAAGAACTGGAACACGATTTCGGCGCCCAACCCGTTCGAGGCAATAATACCGCCGAAGCGGAAGGCGAACGTTCGGCCACCGGCCAGGCCGGCTCCTGACGCAAAAAAAAGTTTGAACTTTATTGAAGACCTTCCCTCAAAGCCCAGGTAGCAGCCACGAGGCTGCTTCCGGCCCGGGCCCGCGCCCGGTTAATTGGGCACATTGAGGGAGGTGGATCATGGCGACACAGGACGAGCAGGTCAGGGTCGGCAACGGCAAGCGCGGCTTTGCGGCGATGGACAAGGAAACCCAGCGCTTGATTGCCAGCAAGGGCGGCCAGGCCGCGCACCAGAAAGGCACGGCGCATGAATTCACTTCGGAAGAGGCGCGCCGGGCCGGGCAAAAAGGCGGCGAGGTGGTGAGCCGCAATCGCGAACACATGGCCGAAATCGGCCGCAAAGGCGGCGAAAGCCGTCAAACCGCCCGCCAGGGCAATCGCCAGGGGGGCAAGCCTGAAGCAAATGATGGAGGCGAAGCGGACGAGGCGGGCTAACCCGCTGCTCAAACCGGGTCAGCGCCGCGCGTCCTGCAGGATGCCCGCAAGGGCTTCCTGGAACAGCTCCGGTTCCTCGATCTGCGGGATATGTCCCGCACGCGGGATGCGCACCAGCTTGGCGCCTGGGACCAGGCGCTGAAGGTGTTCAGCCTGCGACAGGGGCGTGATCGTATCGGTCTCGCCCCACAGCAAGGTCACCGGCCAGTTGATGCGGCCGTAGGCGTCCGCGAAGTCGCTTGCGGCATGGCCCCGGCGCGCCAGCAATTCCGGCAGCCAGGCGGCAACGTGCTTGTAGCTGTCTTCCAGCACCAGGGGCTGGCGGTAGATTTGCTGCCAGGCTGGCGTAGCTTTATCTTTTTCGCTCACAAAGCTTTTGAGCAAAGTTTCCGTGTACTCCGGCTTGGTCAGGAAGCCGGCGGCCAGCGGCTGGCCTACCCAACGCCAGCGCAACACGGACTGGACCATGCTGTCGCTGCCATCTGCTTGCGAACTGTCCAAGCCCAGCGCCGCGTCGACCAGCACCAGGCCCAGCACCCTGCCCTCGTCCGGATTCGACAGCAAGGCTTCCATCAGCGGCGCGGCGCCGAAGGAATGCGCGACGAACACGGCGCGGCGGATGCCGGCGTTGTCCAAAGCCGTACGCAGGCGCGCAGCCTGCTTCTGCTTATCGTACTCGCCGTTGGCCGGCGGGATCGAGTAGCCGAAAGGCGGCATATCAAGCGCAATGGCCTGGTAGCCAGCCTTGTTGGCCGTTTCCATCGAGGCGCGCCAGGTCTCGCTCCACGAGCCCGTGCCGTGCAGGAAGACCACGGCCGGCGCATCGCGGTTGCCGGAGCGCTGCATGAAAATGCGCGCGTCGCCGGCGTCGACATAGTCCCCACCCTGCGGCGCAAGTGCCTCACGCTTGCCGGTCTGTTGCGCAGCAGCCTGCCGGACGACGGAAATACCCCACGCGGCCACGCTGCCGGCCAGGACCAGCAGTGCGAAGGCCAGCAGGCGCTTAATAGTCATACACGTGTTCCACCTCTACGCCCTGGCGCGGCGCATCAACCAGGTAGCGTGACAGCGCGGCCACCGGCAGCACCAGTGCGACCCGCCTTCGCCCAGGCTCGGTCAGGATAGGCTGGTCGAACAGCACCCGGCTGTCCGGCGGCGCCGCCGTGCCATGGCCGCGCGTCAGCACCGTCACCAGGATCACATCACTGTTGCCGGCAATGTCACGCAACTGCACGTCCTGCAGGCCGAGCTTGGTTGCGGCCAGGCGGAAGTCGTAATAACGCGGCAGTTCCAGCACGGCGCGGCCGTCGTCCAGCATGCGCAGCAGCTTGACGTTAGGCAGGTCGGCCAGGTCGTAAGGCTCATGGTCAGCCACGACCTGTGTCGTCATCAGTGCCGGCTCGTAGGCCACACCGGTGGCGAGTTTGATCAACTTGCCGTAAGCAGCCTTGATCAGGTACTCGGTGGTCAGCGCATAGCGGCGCTCCAGCTTGCGCAGCATATTCTCGCCGAACAGCGGCGTGTCCGCCCACAGCCCTTTCAGCTTGGCGCTGAAGTCGTACAGGTACCACGGCTCCTTGCGGATGAAGTCGACATAGTCCTGCGCCACGCGGGCGCCGTATTCGTCTTCCGGCGTCAGGCCGGAGGCGGTCGCCCAGCTGATGCGGCCCAGCGTGTTCTCGTACATCGAGCGCAGGCCATATTCCACCGTGGTGCTGCTGCCGATCACGCCGATCATCACATGGTAGCCAGCGTTGCTCGGGTACTTGGCGCGCACCTGTTCCTCGGTCACGGCGGCATAGCTGGTCCAGATCTGGCCCACATGCCCCAGGAACGGGAAGCCGTGCGCCGGATGCTGTTTCACATAGCGCGCATATTCGGCCGGGCTATGAACCAGGAACCATTCCGGGTACGTGAGGAAGGTCTGCTCCACGCTGCGCCGCTGTTCCGGCGCGATCGGACTCTCCGCCGCGCTGGTCAGGCAGGCAAGCAGCAGGCTTAAAGCCAGCAAGAGTTTGCGCATATCACACCCGTTTGAAGGCCATCAGGACATTTGCAGACGGATCGCCATCCTGCACGATGCGTTCGCCCGTATGTTCAAAGCCCGCTGCCTCAACGCGCTTGATCCAGTCATCCACCGAAGCGAAGAAGCGCAGCTCGGACGCATTGTTGGCCCAAGGCTCGCCCAGGCCAGCATTGAACACGCAATGCGCCAGGCTGACGAAATCGTCCATGGTGCGGTCTTTCACATCGTGGTCGCGCACCACGAAATAGCCGCCGGGACGCACGATGTTCGCGACCGATTCAAGGAAAGGCGCCAGCTTCTGCGGCTCCATATGGTGCAGGCCGACGAAGCAGCTCACCAGGTCCGCGCTTTGCGCCGGCAAATCGATCGGTGCGTAATCCTTCATCTGCACGAAGTCGCCGACCTGCAGCAGCCCGCCGCGCTCGACGATATCGACCGGCGAATAACCCGGCGCCTTGTCATGCACCAGGGTCACCTTGCCATTCAGCTTGAGGTGCTTGCGCAACGCCTTGACGTAGCGGCCGGTGGTGCCGATTTCCACGTAGTCCTTAAGCGGCTTGTCGCCCAGCAGGCGCTTGGCCTGGCTGCCCATTTCCTCTTTCTGCACCACCAGCGAAGGCAGCGCATAGCGCAGCAGCGACAGCGGCGGCGAAATGCCGGGCAGGCCGGCCTGCACGGCGCGGTAGATGGCTTCCTCGTCGTGGTTCTCGCTGGTGGCCTTGCGGATCAGGGTATGGAAGCGGTCTTCCGGGAACAGGTTGAAAATGTTCTGCAGGAAGGCGTAGAACTTGTCCGCCTCACGCTCGCTGCCGTACACGGAGTGGAACAGCGAACGGCGCGCAGCCTCGCCGTCCGCATTCAGGTTCAGCGTCGGCGCATAGTATTTGTCCCACAGCGCGCCGCGCAGGCGGTATTCCGGATCGAGTTCGCGTTTCAGCGCGAACAGTTCCTTCGCACGCGGATAGGCGCGGTGGAATTGCTCGTGCGTGCCGTGCAGCTGGTACGGCAGGTAGTAAGTGCCGCCGCATTCCAGCACGGCATCGATTAGCTCGCGGGTCCACACGCCCACGCGTTCACGCGCGTTGTCGCGGGTGCGCTGCTTGTGGTACAGCACAAAGGCAAAGGTCTCGCCGCGCGCCCACGCCAGCAGCGTGCCCGGATCGGACAGTGCGTGGCGGATCGAGATATTGATCATATTGACCTTGTGCTTGGCCAGGATGGCCGACATCTTCGGCACGAATTCCGGCAAGCGCTCGCAAGGCACGAAGTACTCTTGCAGTACATAAGTGCGTTCCTTGCGGCCAAGCGGCTCCAGTTCGGCTGTATCGTAGCCCGCCTCGTAATTGCGCCAGTGAACCTTCTTTTTCCAGTACAGCAGCGGGTCGAGCAGGTATTCGCGGCGCCATTTGCCGAACGGCGATTCCGACACCGACCACAGGAAATACAGCTCCGCCAGGTAGCGGCGGTTCAGCGGCTGCAGGCGCGGCGTGTCGGCAGGCAGGTCGGTCTCGGTCCAGGTGACGGCGCGTGCCCGCGTGTACTGCGGCGGGTACAGGTCGGCGTTGTGGAAGGTGATCTCCTTGCGGCCGCGTACATTCACGTCGAACCAGGCCGGATAATCCTTGGTGGTCATTTTCACGCTGCTGCGCTGCACGCGCGTGTTCGGCACCAGTTCCAGCTCCGCCTCGGCGATGATGCCGATCGCGCCATAGCCACCGATGGCCGCATAAAACAGCTCGCTATTCGTCTGCGGACTGGCTTCGCGCACCTCGCCATTAGCCAGCACCAGCGTGATCGAACGCACGGACAACACCACCGGGCCCAGGCCCATGTAGCGGCCGTGCGCATTGACCGACAGCGCACCGCCCACCGTGAAGTTGGCGTAGGTCTGCATGATCTTCACCGCCAGGCCGTGCGGGTCGACAAAGCGCTGGATATCGCACCAGCGAATGCCTGCCTGCACGCGGATCAGGCGATCGGCCGGCGAGAATTCGAGCACGCGGTTCATGCCGCGCAAGTCCAGGTGCAGGCTGCCCGGGCTGGCCGTGTGGCCGCCCATGCTGAAATGGCCGCCGCCAACGGAAATCGGCAGCGAAGTCTTACGCAAGGCGTCCTGCAGGTCCGCCGTGGTGGACGGCGTTGCGACCGCGTAGACATTGATCGGGTTGAGCTGGGTAACGTCGTTTACGGTTGGCATAGGCTTACTTTGCGATGTTCACTTGCAGATAGTCGTGGCGCGACAGCGGGTCTTCGCCGTAACGGTTCTTGCCCTCGCCGCCGCGGCGGAACACGAGCAGCAGCACCCAGAGCGGGCCTAGGACAGGAATCAGGAACAGCAGGAGACTCAGGCCGGAGCGGCCGATATCGTGCATACGCTGGGTGGACACGGCGAGCGCGCCCCAAGTGAAGGCCAGCGCGAACAGCGCCGCGCCGGGGTCGCCCATCAGCTCATGGCCCAGCATGCCGAAGGCAACGCAGGGCAGGCCGAGAAGGATGATACGAGTCAGCCAGGTACGGCGATTGATGCGCCCCTGGCTAAGAAAGAATTTTGCAAGCAGTTCCATTTCAGCTTCCACAAAGGACGGGCTTCAGCCCGGAACCGGCAAGCTTAGCAAAACTGGAAACTGTTTCCTACAGGAATTTATATCGGAACGCCGATTATTACACTTGACGCCTTGAACAAAGCTGTGGCCTCCATGCCCACTTCGAGCTCCATGGACTGTTCGCTGTCGCGCGTCACAATGGCCGCGACGGTGCCGCCGCCAGGCAAGGCGACCGTGATCTCGGAGTTCACGGCGCCAGGCTGCACGCGGCAAATCGTGCCACGCAGCTGGTTTCGCGCCGACAGTTTTCCGGTCTCGCCGACCGCCAGAATTATCGATGATGCCTTGACCAGGGCGAACGCTTCACCGCCTTCGCGCAGGCCCAGGCTCTCCGTGCTCTCGTGTGTGATGATTGCAACAATCTCCTGCCCGCCAACGATGCGCAACAGGATTTCGTCGTTCACCGCACCGGGTTTGATGGCAGCCACGGTGCCTGAAAATTGATTGCGCGCGCTGGTTTTCATTTTCATTGTTTGCAACAGGAGGTAATCATCTGCCAATCCTTGCGACTGACGGCTCAAGTGCTTCATGAACACGCTGTGCTCATATTCGATGCGGCGGAAATTCGCCACCAGTTGCGCGCCCCGCTCCGTCAAGCGCGTGCCGCCGCCGCCCTTGCCGCCCGCCGAACGTTCCAGCAGCGGCTCGCCGGCCAGGTTGTTCATCGCGTCGATCGCGTCCCAGGCGGCTTTATAGCTCATGCCGATTGCCTTGGCGCCTTGCGTGATCGAGCCATGTTCGGCAATGCTGGCAAGCAGTTCGACCCGCTGGTGGCCACCGAAGCTCTCGCCATCGAGGGTGATCCAGACTTCGCCTTGCAGCGCTACTTGCTTACCCATGACTTCCCTCTCCGGCCACGCGGCCGTCCGCCATCGTCAATACATGGCCGCCGAAAGTGGCGGCATCGTCGGGATCGTGCGTAATCAGCAGCATCGGGATATCGAGCCGCCGTTGCAGCGCATCGAGTTCGGCCCGCATGCGCACGCGCAACGCCGGGTCCAGGGCCGCAAAGGGCTCGTCCAGTAGCAGCGCACTTGGTTCGGCCACCAGCGCCCGCGCCAGCGCCACCCGCTGCCGCTGGCCGCCGGACAATTCCGCCGGCTTCTGGTGCGCCACCTCCGCCAGGCCGAAGGCCTCCAGCCAGTAGCGCACCGCTTCGGGTTCGCCGCGCGGCGCAGGATTGAACCAGCCGCGCTGCAAACCAAAGCCAATGTTCTGCCGCACGTTCAGGTGCGGGAATAACGCATAGTCCTGGAACAGATATCCGACGCGCCGGTTGCGCGCCGGTACATCGATGCCGCTGCTGCTGTCGAACAGCTTGCGCCCGTCGAGTTCAATCAGGCCGCTGTCCGGCCGCGACAGCCCGGCAATCGCCTTCATCATCTGGCTCTTGCCCGCGCCGGATGCGCCATAAATCACCACACGCTTGCTATCGGACTCAAACTGGGCATCGAGCTGGAATTTGCGCGGCCCGGCTTGCAGCGCCTTGCGTACATTGACCCGTATCGTCATGCCGTCCCCTGCGCACGGCTCGGCGCCAGGCGGTTGGCTGCCACCAGCACCACAATGCACGTGACCGAAGTAATGAGCACCAACAGGTTGGCCGTATCGTCCTGCCCCGCCTGCACGGCTTCATACACTGCAATCGACAGCGTCTGCGTCTTGCCCGGAATACTACCCGCCACCATCAGCGTCGCGCCGAATTCACCCATCGAACGGGCGAACGCCAGCAAGGTGCCGGCCAGCACACCGCGCCAGGCCAGCGGCAGGCTGACGCGCAGGAACACGCCAATCGGAGGCACACCCAACACGCGCGCGGCCTCCTCCAGTTGCACGTCCACCGCTTCGAAGGCTGAACGCGCGCCTTTCAGCACCAGGGGGAAAGCCACCACCGCAGCGGCAATCACCGCGCCCTGCCAGGTGAAAATCAGGTTGATGCCGAAGTGCTGCTGCAGCCAGTGCCCGATGGGACCATTGCGGCCGATGAGCACCAGCAGATAATAGCCCAGCACAGTCGGCGGCATCACCATCGGCAGCGTGAGCAAGGCATCAAGCAAGTCGCGTCCGATGAAACGGCCGCGCGCCAGCAGGTAGCCGAAGCCGACGCCCAGCACCAGGTCAATCAGGGTGGCCCACAACGCCACCTTCAGTGACAAGCCAAGGGCAATCAGTGCGGCATCCATGGATCAAGGCTTGCCGAAACCGTGACGGGCGAGGATGGCCTGGCCGCCCGCCGACAGGATGAAGTCCGCAAATGAGCGCGCGCCCGCCGCATTCGGCGCTGCCTTGATCACCGCCAGCGGATAGGTGATCGGCGTGACGGTCGGCACGGCCAGCACGGAACGCACCTTATCGGCCTGCGATGCAACGTCCGTCTGGTAGACAAAGCCCGCCTCCACTTCGCCGCGTGCGACGTAGTCCAGCGCCTGGCGCACATTGGTGGCGAAAACGAATTTCTGCTCCAGCGCAGTCCACTGGCCGGCCTTTTCCAGCGCAGCCTTGGTGTAGCGGCCCACCGGCACGCTGGCCGGATTGCCGGTCGTCAGGCGCTTGAAGGCTGGCTGGCCCAGGTCGGCCAGGGTGTGCAATTGCAGCGTGCTCTGTACCGGAACAGCGACCACCAGCCGGTTGCTGGCGAAATCGCGGCGGCTGCCCGGCGCCACATGCGGCTGTGCCTTATCCATCGCGTCCTGGTCAGCCGAGGCGAAGACGTCGACCGGAGCGCCCTTCGAAATTTGCGCCACCAGCGCGTCTGAGGCGCCGAAATTCAGTAATACTTTGACGCCAGGGTGGGTGGCTTCGTAGGCAGATGCTGCCTCACGGAAAGCGTTGTTGAGGCTTGCAGCAGCGGATACAGTGATATCTGCGGCAGAGGCAACACCAGCAGCGCATGACAGCAATACAGCAGTGATACGTTTCATCAGCCTCCCTTTCTAAAAGCGCAATATACACGATTATACAGCGCATGGATTCGGGTTGTATAAGCCCGGGAAATACCTGGAATTCAAATGAAACTTCCCCGCCATCGCAGTCTGGGCCTCGCAATCTCACTGGCACTGGTCGTCAAGATCGTGCTTCTGTATTTGCTGTGGCACTTCTTCTTTTCACATCCCCTGGCCAGGAAGATGCGGATGCCGACTGCACAGGTTGAAAGCCACCTGCTCACCGTGCCCGCACCCACCACTCCAACCCAAGAGGTGAATGATGGCCCCCGTCGATGAAGTCGTCGCCCTGTCCCGCCTGCAATTCGGGCTGACCGCGCTGTACCATTTCCTCTTTGTCCCGCTGACGCTGGGACTATCCTGGATCCTGGTGATCATGGAATCGGTCTATGTGATGACCGGCCGCGAAATCTACCGCGACATGACCAGGTTCTGGGCCAAGCTGTTCGGCATTAACTTTGCCATGGGTGTCACGACCGGCATCACGCTGGAATTCCAGTTCGGCACCAACTGGGCCTACTACTCTCACTATGTGGGTGACATCTTCGGCACGCCGCTGGCAATCGAAGGCATGATGGCCTTCTTCCTCGAATCCACCTTTGTCGGCCTGTTCTTCTTCGGCTGGCAGCGGCTGTCGAGGGTGCAGCACCTGGCCGTCACCTTCCTTGTGGCGCTGGGGTCCAGCCTGTCGGCACTGTGGATCCTGATCGCCAATGGCTGGATGAACAACCCGGTCGGCGCGGAGTTCAATGTCGACACCATGCGCATGGAGCTGACCAGCATCGCCGACGTCATTTTCAACCCGGTCGGCCAGGTCAAGTTCGTGCACACCGTGGCCGCCGGCTATGTGACCGCGTCGATGTTCGTGCTTGGCATCTCTTCCTTCTACCTGCTCAAGGCGCGCGACGTGCCCTTTGCCTTGCGTTCGTTCGCGGTGGCATCCGGTTTTGGCCTGGCGTCCGCACTGTCGGTGATCATACTGGGTGACGAATCGGGCTACACCGTGGGTGAAGTGAACAAGGTCAAGCTGGCCGCCATCGAAGCCGAATGGCACACCGAGCCGCCACCGGCCGGCATCACTGTCTTCGGCTTTCCGAATGATGAAAAGGAACACACCGATTACGCAGTCAAAATTCCTTATGTGATGGGCCTGATTGCGACGCGCTCAATCGATAAGCCGGTCATTGGCATCAAGGAGTTGAAGCAGCAGCACGAAGTCCGCATCCGCAATGGCATGAAGTCCTACGCAGCGCTGACGCGCATCAAGTCCGGCGACAAATCGCCGGAAGCATTTGCCGCTTTCAAGGAGCTGGAGAAAGACCTCGGCTACGGCCTGCTGCTTAAAAAGTACACGCCGAACGTGGTCGACGCCACCGATGCGCAAATCAGGATGGCGGTGAACGACACCATTCCCAAGGTCGCGCCGATGTTCTGGGCTTTCCGCGGCATGGTGGGATTGGGGCTGCTGTTCCTGTTCATCTTCGGCGCCTCGTTCTACTTCCTGATCCGCAAGCGGCTGGCGCCCCAGCGCTGGCTCCTCAAGCTCGCCGTGGTGGCGATTCCCCTGCCCTGGGTGGCGGCGGAACTGGGCTGGATCGTGGCCGAATATGGACGCCAGCCTTGGACGATTGCCGGCATCCTGCCGACGCACCTGTCCGCATCCAGCATCCAGCCCTCCAGCCTGTATTTCAGCCTGGCCGGCTTCGCCCTGTTCTACACGGTGCTGCTGATAATTGAACTGAAGCTGATGTTCAAATACGCCCGTCTTGGCCCCAGCGCCCTGCATACCGGCAAATACCATTGGGAGCAAAAGCCATGATCTTCGATTACGAAACCTATAAAGTGATCTGGTGGTGCTTCGTTGCCGTACTGTTGCTTGGCTTTGCGCTCACCGACGGCTGGGATTTCGGCGTCGGCATGGCCCTGCCCTTCCTCGGCAAGGACGACACCGAGCGCCGCATCATCATCAACACTATCGGCCCCACCTGGGAAGGCAACCAGACCTGGTTCATCACCGCCGGAGGTACGCTGTTTGCCGCCTGGCCGCTGGTGTATGCCGCCGCGTTTTCCAGCTTGTACATCGCGCTGATCGTGGCGCTGTTTGCCCTGTTCTTCCGGCCTGTTGGCTTCGACTTTCGCAGCAAGGTTCCCGATCCGCGCTGGCGCAACGCCTGGGATTGGGGACTGTTCATCGGCGGCTTTGTCCCGCCGCTGATCTTCGGCGTTGGCATGGGCAATGTGCTGCAGGGGATTCCGTTCCGCTATGACGACTTGCTGCGCCTGGAATACACGGGCAATTTCTTCCAGCTGCTGAACCCCTTCGGCCTGCTGGCCGGTGTGCTGGGCGTCGCCATGCTGGCCATGCACGGCGCCACCTTCCTGCATATGAAAACGGAAGGCGCGATTGCCGACCGCGCCCGCCGCATGGCGATGGTCGCGGCTGCGCTGACCATCGTACTGTTCGCCGCTGCCGGCATCTGGGTCGCCACTGCGCTTCCAGGCTACCGCATCACCGCCATGCCGGATGCCGGCACCGCCTTCATGCCTCCGGCGAAGACCGTGGTCATGGCCGCCGGCGCCTGGATGGACAACTACTCGCGCTGGCCGATCACCTGGGCCTTCCCTGCCGCCGCCGTCCTCGGCGCCTTGCTCGCGATTGGGCTGAGCGCCGCGCGCCGCACCTTGCCGGCCCTTCTCGCCAGTGGCATGAGCGTTGCAGGCATCCTGCTCACTGCGGGCGCCGCCATGTTCCCCTTCGTGCTGCCCTCGTCGCTGATGCCCTCTCACAGCCTGACGGCCTGGGACGCCACCTCCAGCCACAAAACGCTGGCGGTGATGTTCTGGGTGGTGGTGGTCATGCTGCCGATCATTACGCTGTACACCAGTTGGGTGTACAGCGTCATGCGCGGCAAGATAAACGCCGCGCACATTCGCGAAAACGAACATTCTGTCTATTGAAAGGACGCAGCCATGTGGTACTTCACCTGGATCCTCGGAATCGGCTTCGCACTGGCGGCGGCCATCATCAACGTCATGTGGCTGGAGTCGAACTATTCTTTCGGCGAGCGAAGCGAGGACGCGACACGCGCCAGCTTCGAATCGGCACGCGACGCGGAAGTGTAACGGTCGCCGGGCCGGTACAGTACCGGCCCGGCAATGCGCAAGTGTTGCTTTGGCATACCGCTGGCAGCACCTAAACTAAGCCAGATGAAATCCATACCCCTCAAGACCGTTGATGTCTTTACCACCACGCCGTTCAAAGGCAATCCGGTCGCCGTCGTGCTCGATGCGTCCGCCCTCACCGCCGTCCAGATGCAGCAAATCGCCAGTTGGACCAACCTGTCGGAGACAACTTTTGTCTTGCCGGTGACTGCGCCCGGCGCGGATTACCACCTGCGCATCTTTACGCCCGGCGGCGAGCTGCCTTTCGCCGGACATCCCACGATCGGCACGGCACACGCGCTGTTGGAGGCCGGCCAGGTTACGGCACGCGATGGCGTCCTGGTCCAGCAATGCGGCGCCGGGCTGGTGCGCCTCACAGTGGATGACGTCCCCGGCGGCGCCCGCTGGATTTCCTTCGATCTGCCCACGCCAACGTGCACTCCGCTCGTTGGCGTACAAGCAGAGGAACTTAGCGCCATTATCGGGACGCCGTTGGCGCCGGGAGCCACGCCATGCCTGGTGGATGTCGGCGCGCGTTGGGTCATTGCCCAACTGCCCAGCGCCGAAGCGGTGCTGAAGTGCGCACCGGATTTCGCCAGGATGAAAGTCCAGGACGTCAAGGGCCGCCACACGGGCGTGGTGATATTCGGGCCTTACGCTCCAGGGGCTGGCGCCCGCATTGAAGTGCGCGCCTTTGCACCTGCGCACGGAATCAACGAAGACCCTGTCTGCGGCAGCGGAAACGGCAGCCTGGCAGCCTATCTGCGCCACACGGGACAGGCTGATGCGTTCGGCCACGATTTCCTCGCAACGCAAGGCGCCTGCGTGGGCCGCGCCGGCACGCTCAGGCTGTCGATCAGCGATGATGTTATCCGCGTCGGCGGCAACGCCATCACTTGCGTTGATGGGGCCATCAGACTGCCCTGAATTCAAAGCTGTTCGATGCGAAGAACGCCTGATTGCAAAGGGCGTACGAGGATGTTGTACACGTCGATATCAAAGCTGGCTGTCGCCATGCGCGGCTTATCCACGCCGAGATAGCACCAGCGGTCGACGATCGCGCGTTGGCGCAGGCCGGCCGATTCTTCAACGATCGCTACCGCGCCGGCGAATGGCCAGCGCGTCACGCGCAACGGCTCCAGCGCCAGCCGGACACGCGCGGCGTGGTCGGCGGCCGATTCCTCGCCAGTGCAGGCACCCTTGCAGCGAGCCACCTGGCGCGCAAAGCATGGCCGGCCTGGCGTGCCCTTCTCCAATCCCGTCGCCACTGTGCACAGGCCGCGCACATGCGCCACATCGCGCAGTGTCTCGATGGCCGCCTTCTTGCTGCCAAACAGGCCATACAGCTGCTCGGCCAGCGCGAAATCGACATCGCGCGCGAAGACCACTTCCGGCACATCTCCCGCCATGCTGATCGAGCACATTTCACGCAGCCGCCGCAGCTTGCTGTTGAAGACGGGCTGGTATTTTTTCACCAGCTCCGACTCGCGCAGCAAGGCGCCGATCTCGCCGCCCGTACGTTCGAAGTCAATGGTGGCGGACTTCGCCAGCATCTGCATCTCCTCCGCCGTACGCATATGCGACAGCACCCGCGTGCGGATATTGACGCTCTTGCCGATGTAGATTGGCTTGCCTGTGGCATCGCGGAAGATGTAGATACCCGGCAGCGAAGGCAAGGCATCGATGCATTCTCGGGGGATGTGGGCGGGATAGCTGAAGTTCAATACGGGGTCGCTGACCACCAGCAGTCCCACCGAATTGACGTGGGTGCGCATGCGCTCATGATACCATTCGGCCCGACATGAAATACCTCAGCGCTTACTCAGAACAGACACTTTCGCAAGTCCGCCAGGTGATGGACCAGGGCCGCCTTGGCGAAGTACTGTTGCAACGTTATCCGAAAGCCCACGAAATCCGCAACGACCGCGCGCTGTACGACTACGTCCAGGATTTGCGCAACGAGTTCCTGCGCAATGCAGCGCCGATCGACAAAGTGGCATTCGACAGCAAGATCCACGTGATCAACCACGCCCTCGGCCTGCATACCTCCGTCTCACGCGTCCAGGGCGGCCAGCTGAAGGCCAAGCACGAAATCCGCGTCGCAACGATGTTCCGGGACGTGCCGCTGGAATTCCTGCGCATGATCGCGGTGCACGAACTGGCGCACGTAAAAGAAAAACAACACGACAAGGCGTTCTACAAGCTATGCACGTATATGGAGCCGAACTACCACCAGTACGAGTTCGACACCCGCCTCTACCTGACACATCTTGATGCGTCAGGCAGCAAGCTCTGGGCTTAAGCGCGCAGGCTTTGCACCAGGGCCGTCGGCGAGGCGTTCACCCGGACCAGGGCGGCGTGCTGGGGCTTGATGAAGCCTTGGTCGCGCGCGTGGTCGATGAAGCCAATCAGTTTGTCGTAGAAGCCGTCCACGTTCAGCAAGCCAACCGGCTTGTTGTGGATGCCGAGCTGCGACCAGGTCAGCATCTCGAACAGTTCTTCCAGCGTTCCCATGCCGCCCGGCATGGCGATAAAGCCGTCCGACAGCTGCGCCATCATGGCTTTGCGTTCGTGCATGTCTTTGACGATGAATTGGCGCGTCAGGCCCGTGTGGCCTACTTCGCGCTCCACCAGCGCGGTCGGGATCACGCCGGTCACTTCCCCGCCCAGGCGCAGCACTTCGTCGGCGATCACGCCCATCAGGCCCACATTGCCGCCGCCGTAGACCAGGGCCAGGTTCTGCTCCACCAGTGCTGCGGCGAGCGCGCGCGCCTGTTCGGCGTAGCGCGGGGAGACGCCGGCATTGGCGCCGCAATACACGCAAATCGATTTCATTTGAGCTTCTTCAGGTATTCTTCGGACAGTTTCTGGAACAGCAGGCTGGTTTCGCCACGCAGGTAAGGCCCGATCTGGGACAGCACCTGGTAGCAGCCGCGCGCCAGGGCGTCAGCCATCGATTGCTGTTCGGAGTATTTGCGCGGGTTGCGCACGTATTCGTAGGACAGCCAGTAGGTCGCCACCACCACCATATTCACCGACATCGCATCGATCGCCATATCGCTCGCCTCCAGCGAAGCCTCGCTGCGCAAGTCCAGGCACAGGTTGCGGGCCACCTTGATCTTGTGGGCCAGCAGTTCCTTGAATTCCAGCTCCAGCTTGCGGTTGCGCGACAGCAGGTCGTTCAGGTCGCGGTAGAAGAAGCGGTAGCGCCAGATCAGCTCAAACATCAGGTGCAGGTACAGCCACACGTCCTCGATATTCGAACGGCGCCCGCTCGGCACCTGCAGCATGCGCTCCGCCTCCGCCTTGAACTGGACAAAGATGGAGTTGACGATATCGTCTTTATTCCGGAAATGGTAATAGAGGTTCCCCGGGGAGATATTCATCTCCTCGGCGATAACGGTGGTCGTGATATTGGGCTCGCCGAACTCGTTAAACAAGCGCAGCGAGAGTTCAAGGATGCGTTCGCGGGTTCGTCTTGGCGCTTTTTGTAGCATAACAGGGGCTCTATTGATTCCCCTGCAAGGATATCACTATTAGAAGTTTTCCAGAAGTTACGCTTTTTTGGTTGTGGCCTTTTTGACGGGCTTTTTCACCAAAGCCTTCAATTCTTCGACCTGGCGGCTCAATTCGTCGACCCGGTCGATCAGGGCGTTGATATCCTGGCGCATCGGCACGCCGATCGATTCCAGCGCCCGCGTCACCCTTTCCTCAAACACCTTTTCCAGCGAATTGACTGTTTCGCGCACATGGCCGACGCGGTCGCCTTCCACCGCGCGCGCCCGTTTTTGCAAATCGCTGAAGGCGCCCAGGCCCGCCTTCCAGATCTCCTGCGCCGATTCGCGTACTGCCTTGGTCAGCCGTTCTTCGCTCTCTTCAAACGACTTCGCTTTTTTACCCATGGCGGCGGCTCCTGTATTTTTTATGGAGCCATTGTATGCCGCGTACTCTAGAAACAGGCTTCTAATTGAGGTACTGCGGCGCCCTCAATTGCGAGTGCAGGCGGAAGCCTTCGCGGATATTCTCCCGCAGCACCGCGCCCTTCCACGGCTTGGTGTAGAAGCGGTCGATTGCGCCGTGGTTGATGGCGGCCATGATCGGCGTCAGGTCGGCGTAGGCGGAGAGCATGATGCGGAAGGTATCCGGCGCCAGGTTCTTGACCCGCTCCATGAACTCGGTCCCCGTCATCATCGGCATGCACTGGTCGCACAGGATCACCTGCACGCGGTGGCGCGCCAGCACGTCGAAACCTTCCGCCGCCGTCTGTGCGGTCAGGATACGGTAGCCGTCCTGGGCCAGGAAATCGCTCAGTACGTCCAGCATGAAGGCGTCGTCGTCAACGATCAGCAAAGTTTGCTGGTCGACGATGCTTTCGTCGGTCGGCGCCTGCAGGTGGCGGCCTTCGCGCAGCATCTGCACGAAATCGGCTTCCGGCAAGGGGCGGCTGAAATAGTAACCCTGCATCTCGTCGCAATCGTGGCGGCGCAGGTAGGACAGCTGTGCATCCTTTTCCACGCCTTCCGCAATCACCTTCAATTTCAGGCTGTGCGCCATATTGATGATGGCCAGCACAATCGCCGCATCGTCCGGGTTGCTGGTCACTTCGCGCACGAAGGCGATGTCGATCTTCAGTTTGTCGATCGGGAAGCGCTTCAGGTAGGCCAGCGAGGAATAGCCGGTGCCAAAGTCGTCGATCGAAATCTTCACGCCCAGCGCCTTCAGGTTCTGCAGCACGGTGATGGTTTCTTCGGCGTTCGACATCAGCGAACTTTCCGTCAGCTCCAGCTCCAGCAGTTCCGGCGCGATGTCATTCTCCTTGATGGCCTGCATCACCTCCTCTTCCAGGCCGCCGACGAAGAACTGGATGCCGGACACATTGACCGACAGGTGAACCGCGCCTACGTGGTTCTTGCCCCACTCCGCAATCTTGCGGCAGGACTCGTGGATCACCCAGCTGCCAACGCGCACGATCAGGCCCGTCTCTTCCAGCAGCGGGATAAACAGCGCCGGCGACACCATGCCGTGCCCCGGACGCTCCCAGCGCAGCAGCACTTCTGCGCCGCTGATGCGGCCCGACGAGATATGCACCTTGGGCTGGAAGAACAGCCGGAATTCGTTATTGTCGATGGCGCGGCGCAGCGCGTTTTCCATGTCCAGCCGCGCCAGCGATTGCGCGTTCATCTCCGCCGTGAAGAAGCGGAAGGCGTCGCGGCCGGCCTCCTTGGCGCGGTACATCGCCGTATCGGCGTACTGGATCAGGGTATCGGGATCGCTGCCATCGTCGGGGAAGACGGAAATGCCGATACTGGCTGTCACCGTCACCTCATGCCCCTTCAAGTCGAAAGGCTGGCGCATCGCGTCGCGGATCTTGTCCACCACCGCGATGGCATTCTGCGCACCTTCCGGCAGCATCAGGATGGCGGCGAATTCGTCGCCGCCAAAACGGCCGATGGTGTCGCGCACGCGCAGGCACTCCACAAGCCGGCTGGAAAACTGCCGCAGCAGCTCGTCGCCGATGGTATGGCCCAGCGTATCGTTGATGTTCTTGAAGCGGTCCATATCCAGGAACAGCACGGCCAGCGCCCAGTTATGCTCGCCGGCCTGCTTCAGCGACAGCATCAGCGAGTCATAGAATTGCGAGCGGTTAGGCAGTCCGGTCAGCGTATCGAAGTGGGCCAGCTTGAGCAGGCGGCGCTCGGCCTCCTTGCGCTCCGTGATGTCGCGCGCCACGGCCACCAGGATCCAGTTCTGGCCCGAGCGCAGCGTGCGCCGCTGCACTTCCACCGACAATGGGGCGCCGTCTTTGCATTCGAGCAGCAGCTCCGCCATCGCTCCGCTCTGGTCGCCGGCCAGCAGCTTGTCGTACAAATCCTGCAAGGGCTGGAGGGCCGGATCATGGTCGCGGTCCGGCCCCACTTTCAGGAATTCCTCGCGCGCGAAGCCGAGCATGCGGCAGGCGGTCACATTCACATCGATGAAGCAGGAATTGGCGCGGTCGACCAGGAAGATCGCGTCCGCCGTCGCATCCATCGCCAGGCGGAAGCGGCGCAGGTCCTCGTCCAGGCGGATGCGCGCGTTCATGTCCAGCTGCAGCTGCGCGTGGTGGCGGCTGATTTCCTCGTACAGCAGCAGGTTTTCGTAGGCGACCGAAATCTGCGCGGCCACCGTCACCGCCACCCGCTCGTCCACCTCATTGAATTCGTCGGCGCCCAGCTTGTCCACAAGGTACAGCCAGCCGTGCACGCGCTCGCGCGAGGCGATCGGCACGCCTAGGAAGGAATGCACCGGCGGATGACCGACCGGCAAGCCGATTTCGCGCGGGTCGCCGCCCAGGCGGCTCATGCGCACCGGCTGGCGTTGCCGTAAAAGGCTGTCGAGGATGCCGGCACGCGCCTGGCTCGCCACCAGGCGCGCCTGCTCGCCCGCGCCGCACGAAGCAAAATAGCTGGTTTCGTTCGCATCCTGCTCCAGCACTCCGATACAGGCAAAGCGCGACACGCAGATATTCTGCGCCACGCGCACGCCGATCTCGATCAGGCCTTGCGCATCGCGCTCGGCGCCAAGTTCAATACCCAGTTCGATCAGGGCCGTCAGGCGCAGGCTGACCGCCTGCAGGCTTGAGAGGGAGCGCGACAGGCGCTCCGTCATCTGGTTCAGGTGCTCCGGCTCACCCTCGGACGCGTCGCCGTTATTGGCGATGCGGGTAATCAGCTGGCTGCTCGATTCCAGTTCGTCGATATATTCAGCCACCTTGTGCTCGATATCGAACAAACGCCCCTGGCTGGGAGGCTCCGGCGCGAATGCCGGCAAGCTCTCGGCCTGCTCCGCCATGCCCAGCGCCTCGTGCACGGTTTTCAGGATCACGTCCGGATCGGAAGGCTTGGGCAGCACCCAGCGCACGCCGCAAGCTTCGGCCACCGCCATCGCCTCGCGTTCGCGGTAGGTTGCGGTGTAGAAGATGATCGGCACGTCGGCCAGCTCCGGCTTGCTGCGGATGCGGTTGACGAATTCATAGCCATCCATATTCGGCATCAGGATGTCGGAGATCACCAGATCCGGCCGCTCCGCCTCCATGACTTTCAGGCCTTCCATGCCGCTGGATGCTTCCAGCAGGCGGTGACCGCTGTAACCGAGGAGTGTCATCAGGAACTCCCGGTTCAGCACATGGTCATCGACGATCAGGATCGTCGCGATGTCGTTCTCATTCCGGGGCGACATCTCCCCCGGTAAAAAAGACTCGATTTGTGTTACGAAGGTGTCCGGTTCGATGGGTTTGCCGATGTAGCCGTCAAAGCCGGCGGCCAGCAGCTTTTCGCGGTCGCCGACCATGGCCAGGGCCGTTACGGCCAGCGCCGGAATGTCCTTGAGCTTGGGGTCCTGCTTCAGCTGCGCCACCACGCCATAGCCGTCCAGCTTGGGCAGGTGCACGTCGCAGATAATCAGGTCGGGTATCTCGCGGCGTGCCACTTCCACGCCTTCCTCGCCGTTATGCGCCAGCAAAGGCGCATAGCCGAACGCGCGGAGCAGGTACACCATCAGCTCCATATTGGTTGGATTGTCTTCGATGATGAGGATGCGTGCTGACATTGGTACTCCTGTCACTGTGTCGCCTCTAGTATCCGCTATTCCAAGGGGAGTGACAGCACAAAAATGCTGCCGTTGCCTGGTTTATCGAAATACCGGATCGAACCGTTCAATAAAACGGCCAGTTTCTGACTCAAACGAATGCCCAGCTGTTGCATGATATCTTCGGTGACGCCCGGCCCGGTGTCGCTGACACTGACTTGCACCACCTGCTTTCCGCCCTCCAGCCCGCGTTCCAGGGCGATACTGACTTCGCCCCGCTCGGTAAACTTAACGGCATTGTTCATGAGGTTCATGAGGATCTGCTGCAAGGCGCGGGGGTCGGTGGATACCATCACGGCCTGTGACGGCGCGCGAAAATGCAGCACCAGTCCCTTCTCCTTCGCTTGCGGCCGGAAGCGCAGCACCAGCTCCTCAACGACGGCACGGCAGTTCACCGGCTCCGGATGAAGTTCCACCTTCCCCGAGCCGATCTTGGCGAAGTCCAGCAAATCGTTAATCAACGCAAGCAGGTGGCGGGCGCTCGACTGGACTGTGCGCAGCTGCTTGTCCTGGTCGGCATTCAGGGGACCCGGTAGTTGCATCAGCAAAGTGCCGGTGAATCCGATGATGGCATTCAAAGGGGTACGCAATTCATGCGACATGCTGGCCAGGAAGCGCTCCTTGGCCTGGGCGGCCTTGGCCAGGTCGGTGATGTCGCGCACCGCATGCAGCGCCAGCATGCCATCGGCGGCGCGGGCCTGGCTGGATTTCACATCAACCGGGAAGCGTTCCCCGCCCTTGCGCAATCCGATCACGTCCCGTCCAGCCGGCAGCAGGGCTTCGAGCGTCATGCCGCCTATCTCGCCCGGCAGGTAGTCGAACAAATCTTCCGCCAGGCGGTTGGCCAGTACGATGCGGCCGAATTCGTTGGCTACCAGGATTGCATCCGGCATGGATTCGAGCAGGCTGCCGAAGTTTTCTTCGGCGGTCAGGGTGTCTTCGAGCTTGCCATAGTCTGTCGCCATCGCCCTGCTTTCTAAATGATACTCACGGATTCACGTAGAGAATTGCAGCGTTTCTTGCTTGGCCTCAAGGCAAGTCTAAGTGATCCCCATAATCTCCGCAAGAATGTGCTTGGCGATATCGGGATGGCGGCCCATGGCGACGTGGCCCACACCCGGCAATGCGATGTTGCGGGCGCCCGGCAAATGGCAGGAATCCTGCGGTGCGATGATGTTGTCGTGCCAGGAGTAGATGGAAGTCATCATGCGGCGCCGGGCGCGGTCTTCGGCATCAAGTTTCGCCAGCCATTCCCCGTTACGCTGCATCTGGCGGGCATTTTGCCCCGGCCCCATATGCGCCAGGTCGGTGCCGAAATGCGGCGTGCCCAGTGTGATGATGCGCGCCACGTGGGCCGCGCCAAATCGGCGCAGCCATGCGCGCGCCACCAGTCCGCCCATACTGTGCGCCACGATGATGACTTTTTCGCTGCGAGTCGCAGCCAGCAGTGTGTGCACCGCACGTTCGAGCTGCACGGCAAAGTCTTCGATATCGCCGAACACAGGCTCCAGATCCACCGTTGCGTGGCTATAGCCTTGCGCTTCAAGCTGCGCCGCCAGGTGCACCCAGAAGCCGCCGTTGGCGCCATAGCCATGCACCATCAGCACCGGCAAGCCGCGCGGCGCACTGGCCAGGTGCATGCGCGGCCGGTGCCGCAGCATATGCCACGACGTCGCCGCCATGGTCGAAACATACTCGTGAAAGAAGAGCTGCAAGCGTTGCAGCAGGTCCAGTTGCGCATCTTCCGGCACCGGCCGCAGCGTCATGCGGAAATTATTGGCCGTAATCGCCATCCGTACCAACAGTACAACGATCACGGCCAACAGCAGCGCGAAATCGGCCGGAACCACGTGCGAAAGCGCCCATGCGATGCCGATCGCGCTGGCCACTTGCAAGGCCATAATCAACATCAGCATGCGCTTTACCATTGGTCAGGCCTTTGCCCCCAGGCGCTCGGCCAGGCCGCTCGCCAGGCGGGCCGTGACGCCGTAAATCGACAGCTGGGGATTGGCCCCGATGGATGTCGGGAACAGCGATCCGTCGTGGACAGAGACATTGCTGATGCCGCGGTACACGCCGTCCGGCGCAACCACCCCGCTCGCCGCATCGCCGCTCATGGCGCAGCCGCCCATCACATGGGCCGAGACCACGCGTGTCAGCAGCTTTTGCATTGGCAGCGCGGCGATGGCCTGGCGCGCCTCGTCCCAGTTCTTGTAAGGCTGCGTCACCAGTTCATGCACCGGACTCACTGCATCGGCGCCGGCGGCAAACTGAATTTCGGCCATGGTCAGCAAGGCGCGGCGCGCGCCCTCCCAGAAATACGGCGTCAGCGGATAGTCCAGCTGCGGCGAACCGTCGCTGCGCAAGGTGACGCGGCCGCCTGCAGCATCTGGGTGGAAGCCGTCGCGCAGCAGCGCCAGCATCCCTTGCACATGCGCAAAGCGCTTCATCAGGTTGGCGTGCGACGCGCCGAAGGCGGACAGCGTGCTGGCCCCGAGCACCGGATGCAGCGGAGCGACTTCCAGCTTATATCCCATCGGGCCGTCGACCGGCTGCGTGTGCAGGAAGTGGTCGGAATACACGGTCTGCGGCGCGCCGCTGAATGCCTCCACCGGCTGCTGGTAAGTGCCCATCGAAATCACCACCGGGTGCAGGAAGGTGCGCTGGCCAAGCAACTGGTGCGGGTCGGGCGCGCCGGAACGCATCAGCAAGGCCGGCGAGTTGATGGCGCCGCCGGATACCACGAAGTGCCGCGCCTTCAGCGTCAGGCGGCGGCCGGTCGGCTGCATGCCATCTGCGGTCAAGGCGACGCATTCCAGCGACGCGGCCTTGCCGCCGGCCAGCGTAAAGCTCTCGGCGCGAGCTCGCGTCAGCAGCACGGCGCCCTTTTCCAGCGCAGCGGGGATGGTCGTGACCAGCATCGACTGCTTGGCGTTGGTCGGGCAGCCCATGCCGCAATAGCCCAGGTTCCAGCAGCCGTTGACGTTGCGCCGGATCAGGCCAGTCTTGATGCCCAGCTTGTCCGCGCCCTGGCGCAGCAAATCATTGTTCGGATTGGGCGGCGCCTGCCAGTCGCTGATGTTCAGGCGTTCTTCCATTTTCTGGAACCATGGGGCCATGCTCTCCACGCTGTAGTCTTTCAAGCCGTACTTCGCCTGCCACCAGCCCAGCGTATCGGCCGGCGTACGGAAGCTGGACGTCCAGTTGACCACCGTAGTGCCGCCCACGGTACGGCCTTGCAGGATGTTGATCGCCTTGTCGACCGTCTTGCGGGCGGCCGATTCCTGGTACAGCGATGGATAGGCATCGGCCTCGCGCATCTTGAAATCTTTCGAAGACTTCAGCGCACCCTCTTCCACCATCAGCACTTTCAGGCCGGCCCTGGCCAGGATTTCAGCAGTCACGCCGCCGCCCGCACCGGTGCCGACGACAACGACGTCGGCGTCGAAACTGCGATCCTGGGTGAGCGCCGAAGCATCGATCACTTGCCAGCCGGCGGCGATACCGGCCTGGATTGGATCTGGAATGGGACTCGTCATGCGCTCAGCTCCTTCATCGGGCCGGGATAGCCGATGGCCGCCCAGGTGGAAGGCTCGGCATACCAGCCGCCGATCACCAGGTCATGCAGGCCGTGGTAAGCCGTCTGCAGCATTTCTGTGCGGTGGGTACGCCAGCTTTGCAGGAATTCTGCAATCTGCTGCGGCGTCGCTTCCTGCCATGCCGGAACACCGGCCAGCAGGCGGCGTGTCGGCGCCATATTCAATAAGCCGAACAGGTCGCTGATTTCCTTCTGGGTACGCAGCGGCAGGCCGTTGATGGCGCCAGCCACGCGCTCAATGGCAGCATCCATCTCAGGGCGAGACGGAGAAAGTCCGGTAATTGCCGGCACCAGCGCCGCCAGCATGACGCGGCCCTGCTGGTCGAGAGCGAAACGCTCCGGGGTGGACGGGCGCAGCTGCCGATATACGGCACCGCCCGCGACAAGCGCCAGGCCGCCCAGCAGCCCAGCCTTCAAAAATGATCTGCGTTGCATCTAGTCTCCTCTTTTGTCCACCTTGGGGTCAGGAACAAAGGTGGACATTTGTTTCTTAGTTGTAAGGAGGATTCTAAGGACGCTACCGGGTCCCGGCTAGAGAAAGCCCTCTAATCCTTGCAGCTGCGGACCTGCATCTGGCGCGCAATGCCGCGCAGAATGTTGACTTCTTCCGTCTCCAGTCCGGCGCGGGCGAACATGCGTTTCAGGCGCGGCATCAGCTTGCGCGGGTTGTTTGCATCGAGGAAGCCGACGTCGACCAGGGCCTGCTCCAGGTGTTCGTACATGCCTTCGATCTGCGCCGCGCTGGCCGCCTCGCCGTGGAAACCGACCGGGCTGGCCGCGCGCTGCCCGTCCAGCGCCGCCATTCGGCACTCGTAGACCAGCACCTGCGCCGCCTGCGCCAGGTTGAGCGAGGAATAGTCGGGATTGGCGGGAATATTCACCAGCACATTGCACGGCTCGACGATCTCGTTCGGCAGGCCGAAACGCTCATTGCCGAAGATCAGGGCCGCATGCAGTTCCTCGCCGGCAGCCAGCTGGCCCGCGAATTCGCGCGGCGTCACCACGGGCGGCGAAAATTCGCGCAGGCGCGCCGAGACAGCCGCTGTGAAGTTGATCCCTTCCAGCGCCTCCGCCATGCTGCCGACCACGCGCGCCGAAGCCAGGATGTCCTGCGCGCCCGAGGCGAAAGCCACCGCTTCCTCATGCTCGCAAGCCCCTTCAAAGCGGGGATTGACCAGCACCAGGTCGGAGAAACCCATGGTTTTCATGGCGCGCGCCACCGATCCGATATTGCCCGGACGGCTGGTCTGCACCAGGATCACCCTAAGTCGGTGGAAGGCGGAGGATGCGGTTTCGGTCTGCTTCATTTACAATAGCGGGATTCTGCGTTGGCCCGCATTTTACTCTGCCAGCCCAACGCGCCGCTCTTTTTCAATCTTGTCATCATTTCCGCTGCCGGATGCGCGAAGCGTTCCCGTGGGCGGCAATGGCTATTTTACGGAAGCTAGTATGCACCCAATGCTGAATACGGCCATCAAGGCCGCGCGCCGTGGCGCCGCTGTGATTAACCGCGCATCCTTCGACCTGGATCGCGTAAGCGTAACTGAAAAACAACACAATGACTTCGTCACTGATGTTGACCAGGCCGCCGAGGCTGCAATCATCGAGGTCCTGCTGAAAGCCTACCCTGACCACGCGATCTTCGCCGAAGAATCCGGCGTGACCGGCACCGTAAATGACGAGAGTGAATATGTGTGGATCATCGATCCACTGGACGGCACCACCAACTTCATGCACGGCTTCCCGCAGTACGCAATTTCCATCGCCCTTCAGCAGAAGGGCGTGGTGACCCAGGCTGTCGTTTACGATCCAGTGCACAACGACCTGTTCACCGCCACCAAAGGCGCCGGCGCTTACCTGAACGAAAAGCGTATCCGCGTCAACAAACTCGACCGCATCAGCGGCGCCCTGCTGGCTTCCGGCTACAAGCCAGGCTCGCCAGCCGCCATCGCCGAATTCGCCAAGATGTTCACCCTGATGGCTGAACGCTCGCAAGGCATCCGCCGCGCCGGTTCCGCCGCCCTGGACCTGGCTTACGTCGCCTGCGGCCGCCTCGACGGCTACTACGAAAAGAACCTGAAACCTTGGGACATCGCAGCCGGCGCCCTGCTGGTTACCGAAGCCGGCGGCATCGCTGGCGAGTTCAACGGCGAATCCAACTATATGAATACCGGCCACATCATCGCCGGTTCGCCGAAGATCTTCGGTCAGATGGTTGGCCTGCTGGCAGAATTTGCATAAACACAGCCCAATTTCGCCACAGAAGAGGCCCTGCGGGGCCTCTTTTATTGTTGCCGTGCGTCAATGAACGGGGCTTTACTGTTATACTCCGTTCATGCCAGACGTTTCCTTGTGGCAATAAAATCCATATAATTTCTAGAATAACCACACTATGTCTTTCTCCGATCTCGGCCTGTCTGATGCCATCGTGCGCGCGGTAGCCGAAACCGGCTATACAGCCCCTACTCCGATTCAAAGCCAGGCCATTCCAGCGGTGCTGAATGGTGGTGACCTGCTGGCCGGCGCGCAAACCGGCACCGGCAAGACCGCCGGCTTCACCCTGCCGATCCTGCACCGCCTGTCGACCGATGCGGTGGGCAGCAAGCTGGCCAACAATACCTCGCCGCGCCCGATCCGCGCCCTGATCCTGACCCCGACCCGCGAACTGGCGGCCCAGGTCGAAGAAAGCGTCAAGACTTATGGTAAGTACACCAAGCTGAATTCGGCTGTGATCTTTGGTGGCGTCAGCATCAACCCGCAGATCAAGCTGCTCAAGCACGGCGTCGACATCCTGGTTGCCACGCCTGGCCGCCTGCTGGACCACATGGGCCAGGGCACCGTCAACCTGGACCACATCGAGATCCTGATCCTGGACGAAGCCGACCGCATGCTGGACATGGGCTTTATCCGCGACATCCGCAAAGTGCTGGCTGCCCTGCCGCCGAAGCGCCAGAACCTGCTGTTCTCGGCCACCTTCTCCGACGAGATCAAAGCCCTGGCCGATGGCCTGCTGGACAATCCGAAAACCATCGAAGTGGCGCGCCGCAATTCGACGGTCGAAATCATTTCGCAGAAAATTCACCCGGTCGACCGCGACAAGAAGCACCCGATGCTGTCGCACCTGATCCGCACCCATGCCTGGACCCAGGTGCTGGTCTTCACCCGCACCAAGCACGGCGCCAACAAGCTGGTTGAGCAACTGGGCCGCGACGGCGTGAAAGCCATGGCCATCCACGGCAACAAGAGCCAGACCGCGCGTACCCGTGCGCTGGCCGAGTTCAAGGACGGTTCGCTGCAATGCCTGGTCGCCACCGATATCGCCGCGCGCGGCATCGACATCGACCAGCTGCCGCACGTCGTCAACTATGACCTGCCAAACGTACCGGAAGACTATGTGCACCGTATCGGCCGTACCGGCCGCGCCGGCGCCAAGGGCGAGGCAGTCTCCCTCGTCTGCGTGGACGAACACACGATGCTGCGTGATATCGAGCGCCTGATCAAGCAAACCCTGCCACGCGAAGTGATCGCCGGCTTCGAACCTGACCCGAACGCCAAGGCACAGCCGATCCAGCTGCGCAGCGGCGTTGGACGTCACCAGAACCGCCCGCCTCGCCAAGGCGGCAATGGCGGCGGCAACGGCAACGGCGGTGGCAACCGCAGCCAGAACGGCCAGGGCAAGCCACGCGCAGCCTCCAACGGCAACGGCAGCGGCGCCCCACGCGGAGCGGCCCCGGCCGGCATCCGCCGCGACGCCCGCCCAGGTGGCGGCGGCGGTGGCCCACGCCCATCCAACGCCCCCCGCCAACGCACCCGCTAAGGCTTGGAAGCCTTGGGGTCAGGAACCAAAGTGGACATTTTTTTCCACACGGCAGAAATTGTCCCCCTTCGTTCCTGACCCCAAAGTGGACAATTATTTATAATCGGCAGCATGCCCAAGTTTGCTGCCAACCTCTCCATGCTGTTCACCGAAGCGCCGTTCATCGAGCGCTTTGCGCTGGCGCATGGGGCGGGGTTTACAGGGGTGGAGTTTCTCTTCCCTTACGCTTTCGATTCCGACGAGATCAAAGACCGCCTGCAGCGCCATCAGCTGCAATTGGTCCTGCATAATCTGCCGCCGGGCGACTGGCAGGCGGGTGAACGCGGGATGGCTTGCGATCCGCGCCGCTTTGAGGAGTTCCAGGACAGCGTCGGCATTGCCCTCGAATACGCGACGGAGCTTGGCACGCCGCGCGTGCATTGCATGGCCGGCATCTTGCCCGGCGGCGTCGATCCGGATCGCGCGCGCGAGGCTTACATCCGCGCCCTGCAATACGCCGCCGGCCAGTTCGCGCCGCACGGTATCGAAGTCCTGATTGAACCGATCAACCACTTCGACATCCCTGGCTACTTCCTGAACCACAGCCGGCAGGCGCTCGACATCCTGCAAGACGCCGCCCGCCCTAACCTGTTCCTGCAATACGACATCTACCATATGCAGCGCATGGAGGGCGAACTGGCCAACACCATCCGCGCCTGCTTGCCGCAGATCCGCCATATGCAATTGGCCGATACGCCGGGCCGCCACGAGCCGGGCACCGGCGAAATCAACTACCCCTTCCTGTTCCAGCTGCTCGACGAACTGGGCTACGACGGCTGGATCGGCTGCGAATACGTGCCCAGCACGCGCACAGAAGACAGCTTCGCCTGGCTGCGCGCCTGAACTTTGCGCTGGCGCAAACGCGCCGCCCGCATCAAGGCGCAAGATGGTCTCTGCCGCCCGAGGAGACCCATCATGAAACGCTATCTGTGCATACTGTCCTGCCTGCTGCTGGCCGCTTGCGCCGGCAATCCGCGCCTGCAAGAAGTGCGCGCCCTCGCCGATGACGCCCCCAAGCTGGCCGGCTTCAATGACCTTAGCCAGCGCTACCGCGACACCTACTTGCGCGAGCAGCCTTACCTGAGCGCCGCTGCCGCCCAGCGCGAAGAAGCCATCGACCGCAAGCGCCACGAAGCCTATCCTGACTTTATCGCGCTGCACACCGCCGCGACGACCTACCTGCGTGCGCTGGGCGCCTTGGCCGGCGGCGACACTTACAACTTCGGCGACCAGACCAAACACATGGCGGAAAGCATCAAGGCCTGGCCGGACACCGGACTGACCGATCGTCACATCGATGCTTACTCCCGGCTGGTCCGGCTGCTGATGCGCGCAGCCACGTCGCGCGAGCAGGACAAGGCCGTGCAAGCCATGCTGCGCGAAGGCTATGAGCCGCTGCAAGGCACGCTCGACGCCATGCACACTCTGCTGCGCTTCTTCAACAAGAACCACGACAACGAGCAGCGCATCGTGCTCGGCATGCTGGAGGTGGAAATCCCCTACGCCGATGCCCCGCGCGACCGCCTGCTGGCCGCCCTGGCGCGCTCGCACCAGCAGGAAAAGCTGAAGGAATACCGCCTGCTCGGCCTGCGCCACACGCTCGCTGCGCAAAACATCGATGCCATCCGCGACCGCCACGCCGCGCTATACCGCGGCCTCGATCCCCTGCCCGGCGCTGCGCCCGATGGCGCCAATGCCAACGGCGCCGTCAGTGCAGCCGGCGATGCGCCGCCCACGATTCCCACCGCCAAAGGAGCCCAGCCATGAGCCTGACCGCCAGCCTGCCGCAAGACCTGGAAACCCTGGCCGACAGCCTGTCGGCCAGCGCCGACGAACTGCACCAGCGCATCATGCGCGGCATCCGCCAGCAGCAGCGTCTCGAAGGCAGCCATATCAAAGGCGGTCCCGCCCCGCTGACACAAGGCGCCGCCCAGGCCTTGTTCGAGAACGAGGTGGCCCTGCGCCAGCAAGCCAACAGCCTGTACGCCGATGCCGCCAGCCACTCGCTGGAAGGCATGGGGACAACGCTGCCCGAACTGCTGCGACTGTCGGACCAGGCGCGCGTCGCCATCCGCCACATCGAACGGGTGAAGGAGCTGGCCGGCATCAGCGCCGACCTGCTGGCGGTGGCGGCAGCCATCGCCGCGGCGCGCCCCGAACACCTGGTGGCACCGCTGGAAAGCCTGAAAAAGCAACTGGCCGCACGGCAAACACAGGAGAGTGCGTAAATAACGCAGCAGGCATACAATGGTCTTCCGAACAATGAATTCGTGGAGACCGTCATGGGCCTGTCGCCGGATCAGCTTGCAACCTTGCAAGCCGCGCTGGAGCAACGCAAGCTTGCACTCCTGCAGCAGCTTGCCGGCCGCATGGACGGCGAGCTGGCGCGCGTACCGGCGGTCGAGGAAATCGAAACCTCGCCGGCCGACAGCGCCAGCAACCGCACGCTGAACCAGCTGGAACTGGAAGCCGACGAACACAAGCAGGCCCAGCTCAGCAGTATCCGCCACGCCCTGGCCAAGATCGACGACGGCAGCTACGGCCTGTGCGACAACTGCGGCAATGAAATCCCCTTCTCGCGCCTGAATGCGCGGCCCGAAGCGCCGCTGTGCATCGCTTGCCAGACGCGGTTGGAGAAAGCGACGGCCGCCCTGCGCTGAAGGGAAAGCCATGGCCTACAAAACCATCCTGGTGCATGTCGATGACGCGCCGCACAGCGCGGCGCGCATCCTGCTGGCCGGAGAACTCGCGCTGCAGGAAGGCGCCCATGTGGTGGGCGTTGCGACCACCGGTATCTCACGCTTCCTGTACCAGAACGAAACGGTGGACGACAAAGACCCCAACCTGGCGCGCCACCTCGACATCCTGCGCGAGCGCGCCCGCCAGGCATTGGCCGAATTCGCGCCGCGCCTGCAATCGCTGGGCGTGCAGTCATATGAGGAGCGCCTCCTCGACGATGAAGCAGCGGCGGGGCTGAACTTGCAGGCCCGCCATGCCGACCTGGTGATCGTCGGCCAGCTCGATCCGAACGGGCGCGGGCCCGACGTGCCTGCCGATGTGGTGGTTGGCAGCGGCAAGCCGGTACTGGTCATGCCTTTCACCGCGCGCACATCGGCGGCCATTGCCGTAACGCGTGACGGCATCGCCAGTCCCGGCGGCCCGGCGCCGGCGCGCCACATCCTGGTCGCCTGGGATGCCAGCCGTGAAGCGAGCCGCGCCCTGCAGGACGCGCTGCCCCTGCTGCGCCGCGCCGACAGCGTGACCGTCGCGATTTTCGATGCCGAAGCGCGCCCCGGCGTGTTTGGCGATCCGGCCGGCACCGACGTGCTGGCCTGGCTGGAACGGCATGGCGTGGTGGCCAAGCTGGTCCTGGGCCATGGCGAGCGTCAGGGTCTTTTAAAGCGTTCCGGCAATGTGGGCGAGCGCTTGCTGGTCTTGGCGGCAGAGCGCGATTGCGATTTGCTGGTGATGGGGGCGTACGGGCATTCGCGTTTCCGCGAAACGCTGCTGGGCGGCGTCACACGCAGCATGCTCGATGCGATGACGCTTCCCCTGATGATGTCGCACTAGGCTTCGGAAGCCCAGGCCTGGCTGCGGATCTTGGCCACCTGGCGCAAGGCCAGCCACTTCCAGATTTGCAGCGCATCTTCCTGCTTGCAGCTCATATGGCGCGGCGTCGCCAGCGCAATCTCGCAATCGCGGTCCGACCACTCCTCGTAGCGCACCGCGCCGTCCTGGCCGACCTCCACCTGGTACATTAGGCCATCGTCATAACCGAACTTCAAGGTGGCGCTGCCCGGAATGCCGTCGGGGCCGTGGATCTTGCCGCCGTAGACATCCGACAGTGCCGCCACCAGTTGGGCTTCGGTCGGCGCCGAAACATCGCGGCGGTCCGGCCGCGAAAGTACTACCCATGCCTGTGTCATTGACGCTCTCCCCCTGTAATCAAGCGCGTAGCGCATGTGGCAGATGATGTACTGGACGGCAGGGCGTGGTCATGATCCACGTCTAGTTCGCTGCTTTTATTGTAGCAACTATCATACCGAAAATTACTTTTCGCATAGGAGGCGTTTGCATTCCGCAACAGGCCGCTCAGATGAATTGCGGGTGTGACAAGGGATTGAAATCCTTCCAGTCGCCGTTCTCGACAATACCTTCAGCGCGCTCGACTTTTTCAGCGCCCTGCCGGCGCATCAGCTCGACAGCGCGCTCTTCATCGGCGCCTTCGACGGCGACCGCCACCATCATGCAAGACTCGCGCGGCGGCGGACCTGACTCATCCTTTTCCTCCAGCTTGGAAAAGCTGTAGAGCGAGCCCACGTGTGCGCCAACCAGGCCGCCAAGGACGGGCCCCAGGGGCCCGGTGAGCGGAATGGTCGCCGCACCGGCGGCAGCGCCAATGGCCGCACCGGTCACTTCGCCCTTGGCGACCGCTTCCGGCGTCTCTTTCGCGCCCTGCGAAAGTTGTTCGTCGCCACCGGTCGGTATCACATTGTGCTGCCCCGGCGGGTTATTAAAGAATGTGGTGACGTGGCCTTCGCTGAAACCTGCTGCCTTGAAGGCTTGGCACGCTTCCAGCGCTGTTTCCTGCAACTGAAAATGTCCAGCAATGATGGTGCTCATGGCGTTCTCCCCAAAAGCCCCAGCCTGCCCAAGCCTGGACGTGGCGACAGTTAGCTATCTCACACGAATCCATGCGCAGTTTGGATTTCCCGCCGTATAATCGTTTCGTCCACACAGATGCCACTTTGATATGAGTAGCTTCCACGACGAAAGGACGTCCGAACGCACGGCCATTTCGCTGTCCGAACTGCTGGACGGCCACCCTGTTGCGACCTTCGTCATCGACAGCGACCATGTCATCACCCACTGGAACAAGGCCTGCGAGCACCTCCTTGGCTGGTCCACGCACGAAATGGTCGGCACGCGCCAGCACTGGCAAGCCTTCTACACCAGGCCGCGCGCGCTGCTGGCCGACCTGATCGTCGACAATATCGATCCAGCCACCGACCGCAATTTCCGCGATAAATACCGGGCATCTTCCCTGATCGATGGCGCCTACGAGGAGGAAGATTTCTTCCCCAATATCGGCGCGGCGGGGCACTGGCTGCAATTCACGGCGGCGCCGCTGCGCGGGCACGACGGCCAGCTGGTGGGCGCGATCCAGAGCCTGCGCGACGTCACCGAGAGGCGCGTGGCCGAAAACGAATTGCGCCGCGCCCACGACAATCTTGAAAATACGGTGCGCCAGCGCACTGCCCAATTGGCGGAAGACATTCGCCAGCGCCAATGCGCCGAGGAAGAACTGCGCCGCACGCAGCAGCAGCTGGTACAGTCGGACAAGCTGGCCTCGATCGGCCAGCTGGCAGCCGGTGTGGCGCACGAAATCAATAATCCCATTGGCTACATCTTCTCCAACTTCGGCACACTGCAAAGCTACCTCGATAGCCTGTTCTCCATGCTGGACGCCTACCAGCAAGCGGAGGTGGCCATCGTCGATCCCGCAGTGGCGGCACGCTTGCGCGCCCTGCGCGACCAGGTCGAGCTGGACTTCCTGCGCACCGACATTCCCACCCTGATGCAGGAGTCGAAGGAAGGCATTGTGCGGGTGCGTCATATCGTGCAGGACCTGAAGGACTTCTCGCGAGTGGACAGCCAGCAGGAATGGGTCTGGGCCGACCTGCGCCACGGCATCGACTCCACACTCAACATCGTCGCCAACGAAATCAAGTACAAGGCCGACGTCGTGCGCGAGTATGACGAGATTCCCGACATCGAATGCCTGCCCCTGCAAATCAACCAAGTGGTGATGAACCTGCTGGTCAACGCCGCCCACGCCATCGGCGACAAGCGCGGCCGCATCGAAATCCGGACCGGCTGCGATGGCGATAACGTCTGGTTCAGCGTCCACGACAACGGCAGCGGCATCGCGCCGGAAAACCTGGGACGCATCTTCGACCCCTTCTTCACCACCAAGGAAGTCGGCAAAGGCACCGGCCTTGGCTTGTCCCTGTCCTATGGCATTGTGCAAAAACACCACGGCCGCATCGAGGTCGAATCGGCCTTCGGCACAGGCACCACGTTCCGCGTCACACTACCCAAGGTACGCCCTCCCAACGAGCAGAAGGAAGCCACTTCATGATGACCATCCTGTGCGTCGACGACGAGCCGAACATACTCTCCTCCCTGCGCCGCCTGTTCCGCGGCAAGGGCTACGAGGTGCTGACGGCCATCAGCGGTGCGCAGGGCCTGGAGCTGCTGGAACAGCAGCCGGTCGACCTGGTGATTTCCGATATGCGCATGCCCGAAATGGACGGCGCCCGCTTCCTGGCCCAGGTGCGCGAACGCTGGCCCAACACCGTGCGCCTGCTGCTGACCGGCTACTCCGATGTGCAGTCGATCCAGGACGCGATCAACTGCGGAGAGATTTACCGCTACATCACCAAGCCGTGGGACGACAACGATATCCTGCTGATCGTGCGCCACGCGCTCGAACGCCACCAGCTGGAGCTGGAAAAACAGCGGCTGGAAGCGCTGACACTGAAGCAGAACGAAGAACTGAAAACCCTCAACTCCGGCCTCGAACAAAAAGTCGAGGAGCGCACGCGCCAGCTCAAGGCCAACTTCCTCACCACGATCAAGATCCTGTCCAGCATCGCGGAAATGCGCGGCACCGGCCAGACCGGCCAGACGCGCCAGGTAGCCGACCTGGCGCGCAAGATGGCCACCCAGCTCAAGCTGGACATGAATGAGGTGCAGGATATTTTTATCGCCTCCCTGCTGCACGACCTGGGACGCATCGGCTTCACGGACGAAATGCTGCGCACCCCGATGACCATGCTGCAAGGCGCCGACCTGGCGCAATTCCGCAAGCACCCGGTATGGGGCGCACAGCTTTTGATGCCCCTGACCGATATGGCCGGCGTGGCCGCCATCGTCAAGCACCAGATGGAGCGCTTCGACGGCCAGGGCTTTCCTGACCGCCTGGCCGGATTCGCGATCCCGATCGGCTCGCGCATCCTGACGCTGGCGATCGATTACTACAATCTGCAGCAAGGCGCCCTGGTACAGCGCCATCTGAAGCCGGAAGAAGCGAAATCTCTGGTGATGGACGGCAGCGGCAAGCGCTATGACCCGTCCGTGGTCCAGGCTTTCCGCCAGGTGGTGGATGGCGGCGTGCGAGGTGCGGTGGAGAGTTCCGACGTCGAGCTGCTGTCCGGCGAACTGGTGCCGGGCATGGTGCTGTCACGCGATGTTGTGAGCCGCGATGGCTTGATGCTGCTCGCTTCCGATCATGTGCTCAATGACCGCATGATCCAGCAATTGCAGGACTTTGAAAAAAAGAGCGGCCACCGCCTGCCTATATGGGTACAACGGGGTGGCGTGGCAGGTGCACGGTGAAGGCCGTGCCTTTTCCCGGCTCGGAAATCACACTGATGCGGCCGCCATGCTTGTTGACGATGCCATAGGCCAGGTATAGCCCCAGTCCCGTTCCGCTGCCCACCGGCTTGGTGGTAAAAAAAGGATCGAAAATGCGCCCCATATTGTGAGGCGCGATGCCGATGCCATTGTCCTGGATGCGTAGCGTCACGCCATCGCGCTCGCTGCCGGTAATAATGCGGATCACGCCCTGGTCGGGAATGGCCTGGATCGCATTCAGCAGGATATTGCGGAACACCTGGTTCAACTGGCCCGGCATGCAGCGCAGCGGCGCAAGCTCGCCATAATGCTTCTCCACCCTGACCTTGAACCGCAGCTCGTTCGCCAGCGCGTTGAGCGTCGCATCAAGGCCTTCGTGCAGGTCGGCCATTTGCCACTGGCTTTCGCCGGCTGCGGAGAAATCCTTCAGCGCCTGTACGATGTCGCGCACGCGGCGCAAACCATCCATCGACTCGCGCAGCAAGGCTGCCGTGTCTTCCTTCATGAATTCAAAATCGGCCTGGCGGCGCTGCTCGGCCGAGGTACTGTGCTCCACCAGCTCGAACAGCGTGTCGGCATAGCTTTTCAGCGTACCGATATTCGAGGTGACGAAGCCTACGGGATTATTGATTTCGTGCGCCACCCCGGCCGCCAGCTGGCCGATCGACGCCATGTTCTGCGCCTGCACCAGGGTTTCTTCCATCTGCTTGCGGTCGGTGATGTCGGTCAGGGAACCGATCACCTCCAGCGGCGCGCCCTGCGCATCGCGGATCAGGCGCAGCTTGTCATGCATCCACAAGTAGCGGCCATCAGCCGTGCGGAAGCGGTATTCGTAGGCGCGTTCGCCTTCCGTGAAAATCTGCGCCAGGCTGGAAAAGATATTCGGCGCGTCGTCCGGATGGATATGGTCGAACCAGAAATTGGGGTCGGCCACCATATCCTCCGGCCGGTAGCCCAGCACGTTCAGCGCATTGGCGCTGACAAAAGTCATCTTGAAGTCGCCGCTGGGGACCGTGCTGTAAATGATGGCGGGGGTGTTGTCGACGAGGTACTTGAGGCGCTGCAGCGGATCGGCCGGTTCGCTGGCGCGGGCCGGCGCTTCGCTGGTGATGAAGTCAAAGTCCTCGAATTCCATTCTCGCTTACCAATCGGCCCATGCGAATGATCGCACCGGCATCGGCATTGACAGGAAACTTGGCTCCGGAATGGGCGGCGGCGGAGCCGGCAGCCAGTCACGCGGATCGACGCGGTAATACTTTTGCAGTTCGCCATACAGTGCCGCATGGCGCTCTGCCAACTGCCACGGCCTGGTGAAGAAAGTCTCCGTCACCACGGCGAAGAATTCAGCCGGGCTGGTGGCGCCATAGTGATCGAGGACGCTATCCTGGCGGCCCGTCCATGCTTCATGGCGCAGGTTGGCGTAATCGCGCGACAGCACTTCCGACCAGCTGCGGTAGCTGTCCGGGCTGCCCAGGTAAGGCGCCCCGTTGGTGCTGCCTGATTCGCTATCGAGCTGGTGGGCAAATTCGTGCAGTACCACGTTATTACCGCCCTGCCATTCCAGCGTGCCGCGTTCAACGTCGTCCCAGGACAGCACGATGCGGCCATCGCTCCACGATTCGCCCAGCATTTGCTGGCGCGCCGGGGTGATCACGCCGCCCGCCCCTATTTCCTGGCGCTCGGCAATGAAGGCGCTGGGGTAAACCAGGATGGTGTGCAGGGCGCGGTAGACCTTGCTCGGCTTGTTCAGCAAGAGCAGGCATGCCTGGGCCGCGATGGTGATGCGCATGTCCTGCGTCACCTCGAGGCCGGCACAGCCGACAAATTTCTTCTGGTGCAGAAATTGCTGCACCATGCGCTGCAGCTGACGCTGAAGCTCGGGTGCCAGCTTGCGATAGAAGGGAATGCCGCGTTCCAATACGGCCTGGTCGGCCGCCGACAGCGGACGCGCCAGTGCACGCCGCAAAGTCCAGCGTGGATACGCGAAAGGCGCTGCGCATACCAGCGCCGTCAAGATAAGCCAAAGCCAAGCTTCCATGATGCCGTCCATAACAGAACTCGTTCCGCCACAGATGGGGCTCCTTATCGGCATTTCAACATGCCATTCAAAGGAAGCTTAGCACCGTTCTCTGCTCAGGGCAGCGCCTTTTGCATGGAGGACGGAGCGCCGAACAGGGCCGCAACCAATGGGTCGCGCTGCACCGGACCGCGGTTCACGCGAATCGCATAATGGGTGTCGTCTGCCAGGATATGGAAGTGACGGCCGTTGCCCGCCATGCTCTGCTCGCGCAGGCTTGGACGTTCCTTGCGTGGTGGCGCGCCTTCGCGCTTAGGCTGGGCGATCGCTGCCAGGAAGGCCTGCACGCGCTCGGCGTCCGGGGTCAGCTGGTAGACAGCCTTGCCCAGGTAGGTGGCCGTGCCTTCAATATAGCGAGCCAGTTCGATCACGCCTGCTTCGCGCAGGTCGCGGATATATTTACGGGCCCCGGAAGGCGAAAACTTCAGGAACCAGGCGATTTCGTCCGCCAGCATTTCGTGGTTTTGTAATTCCGCCACCAGTTTCTGCATATTTTCGATGCGGCGCAGTGTTGCCGAGGTGGAGCGGACGCGCTCGATCGGGGCTAGCGACAGGGCTTTGCGCTCCGTCACGGGACCGGGACGCTCGACAAGCGCCAGGCGTGGACGGGACGGCACAGCCGGCAACGGGGCCGGCAGCTCCAGGGTAGCTTCGATTTCGAGGCCATGGGACGATTCTCGGATAGCGTGCATTTGAACACTCCTTGTAAATGCCAGGGTGGATTCGCAGGCTCCAGAGTGCCCGCCCGCGACTCATCGGTCTGTGCGGCAACGAACATACAGACGCACAAACATTGGCTATTTGCCAACTTGACTTAGACACCCCGGAACTGTGTGTGTTCCCGAACAGAGTCTTACCCCGACAGCGACCTATGCTGGTTCCGGCATCAACCAACCAGAGAGGAATGACTATGAAAGCTCCAGTCCTGCTCGCAGCCCTGGCCCTGGTGGCCCTGACCGCCTGCGAAAAGACCGTCACCAATAATCCGCCGCCAGCCGTCGAGCCGGCGCCTCCGCCTGCTGTCGTGCCAGGGCCTCCTGGACCATCCGGCCCATCCGGTCCCCAGGGTGAACCAGGCAAACCGGGCACTCCTGGCCCTCAGGGCGAACCTGGCAAACCTGGCGGCGACACCGTGATCGTGCAGCCGCAAAATCCACCACCGGAACCAGAACGCCGTTAATAATTAGGCAACGTGACGCCACCCATTCCCGTTTGGGTGGCGTTTCCGAAAATAAATTTTGAGTTTCAGTCAACCGATATCGATTGGTCTACGTTGTAGAAAAGCCACATAATTGCTATACTTCAAGGCAAATGTGCGGTATCGCACTGATTCTGGCGGGCATCACCGCCTACACTAAAACCACAGCAAACGAGCTGGGAAAGAGTCGCGCAACTTTTTTTTGCGACTTGCTACTCAAATAACGGGAGTTTTCTTGTGAATAAAATTAAAAATATCGCTATCGCCGCTGCACTGATGTCCGCATCTTTCGCTGCCTCGGCGCAGGACCTTCTCAACCAGAATTGGTACCTCGGTGCGCAAGCCGGCGTTATGCGTCCGGACAGCGACTGGGCTGCCGACAAGGACCGCGCCGCTTACGGCCTGAAAGCCGGTAAAGCCCTGAACGACAAGTGGGACCTGCAACTGAACGGCACCTACGGCTCCAGCAAAGAGAACATGAACCGCTACACCCAGAAGCTGCTGGGCGCTGACGGCCTGTACATGTTCAGCCGCAAGTCTGTTCGTCCATTCCTGCTGATTGGTGGCGGTATGGAAAAAGACAAAAACAACTTCTCCTGCTGCACCACCGAGCAGACCCGCTGGTCGCCATTCCTGGCCGCCGGCCTGGGCGTGCAAGCCGACATCACCAACCGCCTGTTCTTCCAGGCTGACCTGCGCAACGTACACGGCTTCATCCGTGGCGAGCAGTTCAACAATTCCAAGTCGAACAACCAGTACCTGATGTTCTCGCTGAACTACCTGCTGGGCGCGGCTCCACAGCCGGCACCGGCTCCAGCGCCGGCACCAGCGCCAGTGGCCGCTCCTGAGCCCGCACCAGCGCCTGCTCCGGCTCCAGCTCCAGCACCTGCGCCAGCACCTAAGTTCGAAAAAGTGACCATGGCCGCTAACGAACTGTTCGCCTTCGACAGCGCAACCCTGGCCCCAGCCCAGCCTAAGCTGGACGACATGGCTACCCTGCTGAACTCCGACACCTCGGTCAACAACGTGGTCATCACCGGCCATACCGACCGCCTGGGTTCCGACAAGTACAACCAGAAGCTGTCCGAGCGCCGCGCTGAAGCCGTCAAGGCATACTTGGTGGGCAAAGGCGTTTCCGCTTCCCGTCTGACCGCACAAGGCAAGGGCAAGACCCAGCCAGTCGTACAGTGCAACGACAAGAAGATGAAGCGCGCTGAGCTGATCAAGTGCCTGGAACCAAACCGCCGCGTCGAAATCGACCAGGTGACCGTGGAACGCCGCGTGAAGTAATCGCGAGCAACGCAGTCTGCAAAGGGGCCTTCGGGCCCCTTTTCTTTTGCCCCCTCGGGTCAGGAACGAATATGGACAATCCTGCAATAAATGTCCACTTTCGTTCCTGACCCCAAAGTGGACAAAATCGTGGTGGGTGTCCCGGCGCACTGTCACGTGCACGTGCGCGGCGTAGGCTTGCCACATGAGTTGGCGACGATTCCCCCACATTGCCAGGAAGCTTCCCGCTGTCGCTTGGTGCGCAATCACCGAGTGGCTGGAACATCGCGCCAGTAGCAAGGGCGCGGCGCTGGCCTTTTATACCCTGTTCTCGCTCGCGCCCATCCTGGTGCTGGTGATCGCCATCGCCGGCCTGTTTTATGGCAGGGAAGCGGCGCAGGGCGAGTTGTTCTTCCAACTGCGCGGCCTGGTGGGCAGCCAGGGGGCGGAGGCGATACAACTGATCCTGTCCGGCGCGGCAAATGAAAAGCAGGGGCTGATCGCGACGCTGGTCGCCGGCGCCCTGCTGCTGTTCGGCGCTACCAGCGTGTTCACCGAACTGAAAGGCAGCTTGGATGAAATCTGGCAGCTGCCGCCCCTCTCCACCGGCGGGCTGTGGGACACCGTGCGTACGCGCTTGCTTTCCTTCGGCATGGTGCTGGTGCTGGGGTTCCTGCTGCTGGTGTCGCTGGTCGTCAGTGCTGCCCTCTCTTTCCTCGAAAAGAAGATGGGCGCCTACTGGCACGATGCGGCGCAACTGCTCAGCATCCTCAACCACGTCATCAGCTTTTTCGTGATCTCCGCCCTGTTCGGCGTGATCTACAAGATGCTGCCGCGCGTGAAACTGTCCTGGCGCGACGTCGTCATCGGCGCCTTTGGCACGGCAGCCCTCTTCACCCTCGGTAAATATGCGATCGGCGTTTACATCGGCAATAGCGGTGTGACCGACAGCTTCGGCGCCGCGGGCTCGCTGATCGCGGTGCTGCTGTGGGTCTACTACTCGGCCCAGGTATTCTTCCTCGGCGCCGAATTTGCTCGCCAATATGCGCTCCAGATCGGTAGCCTGCGCCATCACCCGCCTTAGCCTGCTACATCTGGTTACGAGGCTTACAACTGATTCATCCACCTTATGGTCGAGCTCAAGCATGATGACTCCACTCGAACCCAACAAGGAGAATCAGCATGAAAACCAAGAACGCCACCCTGATCCGTTCCCTGATCGCTGCCAGCCTATTCGCCCTCGGCGCCGGCGCCCACGCCCAGAACACCGCCCATGAAGTGCAGCGTGACGTCAACCAGCAGCAGCGCATTGAAAATGGCCTGCAATCGGGCCAGTTGAACACCCGCGAAGCTGCCAAGCTCGAACACGAGCAGGCCGGCGTCGATAAGATGGAAGCGCGTGCCCTGAAAGATGGCCATCTGTCGGCCAGCGAGCAGCAGCGCATCAACGCGGCGCAAAACCGCGTGAGCCAGGATATCTACCGCGAAAAGCATGACGCCAACATCGGCAATCCAAATTCGGCCTCGTCCAAGCGCATGCAGGCTGACGTCCAGCGTAATATCAACCAGGAAAAGCGCATCGAGCAAGGCGTCCAATCCGGCGAGATGACCAACCGCGAAGTGGCCCGCGCCGAACGCCAGGAAAGCCGCATCGACCGCCGCGAAGCGCGCGCCGGCGCCGATGGCCATGTTGGTGCCCGCGAACAGCGCCGCATCCAGCGCGCCGAAAACCGCGAAAGCAAACGCATCCACCACGCCAAGCATAACGACGCGGTACGCGGCTAAGTTTGTTCGGACAGCAGCGTGGCCCCACGCTGCTGTCCGTCTTGAATCGCTACTCGCCGAGCAATTCGGCGACAACTTCCATCCCGTCGACCTTCTCGGCAACCACCTTCACGATCACCACCACCGGCACGCCGAGCAGCAAGCCCCACACGCCCCAGAGCCAGCCCCAGAACAGCAGGCTGACAAATACCGCAGCGGCATTCATGCGTGCGATGCGCCCCGTCATCCAGGTAGCGATAAAGGTGCCGACCAGGGTGGCAATGGCGGTCGCAGCCAGCGCCACCAGCGCCACCATTTGCAGCGACTCCGTCTGCAAATATGCGGCAATGCTCAGCGCACAGACAATCAGCAGCGGTCCGAAATAAGGCATCAGGTGCAGCAAGCCGGCCACGATGGCCCAGGCTCCCGCATTCTCAAGGCCGATGAATTGCAGTGCCAGCCACATCAATAGCGCCAGCAGCACATTGGTCACCAGCAGCATGAACATATAGCCCTGGATCGAGGAATTGATTTCGTCGAGGATTTGTACGGTGACTTTCTTGCGCGTTAAGGAAGGCCCGGCCAGCTTGACCAGTTTGCGCTTGAAGGTATCACCCGACAGCAGCAGGAAAAACACCAGGAAAACCACCATGGTGGCCTGACTCAGGAAGGACAACAGGCCGCGCGACCCGGCCCACACCCAGTCGATCACCTTGATGTGGCCGCTATCCGCAGCGACAGGCACCGGCTTGCGCGTCAAGGCCGGCTTGCCTGCGGTGGCCTGCTCGATCTGCGTTGCAACATCCTGGATGCGCTTCAGCGTGCTGTCCTTGCCGCTCGTGGTTGAAGCGACCAGGCGCGACAGCTTGCGCCCCGCATCAGGCAGTTCTTCGATGATGTTGGAAAATTCGTCGTGTACCATCTCCGCCGTCACTGTCATGCCAAGCAGGATGGCGCAAGTGACCAGCGAGGTGCCAAGGGCGCGGCGCACGTGCACCCGCTCCAGCGAGACGACAACGGGATTGAGGGTATAGGTCAACAAGATGCCGAGCAGCAGGGGCACAAGAAAGCCCTGGCCCCACTGCAAGGCGTACAGGAAGGCAACGGTGGCGAGTATGGTCTGCGCCAGGCGCATGCGCCGTGCCAGCCGCGTTTATTTGACGCGGATGTCGTTCTTGACTTCTTTGACACCTTTCACGCCGCGTGCAATTTCGCCGGCGCGGGTGATGTCGGCAGGCTGGGCAACAAAGCCGCTCAGCTGCACGGTGCCTTTGAAGGTTTCGACATTGATTTCAGTCGACTTCAGCGATGGCTCGTTGAAGATGCTGGCCTTGACCTTGGTCGTCAGGGCGGCGTCGTCGATATATTCGCCGGCGCTTTCCTTGGTTGGGGTCGAGGCGCAGCCAGCCAGGCTGAGGGTGGATGCAATGAACACGGCAGTAGCCAATTGATGTGTGAATTTCATGGCGCTTCTCCTATGTGTGGTGGGGTGTTCCGGGCACTAGTGTCCAGCTAACAAGGCCTGAATTCTGTTCGCTACCGAACATTGTGCGGGATCGCACAGACGAGCGCGGGCAGCCAGCCATAAGCTGCGCCTAATCCCACCCACAGGAGGAGACGTTATGAAACCGACTGTATCTTTAGCAGCAATCATGGTGGCCGTTGCCGCCCTGGGCACAGGCTGCGCAAGCAATTCCCCTTACTACCCACAATCGACGGATTACTCGAGCCAGGCCGACATCTCGACCTACGGCACGGTCGATTCAATCCGCGTCGTGCGCGTTGACCCAGCCACCAGCGGGGCCGGCGCCGTCGCGGGCGGCTTGCTGGGCGCATTGGCCGGCAGCCAGATCGGCTCAGGCGCCGGTAAAACCGCCGCCACTGCCGCTGGCGCCATCGGCGGCGCCGTGATCGGCAACCGCGTCGAAGAAAACCGCAATGCACCACGCGATGTCTACCAGATCAGCGTGCGCATGGATAACGGCGACTACCGCACCATCAACCAGGACAGCGCTTACGACCTGCGGGCCGGTACGCGCGTGCGCGTGGTCGATGGTCGTGTCTATCGCTACTAACAGGAGCTTGCCATGGCCACCATCCTGCTGATCGTGCTGGTCCTGCTTGTCATTGGCGCCCTGCCCACCTGGCCGCATAGCCGCAACTGGGGTTATGCGCCAAGCGGCATCGCAGGGCTGATCGTTGTCGTTCTGCTCATCCTGCTGCTGACTGGCAGGCTGTAGCCAAGGAGCCCATCATGAAACTGCTGATCGGCGCCGCCCTGGCCCTGGGTCTATGCGGGCTGGCGGGCGCACAAGTCACACCGCCGGATGTCGCCCGGCACCAAGAGCAAGAGCTCAAGCGCGGCGACCCACCGCGCTGGTCCAAGCCGGACCGCACTCAAGCGGCCCAACTCGCCACGCTGCGCAAGGAAATCAATGCCGCCTTGCGCGAAGCGCTCGAAGCCTGCAAGCAGCAAGGAGCAGGTGCCAACAGTGAATGTGTGAAAGAAGCGCGCAATATTGCCCGGGACGATATGTCCAATTTACGGGAGATCAATATTGCCTCGCGCGACTTGTCTAAAACGTATGAAACCAGCGGTAAATAAGGCGTTTTTGTATCACCGCAGTAACAAGATTCACTGGCCCAGCGTCAGGTCGGGTATCATGCGCGCATGCCACATGCATACCAATTACATAGAGAGCAACATCGGGAAGCCACTGTCCAGCGCCTGGGCATTGGCCGGGAGCTCTACGACCGCTACACCACGCTGAGCGCCCCGCACGTGACCCCGGTTCGCGTGCGCAAGGGCACCATGCTGCAGGAAGCTGGCACCCGCGCCACCCATTACTACTGGATCTCCAGCGGCGTGGCACGGCGTGGCCATATTTCCGTTGGCGGCGAAGACTTGACCCTGGGCTTTATCACTGAAGGCGAAAACACCGGCTCGCACAGCGATTTGATGGACGGCTTGCAAGGTGAACCGGCGCTTGAATTCTTCGTGGCCGAAACCCCGGTGGAAGCCTGGCGCATCGATTGGGCCGCCATGCAGCGCCACAAGGCCGAGCACGGCTTTGTGCACGAGTATTACCTGAAGATTATTGAATGCAGCATCCGCCGCTATGCGGCCAACCTGCATATCCGTAGCCACACGTCGGCGGAGGCGCGGCTGGAAGCGTTCCGCAGCCAGTTCCCCGGCCTGGAACAGCGCATTACCCAGCGCGCCCTCGCCTCCTACCTCGGCATCACGACTCAGTACATGTCGCGCCTGCGCAAGACTGCTTAAGCCTCGGGCTTGCGCCGCACCAGCCACCAGGCGCCGACGGCTGCCAGTACACCGGCCGCGACGGCCGGTTTCCACAAGCGCTTGCGCGCAATCCACGATACCAGTGGCAGCGCGTAAGGAAGGACACTCTTGAAGTTCAGGCCCGCCAAGCCGCCGCCTTCGTTGATGAAGCCGCCAAGCCGTGCCTGCAGCCCGCCGATGGCATGGTCGACCGCACTATGCAGCAAGGCTTGCGGCTGCATGGCATTGATCATTTCATGCTTGGAGCGCAGGGTGCTGAGGCGATACAGCTCTCCTTCGCGTATCAGTCTTTCCTTGGCTACGGCGAGTGCCTGCAGTTCCTGTTTGGACGCCATGTTCTCCCTTTCAAAGCAGCATGTCGCGGTCGGACTTGAGTTCCGCCATCGTGGAAGTCAAGCCGAGCTTGCCCTGCCTCACCACGCTGCGGCCCCACAGCACCAGGCCGACCGCCAGAACTGCGAAGGCGATCGCCAGCACCAGCAGGATTTTCCAGCCCATCGCTTCCCAGCAAAGATAGATCAGGGTTGCCGTGCCGAACGCGATAGCGAACCAGGCAGCCAGCATGGCGACGGCGAAGACAATGGACAATTGCAGCAGCGTGTCGCGCACCTCGGTCAGCTCGAGGGCTGCCAGTTCCAGGCGCGACAATAAAAGATGCAGGCAGTTCTTGGCGAGCCCGGCCAGTGAGGCGATCAGGCCGGGCGGTGGTGGTGTTACCTGGTTCTCGCTGGCCATCGCTTATTTGCGGCCGAGGATAACGCCTACCAGCAGGCCGACACCGGCTGCCACGGCGATGGAGCGCCAGGGGTTTTCCTTGACATAGGCATCCGTCGAAGCAGCTGCCTGCTTGGCGCCGGCAATGGCGCTGGCCTGGGCTTCGTGCGCTTTGGCCAGGGCGGTGTCGAGCGCTTTCATGCCACGGCCGCGCAGTTCGTCCGCTTTTTCACCGGTCAATGCGGTGGCCGCAGTGAACAGGGCTTGCGCATCCTTGACCAGGGTTTTTACATCGTTGTTGACGGTACTGATGTTCTGTTCCAGCATGATAGGACTCCTCTGAGGTAAGTAAATTACGCCAATAAGTCTCGCATATCGTCGGCGTGTTCTTCCTCCACCGCCATGATTTGCGTCAAGAGTTGCTTGGTCGTCGGGTCGCTGTCACCAATCAGTTCGATCATCTGGCGATAGCTCTCGATAGCCACCCGTTCTGCTAGCAGGTTGGCCCGCACCATCGCTTGCACCTCCCTTGAGTCATCATACTCGGCATGGCTCCTATCGAGCAACGTTGCTGGATTGAAATCCGGCGTCCCATTGAGTTGGACGATGCGCTCGGCCAGCCAGTCGGCGTGTTCCTGCTCTTGCGTCGCGTGTTCCAGGAACTCGGCCTTGATGCCGGCATTGGCCAGACCGGTGACCGTGTAATAGTGGCGCTTGTAGCGGTTGATGCAGACCAGCTCGGTGGCCAGCGCTTCGTTCAGCATTTGCAGCACCTGGGCGCGGTTGCCCTTATAGCCCTCGGTCACAGGACCGTCAGCCATATTGCGGGCCGCCGCGCGGATTGCGTTCTTGTCGATCATGGAATCTCCCTGTTGGCCGCTTTAGCGGCGATAACTGATCGGGCGGCCCGCTTCGGACAGCACGATTTCCACGCGCCGGTTCAACTGGCGGTCGCCTGCCGTGGCATTGCTGGCCACTGGATAGGCTTCGCCGTAACCGCGCGTTTCGATGCGATTGCGCTCGATACCCATCTGGCCCAGGGCCATGCGCACAGCTTCGGCACGGCGCTGCGACAGCTGCAGGTTGTACGCGTCGCTGCCGGTGCTGTCGGTAAAGCCTTCCACCAGCACGGTGCGGTCCGGGTTATCCCGCAGCACATCGGCCAGGCGCTGTGCCACAGCCATGCCTTGCGCTGTCAGGTTGGCCTGGTCGGTGTTGAACAGCACGTCGCCGAAGGTGATGACGATGCCGCGCTCAGTCTGCTTGGCTTGCAGGTCGGCCAACTGGGCTGCGAGCGCAGCGGCGCGGGCTTGGGCATCGCCTTTTTCCGCTTCAGCATTGGCAGCCTGGGCCTGCGCTGCGGCGGCATCCATGCGCGCCTGGTCGGCACGGCGTTTGGCCGCTTCCGCCTCGGCGGTACGGGCTTCCAGCCGCACCTGGTCGCGCTGGGCGGCAGCATCCCTCAACTGGTCTTCAGCGGATTTGGCGCGTGCGATTTCCTGCGCGCTGGCGATCTTCTGCTTAGCGACATAGGCCAGCTTGTCGACTGCCTGCAGGCTTTCACCGCGGGCCGAGGCGACATTGGCCTGGTCCAAGGCACGGGTAGCGGCCGCCATTTCAGCAGGCGCATATTTGGCGACCATTGGGTTGGACTGGGCTTGCGAGTAATCGGCGCGCGCGATTTCCAGTTCATTAGTCGTGGTCGGCGTGGTGCTGCACGCTGCCAGGGCGAGGGCCGCAGCCAGTACAGCTGGTTTAAAGATTGGCTTGAACATGATGCCTCCTTCCTCAGCGAGTCATGGTGCTGTTGGCGCGCTCGAGTTCTTCCCGCAGCACGCGGATGTCTTCTTGCAGCTTATTGGCCGCTTCCGTGGCCTTAGCGCTGCTGGCTTTGCTTTGCGCCAGCTTGGCGTCAGCCTGCGCCTGCTGCGCAAGGTCCTGGGCAGTACGGTAATCCTTGGCTGCCAGCGCCTGGTTGGCGCGCAGCATCTTGTCGCGCGCTGCCGCCATTTCGGCCGGCGCCAGTTCCGGTGCACCGGTCGAGGCCGCAGCTTCCACTGCAGTGCGCGACGATGCGACTTCGGCCGTGGCCGGGGTCTTCATGCTGCTGCAACCAGCCAGTGCAATTGCGCCGACGATGGTCAACAGTGGCAGGCGATTCAGCGTATCCATTGTTGTTCTCCTCAAAGCGAACGGGGTATTAGCTTTATATAAGCTGTACCCGCTGGGTTCAGTACGGTGCCGCACATTGCAGTCGGGCTGCCGGGTGTAGCCTGTCGCCATGGCACATACACTTTCTCGCCGCGCAAAGATCAGCCTGGCAGTGCTGGGCGTCTTGCTGGCCATTCCGGCGGTGGCCCTCGTTATCCTGCTCAACTATGACTGGAACCGTGCACGGCCCTGGCTGGGTGCGCGCGCCAGCGAAGCGCTGCAAAGGCCCGTGGAATTGCGCGGCAACCTGTCGCTCACCTGGCAAAAGCAGCCGCTGCCGGCACAAGAGCGCAGCTGGCGCGATCATATTCCCTGGCCGCACCTGGTGGCGCAAGACGTGCACGTCGGGAACCCGGCGGGCTTGCCGCGCGGCGATACCGCCTCCGCGCAAACGCTAGGATTTTCGCTGAGCCCGTTTGCCCTGCTGGGGCGGAAGATTTCCATTCCGGAATTACGATTCGACCAGCCCCAGCTTGACCTGCTGCGCCAGGCCGATGGCCGCAATAACTGGACCCTGCCCAAGCGCCCGCCCTCTGAATGGCGGATGGAACTCGACCGCGTCGTGTTCACACGCGGCACCATCAAACTTGACGATGCGCAGCAGAATATTGCCGCCACCGCCCACGTCGATACGCTCGACAATGACCCGCACTACGGCGTGGGCTGGACCCTGGAAGGCAAATGGAACAAGCAGGACATCACAGGCAAAGGCAAGACCGGCGCCGTGCTGGCCTTGCGGGAAACCAGCCAGCCCTTCCCCATCCAGGCCGACGCCAAGGTCGGCCTGGTCAGCGTCGCGGCGGAAGGCACGCTGACCAATCCCGCCCAGCTCGCCGCCATTGATTTGAAGCTGAAGGTGGCCGGTGCCTCCGCAGCGCGCCTGTATGCGCTGACTGGCCTGCTGCTGCCGGAAACGCCGCCCTTCACCACTTCCGGCCGCCTGAATGGCCACCTGGCAGAAGGCGCCAGCCAGTGGACTTACGAAAAATTCACCGGCCGCGTGGGCGACAGCGATATCTCCGGCACCCTGTCCTATCAGCAGCGCAAGCCGCGCGGCCTATTGACCGGCACCGTTCAATCGCGCCTGCTGCAATTCGCCGACCTGGGCCCGCTGATTGGCGCGGACTCCAACGCCAGGAAAGAACAGCGCGGTGTGGCAGCTGTACAACCGGCCGGCAAGCTGCTGCCGGTGGAAACCTTCAAGACCGAGCGCTGGACAGCGCTCGATGCCGACGTCAGCTTCCACGCCGAGCGCATCGTACGCACCAAGGAGTTGCCGCTGTCGAAACTGAAAACGGAATTCCACCTGAAGGATGGCGTGCTGCGCCTGACGCCGCTGAACTTCGATTTTGCCGGAGGCCAGGTGGCGTCCAAAGCCACGCTGGATGGCAGCAGCGGCCAGGCAGTAGCGGCAACACTCGACGCCACGGCGCGCCACATCAAGCTCAAACAACTGATGCCCAAGCTGCCGGACCTGAAGCAAGCGACCATCGGTGAAATTAACGCCGACGCCAAGCTGACCGCCAAGGGCAATTCCGTCGCCACCATGCTGGCGCATTCCAATGGCGAACTGAAGACCCTGGTCAACGACGGCACGGTCAGCAAACTGCTGCTTGAACAGATGGGCCTGAACATCGGCAATATCGTGCTCACCAAGCTGTTCGGCGACAAGCCGGTGCATCTGAATTGCCTGGCCGGCGATTTCGGCGTGCGTGATGGCCTGGCGCAAACCCAATACCTGATCGCCGATACGGACGACGCGGTGGTGCGGGTGAACGGCAACGTCAACCTCGCCAGCGAAAAGATCGACCTTACGCTCAAGCCGGAAACCAAGGGCCTGCGCATCATCTCGCTGCGGGCGCCGATCTATGTGCGCGGCACGCTCAAGCAGCCCGACGTCGATATCGACAAAGGCGTGATTGCCATGCGCGCCGGCGGCGCCCTGGCGCTGGGCGCCATCGCCGCCCCCGTCGCGGCATTGGCACCGCTCATCAGTGCGGGCGGCCCGGGTGACAATAATCAGTGCGCCGCCCTGCTTGCGGCAGCGCGCGAAAAGCCTAAGGCGCCGCCTCCGGGCAAGACACAAAGGTAACAAACCGTAACTTCGTGAAATCGCGAACAGATCACCCAGCCCTTTCCCCGTAAGCTGGAAACGTATTCCAAAGTTACGGAGGAAACATCATGAAGACCAAACAGATCGCAGCCCGCCTCGCTATTGCTACCGCCATGCTGGGCCTGGGTGCATGCTCCTCGATGTCGCAGCAGGATAAGAACACGGCCATTGGCGCCGGTGTCGGCGCAGTAGCCGGCTCCGTTCTGACCGGCGGCTCGACTACCGGTGCGGTTGGCGGTGCGGTGGTGGGCGGCGTGATCGGTAATCAGGTTGACAAACCACGCCGCTAATCAGGAAGGCAAGCGGACCTGCTGGTAGCAATGGCAGGACACCGCTTCCAGGCCAGCCGGGTCCAATATTTCGATATTGCCCCGGCTGTAGCTTATGAAGCCCTGCCCCTGCAGGGCGCTCGCAGCCTTGGTCACGCCAACCCGGCGCACGCCCAGGGCGTGGGCCAGGAATTCATGGGTCATATGGAAGCGGTCGCTTTGCAAGCGGTCGCGCGTCACCAGCAGGGAACGCGCCAGGCGCGCCTCCAGCACGTGGAAGCGGCTGCAGACCGCGATCTGGATTGCTTGCGCCAGCAGGGTGTCGGTGTAGCGGTGCAGCAGGTGCTGCAGCGATTCCATTTCCCTGAATTCGGCGCTGAAGTCTTGCGCCGCCATGCGCAGGGCATGGCCGCTGCGCTGGACCACGGCACGCACCTGGGCCAGATGCTGGCCCAAGGCAACCGATGCCCCGATCATGCCTTCCCGCCCTGCCGAGCCGACTTCCAGCGTCATGCGGCCTTCGGTCACGGCAAGCAGCGAGACCAGGGTATCAAGCGGGAAATAGATGAATTCGATGGGTTGGCCGGCCTCGAACAATACTTCGCCGGCCTCAAGTTCCACCAGTTCGCACAAGCCCTCGAGATGCTCGAGGTCGTCTTCCGGCAGATTTGCCAGCAAGCGGTTTCCAATACGGGGCGGTGGCGATTCACTGCTTGGAACGGTATGAAGATTCAGGGTCATTGCCGTCAGCCTGGTGGAGTTTAGGCGGAGCGTATCGGCTATTAAAAATGCTGTATGTACGCTGACGCACGGAAGCAAGCGTGGCTGCCCGCCACAATGCGTATATCCAATAGGAAAGGAATTGCAAATGGACCCAACAATCAAAAGATATACCACGCATCCAATGCTGCTGATCGCAGCCATCGCCGTCATCCTGTTCTGCGGCGTCGGCATCGCCGCCGTCATGGGCTGGCTGCCGAAATCCGGCGCCACCATGGGGCCGCCTGTCGCGGAAGCGCCTGTGCAAGTCGGCGGCAATGAAATGGGCCCGCCACCTCCGCCTAACGGCCTTGCCGCGGTTGAGCGAGCGCCTGGCCGCGCAGCAGACACTTCCGGCTACTCCGGCGGTGGTGGCGGCAGCTATGGCGGCGGCGCGGCGCCTGCTGAACGCGCGGGCGATGCACGCTATGCGGATGCGCCCCAGGCGCAGCCAGCGCCACCTGTGGCCGCACCGGTCGCTGAACGCGCGCCGGCAGTCTGCCACAGCTGTGGCGTCGTGCAGTCAGTGCACGCCGTCACCCAACGCGGCCAGGGCAGCGGTCTTGGCGCGGCAGGCGGTGCAATTGTCGGCGGCCTTCTGGGCAACCAGGTTGGCGGCGGCACGGGCCGCAAACTGGCCACCGTCGCCGGTGCTGTCGGTGGCGCCGTGGTCGGCAACCAGGTGGAGGGCAATATGAAGTCCACCACCCATTACTCTGTTCGGGTGCGCATGAATGACGGCAAGGAACGCACCGTCAGCAGCAGCTCCAGCGAATGGCGCTCCGGCGATCACGTAAAAATCGTCAACGGACACCTGCAACGCCGCTGATAGTTCGGCATCGAACAGATGGCGGCGCTCGACCCGGCAATAATGCATCCAGGATTACGGACTATGAGAGGAAAACATCATGCTCTATACCATCGCTGTCGTACTCATCATCTTGTGGCTGCTCGGTATGGTCACCTCCTACACTGTGGGCGGTTTCATCCATATCTTGCTAGTCGTGGCAATCATTATGGTCTTGCTGCGCCTTATCAGCGGGCGTGGCATTTAGTCGAGCCGGCCAAGCCGGCGTACACTATCGGGGCGAGGACTGCGGCGCAGGACTCGTCCCGCTTTTTTTCGTCCAAAACTTAGGAAGGAGAAGCTCATGCCCAATAAAACCCTTGCTGTCCTGCTGATCGCAGCGCTGGCGGCGACCGGCTGTGCAGATATGGATGCGACCCAGCGCGGTACGGCAACCGGCGCAGGTGTCGGGGCCGGCATTGGCGCCGTACTCGGTGCGGCGACCGGCCCTGGCGGCGGTAAGCGTGCCGCCGGTGGTGCCGTACTCGGCGCAGCAGTCGGCGCCGTGGTCGGAAACGTCTGGTCCAAACGCATGGAAGCGCAGAAGCAGCAAATGGAACAAGCGACCAAGGGCACCGGCGTGCAAGTCACGCAGACTGGCGACAACCGCCTGAAACTGGAGATTCCGAGCGATATTTCGTTCGATACCAACCGTTCGGATATCAAGCCGGACTTCCGTCCCATCCTGGATCGCTTTGCCACCACCCTCAATGAGAACCCAGCCACCACGGTGAGCATTGTCGGCCACACCGACAGCACCGGCAGCAGCTCCGTCAACCAGCCGCTATCGGTGGACCGCGCCGCCCATACCCGCGACTACCTCGCCGCGCGCGGCGTCTCGCCAACCCGCATCGTGATCGAAGGCCGCGGCGAGCAGGAACCTGTCGCCTCCAACGACGACGCCGCCGGCCGCGCCCGCAACCGCCGCGTGGAAATCTTCGTGGCCGAGCCACGGCCGCCGCAAGGCTAAGCAAGCAGCCAAGGTGCGCCTGCCATGCAAGCGCGCCTTGGCGCTACAATTCCTGAATGACCATATCCTTTTAAGGAGCTTCCATGAAAGTCCCTGCCCTTCTCTTGTTTTGCCTGGCAGCGTCGCCGGCGATGGCGCAGACCCTCAAGCCAGGGCTGTGGGAGCTGAGCAACCGCGTGGCGTCGGCAAGTCCGGAAACCATGGCGATGATGCAGGCCGCCCAGCAACAGATGGCGAATATGGCGCCTGAGCAGCGAAAGGCGATGGAACAGATGATGGCAAGCCATGGCGTCAATATGAATATGGGCGATGCCGGCGGCGTCAAGCTGACGTATTGCCTGACCAAGGATATGGCTGAGAAACAAGATCTGCCGGCAGGCCAGCCCGGCCAATGCACCACCACGCGCACGCCGGTGCCCGGGGGCATGAACGTGACCTTCAATTGCGCCAAACCGCCTTCGAGCGGCAACGGCCAAGTGATTTTCAACGGGAATACGGCTTACAGCATGCGCATGAACGTCAACAGCACAGCGCAGGGCAAGCCGCAAAACATGGTGGTGGAAGGAAACGGGCGCTGGCTCAGCGCCGATTGCGGCAGCGTGAAACCAGCGGCGCCAGTTGCCCCGCCAAGCAAGCCGGGGCCGGATGTGCCGGCGCCTACTCGCCGCGCTCAATAAAGGCCCAGTACAGCTCACGGGCCTTGGTAGCGACCGGGCCTATTGGCAGCTGGCGTCCGTTGTAACGCACGCAGGGCGTGACTTTGCCGAAGTTGCCGGTATTGAAGATTTCGCTGGCCTGGTCCAGTTCTTCCGGCTTGACTGTGCGCTCTTCGACTTTGATGCCGGCTTCGGCCAGCAGTTTGATCACACGGGCGCGGGTGATGCCGGCCAGGAAGGTACCGTTCAGCGCCGGGGTCACAACCTTGCCGTCCGGAGTCACGAAAAACAGGTTGGCGGTGGCGAACTCGGCTACATTGCCCTGGCTGTCGCACATCACTGCATTGTCATAGCCGCGCTCTTTCGCTTCGCGCAGCACCTTGGTGGAGTTGGCATACAGGGCGGAAGCTTTGGCGTCGGTTGGCGCCATGTCCGGGTCCGGACGGCGCAAGGTCGTCGAGCACGCCGAAAAGCCGGTGAATGGCGGCAGCGGCGCATCGAACAGGGTCAGCGCGAAGGCCGATTTTTCCGCGACGGGAATCAGCAGGCCATCGGTTGCAAACACCAGCGGGCGGATGTACAGCTCGGCATTGGCCGGGAAGCGGGCCACGCCCTCTTTCACCAGTTTTTCCATTTCTTCCACGCTGAGCGGGCATTCGAGGCCCAGGCTGCGCGCCGAACGCACCACGCGCTCCAGGTGCGGACGCAAGTCAGGCAGCTTGCCGTGCATGGCGCGTGCGCCATCGAAGACGGACGAGCCGAGCCAGACGCTGTGGTCCATCGCGCCGAACAGTGGCGCATTGCCTTCGGCCCAGTTTCCATTGAAGTAAGTCAGATACATAGTGTTCCCCGCTGAAAGTTCCAGCTGAGGAATTTAACACATGGCATTAAAACGCGTGGCGCAGGCCAAAAGTCAGGGCGCGGTTGCCCTTGCCAACTTCCGAGGCAGTGCCGGCGGTATAGGGCGCGCCATTGCGGTTGCGGATGTGGGCGAATGAGGCGTGCAGCGCTGTTCGCCTGGAAAGCGAATACACCACGCCAACGCCTGCCTGGTCGGCGTCCTGGTTGGCAGGACTGCGGTCGTCCTTGTGGATGACGGAAGCCATATAGGTTACGCGCCCGCTGGTGTAGGACAAGCCGGCCAGGACGTCCCGGCTGTATGTGGACGGCGTGGAGAGCGTCAGCGCACCGTAGGGGCTGGACGGATCCCAGGGCGAACTGCCCAGGCCCCGGTTGACGCCATACGCTGCAAACACGGTGGCACTGCCTAGCTTGACGTTGGCCGCCACCAGCGTATTTCTGGCCGAGAGGTCGACCGGCTGCGTCGTGCCCACGGCGTCGATCGGATTGCGCTTGCGCTGGTGGGCAATTCGGATATTGAAGATGCCGTCCGCAAATCCTATCACCCCACCATAGGCTTTATTGCGGGCGGTGCTGTAATCCGACTCGCCGAAACTGTAGATGGCGCCGGCACTCCAGTGTCCACCATTTGGCGTGCGGTACTTCAGCGCATTGTCGTAGCGCTTGGTGGTGAAGCCCATCAGATTGGTCGCCGTGCCAGCCAGGCCGCCGTGAAAGGGATCGGCGACTTCGGCCAAAGTTTCGTATTGCAGATTGTACTGGCGCCCAAGCGTCAGCGCGCCCCAGCGGCCATCCAGCCCTACCCAGGCCTGGCGGCCGAACAGCCGCCCTTCTTCCGAACGGCCGGTATCGTTCTCCACTCCGCCTTCAATGGTGAATATGGCTGAGTTGCCACTGCTGCCAAGCCGCTCCCGGCCTGAAACACCTATACGCGAGCCTTCCGAAATGCCCGGTGACAGCTTGCTGCCGGCACATTTGTCTTTACAGCCGCGCTCAAGCAAGACACCAGCATCCAGCACACCGTATACCTGGACGCCCTCTCCCGCCGCCGGTTCCCTGGTTTGCGCCAGGCCGAGCGCGGGGATCGTGAGCAGGAAGACAAGAACTTTCATGCGTGTCAGCTTAGGGTAAGCACTGTCATGCAATCTGTGCGGAGACAAACAAAACTATGTGGAGACCGTATGTCCAGCAAGCGTTGCAGCGCCGCCGATGCCGTCCGCCTCGTGCGCGATGGCGATATGATCATTGTCCCTACCGGCGCCGGCGAGCCGCCTACCCTGCTGAAGGAGCTGTCGGCGCAGCGCCGGAACTTCAAAGGCGTGCAGGTAGCGCAAATCCTGGCCATGCGCAAATACGATTACTTCGATCCGGAAACTGCTCACCATGTGCGGCATTGCGCGCTGTTCTTTGGCGGCGCATCGCGTGCTGCCGGCCAAGCGGGCTGGGCCGATTTCATTCCCGCCTACTTCTCGGAAATTCCTTCGCTGATTGAGCGTGAGCAAATGCCGGCGGACGTGGTGTTTGCGCTGGCTTCGGAAATGGATGAGCACGGCAATTTCGCGCTCAGCCTTGGTGCGGACTACACCATGGCCGCCCTGCAGAAAGCGCGCGTGATCGTGCTGGAATCCAATCCCAATGTGCCGTTTGCGCACGGCCAGTGCCATATCCATATTTCACAGGTGACGGCTGTGGTCGAGAGCAACGAGCCCGTCATCGAAGTGGGCCTGCCAAAGATCGGCCCGGTGCAGGAAGCGATTGCCGCCCATGTCGCGCCAATGATCGAGGATGGCTCGACCTTGCAGATTGGCTATGGCGGCATTCCTGATGCGGTCGTCATGCAGCTGACCAGCAAGCAGGATCTCGGCATTCACACGGAAATGATTGGCGACGGCATCCTCAAACTGGTGGAGGCCGGCGCGGTGACCAACCGGCGCAAGACCTTCATGCCGGGCCGCATGATCGCGACCTTTGCGCTGGGTTCGCGCAAGCTGTACGACTTCATGCACCACAATCCGATGCTGGAAATGCATCCGGTCAGCTTTACCAATGATCCGTGCATCGCGGGGCAGAATGACAAGCTTGTGTCGATCAATGCCAGCCTGCAAATTGACCTGCTGGGCCAATGCGGTTCGGAAAGCCTGGCCCACCTTCCCTATTCCGGCACCGGCGGACAGGTGGATTTTGTACGCGCTGCCAACCGTTCGCGCGGTGGCAAGTCCTTCATCGTGCTGCCATCGACAGCGAAGGATGGCAGCATTTCGCGCATCGTGCCGACGCTCTGTGCCGGCACGCATGTAACCACCAGCAAGAATGACATCAATTATGTCGTCACCGAATATGGCGTGGCCCAGCTGCGCGGCAAGTCGGCCAAGCAGCGCGCCGATGCGCTGATTGCCATTGCGCATCCTGATTTCCGCGGGGAGCTGCGGCGCGAAGCGGCACGGCTGAACTACTGCTAACTATGTTCGGTAGCGAACATTCAACCGTTCGCTGCTGTCTTAGACTGGCCTCCGGAGGTGACTCATGAAGGCTTGTCGTTGGCTGGCATTTCTCCTTGCGGGCTGGACGCTGCTGGCCTGCGCGTCGCTGCCCGAGGTCGATCCCGACAAGGCCAAGGCACGCGCCAGCGCGGTGCCGGCTGTCATAACTTCCAGCGGCAAGCTGCCGCGCCAGACCACAGAACAATTGTTGAAGAAACGCTGGGCCAAGTCCACCCTGGACTTGAAGGCCCAGGCTGCGCTGGAAGAAGCAGCAACCGGAGCCCCTCTAATCGCCGGCAACAAGGTGCAATTGCTGTTCGATGGACCGCAAACGATGGCGGAAATGATGAAAGCCATCGCCGCCGCGAAAGACCACATCAATTTCGAGACCTATATCTTCGACCAGGACGAACTGGGCATGAAGTTCGCCGACCTGCTGATACAGAAGCAGCGCGAGGGCGTGGTGGTCAATGTGATCTACGACAGCGTCGGCACGATAGGCGTACCGCAGGAATTCTTCGACCATATGCGGGAAGGCGGCGTGAAGCTGATTGCGTTCAACCCGGTCAATCCTGCCAAGGCGCGCGGCAATGGCTGGATCCTGAACAATCGCGACCACCGCAAGATGCTGATAGTGGATGGCAAAGTGGGCTTCACGGGCGGCATCAATATCAGCGATACCTATTCGCGCAGCTCGCCATTCCGCGGTGGATCGCATGGAGGCGGCCCGCCATCCGGTGGCGGGTCGGGCCCGGCGCGCACCGCAAAGAATCCCGATGATGTGGGCTGGCGCGATACCCATGTGCGCATCGAAGGCCCGGCGGTTCAGGCCATGCAGTGGCTGTTCGTTCAGGCGTGGATCGAGCAGGATGCGGACGATCTGCGCGATGCCAAGTATTTCGTGCCGGTGGCGCCTGCGGGCGACAAGGTGGTACGGGTGCTGGGATCCAAGCCAGAGGGGCATTTTGAAATTTACAAAGCCATGCTGCTGGCGATCCAGGAGGCGAAAAAGTCGATCCACATCACTTGCGCCTACTTCGTTCCTGATGACCAGATCCTGGAGGCCCTGATCGATGCGGCGCGGCGCGGCGTGGATGTGCAGCTGGTCCTTCCCAGCGTATCGGATAGCGGGCTGGTGTTCCATGCCGGGCGGGCGTTCTACCAGCCTTTGTTGGAAGGCGGCGTGAAGATATTTGAGCTCAAGCTGTCGGTGCTGCACGCTAAGACGGTGGTGGTTGATGGTGTCTGGTCCACCGTCGGTTCGACCAATCTGGACCGCCGCAGCTTCCTCCACAACAGCGAGGTCAACGTGATTGTAATGGGTGATGTGTTCGGTCTCGAAATGGAGAATGCCTTCAAGGAGGACTTGCACAACTCCACCGAAGTCAAGCTCACCGAGTGGAACAAGCGGCCCCTCGTCACGCGCATGAAGGAATGGCTTGCCCGCGTGTGGGACTACTGGCTTTGAGAATTATCAAGCCGCACCATGCCTTTCGGCCTAGTCTGAAAGAACCATGTGTGATCACGAACCGCCCACCTCGCTTGACAAGCACCCGCCTGGCGACAACCATGCTGGTATCCCCACGCGCGTTACGAAGCTGGAGGTAAGGGTGGACGAAGTTATTCTGCGGTTGGACAGGCTGGATACGAAAGTTGATCGGCTGGACCATAAGGTCGATGCGGGTCTGGAAAAGCTCAACGACAAAATCGATGCGGGGCTGGAAAAGCTCAACAACAAGATCTCTCACGACATAGGCAAGCTCAACGACAAAATTGATGCCAGCCGAGAGGCAACTTCTCATGACATAGGCAAGCTCAACGACAAAATTGATGCCAGCCGAGAAGCAACTTCTCATGACATAGGCAAGCTCAACGACAAAATCGATGGCAACCGAGAGGCAACGTTCCAGCAATTCGAAGCGCTGAACGCCCGCTTCGATCGTTTTTACCATCTGCTCTTCATCTTCCTGACCGCCATGATCGCCGGCTTGCTTGGCTTGCTCGCGAAAGTACTTGGCGTCTTTTAGGAGGCTGGGCGCCAGACGTCGCCGTGGCGGCAAAACGCGTCGGTGGCGGCAAGGCCGAAGCCGGCGCCTTCGAACCAGCTGTAGCGTTCGACCTGGATTTCATCGTGCTGTACGCGCAAGACGTTAAAGGAGTTCGTTTCACCGCGGCTGCGCGTGGATGTGGCGGTGCCGGCCTGGACGACCAGCGCGGCGTACCCGTCAATCTCGTAGCGTTCGGCGGTACTGTGCGTGTGGCTGGTGTGAAGATGCCCGGCCAGCAGCAGGTCCACGCCGCAACGCGCAAACACTTCCATCGCCATCGGCGCCCGGTCAACCAGGTCGTCGTCGTCCAGGTGCTGCGGCAGGTCGAAGGGATGGTGGGTGACCACCACGCGTGTCAGGCTTTGCGGCACGCTGGCGAAGCGGTGCTGCAGGTAATCGACCTGGCGGCGGTTGACGCGGCCGTCCTTGAACGTCAGAGAGCGCGCGGTGTTCAGGCCGATCACCGCGATTTCATCGTCCACAAACTCTGGCGCCAGGTCGCGCGTGATGTGACGGCGGTACTTGACCAGCGGCTGGAAGAACCGGGCTGCGACGTTATATAGAGGAATGTCGTGATTGCCCGGCACCACGATCTGTGGTTTGGGCAAGGTATCGAGATAGTGCCGCGCCTGCCGGAACTGCGCGCTGCGGGCACGCTGGGTCAGGTCGCCCGACACCACCACCACATCCGGGTGCAGGAAGTCGCCGATCAACTCACGCAGGGGCGCCAGCAGCGTGTTGTCCACGCGGCCAAAATGCAGGTCGGAGATATGAACTATGGTTCGCATCAATCCTCCTTCCGGCGCGGCACGATGACGGGCAAGGCCGCTGGCCGGATACGGTAACGCAAAGGAGGCGCCATCACGGTCACCTCGCCATCGGTCGCCACGCGCAAGCGGTGGTGGCGGGTTTCGATCACCATTTCGCCGGCCTGGAAAATATGGAACTCGCGCGACTGCCGCAAACGGCCAAACAAGGCACGCAAAGCCAGCTTCAACAGGCCAAAACGTGTCGGCCGCTGCGCGACGTACACGCTCAGCATGCCGCCATCGATGCGGGTCCGCTCACCGATATTGAAGCCCTGCATCTGGTACTCATTATTGCCGATGAAGACGAAAGGGGTGCGCCGCGCATGGCCTTCGTCACCCATCGTCAGCCGCAGGCTGAGGAAGGGAAAGCGCCGCAGTGCAGCCAGGGCCGCCCAGCCGAAGGCCGTCCATTTTCCACGGCCGAGCCGGCGCTGCTGCCGCTGCCGGTCACGCACTACGTCCGGATAAAGGCCGAGGCTGGAATTATTCAGGAAGATGCGGCCATTGACCTCGCCCACGTCAATCCGCTGCACCTGCCCTGTTGCCAGCGTGGCGATGGCGGCGTCGAGATTCGGCGGAAGACGCAAGTCTCGCGCGAAATGATTCAGGGTTCCCATTGGCAGCACGCCGAAGACCGCGCCGCTGTCCAGCACCACCGATGCTACGGCATTCACCGTGCCGTCACCGCCGCCCGCCACGACGACGGATGCGCCGCCTGCCAGCGCGGCGCGCGCCGCTTCCATCATATGGTTGGCATCGACGGCCAGCGTGATCTCGGGATCCAGGCCGTGTGCGGCAAAACGGCTGGCAAGTGATGCGCGCCAGTCCTGGTCATAGCCGGGTCCGGCGCCAGCATTGACGATCACGGACATGCGGCTCACCGCAACTCCCGATGCCGATGCCGGCGCAGGCTGGAAACTCCCGTCACGCATATCGCCAGCCAGCCCAGGCCTTCCGCCACAGCCGCCAGTACGTCGGTCAGGAAATGCACGCCCAGGTACATACGGCTGAACGCCACCAGCGCCACCATCAGCACCGCTCCCGTCATGACTGCCGCCCGCTGCCCGATGTTGCGTGCGAGCGGCCACAGGTAGCAAGCCAGCACGCCATAGAACACCGTCGCGGCCAGCGTGTGACCACTGGGGAAGCTATAAGTAGGCAGCGTCAGCAGCGGTGCGTCGAAGCTTGGCCGCAGGCGCTGGTAAGTGTCTTTGAGCAGTACGTTCAGCAGCATGCCCGGTGGCACGGCCAACATCAGGGTCAACATCCAGTACTTGGCCTGCCGCCGCCACAGGTGCCAGGCAAACAGCATCGTCAGGAAGGCAATCCCGGCCAGGCTGTGCAGGTGGGTGACTGCCAGCAGCAGCGTGGCCAAGGGCGCGGTGGCGTGGGCATGCAGCCATTGGGCCACCTGGATATCCAGTGACGCCAAGCGGGCGCCCGGGCCCAAGGCGGCACTGGCAATCGCCTCGAACGCGGCAGCGGCGGCGATCAGCAGGACCAGTCCGGCCACAAGGTGCAAAGGAAGACGGATCGTGTCTCTCATACAACGATTAATAAAAAAACCTGATTTTTCATCCAGTACTGTTGATTCATACAGTATTTGTGTTATTCTGGTGACTCGTTAATCACATCACAGCACAAGGAATTCGTCATGACCACTATGCACAGCACCTTCGGCTCCCGCTTTGGCCTGGAATATGCCCCTATGTCCTTCCTGGTTCGCTTCGGCAAACGTGAAGTGCTGGTGTGCCGCGACTTCCGCAAGCGCTTCTACGCTGTGAATCCAATCATCGAGTGCGATACCGGCGTGCAGCCTGGCCACCTGGAAGTTCTGCTCTTCAGCCGCTGGCTGCTGATCTTCTCCAAGGCTCACTAAGCTTAAGTTGAAGTCTCGCACAGCTGTTCATACCGAGCGCGCAAATAGTCGCGCAACCGAATCACGACGGGCGTGACCTGCGAGCGATGCATGCAAACCAGCTGTAATGGCACCTCTTCACCCATTACATCTGGTAGCAGCAAACGCAAGCGGCCGGCTTTAATGTCGGCGGTCACGTCCAACCGTGATTTGTAGGCAATACCCAATCCTGCTACCGCCCAGCGGCGCACCAGGTCGGCATCATCGCTGCTGCAATTGCCCCTGACCTGCACTACTTTGCCCTGGGCGGGGAAGGCCCAACGGTCATACAGCACATCATCCAGCGCAAAGCGCAGGCAGTTGTGGTGGACGAGATCGTCCAGGTTGGCCAGAGCGCCGTGCTTTTGCAGGTATTCCGGCGATGCGACCAGCACACGCCTATTGTTTGGGGCAATTGGCATCGACACCAGGCTGGAATCGTCCAGTTTGCCGTAGCGCAGGGCCAGGTCAACTGGCTGACGGTACATATCGGCGACCCGGTCGCTGACAAATAATTGCAGGCTGATGGCCGGGTACTCAGCCTGGAATGCGTCCAGCCATGGCAGCAATACATGGCGTCCCACATCGGACGGCATCGATATTTTCAACAGGCCAGCAAGTTCCTGCTGACCCTGCCGTATCGCCTCGTGGCCTTCCTTCAACTGGCGCAGCGCTTCGCGTGCATGGCGCAGATAGTGCTCGCCTTCCGCAGTCAAACGCAGGGAACGCGTGGTGCGGGCGAACAGGCGCAGCTTCAACTCCTCTTCCAGCCGCTTGAGCGCGGCGCTCGCCAGGGCTGGCGAAATATCGAGTGCGCGCGCTGCGGCCGACAGGCTGCCCCGGTCGGCAGTGCTGACGAATATTTCAATATCGTCCAGGCGCAGCATTATCTTTGATTCCTTGAAAGTGTTTCCGCAATTTTAGTCTTTTTCTTGAAGCCGCGATGGCCGAAGATGCATCCATCGCAAACACTTACGAAAGACTAAATCCATGAAAGCTATCGCCTACCGCGCTTCCCTGCCTATCGAACACGCTGAAGCCCTGATCGACGTGGAACTCCCGGCGCCAGTTGCCACCGGCCGCGACCTGCTGGTCGAGATCAAAGCCGTCTCAGTCAACCCGGTCGATACCAAAATCCGCCGCAATGTCGCCCCGGCAGACGGTGAGAACAAGGTACTGGGCTGGGACGCCACCGGCATCGTGCGCGCCGTCGGTCCCGATGCAACCCTGTTCAAGCCGGGCGACGAAGTCTGGTACGCAGGGGCGCTGGGCCGCTCGGGCACGAATGCCGAACTGCACCTGGTTGACGAGCGTATCGTCGGTCACAAGCCGGGCAAGCTCAGCTTCGCTGAAGCCGCAGCCCTGCCTCTGACCGCCATCACCGCCTGGGAATTGCTGTTCGACCGCCTTGGTGTGAGCCGCGACAAGGCGCGGGAAGCCGGCAAATCGCTCCTGGTCACCGGCGCTGCCGGCGGCGTCGGTTCGATCCTCGTCCAGCTCGCCCGCCAATTGACCGGCTTGACCATCATCGCCACCGCCTCCCGTCCTGAAACGGCGGAATGGGTGAAGTCCCTGGGCGCCCACCACGTGATTGACCACAGCAAGCCGCTGGACCAGGAAATCAAGCGCCTCGGCCTGCCGCCGGTCAATTACATTGCCAGCCTGAACGAGACCGAGCAGCATTTCGCCGCGCTGGCAGAACTGGTCGCCCCGCAAGGCAAGTTGGCGCTGATCGACGATCCGTCGCATATCGACGTCCGCCTGCTCAAGCGCAAGAGCGTTTCCCTGCACTGGGAATTCATGTTCACCCGTTCCATGTTCGAAACGGATGACATGGCACAACAGCATGCCCTGCTGAACGATGTGTCGCGCCTGGTGGATAGCGGCGTGCTGAAAACGACGGTGGGCGAACGCTTCGGCGCCATCAACGCGGCCAACCTGAAACGTGCGCACGCCCTGCTCGAAAGCAACCGCGCACGCGGCAAGATCGTGCTGGAAGGGTTCTAAGCTTCTGCGGCAGCGCGTGCGGCATGCGCTGCCGCGCTCGCCTCGCCCGCTTGCACGATCGCATGCTCCTGCTGGCGGATCGCCAGGGCGCGGCGGTCGTGCGCGTCCACGGTGTCAATCAGCGACTGCGACAGGCGGCATGCCTCGGTCACCGTGGCATCAAAGCGGTCGCGGCCTCGGCGCAGCATGGCCGAGTGATAGCCGATCTCAGTGAACATTGCACAGATCTCGACACACAGATTGCGCAAGGTGCGCATGGACTCGCAGGCGCCCTCGATATCGCCGCGCATCTGGCGGTCCAGGTCGATGAATTCAGCGCGGGTCTTTTCGTGGACCGACAATTCCAGCACGGTCGCTTGCCAGCGACCGATACGCTTGGTAATGCGGCTGATACTGGCGTTCTTCTGCCGCAGTATCAGGGCGTATTCCAATGCCAGCAACGAAATCGGCAGGCAAGCGAGGAAGGCGGGAAAGCCAGCGCGCCGCATCGAGGTTTCCAGCTTCTTGCATCGATGCAGCAATGATCCGATATTGCCGCCCAGGGAATGGTTGCGCATGGCCGTCCTCCCGACAATCCGCCATGCGGAAGCATTGGCGCGATGAGCCAAGTATAGGCAGGCGCCTATCCAAGTGAACGTGCGCAGGCTTGATGCAGATTAAAGGTGGCGCAATTAGGCTCGGTTGAGCCAGGCTTGTTCGTGATCGCGTTCGCGGCGGCGGCGTTCGGCTGGGGAATCGAAGTCACGCAGGAACTGGATGTGCTTGCGCTCCAGCGCCAGCATGTCACGCTCGATGGCGTCGATCTCGGCGCGGTCGGGCGAATGGTTCATGTAGTTGGCGCGCTCGCGGCTGATCCTGTCCTGCTCATCCTGGATGGCTTGCAGGCGCGCTTCGCAGCGCTGCACGGTGCGGCGCATTTTCTCCGGAGTCAGGCCCTGCTCGCGCAAGTCAGTCTGCACGGCCAGGTCGCCGCGCACGGCGTTGGTGCGCTTCTGGACTTCCGCGATCTCCGCGTTGACTTCTTCGATCGCGGAAATGTCCTTGGCGGCATAGGCATTGCGGCGGCGCTCGCCCAGCAAAGCCATTTCCGCTTCCAGCACTTGGTATTCGTCGCGGAATGGTCGTTCAAAATTACCCAGCTGCGCAGTGCAGGAGTCGATCTGCTTTTGCAGGGCCACGACTTCCAGCTGCAGCTTGGCAGATGGCATGTCGAAACGGCGCTGGGCGCGCTCCTCCATTGCCTTGTTGGCGGCCAGCAGGCGCGCTTCATAGCGCACGGTCGAAAACTTCTTGCGCGCCTCTTCCTCATGCGCGGCACGCAGCCTGCGCTCATAAGCGCGGTAGGCTGCGGGCATGCGCAGCTTGCGATACCAGTCACGAATCCAATTCCACATAGGCAGGAATATAACTTAGGCGGCGGCTCGTGTCATGTCTGCCATGGCCGGGGCGAGCAAGGACGCGACAGAAATGGCATTGCTGCTATGCGGGACAGTGTCGCAGCTGGCGGTGCGGGCCACGCCCGAGGCCTGCAGGTCTTCGAATGCGCTGCCGGCAAACAGGGGATGAACGGCGACGCATACCGGAGGCGGCAGGCCGGCCTTGCGCACATGGCCGACGGCGGCAATCATGGTGCGGGCGGTCGATGCGATATCGTCGACGATGACGGGGGTGTGGTGCAGCCAGCGCTCCGTGTCGGGCACCGAGACTTCCACGTCATGGTCGCCGCGGCGTATTTTTTCCAGCACGATGCACGGGCAGCCCGCGCCGCGCGCCACTTCGGCGGCCCACTGTTCGCTTTCAGCATCCGGGCCGATTACCAGCGGCTGCGGCACGTTGGCAGCAATCCATTGCGACATGGCCGGCGCGGCGCGCACCACGCGGGTCGGGATGGTGTAGATCTCGGCCAGGTCGTGATGGCGATGCAAGTGCGGGTCGATGGTCACCATCCAGCGGAACACGCCGGAAACAAGGCGCGCGAAGTGGGCGGAAGTGATGCCCTCGCCCGGGTTGAAGATCGCATCGTGGCGCATATAGGCCAGGTAAGGCGCCACCAGTCCCACGCTGGCCGCACCCAGGTCGCGCGCGATGCTCGCCGCAAAGTACATGGGCATGAAACGGTCGTCCGGGCGGTCGAGGGTGCAGACCAGCACGACCTGGCGTCCTTTCACCTCGGAGTGATAGCGCACATAAGACTCGCCATCCGGGAATCGCCGCACCTGCAGACTGCCCTGCTCCCAGCCCAATAATGCCGACAGCTGCGCTGTCATCGCTTCATTGCCGGGCAGCGCGAACAGGATTGGCGTCATTTTCGTTCTCTCCAGTCTGGGTGACTTTTTATTCTAACCCCATGTTGCTGCCTGGCGGCGATTATTGCATTTCAGGCAGCATTTTTTGCCGCCTGTCGCAACGCCGGCGACAGCGCCGGGGCAGCCGGGCAGAATCGCGCCATTCGTTAAAATGGAGACCCTTATGCCCCTGACTCGCCGCACTTTGCCTGCGCTGGCCATCCTGTTCGCGTGTGCGCAAGCCCACAGCCAGGCGACGCTGCAAGACCTCGCCGGCCACAAAGTCGAAGTGCTGAAAATCGCCAAGCCAGCCTCCCCCGTCACCGTCATCTTCGAGAACGGTTCGCGCAATACACTGGATAAATGGGACAAGGTGCTCCCGCTGGTGGCTAAAGAGGCGACAGTGTTCGCCTACAACCGCCCCGGCTACGGCAAGAGCGACAAGCCCTCCACGCCGCGCGACGGCAAGACGGTGGTGGAGGAATTGCGCCAGCTGCTGAAACAGCAAGGCTTGCAGCCGCCTTACGTCCTGGTCGGCCACTCGCTGGGCGGGCTCTATATGCAGATGTACGCGCGCAGCTATCCGCAGGAAGTGCAAGGCGTGGTGCTGGTTGATGCGCTCTACCCGGGCGTCATCAAAAAGCCCGAGGACTTCCCGCTCATGGCGCGCTGGGCAAAATACGTGTTCATGAACGCTGCAATGGAGGCGGAGGTGGACCAGATCAACAGCACCGGGCAGGCCATGATGAACCTGCCCTGGAACGACAGCATCCCGATGATCCGGCTGATTAACGTGCCCAAGTCGCCTGGCGCGGTCGCAGTGGACCTGGGCGTCGCCAACAACGATGAAAAAACCCGCAACCTGGTCATGGGCCTGTATCCCAAGGCCTGCAAGGTGATCGTCGACTCAGACCACCAGATGCAGCAGGCCAATCCCGAAGTGGTGGTCGACGCCATCCGCGACGTGATCGGCGCCCACGACGCCAAGCGTCAACCGGCCTTGCGCTGCAGCTGACCGGGTTCCTCGGCGGTACGCGCTTCCTCGTGATGGAACGGCGCGTACCAGGTGACGATGAAGGATGGCACGGTGGCCGCCATCACCAGCCAGAAGTAGCTGACATAACCCATGGCTTGCTGCAGGTGGCCGCTGACCATGCCCGTCAACATGCCGCACAGGCCCATCAGGCCCGTGCCGAAGGCGTAGTGGGTGGTCGTGTATTTGCCGGGCGCCAGCTGCTGCATCAGGTAGATCATGAAGCCTACGGAGCCAAAGCCGAATGAGAACTTCTCCACGACCACGCCAAGGCCGATCACCCACAGGTTGGAGGGCTGGTAAATCGCCATCAGCAAGAAAGTGGCGATCGGGATATTCAGCACACAGCATAGTTTGAACAGCATCGGCTTCAATCCATGCCGGGCCAGGAACCAGCCTCCAGCCAACGAGCCGGCCAGCACGGCCAGCAGGCCGTAGGTGCCGTAGACGATGCCCAGCAACTCATTCGACATGCCAAGCCCGCCCTTCTCGACCGGATCGACCATGAAGAAGGGGCCGATCTTCTCCAGCAGGCCGATGGACACACGGTACAGCAAGGCAAAGGCCATCATCATCCAGACGCCGCGCTTTTCGAAGAAGGTCTTGAACGCGTCGCGCAGGATGAAGGCGGCCTGGCCCAGGCTTTCCGGCGTCTCGGCGGCCCGCGCGCCCTCCGGCATCACGCGCCAGTGCCATGCGGTGAGCAGCACCAGCAAAGCAGCGACGGCGAGGAAGACGACACGCCATGCTCCCAGCCAGTCCATACCGTAGCTGGTGTGCAGGTAGCCGCTCAGGTAGACCAGCACGCCGGAGGCCACCACCGGGCCGATATTCCAGCTCAGCCCCTGCACGCCGCAATACAGCGCCTGGTTGCGCGAGCTAAGCGAGGTGACATACACGCCGTCGCTGGCAATATCCATGGTCGCGCCGATGAAGGACATGACCCAGAACAGCACCATCATCAGCGCCATCGACCCCGGCATGCCCATCGCCACCGCCACGGCGCCGAAACCCAGGCCAAGCAGCAGCTGGGTGACCAGCACGAAGAACTTCTTGGTGCGGTACATTTCCACCACCGGCGCAAACAGCGGCTTGATGGTGTAGGCCAGGATCAGCATGCTCGAATACTGGGCGGCGCGGCCATTGTCCATGCCCAGGTTCTTGAACATGATCGACGTGACGCTGGTCAGCATCATATAGCCCATCGCCATGGCGAAATAGCCGGATGGCACCCACTGCAGCGGCGAACGGTTCATGAACGCTGTACCTTGATGAAGTCGCGGTACCAGTACGCGCTGTCTTTCAGCGTGCGCTCCTGCGTGTCGTAGTCGACGTGCACGATGCCGAACCGCTTGGCATATCCGGAATCCCATTCAAAGTTATCCAGCAGGCTCCACATGAAGTAGCCTTGCACGTCCACGCCCTGCTCCATCGCGCTGGCCATGGCATCGAAGTGGCGCGAAATGAAGGAGATGCGCTCTTCATCGTGCTGCGGCGTACTGCTGGCCATGCCGTTTTCGGTGATGTAAATCGGCGGCAGTTCGTACTCGCCTTTCAGTTTAAGCAGCAATTCGGTCAAGCCTTGCGGATAAATTTCCCAGCCCATGTCGGTGCGGCCGTTTTCCAGCGGCGGTGTGCGCGGCGGGGTCTCGGCGCTGCAATAGGCGCGGAAGTAGTAGTTCACACCCAGGAAGTCGATCGGCTGGTGGATGGTGGCCATATCGCCCGCCTCCACCTGCGGCGCGTTGGCGCCGTGGTGGCGCAGCGCCAGCTCCGGATAGCGTCCTTTGAAAATCGGGTCCATGAACCATTGTACCGAACGCGCGTACTCCAGTTCCGCCAGGGCGCGGTCGGCCGCGCTGTCGGTGGCCGGATCTGCGGTCCACTGGTTCAACACGATGCCCAGCTTGGCCTTCGAGCCGACGGCGCGCATGGCGTTCATGGCCAGGCCGTGCGACAGCAGCAGATGGTGCGACACCTGGACCGCAGCAGCGGCATCGCGCACGCCGGGCGCGAATTGACCGTTGCCATAGCCAAGGTTGGCGGTGCACCAGGGTTCGTTGTGGGTTGCGATGCTGGCGACGCGGTTGCCGAAGCGGCGTGCTACTTCAGCGGCGTATTCGGCGAAATAGCGGCAGGTGGCGCGATTGAGCCAGCCGCCCTCTTCCTGCAAGGCTTGCGGCAGGTCCCAGTGGTAGAGCGTCACGTATGCTTGCTTGCCCTTGGCCTCCAGCGCGTCGAGCAAGCGCTCGTAGAAAGCGAAGCCGGCTTCGTTCCACGCGCCCTTGCCGTCCGGCTGGACGCGCGACCAGGCAATCGAGAAGCGGTAGGCATCGACGCCGAGCGAGTCGATGATGTCGACGTCCTCGCGATAACGATGGTAGTGGTCGCAAGCGACGCTGCCGTCGCTGCCATCCTTGATCTTGCCGGGCGTGTCGCAGAACACGTCCCAGATAGAGAGGCCTTTGCCGTCCTCCTGGTTGGCGCCTTCGATCTGGAAGGCACTGGTGGCTACGCCCCAGAGAAAATCGGGCGGCAGGCGGTTGTCTTTCATACGTGATTTCTTTGCTAAATGCGGGAGAGATGGCCTGCCCCGGGGGGAGTCGGGGCAGGCCGCGTTGCGGCGGGTGTCGTTAGAATTCGATACCCGCGTTAACACCGATGGTGCGTGGAGGCAGGTACTGCGCCACCCACACATTGGCGCCGTTCATGGCGCTGGTCTTGATGCGCTTGTCGCCGACGTTACGCACGAAGGCGTCCACCCAGAACTGCTTCGGTCCCTGGTAGCGCAGGCCGATGTCGAACTTGGCGTAGGCCGCCTGCTGGTCTTCCGGTCCCAGGTTGAAGACCGACAGTTCCGACTTGGTTTCGTAATGTGCCGAAACGCGCGGAATCAGGGTATCGCCGTTCGCCATGCGGAAAGTGTGCTGGTAGTTCAGGTGGGCCGAGAACTTCGGTGCGTGCGGCATGATGTTGCCGGTGACTTCCAGGCAGTTCGAGTTCAGGTCCGGGCAGAAAGGCAGCGCATAGTCATTGGAACCGGCGACCAGGTAACCCAGCTTGGTGTGGGTGTAGGACAGGGCCAGTGCCAGCTTGTCATCCGGCGACAGCTTGGCCTGGATTTCCGATTCCAGGCCATACACCTTGGCGCCGTCCACATTGCTGGTGACGAAGCTGTGCGAACCATCTGGATTGGTGACCGGAGAGCTGAACTGGAAGTCCTTGAAGTCTTCGTAGTACAGCGCATTGTTGATGCGCAGTGCACCGCCCAGGAAGGAGCTCTTGGTGCCGACCTCAAAGTTGGTCAGGGTCTCCGGATCATAGGTACGGCCGCCATCCTGCAGGCCGCCGGCCTTGTAGCCCGTCGCCACGCTGGCGTACAGCATGTGGTTCTTGTCGACGTCGTAGCTCAGGCGGGCCAGGCCGGTCGTCTTGCTGCCTTTGTAGCGGCCTTCATTGGAAGGCACGCTCGGGTTATAGCCCTGGCCCGGCTTGGTCGGGTCGATGTTCGGGGTCAGCGGAACTTGCGGCACGGTCGCATCATAATTCCAGGTATAGCCATTGCCCCCCTGGTTCGTGCGCTTGTCCGAGGTGTAGCGCAGGCCGCCGGTCAGGTGCAGGCTGCCGGTATTCCAGGTAGCCTGGCCGAACACTGCGCGCGAATCCACGGTTTCTTTCGGCTGGATGAAGGAACCCTGCCACGCCACGCTGCCCTGCTGGGTGCCGTGCATGATCGGGATATCGAAGCGGATACCGTTGTCTTCCGCCGCGTAGTAGGCGCCCAGTTGCCAGTCCACTTCCCTCTGGCCGACCGACTGCAGTTGCAGCTCGTGGCTGTTGCTGCTGTATTTGGACCAGACGGTGTTATTTGCCTGGAAGTCGCCGCCGGTGGTGAAGCTGGTCGGCAGCACGCGGCCACCGTCCTGGTCGAAGGTGGACGAGCCGGAGAACTTGGAGTAGCCGGCAATATACGCCAGCGAAATGTCCGGCGTCACCGCGTAGTCGACGCGGCTGCGGAAGGAGTTCACGTCACGGTGCAGGAACGGCGCGGTGTCGATCAGGGCCGACCACTCGTCCTGGCCGGCGCGCGGCGTCTGCATCAGGTTCATGTTCGGGGTGCCGCGGTCCTGGAAGCGCTCGTACGAGATATTCCACTTTAGGCGATCGGACGGCTGGTACAGCCAGCTGACGCGCACGCCGCTCTGGTTCTGCGCGTTGTAACGGGGGCCGTTGGTAACGTAGTTGTTCGGATTGATCGGCTGGAATTTGGCTGGATCGCCGCCGCCCGCCAGATAAGCCGCCTGCTGGTCGGCCAGGGAGATATTCGGCAAGGTCTGGTATTTCACATAGCCGTCGTGCTGCTCGTGGATCACGGCGATGCGCAAGGCGGAGTTGTCGCCGGTCGGCACATTCAGCGCAGCGCGGGCGCCCAGGCGGGCGTAATCGCCAATGCCGCCGGAAACGCTGCCCGAGAATTCCTTCAGCTTAGGCTTGACGGTCTGCATATTGACCGCACCGACGGTGGAGTTGCGGCCCCACAGCGTGCCCTGCGGGCCGCGCAGGACTTCAATCGCTTCCACGTCGAACAGCAGCGCGGTGGCGCCTTCCGGACGCGGCGAGTAGATGCCGTCCACGAAGAAGGCCACTTCCGGATCGGCGTATTCGGTCTTGGCGGAGTCGTTGCCGATGCCGCGCATAGTCATGGTGATCACGCCGTGGTCGCCCTGCCCGGTCGCCTGGAAGCTTGGCACCAGGTTGGTCACGTCCTGGATGGTCTGTACGTGTGCGTCTTCGAGTGCCGCTGCATCCAGGGCGGTAACGGCCACCGGCGTCTTTTGCAGGGAGGTGGTGCGCTTGGTCGCCGTGATCAGCACTTCAGGCACGACGGTGGATTCGGTATTCGCGGCAGGCGCTACAGGAGCTTGCTGTGCGGTTGCGCTATTCGCGGATGCGACCAGGGCCAGCACCCCGATCTGGATTGCAGAAAACTTCATGTTGTCTCCGGTAGTTGTTGTGAAAACGATTTCTTATTTCTTGAAAACGTTTTCATGGTACATTTTCGAAAAATAAAAAGTCAACAAAATTTTTTAGGAGACGACAAAAATGACGCAACGGATCTTGATCGTGGGCGGCGGCAGCGCCGGCTGGCTCTGTGCCGCCTACCTCGCCAAAATGTTCGGCGCCACCAAGGAAATCACACTGGTGGAAGCGCCCGAAATCGGCGCCATCGGCGTGGGCGAAGGCAGCTTCCCTTCCCTGCGCGCCACACTCGCGGCAATCGGCATTCCCGAAGCGGAATTCATCCGCGAATCGAGCGCCACCTTCAAGCAAGGCATCACCTTCGACAACTGGGTGCACGGCGACGACCATTACTTCCATCCCTTCTCGATGCCGAGCCAGCGCCCGGGCGCGCCGGAGCTGTTGCCCTACTGGCTGCAAGGCCTGGCCGGCGACACGCCGTTTGCCGAGGCGGTAACGATGCAGAAACGTGTGGTCGATGCGCAACGCGCACCGAAGCGCAGCGGCGACAGCGACTACAACGGGCCGATGAATTACGCCTACCACTTCGACGCCGCAAGCTTCGCAGGACTGCTGGCCAAACATGCGCGCAAGCTTGGGGTGCGCCACATCCAGGACCATGTCGACGGCGTACAGCTCGGCCTCGACGGCGCCATCGCCAGCGTCGAAACCCGCGAGCACGGCGCTCTGGCCGCCGACCTGTATATCGACTGCTCCGGCTTCCGCGCCCTGCTGATAGGCGGCGCGCTTGGCTCGCCATTCCACAGCGTCAGCGACGTCCTGTTCTGCGATACCGCACTGGCGGTGCAAGTGCCGCATCCCGCACCGGACACCCCGATCGCCTCCGCCACCATCTCCACTGCGCACGAAGCGGGATGGACCTGGGACATCGGCCTGCAGGAACGGCGCGGCATCGGCTACGTGTATTCGAGCCGCCACACCAGCGACGAACGCGCCGAGCAAGTGCTGCGCGCTTACGCCGGCCCTGCCGCCGATGGCCTGAGCGTGCGCAAGATCCCCATGCGCGTGGGCTACCGCGAACAGCACTGGATCAAGAATTGCGTGGCAATCGGCCTGGCCGGCGGCTTCCTGGAACCGCTGGAAGCATCAGGCATCGGTCTGGTCGAAACGGCGGTCCATATGCTGGGCGCCATGTTCCCGCACAACGGCGAAATGGAACCGCTGGCCCGCCACTTCAACCAGTTCATGGGCGAACGCTACGCCCGCATCGTCGACTTCATCAAACTGCACTACTGCCTTAGCCGGCGCAGCGAGCAATTCTGGATCGATAATTGCGACCCGGCCAGCTGGACCGACAGCCTGCGCGACAAACTCGCCATGTGGCGCTGCCGGCCGCCGCAGCGCATGGACTTCCTGACCGACCTGGAAATCTATCCGCCAACCAGCTGGCAATACGTCCTGTATGGTATGGGCTTCCCAAAAGCGATGCCGCCCCTGCCCGGCCTGGACGCCCTGGCCGATAAGGCGCGCCAGGAATTCGCCAATATCGCCGCCGTTTCCCTGCATGCGGTCGCTGATTTACCCGATCACCGCGCTTTCGTGGCCCAGTTATGCCTAGGTGAAAACGCTTTCAGAAAGGATTTTCATGCAATTCGTGCAACAGTTAACCGCTGATAGCTTCTAGCTGCCGAGTTCTATGGTAATCTCCGCATGAAAAGCATTTCAGAATGAGAATCCCCTTGAACGATCACTCCACTGCCCCTGCCACGCTGACCGACGTCGCCCGCCGCGCGGGCGTCTCCCCCGCCACCGTTTCGCGCATCCTGAATGGCACCGCCAAGGTGGCGGACGACAAGCGCCAGGCCGTGATGGCCGCCATCAGCGAGCTGAATTTCGCTCCCAACCAGATGGCGCAAAGCCTGAAACATGGGCGAACGATGACGATCGGGATCGTGGTGCAGGACATCGCCTCGCCCTTCTTCGACGAGATCCTGCACGGCGTAGACGATGGCTTGAAGGGAACCGGCTACGCCTCGGTGATCGTCAGCGGCCACTGGAATGCCGACGAAGAAGCCGAACGCATCCGCCTCCTCCTGGCGCGCAAGGTTGACGGCATCATCCTGCTGACCGGCCGCATGACCGACGCCACCGTGCTGGGCTTCGCTGCGCAACGCCCGGTGGTCTGGCTGGGCCGCGTGCTGCGCACCAACCGCGCCATCGGCTTCGCACTGGATAATGAACACGGCGCATGGCTGGCCGTGCGCCATTTGATCGAAATGGGACACCGCCGCATCGCCCACCTGGCCGGCCCGGCCGACAACCGCGACTCGGTGGAACGTCTCGCCGGCTACAAGCGCGCGCTCAAGGAAGCGGACATTCCCTTCGATCCCGCGCTCGTCGTGGAAGGCAACCTGCAGGAAGCCGGCGGCCTGATGGCCATGAACCGCCTGTACGACAGCCAGCATCCCTTTACCGCGGTCTTCGCAGTCAACGACCAGACCGCCTATGGCGCGCGGCTTTTCCTGTACCGCAAAGGCATCCGCGTGCCGGAAGACGTGTCGCTGGTCGGTTTCGACGACCTGCCCGGCTCCTCGTACACCACGCCGCCGCTCACCACCATCCGTCAGCCGCTCTACGTGATCGGCCAGACGGCCGTGCATTCCATGCTCGGCCTGATCAACGGCGAGGAGGTGGAAGACACCATCCCGCCGGTCGAACTGGTGCTGCGCGAAACAACGCGGCGCATCCGCTAAGGCTTAAGGCAGGCGGCGCACCACGTCACCGCTATCGACCTGCCCTTGCTTGACCTTGAGCCAGCGCTTGCCGGCCAGTCGCTCGAAGTTGTTGAACGGCGAAGGCAACGCATCGGCGTCGAATCCCGGCGCATCTTTCAGGTCGTAGTGCAGGTGCACCAGGAAGGCATCGCCTGAAAAGCCCATTTCGCCGACCTTCTGGCCCGCTTTCACGGTATCCCCCACCTTCACCGTCACGCTGCCCTGCTTCATATGGGCCAGCAGGCTGATTTCGCCGTTACCATGATCGATCTCGACATGGTTGCCCCACATGATGCTCGGGTCGGCAATGAATTGGTCCTTGCCGAAGCTTGGGCCTTTGCCCTTGGCGTTATCGGGAATCGTGCCGACGGCGCGAATGACCTTGCCGCCGGCCGGCGCCTGGATCGGCTTGCCCCAGCCATACCAGTCTTCATTGCGCGAGCCATCGCCTTGGTACATCTTGCCCTGGTCGTCGGTGACCACGAAGTCATAGCTGTAGCGCATGAAGTTGCGCTTCCATTTCAGCGCTTGCGCCATTGGGTCCAGCAAGGGCAGGCGGCGATGGTGTCCGTAGAAATCGTGGCCGTCATGCACCAGCACCGGGCCCGCCACCGGCAGCTGCAGCTGCGCTTTGGTCTTGTAGGCGGTTGGCGCCACAGGAACTTCGATCGTGTATTTGGTGTCGTCACCCACGTCGAACTTGAAGGTATAGCGCAGGCGGGACAGGTCCAGCTCCTGAGGGAAGGCGTACAGCGGGTTGAATACCAGCTCCGACTTGCCCGGCTCGATAAAGCGGTTCGGCACCACGAATACGCTGCGGCCATTGGCGCCGACGCGGTATTGGGCCACCAGCTTGTCCGCCTCGCCCAGCACGGACACCTCGACTTCGCTCAGCTCCACCTTGTCCTGGCTATCGTTCTTGATCAGGAAATCGATGTTCAGCAGTTGCTGGCCCTTGCCCTGCTCGATCAGCGGCTTCACAGGCCCCACGCTGATATCGATCGGCCCCGCGACGGCAGCGCCCATCATCACGGTCATTGCGGCAAAGGCCAAGGTATGCAGTTTCATTGAGTCTCCCCATGGTTTTAATAGTGGGCGGACTATACCCGGCAGACTGCCCCGAAGACCGGAATTTGCGACGAACTGCACGAAACGTGGCGTGATCCGTCCCGGGAATGTATAATCCTGCGCTCCGGAAGCGTGGCCGAGTGGTTGAAGGCAGCAGTCTTGAAAACTGCCGACGGTTAATCCCGTTCGTGAGTTCGAATCTCACCGCTTCCGCCAAATTCACATCCCCATGACCTCTACTCGCCGCTATAACAAGCGCCAGCTCAAGAAGAAGTATCTTGGTGAATTCCAGGAGCTCTGCTTCCTCTTCGACGCAAAACTGACCAATCCCCTGAGTTTCGAATGGGAAACATTTGTCGATCGATTCCTTGACGAAGTCATTGAAGCCAACGGCCTGGAATTTGGCGGCGGTGGCAATGGTAAGGAATTCAGCGGCTTCGTCGGCGCATATAAACGCTACGGTAAGGTCGATGACAGCCATCGCGCCCTGGTGCGGGAATGGCTTGAGAAACAAAGCCAGCTCTCCGACGTGAATGTCGGCGAGCTTCGAGACGCCTGGCATGGCTGGGACTAACCTGAAAGGACAAACCATGGCAGCTTCCCGCCGCTACAACAAACGCCAACTCAAGAAAAAGCACCTCGGTGAATTCCAGGAACTCGGTTTCCTGATCGAGGCGAATTGGGCCGGCACGCCAACCCTCGCTGAACACAATGCCCTGGTTCACGAGTTCATCGAAGCCATCGAAGCCAAGGGCCTCGCCTTTGGCGGTGGCTATAACGACGACTTCGGCGGCATCGTCGTGTCGGGCAAAGCCTACGGCAAAGTCGAAGAGAGCCAGCGTGCATTCGTGCAGGACTGGCTGAACAAACAAAGCAAACTCAAAGACGTCAAAGTCGGCGAGCTGCGCGATGCGTGGTACGGCTGGGGTTAAACCTGGCACGAGCGATCCAGCGATCAGAAAAGGGCAGCCAGGGCGCTGCCCTTTTTTATTATGCTAATCTTGCCATTCCAACAAACAGGAAAGGCAGCCGTGAAAACCTTGCTACTCGCCGCCGCTGGCGCAATGACCTTGCCTGCGCAGGCTTCGCAGCAATTCGATGTGCCCTCGGCACCAGGCATCACGCTGGCTGTGTCGGAAATCGGGCAGCATCACGGCAAACGCCCTCTCCTGCTCGTGCATGGCGCGCGCGTCAGCTCAAAGCCATCCTTCGATTTGCCAGTGCCTGGCGGCTCGTTGGCTGCCGACCTGGCAGCGCGCGGCTTCGATGTCTATACGCTGGACGTACGCGGCTACGGCGCGTCAACGCGGCCTGCTGAAATGTCGGCCGCGCCGACTAGCGGCGCGGCGCTGGTGCGCACCAGTGCCGCTGTTGAAGATATCGATGCAGCGGTGGATTTCGTACGCCAGCGCAGCGGCGGCGCCAAAGTGGCGCTGCTTGGCTGGGCGACCGGCGGCCAGTGGGCGGGGCATTATGCAACCCTGCATTCGGCGAAACTGAGCGCGATGATCATGCTGAATAGCCTGTATCGCGGCACATCGGCACATCCCCTGATCGGGCGCGGGACGGCAATGGAAGACAAGCAGCGCCCCGGCGCCTACAGCAGCGCAGCATGCGGCAACTACCGGCTGACCGATGCCGCGTCCACCTTGGGCCCGTGGGACCGGACGCTTGGCGAGGACAAAGACATTGCGCGCGATCCGGCCGTGGCCAAGGCCTATGCCGAGGCGGCGCTGGAGAGCGATAGCACCAGCGGCCAGCGCGAACCCCGCAGCTTCCGTGCACCATGCGGGGCAATGGAGGACAGCTTCTACCTCGCCAGCGGGCGCCAGTTGTGGGACGCTTCGCTGATCACGGCGCCGGTCATGGCCATCGCCGGGGAAAAGGATTTCTGGTCGCGCCCGGAGGACATGCAGAACCTGCAGGCCGACCTGGTGCATTCTCCAGCGGTGCGCATGGTGCGCATCCCCAACGCGACACACTTCCTGCATCTGGAACGCTCAACGCGCGGCCGCGCGCAACTCATCGATGAAGTAGACAGCTTCGTGCCGCGCTAAGCTAGCAAGGCTTCGGCTTGGCCGTGGCGAACTGGCAATCAAGCGGCCGGAAAAACTCGCGCGAGGTGCCGTAGGCCTTGTAGTAGCGCTCGAAGATTCGCTCAATGGCGCCGGATTTGTACAGCGCTGCAATGCCGCGCTCAAAGCTGTCGCGGTATTCGTCGCTGCGGAAAACAAACCAGTATTCGTTCGGCTTGCCGAGGATATCGTGATAGACCAGGTCGAAGTCGCCGTCGTGCAGATAGGACTGGCGATTCAGGTAGTAGTTGAAAATATCCCGCTGCGAAATCACCACGTCTACCTGTTTCAGCACCAGCAAGGGAGACTGCAATGTCAACGGCTCCGTGTAGCGCGGATTGCCCTGCACTGCCTCGCGATAGGCATCGCCCAGCGTGCGGCTGGCGCCGTTAAAGGCGGTGACGCGGTAGTGGGACAGGTCGGTAACCGATTCGAGGTGAGGCAGCGCGGCGCGGCGGGTGATCGCCACGTTGTGGAAGCTGGTGACGGGCCAGCGGCTGATCACGCCAGGCAGCATCATCGCCGGCTTGGCATTGGTCGTGACGTCCACCACGCCGCTGCGCAGCGCATCCGGGGTGCGTTTCAACGGCAGGTAAATGAACTCGGCGGTCACGCCCTGGGTTGCCATCGCTTCGCGCAGCACGTCGACCAGGAGGCCACTGTGGCGGTCCGGCATGACAAACGGCGCGATGTCGTCTTGCAGTCCGAACTTGATACGCGCTGGCTCTGCCGCCTGCGCGGAGCAGGAAATCAGCAGGGCCAGTGCGGCAGCGCGGAACATGGTCAGCCTGCGGCGGCGATGGGTTCTGGGGGCGCCAGGTTTTGCAGCAAGGCGCGTTCAAATTCAACTGCCGGCAAGGGACGCGAGAACAGGTAGCCCTGCACTTCGTCGCAGCCTGAGTCTTTGAGGAAGGCCAGTTGCTCTGCGGTCTCCACGCCTTCTGCAATGACCTTGTGCTTCAGCTGTTGGGCGATGCTGATGATGGTGCTGGCGATGGCGCAATCGTTGGTGTCGACCGGGATGCCGGTGGTGAAGGAGCGGTCGATCTTCAGCGTGTCGATCGGGAAGCGTTTCAGGTAGGACAGGCTGGAATAGCCGGTGCCGAAATCGTCCAGCGATAGTGCGATGCCGGCGGCGGTCAGGCGATCCATGATGCCGATCACGCGGTCGATATTGTGCATCAGCGTCGATTCGGTGATTTCGAGCTCGAGCCAGGAAGGTTCCAGGCCGTAGCGCTGCAAGGTTTCCATCACGCGCCCCGGCAACGCCGAGGTGAACTCGCGCGCCGACACGTTGACCGCCAGGCGCACCGGCGGCAAGCCCTTCTCTTTCCACGCCTGGGCCTGCGCGCAAGCCGCTTCAAGCACCCATTCGCCTACCTGCACCACCAGGCCGGTGGCTTCGGCCAGGGGAATGAATTCGGCAGGCGGCACCAGGCCGCGCTCGGGGTGTTTCCAGCGCACCAGCGCCTCGGCGCCGATGATCTTGCCGGTGCTGATCTCAAATTTTGGCTGGTAGTGCAGCAGCAGTTGTCCTTTGCCCAGCGCCTGGCGCAGGCCGGATTCGATGCGCATGCGTTCCTGCATGCCTTTGTTCATGTCCTGGCTGTAGAAGGCGATATGCTCGCCGTCGGTCGAGGCGTTCTGTTTGGCGCGGTACATGGCGATATCGGCCAGGCGCAGCAGGGTTTCCGCGTCGTTGCCGTCCTGCGGGTAGACGCTGATGCCGATGGAAGCGCTCACACGCAGATCGTGTCCATCGATCAGGAACGGTTCGTTCAGGGCGTCCAGCAGCTTGTTCGCCACCATGCTCGCTTCGTAATGCTGGTGGATATCGAACAGGCCGACCGCGAATTCGTCGCCGGACAGGCGCGCCACCACGTCCTGGTCGCGCAGCGCCAGGCGGAAACGCTGCGATACTTCGCGCAGCAAGGCGTCGCCCACCGTGCGGCCCAGGGTGTCGTTAATCAGCTTGAAGCGATTCAGGTCGATGAACATGACGCAGCCGTGGCCGTGGCTGCGCAGGGCCACCGTCAACGCCTGGTCCACCAGCTTGGCCAGCAGCGAGCGGTTCGGCAGGCCGGTCAGTGCGTCGTAATAGGCCAGGTGGTGGATGCGCTCCTCGGCCTGCTTGCGTTCCGTAATATCGGTCAGGTAGGCAATCAGGCCGATCGAGCGGTCTTCCATATCGCACAGCGGCGACAGCGACAGGCTGGCCCAGAATACTTCGCCGTTCTTCTTCCTGCGGCGCACTTCCATCAGGCGGCCGCCCTGGTCCAGGAAGGCGTCATCGAAGGTTTCGTCTTCGTCGTCGTAGAGGAAGATGATGTTGCGGCCGATGGCTTCCACTGCCGAATAGCCGAAGAGGCGCTCGGCGCCCTTGTTCCAGCTGGTGATGAAGCCGTTCAGGTCCATGGTCAGCACCGACTCGTGAATCTGGTCCAGGATTTGCGATTGATGCTGCAAGCGCGCTTCCACCTGCACATAGGCATGGGTCGTGCGCTGCGCGACCGAATGTACTTGCAGCACGCTGGCGGCCAGGCTGGCCAGGCTGGCGAGATGCTGTTTGATGATATCAGTGTAGCCGTCGCGGCCCGATACTTCAAAGCGGCCAAAATACTGGCTATCGAACTGTATCAGCTGGGATAAGCCGCTCTCCCAGCCAGGAAGGCCCGTGGCCGGGGTCATATCGCGCGGCACGTAGCGGCCGTGCGGGCTGCCGGTGACTTCGCGGGCAATGCGGCCCAGCTCCTCCACCAGCGCGGGACCACGCATGCGCAGCACTGCATCGCACAGGGCGGCGCTGCTGGTGAGGAAGTCAACGACCGGTTGCCCGTGCATGCTTATACGTTCCTGCTGACTTGCAGCGCCCATTGGTAGGCCTTTAGCAGGCTACGCCAATAGGTTTCGTTGTCGATGCCGACGTCACGCAGAGCGCTCGTTTGCGGCTCGTGCATTTCGGCCAGCGCCAGCATTTCACCCAGGTCGCCGCTGCGGTCCAGCAGGGCCGCGACAACGTCCAGGTCCAGGTTCAGGGCCGCGACGATTTCCGACATCGGCATAGCAAGCAGCACGTCGAGCAGCGAGAACACGCCGATCAGGAAGGCCTGGTCTTGTTCATCGCGGTCGCCCTCGCGCAGGTTGCACAGGGCTTCCATTTGGGCGGCACGCAAGGCGGCCAATGGCAGCAAGGGATTCGCCGGGCCGTCGGTTTGCTGGCGCGCGTAGAGCAGCAGCTGCAGCCAGCGTTGCAGCTGGCGGCGGCCCAGCAGGTTGATGGCCTGGCCGAAGTTGTGGATTGGCTTGCTGTTCGGCGCGAACGCCGCCGAATTCACCAGCTTGAGCAATTGGAAGGACAACGCCGGGTCCTGCTTCAGCAGGGTTTCCAATTCGCGCGAGTCGGCATCCTGGGCCAGCAGGCCAAGCAGGGCAAGCAGGCGTTTGCGGCTGGTGCCGTCGCCCTGCCCTGCATCGTGGTCCTTCACGCGCGGAAGTTCGCCGCGGAACAGGGTGAAGCCTGCCTTGCGGCATTCGCCGGCACGCATATCGTCGGTCGCATTACGGGCCAGGTGCGGACCGGGCAGCGTCATCATGGCCAGTGCGCTTGGCAGCGCTTCTGCGCAATCAACATCGAGGCCGCGGATGCCGGCTTGCGCGGCAGCGATGCCTGCGTCCCCATCGGTCATCAGGCGCAGGCCACGGTCGGCCAGCTGCTTGCAGCGCTGTTGCACTTCATCGTCTGCCAGGCGCGCGGCCGGCACGGTAAAGATGATGCGTTCGAGCGGCAATCCGTCCAATTGCGCGGCATCGAGTGCGAGCGGATCAGCGAGGGGAATGAAGTATTCGAGCGAACCCAGTTCTTCGGATTCAGGACAGCAGAGAAGCGCTTGCAGCGCCGGCTGCGACGCAGCGCCAGGCATCTGAAACGCCAATCCTACCCACTGGTTTTGGGTATTCAGGACAGGCTTGATTCCCACCAGCGGAAACGAATTCGGATCTGACGCAAACATCGGAATCTCGGTGTGGTAATGCTAACAATGGTAAATGGTTTATTGATGTAAAGCAACCATTGTGCGCGCGGGTCACACCTGTGTTACAAGACTTGTGGAATATAGCAGAAATTGTCCAAAAGTCAGCTTTTGGGACTTAGAGGACGCAATCGAATTGCCGGGTTTGTACCAGCAACGATACATTAATGTCCAATTTGGCAATTGTTACTTATCAAATTGTGCGTGTTGCACCGCAAACTTGATCAATTCTGCCTGTCCTTCGATGCCCAGCTTGCGTTTGATGTTAAGGCGGTGGGTTTCCACCGTGCGCACGCTGAGGTCCAGCTCACGGGCAATATGCTTGTTCGATTCGCCATTGGCCAGGTGGCGCAGCACCTCCGCTTCGCGCGTGGTGAGCTGGTTGTCCTGCGCCATGGGCTTGGCCAGTTGCTGCGCCAGGTTGGCGCTGTAGTAGATGCCGCCGGCCATGACCGTTTCAATGGCGATCACGATATCCTTGCCCGGTGCGTCTTTCAGCACGTAGCCGCGCGCGCCGGCCTGGATGGCCTGGGTCACGTATTCCAGCTTGTCGTGCATGGACAGGATCAGTACCGCAATCTGCGGGAACTGCTGCTTGAACAGCGCAGTGGCTTCGATGCCGTTCGTGCCGCGCATATTGATGTCCATCAGGACCAGGTCGGGGTTGTGCTGGCGGGCCGCTTCCAGCGCTTCCGCTGCGCTGCCTGCCTCGCCCACGACTTCGAATTGCGCCATCGCTTCCAGACGAGCGCGCAGTCCGTCGCGCACCAAGGGATGATCGTCTACCAGCAGGATCCGTGTCATTGCTTGCCTTTATTGTCTACGCGCGCCAGCACGGTGGTGCCGGCGGGGGTGGATTCGATGCGGAACTGGCCGCCGATCGCTTCCATCCGCTCCATCATATTCCGTAATCCGATGCCGCGCTTCGGATGGCTGGCGATGCCCTGTGCATCAAAGCCGCCTCCGTTGTCGGCAATGCGCAGCGTGACGCCTTCGGCATCGCCGTCCAGACCGATGGTGATGCTTGTCGCCGCCGCGTGGCGCTCGATATTGGTCAGCGCTTCCTGCGCGATGCGGAACAGCACCGTGTTTGCCACGTCCGGCAGGCGATCGGTGCAGCCGTTGTCGGCGAAGGCGACGTCCACGCCGATATGTTCGCGGAATTCGGCGGACAAGTGGTCCAGCGCGGCGGCCAGGCCCAGGTCGTCCAGGATGGCGGGGCGCAGGTTGTGCGAGATGCGGCGCACTTCGCCCAGCACATTGTTCAATTGTTCGGCAGTGTGCTCGAAGGCTGCCTTGGCCTTGTCCTGCTGCGCGGGATTGCCAAGGCGGATGATGCCTGCCTCAATCTGCAGTTTGATCGACACCAGCCATTGGCTGATGCCGTCGTGCAGGTCGCGCGACAGGCGCGCCCTCTCCTCTTCCTGCGATTCGACCACGCGCTGCGCCAGGACCTTCAGCTTGGCATCTGCCACGCGGTACTCGCGGATGTTCAGCGCCAGGCCCGAAACGCCCACCACCACCAGCGCCAGCGCCGCGATGGCGGCCATCCACAGCAAGGTGTTGCGGATATTGCCGCGCTGTTGTTCATCCACCTTGGCCAGCGCTTCTTCGACGTCATCGAGATAGATGCCGGTGCCCAGCATCCAGCCCCATTCCGGCAGCGCGATCACGTAGCCAAGCTTGGGTGCTGCTTTGTGGGTGGAAGGCTTGACCCAGTTGTAGCGCTCCAGGCCTCCGCCTTCACGGGCTCGTGCCAGCAGGCGCTGGATGGTGGGATTGCCCTCGTCGTCTTTCAGCATGAACAGGTTCTGGCCCACCAGTTCCGGCTGGCGCGGGTGCATCAGCGAGTTGCCCTGCATGTCGTAGACGAAGAAATAACCGTCGTCGCCAAAACTCAGGGTGGAAAGGATGCGCTTCGCTTCATCGAGCGTGGCCTGGTCCTTGCGGCCGGACTTTACAAGGTGGGCGATGGAGTGGTTGGCCAGGGTGACGTAATGTTTAAGCTCCGCCTCCTTGCTCGCCAGGTAGGCTTGCTGGATGGTGTCGCGCTGCTGCTGGGCGAGCGTCACCGCCTGGTAGCGCACCGCGATTGCGATGGCGCACAGGGCCAGGATCAGGGGCGCAATGGCCAGGAACAGGAACTTTTGCCGCAGCTTCATGCGGGGATTGTAAGCCCGGGGCGGGCTGCCTGTCCTACGTAGTTCTACGCATCGGCTTTGCGTAGTGGTGCGCTTGTGACAGATATTCAATTCCTGAATACTGGGCATTCATCCTTGGAGGAGACCCCGATGAATCCCACTATGAAGAAACTTGGCTGGGCCGGCATGTCGCTGCTGGGCGCCGGCGCGCTGGGCGTGATCGCCCTCAAGCGCGGCGAGCCAATCAGCGCCATCTGGCTGGTCATTGCAGCCGTCTGCGTGTACCTGATCGCGTACCGCTTTTACAGCCTGTTTATTGCAAATAAGGTCATGGGCCTGGAGGCGAACCGCCTGACCCCGGCCTACAAGTACAACGACGGCCTGGATTACGTGCCGACCAATAAGAACGTTCTGTTCGGCCACCACTTCGCCGCGATCGCCGGCGCCGGCCCGCTGGTCGGCCCCGTGCTGGCAGCGCAAATGGGCTATTTGCCAGGCATGCTGTGGATCCTGGCCGGCGTGGTATTCGCCGGTGCAGTGCAAGACTTCATGGTGCTGTTTATCTCCACCCGCCGCGATGGCCGCTCCCTTGGTGACCTGATCAAGTCCGAACTGGGCCCGATCCCGGGCAATATCGCGCTGCTGGGCACCTTCATGATCATGGTGATCATCCTGGCGGTGCTGGCCCTGATCGTGGTGAAAGCGCTGACGCACTCGCCTTGGGGTTCCTTCACAGTGATGGCGACCATCCCGATCGCGCTGTTCATGGGCGTCTACACCCGCTACTTCCGCGTCGGCCGCATCGGCGAAGTGTCGCTGATCGGCTTCGTGCTGCTGATGCTGGCCATCTTCGGCGGCCAGTGGGTGCAGGAGAACCCTGCCCTGGCCTCGATGTTCGACTTCACCGGCACCGAACTGACCTGGATGCTGATTGGCTACGGCTTCATCGCTTCCGTGCTGCCGGTGTGGCTGCTGCTGGCGCCGCGCGACTACCTGTCCACCTTCCTGAAGATCGGCACCATTGTCGGCCTGGCGCTGGGCATCGTGATCGTGTCGCCAATGCTGCAAATGCCTTCGCTGACCAAGTTCATTGACGGCACCGGCCCTGTGTGGACCGGCAACCTGTTCCCATTCCTGTTCATCACCATCGCTTGCGGCGCCGTTTCCGGCTTCCACGCGCTGATTTCCTCAGGCACCACGCCGAAGATGATCGAGAACGAAACCCATGCCCGCTTCATCGGCTATGGCGCAATGCTGATGGAATCCTTCGTCGCCATCATGGCGCTGGTGGCTGCATCGACCATCGAACCAGGCGTGTACTTCGCCATGAACAGCCCGGCCGCACTGCTTGGCACCACCGCCGAATCGGCAGCCCAGGCGATCTCGCACTGGGGCTTCTACGTCACGCCTGAAATGCTGGTGCAAACCGCGAAGGATGTCGGCGAAACCACCATCATCTCGCGCGCCGGTGGCGCACCGACTTTGGCCGTGGGCATGGCGCACATCCTGTCCAACGTCGTCGGCGGCAAAGCCATGATGGCATTCTGGTACCACTTCGCCATCCTGTTCGAAGCACTGTTCATCCTGACCGCCGTTGACGCAGGCACCCGCGCCGGCCGCTTCATGCTGCAAGACTTGCTGGGCACCTTCTCGCCTGCACTGAAGCGCACCGACTCCGTCTTCGCCAGCCTGCTGGCCACCGGCCTGTGTGTCGCAGCCTGGGGCTACTTCCTGTATCAGGGCGTGGTCGATCCGCTGGGCGGCATCAACACCCTGTGGCCGCTGTTCGGCATCGCCAACCAGATGCTGGCCGCGATCGCACTGATCCTGGCAACCTGCGTGCTGTTCAAGATGAAGCGTGCGCAATACGCCTGGGTCACCGTGATGCCAACCATCTGGCTGCTGCTGTGCACCCTGACCGCCGGCTGGCAGAAGATCTTCGATGCCAATCCGAAGATCGGCTTCATGGCCCACGCAGCCAAGTACCAGGCAGCCCTGGCTGACGGCAAGGTGCTGGCGCCGGCCAAGTCGATCGAACAGATGCAGCAGGTGATCTTCAACGACTACCTGGATGCGGGCCTGGCAGCCTTCTTCATGGTCGTTGTGCTCAGCGTGCTGGTCTTCGGTGCACGCACCGCACTGGCAGCCTGGAACGCCAGCCGACCAACCCACAACGAAGCCCCGGCCCAATACGCCGCCGCGGCCAAGTAAAGCCATGCTGGGCGAAATCGTCAAGGCAGGCCGCTACCTCGGACAGAGCATGCGGCTGATGTGCGGCCTGCCGGAATACGACACCTACGTCGCCCATCGCGAGACCACCCACCCGGGTGAGCCCGTGATGAGCTACGAGGAATTCTTCCGCGAACGGCAAGAAGCCCGCTACGGCGGCGCCGGCAAGCGCGGCGGATGCTGCTAGGAAATTAATGTCCACTTTGGGGTCAGGAACCGAAGTGGACATTTATTGCTAGTAACTGAATCTTAGAGCCAGATCAAAGTGTCGAAATTCTTAGCATTTATTCTTTGCCCGATGGAATCGTCCTTCGGCGGCGAAAATGCTCAACTTCGAACGCTCCGGCTTAAGCCAGAAACTGACCATCATTTCGGTGCTCACCACCGGCAGCGCCCTGCTGCTGGTGTTCGTGGCGTTTGCGGTCGCGTCCATCATTTCCCACACCGGCGAGGAGCGCAAGCAGCTTACCTCGCTGGCTGATGTCATCGGCGCCAACAGCGTCGCTTCCCTGCTCTACGCCGACCGGCCAACGGCCGAACAAGCCCTGGCCGCGCTGGGGGTCAAGGGCGATATCACGCGCGCCGCACTGTTTGACCGCGATGGCCAGCTGTTTGCCGCCTACCCTGCCCTGAGCGAACTGGCGCCTGCAGCACTCGACGCAGCGCGCCTGAATCAGTTGGCCGAAGGCGAGCTGGCCGAGCATGATGGTCCGCCTTGGTCGCCTTTGTTACGGCTGTACCGCCCGGTGCGGGTGCGCCAGCATGTCATCGGGGCTGTGATGATCGAGGCGGGCCAGGCCTCGCTCTGGCTGGGCATCCTGCGCAATCTCGGCATCACGGCGCTGGCCACCGCCTCGTCTTTCTGGCTGGCGCTGGTGCTATCGGCGCGTTTCCGTGAAGGCATCGCGGTGCCGATCGCGCAATTGATCGCGGCGGCGGACAAAGTCAGCAGCAGCCAGACTTACGCCCAGCTGCAACACCATCGCAGCGACGAACTGGGAACGCTGATCGACAGCTTCAACGGCATGCTGGTGCAGATCGAGAGCCGCGATACCAAGCTGGCGCAATATCGCGGCGAGCTGGAACGGCAGGTCAGCATCCGCACGGCGCAGCTGGAAAAGGCCAAGGATGCGGCGGAAGCGGCCAGCCAGGCCAAGAGCGCCTTCCTCGCCAATATGTCGCACGAGATCCGCACGCCCATGAATGGGGTGCTGGGCATGGCGGAGCTGCTGGCGGCGACCGAGCTGACCGAAACCCAGCGCCATTACACCAGCATGGTGCGCCGCTCGGGCGAACACCTGCTGGTGATCATCAACGACATCCTCGATTTCTCCAAGGTGGAAGCGGGCAAGCTGACCGTCGAATACATCAACTTCAACCTGCGGGAGGTGCTGGACGATATCGAGAACGTATTCGCGCCGCAGGCACAGGCCAAAGGCATCGAAATGGAATTCGCTGTGGCGAACAATATCCCGCTGGCCATTTGCGGCGATCCGAACCGGCTGCGCCAGGTGATCGTCAACCTGCTGGGGAATGCGGTCAAGTTCACCGACCAGGGACGCATCAAGGTTGCGGTGCGCGTGGCGGAGGAGGATTCGCAATCAGCGCGGTTGCGGGTGGAGGTGCACGATACCGGCATCGGCGTGTCGCGCGAGGCGCGTGCCCACATCTTCGATTCCTTTTCGCAGGCGGATGGCTCGACCACGCGCAAGCATGGCGGCACCGGCCTGGGTCTGGCCATTTCCAAGCAGCTGGTGGAGCTGATGGGCGGCTCGATCGGCGTCGATAACGCACTGGGACATGGCGCGGTGTTCTGGTTCACCGTGCAGTTCGACAAGCGGCGCGTGGATGCCGATGACGCCGGCTTCCAGCAGAAGCCGACCAAGGGCTTGCGGGCGCTGGTGGTGGACCGCCAGGCGGAAAGCGCGCTGGCACTGCAACGCTTGCTCTCACGCTGGCACTTGCAGGGAACTTGCGCGCCGAGTGCAGCAGATGCCTTACGCGAGCTGCACGCGGCGGCGGCACGCGGCTCGCCTTACGACGTAGCGCTGCTCGACATGGGACTTGACGACATTGGCGGCCTGGCGCTGGCAGCCGAGATCAAGTCCGATCCCGACATTTCCGCGGTACGCTTGATTTTGCTGGCGTCCGAGCGCAATGCAGCGGATGCGGTGCAGCGGCGCGCGGCGGGCGTAGCGTTCCAGCTGATCAAGCCCGTGCGAGAGCCGGACCTGTACGACTGCATCGTCACCCCGCTGCGGGCCAGCGAGGGCGTAGGAGTGGGCGCAGGCGCGTCATCGCTTGCCAGCGTGTCGCCGCAGCACTCAGCGCCGCGCCTTCGCCACGGCCAACGCCCGCGTGCCTTGCTGGCCGAAGACAATCCGGTCAATGTCGAGGTGGCGTCGGCCATGCTGCGCGGGCTGGGTATGGAGGTGGCCTGTGCATCCAATGGCGAGGAGGCCCTGGCCGCGGTGCGGGCCGGCGATTACGACCTGGTGCTGATGGACTGCATGATGCCGGTGATGGATGGCATGGCCGCCACTGCCGAAATCCGGCGCCTGGAGCTGCAGCGCGGCCGCGCCCGTGCAACGCCGATCGTCGCCATAACCGCCAACGCGCTGCAAGGCGACCGCGAACGATGCCTCGCGGCGGGGATGGACGACTACATCAGCAAGCCTTTTTCACAGCAGGCGCTGGCCGACACCCTCGGCCGCTGGGTCGCCCTGCCCCGCCCCGCGCCTGCCGGACCCGCATCCGCACCGTTGCCATTCGCAGCGCCGGCGACGGTGGAAATGCCTGGTGCGGCCGCGCCGCAGTCCGTGCAATACGCCTGGCAGCAAACCGCGCAGATGGCCGCTCCGGACGCCGCGCGGGCTGCGATCAATCCAGCGGCGCTGAACGCAATCCGGGCGCTCAGTCCAGGCCAGGGCGACGCGCTGCTGCGCCGCGTGATCGAAGCCTTCCTGCAAGATGCTCCCCGCCACCTCGCCGCACTGCGTGAAGCCGCCGCCGGCAGCGACACGGACGCCATCCGTAAAGCCGCCCACAGCCTGAAATCCAGCAGCGCCAACGTCGGCGCCGAGGGGCTGGCAAAACTATTCAGAGATTTGGAACAATTGGCGCGCGCCGAGCAGACCGAAGGTGCGGCCGACCTGCTGGCGCAACTGGAACGCGAATTCCAGTCGGTCCGGCAAACGCTCAGCACCATCCTGGCCAAGGGAGCATGAAATCATGGCAGCGCTCTATTCCCTCAAACGCGGCACCGTGCTGGTGGCGGATGACGATCCCGTCATGCGACTGCTGATGCTTGAAATGCTGGCCCAGGTGGGCCTGGACGCGGTGGAGGCTTGCGACGGCCGCGCCGCCGTGGCCAGCTTCCGCGACAATACGCCCGACCTGGTGCTGCTTGACGTCGACATGCCGCTGCTGGACGGCTTCTCGGTCTGCCGCGCCATCCGCAAACTGGAAGGCACATCCCACGTTCCCGTCATCATGGTCACCGGCAGCGACGACCTGGAAGCCGTCACCCAGGCTTATGAAGCCGGCGCCACCGATTTCGTCTCCAAGCCAATCAACTGGCCCATCCTCGGCCACCGCGTGCTGTACGTGCTGCGCGCCAGCGACGCTATCTCCCGCCTGCGCATTGCCGACGCCCACAACCGCGCCGTGCTGGCCGCCATTCCCGACACCTTCTTCCGCCTCACAGCCGACGGCTACTACCTCGATTACGAAGAGGGCCACGAGCCCAGCACCGATTTCGCCAGCCGCGAATGCGTGGGCCGCCATATCCGGGATGTGCTGCCGCCGCAGATCGCCATGCGCATGCTGGACCAGTTGTCGGCCGTGCTGCACTCGGCCTCCGTGCATTCGGTCGACTACGAGCTGACGCGCGAAGGCGTCAGCCACCATTTCGAAGCGCGCCTGGTGGGGACGGCATCCGGCGAAGTACTAGGCCTGGTGCGCGACATCAGCGAGCGAAAACGCGCCGAAGAACAGATCCGCAAGCTCGCCTATTGCGACAGCCTGACCGGCATCCCCAACCGCCAGGCCTTCCTTGAAACGCTGGAACGCGAGCTGGAACGGTCGCGGCGCGACGAACGCAAGTTCGCCATCCTGTTCATGGACCTGGACTCCTTCAAGCGGATCAACGACACCCTGGGCCATAATATTGGCGACCTGCTTCTCCAGATTGTCACCGAACGCCTGCGCGAAACGATTCGCCCCGGCGACCACCTGTGCAGCCTGGCCCGCCTGGGCGGCGACGAATTCACCATCCTGCTGCCCGACATCGAGCGCGTGGACGATGCGCTGGCTGTTGCGCACCGCGTGAAGGATGCCATGCGGCGCCCCTTCAACCTGGACGGCCATGAGATCTTCGTCACCGCCAGCATCGGCATCTCGCTTTACCCGGAGGATGGCGAAGACTGCACCTCCCTGCTCAAGTACGCCGACACCGCCATGTACCACGCCAAAAACTGCGGCAAGAACAACGCCAAGCTGTACAGCTCTTCGCTGACGATGCAGATCATGAGCCACGTCAAGCTGGAAGTCGGCCTGCGCAAGGCGCTGCAGAACAACGAGCTTTACCTGCTGTACCAGCCGCAGGTCGACGTGCCATCCACGCGCATTATCGGCGTAGAGGCCCTGATTCGCTGGCGCCATCCGGAGCACGGCATCATCCCGCCAACGGAATTCATCCCGCTGGCGGAGGAAACCGGCTTGATCGTGCCCATAGGTGAATGGGTTCTGCGCACGGCTTGCCACCAGGCCTGCGCCTGGCAGCGCGAATGCGAGCGCCCGATCCGCATGGCGGTCAACCTGTCGGCGCGCCAGTTCAAGGACGAAAACCTGGCGCAGATCGTGCTCGCCGTACTGCGCGATTCCGGCCTCGATCCCAGCCTGCTGGAGCTGGAACTGACCGAAGGCACGCTGATGGACAACGCGCTGGCCACACTCGCCACACTGGAACAGTTGCGCGGCATTGGCGTGTTCCTGTCGATCGACGATTTCGGCACCGGCTATTCGTCCATGAGCTATTTGAAGCGCTTCGACGTGCGCGCGCTGAAGATCGACAAAAGCTTCATCAGCGGCCTGCCGCAAGACAGCGAAAACGCCGCCATTACGCGCGCCATCATCGCCATGGCGCACGGACTGAAAATGATCGTGGTAGCGGAAGGTGTGGAAACGCGCGAACAGCTCGAGCTGCTGAAACACTACGGCTGCGACATGGCCCAGGGCTACCTGCTCGGCCGCCCCGCTCCGCAAGACGCGATCAGCCAGATGCTGGCGTGCGTTGGATCAGGTGCTCCGGCGGTCTAGCATGGCGCGGGCGATGGTGCCGGCGTCGACGTATTCGAGCTCTCCGCCAACCGGCACGCCGCGTGCCAGGCGGGTCACGGCCAGGCCGCGCGCTTTCAGCATTTCACTGATGTAGTGGGCGGTAGCTTCGCCTTCGTTGGTAAAGTTGGTCGCCAGGACCACTTCTTCCACCACACCGTCGGCGGCGCGCGCCAGCAGTTTTTCGAGGTGAATGTCCTTGGGGCCGATGCCATCCAGCGGCGACAGGCGCCCCATCAGCACGAAGTACAGGCCCTTGTAGGTGAGCGTGGATTCGATCATCACCTGGTCGGCCGGCGTTTCGACGACGCACAGCTGGCGTTTATCACGCGACTCGTCGGCGCAGGTGTCGCAGATATCGGTTTCAGTGAAGGTATTGCACAGGGCGCAGTGGTGCACCTGCTCCACCGCCTGGTACAGGGCGCGCGACAGCATGGCGGCGCCTTCGCGGTCATGCTGCAACAGATGGAAGGCCATGCGCTGCGCTGACTTGGGGCCGACACCGGGCAAGCGGCGCAAAGCCTCCGTCAGGAATTCAAAGGACTTCGCCATTGGATCAGGATTGCTTGAAGGCGCTCAGGAAATCGGCCGTCTTGGTGGGCACGAATTCAGTGATCGTGTAGCTGGCGGCTCCCGCTTCGTTGAACGGGTCCAGCTCGATCACCGCTTCGATATCGGCGCGGCTGTCGGCGGTGGCAAGGATGACGCCTCCGGTGCGCGGCACCATGCGGCCGCACATCAGGAACATGCCGTTGGCAATTTGCTCGCGCAGGTACTCGCTATGCGCGGCCAGGAGCTTGTCGATCTCCTCGGCCGGTTTCAAGTACGTAAGCGCGATGATGAACATGATGTTCGCTTAGAACGGCATCTTGAAGCCAGGTGGCAGTGGCAGGCCGGCGGTCAGGCCGCTCATTTTTTCGGAGGCGGTGGTTTCGGCCTTGCGCACCGCGTCGTTGAAGGCGGCTGCGACCAGGTCTTCCAGCATGTCTTTGTCGTCGCCCAGCAGCGATGGATCGATCGAAACGCGCTTGACGTCGTTCTTGCAGGTCATGACGACCTTCACCAGGCCGGCGCCGGCCTGGCCTTCCACTTCGATCAGGGCCAGCGCTTCCTGCGCTTTCTTCATATTGTCCTGCATGGCTTGCGCTTGCTTCATCAGGCCGGCCAGTTGGTTCTTCATCATGATGTGGTTCTCCGTATTTCGGTGTTGAGTATATTAATCAGTGTGCGGGCGTCATCGGCGCCACGATCGAGCCGGGCACGATGAAGGCGCCAAAGTCGCGCACCATGGCTTTGATAAATGGATCGGCGGCCACCGATTCTTCGGCGGCGCGCTGGCAGTTGTCGCGGTGGACCTGGGCTTCGACGCTGGTGGTGTACCAGGCCTTGCCAATTTCGGTCTCGACGCGGGCTGCGCGGCCAAAGCGTTCGGTCAGCGCGGAGGTCAGTTTTTCCACGTTAGCCGGCGTGGCCCAGGTTTCGATCGGGCAGCGGATGCGGAAAACAGCCATGTCGCCGTCGAAGGCACAGCTTACCAGTTCGGCCTGTGTGGCCAGCTGCTGCGCCACGCCGCGCAGCGGCAAATGGGCTGCCAACGCTGGCCAGTTGCCGTCCCAGCCCAATTCCGGGACCGGGTTAATGACGTATTCGTACGGCGCTCTTGCCGGAGCGGCGGCGCGTTGCTGCGGCGCGGCTTGCGACATGCCGCCAATATGATCGGCGCCAGCCGGCACTGCGGATTCTTCGGAGAAGTCGGTCACCCAAGGTGGGAGGTCGTCTTCTGCGGATTGCTGCTGCACCGGGGAGGCGCGGCGCTGCTGTTGCACTTGCTGCGGTGCTTCCATGACGGCGGCGCCGCTGCCCTGGTCATCCCAAGGTGCGCCGGCTTGAGCGGCAGGTGCAGCCGGAGGTGGTGCATCTTCCCACGGTGCCGGGGCGCGTACTGCTGGCGCGGCAGGAGCGTGGCTGGTCGCCTGCGCCGCCGGCGGCATCGCTGCGCGCGGTGCGGCGGCGGGTGCTGCGTGTGCGGCTGGCGAAGGCGCCGGGGCAGATGGCGATTCCGGCGCGTCAGCTTGCGGTGCTGCCGGACGTGCCGGCGCCGGGGCCCGTTGGCCAGTGCGGGCTGCGGCTGCGGCGCGCGCGGCCTCCAGTGCGGCGGTGATCGCCATCTTCGCTGGGCTCATCGGACGGCTGTCGGCAGCGGGTGCTGGCTGCGGCGCCGGGGCAGAAGGTTGGGCCGGCGCGGAGGTTGGCTGCGGCGCTGCCGGTGCTGCCGCAACGGGCGCTGGAGCTTGAACCGGGGCGCTCACAGCCGGCACGGGTGCAGGTGCGGGCGCCACAGCAGCTGGTGCAGCTGGCGCGGCGGAAGGCACACTCGCAAGGTGCGCGTGGGCGGCTGCGTTGGCGGCTGGTGCGGCAGCGGCAGCGACCTGTTGAACGGGCGGTGCGGGAGGCACGGACGGTGCGGCGGCGGCAGGCGAAGCAGGTGCAGGCTGGCCGACCGGAACACTCATGCGGTCCGCCGTAGCGGCACTGGCAGCCATGGCGGCTGCGGCAGCGGCGCGCGCCGGATTGGCGCCGGCAGGACGAGCTGCTACCGGGGCGCCGGCCGGTTGGCCATCCGCCCCACCGATGCCGGGCCGAAAGGCAAGCATGCGTAACAGGGTCATGGAGAAGCCGGCATATTCATCCGGCGCCAGCCCCAGTTCATTCCGCCCATGCACAGCGATCTGGTAATACAGCTGCACTTCCTCCGCATCGAACAGCGATGCCAGGCGAACGATATCGTTATATTCAGGCAGGTCCGCCGGCACGGCGGAAGGCACGGTCTGCGCCAACGCAATCCGGTGCAGCAAAGTACCCAGGTCCTGCAAGGCGCCGTTATAGGACAGCGAACGCGTCGCCATCTCATCGGCCACCGCCATCAAATCGGCGCCATCCTTGTTGGCCAGCGCATCGAGCAGGCGAACCAGGTAAGACTGGTCCAGAGCGCCCAGCATGCCCTGCACCGCATCCAGCGTCACAGCGCCAGCAGCGTAAGCGATCGCCTGGTCGGTCAGCGACAGCGCGTCACGCATGGAGCCATGCGCGCCCTGCGCCAGCAAACGCAAGGCCGGCTGCTCGAACACCACGTTTTCCTGGCCCAGAATATTTTCCAGGTGGCCGACGATATGCCCCGGCGGCATCTGCTTCAGGTTGAACTGCAAGCAGCGCGACAGCACGGTGACAGGGATCTTTTGCGGATCGGTAGTCGCCAGGATGAATTTCACATGCTCCGGCGGCTCCTCCAGTGTCTTCAGCATCGCATTGAAGGCGTGGTTGGTCAGCATGTGCACCTCGTCGATCATATAGACCTTGAAGCGCGCATTGGACGGTGCGTACACCGCCTGCTCCAGCAACTGCGCCATTTCATCGACGCCGCGGTTGGACGCCGCGTCCATTTCCACATAGTCGACAAAGCGGCCGCCATCGATCGCGGTACAAGCCTCGCACACCCCGCACGGGGTAGCCGTGATGCCGCCATTGCCGTCCGGGCCGACGCAATTGAGCGACTTGGCCAGGATACGGGACAGCGTCGTCTTGCCAACACCGCGCGTCCCGGTAAACAGGTAGGCATGGTGCAGGCGCCCGGTATGCAGCGCGTGGGTCAGCGCACGGACAACGTGCTCCTGGCCGACGAGCGTTTCAAAGTTCCGGGGACGGTATTTGCGAGCGAGGACTTGATAGGACATTGCGCGATTTTACCGTAGATAGCGTGCGCTGCGGACAAGATTGCATCCTTGCCTTTTGCGCAACAATCAGGAAACAAAAAAAGGGGACGTACCCCTTTTTTATTTGGTTACGTCCCCTTTTTTGAGGAATTCAGAGGCGAGCCTGATCTGCGGCACTTGCGGTGAACAGCTTTGGCTGCTTCGTTCCCGACCTGACCAGGTTAACCGTGCCACAATGCGCAGGGGCCCGCCCGGGCGCAATTATAGGCTATAAACCCAGTTGCTGCCAAATACCATCCACGCGCGCCTTCACATCGTCGCTCATGGTGATGGTCGTGCCCCATTCACGGCCGGTTTCGCCGGGCCATTTATTGGTCGCGTCGATGCCCATCTTGCTGCCCAGGCCACTGACCGGAGAGGCAAAGTCCAGGTAATCGATCGGCGTATTGTCGACCAGGGTGGTGTCGCGCGTCGGGTCCACGCGGGTCGTGATCGCCCAGATCACTTCCTTCCAGTCGCGGATGTTCACATCCTCGTCCACCACGATAATGAACTTGGTATACATGAACTGGCGCAGGAAGCTCCACACGCCGAACATCACGCGCTTGGCGTGGCCCGCGTACTGTTTGCGGATCTGCACCACTGCCATGCGGTAGCTGCAGCCTTCCGGCGGCAAGTAGAAATCGGTGATTTCGCTGAACTGCTTTTGCAGCAGCGGCACGAACACCTCATTCAGGGCCACGCCCAGCACTGCCGGTTCGTCCGGCGGCTTGCCTGTATAAGTAGAGTGATAGATCGGGTCGCGCCGCATGGTGATGCGGTCGATGGTGAAGACCGGGAACCAGTCCTGCTCATTGTAATAACCGGTGTGGTCGCCGTACGGGCCTTCCAGGCCATGTTCGTATCCCGACGGATGGCTGTCGTCCGGGTAGATATGCCCTTCCAGCACGATCTCCGCCGAAGCCGGTACGCGCAGCTCGCTGCCGATCGCTTTAACGAGTTCGGTGCGGCTGCCGCGCAGCAGGCCTGCGAACTGATATTCCGACAAGCTGTCCGGTACCGGCGTCACCGCGCCGAGGATGGTCGCAGGGTCGGCGCCCAAAGCGACACAGACAGGATAAGGCTGTCCAGGATTCTTGATGCAGTGTTCGCGGAAATCCAGCGCGCCGCCGCGATGCGCCAGCCAGCGCATGATGACCTTATTAGGACCCAGCACCTGCTGGCGGTAGATGCCCAGGTTCTGCCGCTTCTTGTTAGGACCTTTAGTAATGACAAGGCCCCATGTAATAAGAGGCGCCACATCGCCCGGCCAGCAATGCTGGATTGGCAGGCGGCCCAGGTCCACGTCATTGCCTTCCCAGACGATCTCCTGGCACGGCGCGCCGCGCAGTTCTTTCGGCGACATATCCCAAACCGCCTTCACCAGGGAGCCCAGGCCCATCAAGTCCTTGAAGCCCTTTGGCGGCTCGGGTTCCTTCAACTGCGCCAGCACATGGCCGATCTTGCGCAGTTCGCCCACATCATCGGCGCCCATGCCCAGCGCCACACGGCGCGGAGTGCCGAACAGATTACCCAGCACGGGCATGTCGAAACCGGTCGGCTTCTCAAACAAAATGGCTGGACCACCGGCGCGTAACGTGCGGTCACAAACCTCCGTCATCTCCAGGTGTGGTGAAACAGGCAAGCTTGTGCGCTTAAGTTCGCCCATTGCTTGCAGTTGGGAAATAAAATCTCGGAGATCGCGATATTTCATACTTTTTTACGATTTTTTTGCTTCGAACGAGGCGTATGAGTACTTTTGGTCAAGTCGTTGATTTTATTGGTTTTTGCCAATGTGTTCACGCGAAAATCATACTCAAAAGTAATAAAGAATGCCTGTGTTAGTATTGACTAGATATAATACGCCTCCTACAATTTGACCTACCTGATGAGGACATGGCCTTTATGCCAACTAAGTTGTCACTCATTACATTCACGGAGTATCCGGGCTCCACAGACATTTTAAGGAGTGTTTTTCCTGAGGCGTCTGCCTCGTCCCCGGAAAAAGTTGTGTTGCAACTGGCTCTACAGAATCGCCAGCTTTAGCAAACAATGATGGCGTCCAGTCCCGTGCGACCTGTGCGGCGGTGGACGAAGATAACACTGATGTAACGACTATGGCACGTCGAATTGACCGCGAATTTCACGCGGCGGGGACGCGTTTTGACTCTTACATTTCAGGGGAGTTCTGAATGAACAATCGATTCAATGGGTTGCTGGATAGCACCCGCCTTTGGGCTCGCCAGCCTGCCGCGTGGATTGCCACGCAGAGCGTATCGGCACGTGGTCTGATGACCGCCGCTCAGTCCATGCTGAGCATCTTCGGTATTGCAGCATTGGTCATGGCTTGCGCCATGGTTGCCCGTCCTGAACTGGCTGCCGATCTGGCCCACGCCCTGCGCGGTGAGCCGCCGGCGCCGATGCAAATCGTCGTGGCTCCGCCGCTGTCTGAGCTGATGGAGGCGCCTGCCGCGCTGCCGGTTGGCCTGGCAACAGCCGCTGAAGTCCAACTGACGGCCGAGGAAAAGGCCCTGATGGGCTCCAAGAAGCAACAGGACGCCGTCACCAATTGGCTGTCCAAGCGTTACCGCGTGGCTGGCGATGCGACCAATCTGCTGGTGTCCACCGCCTACCTGACCGCCCACGAAACCAAGATGGATCCGCTGTTGATCCTTGCAGTGATGGCGATCGAATCCGGCCTGAACCCGTTCGCGGAAAGCCCGATGGGCGCGCAGGGCCTGATGCAGGTGATGTCCAAGGTGCACACCGAGAAATTCCAGGAAATGGGTGGCGTGCAAGCTGCGCTGAACCCGGTAGCCAATATCCGCGTTGGCGCCCTGATCCTGAAGGATTACGTGACCAAGGGCGGTTCGGTTGAAGCCGGCCTGAAATCCTATGTCGGCGCCGGCGCCTTCGATTCGGATGACGGCTACGGCTCACGCGTGATGGCGGAATACTCCCGCTTGAAGCAAGTCTCCGCCGGCAAGAAGGTGCCTTACATCACCCCGCCGCAACTGGCCGCCGCCCCTGCCCCGGTGAAGCCAAAGGATGGCTCGACCACCGTGGCGCAAGCTGACAAACAAATCAGCGCAGACCAGCTGGCCGGCCTTTAATTCCGACCGCAGAAAAAAACAAAGCCACCTTCACAGGTGGCTTTTTCTTTGCCGCACAAAATGTCCACTTCGGGGTCAGGAACCAAAGTGGACAATTTTTTTCTGCGCGACACAAATGTCCACTTTCGTTCCTGACCCCAAAGTGGACAAAGTTGCTTAGCGCTTCTTGTCGGCGGCGACTTCGTCGGCGCGCAGTTGGGCAGCCAGCTTGTCCAGTACGCCGTTGACGTATTTATGGCCGTCGATACCGCCGAAGGACTTGGTCAGTTCCACGGCTTCGTTGATGACCACGCGGTATGGGATCTCGATGTGGTTCTTCAGCTCGTACGCGCCGATTAGCAGCACGGCGTGCTCGATCGGGGACAGTTCGCCGATGCCGCGGTCAACCAGCGGCGTGAACACTTCTCGCAGCTCGACCGATTGCTTGATGGTGCCGCGCAGCAGGTCGGCAAAGTACTCGCCGTCCGCCTTGTCGAAGCCATGGGCGCCGCGGATGTTGTTGACGACCTTGGTCGCTTCTTCGTTGTTCAGCAGCCACTGGTACAGGCCCTGCAGCGCGAACTCGCGCGCGCGGTGGCGCGGGGTGCGGTTCTTGCTCGGGTTGGCGTGCGTCATATTGTCAGTCATATTCTTACCTTCTTGTTGAGTTACTCGTCGTCGCCCAGGTCCTGGTTCAGTTCTTCCAGGGCGATCGACAGGTTGGCCATTTCGACGGCGCAGCGAGCGGCTTCGGCGCCCTTAACGGCCATGCGGACTTCCGCCTGTTCGTCGTTCTCGGTGGTCAGGATGGCGTTGGCGATTGGGATGCTGTAGTCCAGGCCTACGCGGGTCACGCCAGCGCCGGATTCATTGGACACCAGCTCGAAGTGATAGGTCTCGCCACGGATCACGGCGCCCAGTGCGATCAGCGCGTCGAACTGGTTGGACTCGGCCATCTTTTGCAGCACCAGCGGAATTTCCAGCGCGCCCGGCACGGTCACGTGCAGGATGTCTTCGTCTTCCACGCCCAGGTTCTTCAGCTCTTGCAGGCAGGCCGACAGCAGGCCGTGGCAAACGTCTTCGTTGAAGCGGGCCTGCACAACACCGATGCGCAGGTTTTCGCCGGACAGGTTGGTTTCGTAGGTTGCTACGGTCATGGTGTACCTCTTTCTAAGGATATTGAATTATGCCGCGTCTGTTGATCAGGCGGCAGGTTTGGCCATGTAGCCGGTGACTTCAAGGTTAAAGCCGGTCATCGAAGGCATTTTGCGCGGGCTGGCCAGCAGCTGCATCTTGCGCACGCCGAGGTCGCGCAGGATTTGAGCGCCGATGCCGTAGCTGCGCAGGTCCATGCTGGCGGCGCGGCCAGTTGGGCGCACGTTCTTGTCCAAAGCTTCCAGCTGGCCGAACAGCTGCTCCGCAGTTTCGCCGCAGTTCAGCAGCACCATCACGCCCTGCTCTGCACCCTTGATCGCCTTCAGCGAGGACGACACGTTCCAGGAGTGGGTGGTGGCTTCGGTTTCCAGCAGGTCCAGGATCGAAACTGGCTGATGTACGCGCACCAGCGATTCCTTGCCCGGCTCCATATCGCCATGCACCAGGGCCAGGTGGGCCGAGCCGCTTGGCTTGTCGCGGAAGGCGATCATGCGGAAATCGCCGTGCGCGGTGCGCAGTGGACGTTCGGCGATGCGCTCGACCATGCATTCATTCTGGCTGCGGTAGTGGATCAGGTCAGCGATGGTGCCGATCTTCAGGCCATGCTCCTTGGCGAACTCCAGCAGCTCCGGCAGGCGCGCCATGGTGCCGTCGTCCTTGATGATTTCGCAGATGACGGAAGCTGGCATCAGGCCTGCCATGGCGGTCAGGTCGCAGCCCGCTTCGGTATGGCCGGCGCGCATCAGCACACCGCCTGGGACTGCGCGCAGCGGGAAGATGTGGCCCGGCTGCACGATATCAGTCGGCTTGGCGCCCTTGGCCACGGCTACCTGGATGGTCTTGGCGCGGTCGGCGGCCGAAATGCCGGTGGTAACGCCTTCGGCGGCTTCGATCGACACGGTGAAGTTGGTGCCGAAGGAGGTGCCGTTCTTGGCGGTCATCATGGTCAGGTCGAGCTGGTTGCAATGCTCTTCCGTCAGGGTCAGGCAAACCAGGCCGCGCGCGTGTTTGATCATGAAGTTGATCGCTTCCGGGGTGACGTGCTCGGCGGCCAGCACCAGGTCGCCTTCGTTTTCGCGGTCTTCTTCATCGACCAGGATCACCATGCGACCGGCGCGCAGTTCGGCGACGATTTCTTCGGTGCTGGAAATGGACATATTTTTTCCTTTGATGTGAGGCACAGAGCGTTTCTTTGTTAACCCGCTATTTTAAAGGATTTGAAGCACTTCCGCCCCCTTGAGCGCCGCCTTTAGGCTAATTGGCCTAGACTGGTTTTCTTAACAACCCTGAAGGAGGCAGCGATGAAGACCAGTGGTTCGGCCGTCTGGAGCGGCGGCATCAAGGATGGGCGCGGGGCAATCAGCACAGCGAGCGGCGCTTTGCAGGCGGCTCCCTACGGCTTTTCCAGCCGTTTCGAAGGCAAACCGGGCACCAATCCGGAGGAATTGATCGGGGCGGCGCATGCCGGCTGCTTCACCATGGCTCTTTCGCTGATCCTCGGCGAAGCAGGCCTGACCGCCGAAAAGATGGAAACCAAGGCCGAAGTCACGCTGGACAAAGTGGCGGACGGCTTCGCCATTACCGCCATCCATCTCGACTTGCAGGCCAAAATTCCCGGCGCCGACAAAGCCAAATTCGAAGAACTTGCCAATAAAGCAAAAACAGGCTGTCCGGTCTCCAAAGTCCTGAACACCAGCATCACCCTCACCACCACCCTGCTTTAAACCTTTTCCCCTGGGGCGCCGCGCGCGCCTCAAAAATTCTCCTTGAAGTTTTTAATTGCGATCACTATTATTAAGTCATTCGATGACGACCGTCATTAATAACCCCTCAAAGGAAAACACCATGAACCTCAAAGATTCCGTCGTATTCATCACTGGCGCTAACCGTGGCCTGGGCCTGCAGCTGGCGAAAGCCGCACTCGCGGCCGGAGCGAAAAAAGTCTACGGCGCCGCCCGCGATCCAAAATCGGTCACCCTGCCCGGCGTAACCCCAGTCCAGCTGGATGTGACGAACCACGACGAAATCGCCGCCGTCACCCGCGAGTACAAAGATGTGAACGTTTTGATCAACAATGCCGGCATTGTCCGCGCCGGCGGCATCCTGGCCGACAACGCCCTGGAACAGGCCCGCGCCGAACTGGAAACCAACCTCATCGGCCCAATGCTGCTGAGCAAAGGCTTCGCACCGGCTCTGAAAGCAAATGGCGGCGGCGCCATCGTCAACATCCTGTCCGTGCTGGCCTGGTACAGCCAGGGCCCGACCAACACCTACAGCATGTCGAAATCCGCAGCCTGGGCGCTGACCAATGGCTTGCGCATCGAACTGGCGCCACAAGGCACTTTAGTGGTTGGCGCCCATATGGGCTACATGGAAACCGACATGACCGCCGGCTACGAAGTACCGAAGATCAAGCCGGAAGAAGTGGCCGCGCAAATCTTCACCGCTCTAGCCGAAGGCAAGGAAGAAGTTCTTGCGGATGACCTCACCCGCCAGGTAAAGCTCGGCATCAACGCAGAACTGCCGGCCTATATCGCCGCCTCCCGCGCCGCGGCTTAAGCGCGCCGAAGGAATTGCATTTGGGGCTACAGTGACGGCTTCTATCCTCGCAAGGAGCCGACCGTGACTATCAAAGGAAGCTGTCATTGTGGCGCCACCGTCATCGAGATCGATGGCGAGATCCCCCCTCAACTCATGCGCTGCACTTGCTCGTTCTGCGCCAAGCGCGGCGCGATCACGGCCAACTTTACGCCGGAGCAGTTCCGCCTCGTGCCGCCGCCTTCCGGCGACAGTACTTACCGCTGGCAGACCAGGCAGGTGGCGCACCACTTTTGCCCGCTATGCGGCTGCGCAACCTACTCCGATTCGCCAGCCTTCCAGACCGACGGCAGCTGGGACGGCCACACCCGCCGCATTGTAGTGAACGCGCGCCTGTTCAACGATTTCGATGCCGCCGAGGCCAATATCACTGTGATTGATGGCAAGCATCTGTGGTGATTCCGCGCGCCTGAGCTATAGCAGGAGAAGCTGGCGGCGCTCGGCGAATTGAAGGAGATTTGCAGTGAGCAGAAAAAATAGCGAAGAGTCTCGTGTGCTCGGAGAACTGCTTGAGACCGCGGAATCTCTCAGCATCTACGGTGTTGTATCAAAAAACTGAGTTGGCCCACGTCCCCGCCCTATGCCAGCCCCCACCTGAATATCCGCCTGAACGTGTGATCGAAATTCGCACCATTAAAGCAAAAATGAGCCAGGCTGTATTTGCCACCTTTCTCAACGTTAGCGTGTCGACAGTGCAAAAGTGGGAATCGCCGACCTCTGGGAAACGGCCAGGCGGCGCCGCCGCAAAGCTACTTCAACTTGTGGAAACCAAAGACATTGAAGTCCTCGCTAGCTGATTTCAATCAGCTTTCCCCTTTCCATCATTCATCCCCGAGCGGCTGCGATCGCCCCTTTGCTGCCCCTCACGCTATTTTGAAAAACTCGCCTGGAATCAGGCGTTTTCCACTCACTATATTCCTAGCATTCAAGTTAGCATGTCTGGGCCGAAAATCGATGCGTAACGCAGCAATTCTAATAGACGACCAATTTGTTTCCCGGCATCAGACCACATGGCCAATAGCCCGCGCAGTAAAGCTGTAGAGCAGTCAACCAGAATCCCGGCTCATTCGCCAATGCTTCTAGAGCCGCCATCCTTACACAATACAAGGCCGCCCCTTTTGCCGCCTCCGTAAAGTCGTTAGGGCCAGAGCGCAATTTTTGATTGTCAACGGATCTTAACGATTGTAGTGCTACCTTGTAGACCTCCATTGATACTTCACGATATTGCACTCCCCACCGGTCCAACTTCTCGATCAACTTCTTGAAGTGAATAGGATCCTGTGAATCTCGAGAACTAGGAAGCCAATCCATTTGGCTTGCTACTTTCGCGTGAAACGAATCGATGTTTGAAGCAAATGTCAAAGAATCCCAAGCGCTCAAATCCTTCAATGCGAGCCGTCCATCACATTCCGTATACTGCCCGACCGATTCGAACCAGTTTGCTTGGATAATTGCAGCCCTAATTTCCTCAATATTCAAAATGACTTTCCAAATCAGTTTCGGTTCCGAGATTAGATATGAGAGACTCGCCGTGTGGCGGCATATGGCAGTTAGCTTGCTTCATCCGGGAAAAAATCAGTCATTGCCTGCCTAAGCAATGGCCGAGTGAAAAGTTCTTCATTGGTGCCAACACCTTGCCCTCGATGCAAATATTCGCCCTCGTCGAAGGCCCGATAAATCGCCCAGCAGCACGCCGAGAAATCTTCAAGTGGCGTCCAATCTGACAGCGCATTTATTGCACAATCCGCGACATCGAAATCCAGTTTCCCTTGGAGATAGCGCAGCGCCACTTCTTTGGCAAAGTTTTCAGAGAAAGCCCTTCTTGAGCCCCCGAAAGACGCCATGGCATCGTCAAACGCGCCCGCACTTGGGTAGTCGTTCTCAACGATTTGATTAAAGATGTCTTCCATATTCAAGTTGAAAATCTCAGTGACTGCTGCTGGCCGTTAGCACCGTGGATCACTTAATCAGGAAGTCGTCCCTATTCTTCCCAGCAAGCCACAGTGGCTCACGACCACGTCCAGTCCACGTATCGCCGGTATCTCGATTTCGATACTTGGCAGGCACGGCCTGACGGGCTTTTGTAGCCTTGCCGCGAACACCGCGCAAATCATCGATCGTCAGACCGTGGGTCGCCATGATTTCAGCAATTTGAGCTTTGGCACCTGCAAGCTCTGCGGCACGCGCTTCTTTGGCCTTGGTTTGCAGTTCGGCGATTTGGGCTTGAATTTCTGCGTATGTTCTCATGTTCGCAATCTCCTCAATTGACTGACAAGAAACTAATGTACCACGCCATTCGACCGCAGACTAATTCGTTTTTGCTTTCGCCCCAACTCGGACCTTCGCGATTATTATCGAATCCGCCCCAATGCGGCCCTTGCGGCAATTAAATTATTGAATTGGGCATTTAAAGAGCCCAACGCCTGGCGCCAGCCCGTCCGCATGGTTTAGTCCCCACGCGAAAATGGCAACTCCTGCGAAAATATAAAATACCAAGTAATACCATTTTTTGTCGGCAAAGCCGATCGCGTAATAGTGCCTCGAAATCAATTCATAACTGCGATCGTTGAAGGTTGCATAGAGAAGCCTCAGTCCCGAGCATTGAATCGAAATTCCAGCTAGTATCCTTACCCATCCTATATCCACGCCTGAATACGAACATCCGTACATCGTCCGTATATCGAGAGCGATTGCGATCAGGGCTACAAGCAACAGCAAGACGATCCGAGGTATGGTCATTGGCGAAGTTCTTGAAGCGAATAGATGGGCACACTGCCTGAGAGTTATTGATTAAGACTACGGTTACAGCATACTGAGCACGACTGCGAAGTCATCGGCAATGCGTTATTAGAATTACCGTATCGAATGTACTTAAATTTGCCTGCATGAACGTCCGTGAATGGCCGGTTAAAGCCATCGGCTCAAACCTCTGCCGCTCGGCGGATGGCATTCTCGTACTGCGTAAGTTCGAAATGGAATGGCCCTAAATCTTCAAAGGTCAACGGGTCCTCATACCCGTTCTCGTATGCAAATCCCGACCAGACTACTTCATTTACTCGGCGATCCACCAATACTGAAAATCTTCCGCACCCGATGTCTCCGCACTCGGGACAAATGTATATCCCGACGCGACGTTCAGTAGTTCCGGCTTCTTCAAGTAACAGCTCGCTCAAGGCCTCTTTAGCCGCATCCAGAAAACCTTGTACGAAGCAGCCCATGTAATCACCGTGACCGCCATGTGTCGAGACTAGACGAACTAGCAGCGATTCCCCGTTCACCAAAAAATCTACAGAGTCCCGTTGGGTGACAGTGGCCCCGTTAGTTGAACTGCCGGGGCGGTGGATCCGAGAATGACCCAGCGTAGCTAATGACATTACTTAAACTCGCGAAGATTAACGTATTTGTTCTTGGCCGACTGCTCTTGGCCGGTAGCGGAAGTCCCTGAACTGCAGTCAACCGAGCGCCGTCACCCACCTGTGCCAGTGGCATTGAAACAAAAGGAGAAATGTAAGGCGCCCGTTCCTACTGCCATCGAGACCAGTTCAGAAGGTAGTACGTCCTGATACCAGCCCGCGATGCCTGCCGGGGTCACCTGCGCAATCTGGCGACCGGCGGCTTCGACTTTTAAGCGGTTGTGGGTCGAGGAATATTGCAGGAAGTCGGATGCGCAAATCTTGCGCAGCAAAGCTTCGAGAGTTGTGCTGTCATCAATTTCATAGACCGCGTCGAGCCTGTTGGCCTGGTCATCGGCCCCACAGCACGCCTCGCGAAAAACATTGACCTTCACGTCTCTCAGCCGGCAGCGTTCAGCGACAGCATTCGTTCCACATAGCGAGCGATCAGGTCGATCTCGAGGTTGACCTTGGAGCCGGCCTTCAGGTGCTTCAGCGTCGTGACCTGGATGGTGTGCGGGATCAGGTTGATCGAGAACGAGCAGCCAGTGGCGCTGTCTTCGACGCGGTTGACGGTCAGGGACACGCCGTTCACCACAACGGAGCCTTTATAGGCCAGGTACTTGGCCAGATCGCGCGGGGCTTCGATTACCAGTTCATACGATTCGCCCACTGGCTCGAACTTGCGCACCACGCCCAGGCCATCGACGTGGCCGGAGACCAGGTGGCCGCCCAGGCGCTCGGCCAGGGTCAGGGCTTTTTCCAGGTTCACTTCGGTGGTGGTGTCGAGTCCGACAGTCTTGTTCAAGCTTTCGCGCGAGACGTCAACAGTAAAGCCGGTGGCGGTTTTCTCCACCACGGTCATGCAGGCGCCGTTCAGGGCGATCGAGTCGCCCAGGCCGACGTCGGCCATCGGCAGGCCGCCGGCGTCCACGTCCAGGCGTACGCCTGCGAAAGCGCCGCCTTCCAGCGGGGTTACGGAGTTGATTTTGCCGACTGCGGCGACGATTCCAGTAAACATAATGATCTTTAGTGTTGGTTGAACCTGGCTAGGATACGCAAATCGGCGCCGACTTGCTTAACCTCGTGAAATTTCAGATTGTGCTTGCCGCTGAGCTCAGTCAGCGCAGGTAGGGCGAACATGCCTTGCGCGTCGCCCAGCAGGGTTGGCGCGAGATAGACCAGCAGCTCATCCACGCAGCCTTCGCGGATCATGGAGCCATTCAGTTTGCCGCCCGCTTCCACATGTAATTCGTTGATCTGGCGGCGGCCCAGCTCACGCATCAGTTCAGGCAAATCGACTTTGCCATGGGCGTTGGGCAGGACGATGATTTCGGCGCCCTTGTCGCGCAGGGCTGCTTCCTTTTCCGGATGGTGGGCGGCGGCGATGATCCAGGTGCCCCCGCCTTCCAGCACCCGGGCTTGCGGGCTGATTTCCAGTTTGCTGTCGACCACGATGCGGCGCGGCTGACGCGTGGTTTCGACGGCGCGCACGTTCAGTTGCGGGTCGTCGGCCTTCACGGTGCCGATGCCGGTCAGGATGGCGCAGGCGCGGGCGCGCCATGCATGACCGTCGGCACGGGCTTCCGCGCCGGTGATCCATTGACTCTGGCCGTTATGCAGGGCAGTCATGCCATCCAGGCTGGCGGCGGTCTTCATGCGCACCCACGGCAGGCCGCGGCGCATGCGGTTGAAGAAGCCGATATTCATTTCATAGGCTTGCTCGGCCAGAAGGCCGCTGGCGACTTCGATGCCGGCGGCAGACAGGCGAGCCATGCCGTTGCCGGCGACCAGCGGATTCGGGTCTTCCATGGCGGCGACGACGCGTCCCAGGCCTTCGCGCACCAGGGCGTCGGCGCAAGGCGGAGTACGGCCGTGGTGGCTGCAAGGCTCCAGCGTGACGTAAGCGGTGGCGCCGCGAACGTCGTGGCCGCGTCGCTTGGCGTCTTTCAGGGCCTGGATTTCAGCGTGGTCCTGGCCGGCGGCTTGCGTCACGCCTTCGCCAATCACCACGCCGTCGCGTACGATCACGCAGCCGATGCGGGGGTTCGGGGAGGTGGTGAACAAGCCTTTTTCCGCCCATTGCAGGGCGAGCTGCATGCCTTCGAGGTCGCTGTTGATATTCATATGCTTGCGCAGGTTGCCGGTTCCAGGACGGGGTCGCATAGCCGCGCCCTGCCCTGCATATTGATCTTGATATTGCGCTGCACGCCGGCCAGTTCAAGGGTGATGGTGCCAAAGTTGGCGGCATTCGGGTGGGCGGCGCGGCAGCTGCGTCCTGCTGCATTATATGCGACGTAAAAAGGGGCCGTGGCATCGGTGAAACCAGCCCGGATAAGCAGATGTCCCGACGGTGGCCGGTGGCGGGCGAGTATCAGCTCGCCCTGGTCGGCGCTGCGGTTGGCGTTGGCGTCGATGACGATCAGCCAGCCTTGCTGCCATTCGCCGTTTTGGGCCAGCAGCGTGACCACACGGCGGCGGGCGATGGCCTGGGCGCGGGTGTCGTTGATCGCCGCCAGCAGGTCGGCGGAGGCTGCGCGCAGCTGGCGGCCGGCCAGCATATTGCTCAATTCCGGCAGCGCGGAGGCGAACAGGATGGAGATGATGGCGAGGACGATCATCAGCTCCAGCAGCGTGAATGCGGCCTTTCCCGTTGCGGCCTGACTTAGCGCCAGCAATCGCGGGCTGGGCCGGTAGCGAGGTGGAGGCCGCTGCTGGTGAGGATGAGGCGCTGGCATTTCGGGTCCCTGAAACTGGCGTCGACATTGGGCGTGCCGGGGGTTGCGATGAGCTGGATGCAGTCGCGGATTTGCTGGCCGTCGCAGGCCTTGCCTTCCACTTCGTAAGCGCTGGAATGGGCGGCGCGGCCGGACCACCAGCGGAATTCGCTTTCGCTCAGCGCTGAAAACGCGGCGTAGCTGTTAAAGCGGGTGAAGTAGCGCTCTTGTTGCTGCATCAGCTCTTGCAGCGTGGCTTGCGCTTCGCTGCGGCGCATGCGGATGACTGCGTCGTTCCAGACCGGAACCGCCACCGCGGCCAGTATCGCGAGGATGACTGCCGCGACCAGCACGCTGCTTATTGTGTTGCCGCCCGCCCGGGACTTCATGGCTCGCTCCCGCCGCCTGATGCGCCGTGCAGCGATTGCCAGTCCATGATTTCACGCCAGCTGTAGCGGCGCACAGGCACTGGCGGCGTGTAGGTGGCCTGCAGCACGGTCTCGGCGCCGGGACGTGGGCCAAAGCCGATCACAGTCACGCGGTAATAAAAGGCAGGCGGTTCACCAGCCGGCGAGTAGGCAATGCGCTCCACCAAGTAGCGCGGACGGCGGAAAGGCATCGTGCCCTCCCCTATAGGCATGGCGGCGCCAGTAAGTGCACCGTATTCGGTGCCGCCGTCACCAGCCAGGTCAACGGCCTGCCATGCCTGAGCTGGCGCTTCGACTGGCTGGCCAAGGCCGGCGTTGATATCGCGTTCTGCGTCCATCAGGGCATCCTCCGCACTTTGGAAGGCGATCAGGCGGTCTCGTTCTGCGCGGGCGGCCTTCTCGCCCAGCATGGCCATTTGGGCTGCCGATGCGCCGATCGTCAGCGCGGCCAGCAACAGCAGCATCGTTACCGGGAGCGTGATGCCTTGCTGACTGCGGCGCATGGCGGATTCCTCACAGGTTGCGCAACGCCACGGTCGCGGAGAACAGGCGGCGGGCGCGGTGCTGCATTGGCGGTGGCAGGCTGGCTTCGTCGAGGCGCGCGGCCGGATCCGCGCCCGGCAGCAAGTCGTAGCTGCTTAACCGGCTGCCGATGCGGGAACCCCGTTCACCGTGCAGCAGCAAGCCAATGCGGACGCTGGTGACGCGGCGCCAGTTGGGACGCATTGCCTGCTCTGCTACCGGCAACGCGGCGTCGCGGGCGCTGATGGCGTTGGCGGTGAGGTAAAGGTTGGGAATGTTGTCGCGGGGTGTGTCAGTGTCGATGCCGTAGACGACCTGGAAGGCGTCCACGCCGCGTACAACGGCATCATCGCCCCAGCCGTGCTGGCCTTTGTATTTGCACCGCAGCTCGGCGACGCCGTCGCTGGCTTGCGCGACGTAGAAGATACTCCAGGCCCATTCACCCGACGCTGCGGGGAAGCCGGCGCAGTTCAACATTGCTCCGCCTGCGGCCCCGCCGATAGCGGCCGGCGCGTAGCGGATGGCGATGGCGTCGCTGCCATTGATTGCGGGCAGCGCGGTGCCAAGTCCGTTTGAGTTGCTTGCGACGCTGGCGGCGTCGCGCCCATCCACTGCGAGCGGCGTGCCGGCAGCGCTTTGTTCCCCAGGCTCGCCGGGGTAGCCAGCCTGGCGCAGCGCCTGGCCGATGATCGCGAGGGCGAAGCGCCCGTTGTCGTCTATGCGTGTATTAGCGCCGTTGTGAAGGAAGTCGCCGTTGGATGCATGCAGCAGCGAGGCTGCCGCCAGGACGACCAGCAGGCTGAGTGCCATGGCGATGAGGACTTCGGTAACCGCCAGGCCGGTCTGGCGTACGTTCATGGCCTGCCTCCCGGGCTGAAAAGCGCGACTGGCAGCACGACGCTGGGACCGGTATCAGCGGCCGTGCCGGAGCTCGCGCTGCGTGCGCCGCTGCCACGCCAGCCGATCTTGATCACAATCGGCGCGCTTGCCTCACCAGAGCATGCCCACGGCAGGCGTCCGCCAGGCGCAGTGGAAGAATCGCGGCAAGTCAGTGCGCGGGCTGATGGAAGCGAGGATTGAAGCTGCTGGCGGAACACGGCCAATTCGTGCTGCGCCAGCGCGGCCGGATCGCAAGCGGAGCCGGAGCAGTCGGTGGCGGCGGGCGCGGGCTGTGCGGCCTCGGCATCGGCATCAAACTCAAATCCAAGGTAGGCGGAGGACTGGGCGGCGTTAGCGCGGATGCGGTCAGCGAGTGCGGCGGCATCCTGCAAGGCTTCGGTCAGCAGGGCCGATTCCTGTCGTGTGCGCATGGCGTGTGCCTGCATCGCCAGCGCGCCCACCAGCCCAACGGCCAGCAACAGCACGGCAACCAGCACTTCCACCATTGTGAATCCCGCAGCTGGACGACGCATGGCGCAGCCCTCCCCTGCTGATCACATTAGCCAGCAGCGGTGTCGCGGGTTTGAGGAATATCAAGCCTTGGGAGTGATCTCTTGACCGTCGCCAACAGCTTCGATCGCGTCCTGGAATTCGGCCAGGTCTTCGAAGTTTTTGTAGACGGAAGCAAAGCGGATATAGGCTACTTTGTCGAGGCGCTTGAGCTCGGCCATGACGAGTTCGCCAACGTAGACGGAATCGACCTCACGCTGGCCGCTGGTGAGCAGCTTTTCTTCGATGGAGGAAACTGCCTTATCGACGGACTCAGCAGCGACAGGGCGTTTGCGCAAGGCCAGCATCAGGCTGGCGCGCAGCTTGTCGGCCGAATACTCGGTGCGGCTGCCGTTTTTCTTGACCACATAAGGCATGGTCAGTTCGATCCGCTCCCATGTCGTGAAGCGCTTGTCGCAGTTCACGCAGCGCCGGCGCCGCTTGATGGCGTCCCCTTCCTCCGACACGCGGGTGTCGAGGACCTGGATATCATCGTGCTGGCAGAACGGGCATTTCATGGATGTGGCGTCTCTTATTATGTAATGAAAAAGCGCCGGACCTTACGATCCGGCGCCTCGATAGTACCAACCGTGTGCTTAGGCGTAAACAGGGAATTTATCAGCCAGCACCTTCACAGCGGCTTTCACGCGCTCGATGGTAGCTGCGTCGTGCGGGTTGTCCAGCACGTCGGCGATCAGGTTGCCCACTTCTTCCGCTTCCGCTTCCTTGAAACCGCGGGTGGTGAACGCTGGGGAACCCAGGCGGATACCGGAAGTCACGAATGGCTTCTGCGGGTCGTTAGGGATGCCGTTCTTGTTGCAGGTCATGTGCGCCTGGCCCAGGATCGCTTCCGCTTCTTTACCGGTCAGGTTCTTGGCGCGCAGGTCGACCAGGAATACGTGCGACTCGGTGCCGCCGGAAACGATACGCAGGCCGCGCTTGATCAGGGTCTTGGCCAACACGTCGGCGTTCTTCACCACTTGCTGCTGGTAGGCCTTGAATTCCGGGGACAGCGCTTCTTTGAAGGCCACGGCCTTGCCGGCGATCACGTGCATCAGCGGACCGCCCTGGATGCCAGGGAAGATCGAGGAATTGATGATCTTTTCGTGTTCGGCTTTCATCAGGATGATGCCGCCACGTGGGCCGCGCAGGGACTTGTGGGTGGTGGAGGTCACGAAGTCAGCGTGTGGAACCGGGTTCGGGTACAGGCCAGCGGCGATCAGGCCGGCGTAGTGAGCCATGTCGACCATGAAGTAAGCGCCAACGGCTTTAGCGACTTTGGCGAAACGCTCGAAGTCGATCTTCTTGGAGAAGGCCGATGCGCCGGCGATGATCAGCTTTGGCTTGTGTTCTTTGGCCAGGGCTTCCATTGCGTCGTAGTCGATGTCTTCTTCAGCGGTCAGGCCGTAGGAAACAACGTTGAACCATTTGCCGGACATGTTCAGCGCCATGCCGTGGGTCAGGTGGCCGCCTTCTGCCAGCGACATGCCCATGATGGTGTCGCCTGGTTTCAGGACAGCGAAGAACACGCCCTGGTTAGCCTGGGAACCGGAGTTAGGCTGTACGTTGGCGGCTTCGGCGCCGAACAGCTGCTTCACGCGGTCGATCGCCAGTTGCTCGACGACGTCCACGTACTCGCAGCCACCGTAGTAGCGCTTGCCTGGGTAGCCTTCGGCGTATTTATTGGTCAGCTGGGAGCCCTGGGCTTCCATCACGGCTGGCGAGGTGTAGTTCTCAGATGCGATCAGCTCGATGTGGTCGTGCTGGCGCTTGTTCTCGTTCTGGATGGCGGCAAACAGCTCCGCGTCGACGTTGGCGAGGGTGTGATCTTTTGCGAACATGAAATTACTCCAGTTTTTTAAGGCAGATTGGATCGAATTGGGAGCCAAAAGGCGACAAGGCAGCCAAATCGTACGATTCCATCGTGGCTGCCCAGGCGAACGGCTGTTTGATATCTCACGTTCCCCGGTGGTTGCCCACCTCTCACCAGCGGCGCCAAGCTGCCTGCTGGTTTTTCGCCAGTTACGTGAGACCGTAATGGAGCCAAGATTGTAATTTAAGTGGGAAATTCCGGCAATCGTTTGGCTGGATTCGGCCGATTTCGCGACTTATTCGGCCTAAAACCCGTAAACCGGGAAACCGGGGTCCGGCCCGTGGGCCGTACCCCGGTTTCCCGGTTTCCCCGGTTTTAGCCTAAAATCCCCCCATTAATATTGGGAGTTCGACCATGATCGTGTTAGTTACCGGCGCAACCGCCGGTTTTGGCGCCGCGATGGCGCGTGTTTTCGCCAAGAACGGCCATCAGGTCATCGCCGCCGGCCGCCGTGTCGAGCGCCTGGAAGCCCTGGCCGCCGAACTCGGCCCGAATCTGCTGCCACTCAAACTCGACGTCACCGACAAAGCCGCCATCACCGCCGCCCTCGCCTCCCTGCCCGCAGCCTGGCAGGAAATTGACGTCCTGATCAACAACGCCGGCCTGGCGCTGGGCGTCAAAGGCGCCCAGGAGTCCTCGCTGGAGGACTGGGAAACCATGATCTCCACCAACTGCACCGGCCTGGTCACCATCACCCACGCCCTGCTGCCGGGCATGGTGCAGCGCGGCCGCGGCACCATCATCAACCTGGGCTCCGTGGCCGGCGCCTACCCATACCCGGGCGGCAATGTATACGGCGCCACCAAGGCCTTCGTCGAACAATTCACCCTCAACCTGCGTGCCGACCTGATCGGAACCGGCGTTCGCGCTACCAATATCGCCCCCGGCCTGTGCGGCGGCACCGAATTCTCGAACGTGCGCCTGAAGGACGACGCAGCTGCTGCCAAGGTCTACGAAGGCACGACCCCGCTGACAGCCGAGGACATCGCCAACACGGCTTTCTGGATTGCAACATTGCCGCAACACATTAATGTAAACTCCATCGAATTGATGCCAACCTGCCAAGGATTCTCCCCATTCGCCCTCAAACGAAGCTAAAATGCCCGCCCATATAAGGGAAAACCGTAAGCAATTGTTACGAGATTGTGCAAAACACGAATTCGCTGAAGCATTTGGCGTAAAATGTTGCCGATTCTCACTTAGTAGCTTTTCTATCTATGTCGTCTGAGTTCATCTGGGATGTCCGTGTTTATTACGAAGACACGGACGCCGGCGGAATCGTCTATTACGCGAACTATTTGAAGTTCTTCGAGCGCGCACGCACTGAGTGGTTGCGCTCCCTCGGCGTCAACCAGGATGTCCTGCTGCGTGAGCACGATGCCATGTTTGTTGTCAAAAATGTCAGCGCGGACTACCACGCGCCGGCGCGGCTGGACGATGTAATAAAATTGACGCTTCGTATTGCTAAACTGGGCCGCGCATCGATCCAGTTCGTACAAGAGGCGTGGTGCGGCGAACGCCTGCTCAATACTGCCCACGTCAAGGTTGGCTGCGTCGATTCCGCACTGCGCCCGCGCGCCGTGCCCGATGCGGTTGCAGCCCTTATGCGCGCATAATAATTAGATCGAAAACAATGAACGTCACTCAAGACCTTTCCTTTATTTCCCTCATCGCCAACGCGCACGTGATCGTCCAATTGATCATGGCGCTGCTGCTTGCGGTCTCCGTCATCAGCTGGACCTACATCTTCAAGAAGCTGTTTGATGTGCGCGGTGCGCGCAACCAGACCATCGAATTCGAAAAGACCTTCTGGGCCGGCGGCAACCTGCACGCCCTGCACGCCAGCGCCGGCAGCAACCGCGCCAACAGCGGCGCCCTGGCGCGCATCTTCGAAGCCGGCATGGGTGAATTCATCAAAGGCAAGCAAGCCGCTGCGACCAGCCGCGACATGAATATGGGCGATGTGCTCGATGGCGCCCGCCGTGCAATGCGCGCCGCCTTCCAGCGCGAGATGGACGCACTGGAAGCGCACCTGGCCTTCCTGGCGTCGGTCGGTTCCGTCTCCCCTTACATCGGCCTGCTCGGTACTGTGTGGGGCATCATGAACGCATTCCGCGGCCTGGCCAATGTGCAGCAGGCAACGCTGTCGGCCGTGGCGCCAGGCATTGCCGAAGCGCTGATCGCAACGGCCATCGGCCTGTTCGCAGCAATCCCGGCCGTGGTCGCGTACAACCGCTTCTCTCACGACATCGACCGCCTGGCGATCCGATTCGAGAGCTTCGTTGAAGAATTCTCGAACATCCTGCAGCGCCAGTCCCGTTAAAAGGCGAAACAGAAGATGGCATCCTCCTTCTCCAGTGGCCTGCGCGGCAGCCGCGGCGGCCGCAAGCTGAAGTCCGAGATAAACGTCGTACCGTATATCGACGTGATGCTCTGCCTGCTGATCATCTTCATGGTGATGCCGACCTCGAACAACCCGAGCTCGATTGACCTGCCGCACGCTGAAAAAGCGTCGCGTCCACCGGATGCCTACATCCAGGTGCAGGTCAAGCCGAATGGTTCCCTGATGATCGGCATCGCCGGCAAATCGGCCGAAGCGCCGGAAACCGAACCGAATCGCGATGCCCTGGTGCGCAAGCTGCGCGCCATGCACGAACAATATCCCGAGTACCCGGTACTGATCGCCGGCGACAAGGAAAGCAAGTACGACGATGTGATCACTCTGATTTCCGAAGCGAAGAAGATGGGGATTAACCGCGTTGGCCTGGCAACCAAGTAAGGCATGGCAATGACGATGGCAACTGCAGGCGGACCATACCGTGTGCCCAAGCGGCACGGCGGTACCCGCGCGTTTGCGCTCGCGCTGGCCATGCATTGCGTTTTGTTTGCTTTCCTGTGGGTCGGCATCCGCTGGAACAACGACCCGACCGGTGTTGACGCCGAAATCTGGGACGTGACCACGCAGATGGCTGCGCCGAAAATGCAGGAACCGGAACCGGAGCCGGAACCCGAGCCGGAACCGGTGCGCCCACCGCCAGTGGCCCCGCCTCCTCCACCGGAAGTGGTGAAACCGCTGCCGAAGGAACCGGACATCGCGCTGCAGAAGAAGAAAGAAAAAGAGAAGAAGGAAGCCGAAGAGAAGCAGAAGATCGCCGAACAGAAAAAGAAACTGGACGACGAAAAGAAGCGCCTCGCCGAGCAAGAAAAGAAGGACAAGGCGGAGCAAGATAAAGCCAAGAAACAGGCTGAACTGAAAGAGAAGGAAAAGCTGGCCAAAGCCCGTGCAGCAGAATTGCAGCGCATTACGGGCCAGGCCGCAGCCGGCTCCACCGGCACGGCAGCCAAGTCCACCGCACCGCGGCTGGACGATGGCTACAAAGCTGCGATCGTGACGCGCATCCGAAGCTTCCTGAACTACCCAGGTGACGAAGATGTCGGAGCGGTCTACACCATTACGCAGCTGCCGTCTGGTGAAGTAATGGGCGTACGCAGGGTAAAATCCAGCGGCGTTCCGGCATACGATGCCGCGATTGAAAGCGCGATCCGCAACGCCTCCCCTCTGCCCAAGCGCAAGGATGGCACGGTGGACCGCGAGATCACGGCAACCTTCAAACTCAAGGAAATGCGGCAATAAGGATTTTGAGAATGACTAACAAGGCAAAATATCTGATGGTACTGGCCGGCGCGACCTTCGCGCTGTCGGCGCAGGCGCAGCTGCAAGTCGAAATCTCCGGCGTGGGCAGCAACCAGATTCCTGTGGCGATCGGCCCATGCGCCAATGAGGCGGCGGCGCCAGCCCAGATCTCGCAAATCATCAAGGCCGACCTGACCCGCAGCGGCATGTTCAAGGTCATCGACATCACACCGACCAGCAACCTGATGCAGGTCGATGCGACCGGCTTGAAGTCGCTCGGCGTCGAGGCCGTGGCCGCCTGCGCCGTGGTGCCTGCGGCGAATGGTTATTTTGAAGTGCAGTACCGCCTGATCTCCACCCTGGGTAAGGACCTGTCGGCCCTGAAGACCACGGTGCCGAACCAGTACGGCCGCCTGGCTGCGCACAAGCTGTCCGACGACATCTATGAAAAGCTGACAGGCATCAAAGGCATCTTCTCGACCCGTATCGCCTATGTGGTCCAGCAAGGCAAGCAGTACCGCCTGGAAGTGGCGGACGCGGATGGCGAAGGCATCATCCCGGCCCTGACTTCGACCGAACCGATCATCTCCCCAGCCTGGTCGCCGGACGGCACCAAGGTGGCCTACGTTTCGTTCGAGCAGCGCAAGCCGGTCGTGTATGTGCAAGACCTGCGCACCCGCCAGCGCACCGTGATCGCCAATGAAAAAGGCAATAACTCGGCGCCGGCATGGTCGCCGGACGGCAAGCGCCTGGCCGTGGCACTGTCCAAGACCGGCAACACCCAGATCTTCATCGCCAATGCCGACGGCTCCGGCCTGCGCCGCCTGACCAATGGCACTACCATCGATACCGAACCGCAATTCAGCGCCGATGGGCAGTCGATCTTCTTCACCAGCGATCGCAGCGGCGGTCCACAGATTTATCGCATGAGCGTCGATGGCGGCGAACCGCAGCGCATGACGTTCGGCAGCTCGTACAATATCAGCCCGCGCATTTCCGCCGATGGCAAGACGCTGGCTTATATTTCGCGGCGCGATGGCGGCGCCTTCCAGCTGTTCACACTGGACCTGGAATCCCGCCAGGAGCAACGCCTGTCCGACACCACCAGCGACGATTCGCCAAGTTTCGCTCCGAATGGCAAGTACATCCTGTACGCCACTCAGAACGGCGGCCGCCGCTCGCTGGCAGTGGCATCGACAGACGGCCGGGTAAAGCAGCGCCTGAGTATTCAGGCGGGCAATATCAAGGAACCCACCTGGGGTCCTTTCATGAAGTAAAGAAGTAGAAGAAGTAAACGAGAAGTAGCACCTTTAACGACCAGGAGAAATAAAAATGCGTAACGTAAAACACGTAGCCTTCATCCTCAGCACCGCCGCCCTGCTGGCAGCTTGCTCGACCCCAGCACCAGAAACCAAACCACCAGTCGTGGAAGAAAAGCCTGTTGCTCCAGTAGCTAAAGAAGAGCCACGCGTGGTTCAGCCAGTGCAAGCACAAGTTGACGAACTGGACGTACCAGGCGGCAAGCTGGCTAACCGTTCCGTGTACTTCGACTTCGACAGCTACGTTGTTCGTGAAGACGGCAAAGAAGTGGTGTCGAACCACGCTGGCTACCTGGGCAAAAACCAGCGTACCATCCTGATCCAGGGTAACACCGACGAACGCGGCGGCTCCGAGTACAACCTGGCCCTGGGCCAGAAGCGTGCTGAAGCTGTGCGCAAGTCCCTGGCAGCTCTGGGTGTTGCCGACTCCCGCATGGAAGCCGTATCCCTGGGCAAAGAAAAGCCAAAGGCTGAAGGCCACAACGAAGAAGCATGGGCACAAAACCGCCGTGCTGACATCGTTTACAAAGCTAAGTAATCTGCTAGCTTAAACATGCCGCACAAGGGGCAGCGCGCAGTTTATACTGCGCCCTGCCCCATTTCTTTTTTTGTGCAAGGAAGAAAAATGAAATTCACCAAGTCTGCCCTGATGGCAGCCCTGTTCGCTGCCACCCTGCCACTGACCGCCTCCGCCGGCATCTTCGACGATGACGAGGCACGCAAGGCCATCACGGACCTGAAGTCCAAAGTCGCCAAGCTGGAAGCGGACCTGAAAGTCCTGATCGACACCAAGACCGACAAGAACACCACGCTCGACATGATCTCGCAGCAGGAACAATTGCGCGAAGAAGTGGCCCGCCTGCGCGGCCAGACCGAGATCCTGCTGAACGAAATCCAGGTCGCGCAAAAGCGCCAAAAGGACTACTACACCGACCTCGACGCGCGCCTGAAAAAGCTGGAGCCGCGCCAGGTGACCATCGACGGCCAGACTTCCTCCGTCAACATGGACGAACAGAACGCGTATGACAACGCGATGGGTCAGTTCAAGAGCGGCGATTACAAAGGCGCGGCCAACGCGCTGGGCGACTTCGTCAAGCGCTTCGGCGCCTCGGCCTACGCGCCTAACGCCCAATACTGGCTGGGCAACGCGTATTACGCCCAAGGCGACTGCAAGAACGCGATCACCGCGCAGCAAGTGGTCGTGAAAACCTGGCCGGATAATCCGAAGGCCGCCGACGCCCTGCTGAACATCGCCAGCTGCCAGACCGAGCTGAAGGCCACGGCCAATGCCAAAAAGACACTGCAAGAGTTGATCAAGAACTATCCCGGCACCCCAGCGGCAGCTACCGCCAAGGATCGCCTGAAAGGCAAGTAAAAAGTTCTGGCGAGCATTTGACAGCTGGGCTGGCCCAGCCTATAATCTCGCTTCTTCTTTCGACGGGTCGTTAGCTCAGTTGGTAGAGCAGCGGACTTTTAATCCGTTGGTCGCAGGTTCGAGCCCCGCACGGCCTACCATTCGAATAGAGGAACCTTGGGTCGTTAGCTCAGTTGGTAGAGCAGCGGACTTTTAATCCGTTGGTCGCAGGTTCGAGCCCCGCACGGCCTACCAAGATACGCAGAGAAGCCCCCGAACTCCGGTTCGGGGGCTTTTTTGTTTCGGCCACTCCTTATTGGCCCGCCGCGACCAGCGGCGCGGCGCCCTTGAGCTGGCGCTGCAACTCCTCCGTGGCCACCTCACGAGCCTTTTCCGCTTTCGCAGTGATGTCTGGCGTTACGCCCACGCCTTGCCCGGGCTGACAAACACGATCATATGCTTGTCGTGGGCTACACTTTGCAATTCTTTGTACTCAGCGGGCCGCGTGACTGTCGGTTTTCTTTACAGTATGTCTCGCTTCTTTGGGTCAACTTGTTTCCCCAGCGACATAAGTAACTGATTTGCAATGGAAATTATTTTCTGGCATGAAAAGTGCTTATATCTTTGCAAACCTTGTTAACCCCTTAATAGGAACATTTTCATGAAGAAACAAATTCTGGGTATCGCAGCAATCGTAGGCGCACTGGCTCTGTCGTCCGCACAAGCAAGCACCATCGACTTTAGCCAAGCAGCTGAAGGCGGCACCTACACCTACAACTACGCCCAGTCTTACAACGGTCCTGTTTCCTACACCGCGCAAGGCTTCCAGTTCGCCGGTGTCGGCGATGAAGCCCACTTCCACGAAGACTACTTCGGCGCAGGTACTGTGCTGATGCACGACAACACCGGCAACAATCCGGATTCCTGGACCCTGACCCGTGTTGGTGGCGGCCTGTTCGACCTGGTCAGCTTCACTACCGTTGCTAACACCGGCACCACCCTGCACTGGTCTACCAACCTGAATGCCGTTGGCGGCGACGCTGTTGACGGCCTGAACAACCTGAACCTGTTCGGCATTACCAGCCTGTCGTTCAAACTGGCAAATCCATACGCTTTCGGCGGCATGGACCAGATCGTTGTGAACGAAGCTACCCCACCGGCAGGCGTGCCTGAGCCAGCAAGCCTGGCCCTGCTGGGCCTGGGCCTGGCCGGCATCGGCTTCTCCCGCCGCAAGCGCGCTTAAGCTGAACTGAGAGTCATTGAAAAGCCCACGAACTTCGGTTCGTGGGCTTTTTTGTTTATGCGCGCTGGGTAGCGCGGGAAGTGCGGGAAGAGGATTGCAGCAAACGGCCAAGCGGGGTCTCGACCCAGCGATGAAAGGCAGCGCCGGCAGCGAGGCTGGCGCCCCAGGCCGTCAACATGCCCAGGCCCTGCAGCACAGGATCGGCTGGCACAAAGCGGGTGAAAGCGGCGTTCACCAGCAGGCAGACCGGGAAGTGGATCAGGAAAACCGAGTACGAGGTACGCGCCAGCGAGTTGACGGCTGACCAGATACGGCCGCCGTGCGAGATCTCGGCGCGGCCGCAGATCACCAGCGCGCAGGCCACCATCATGGCGAGCGCCAGGCGGCTACGGAAATTCACGGCCAGCGCCACCAGCGCCGGCAGGAAGATCGCCGCCTGCACCAGCACTGCGCCGCGCGTTTTTCGGCGCGGATCGCCGGCCCACCACGCGGCCAGGCCCAGGGCATAGCTGCCGAAGAAATAAGGGCCCCAATTATCCAGGTCGGAATTCAGGTTGAAGTACAGGACCGAGAAACCGCCTACGACGGCGACCATGCTCGGCACCAGCCATGCGCGGCGCACGGGCCCCGAAATGCGGGCAGCCAGCCACAGGATGGCGACCATCATGGCATACAGCTGGAAGTCGATGGCGACATACCAGGCGCCCGCCGACAACGAGGGATAACCAAGCACGCCATGCGCCAGCGCGGCATGCGCGGCCAACTGGCCCACTGTCGCAGGTGCGGAAATCGAATCGTGGTCCATCCACTGGCTCGCCAGGGCGGACGCGGCGGCGGCGATCAGGGTAGCGGCAATGAAAGGCGGCGCCAGCTTGGCGTAGCGGCGCCAGATCGCGCCCAAAGGTTCAACCATGACCGGCTGTGCGCTGGGCGACAGCGATTTGGCCGCCAGGAAGCCCCCTACCACCAGGAACACCTGGACGGCAAGGCGCGCGCTTCCAGCCAGCCAGTCGATCAGGTCCGGAAAAATGAGCCGGACCTGGTCGGCCATGGGGCCGTAAAACGCCAGGTGGTGCAGAACAATTAACTGCGCTGCAACTGCCTTTAACAAATTGATCACGCCATACTTCATTACGCCTGCTGCCGACTTTACCAAAGGTCGACATGATACAGGAGCTCGACAGCAAGCGGCGCGCGCCTAGCAGATTCTAAGTAACTAGATGTTACGCTGCTTTACCTTCCGACTTCTTGAACGGGCTGCGATCAGGGGCTTCGTCGTGCTCGATATTGAGCAGCAGGTGCTTGATCAACTTGTTCATCAGGGGCTGGCGGTGGCGGATCAGAACACCGAACGCTTCCGGTTTGGCGCCCAGCGCCGCTTTCGGCTCCAGCGCAGTGCGGCCGTACGAGATCCGCTTGCAGCCCAGGGCAATGGCGTCGGCGATACCGGCATGCAGCAGGCGCAGGTAGATCGGCAGGTCTGCCGCGGCTGCACGGTCAAAGCCAACGTGGAAAGCGATGGCCGTCTCGCCGTCGGCAATCGTGACCAGGAAGCCCAGCATCCTGCCTTCACGCTTGACGATGCTGCAGCGGAAGCGCTCCCCTGCAGCCTCCTGCAGCGCTGGGAAGTATTCCGGCAGCAGCTCGAAGGGACGGAAACCGGCGTTGACCTGCACCGCCTTATACAGCGCGTGGACTTCGTGCTGCATTTCTTCCATGCCGGTGAAGTGCTCCACCGTGCATTGCGCCTGCTCGATCGGCTTCAGCACGCCGTTGCGGACATTGGCGCGGTATTTGGAGGCCAGGCTGGCCAGGTAGTCGTCGTAGTTCTTCCAGTCCTCGCCGATGGCCAGCACCATATTCGGCTCTGTCTCCACGAAACGGTAGCTGAGGTTCTTGAGGAAGGAAGCTTCCTCCACCTGTGGGCCGTGCAAGTCCTTGATCATGACGAAGTTGGCAGCACCGGCCAGCTTTTCCGCCTGGCGAACGCGGTAAAGCACTTCGGCCACGCCATGCCATGCGAGTTCCGGATCGACGCCGGGCGCGAAAGCAATGCCATGCTGGCCGAAGGTCAGCAGGTTGCCGCAGGTGAGGATGCGCTGGCGCAGGGTCTCCCCGATCGCGCCGAGTGACGCCTTGCTGGCCTGGGCCAGTTTAATCTCCGCGATCTGCATATAAATCGCTGCCACCGGTTGCTCGTCCTCATACACCAGTGCATAGCGTGGCTCGAGGTTCGATGGCAGCACGCTTTCGATACGGCGCAGGTAATCGTAGGACAGGAAGAAGCCCGCTTGCTCGGTAAGCCCTTTCCAGGCGGCGGCATTAAGCATGCCGATTGAGTCGGCGATGGCGTAGCGCAGTTGTGCGGGACCTCGCAGGCGCTTGCGTACTTCGCGTCGTTCGGACAAGGCGGTTTTGACTGAGCGGAGCTTTTGCGGGATTTTCATTCTTACCAATTTAGCAATCGACGGCGCAGTCTAACATCACCAACAACAATTGTGCCGATTATGTCAGCGGAGGGCGCGATATGCATCCAATCAACATAATGGCAACAGCAATGCCAATTTGGACATGTTAAAACTGCCAGACTATCCGAAAGGCACTTGAATGACTGCTCCAAATCCAAACTGGTTCCTGCGCGCGCGGCTCAAGACGCGCCAGCTGCTGTTGCTGATCGCGCTCGATGAACAAGGCAATATCCTGCGTGCCGCCGAAGTGCTCTGCATGACGCAACCGGCGGCCTCGAAACAACTCAAGGAGCTGGAAGACATGCTCGGCATCGCGCTGTTCGAGCGGCATCCGCGCGGCGTGGCGCCCACGATTTACGGCGAGAGCATGATCCGCCACGCACGCATGGCGCTCACCAGCCTGGCGCGAGCGCATGAAGATATCGTGGCTTTGAAATCCGGCATGGCCGGCAAGGTGGACGTCGGCAGCATCATGACGCCCGCCATGCGCCTGCTGCCGCGCGCCATCACACGGGTCAAGCAGCAGGTGCCGCAGCTGCGCATCGGCGTGCAGATCGAGGCGAGCCCGGAACTGCTGGAACGGCTGCAGCGCGGCACGCTCGACTTCCTGATCGCGCGCATTACCGGCTTCCAGGACAGCGGCGACCTGCATTACGAGGAGCTGTCGCCGGAACCGGTGGTGGCGGTGGCGCGGGTCGGGCATCCGCTGGCCGAACGAAGCGGGCTCTCGATGCACGACCTGGTGCAGGCTTCGTGGATCACGCCGCCGCCGGGCAGCATCCTGCGCGAGCGCTTCGACCAGCTATTCCATAACGCCGGCATGGAGCCGCCGAGCGATGTGGTCGACACGCGGGAAATTGTGCTGATTACGAGCATGCTGCAAATGAGCGATGCGCTCAACGTCATGTCGGAGGACGTAGCGCAGCGCTATCAGGAGCTGGGCTTGCTGACGATCCTGCCGGTCAAGCTGGACTGCCGCATGGACCCATTCGGCATCATCCGCCGCCGCGACCACGTGCTGACGCCTGGCGCCGAGCTGCTGCTGGAGGCGATCCGGCGCGAGGCTGCCGCCGCATCGCCTGCAGCCGTTCCGGCGTCGCTGTCCACCGCGCCGGCGCCCGCCAGGACGCCCGGATGCGCGCCTGCATCGGCGACTGCATCCATGCCGTATAACCTTTACGACATAGCGATGGCCTAAAAAGTCATTGGATTGGCATACCCCCGTGCGCATAGCATGGCCCGGCATACCCATATCCGGAGACCCGCCTTGAACCATCTGTCCCTAGCGCGCCGCCTGGCCGGCGCCCTGCTCCTGATCGCGCCGCTGGCCAGCCACGCTGCGCGCCCGCTCGAACTGAGCTCACCCGACCGCCAGTTGCGCGTGACGATCGATACCAGCGAGCGCCTGGCGCTGGCCGTCAGCCACGGCGGAACTCCGCTGGTGCTGCCTACGCCTATCGGCATGACCCTGGCCAGCATTGGCACCCTGGGCGACAAGCCGCGCCTGACCGGACAGCAGCGCCGCAGCATCGACACCACCGTGCGTCCGGTCGTAGCGCAAAAGTCGCGCGTGGTGCGCGACCATTACAACGCACTGCAACTTGACTTCGCAGGCGGCTACACGCTGGAAGTACGCGCCTACGACGAGGGCGTCGCCTACCGCTTCCGCACCAACCTGCCTGGCCAGGTCACGGTGGAAGACGAGCAGGCCGGCGTCAACCTGCGGCCACAGGACACTTTGTACTGGCCGCAGGAAAAGTCCATGCAGTCGCATAACGAACACTATTACCAGGCCCTGACGGTAGCGAGTGCCGAAGGCAAGCTGGTCGGCGTACCAGCCCTGGTCCGTAACGGCAGCCTGCACCTGGTGTTCACCGAATCAGGCCTGCGCGACTATCCCGGCCTGTACCTGCACGGCGAACCGGCCGGCCTGAAAGCCATCTTTCCCAAAGTGGCGCTGGCCGACACCCCACGCGATGACCGCAACGTGCCGGTAACACAGGAAGCGCCTTATATTGCCCGCACAGAAGGCAAGCGCGCCTTCCCATGGCGGATCCTGGGAATTGCCGCCGATGCCGGCGGGCTGCTGCTGAACCAGATGCCTTACCTGCTGGCAGACCCGCAGGAGCTGAAGGAAACCGGCTGGATCAAGCCGGGCAAGGTAGCCTGGGACTGGTACAACGGCAACAAGCTGTACGGCGTTCCGTTCAAGGCCGGCCTGGATACGCGCACCTACCGCCACTATATCGACTTCGCCGCCGATAACGGCCTCGAATACATCATCATGGATGAAGGCTGGTACAAGCTGGGCGACCTGCTGGCCGTAAAACCCGAGATCGATATGCCGGAGCTGATGGCCTACGCCAAACAGCGCGGCGTCGGCATCATCCTCTGGGTGTCGTGGAAAACGCTCGATACCCAGATGACGGCCGCACTGGACCAGTTTGCGCTCTGGGGCGCGGCAGGCATCAAGGTCGACTTCATGCAGCGCTCCGACCAGTGGATGGTGAACTACTACGAGCGCGTAGCGCGCGAAGCCGCTGCGCGCCGCCTGCTGGTGGACTTCCACGGCAGTTTCAAGCCGAGCGGCTTGCAACGCACCTGGCCAAACGTACTCACCTTCGAAGGCGTGAAAGGGCTGGAAAACAATAAGTGGAGCGACAAGCAGACACCGGAGCATGATGTCACCCTGCCCTTTATCCGCATGTTCGCCGGACCGGTGGATTACACCCCGGGCGCCATGAGCAATGCGCATCGCAAGGACTTCGTGGCAAGCTTTGACCGCCCGATGAGCCAGGGCACGCGCGCGCACCAGCTGGCGATGTACATGATTTACGAAAGCCCGCTGCAAATGCTGGCTGACAGCCCTTCGCAATACCGCGCGAATCCATCCTCGCTGGAATTCATCCGCCAGGTGCCGGTCGAATGGGATGAAAGCCGCGTGCTGCACGCGCAGCTGGGCCGCTATATCGCCATGGCCCGCCGCCACGGCGACGCCTGGTATGTGGGCGCCATGGCCGGCACAGACGGCTGCGACCTGGAACTGGACCTGTCCTTCCTGGGCGACGGCAACTACCAGCTCGAGAGCATGGAGGACGGGCCGAATGCCGCCGTCTTCGCCATCGACGTACAAAAAGGCAGCACCAGCGTGACGCGCGGCAGCCGCATGACGATGCACCTGGCCCCGGGTGGCGGCTGGGCGGCGATCATCCGTAAGGCGAAACAGGAGTAAACGATGAAAAAGAAATCCCTCGCCGTCCTGGCGTCCGCCCTGCTGGCCGCCGGCCTTGCGCAGGCCGCGCCACCCGCCTTCACGCCACGCTGGCAGATCGATGGCAACGCGATACGCTGGCAGGTAAAGGACGTCCACCGCGACCAGCTTGAAATGAGCGGCCGCCAGGTCTCGGCTGTGATCGACTACGGCAGCCAGGCCGACGGCTCGCTGCTGCTGGAACGCACCGTGGTATGGCCGATGCTGCGCACAATCCCCGACGACACGCACGCCAGCTTGATCCGCAAATTCGGCGCAGAAGCTTCGCCGGCGATCATGATCGATGGCCGCCCTGCCGCAGCCGAGCGCCTGAAGCAGGTACGTTTCGACGGCCGCCTCGCCCTGCAGTCCGAACTGGCACCAGGACTGGTGCTGACACGCACCCTCACGCCATCACCCGGCGAGCCGGCACTGGTGGAACGCCTCGAGCTGGCCAACACCGGCAAGAGCGCCCGCCGCTACAGTTTCGGCGCGCTGGAACGCAGCGAGACAACGCCTGCGGAAAAAGGGACCCACGGCGCATACGTGGTCGAAGTGCGCGCCCCTGCCCGCGAAGGCGAACTCGCTCCAGGTGCACGCATGCACGTCGACGTCATCATCAGCGGCCGCCTGCAAAACGAAATGGTGTACGTGGACGGCGGCGAAGCCCTGGACGAGCGCGCCCGCAAAGTCGCGCAATGGCGCAGCAATCTCGTGCTGGAAACCCCGGAGCCGGTCCTCGACACCATGTTCGCTTTCTCCAAGGTGCGCGCCGCGGAAAGCATTTTCGCAACGCGCGGCGGCCTGCTGCACGGGCCCGGCGGGACACGCTACTATGCCGCCATCTGGGCCAACGACCAGGCGGAATACATCAACCCCTTCTTCCCATACCTGGGCGACCGCGCCGGTGTGCAAAGCGCGTTGACGAGCTTCGGCATGTTCGCGCGCTACATGAACGCCGAGTACAAGCCGATTCCGTCCTCCATCATCGCTGAAGGCCGCAGCTACTGGAACGGCGCCGGCGACCGCGGCGACTGCGCCATGATTTCCTACGGCGCCAGCCAGTTCGCCTTGGCCCAGGGCGACAACGGCACCGCGCGCCAGCTGCTGCCCCTGATCGACTGGTGCCTGGAATTCACACGCCGCAAGCGCGATGCGCAAGGCATCGTGCATTCAGACAGCGACGAACTGGAAGGCCGCTTCCCGGCCGGCAAAGCAAACCTGTCGACCAATGTGCTGGCATATGGCGGCCTGCAAGGCGCCGCGCGCCTGGTGGCTTCGCTGGGCGATGCGCAGCGCGCCACCGAGCTGCGGCGGGAAGCGGAAGCACAGCGCGGCGCCATCGAACGCTACTTCGGCGCACGCATGGCCGGCTACGACACCTACCGCTACTACGACGGCAACGAACGGCTGCGCGCCTGGATCGCCCTGCCGCTCGCACTGGGTATGACGGAGCGGCAACGCGGCACAGTCGATGCGCTGCTGTCGCCTCAGCTGTGGAGCGAAAACGGCGTGTTGACTGAAGCAGGCGATAAGACTTTCTGGGACCGCGCCACGCTGTACGCGCTGCGCGGCCTGCTGAAAGCCGGCGAACTGGATCGCACCATGCCCTACCTGCGCTACTACTCCGGCCGCCGCCTGCTGGGCGACCACGTACCCTATGCCGTTGAGGCCTGGCCCGAGGGCCAGCAACGCCACCTGTCCGCCGAAAGCGGCCTGTATGCACGCGTCGTAACGGAAGGCTTGTTCGGCATCGAAGCGGCCAGCCTGCGCAGCTTCACCATCGCACCGCGCTTGCCGCAAGGCTGGCCGCGCATGGCGTTGCGGCATATACGCGCTTTCGGCGCCGGCGAGGAAGGCGATGGCATCGACATCGTCACCACGCGCACGCCACACGGCCAGCGTGTGCAGGTGCGCCTTGATGGAAAAACCTTGCTCGACCAGGCATGGAACGGCAAGGCGCCACTGCTCGTCACCCTGCCGGAATAAGGCGAAAAAACCGATATACCGTTTTCGGCATATGAGGCTAGCAAACATTCAATTGTTTGCTATCGCTTAGCTGCCTAGCATGTCTCCATCGGCCGCCACGCGCGGCCGATTGCTAACCAAACAGGAGACGAAATGAAGATCACTTCCCAACGTGTGCGGATGACGCTTGTTGCACACGCCCTTGCAATGGCTTTCGCTGGGACTGCCCTTGCACAATCGAATGCCACCGGTACCATTTTCGGCCAGGTCGCCAATGCGAACGGCGCCACCGTGGTGCTGGAAAACGTGGCCACCGGTGCACGCCGCACCGTGAGCGTTGACGCCACCGGGCATTACAACGCCAACTCCATGCAGCCCGGCGCTTACAAGGTCATGCTGGTGCGCGCCGGCACAGTCGAACGCACGCTGGAAGTGGAAGCGCTGATTGGCCAGGGTGTGGAAGCTTCCTTCGAAACCATGATGGCTGTGACGGTGACCGCTCGCCGTCCTGCTATTGACGTCAGCAACACCAACAACGGCACCGTATTCACCGCACGCCAGCTGGATGCGCTGCCAATCGGGCAAAGCATTTCGGCCATCATCCAGCTGGCGCCTGGCACCACCCGCGCCAACCCGCGCATCGGCGGCGACAGCTTCGGCGGCTCCGGCGTGACCGAGAACTCCTACTACATCAATGGTTTCCCGGTCACCAATGTCTACCGCCAGATCGGCTCGACCACCCTGCCCTTCTTCGCCATTGCACAGGCGCAGATCCTGCAGGGCGGCTACAGCGCGGAATTCGGCCGCTCCACCGGCGGTGTCGTCAACATCACCACCAAGAGCGGCACCAACACCTGGGAAGCCGGCGCCGTCATGCAGTACACGCCGAACTGGCTGCGCGCCAAGCCGGAGGACACCTTCTACCCGAATACCGGCCGCAATCCCAAGACCGACGGCAAGCTGCTTACCTACCGTGGCAGCAATACCGCCAATGATGTCTTCGGCAGCGCTTATGTCGGTGGTCCGCTGATCAAGGACAAGCTGTTCATGTTCGCCAACGTCGAAGACGACCGCTTCACCACCAGCTATATCAGCAAGGATTCCGATTCGCTGAACAAGACCAACGGCTGGACCAAGCGCAAGACCATGACCCCGCGCTATATGGTCAAACTCGATTACAACGTCACCGACGATCACCGCCTGGAATTCACCCAGATCCACGACGAGTACAAGAGGACGCAGCAGAACTACGGCTTCGACTACTCCACCCTGCAGCACAACGACATCGTCGCCGGCGGCACCACGGGTGATGGCGCCAAAACCAACGACTCGATCCTGAAGTACACCGGCTTCCTGACCGATAACCTGACCGTGACCGCACTGGCCGGCCGCTTCAAGTCGACGTATCCGCAAAGCCGCGAGGGCTATGTGCCTGGCCTGTACCAGGTCAGCGCACCTTTGCGCGCGCAGGTGCCAGGCCTGACCTACAACAACCCGCAAACCATCGGCGGCACCATCCAGGTACCGAACGCGGAAGACAAGCAATCCACCCTGCGCCTGGACGTTGAATACAAGCTGGGCAACCACGGCCTGCGTGCCGGTATCGACCGCAATAACGTATCCTCGATCAACGGCTCCGAACTGGCTGGCGGCGGCCAATACTTCTACCTGCGTTCCGACAATCCGAACGCCAACGTCACGGGCGGCCGTTCGCCGGCTTCCGGCGGCGGCTTCGGCCCGCAAGGCTATTACGTCGACATCTATCACCAGAGCGACTCGGCATCGCCGAAGACCGACCAGGCCGCGCAATACATCCAGGACCGCTGGCAAGTCACCGAAAACCTGCTGCTGGACCTGGGCTTGCGCAACGAGCAGTTCACCAACAAGAACAGCGACGGCGTACCTTATGCTTCGCAGCGCCACATGCTGGCGCCGCGCCTGGGCGCAGCCTGGGACGTGCGCGGCGACGGCACCCTGAAGGCCTTCGCCAACGCCGGCCGCTATCACCTGCAGATTCCAACCAGCGTGGCGCAGCGCATTGCGGGCAACCCGGTGCACATCGATCACTACTACACCTACACCGGCGTCGATCCAGTCACCGGTGCGCCAACCGGGCTGAATGAAATCAGTGCGCCTTTCTCCGCTGGCAATGAATGGGGCACGCCAAAGGATCCACGCCAGGTGGCAGCGGCCAACCTGGGCGCCACCTACCAGGATGAACTGGCGCTGGGATTCGAAGCGGCGCTGAGCCAGGAATACACCGTAGGTTCCAAGGTCACCTACCGTACCCTGCGCAATACCATCGAAGACTGGTGCGACCAGCGTCCGGTCGATGCCTGGGCCAAGAAGAATAACATCGACACCAGCAAGTACGGCATGCCTTGCCTGCTGATCAATCCTGGCCGCGCCAACACGCTGACGCTGGACTTGCGCGGCGATGGGAAGCTGGTGAGCATCCCGCTGTCGGCTGAAGACATCGGCCTGCCGAAGGTCAAGCGTATCTACACCGCACTGGACATGTTCGTCGAGCACCCGTTCCGCAATGGCTGGTACGGCAAGGTGAACTACACCCTGTCGCGCAGCCACGGCAATATGGAAGGCCAGGTGATGTCCGATATCGGCCAGGCCGACATCGCTGCCACCACTTCCTTCGATTATCCGGAGCTGATGGACGGCGCCAGCGGCCTGCTGCCGAACAACCACACGCACGTGCTGAAGGCCTTCGGCTACTACCAGGTGGCGCCTGAATGGACGGTGGGCGGCAACATCAACATCGTCAGCGGCGGTCCGAAGTCCTGCATCGGCAACCTGCCGAAGTCGATGGACCAGAACGGCACCAACCCAGGCGGCTGGTACGGCTCCGCCACCTTCTACTGCGAAGAGAAGCTGACGCCGCGCGGTTCGGTGGGCACCCTGCCGACCGACTTCCGCATCGCGTTGAATGCAGCCTACTCGCCGCGCATGATCAAGGGCCTGACGCTGAAGGCGGACGTGTTCAACCTGCTGAACCGCCAGACCGTGATGGCAACGCAGCCGGTCTACAACTCGGGCAAGGACACCGTCAGCCCGTACTACGGCGAAGTCCTGGGTCGCGCACCTGAACGCCAGGTGCGCTTCACCGCGGAGTACAACCACAAGTTCTAACGGCCCACTTCCCTCAGGTACGCCGCACGTGCCGCCAGCGCGGTGTCTGCGAAATCGGAGAACAGGCCGTCAACTCCCAGTGAGAAGAAGTGCTTGTACTCCAGTACCGGGTCGCCCTTGTAGTCGCTGGCCAGGCGGCGCTTTTCGTTGCGGAAGGTGTAGGGATGCACGAACAAGCCCGCCTTGTGGGCGTCGGCCACCAGCGTGGTCGGCGCCAGCGTCGTTGTATCGGCGTCGTTGATTTTGCCGTCGCCGTTGACGTCCGCGACTTTTCCGCTCGCGTCCAGCGTTCCTTTCACGCTGACAATGTAGCGCTTCCACGGACCAATGCCGTCGGCATAGGTCTTGATCTCGGCCAGGCCGGCCGGTGTCACCATATCGCCGAACATGCGCTTGTCGCCAGCCTGCGCCCAGTCGAAGGGCCTGTCGTACGGCGCTGCATAGGTCAGCGCGCCGGTTTTCAGGTCCACGTCGTCGGCATCGATCAATTGCACCATCTTCAGTTTGGAGCCTTTGGAACGCATGTATTTCAGGCTGCCCGGCTCGAAGGACTGGATGAAGACCGGAGCATCGCGTTCGGTCCAGCCTGCTGCGGCCAGCATCGCCAATAATTTGTCTTCCAGCGGCAAGCCTTGCTGGCGATGGAAGGTCGGGTTCTTGGTTTCGGGGTAAATGGCGATGCTGCGGCCGCTCTTCTTGACCATGTCGATCACTTCCTGGATGGTCGCGATTTTGTATTGTCCGTTGTACTGCTGCGGGCGTTCGGCGTCCGTCGACGTGCCGCCCAGTGTCTTGATCTCGGCCAGCGTGAAATCGCTGGCGAACCAGCCTTCCTGCATCTCGCCGTCCACGCTCAGCGTGCGCTTGCGCGAAGCGAATTCCGGGTGCTGGGCCACGTCGGTGCTGAAGGCCAGGTTCGGATCGTGGCGGGCAATCAGCACGCCATCCTTGGTGGAAATCACATCCGGCTCAATGGCGTCTGCGCCCAGTTCGATCGCCTTGGCGTAGGCTTCGACCGTCTCTTCCGGCAGATAGCCGCTGGCGCCGCGGTGTGCGACCACCATGGCTGGTTTTCCGTCCAGCGTCGGCATTGGCGTGACCGCCGTACCGCCACAAGCCGCTAGCACCGCTGCCGCCGTTACCGCTCCCGCTACTGATTTCTTCATCACTGCCTCGCCTGTTTGGTTGAAAACGAGGCGGATTCTAGGTGGCGAAAATGACAAGCTTGTGAATCGCGCAAGCGTGCGCGGCGCTTGACAATCATTGCCTAGGCAACGTATAGTTCATTTATGAACAAACACACCGCCCCCCGCCGCGTTGCCCGCCTGATCAGCCGCGCCCAGAATGCGCTGGCGGATGAACTGGATGCGAAGCTAGCGCCGTTTGACATCACGGCAGCGCAATACGTTGTGCTGTCCACCCTGCACAGCGGCCGCGCCAATATCGCCGCCCAGATCTGCAAGGAGTTGTCGTACAGCCCCGGCGCCATGACGCGCATGCTGAACCGGCTGGAGCAGAAAGGCATGATCCAGAAGGCGCCCAGCATCGGCAACCGCCGCACCGTGCAACTGGAGCTGAGCGAGGCAGGCCAGCGTCTTTTCCCAAGCCTGCTGGAAGCCTCCGGCACCGTGATCGACCAATACTTCGGCGCCTTCAGTGCGCAGGAACTCGAAACCTTCGAAGCCCTGCTCCTGAAAATGTTCGCGGGGAAGTAGCTCTTTTTTTTGCCCAAATCATTGCCTAGGCAATCATACATTAGGAAATAAATATGGACCCTTCGATCAATGTGCTGGGGGCTTACTTCCCCGACTGGCTGTTCTGCATAAGCGGGGCGACGGTGCTGTGCTTCCTGCTTCACGCCATGCTGTCGGCGCGCGGCTGGCTGGCCGGCGCCCCATCGCACCTGCTGGCATTGGGCTACCCCGCCCTGGCGACAGTGCTGTCGCTGTCTGCCTGGCTCGTATTTTTCCCACACTAAGGTGATGCAATGAAGAAGACCAAGAACTCGCGGCACTGGACCGCCATCGTGCTGGCCCTGATGCTGGCGGCAATCGGCCTGACCATCTATGTGATCCGCTCGATCGACCAGTCGCCGCGCACCGACGATGCCTACGTCTACGCCGACACCATCAACGTCGCGCCGGAAGTCAATGGCCGCATCGTCGAATTGCCGGTAGCGGACAACCAGCGTGTGAAAAAAGGCGATCTGCTGTTCCGCATCGATCCCGAGCCATTCAAGGAAACCCTGGCCAAGGCCGAAGCCAGCCTGACTGCGCTGGACAGCGAAATCAAACTGACCCAGCGCAGCGTAGAAGCGCAAAAGTTCGCGGCAGCGGCAGCGCGTGCCAATGTCGAACACGCGCAGGCCGCGTCGGAGCAGGCCAGCGACTCCCTGGCCCGCCTGGAACCGCTGCTTAGCAAAGGCTTCGTTTCCGCCGAGCGCATCGACCAGGCCCGCACGGCCCGTCGCAGCGCGCAGTCCCAGCTCAGCGCCGCCTTGCTCGACGCACGCCGCGCCGAAGCCGCCGTCAGCGGCGTCGATGCCCTGGTAGCGAAGCGCGAAGTGGCGAAGGCGGAAATTGCGCTGGCACGGCTGAACCTGTCCTACACCGAAGTGCGGGCGCCGGGAGACGGCATCGTCTTGAACCTGAAGACTGCCGCCGGCCAGTTTGTAGCCGCCGGCCATCCTGTGTTCACCCTCGCCAGCTCCGACCGCTGGTACGTTGTGGCCAACTTCCGCGAGACCGACCTGTCGGGCATCCAGGCCGGCCGCCAGGCCCAGGTCTACCTGCTTGGCGATGCGCACAAACGCTACAGCGGCACGGTCGAGTCGATCGGCTATGGCGTCTTCCCGGATGACGGCGGCACCGAAGTCGCAGGCCTGCCGCACGTTCCGCGCTCCATCAACTGGGTGCGGGTGGCGCAGCGTTTCCCGGTGCGCATCCTGGTCGAGAAACCTGACACCGCATTCCGCATCGGCGCATCCGCTGTCGCCGTTTTGGCCGCCAAGTGAACACCATGGAATCGCTGATTGCGCGCATTCGCTCGGAACTGGCGCCCTTCCCCGGCCGCATGGATGCGGTGTGGCGCATACTGGCCAGCTGCACGGTGGTCATCGTGTGTTCGATGACCCTGCAGATTCCCATGCTCTCGCTGTCGCTGATCATGGTGTTTTTCACGGCCCAGGAAAACACCGTGCTGTCCCGCATGAGCGCAATCGGGCTGCTCGCGGGAAGCACGCTGGCGGTGCTCGCATCGCTCCTGCTGCTCAAGTTCACCATCGAATATCCGATGCTGCGTATTCTTTGCGCTGCCATGATCGCGTTCTGCGGCATGTATTTCATGAGGACCAGCAAGCTGGGCGCCATCGGCTTCCTCGTTGCCCTGCTGGTGATCAATGCGCAGGCCATGGCCGACACTTATGCAGATCCGGACGTGCTGACACGCCTTCAGCTGTGGGTCTGGGTCGCCACCACCTATCCGGTCATCGTGGCGATGACGATCCAGCGCCTGTTCCGGCCTGCGCTGCCGGCCAGGCTGCTGGTGGAAGAATATGGCCGCCAGCTGGACGAGATCGAACACCAGCTGGATGCGCGCATCACCGGCGCCGCACCGCATCCTTTGCACGGCGGCAGGGTTGGACACGGCGCCCTGGCGCTGCAACGGCAGCTGGGCTTCGCTGCGCTGGGACATCAGAAGCGCACCACGGCGCGCGCCGCTGCGGTGAGCCGGCTGCACGCGGCGGCGGCGCAACTGGCTCGCCTGGCGCCATTTGAACCATCCTCGGAAGAACGCCTGAACATGGCCGCCATCCGCGACGCCTGCGCTTCGTTGCGGCAGTGCCTGGGCCACGACATGCCATTCGCTTTCGTCGCGGCGCCGGCGGCCGCTCCGGCGACGGCAGGCGCAGGGTGCGCGCGCGACGCGATCCTGCGCGAAATGGAACGCGCCCTGCGCGCCGCAGCAGCAGCCGACAGCGGCGAAACCTCTGCGGTCGCCGCGATTGGCGGCGCTACGGCGGGAACCGCCGCGGCGACGGCAGCGGCTGCCGCCACTCCGGCTGCAGTCCCGCGCCTGCTGTATGCGCAATTCGCATTCAAAGCTATCCTGGCCGCGATGATCACCTACGTCATCTACACCAGCATCCAATGGCCTGGTATCGGCACCGCAACGCAGACCTGCATCATCCTCGCGCTGCCGAGCCTCGGCGCCACGACACACAAGGGCTTCAACCGCCTGCTGGGTTGCGTGCTGGGAAGCTTGGCCGCGCTGGTAGCGACGATCTTCATCGTGCCCCATCTCGACAGCATCGTGGGCCTGCTCGCGATGGCGCTTCCGGTGATCGCCGTGGGCGCGTGGATTGCAGCGGGCTCGCCGCGCTCGAATTACATCGGCGTGCAGATGATGTTCGCGTTCGCGCTGGCGCAGTTGGGAAGTTTCGGCCCGGTGACCGACGTAACGGAAATCCGCGACCGCCTGGTCGGCATCCTGCTTGGCCTGGCCGCGTCGATCACGGTGTACACGCTCCTGTGGCCCGAGCGCGAAGGCCAGGCTCTTAAGACAGCGCTCGCGCGCTTGCGGAAGGCGGTCGCGGCATGCGCGCATGCCGACCACCACAGTATCGGCGCCGCACGCCTGCAAGCGTGGGCTTTGCTCAACCAATGCCGCGAATTGCAGGCTCGCGTGGCGATGGAACCCGGATGGCGCGGCCGCAAATCGCGCCGCATTTCCAACCTGCTGGCGCAGGCGGAGGAAAGCCTGGTGGCGCAGCAGGTCAGGGTTTAGGCCTTCAGGCTTTAGGAACGGCGCGCAGCAGTTCCTTCTCCAGGTCGGCGAGGGAACTTTGCGTGCCCCTCAAGGCCGACTGCATCTGCACCACCGAGTGGTAAAGGCCCGCGCCATCGACCACGCCGAACTCCACGTCGGCGGCCTTGTTGGTCAGAGCCGGGGCATCGAGCATCAATTGGATCGTGCTCATGCCGCCTTGCGCCACGTCGCGCTGCATGGCGTAGACGCCTGCATAGCGCTGCAGCAGCCCAGCATCCATCCAGCTCACCGCCTGGCTCGCCACGGCAACGTCCCACGCTTCGCGGCGCAAGGTCGGCATGGATTGGCTCAGGCCAAATTTGCCATTGCTGGCTTCTTTCACGTGGGCGATCAGCTGCTTTCCGTCCACCTTCGCCAGGATGTCCTTGCGCAGCACATCGCGCACCGCAGTCAGCCTGGTGAGTTCTTCCTGGTTTTTCCGCATCGAAGTGCGTACCTCCTCAAGATTGGTGCGCATCTCCGTTTCGATGTTGACCTGCGCCTCGTGCGCGCGGTGATTGTGATGCCAAGTCTGCGCGCCATGTTCCAGCGCAAGCGCGGTCAGGATACTTACAACGATCATCGCGTACTCGGTCGCAAAGCCCTTGATCGAGGCCAGCGCCCCCTTCTTAGGAAGTTCTACGTGCATCGGGTCATTCTCAAAAAAGTTTCCAGAGGCAAAATAGTACACCGCAATGCTGTTAAAATATTATTTTTGCAATAAATAAAACGACTTCGACGTGTCAAAACTGCACTTCTTCTGGGCCTTGCTTGCCCTTTCTCCCCTCGCCCTTGCCGAACCTGTTGAAAAAACGAAGACCGTGGGGCCCGCCATAATGGCGAGCGACTACGTAATGCGCGAGCTCGGCTCCCGCCTGGTGGTCAAACAGGGGAAATCCATCCAGCCGGACAAGGCCAGCAAGAATAACTACTCCGCCGAACAAATGGCAGCGGTACGCGCGGTGTTCGGCAGCGAAAGTCCCCTTGCCGTCAAACGCGAACCGGCCACCGGCGGCCGCGCCAATTACAGCATCACGCTGCCTGCCGGCGAGTTTCAGGACGACTCAGGACAAACCAAATGGTCGCAAGCCAGCATGAAACTGGGTGTGGCGCCAAACGGCAGCCTGACGACCAGCGCCATCATGCCTTCGCTGAGCATCGTCGACAAGGAGTTGCGTCTCGATATAGAGGCAATGAGCAGTACGGGCACCATGCAGCCGGACTACTGGAGCAGCAAATCGCGCGGCGAAATCGGCAAGATGCGTTTCGTGCCCGCCGGCGAAGAGATGGATGAATTTTCCGTCGACGGCATTCGCTTCTCCAATGACTTCCAGCGCAAGGGCCAGTTTTTCACCGGCCTTTCCGAATTGACCTTCGGCCGAATGGGCACCGAAGATCACGCGATCGACAAACTGCACATGGCGCTGCGCTGGCGCAAACTCGATGCCGGCGCCATGGCGAACCTGAAGGTGGAACTGGACCGCATGCGCGTCGAGGGCATGGACGAATCCAAGGCCAGCCAATCGCTGGCCCGCTATCTGCCTTTGCTGAAGCGCCTGGTCCTGCTTGGCGCCTCAATGGACATCGAGGACCTGAGCGCCAGCTACAACGGCCAGAAGGTTGCCATCAAAGGCCACCTGTCGATGCCTAACGCAACGGAAGCCGATTTCGAATCCGGCTCAGCCGCCTTCAAGAAGCTGGCGGGCCAGCTGGAGATCGCCGTTCCGCTGCCGTTGCTTCGCGAAGCTGCCGACGCGATGGCGCGCAGCGACAAGACCCGTGACGCCGCAAAAGTGACGGTTGAACAGCTGTCTGCGCAAATTTACGAGATGATGCTGGGCAAAGCGCTTGCCAACAACTACGCGCGCCTGGACAAGAATATGCTTCGCACCACCATTGAGCTGAAAAGCGGCCTGTTGGCGGTCAACGGCACCAACGTGCCGCTGGAGCCGTTGATGGCGCTGTTCGAAGACAAAAAACTGCCTCCGCCTGATAGCGAGCCTCCGGTGGCCATTCATATGCGCGACCGCGGCCTCGAAGCGGCGCAGCTGTTTGCCTTGAACGGCGATGGGCTCGGCATGCTCGACATGTGCGACCGGACTGCGGACGGAGTCGGCGTCGAGAAAGACCCACAGCAGGCGCTTAACTGGTGCTCCAAGGCCTTCAAGAAATGGCAGTATTCGGCAGCAGGCGCCCTCGGCCAGCTTTACCTGAATGGAGAGCTCGATGACGCCGCTATTCCGGACATGGTCCTGGAAGCCGCAGACAAATTCCAATACGGTGAGGCGCAGTACCTGATGTATCGCCTGCATACCGTAGGCAAAGGCGTGCCAAAGGACCGGAAGAAGGCTGCTTCCTATCTGCAGCTGGCAGCCAACCAGGGTTACGCTGATGCGGTCAAAGCAATGAAGGAATTCGATGCCGGCTTCCAGCCTCGCATCCCGACGCCTCCCGCTGCTCCACCGAAGGATTTGTGGTCCTTCCCTGTGGGCGTAGGGGCGGGGATGATCAGCGAACAGGATTTCCGGTTCAACAAGGATAAGCATCGGCGCATCAAGGTCTCGATCGACAACCTTCAGCAGCATGAGCAATGGGCGCCGTTACTGGCTGTCTGTGTGACCGCAAACAACCCAAGCGACGTGGCATGTCTCAACTTGCGCGGCCACCGTGGCGAAACGCAGTCAGTTCAGGTGTACAGCGATATACGGGGCACTGAAAGCAAGCAGCGCACAAATACCAAGCAGCTGGAAACCGAGTTTAAACCGGGCGATGAATTCGACGTGGTGGTCTACACACAGGGCAAACAAGTCTACTTCGTTGTGAACGGCGAAGAAACGCTGGCGCAGGATGTAAACTTCCCAGTTGAAGTCCTCACGCTGAATTGCTCAACCGCCGACTGCAAGTTCGACTTCCAGCACTAAGCCACAACCATTCCCATTTCAGCCAGGATCGCGGCGGCCTGGCTATGGGAAATCACCGCTCCTTTGAAGGCGCGCGCGTCGGCGAGCTTAAGTCCGCCAAGGTCGGCGCCGCGCAGGTCCGCGCCTTCAAAGCGGGCCAGCTTCGTTACCGCTTCGCGCAGGCTGCACTCCTCGAACACGGCTTCGCGGAAGTCGCAGCCGGACAGGTCGGCATCGGAAAAATCCAACTGTTTCAATGCCGCCTTGCGGAATGAAAAACCGCGCATGTCCGCGCCCACCAGCAGGCACTCCTCAAAACTCGCGCCCAGGTGCGAGACCTCCTCAAACTCCGCGCCGGTCAGCTTGCAGCCACGAAAGCTGGCAGAGGCCAGCTTGGTACGGCGCCATTTACTGTTATTCAGGTCGCAGCCGTTGAACTGTGCGTCAACCAGGTCAGCCGATTCGAAATCCGCCGACATGCCCCGGCAACGCTGCCAGGCGGTGCGGCCCAGTTTGCAGGCATACAGAATCGATTCATTGAAGGTGCAGCGATCAAACACGCAATCCTGCAGGTCGAGCCGAGACAGGTCTTCATCGTCGAAACTGCATTGGACGAAATGGCGGGTGCCAGTGGCGAGGTGCTGTGCCAGCGAATCGCGATCGAGCGCGGCGCCGGCCACTTGGCTTGCTTGCGCCTCCATCAACGGCGCGGCGTACGGGCGGCGTAAGCGTCGTAAATCGTCTTGGCGTCCTTGTGCGCCTGGTCGATATTGCGCAGCTTCTTGTCGTCATCGTGACGCACAAAAAACTCTGCATCCTGCGCATCCATTACCAACTTCACGGCGAGCGAGTCTTTAAGGTTGTATTTTTCGAAGATGAGCGTGGTCACTTCATCAAGGTATTCTTCGTAAGTCATGATCTGATCCGGTGGAGCTTCAAGTTCGCTGATTATAAACTCGGCCTCCGCACTTGCCGAAACGATCCGGGGTCTATATAATTCGGGCCCTTCGGGTCGTTAGCTCAGTTGGTAGAGCAGCGGACTTTTAATCCGTTGGTCGCAGGTTCGAGCCCCGCACGGCCTACCAGAAAAAGATAGAATAGCCAGCCTTCGGGCTGGCTATTTTATTATCTGCACTATGAAGCACACCCTCTTCCTTTTCGACCTCGACGACACCCTGCTGGATTTCCGGGCTTCCGAAAAGCTTTCCTTCGAACGCGTGCTGCGGGAGCTTGGCTTCAGCGACGGCGTGGACGAATTGTTCCAGCAATACCAGGGCATCAATATCGAATTGTGGCGCGCGTTTGAAGCCGGCACGGTCACGAAAGAATTTCTGAAAGTGGAACGCTTCCGCAAGACTTTCGCGGCAAACGCGCTGGAGCTTGATCCGCAGCGGGCGAGCCATCGTTACCTTGAATCGCTTTCGGAAAACGTGGTGCTGATCGACGGCGCCAAGCGCCTGTGCGAAACGCTGGCCGCCCACGGCGAAGTGGGCATCATCACCAACGGCGTTGCCAGCATCCAGGAACGCCGCATTGCCAGCTCCGGGCTGGGCGATTACATCTCGTTTACCGCCACCTCCGAAGCTTGCGGCTACGCCAAGCCTGACAGCCGTTTCTTCGAATACGCGGCGAACATGGCGCGCGCCCCCTTCCGCAAGGAGGCGACCATCATCGTAGGCGACCGCTTGGACGCCGACATCCTTGGCGCCAACCGGTTCGGCATCGAAAGCTGCTGGTTCAACCCGTGCCGCTTAAACAACGACACGGAAGCACTGCCCACTTTCGAAGCCGCCCACCTCAACGATATCGCGCCCCTCCTCGCTTAGAAGGCGAAGCGCAGGCCCGCATTCACGCGGCGTCCAACATCTTCCAGAGTCAGGAACTGGCTCTCGTTGTTGGCATATTCGTGCATGCGCTCGTTGCCCAGGTTGATGCCATCCAGGTACAGCGCGATCTTCGGCGTCAGGTTGTAGCGCAGGCTCATATCGTACTGGCCATACGCCGCACGGGTGCGTGGCTGGGTGCTGCCGCCGCCGCAATCGACGGCGAACTTGTTACGCCAGTTGTAGCTCACGCGCGCCGAGAAGGTTTCGTTTTCATAGAACACGGAACCGTTCCAGGACTGCTTCGACAGGCCTGGGTAGCCGCAGTCCAGCGCAGCTGCATCATCGCGGCTCGCGGTCGCATCGACGAAGGTGTAGTTGGCGGCGACGCCGAAGCCCTTCAGCCATGCGATGCCGTTATCGAAGGCGAACTGGCCGGCCAGCTCAATACCCTTGATCTTGCCCTTCTGGCCGTTGCGGATACGGGTGTCATGCACCACTTCCGTGTACTGCGGGATCTTGATGTCTTCCAGGCGCTTCTCCAGGAAGTTCGAGACGCTCTTATGGAACAGCGCCGCACCAAGGAAGTTGGTCTTGGACAGGTACCACTCATACGACAGGTCCAGGTTCTTCGACTCCATCGGCTTCAGGTAAGGGTTGCCGCCGCCGGTCTGCACGTCGCCGAAGCGGCCGCCGTACCAGTTATCCACGCCCATCTGGTTCAAGGTCGGGCGGGTCTGGGTCTTGGATGCAGCCAGGCGCACGATCATTTCGTCAGTCAGGTCGAACTTCAGGTTACCGGAAGGCAGAACGCTGTTGTAGCTGTTGTCGACCGAAGTCTCCACCGCAGGGCCGTAATTCAGGATATAGGTGGTGTCGTTCGGGCTCTTGGTGGCCGACACCAGCTCGCGGCTGATACCGGTCGAAGTCGAATTCACATGTACTACGCGCACGCCGGCATTGGCCGACCAGCGCTCGCCTTCCCACTTCGAGTCAACGAAGAAGCTCGATACCTTTTCCTTCACGCTCCAGAAATTCGGCTTGGTGTAGTCGATCGACATGGGGCCGTTCGGGAACTTGGTCTTATCCAGGTACAGGGCCGGGTCGTTCGACAGCGCCAGCGTCGAAGGCTGGTTCAGGAAGGCCATGTAGTCGTAAGGGTTGAAGCTCAGGTAGCTCGTTGGCGCACCCGCAAAAGCGTTATCCAGCGATTTCACCGTGAACAGCGACGATGGCAGGGACACATGGTAGCCGCTGAAGGCATTCCACGAATCGCTTTCCCACTGGTTGCGGCCGACCTTGCGCTGCGAGTACGACAGGCCCGTATCGAGACCTTTGAATGCCCCCATCTCATGCGACCACGAAGCGCTCATGCGGGCTTCGCTCAGTTCATCGGCGAAGCGCACGTCTTTGTTGGACACGGCGTGGGCGCGCACCGCGTTCGGATCGGTAATGCTGTCGCCGAACGCCAGGCTAGGCATGGCGCCGTAGGTCAGCGTGTCGCCGTTGTTCGGCACCATGCCGGCAACGATCCACTGGTCCGGGGTCTTGGTGGTGGTGCGCGAGTTCGAGATATCGCCTTCCAGCTTCCATTCCGGAGACACGTTCCACTTCGAATTCAGGCCGAAGGCCTTGGTGATCGACAGCCGGTCGCCGCCCTTGACGATCATATCGTTCGAGTTGGCGTCGGTCAGCACGCCCGATTCCCCTACCAGCGCCGGATTATTGGCGTAGAAGGTCGCCCCCGGACGCAGGAAGCTCTCCACCTGGTTATTCGAATTGACCTTCGCACCCAGCAGCACGGGATTGTTCCAGTCGCTGATCGCGATCACGTCATTGCGCTGGTTCAGGCGGGAATACAGCGCGTCGGCGGTCAGTTTCCAGTCGGCGGACGGGTTGTACTGCACGGTGAGGTTGCCGACCACGCGTTTGCGGGTTTCATTCTCCTGCTGGTAACCGAAGCTTTGCGGCGTCAGCAGTTTTTTGCTGGTGACGTTGGCCATGGTCAGGCCCTTGGAATTCAGGTCGCCGTCGATCAGGTAGGTGTCGCGCAGGCTCCAGCCGTCGTTGATGGCCTTGTTCTGCTTGGACGCGCGGTCGGTGTAGGACAGCGAGCCGGTGACGCCGAAGGTCTTGTCCGCGTTGGCAAAGGAGTACATGCCGCTGACGTTTGGCGTATTCTTCTTCGAGTTCGAATCGTAGGAATCGTACACATTGACCACGCCGGTGTGGCCAGGCTTGCCGGACAGCGGGCGGGCGGTCTGGATGTCGACCGTCGAACCGATGCCGCCTTCAGGCAGGAACGGCATGGAAGTCTTGTAGACCAGTGCTTTCGAAATCAAATCGGAAGACAAAAGGTCGAAAGAGAAATCGCGGCCGCCGGTGTCGCTGGTCATGGTGCGGCCGTTGATCAGCACATTATTGAATTCCGGGCCCAGGCCGCGCACCGAGATGTAGCGCCCTTCCCCGTTATTGCGCTGGATTTGCACGCCGGTCACGCGCTGCAGGGACTCGGCGATGTTCGTGTCCGGGAATTTGCCGGCGTCTTCGGCCGACACTGCATCCACCACGCCCTCCTGCAGGCGCTTGGTCGCCAGCGAGGAAGCCAGCGAGGCACGCACGCCGCTCACCACGATTTTGGCCGAAGGATCGATCGCCTCGTCGGCGGCTTGAGCAAAGGCACCCAGGGGCAGCAGCATTTCCGCAATCAGCGCTGCCAATACAGTCTTACGCATTTGTTGTCTCCATTGTTCTGGTTTTGGTGGAGCCAATCTTACGGGTGAGTCGAAAGATCAAAGTATTGCGTCTTTCGGAATTGATATTCCGAAAACATATGAGTCGCTACCTTTCGGGGGCGCCGCCCACATACGATCGATGTAGGAATTCCGCAACGAGTGACTATTGGAGAGCTTTCCATGTTGCATGGAAAGTTACAATTCAGGTCCAACCATTGCAGGATTGATAATGTCGAACAATATCTACGCCGCACCACAAGCAAACCTGGACGAGCACATCCAGTCGGAAATAGATGACCGCTTTTATGTGGTGTCGACCCGTAAAATGATGATCCTGACATTTGCGACAGCCGGCATCTACCTGCTTTTCTGGTACTTCAAGCATTGGTCGAATTATCGTCACGTCACCGGCGAAAGCGTTTGGCCCGTGCCTCGCGCGCTTTTCTGCGTCCTCTTCACGCACAGCCTGTTCCACAAGATTGAAGATCACGACGTCACCGGCAAGCGCCCGGCCTGGAACAGCGATGGCATTGCGTCCGGAGTCGTCCTGATTTATATCGCCAATTACATCTTGTCGTGGTTTGGACAGGGATCGAGCCTGGTCAACCTGGTTTGCACCCTCGCCATCATCCCGATCGCCCTGCTGCTGAAACAAGCGCAGGTTGAAGCGAATGCCCGCTGCGGCGATCCCGAAGGCGTCACCAACAACAGCCTCACCGGCGCCAATATCGGCTGGTGCGTGGTCGGCGGCCTTTTCTGGATTCTGGCGCTGATCGGCATTCTCGTTCCGCGCTAATCTCCTTTGTGTCCTGCCAGCGGAATCTCCGGCAGGAACAACAGCACAATCAGCGCCAGCAGCACCAGCACAGCACCTGCGCCAAAGATGCCGGCGATCGCGTGTCGATAGACAGCCACCGTCGCTGGCAGCACGCTTACTCCAGGCCCCACCGCCGCCACCGCCTGCACACCGTGGGTATGCAGCGACCGCGCCAGCATGGCGCCCGAACCTGTCACGCCCAGCAAGCCGCCAAGAGAACGGAAAAAAGTCAGCATCGCGGTACCGACTCCGCGGCGCGCCAGCGGCAAGGCGTTCTGCACGGCGATGGTCATATTCGGCATCACCAGTCCCAGGCCCGCTCCAAGCAGGAAGATCGCCGGCTCGATCACGCCATAGCCCCAGCTGGCTTCCATGCCCCACGCCAGGGTGGAAAATGCCAACAGCGCCGCCACCAGGCCTCCGAGTTGCACGCCCTTGTACTTGCCGGTGCGCGCCAGCCGGCGCCCGCTCACCATCGACGAGCCGACCAGGCCAAGCATCATCGCAACGGTCAGCATGCCGGAACTGGCCGGGCTGCTCCCCATCACCACCTGGAAGAACAGCGGGAAGAACACGGTTGCGCCCATCAGGCCCATGAAAGTCAGCGCCATCACCACGCTGGCGATATTGAACACGCGGTTGCCGAACAAATCCGGCGGCAGGACAGGCTCCGGCACGTTGCGCACGTGTACGGCCAGCCAGCCGCCAAGCACCAATGCCAGCACGCTGCACACCTGCACCTGCACCGAATCCCATGGCCACTCGGTGCCGCCCAGCGCCAGCACCAGCAGCGCCGAGGTAATCGCTCCCGTCATCAACACCGAGCCGAGGTAATCGACGCGGTGCGCATGGTGCACGCTTTCCTTGCGCAGGGCACGTGCAATAGCGTAGAAGGCCACGGCGCCCACCGGCAGGTTGACGTAGAAAGTCCAGTGCCACGACAGTGCATCGGTAATCAGGCCGCCCAGTACTGGCCCCAGCAGGCTGGTCGCCGCGTACACCACCGGCACCATGCCCATTCGCTTGCCCCGTTCCGCCGGCGGGATGATGTCGGCGATGATGATCTGCGCCAGCGGCAGGAAGCCGCCCGCCCCCACCCCTTGCACCGCGCGGAACACGATCAGCTGCGTCATGTTCTGCGACAGGCCGCACAGGATGGAGCCAAACAGGAAGGCGCCCATCGCCACGAAAATCATCGGCCGGCGTCCGTACTGGTCGGCCAGCTTGCCGTACAGCGGCATCGTCGCGGTGGACGCCAGCACGTAAGCCGTGACCACCCACGACAAGTGAGCCATGCCGCCCAGGTCCGCCACGATGCGCGGCAGCGCGGTGGCGACAATGCTCTGGTCCAGCGCGCTCAGGCCCAGCACGGCCATGATGGAAAGATAGACGGCGCGTATTTCGCGCTCGGTAACTGGCAGGTCCTTCATGCTCTTCCGATTTCGTTCAGGGGTTCGATGGCCGCTTCCAGCGCTGCCAATTGAGCCGGCGTGAGGCGCTTGACGCGGTTTGCCATCCAGTCGCGGCGCGATTCGCGCAAAGCTTCCAGGCGTTCGGCGCCAAGACCGGTAACCAGCAGGCCGGAACGGCGCCGGTCTTGCGGATCGGGCGCGCTGCGCCCCACCAGGCCCGCCTCCTCCATCGATTTGACATGGCCGCTCATGGTGGGGGCGCGCACGTTTTCCAGGCGCGCCAACTCCGCCACGCCGACACCGGGCTGTTCCTGGATGATGGACAGCAGCATGTACTGCACCAGCGGGATGTCGCCGCCGTTTTCGCTGGCGTCGCGCCGCATTTCCCGCACCAGGCGCTTCAGCACCAGGCGTAATTCTTCGGACACCGCGTGAACGCGCGCCTCATGTGATTTTGACATTCAAAATAAAGATAGTTAGGCTACCTATCTATTTTATCGGAATTCTGCTGGCCGCGCAAAAGCCCCAACAGGTGGACCCGCGCCGCTGCCCTGTCCATGCCTTTCGTTTGCAGGTGGGGAAGCAGTTTATCGAATAGCTCTCGGCGCCGGCTGCCCGCTTCGGAGACGTCGCGCCGGTCCGAGAAAAAGTCCATCAGGGTGGAGCCGCACAGGCAGTTGCGATAGGCTTCGACGATCGCCACGCTGTCATCGTCAAAGCTTTGCTTGAGGCCAGTAATGTCCTGGCGCACTGACTGGGTTTGCCGCATGAATTCGGCCGCGGTGGCGAACACCCGTCCGCAGACATTGCAGTGCTTGGGGAAGGCGGAAGCCGCCAGCGCCTGCAATCCCTCAAAGAAAAGACGTTCCTCCATTTTCGCAACCCTTTTCTTCCAGTCTGCTGCAAATTATGAGAAAGTGAATCTTTCCCGCCGCGGAGCAAAAGATGACCCTGAAGGAGCATTGCCGCATCGACCCGCTGGAACAGGCGCATACGCTGCACGCCAGCTTCTATACCGAGCCGCAATGGCTGGACTTCGAACAGCGCGAAGTCTTCGGCTCGACCTGGCAACTGGCCGCGCACACAGGCGAACTGCAAGCCGCTGGCGACCACGTGGTGGGCGACATCGCCGGCAAACCGATCCTCATCATACGCCAGCCCGACGGTAGCCTGCAGGCCTTCTTCAATGTCTGCCGCCACCGCGCCGGCCCGCTCGCCACCTGCAATGGAAAAGGCGCGCGGGCGCTGCACTGCAAATACCACGGCTGGACTTACGAACTCGATGGCCGACTGCGCGCCGCCACTGAAATGCAGGACGCGGCCAACTTCGACAAATCTTCAATTCGCCTGCCAGCCATCCAGGTGCGCGAATGGCAAGGCCTGGTCTTCGTGGCGCTCAGCGAGGCCGCACCGCCCTTCGAACAGGTGTTTGCAGGCATAAGCGAACGCATCGCACCGGCCGACCTGTCGGCCATGCGCTTCGCCAAGCGCGACACCTACAAGCTCGATTGCAACTGGAAGGTCTACATCGATAACTTCCTGGAAGGCTACCACCTGCCCTTCGTCCATCCCGGCCTGTCGAAGGTGCTTGACTACCGCGTCTACGATACCGAACTGGCGCAGTGGCATTCGCTTCAGCATTCGCCGCTGCGCAATAACGACGGCATCTACGGCGATGGCAATGCCTGGTACTACTTCATCTACCCCAACATCATGCTGAACATCACGCCAGGCCGGCTGCAGACCAACCGCATCCTGCCGGCGGGCCACCAGCACTGCATCGTGGAGTTCGACTATTACTACACGGAGGAACCGGCGGTGCAGGCGCGCATCGAGGCCGAGCAAGCCTTCAGCGACGAAATCCAGGCCGAAGACATCAGCATCTGCGAACACGTACAGCAAGGCCTGGGGTCCGGCTCCTACAGCGCCGGACGCCTGAACCCCAAGCGCGAAAGCGGTGTTTGGCATTTCCAGAACCTGCTGCGCACCGCATATGCACGCCATGGATAAAAACAAACCGCTCGGCTTCTGGATGTGCACTTCCCTGATCGTGGGGAATATGATCGGCATGGGCATCTTCATGCTGCCCGCCGCGCTGGCGCCGTTCGGCAAAAACGCCTTTGCCGGATGGGCCATCACCGTGATCGGCTGCCTGTTCATCGCCCATGTCTTCGCACGGCTGGCGCGCGCCATGCCGGACGAAGACGGCCCGTACGGCTACTGCCGACGCGCCTTCGGCAACGGTGTCGCCTTCTTCACCATGTGGTGCTACTGGGTGTCGATCTGGGTCACCAATGCGGCGCTTGCGATCGGCATCGTCGGCTACCTGACCACCTTGCTGCCGGTGCTGTCATCGCACCCTGCCTTGCCGCCGCTGGCGGCCATGGGCATTATCTGGTTTTTCGTGCTGGTGAGCCTGCGCGGCGCGTTGGCCTCGGGCCGCGTGCAGCTGGCGTCGGCGGCGCTCAAGCTGCTGCCGATGGGCGCCATCGTGCTGCTCGGCGCCTGGGTCATGGTGGGCAATGGCGCCGCCTACGCCGCCCACCTGCCACCGACGCCCTTCACCTTCGACGGCACCGCAGCGGCAGGCACTATCGCCCTGTTTGCCATGCTGGGCGTGGAATGCGCCTCGCTGCCCGCCACCAAGGTGCACCAGCCGGAGCGCACCATTCCGCGCGCGACGATCGCCGGCACCCTGGTCGCAGCTGTCGTATATGTGCTGGTCTGCACCATTCCCATGCTGCTCCTGCCGCAGTCCGAACTCGCCGCCTCCAACGCTCCCTTCGTCGACCTGTTCCGCCGCTATTGGGACGCCGGCAGCGGGCACTGGCTGGCCATGGCAGTTATCGTCAGCGGCCTCGGTGCGCTGAACGGCTGGACCATGCTGGCAGGCGAAGTGACGGCATCGATGGCCAACCACGGCATCTTCCCCGCCGTACTGAAAACGCCCAACCGCCACGGCGCGCCGACCTGGTCGCTGCTACTGGTGGGCGCTATGGCCAGCGTGATGATCGCCATGAACTACAGCCGCTCGCTGGCCGAAGGCTTCACCTTCCTCACGCTGGTGGTCACGGCGGCCAGCATGCCTTTATACCTGGTGGGCGGCGCCGCCGTGTTCAAGCTGCGCCAGCGCGGCGCCATGCTGGCTTTCAGCGCGGTGATGACATGCGTGTTTTCAGTTTGGGCCTTCTACGGCATGGGCCAGGAAGCCTTCTGGTGGGGCGTGGCGCTGGGCGCGGTCAGCCTGCCGGTGTTCTGGCTGGCGCGCTGGCGGCGGAGGGCACAACAGGCTGCAGGCAATACGCAGCCAGCAGCAGCGCAGCAGTGACCGCGCCGACCAGCACCAGCTTTGGCAGCATGGCCATGGTAGCGGCGTGGGTGATCAGCTGGTTCTGCAAGACCACGGCGGCGATGAAGGCAGTCAGCGCGGCAGCGGTCCAGCGCGAACCACTTGCGCTGGCGCGGGTGGCGAGGTAGAGGCGGCCTTGGGGCAGGACGAAAGGCGGCCATGGGTCGGCGGCGGCGACGTCGGCGGGGCGCCAGCCGGTGCGGCGGAACCATAGCGACAGCTTGTCGCGCCAGCGCATGGTGCGCAGGGCGTCGTGCCACATCACTGCCGGCCAGGCGAATTGCGCCCACACCGCATTCCACCCCGGCGCGCCCTTGCGCACGCCGTACACGCATGCCTCGCCTTCTTCGATATAGGTGCCGAACAGGCGATCCCACAGCATCAGCGTGGCGGCGTAGTTGCGGTCAAGGTAGACGTCGTTGACGGCGTGGTGCACGCGATGCGCGCTGGGCGTATTGAGGATGCCTTCGATCGGCGGCACACGGCCGACGAGGCGGGTGTGGATCCAGAACTGGTAGAACTTGCTCAGCGTGAGCTGGATGATGAACACGCCAGGCGGGCAGCCAAGCAGCGCCAGCGCCATGAACAGCGGCGCATGGAACACATCCTGGAAGGCGCCCTGGCGCAGTGCCGTGGTCAGGTTGAATTCCTCGCTCTGGTGGTGCGGCGAATGCACCGCCCACAGGAAGTTGATCTCGTGCGACCAGCGGTGCGCCCAGTAATACACAAAGTCGAAGGCGAAGAAGGACCAGATCCAGGTCCAGGCCGAATCGGGCGCGGACTGCCACAGCGCGAGGTGGCTGAACACCCAGCCATAAGCCAGGAGCATGGCGGACTTGGTAAACACTTCCAGTGTGACGGTCCAGATACCGCAGGACATGCTGGTCAGGCTGTCGGCCAGCGTGTAGGCATCCAGGTGCCGGCGGTGGGACAGCCATGCCTCCAGCGCAATCATGACCAGGAAAACAGGCGTGGCCGCGGCCACCAGCGCATTGTTATCGAGCATGTGCAGGCTTGGTCTCGACCCAGCGGGCAAGCGCGGTACGCACGGCCTGCCAAGTCGGGCGGCGGCGTCCAGCAGCGGCGGCCGGGCCCTTGGCCTTGCCTTTGCGCTTCAGGGACGGCGGCTTCTGGCCGTTTTGCGCAGCCAGTGCGGCTTGCGCTTCCAGCTTTGCCCGCGCCGCCTGCGCGCGGGCTTCGCGGTGCGCGGCGGCGGCGATATCGGCCAACTGCGCCAACTGCACCGCGTTCGGGAATTCTTCCACCAGGTAGCGCGGCGGATGGTCGTCGGTGCGCTGCATGAGTGCGCCGACGACCGGCATGGCAGCATCCCAGCTCACCGTGATCGGCGGATCCAGGCTGGCAGGATCGGCGAAGTACAGCAGGTCGGTCTTGGGCAGCAGGCTGGTCATGCCGCGCGACCAGGTGCAGGCGCTGGTGCGCAACTGCTCCGGACCGAGCTTGCCGACCAGGTAGGTGGCGATGCAACGGTTACGCCCGCTGGCCAGTTCGTGCGCCTTCATCAATTCCTTCTGCGCACGGTAATCGTTGCCTTCCACATATTTGGCCAGGCTGTTCAGGCGGCGCGACAGGCTTGGCGGCACGAAGAACTGCCAGCGGCCATCGACCAGCCGCAGCAGACGCGGCATGACCATCTTCTCTTTACGCATGGCCTCGATGGCCGTCTTCAGCATGGCATCCAGTGCCGCTTCGTTCTTATCGCTGGCCACCATCAGCAAGCCGCGCGTCGGCACCATCACCACCGGACGGCCTTCGGCAATGGTGCCTTCAATCAGTTCCGGCAGCAGCATACGCGAGGAATCGTAGCCATCGTTCCAGCCGCCGCCAAAGACGCCCTGCGGCGACGACAGCAGCGGCGCAGTCGAGCGCGCGCGCAGGTTGGCAAAGGCGGCTTCGAAGGCTGCGTTCTCGCTCATGTCCCACGCCTTGAGGTGGGACTGCGCCACGCGGTGCACCACGCGGCCGCGGTGGTAGGCCAGGCCCATTTCCAGCCCCTCGCAAACCGGCCGGAATACCAGCGGCGAATAGCCTCGCGCAGCCGCCAGCATGGCTTGCCCACGCTCGGCGCTGTTTCGAACGATCGGCAGCAGATGGCTGGCAGCGTCCTCCACCATGCCGGGCGTATTGCCCATCAGGACCATGCCTGCCGTATGGCGCAGCAAGTCTTCGCTGGCCGCCAGCGAAGCGGCCAGCCACTCCTGGTACAGGCGCTCCAGCGGCACCACCAGTTCCAGCGGATAGGGCGAAGACGGGCCGGGCACGCCAAATAATTCCTGTTCAGCCTCGATAAAGCTCCAGCGGCGGCCCGGGTCGAGCAACTCCAGGTGGGATTGCAGCTGGAAGGCGTATTCCGCTAGGGTGGCGCGCGCCACCGGCACTTTTTCTTCCTCGATCTCACAGCGCAGGCCGCGAGTCATCAGGGCATCGCGATAACGTTCGGCGGTAGCCCAGTCGACACCCTTTTTCAGGATGGCGCCCTGGCCGGCGACAATCGGACGCACCGCTTCCAGCGGACGGCGGAACAAAAGCATCAGGCGTGCCTCGACCCGCTCCCGCTGGAAGCTGTCCTGAACGCCAAGGGTTTTGAGCCGGTATGTCGCCAAAATGTTGTCAAGTTGAAAATTCTGCAACAGCATTGTAAGGTAAGGCGGCCAGCAACTGTCAGCAAACCTGTATCATGTTGGCCCCATGCCACAAACTATTGCCACCTCCGCCACCAGCGAGCTGATCGTTAAGAAGAGCCGTTTCCTCGGCTTTGTCCAACCGGTCTCCGATCGTGCAGAAGCACAAGCCATTGTGGCACAGTTGCGCGCCGACAATCCGGATGCGGCGCATGTCTGCTGGGCCCTGCTGGCCGGCGGCCAGTCGGCCGCGGTCGACGACGGCGAGCCGGGCGGAACGGCCGGCCGCCCCATGCTGGATGTGCTGCGCCATCAGGACCTGGAAGGCGTGCTGGCCGCCGTGGTGCGCTATTACGGCGGCATCAAGCTGGGTGCCGGCGGCCTGGTGCGAGCCTATACCGATACCGTGGCGCAGGCGCTGCTCAAAGCCGAAAAGATCGCCATCGTGCGCTATACCGAACTGCGCTGCACCCTGCCCTACTCACTGGAAGGCTTGCTGCGCCGTGAGCTGGGCGCAGCCGGCGCCAGCCTGGTCGAAGTGGGCCACCAGGAACGCGTCATGCTGGCCTTCCGCGTTGCCCTGTCCGAAGCAACAACCCTCGCGGCCCGCCTGGATGAAGGCGCCAGCGGCCAGCTCGAATGGCTGGACAAGCCTGATGACTGAGTACCAACTGTTACGATTACTGAAATTTCTATTAACAATGTTTGCCTAATTGCCGCGCTATGGCTACTGTCCTAGACATCATGCGCGACGAAACACTGTTTTCCGGCAATCAATTGGCGGCTGTGTTAAATGCCCTGCCCGATCCTGCGTTCATCCTGACGCGCAGCGGACGCTACATGGCTATTTTCGGCGGCATCGACTCCCGCTACTATCACGATGGCTCCCACCTGATCGGCAAAACCATCCACGAAGTCCTGGCAGCCGACAAAGCCGCCTGGTTCCAGTGCGAAATCGAAAAAGCGCTGCAAGACCAGGGCTTGCATATAGTTGAATACGGCCTGGAAGCAAGCGACGTGAAAGGCCTGCAAACCAATGGCCCCGCCTACCATCTGTGGTTCGAAGGACGGATCCAGGCACTGGACTTCCCGGTCAATGGCGAAGACGCCGTGCTGTGGGTCGCCAGCAACATCACCGCGCGCAAGGAGCTGGAAACCCGGCTGCGCATGCTGAGCGAGATCGACTCCCTGTCCGGCCTGCTCAACCGCCGCAAACTCATGCATGTACTGGCCGAGCATTTCGATACCTTCGAACGCTACGGCACGCCCATGTCCATGCTGATCTTTGATATCGACCACTTCAAGCGCGTTAATGATGAGCATGGCCACCTTGCCGGCGATGTGGTCATCCGCACCGCCGCCGACGTCTGCCGCCGCGAATTGCGCAGCACCGATGCGCCTGCCCGCCTGGGCGGCGATGAATTCGTGGTCCTGATGCCACATACCACCAGCGGACAGGCGACGCCGATCGCCGAACGCCTGCGCCAGCGCATTGCCGAAACCTTGCAAGACCTGGGCTGCATTGGCGATGGCGCCACCATCAGCGGCGGCTTGTCCGAATTCCGCGCCGACGACGGCAGCTGCGAAGATGTGCTGAAACGGGGCGACGACGCGCTGTACCAGGCCAAGCGCGGTGGCCGCAACCGCATTATCTGCACCGGCTGATGCTTGCAGGGCCTTGGTAAAAGGTTCACAATTCCCTCAATGCCCGAGGGAGGTTGCAATGGACTCTTTGCTTCATTTCAGACCCGGTGACACCTGGCTGCTGCGCGGCCGGGGTGTGAGTGACACGACCCGCTTGTTGGCGCCGGCCAATACGCCGCGTGCATCGGCCTCGCCAGCCATCAGCCGATGGCGCGGCCTCGAAGCCCTTCCCATGCACCTGCTGCAGATGCTGCGCGAAGCACGCGCCAACGATGCGTTTGCGCGCCGGCTGGAAGACTTGCAGGTCTGCGTATCTCGCGCCGAAGTGCAGCTGCGCCAGTTGACGGCGGCCCAGCCCTGGCAAGTGCCGGGCACAGGCCCGGTGCTGGGTGGCGACGCCATGCTGGCCAGCTGGCACAAGGTGTCCGAAGGCGGCCCTCTGGCACGGGAATTTGCCACTTACGCCTGCCATATATCGGCCTGCACGCGCCAGCTGCAAGACGCCCTGGCCAGTTTCGACCAGTTGGCGCAGCAAGCCGTGACGCAGGAACGCCATGGCCCGCTGTATGCACTGGCCGAACGCCTGATCCTCTGGGGCGACACGCTGGTGGAAGATGAGGTGGCGGACGAAGTCATGCTGCGCATCCAGGCCTATCCCGAGCTGTACGAGGACATGCTGGATGAAGCCGATGGCGGCAGCGACGAAGCAGCCGCCAGCCTGGAATCGCTGGGCGACGCCGACCTTCTGCGCCTGGACTGGGCCGGCGGCCAACGCAGCAAGCTGCTCAAAGCCCTGACCCGGCTCAGGGGCATCTGATACGGTCGTTTGCAGGCGCTTCTGCGCCTGTTTTTCGGGGCCGGGCCGGCGCACAATAGGTCCAACCCTGAAAGGAAACGACATGGACAAGACAAAACCCCGCGGCTTCGGCGAAACCATGCTGGCCGTCGCCTGGTCCTTTATCGGACTGCGCCGGCGCAGCGATTTCGAACGCGATGTAGGCGCCCTGCGTCCCGGCTACGTGATTGCCGGAGCGTTGATCGCAGCCGCTTGCTTCGTCACCCTCTTGCTCGCCGCCGTGCGCATGGCAACGTCGTGATGAGCGTGCAGCTTGAACACGCCCACCAGGGTATCGAGGTGGGCGGCCTGCTGTTTGAGCGCATCCGCCGCTGACGCGGCCTCCTCCACCAGCGCAGCGTTCTGCTGCGTCACCGTATCCATCTCCGTCACGGCACGGTTGATCTGCTCGATGCCCGCGCTTTGCTCATCGCCGGCGGCGGTGATCTCGCGCATGATCTGCGACACCCGCTGCACCGAAGCCACTACCTCGTCCATGGTGCTACCTGCGCGCGCCACCAGCGCACTGCCTTGATCCACCTGCTCCACTGAGCTGACGATCAGGTCTTTGATTTCCTTGGCAGCGGCGGCCGAACGCTGCGCCAGCTGGCGCACTTCGCTCGCCACCACGGCAAAGCCTCGCCCCTGCTCCCCGGCGCGCGCAGCTTCCACCGCCGCATTCAAGGCCAGGATATTGGTCTGGAAAGCGATACCGTCGATCACGCCGATGATGTCTGAGATCTTGCGTGAAGAATCGCTGATATTGCCCATGGTCTGAACCACCTGCCCGACCACGGCGCCGCCCTGCTGCGCCACCGCGCTGGCTGCAGCCGCCAGCTCATTGGCCTGGCGCGCATTACTGCCGTTTTCCCGCACGGCGCTGGTCAGCTCCTCCATCGACGACGCGGTTTCCTCCAGTGCGCTGGCCTGCTGCTCGGTGCGCGACGAAAGGTCCAGGTTGCCGGCCGCGATCTGGGTTGCGGCAGCAGTGATGGTCTCCGTTCCCTGCCGCACTTCGGACACGATGCGCAGCAGGCTGTCGCGCATGGTGCTCATGGCCTTCATCATGCTCGCTTCATCGTCATGGCGGGTGGCCACATGCACGGTAAGATCGCCGGAGGCGATGCGTCCTGCGATTTCGGCGGCCACATCGGGTTCGCCGCCCAACTGGGCCAGCAGGCGGCGCGCAATCATGGTGGCGGCAACAACGCCGGCCACCAGGGCCAAGCCGCTCATGACCAGCATCATAGTCCGGGCCGCGGCATAGGCTTCGGTCGCCGCCGCGGCATCGTGTTCGTTATGTTTGCGCTGCAGCTGGACGTCTTCGTCCATGGTGTCCTGCCAGCGCTGGGTGACCGGTCCCGCTTTCGCCATCAGCAGCGCAGTCGCTTCCTCGTCCTTATGAGTCAAGGCCAATTGCAGTACCTGGTCGTTCAGCGGCCGGGCCTCCTGCTGCAAGGCGAGGATACGGGCGCGGATCGCCTTGCCCTCCTCGGTAGCCGGCAAAGCATCCAGTGCCGCGCGGGCCTTGTCGTAGGTGGCGCGGGCCGCCTGGATTTTAGGCAGCTCACGCTTCATGGCCGCTTCGTCGGACAGCAGCACGATGGTGCGCATGACCCGGGCGACAACATGCACGGATTCGGACATGTCCTGGACGTGTGTCAGCTTGGCCACATTAAGCTGCACCACCTTCTCCAGCTGGGCGTGGATGCGCTGCATGTTGTAGATGCCGAGGCCGGAAACGCCGGCCATCAGGACCAGCACCAAGCCAAAACCCAGTGCCAAACGGGTGCCTACCTTCATCGACTGCTTGGACATGACTATTCCTTTCGTAGCGACTCTGCAACCCGGATACTGCAAATAGGCAAGACTACACCAATTCAATTAGAATCTGTCGATTCCAAAATTTAAGCTGCCGCCCCTAAATGAACCTGCAAGTGATCCTCAACCTGGCCGTCGCGGCCCTTGTGCTGGCCTTCCTCGTGATGCAGCAAAAGCGCCACGCCAGCTTCACGGTGCGCGTGTTTTCCGCGCTGGGCCTGGGCATTGTCCTCGGCGCCGGGCTGCAGTTGATGTACGGCGCCGGCAGTAACGAAGTCAAAGTCACCGGCGAATACCTCGATATCGTAGGCAGCGGCTACGTCAAGCTGCTGCAGATGATTGTGATGCCGCTGATTATGGTGTCCATCGTGTCGGCCATACTGAAGCTGCGAAATGCAAGCTCCCTGGGCAAGATCAGCGCCCTGACCATCGGCACATTGATGATCACCACCACCGTGGCAGCAGCCATCGGCATTTTGATGGCCAAGGTATTCGGATTGAGCGCAGTAGGCCTGGCCTCCAATGCAGCGGAAGTGGCACGCGGCGCCTACCTGCAGGGAAAACTGGCCGACGCGCAAGCGCTGTCGCTGCCAAACATGATCCTCTCCTTCATCCCGAGCAATCCCTTCCTCGACATGACGGGAGCCCGCAAGACATCGACCATTGCGGTGGTGGTATTCGCAGTCTTCGTCGGCGTGGCAGCGATTGGCATCGCAGAAAAGAAACCTGACCACTTCACTTCCTTCGACCATGCAGTGCACGTGGCCCACACCATCGTGATGCGCATGGTGACTTTGGTGCTGCGCCTGACTCCTTACGGCGTATTTGCGCTGATGGCGCAGGTAGTGTCCAGCTCCAGCTACGCCGACATCCTTAACCTGATCGGCTTTGTGGTCGCATCGTACTGCGCCCTGCTGCTGATGTTCTGCGTGCACCTGGCGATGGTGAGCGCCAGCGGCCTCAATCCGCTGCGCTACACCCGCAAGATCCTGCCGGTGCTGACCTTCGCTTTCACCTCCCGCACCAGCGCCGGCTCGATCCCGATGAGCGTACAGACCCAGACTGAACGACTGGGCACGCCGGAAGGCATCGCCAACTTCGCCGCGTCCTTTGGCGCTACCATCGGCCAGAACGGCTGCGCCGGCATTTACCCGGCCATGCTGGCGGTGATGATCGCGCCGACCGTCGGCATCGATCCTTTCACCGTAGGCTTCCTGGCGCCGCTGCTGGCCATTATCACCGTCGGCTCGGTGGGCGTGGCCGGCGTGGGCGGCGGAGCGACCTTTGCTGCGCTCATCGTTTTGTCTTCCATGAACCTGCCGGTGGCGCTGGCTGGCCTGCTGATATCCATCGAACCGCTGATCGATATGGGCCGCACTGCCCTCAACGTTAGCGGCTCGATTGCCGCCGGCACGGTAACCAGCCGTGTCATGGGCGAAACCAATATGGCGACCTTCGCCAGTAACCAGGAATTGCAAGTCGATTCCACTTCAAACGCTTAACGTCACAAAATCAGGAGACTACATGCGCCGTATCGCCCTATCCCTCGCCCTGGCGGCACTCGCTGCCGGCAACGCTTTCGCCTCGCCAAGCAATCCGGTGAACGGCGCCGAATTCCGTACGCTGGCGACCGCGCAGCCTACGCAGAAGGTGGAAGGCAAGGTCGAAGTCATTGAATTCTTCATGTACCACTGCCCTGCGTGCTACGCGGTAGACACTCCGCTGACCGAATGGGCCCAAAAAAACCAGGACAAGGTGAACTTCCGCCGCATCCACCTCTCCAGCGGCGAACTGCGCGACTTCGAAGCGCGCCTGTTCGTGACGCTGGAAGCCCTGCAACTGCAGGACACCATGTACAGCAAAGTGCTGGACGCCTGGCACAAGGAGCGCCGCCGCCTGCGCAGCGATGAGGAGAACCTGAACTGGGCGCTGCGCAATGGCATCGACAAGGATAAATTCCTGTCCGCCTACAACTCCTTTGGTGTGGCAATGCGCCTGAAGGCGCTGGCGCGCATGGCAGAAGCCTATGGCGTGAACGGCACCCCGACCATCGTCGTCAACGGCAAGTTCGTGACCGAGCCACAAATGGTGGCGCACGCGAATCCAAACCTGCCTGGCAATGAAGTGATTCCATCGTCCATGCAGGTGCTGGACGCACTGGTCGCCCGCTCGCGCCAGTAACCCCGCACGAACCTCGTCCCACCGGACCCGTCTTTGCGCTTGGTCCGGTGCGGTAGCGCCGAATCTCTCTCCATCACAACGGTGCCATATGCATCCCAATGAAGAAGATGAGCCCTCTAAAGGCGCTGTGCGCGCCGGCCGCGCCGTGTTTTTCCTTGTCGGCGCTGTTTGCCTCTTGATTACCGGCGCTTTCACATACTTTGATCCAGAAACGAATCAGCTGCTGGCCGTCCTCTTGTTTGGCGTCGGACTCATTCTGATTTGGCTTGGCTTAATGCTCCCGCCGCGAGTGGTAGCGACATGGGGATTCTTCTTGCCGTGGTTCCTACACGGCGAATAGAAGCATTCCGGCGGCATCAGCTTCGACAGCCATTGATCACTGAAGATATAGGCGTCATAATGGGCTTACCAAAACGTTAACATGACGTTTAATTCGTTCGACCCATTCTGGAGAATCAGCAGTGTTCGCAAAAAAAGTCTTCGCCACTATCGCCCTGTCGGCAACCGCAATGTTGGCAGCGCCAGCGCATGCTGGCGTGTATCAGGATGACCTGGGCAAATGCCTGGTTAAGAATTCGACCGCGCAGGACAAGCAGGTTCTGACGCAATGGATCTTCTTTGCCATTGCCTTGAACCCGCAGCTCAATTCGTACTCGAATATCCCACAAGATAAGCGCGAAGCGGCGGACAAGGCCATCGCTGGCCTCTTTTCCCGCCTGGTTGGCGACGCCTGCGCGAATGAAGCCAAGCTGGCCATCAAATACGAAGGCGTAGGAGCCTTCCGTGGCGCGTTCGAACTCCTCGGCCAAATCGCAGGCCGCGAGCTCTTTGCGGCGCCCGAAGTCGCGTCGGGAACCTCCACGTTCACCAAATACCTGGACTCCGCCGACCTCCAGAAAAAATTGGACCTGCCTAAGAAGTAAGCCCTGAATGCGCAGGAAATCCGCGTTTATTCTCGCCGCCCTTTTCTCGCTCAATTCCTGGGCGGATGGCGGCGTGTCTCACTGCAATGACGCGGAAAAGACGGTTTTCAATTGCTCCATCAAAGGCTCGAAGAAGGTCGCCTCCGTCTGCGAAGGGGCGCGCCTTGAATATCGATTCGGGCCGATTGGCAGCCCGGAATTCGTCTATCCGTCACCGGATAACAAGCGCGCCGATGAAGAGAACTTCAGGTATAGCGCATCCAGAAGTCACAACTACTCCGAGAACTACTTCAAGCTCCAGTTTTACAACGACAACTATTCGTACATGGCGTACGCCGTCGAAATGCGCGGCAGACTTGACAAATCGCTCTACGAGTCGTCGATCATCGTCTGGAAAAAAGGCAAAGTAGTCAAAAGATTTGTATGCTCTAACGAGGACGCGGGCGCGGATCTGATCGGCCTGCACAACACGCGCGCCTGGAAGCCCGTCGATCTTGAACCCACCAACTAGAGAAAGGAGGATTTTAGAAATGCCTAATTTCCCAACTACTGGTAAAACACATGCAAATTCATATCTTCAGAGGCCCCGGGCGGGTCTTCGGCTTCACAACGCAGCCAACAGGTGACAATCTCCCGCAAAAATACGCGCCTTGGGCTGAGTTCAAGACGATCGAGCTTCTACGGGACGTGCGAACGCCTGGCGTTGACTCGAACGAGTGTCTCGACGACATCGAGAGGCACGGCGTGCACGTGACCGACGCCCACGTCCGCATCACCGAAGAGGCCATTCGCTAGAGGCCTGGGTACTGTCCGAATTCGGACAGTACCGTGCGGCGGCGCTCACCGCGGCCGCCGCAAAAGCACGAAAACATGCGGCTTTGCGGCATGGCACGGAGATTGCAGTGAACCGTGCATGGACCAAGCTATCAACCCTTCTATCATCCAGCGCCGTAAGCGCACAACGCTCATTGCAATCGGCGCCGGGCTTGCGCTGGCCTGCGCCGCCGTGTGGGGTGTGAACCGCGCTGTAGCGCCGAGCGTCGGTGCGAATCAGCTGAATATCGCCGAAGTACATTTGGGCGCCATTGCGGACACCATCGGCGCTGCGGGCGTCGTCGTCCCGGTGCACGAGGAACAGGTGCCCAGCCCTATCCAGACCCGCATCGCCAAAGTCCACGCCCGCCCCGGCCAGCAAGTGGCCGCCGGCGCCCTGCTGCTGGAACTGGACAACCAATCGGTCAAGCTGGAGCTGGAGCGCCTGAAAGAACAGCTGGCGCAGCAGGACAACCGCATCCAGACACTGCGACTGGAACAGGAACAGAAGCGCAAGCAGCTAGCCAGCAGCATCGAACTGCTGCAACTGGACCTGCAATCCACCCGCGCCAAGCTGCAACGCTCGCAAACCCTGCGCCAGCATGGCGGCGTCTCGGCCGAAGATTTGCTGACGGCGGAGCTGAATGTAAAACGCAATGAAATCCAGCTGCGCCAACAGCAGGAACAGGTGGAAGACGTGCGCCGCGCCACCGCCAGCAATATTGAAGGCGCCCAGCTGCAGCAAAGCATCCTGCGCAAGCAATTGGCGCAGCAGGAAGACCTGCTGGCGCGTACCCAGGTTCGTGCACCTTTCGACGGCATGCTCACCTGGCTGATGCAGGATGAAGGCGCCGCCGTGGCGGCCGGCCAGCTGGTGGCGCGCGTATCGGACCTGCACAACTACCGGGTGGAGGCCACGCTGTCCGACTTCCACTCCCGCCGCGTGGAACCCGGCCAAACGGTGCTGATCGAACAAGGCGCACTGCAACTGCAAGGCAAGGTGCACACCATCCTGCCGGAAATCCAGGACGGCACCGTCAAGCTGCTCGTCACACTCGACCAGCCGAATCATCCGCAACTGCGCAACAAACTGCGAGTGGATGCCAATATCGTCGCCGCCCGCAAGGATGGTGCCCTGGTCGTCACGCGCGGCCCCGCGATCAATGGACGCGGCCAGCAAGCCGTCTTTATCGTGAATGGCGGCACCGCGCGCAAAGCCCTGCTGGATATTGGCGCCAGCGACGGCAAACAAGTTGAAATCCTTGCCGGCGCACGCGCCGGCGACCGCATCGTCATTTCCGACACCACCAGCTTCAAAGACTACGACTCTATCAGGATCGCGCAATGATTAAACTCGAAAAAGTCAGCAAGACCTACTTCACCGACAAGGTGCAAACCCTGGCGCTGAAGGACATCGACCTGCATGTGCAGAAGTCCGAATTCGTCTGCATCATGGGCCCTAGCGGCTGCGGCAAGAGCACCCTGCTCAATATCATTGGCCTGTTGGACCGCCCAGGCGCGGGCGCCATCCACGTCGGAGGCCGGGAGGTTCAGTCGTACAAGGACAAGCATGTCGCGAAGCTGCGCAACGACACCTTCGGCTTTATCTTCCAGAGCTTCCACCTGATTAACGACCTGCGCGTGATCGACAATGTTGAACTGCCCCTGCTCTATCGCAGCATGCCGGGAAGCGAGCGCCGCGAGCGGGCTCGCGCCGCGCTGGAAAAAGTCGGCCTGGGTGCGCGCATGGAACACTATCCAAACCAGCTCTCCGGCGGCCAGCAGCAGCGCGTCGCCATCGCACGCGCCATGGTCGGCCAGCCAGGCGTGCTGCTGGCGGACGAACCGACCGGCAACCTCGATAGCAAAATGGGGGCGGAAGTGATGGACATCCTGCTCAAGCTGAACGAGGAAGGCACCACCGTCGTCATGGTGACGCACGACGAAAACGAAGCCCGCCGCGCCCACCGCATCGTGCGCGTGTTTGACGGCCAGCTGGTGGCGTGAGGGGCGGACATGCTGAAAAATTACCTGCTCACGGCATGGAATGTCTTCCAGCGCCGCAAGCTGTTCACCGCCATCAACCTGGCTTGTATCGTCCTGACCCTGGTCGTGCTGCTGGTCGTCACCGCCTTGCTGCAAGAGGCCTTCTACCCTTCAGGTGTGGAACACCGCAGCAACCGCTTCCTGCAAGTGCATATGATGGAAGCAACCAATGAAAAAGGCACCGCCATCAGTCGTAGTCCGCTAGGCTACCGCGTGATCGACAAGTACCTCAAGCCTATGCCAGGCGTGGAAATGGTGGCCACCGTCTCCGGCATCGAGCCGACCGCAGTCATCATGAACGGCGCCAGCACTGAGCTGAATATGCGCCATGCCGATGCCGAATACTGGCGCGTGATGGATTTCAAGGTACTCGCCGGCCGAGTTCCGAACGAAGACGACGTTGCGCAGGGCCGCATGGTCGCCGTACTGGCCCGGTCCATGGCGCTCAAGCTGTTCGGCGATCCCGCCCCGCTGAATCGCAAACTGGAGACCGGCGGCCAGACCTTTACCGTGATCGGGGTCGTACAGGATGCGATGCACCTGAATGCGTACGCCGACATCTGGGTTCCGGTGACCGCCTATCCGAACACCGACTTCCGCCATCGCATGACGGGCAACTTCTTCGCACTACTGTTGGCGCGCAGCCCCGACGACCTGCCCGCGATCCGCGCCGAAGTGCACCGCATCGCCGGCAAGATGGATTTCGCCGGCGATCCGGAATTCACCAAAGGCGAAATGTGGGCCGACTCCAAAATCGATATGTTTGCCCGCACGCTAACAGGCAGCAAGGACATCAATCCCGATACCGGCGTCGTCATTCCCGGTGGGAAGATCATCGGCGGCGCCAACCTGGTGCTGGGTGGCGTAATGATCCTTATGCTGCTGTTCATGCTTCTTCCCGCGTTGAACCTGGTGAACCTGAACGTGGGCCGCATCATGGAGCGCAGCACTGAAATCGGCGTGCGCAAGGCCTTCGGCGCCAGCAACAACCAGCTTGCGGCCCAGCTGGTGCTGGAAAACGTCCTTCTTTGCCTGGCTGGAGGCGCCATTGCGTTGGTGCTGGCAGCCGGCGTCTTGTGGTGGATGGAAGCCGCCGGCCCTATTCCCTACCTGAAGGTCGGCCTCAACCTCGCTGTTTTCGGCTGGGGGCTGCTGATTACCGTTGTCTTTGGCGTGCTGTCCGGCGTTGTACCGGCAATGAAGATGTCGCGCCTTGACCCTGTTCACGCATTGAAGGGAGCTGCCTGATGTTGCGCCACCTGTTGAAACTGACCTGGAAGCGCAAGTCGCGCAATATGCTGCTCAGCGTGGAGATCATGCTCGCCTTCCTCATCGTGTTCGCCATTGCCGCTACCGGCGTAAGGTATTGGCAGCTGTACCACCGGCCTCTGGGTTTTCAGTATGCGGACGTGTGGGCCGTGCAGTTGCAGCCGCCCAAAGGCAACCAGCTAGGCCGCTCGGAAGGCGGGCACGATGCCTTTATCAGGGCGCTGAAAGCGATGCCGCAGGTAGAAAATGCCGGCCTGACGACGTTTGCAATGTTCCAGGATTCCAGCATGGTTAGCCGTATCACGCTTCCTGATGGCAGCCACCGCGTGCGGACCAATATGTCCGAAGCGAGCGATGATTTCTGGAACACGATGGGCATGACGCTCGTCGAAGGCCGCTGGCCATCCGCGCAAGACGAAGGCGCCGCCGCCACGGCTACGGTCATCAACCGTCGCCTGGCAGAGGAAATGTTCCCTGGACGTTCCGCCCTGAATCAACTGGTGGCCGCTGAATCGAGCGATCCCAAAAACGCGGATCGTTTCCGAATCGTTGGCGTCATTGACGACTTCCGCAGCCATGGCGATTTCATGGCGCCGCGGCCCTTCATGCTGTTCCGCCATTCGCCAATTCAAGGCAACAAGATGCAAATGACGCTGGTCGTGAAAATGCGCCCCGGCACACCGCGTTCCTTCGAGCTTGAGCTGCAACGCCAGCTGAAACAGGTTCGCAATGACTGGAGCTATACGATCAATCCACTGAGCGAATTGCGCACTTCCCAGCTTGCGATGCAGCTGGTGCCGATCAAAGTCCTGTCGGTGATTGCCGCATTCCTGCTGGCGATGGTTGGCTTCGGCCTGTTTGGCGTGCTTTGGCAAAACACCACGCGCCGCATTCCCGAAATCGGCTTGCGGCGCGCCATGGGGGCCACGGCTGGCAGCATCGCGCGCCAGATCGTGACCGAACAGCTGCTACTGAGCAGCGTCGCGATGGTGCTCGGCCTGGCGCTGCTCGTTCAGTTGCCGCTGACGGGCGCCCTCGGCGATGCACTGAACTGGCAGGTGTTTGCCGGAGGGGCGGCTCTTTCAATGGGCATTATCTATCTGCTATCCTTGCTGTGCGCGCTATATCCGGGCTGGCGTGCCAGCCGCCTCCATCCCGCCGCCGCCCTGCATTACGAATAATAGGAAGACATGCGCCGTATTTTGATTGTTGACGATGACAGCGCCGTACAGGTTTCGCTGCAACTGCTGCTGAAACAGGCCGGCTATGAAGCGCGCTGCTGCGACGGTCCACAGCAAGCCTTGCAAGCGCTCGCCTCCAGCCAGTTCGACCTGGTGCTGCAGGATATGAACTTCTCATTGCAAACCAGCGGTGACGAAGGTTTATCGCTGTTGGCATCGATCCGCGCCACCTACCCTGCACTGCCCGTGCTGCTGATGACGGCCTGGGGATCGATTGCGCTGGCGGTCAAAGGCATGCAGGCCGGCGCCGCCAACTTCTTCACCAAGCCCTGGGACAATGCGCAGCTGCTGGAACTGGTGCGCACTACCCTGGCGGCAGCGCCGCAGCAGAATGGCGACGGACCAACGCGCGCCGACCTCGATCGGCAGTTCGATTTTTCCGGCATCATCGGTGAGCACGCAAAACTGCTGCGCGTACTGGCCACCATCGGCCAGGTTGCAGCGACCCGCGCACCCGTGCTGATCCTGGGCGAAAGCGGCTGCGGCAAGGAGCTGGTGGCCGACGCCATCCACCGCAACAGCCCGCGCGCCGCGCTGGCGCCGGTCAAGATCAATATGGGCGCCATTACCCCCAGCTTGTTCGAAAGCGAAATGTTCGGCCATGTGAAAGGCGCTTTCACCGATGCGCGCAGCGACCGGCGCGGGCACTTCGCAACCGCGCATGGCAGCACGCTATTCCTCGACGAGATTGGTGAATTGCAGCGGCCCGACCAGGTCAAGCTGCTGCGCGTATTGCAGGACCAGACTTACACACCGGTTGGCGCCAGCCGCAGCGAGCAGGCCGACGTGCGCGTGGTATCCGCCACCAACCGCGAACTGGCGGAGATGGTGGCCGATGGCAGCTTCCGCGAAGACCTGTTCTACCGGCTGAACCTGATCACCATCCGCCTGCCCGCGCTGCGCGAGCGGCGCAGCGATATTCCGCTGCTGGTGCGCCATATTCTCGCCACGGTAGCGCAAAGCTACGGCCTGCCGCCGGCCAGCGTCACCCCAGCCGCGCTGGACTGGCTGGTCGCGCAACAATGGCCTGGCAATATCCGCCAGCTGCGCCAGACCCTGGAGCGCACCATGCTGCTTGCCGGCAGGCCGCAACTCGATAAGTCCGACTTCATCGCCGCCAGCGCGCATGAGGAAGGCGGCAGCCAGCGGCTCGGCGTGGATGGCATGACGCTGGACCAGGTCGAGCGCCTGATGATCGAGAAAGCGATGGAGCAGCACCAGGGCAATATCACCCGTGTCGCCACGGCCCTGGGCCTGTCGCGGGCCGCACTGTACCGCCGACTCGAACGCCACGGCATCGGCGCCCCGCCTGAGGCCGAGGCCGTGTCCCACCGAGGTGCCTGACCCCATGGCGGGACACGGGCTGAGCCGGTTGCGCGTGCAGCTGTTCGCTTTCCTGGCGGCGCTGCACCTGCTTTTGTTCGTGCTGGTGTTCCTGCTGTTGCGCGAACAGCCTTGGGCCTTCATCGGGCTGGAAGTCGCACTGGTGGGCAGCTTCCTGTTCGGGACGCGCTTGCTGCGGCGGGCGCTGGAGCCGCTCGGTTACACCCAGCGCCTGCGCGAACTGCTGCAAGACCAGGATTACGCAGCACGCCTTCGCCATAACGGAAGCGGCAGCGATGAACTCGGCCAGCTGGTTGCCCAGTTCAACGCCCTGCTCGACACCCTGCATGCGGAGCGCCTGCGCATCGGTGAGCAACAAGGTTTCCTCGACCGCCTGCTGGAAGCCACGCCGAGCGCCGTGATCGTGTTCGATTTCGACGGCCGCGTTTCACTGCTCAATCCCAGTGCCCGCGCACTGAACCATCGCGAGCATCTGCTGCAGCAGATGGAGAGTCTGCCGGACGGCGCCAGCACCATGCTCTCCGACCCGGATGGACGCCGCTATCGCGGCCAGCGCGGCCACTTCTTCGACCGGGGTTTCGCGCGCCGCTTCCTGCTGCTGGAAGAACTGACCGAAGAACTGCAAAGCTCCGAACGCGCCACCTACGAAAAACTGGTGCGCGTGCTGGGGCATGAAGTGAACAACACCGTCGCCGCCACCGGCTCCGTCCTCGAATCGCTGCTGTTCTATCGCCGCCAGCTGACCGACAGCGACGGCGAAGACTTCGCCACCGCCATCGGCGCCGTCAAGCGCCGCAACGCCAGCCTGGGCGAATTCATCGAACGCTTCACCCACGTCGCCAAACTGCCCGCGCCGGAACTGCGCCCCTGCGCCGTGCAGGACGTGGTGGAAGACATTCTTTATTTGTACCGCGAACCATGCCGCAGCCGCGGCATCAGCATCGGCTGGCGACGCCGCGATGAAGCCGGCCCGCTGCCGCTGGACCGCCAGTTGATCGAACAGGCGCTGCAAAACCTGGTCAAGAACGCGATGGAAGCGGCCCACGCCACGCAACAGGAAAGCGGAGGCGCCGCCTCGGTCGAACTCGAACTCGTGCGCGAAAAGGAAGGGCTACGCCTGTCGGTCATCGACTCCGGCGCACGCCTCGCCAGCGTACCCGCCAGCCAGCTCTTCACCCCCTTCTTCAGCACAAAAAAAGGCGGCCAGGGCATCGGACTGCTGCTCGTACGCGAAGTCCTGCTGCGCCACGGCTTCCCCCACCGCCTCGCCCCCAACGCCGCCGGCGAAACCAGCTTCGACATCTGGTTCCCCAACGCCTGACCGGCTCAGTCCGTGTCCCACCATGGGGTCACACCCGAAATGAGACACGGGCTCAACCACTGCGTGGCCGAGCCCGTGTCCCATTTCGGGTGTGACCCCATGGTGGGACACGGGCTCGGCTGTGAGGCGCGGGGATTGTGTGCCGTCTGGTGCCGGCATCGCTTAACATAGGCTTTTGACTGTCCGCCGAAAGGTCTGCGATGGAACAAAAATGGCCGCAACAGGTGTGGCTGGTGCGTCATGGCCAGAGTGCGGGGAACGTGGCGCGTGATGCGGCGACAGCCGCCAATCAATTGCTGATTGACATTGCCGAACGCGACGTCGATGTCCCGCTGTCCGAACTGGGCATGCGCCAAGCTGATGCGCTGGCGCAATGGTTTGCTGCGCTCCCCCCCGGCCGTCAGCCGAATGTCGTGCTGTATTCCCCTTACCTGCGCGCTCGCGCTACCGCGCAGGCGGTGCTGCAATGCCTTGGGCCGGAGGATATGCTGGCCGTGGTGGCCGACGAGCGCCTGCGCGAGAAGGAGTTCGGCGTGACCGATCGCCTGACTTCATTTGGCATCGCGCAGAAATTCCCGGAATTGGCGGAGCAGCGCAAGCATGTCGGCAAATTCTATTTTCGTCCGCCCGGGGGTGAGAGCTGGTGCGATGTGATCCTGCGCTTGCGTAGCGTGCTTGACACAATCACCCGCGAGTATCGGCATGAACGGGTACTGATCATCGGGCACCAGGTGATCGTGAATTGCTTCCGCTACCTGTTTGAGCGGCTGGATGAGGAAACCATCCTCGCCATCGACCGCGCTGCCGATGTGCCGAATTGCGGCGTTACGTCCTACCGGTTCGATCCGGAAGCGGGCAAGCGCGGCAAGCTGGTGCTGGAATTGGAAAACTTCGTGGCGCCGCTCAAGGACAGCGGTACGCCGGTCACCGATAAGCCGGACATTCCATCCGCGCCTAAGCCATGAACAAAGCGGCGTCAATCGAGCTCAATCCCGACCTGTTGCGCCGCTGGCCGCTGCCGCAGCCTGGCTTCGATGGTGATAAGGAGGCGCGCGGCCATGTCCTCATTGTGGCCGGTTCGGCGGAAATGCCGGGCGCCGCGATCCTGGCCGGCGACGCGTCTTTGCGCGCGGGGGCCGGCAAGCTGACCATCGCAACCGCCGCTAGCGTGGCTGCGCATGTCGGCGCCGCCATTCCCGAAGCGCGCGTCATCAGCCTTGGTGAAACAACGGCGCATGGCTTCCAGTCCGACAGCGCGCGCCGGCTGGCTGACTTGGCAGGCAAGGCAGATGCTTTGCTGATCGGTCCTGGCATGCAGGATGAAGCGGCTTGCGTGGAGCTGGTCCATCACATGCTGTCGCGCTTCCAGGGCATCCCCATCGTGCTCGATGCTCTCGCCATGCGCGCCGTGCATCCGCGCGGTGAACCGCATTTGCTGGACGAGGCGGTCGATTGGGAACAGTTCCGCTTCCCTTCCAAGGTGCTGATGACGCCCCATGCCGGCGAACTGGCGCACCTGACCGGGGCCGAGCGCCACAGCATCGAGCAAGACCCGCACCACGCCGCACTTGCCGCCGCCGGACATTGGAATGCCGTGGTCGCGCTGAAAGGCGCCACCACCATTCTTTCAACGCCGGATGGCAAGTCCTGGCAGCACCAGGGCGGCAATGCCGGCCTGGCCATTTCCGGTTCGGGGGATACCCTGGCCGGCATCATCGCCGGGCTGCTGGCCCGTGGCGCTACGCTGGAACAGGCTGCGGCCTGGGGCGTGGCGCTGCATGCGGCAGCCGGCGAACAACTGGCGCTGCGTTGTGGCCCGCTGGGCTACCTGGCGCGTGAAATCGCAGCCGAAGTACCGGCATTGCTGCGGGTACTGGCTGCACAATGAAAGGAGTTTCGAATGAACACTTTAGGTAAAGCAGGCGCCCTGTTGCTGGGCGCAGCATTAGTCGCCGGCCTTGGCGGATGCAAGAAGCACGACGAGGATGTGACGCCGGCGCCGGTGACCGCTCCGAACACTGCCACTCCGGCGGCGACGACACCGCCGCCGGCCACGACCGAGCCAGCGCCGGTTACGCCGCCCTCAGGTACGGCGGCGCCTGACACGACGCCTCCGCCTCCAGCAGGCGGCACGGCGCCGGGCACCAGCGGTACCAGCGGCACGCAGGGCACCACCGGCAACGGGCAGCCGCCATCCACTGCGCCCGACCGGATCGACCAGAGGGATCCCCAGCGCGACCGTCGTCCGACTTACTGATAAGGGGAAGCGACATGCAGAATTTCCGCTATGCGGGCTCCTTGGTATTGGGCGCCCTGCTGGCAGCCACACTGCCAGCTTGCAGCAAGCGCAATGCCGAGAGCCCCGGTAATCCGCCCATGGGTGTCGCCACGCAAAAAACGCCGGATACCGGCGGCACCGGTGCGGAACAGCCGAGTCCTCCGGCAACGGGAGCCGGCAATTCGACCAGCGGGACGACCGGAGGCACGGCGGCTACGCAAGGCACGCAGCCGACGTCGCCCACCGGCGGCGCGACACCAGCTGACAGCCCGGCCGCCGTCCCTGGCACTTCCACGCCTCCTGCCGGTCAGCAGCCGCGCCGGTAAAAATGTCCACTTTGGTTCCTGACCCCGAAGTGGACATTTGTTGCTGATGCTTACTTGGCGATGAGCAGCAGCACGCCTCGTCCGCAGACGCCGTAGGCGGTGTTTTCGCCGCCGATGAAGTCTTCGGCGCCTGGCGTGCGGACCTGGCCGGAGCCTTCGGCCCAGGTGCAGGTGTCGGTCACGCGGTACCAGCTTTTGCCGTTGCCTGGCCATGGCAGCGTAAAGTTCACGTTGCCGCTCCAGCCGTTGTAGGCGACGTAAATGGCGGACGCGGTGTCGCCGAATTCGCTGCCGTCGATGCGCCAGGCCAGTGCGTGGTTATTGCCGTCGTTGAAGTAGGTGGCGTCGGCCACCGAGCCATCTGGCTTGAACCAGCGCAGCTGCTCCATCACGTTGCCGTTGCCGTCTGTCGATGCGTAGAAGTTCGCGGGACGCAGCGCCGGATGGGCTTTACGGAACGCCACCAGGCCTTTGGTGAAGGATTGGAAATTGGACTGGTCGGTGCTCCAGCTCCAGTTCTGCCAGGTGGCGGTGGAGTCCAGGTTGTAGGGATTGTTGTTGCAGTTGATGCTGCGCAGCGACTCGTCGCCGCCCACCATCATCGGCACCCCGCCGGACAACAGCATCAGCGCCATGCCGTTGCGCGCGGCCTTGCGCTGGTCGCTCGCAACGCCGCCCTGGTCCCAGCTATTGTTGTTGTCGTCGCCGCCATCGCTCGGGCCGTAGGGCCAGGCCTGGCTGTTGTTCTTCGAGTTGCAGCTGTACAGGTCCTTGAGCGTGAAGCCGTCATGGGCGGTGATGAAGTCCACCGAGTGCCATGGCTTGCGGCCATCGTCGCCATACAGGTCGCTGGAACCGGCGATGCGCGTTGCCAGGGTGCCTGGCGTCACAGTCACCTGCCCCATCTTGTTCTGGTCCTGGCGGATCACGTCGCGGTACATGCCGTTCCATTCCGCCCAGCCGCTCGGGAAGCCGCCAACCTGATAGGAGTTGCCGCCGATGGCCCAAGGTTCGGCGATGTGTTCGACGCCGCTGCCGCCGCCTGCGGGCCGTGGTGGCAGCTCGGCCACGATACGGTTCAGGGCATTGCCGCTGTCCATTTTGTCGAAGTTGTAGCAGCCGTGCTGGCAGGTGTTGCCAAGTACCGAGGCAAGGTCGTAGCGGAAGCCGTCCACACCCAGTTTGTCGCGCCAGTAGGCGAGCGAGTCGACGATCAGATTTTGCGCTACGGCGTTGCGGGTGTTGTAGTTGCCGCCTACGCCGGTGTTGTCCCAGGAATTCTGGTAATCGCTGGTCAGCGAGTAGTAGGTCGGATTGTCCAGGCCGCGCATGCCATAGAGGTTATAGGTGGTTTTATCGCCCGCGTTCCATTGGCCGCCCTCACCGGTGTGGTTGTACACCACGTCGATGTAGACCTTGATGCCGTTGTCGTGGAAGGCCTTGACCATTTCCTTGAATTCTCGGGTCGGGCCGCCGGCTGTCTGGTCGTAGCTGTAGTGGCGGTCGGGCGAGAAGTAGTTCAGGGTCATGTAGCCCCAGTAGTTGTCGCCCGTATCGGAATTCGGGTCGGCATCGTTGGTGTCGTTCTGGGTTTCCTGCACCGGCAGGAATTCGACTGCGGTGACGCCGAGGCTGGCCAGGTATGGGGCTTTCAGGCCGGCCCCTTTGTAGGTCCCGCGATACGCAGCCGTGATGCTGCTGTCGTTCCTGGTCAGGCCGCGCACATGGGCTTCATACACGATGTCGTCCTTGAAGGCGCGCGTCGGCTTGGCGCCGATCGATTGCGTATCGCCTTGGAGCACGATGCCTTTCGGTGCGCTGCTGCCGCTGTCGATATTGCGGTACAGGGAGCCGCTGGCGTAAATCGTGCCATTGCTCATGGTGGCAGTGGTGGGGTCGTGGCTGATCTCCAGCGCGTACGGGTCGGTCAGCAGCTTGTTCGGGTTGAAGCGGTTGCCGTTGGCGTCGACGTCGGTGACGAAACCGGTGGACGAACCCTTGGTCCAGCCGGAAACGTAAGGCCAGTTCGGGCCCCAGGCGCGGTAGCCGTAGTACACCGTGCCGGTAATGCCGTAGCTGGCGAGCTGGCTGCTGGTGACGTTCAGGCTCCACACGCCGCCCGTGCCCAGGGTCATCGGCAGGCTGACCTTCTCCTGCTGCCCCGTCGCAGCGCTGTACAGGTACAGGTCGATGCGCGTGGCGCGGCTGGAGTAAATCTTGAAGTTGATGCTCGATTTGGTGGCGTCATAGGCGGCGCCAAGACTGCTGGCATTGATGGCGGCGTGGACGTGCGGGCTGCCCAGCAAGGCGCAGCCCAGCATCGCCACCCCGAGGGCACGGCGAACTTTCATGTATGTCTCCCTTTTTTTGATTTATGTATTTTTGCTACTTGGTAGCGAGTTGATTCTGCGCCTTACCTCAGGTTTACTCAATCGCAATCCGATTGACCTGATGTAATTTCACTACATAGCCAAGGCTGATACACTTATCAAAAACACTACATGGAGCGAGCATGCGCTACATCATCATCGGCGGCACCTCGGGCATTGGACTGGCAACGGCGAAACAGGCGGTCGCCGCCGGACATGCCGTCATCACGGCTGGCCGCGATCCGGCAAGATTCAGCGAAGCGGAGTCGATGGGTGCCAGGGCGGCGCAGCTCGACGCGGGCGACGTTGAGGCTGTACGTGACTTTTTCAGGGAACACGGCGAGTTCGATCACCTGGTGCTTTGCGTTTCCGGATCTTCCGGCGCCGGGAATTTCCGCGAGCTGAACCTGGGCGATTTGCGCAAGGGATTCGAGGGCAAATTCTGGCCGCAAATCTCCTGCGCCCAGGCTGCGCTGCAGACGCTTAAGCCGGGCGGATCGATCACCTTTGTCGGCGCCATTTCTTCGCGCGCCATGAAGCCTGGAACGGCGGGGCTGGCTGCCATCAATGCGGCGCTGGAGGCGATGGTACCCGTCCTGGCTTCCGAATTGCGGCCAACGCGCGTCAATGCCGTGGTGCCTGGCGTGGTTGACACGCCATGGTGGTCGCGCGTGCCGGAGGCGGCGCGTACGGAGCTGTTTGAAAAGCTTGCAAGCGAAGTCGCAGTGGGAAGGATCGGCCAGCCAGAAGACCTGGCCAGCGCGATCATGTTTGTCACATCGAACACCTTTGTGACAGGCGCCATCCTGGACTGCGATGGCGGTTGGAAGCTGAAAAATTAAGGCACCAGGGTCATTGCCAGCACCTCGACATTGGCGTTGGTCGGGAATACGACGCTTTGCACAGTCTTCGCCTTATTCAGTGCAAAGGTGTAGCTATACAAGTGGAAGGTGCGGTTATCACGGCTGCCATTGTTCGTATTGCGATAGCTCATTGGCACCGCATCAAGTTCGCCGGCATAGCTTTGTGGCGTGAACCAGTCGCTCATGCTTTGCGTGAAAGTGGTCCACGTGCCGTCCGTGTAATTGACCTTGAACGCTTGCGAAGGCTGGTTGCCGCCGACCGCAGTCGCCATCATGCGCAGCGACGCATACTGGCCGGCCGGCAGCTGAAGCGTCTGTCCCGCAGCGCTGACGGCGTTGTTCCCATTGGCCGCGCCGTAGTTGTACTTGACGCCGTTCAGCGTGGTCGAAGTGCCGAGCAGGTTTGAGGAGAAGGCATAGCCGCCGCTATCGAGGCCGCCGCCCGTGCAGGTCGAGGAGCAGCTGCCAAACTTCGTGCCGTCGGAGTAGATGCCGCCTCGCGTGAACATGTTCGACAAACTGACCGAAGTACCTGGCGGCAGCGCTGCGGTATTACTCAACACGCCGGCCAGGACGACGACATTGCGGTTGCTTGGCAGCCTGACGCTGGTCACGGTTTTGGCGCTATTGATCGCGAACGTGTAGCCGTAAAGGTAGAAGGTGCGATTGTCCTTGGTGCCGGTCGGGCCATTGCGGTAGGCCATCGTGACCGCTTTTGATTCACCCGCATAGTTCTGGGGGCTGAACCAGTCGCTCAGGCTTTGGCTGATCGTGGTGCTCGTGCCATCGGAGTAGTTCACGACGAAAGTTTGCGCAACCTGGTTGCCCTGGATGCCTGTGGCGAGAAGGCTCAGGGTGTTGTACTGGCCGGAAGGAAGTGCGACCGTCGTGTTGTACCAGGCATCGAGAGAGTTTGCGGCGCCAAGCGCGAAGGTGTTGCCGTTCCAGGTGACGGAGGTGCCAAGCAGGTTTGACGAATAGGCGTAGCCGCTCCCATCGATGCCGCCGCTGGTGATTGCCGTACCGTCAGTAGAGATGGCCTGGACGTCATAGGCGCCTGGCGGATAGGGATCGATGCCGAGGGCATTATTGATCGCTGTTGCATAGGCCTGCGTCGAGTTTTGGCCGTTATAAGTCTTGCCGGCGAAGTCGTCGTACAGCCAGAGGAAGCCGCCCGTAATGCCGCACTGGCTCTTCCAGCTCGCCATTTTGGTCTGCAATGCCGGCGGCGTATAGTCTGAATCCCACAAGCCAGGGAAGACAGGCACGCTGCCAAAATTCCAGCCTGAGCATGGGCTATTGCCTGCCCCACCGGAATAAGCCTGCAAGTGCACGCCATCGACCGTACCGGGCAGCTGCGCATTGATGTTCGATACCACCGAAGTCCAGAACGTCGAATTAGTGTAAGGCGACATGGTGACCTTGTAGCCCAGGTTGCCAAGCATTACGGCGAACTGCGTCATGCTCGCGGAGTCATAGGTACTCTCGTCATCGAAATCGATCGCCTCCAGCGAAGGAATGGCCTGCTTCAGCGCGAGGAAGGATTTATACAGGATGCTGTTCGCGCCGGTGCCCTGCGATTGCACGAGCGATTTGACGTGATCGAAGTCGCTGGGGTTTGCGTTCGACGAGCCGACGCTGAACGTAATTCGCTTCGCGCTGCCCTGCTTGATCGTCGCCAGGTCGGCAGCGAAATTGGGCCAGGTATTGTTGCCAACGTAGACGCCGTTCGATGTCAGCGGAAACTCGCCATTGAAGTTCAAGTCGCCGGCCGCGGTGACCTGCACGCTCCACACAATAACTTCGGTAAAGCCGGAATTTTTGATCTCTGAAATATTACTTGCGACGTGCTTGTACATCGGCCCGCCGCCATACACACCGTTATAACCCGTCGCAGCCCATGCCGCTGACGACCCAGCAAAACCGCACAAAGCCAGTAGCGATAGCGCCCTGCGTACGAACTTCTTGCATGTATCCATGTGTTGTCTCCCTTTTATTGTGGACCGGTTCAATACCGGTTGACCCAATGTATAAAGCGGACAAGGGAGTATCAACAAACTTCAGAGTTTAGGACCTCATTTAGTTCGGTTTTACTAAACTAGCGCTTCCTCGCGCCCATCGACGCCATGACGCGCTCGGCGTTCTCTTTGCAGTCAACGCCAGGCGGTTTCGAGTCGATCAATTGGACCAGCGATTTCAGTTCGGCTTTGCTGCGCGCCAGGCGCTGTTCGAGCGCTTCAATATCGGCAATCTTCTTGCGTAAGGCGCCGACCAGCTCATCGTGCTTCCAGGAGGAGGCATCGTCCGGCAGCAGTTGGCGGATTTCCTCAAGAGAGAAGCCGGCGTGCTGGGCATCGGTAATGACCCGAAGTGCGACCACGGCGTCGTCCGGATATTCGCGGTAGCCGTTGGACTGACGGCTGCCCACCTTAAGCAGCCCTTTCGACTCGTAGAAGCGGATCGCCGACGCGGCCAGGCCGGTCTGTTTGGCTAATTCTCCAATTTTCATCGCCCCACTATAACCTTAAAGCGCAGTTGAAGGTCAAGCGCGAAAAATAGGCCTTGACCTTCAAGTTAGGTTTAATCCTAAGGTGGAGTCATCGCAACCCAGAAAGTCTTTCAATGAACCCATTTGCCTCACTGACTTTGCCCAATGGCGCGGTCATCCCGAACCGCATTGCCAAAGCCGCCATGGAAGAAAACATGGCGGACAAGGACCATGCACCGTCTCAACACCTGATCAGGCTTTACCGGATCTGGGCCGAAGGCGGCGCCGGCCTGCTCATCACCGGCAATGTAATGGTCGACCGCCGCGCCATGACGGGGCCCGGCGGCGTGATTCTGGACTCCTGGCTGCACAGCGCGCGCTTTGAAAAATGGGCCTCGACGGCGCGTGCCCATGGCGCCCATATCTGGATGCAGCTTAACCATCCGGGCCGCCAGATGCCTGCCGCCCTGGGACAGGAGACCATCGCCCCTTCTGCGGTGCCGATGGAGCTTGGGAATTTCTCGAAGCAGTTCACCGCACCGCGCGCAATGACGGAAACCGATATCGCCGAAGTAAAAGAGAATTTCGTCCGCGCGGCGCAGTTGGCGGAAAAATTCGGTTTCAACGGTGTGCAAATCCATGCAGCGCATGGCTACCTGCTTAGCCAGTTCCTCTCGCCCATCACCAACAAGCGCCAGGACCAATGGGGCGGCACGATCGAAAACCGCGCCCGCCTGTTGATGGATATCGTCAAAGCCGTCCGCGCAGCGGTGGGCGGCAGCTTCTCCGTCGCGGTCAAACTCAACTCGGCGGATTTCCAGCGCGGCGGTTTCAGCACCGACGACGCCAAGCAAGTGGTCGCGATGCTCAATCCGCTCGGCGTGGATTTGCTCGAACTGTCTGGCGGCAGCTATGAAGCACCCGCCATGCAAGGCGAGGCGCGCGATGGGCGCACGCTGGCGCGCGAAGCCTATTTCCTGGTGTTTGCGAAAGACATCCGTGCTGTCGCAAGCATGCCGGTCATGGTTACGGGCGGCATCCGGCGCCTGGCCGTGGTCGAGCAAGTGCTGGACAGCGGCATCGATATGGCGGGCATGGGCACCGCACTGGCGCTCGACCCGCAGCTGCCCAAGTCCTGGCGCAGCGACCGCGCCAGAGCGCCCCTGCTGCGCGCCGTGACCTTCAAGAACAAGGTGCTCGCATCGGTGGCGTATATGGCCATGGTCAAGCACCAGTTGCGCCGCCTCAGCCGAGGCAGGCCATCCAATCCGAACGTAGCCCCCACCTTCGCCTTGCTGCAACAGCAAATCGACACCGCAATCAGGAATTTCAAATACCGAAAATGGATGCAGGCATGAAGATCATGAAACTCATCGCCGGCCTGCTGCTGGCAGCCCTCGCGGCCCCGTCGTGGGCCGACAACAAGAGCATCGACATCGCGGGTAATCCGGTCCCGGTGGTCAAGGGCGGGCTGTACGACCGCTTTCGCTCCAATCCACCGCTGCCGGTCATCGCGGCCGAGGCGCCCGGCCTGGACCTCAGCTGGTTCAAGACACTGAAAAAAAACAAGGTCGACATCGGCTTTGAGTCCTGGTCCCCCAACTTCTATTACAAGAACAGCCGCATCACCGCCGTTTTCACCGCCGACCTGGCGCGGCTGAAGGAACTGATGCCGGAACAGGTGCTGAAAGTGGCGCAGCCGTTGCAGGTGTGGCCGGGCCGGGGCCTGGTGGCGCTGACCGCCTATGCCTACGAATACTGCGACAACGACAGCTACAACGAGGTCGCGCTATCGATCATCACCACTAAGCCCGGCGCAACAAGCTTCGGCCCATTCACGCTGATGAAGCAATCGATGTCGAAAGACTTCTGGGGCTACATCCTCAAGCTGCCAGTAAATACGGAGCTGGCCCGCGTGCGGGGCGTGGTCGGCTACAACCTGCCCAAATGGCTGACCGCCATCGAGCGCAGCGAGTCGCCGCAAGCCGTGTCATACCGGATCGGCGACGAGGTCACCTTTGAAGCAAAGAAGCTAGATGGGCTGTCCAAAGAGATCGAGATGACGACCAACAGCTTCACCAACGTCGACACGCAAGGGCGCCTGACGACTGGCTATGCGATCTCGCGCCAGCTCTCCCACGCACAAAACAGCGACGCCGAATCGGTCACGCTGACGCTTGGCCAGGGCGCGCTGTCGGACTACATCCGTTCACTGCAGCTGGGGCGGATGCTGAAATACGAATACGTGCCTGAGTTCCAGAGCGCACTGTACGCACCAACGCAGCTCAAATAAAAAAACCGGCCCCTCCTTGCGGAGGGAGCCGGTTCTGCGTTCAGACCAGGAAAGGCTTAGAACTTGTAGTTGTAGGCCAGGCCCAGCAGTTGCATGCGGGTGTTCCAGGTACCGGTGGTGGTTTCGCCATTGCCGGTGCAGGAGTGCGCAGGTGCCAGGGTGTTGCACTGGTTGGTGTAGTTCGCGTTTGCCGAATCGAACTTCATGAAGGTGTAAGCCATGTCGATCGACGAGTTAGGCGACAGCTTCCAGTTCGCGCCGAAGGACAGTTGCATGCGGTCGGAATCCGGCAGCGCTGCGTGACGCTTGGTCTCGTCAGGTACTGGGGACTCGTCCAGAGCAACACCGGCGCGCAGTTTCCATGCGTCGTTCAGCTTGTAGTTCATGCCCAGCGATGCGCGGATGGTCTTCTTCCAGTTCTGGCGAATCACTTCGTCGCCTTCGGTGGTGCCGACGAACTGGATGTTCAGGTTCTGCATGCGGGTGTGGCGGGTGCCGGTCACGTCAGCCATCAGGGCCAGTTTGTCGTCAACCTGGGTGAACCAGGAAATCGACAGGGTTTCCGGGGTACGCAGGTCAACCAGCGCTGGCGAGTTAGCCTTGCGCGAGGATGCTTGCAGAACCGCGTTGACTTTAGGATCGGCGGTCACGGTCGAGAAGTCCCAAACCGCGCTGCCTTTCAGTTCGTGGTGCACCGACGAACGGTAGGAAATACCGAAGCGGGTGTCCTTGGTCAGGTTGAACATGTAGCCAACGTTGAAGCCTACACCCCAATCCTTGCCGTCCATGGTTGCATGGCCGTCTTTCACGCCTGCCAGCGCAGCTGGGTTGCCGCCTGCCAGTACGATTGCTTGCAGCAGCGCAGCGCGGCGTGCAGCGATTGCAGGGTTAGCCAGGTTGGCCGGGGTGCTCAGGAATTGAACGGTACCTGGAACGTCAACAGCCTGACCCAGTTCAGCCTTCATGTATTCGGCGTCGATACCGAAGCCGAAGGAGTGCTGTTCGTTCAGCTTGAAGGAAACGGATGGATTGATGGTGATCGACTTCAGGTCGATCTTGGTCAGCGCATAGCGGCCGGCCCAGTTGTTGTCGTAGTCCAGCTTGGCGCCGTAAGGAACGAAGATGCCCAGGCCAACTGCCCACTGGTCGTTCAGCTTCATGGTGCCGTACAGGTTAGGTGCGGCAACTGCGTTAGGCGCGTAGTCGTCGGTGGTGGTCACGCCGCCGGTTGGGGCACCGGTGAAGTGCTTCGAGCCGCTATCGGTGTACTTGGAGTGTGGGATCACAGCGGTGATGCCGCCGGTGATTTGCATGCCATCCAGGCGGGACATACCGGCCGGGTTAGCGAAAACGGTGGAAGCGTCAGCGGCTTCAGCGGTGTTGGCATCTGCAGTGCCCTGGCCGGACACGGACTGGGAACCGAAGCGGTAACCGGATGCGTTAGCGTTCATTGCGGCTGCGGACAGGGCTGCAGCGACCATCAAGGAGAGGTATTTTGGGTTCAAAGTAGGTCTCAGCTTTGTTAGTTATTGATTTATTAACTTTTAAGTAACCTTGCGCTAAGGAAAAAAAGCGAAAGGCATCGCAGTCTACACTAAAACCGTACGAGAGTGCTTTTCGATTGCGATTTGTTTAACAAAAAAGGGACAAGTGCCCCTTTTTCCAACAACTTGCTTGATATTTATCAAGCCGTTGCACGGCGGCCAGTGGCCAGACCAACAACTTTCATTAACAGACGGAATACCAAGCGCACGAAAATCAGGGCCAAAATTGCCTCAACGAACGTTATGACGAAGGCGAGAGCCGCGCCCCAACGCTCGTCGCGACGGTGGAATTTGGCAATCATGCGGTCCTTGGCAATCTCGATGCTGTCATAGAAGGTCGGCACGACCAGCAGGGTCAGCAGCGTAGACGTGATCGTTCCGCCAATGATCGACACCGCCATCGGCGCATAGAACTGGCCGCCGTCGCCCCAGCCGATGGCCACGGGCATCATACCGGCGATCAGGGCGAAGGTGGTCATCAGGATTGGGCGCAGGCGCATGCGTCCGGCGTTCATCAGCGCATCTTCGCGGCCAACGCCCTCTTCTTCCTGCTTGCGCGCGGCATCTAGCAGCAGGATGGCGTTCTTGGCGACCAGGCCCATGAGCATGATCACGCCGATCAGGGACATCAGGTTCAGCGTGTTGTGCGTGAACAGCAGGCCAAGCACCACGCCGATCAGGGACAAGGGCAGCGACAGCATCACCGCGCCGGGCGCCGTGAAGGAGCCGAACTGCATCACCAGCACCAGGTACATCAGGCCGATGCCCGACAGCAGGGCAATGCCCATGGCGCCGAACACTTCGTTCTGGTCCTTGCCGGCGCCGCCCACGTCCATGCCGAAGCCTGGCGGGAAGTTCATTTCCTTGGCAATCTTCTGCGCATCCTTGTTCACTTCGCCGGCCGAGCGGCCTTCCACGTTGGCGCTGACGGAAATGGTGCGCATGCCGTTCAGGTGGCGGATCGCGGCCGGGCCTTTGCCCATCGTGATCTTGGCGATCTGGTCCAGCGGCACCATCTGGCCGGTGCCCGGAACGCTGATCGGCAGGCGCTCGATGTTTTCAGGACTCATGCGGTCCAGCGGATGCAGACGCACCGCCACGTCGCGGGTTTCCCCGGTCGGATCGACCCAGTCGCCCACTTCGATGCCGGCAAAGGCCACACGCAGCGCAGTGGCGGCATCGCCAGCCGAAATACCCATCGAGTTGGCCAGGCCGCGGTTCAGCTCAATCTGCAGCTCGGACTTTGGATCCTGCTCCGACAGGCCAACGTCCACCGCGCCGTTCACCTGACGCAGCTTGTCCATGAACTGGTTGGTCAGTTCCATCAGCTTGCGCGAATCCGGACCGACGAAGTCGATCTGCACCGGCTTGCGGCCATTGTTGGAGAAGTCGTCGATCACAGTGTATTCGCCGCCGACCATGCCGGCCAGTTTCTGGCGCAGCTCGCTGCCGATGGCCTGTGCATTGCGCTGGCGCTCGCTGCGCTTGCCGATGTCCACGTAGACCGAGCCGCCGGCCAGGTTCACATTGACGTTGGTGGCCTTGACGTCCTTGATGCCCAGGGCAATCTCGGACACTTTGCTCATCTTGCTGCGGGTGTAAGCCAGGCTGGACGAAGAAGGCGTGCGCACTTCCACCTTGACGATGCCGATATCCTGCTTGGGCAGGAAGCTGGAGCCGCCCAGCGTGGCCTGCAGCACGAGGGCGCCCACGAAGCTGGCGAAGGCGATCACGGCCATCCAGCGGCGGTGATGCAGCGCCCAGGCGATCACTTTGCCGTAACGGTCAGCCTGGTGGTCGAACCAGTGGTTGAATTTGTCCAGCACTTTGCCAATGCCCTTCTTCGGCGCAGTGTGGTGGTCAGGCGGGTCGCCCCAGAAGGCCGACAGCATCGGGTCAAGGGTGAAGGAGATGAACAGCGATACCGCCACCGAGCAGGTCACGGTCAGTGCGAATGGGCGGAACCACTGGCCGGCCATGCCGCCCATGAAAGCGACCGGAATGAACACCGCCATAATGGAAAAGGTGGTTGCAGCAACCGCCAGGCCGATTTCGGCCGTGCCGTTCAAGGCCGCGGTACGGCGGTCGGAGCCGTTCTGCATATGGCGCACGATATTTTCACGCACCACGATCGCATCGTCGATCAGCACGCCGATCGCCAGCGACAGGCCGAGCAGGGTCATGAAGTTCAGCGTGAAGCCGCACAGCCAGACCGCGATAAAGGCAGCAATCACGGAAGTCGGCAGCGACAGCGCCGTGATCAGGGTGGAACGCCAGGAGTTCAGGAAGGCGTACACCACGAAGATCGTCAGCACGGCACCGAACACCAGCGCTTCCACCACATTGTTCAGCGAACGCTGGGCTTGCTCACCGCCGTCGCGGGTGATTTCCAGCTTGGTGCCCTGCCCTTCAGCTTCGAGTTCCTTGTTGATGACATCCACCAGCGCGCGGATCTTCTTGGCCACCGAAACGGCCGACGCATCGCGCGCACGGATCACGAACATGCCCACATTGTCCTTGCTCGAACGCAGGCTGACGTTATTGACTTCAGCGAAGCCGTCTTCGATGGTCGCCAACTGGCCCAGGCGCACCAGCTGGTCGCCGTTGCGCTTGACCACCACGTCCTTGAATTCCTCCGGACGCTCGATACGGCCCACCAGGCGGATCGCCGATTCTTCCAGGTTGCCGCGCACCTTGCCCACCGGGGCATTGGTATTCTGCATGCGCAGCGCCTGCGCCACTTCGGCGACCGAGACATTGAACTCGCGCAGCTTGTCGGCGCGCAGCAGCACCGACAGTTCCCGGCGCAGCGCACCGTTGACGTTGACCACGGCCACACCATCCAGGGCGCGGAAGCGGTCGGCCAGCTTGTCTTCCACCAGGCGCGAGATCACGGCGTGCGACTGCGTCTTGGACGACAGCGCCAGCTGCATCACCGGCTCCTGGCTGGTATCGAAGCGCTGGATCATCGGCTCGCGCATCTCGGTCGGCAGCTTGTAGCGTACCGCGGCGATGGCATTACGCACCTCGTCCGAGGCCTCGATCAGGTTCTTATCGAATGAAAATTCAATCTCGAAATTGGCCACGCCTTCGCGCGCTTCCGTCTCGATCTGAGTCACGCCGGTAATCGACTGCAAGGATTTTTCCAGGCGGTTGACCACTTCGCGTTCCACCGTTTCCGGCGAAGCGCCCGGGTATGGGATATAAACGAAGAGCATAGGCTGCTCGACGTCCGGATTCTGGTTGACGCGCAATTTGGAAAGGGCCAATAAGCCCATCGCCATCATCGCCACAATCAGCACGATCATTGCGACCGGCCGTTTGACACTGAAGTTAGATAAAAACATTGTTTATCTTTTTTTAAGTTAAAGAGTAACAAAAAAGGGCCCGGGGGCCCTTCCTTGAGTCCCGCAGCACGGGTTTATGCCATCTTCGGCTGGCGGCCACGGGTCGCCATGCCAAACAGCTTTTTCAACAGGCGGTACACCAGGCGCACGAAGGTCAGCGCCAGGATCGCTTCCACAAAGGTCATCGCGAAAGCCACCGCCGTATTCCAGCGCTCGGAACGGGCATGGAACTTGGCGATCATGCTGTCCTTCGTGATCTCGATACTGTCGTAGAAGGTCGGCACGACCAGCAGCGTCAGCATGGTGGAGGTGATGGTGCCGCCGATAATGGCGACTGCCATCGGACGGTAGAACTCACCGCCATCGCCCATGCCGATCGCCACCGGCATCATGCCGGCGATCAGGGCAAAGGTCGTCATCAGGATCGGACGCAGACGCATGCGGCCTGCATGCATCAGCGCTTCTTCGCGGCCATAGCCTTCTTCCTCACGCTTGCGCGCCGCATCGAGCAGCAGGATGGCGTTCTTGGCGACAAGGCCCATCAACATGATCACCCCGATGAAGCTCATCAGGTTCAGCGTGCCGCGGGTCAGGATCAGGCCCAGCACCACACCGATCAGGGACAGCGGCAGGGACAGCATCACCGCGCCAGGCGCAGTGAAGGAGCCGAACTGCATCACCAGCACCAGGTACATCAGGCCGATACCGGACACCAGGGCGATACCCATGGCGCCGAACACTTCCTTCTGGTCCTTGCCGGAACCGCCCACGTCCATGCCGAAGCCTGGTGGGTAATCCATGGCAGCGGCCAGCTTGCGCGCTTCCTCGATCACTTCACCGTTCGAGCGGCCTTCCACGTTGGCGGAGACCGACACCATGCGCTTGCCGTTCTTGTGGCGGATGGTGGCCGGGCCCTTGCCCATGGTGATGGTGGCGATCTGGTCGAGCGGAACCATTTGGTTGGTCCCGGAGACGGCGATCGGCAGGCGCTCGATATTGTCAGGGCTGACACGGTCATCAGGATGCAGGCGCACGGCGACGTCACGGGTTTCGCCGGTCGGGTCGACCCAGTCGCCTACTTCGATACCGGCAAAGGCCACGCGCAGGGACTGCGCAGCGTCGCCGGCGGAAATGCCCATCGAGTTGGCCAGGCCGCGGTTCAGTTCAATCTGCAGCTCGTCCTTCGGATCCTGTTCGGACAGGCCAACGTCAACCGCACCTTTCACCTGGCGCAGCTTCTCCATGTACTGGTTGGTGATCTCCATCAGTCGGCGCGAATCCGGGCCGACGAAGTCGATCTGCACCGGCTTGCGGGCGCCGTTGTTGATGTCTTCCAGTACCACGAACTCGCCGCCCACCAGGCCAGCCAGCTTCTGGCGCAGTTCCATGCCGATTTCGGTCGCGTCGCGATTGCGTTCCTTGCGCTTGCCGATGTCGACCCAGATACGGCCGCCCGACAGGTTGACATAGGTACTGGTCGCTTTCACCTCTTTGATGGTGTGAGCGATCTGCGCTGCCTTGTCCATCTTGGTCTTGGTGTACTCAAGGCTGGAGGAAGACGGCGTGCGCACGTCGATGGCGATGGTGCCGAAGTCCACCTTAGGCAGGAAGCTCGAGCCGCCCACGGTCGCCTGCAGCGCCAGCGCGCCAACGAAGGTCGCCACGGCGATCACGGACATCCAGCGGCGGTGGTGCAGCGCCCATGCGATCACCTTGCCGTAACGGTCGGCCTGGTGGTCGAACCAGTGGTTGAACTTGTCCAGCACCTTGCCCAGGCCCTTTTTAGGCGCCGTATGGTGGTCAGGCGGGTCGCCCCAGAAGGCCGACAGCATCGGGTCCAGGGTGAAGGAGATGAACAGCGACACGGCCACCGAGCAGGTCACGGTCAGCGCGAATGGACGGAACCATTCGCCCGGCATGCCGCCCATAAAGGCGACCGGGATGAACACCGCCATGATCGAGAACGTCGTTGCAGCAACCGCCAGGCCGATTTCGGCCGTACCGTTCAGGGCCGCGGTACGGCGGTCGGAGCCGTTCTGCATATGGCGCACGATGTTTTCACGCACCACGATCGCATCGTCGATCAGCACGCCGATCGCCAGCGACAGGCCGAGCAGGGTCATGAAGTTCAGCGTAAAGCCGCACAGCCAGACAGCGATGAAAGCCGCCACGACGGAAGTCGGCAGCGACAGCGCGGTGATCAGGGTGGAACGCCAGGAGTTCAGGAAGGCGTACACCACGAAGATGGTCAGCACGGCGCCGAACACCAGCGCTTCGATCACGTTATTCAGGGAATCCTGCGCATCCTCGCCGCCGTCGCGGGTCACTTCCAGGGAAGTGCCGTTGCCTTCGGCCTTGAATTCGGCGTTGATTTCTTCGGTCAGCTTGCGCACCGCCTTGGCCACCGACACGGTGGAAGCGTCGCGGGCACGGATCACGGCCAGGCCGACGTTCGGCTTGCCCGAACGCAGGCTGACGTTATTGATCTCGGCAAAACCGTCCTGGATGGTCGCCACCTGGCCAAGGCGCACCAGCTGGTCGCCATTGCGCTTGACCACGACTTCCTTGAATTCGTCCGGACGCTCGATGCGGCCGACCAGGCGGATCGCCTTCTCTTCCAGGTCGCCGCGCACCTTGCCCACCGGGGCATTGGTGTTTTGCATGCGCAGGGCTTGCGCCACTTCGGCCACCGATACATTGAATTCACGCAGCTTATCCGCCCGCAGCAGCACCGACAGTTCGCGGCGCAGCGAACCGTTGACGTTGACCACAGCCACGCCATCCAGCGCGCGGTAGCGGTCAGCCAGCTTGTCTTCGGCCAGGCGCGACAGCACAGCGTGCGACTGCGTCTTGGACGACAGCGACATCTGCATGATCGGGTCTTCCGACGTGTCGATGCGCTGGATCATTGGCTCGCGCATCTCGGTCGGCAGCTTGTAGCGCACCGAAGCGATGGCATTGCGCACTTCATCGGACGCTTCGATCAGGTTCTTCTTGAACGTGAAGCGCATTTCGATGGTGGCGCTGCCCTCGCGCGAGGTCGAGTACAGGTCGGTCACGCCTTCGATCGCTTGCAGCGATTTTTCCAGGCGATTGACCACTTCGCGCTCGACCGTCTCCGGCGATGCGCCAGGATACGGAATATTGACGATCAACAGCGGGATCTCAACGTCCGGGTTCTGGTTCACCCGCAGCTTGGACAGGGCCAGCAGGCCCATGGCCATCATCGCCACGATCAGAACAATCATGGCGACTGGGCGCTTGATACTGAAATTGGAAAGGAACATAGCTTATCCTTCTTGGACTACCGGGCTCTTAGTTGCCCTTGGCTGCATCAGCAGGCACGGAAGCCGAAGCTACGGTCTTCGCCACTTGCATTTCTACTTTCTGGCCATCGCGGAAACCGGAGGCTGGGGTACGCATTACCAGGTCCCCCTTGGCCAGGCCGGTCTGCACCTGCCAGTTGCCGCTGCGCGCATCGCGTGCGCCCATTTGCAGGGTGGCCTTGGCCAGTTGCTTGTCCTTGACCTTCCACACATAGGTGGTGTCGCCTTGCTTGACCAGGGCCGATTCCGGCACCATCAGCGCGGAAGTGGTTTCGGCTTCGATACGGCCTTCAGCGAACAGGCCAGCAACGCGCGGCAGGTTCTTGTCGGCGAAATCAACCAGTACTTCCACCTGGCGGGTAACCGGATTGGCGGCCGGATCGACGCGCTTGACCTTGCCCAGGAAGTTCTGGCCCGGGTAGCCGTTGATGGCGAAGACCACGCCCTGGCCTACTTTCACGACGCCGACCGAGTCAGCGGAAATGCGGCCTTCGAAACGCATCGACGCAGGGTCGACCACTTTCACCAGTTCCTTGCCGATCTGCGCGGTGTCGCCGGCCGAGACTTTACGCTCGGAGACGATGCCGTCGAACGGCGCGCGCACCAGGGTGCGGGTCAGCTGCTGGTTGGCCGCCACCAGGCGGGCCTTGGCAGCCGACAGGTCGGACTGGGCATTGTTACGACGCACTTCGGCGTCTTCCAGCACCTGGGAGGACACCATGCCGGAGGCCTTCAGGGTTTTCTGGCGGGCCAGCACGCGTTCTGCCTGGTCGAGCGACTGGGTCGAAGCGCGCACCGCTTCCTGGGCCGAGTTCAGTGCGTCGCGCAGCGAGGTATCGTCCAAGCGCACCAGCAGGTCGCCTTTCTTCACCGGCTCGCCGTTTTCTTTCAATACTTGCATGACGACGGCGCCGACTTCGGCGCGCAGGTCGGCTTTGCGCTCAGGCTGGATGGAACCGGTGACGACCGGCCCCGACGACAAGGCATTGCTTTCCACCGTAACCAGATCTTCAGAGGCAACCTGCAGCGTTGCCAGTTTCTTTTCTTCGCCCTTGCCTTTCGCATCGGCAGTCGCCGAAGCACTGGCCTTGCCGCCTTCCGGCGCCTTGTCGGACTTACCGCAGGCGACCAGGGCAGAAGCAACGGCAACAGCTAATAGGGTTTTACGCAACATGTGAATCTCCAGTTTGGTGGATGGCTTATTTTTGAATATTGAATGCATACTTCTGCAGCGTGCAAAAGTATCTAATTACAGAGGGGGAGTGTCAATTCACCTGGGCCAGACTGCGGGTTTTTAGGGCTGGACTGCAGGATTCGCGGATAAACCGCAAAAATGGTGAATTTCCGGGAGAAAGGAATTGATTCACAAATGAATCAATTCCCGGGGTTTTCAGCGTGGGAAGAGCGCGAAAACGATGTGGCCCATGGCGATGCCGGTGAGCAGGCCGCCCGTGATCTCGATCACGGTATGGCCCATCCGTTCGCGCAGCCATTTGTGGTCCGTGGCATCCTTGGCGAGACGGTTGATCGCGGCTGCCTGGCGGCCGACGTGCTGGCGCAGGCTGTTGGCATCGATGATGACGATGAAGCACAGAGCAACGGCGACGCCGAAGGCTGGGTGGCCGATACCCTCGCGCAGGGCAATCAAGGTCGCCATGCTCGACACTACGGCGCTGTGATTCGACGGGAAACCGCCATTTCCGACCAGGTTGAACGCCCATTTGCGGGCTTTGATACTGTTAATCAGGAATTTGATCGGACCGACAGTAATCCAGGTCAAAAGCGGCGTCACAAGGTAAGCGAGATCCATTTATAGCGTCCTAAGGTGCAATCCCCCATTATAATCGGCGCACTAACAATATTAATAGCAAGCAAAAATGAAGTATTTCAGGATATCTATTATCACAACCATCATCCTGATGGGGCTGGCAGCCTGGTGGGGCTACAACCATGGCGGCCTGTCGGCAGCGCTGAACGCCCTGTGGATTACCGGCGTACTGGGGGTGATGGAAGTTTCGCTCTCTTTCGATAATGCGGTGGTCAACGCCTCGGTCCTGAAAAACTGGAACGAATTCTGGCAAAAGCTGTTCCTGACGGTCGGCATCCTGGTGGCCGTGTTCGGCATGCGGCTGATTTTCCCGCTGGCCATCGTGGCGGCGGCAACCGGACTGGACATGCTTTCCGTCTGGGATATGGCGCTTAAGACGCCGCAGGAATATTCGCGCCACCTGATGGGCGTGCATGAGGAAGTGGCAGCCTTCGGCGGCGCGTTCCTGCTGCTGGTTTTCCTGAACTTCCTGTTCGACGAAGAAAAGGACGTGCACTGGATTCACTGGTTCGAGGAAAAAGTGGGCAAATATGGCACCGAAAGCCTGGCCGTGCTGCTGGCCCTGGTAAGCGTGGTGCTGTGCGTGCAAATGGTGCCTGAGGCCAAACGCTACAGCGTGCTTTACTCCGGTGTGATCGGCATCGCGATTTACGTTGGCGTGGGCTGGATCAGCAGCCTGCTGGAGGAAGAAGGTCATGGCGAAGTCGGCAAGGCCGTTGCCGGCGGCTCGATCGGCGGCTTCCTCTACCTGGAAGTGCTGGATGCCTCCTTCTCCTTCGACGGTGTGATTGGCGCTTTTGCCATCACCAGCGATGTCGTGATCATCATGCTCGGCCTGGCCATCGGCGCCATGTACGTGCGCTCACTGACCGTCTACCTGGTGCACAAAGGCACGCTGGACGAGTTTATTTACCTGGAACACGGGGCGCATTATGCGATCGGCATCCTGGCCCTGATCATGTTCGCCAGCGTGAAATATCACATTCCGGAATGGTTCACCGGCTTGTCCGGCGTGGCGTTTATTGGTGTGTCGCTGTGGTCTTCCCTCAAATATAAGAAATCGGAGTCTGAATGAGACGTGTGCTGGTGATTGGCGGCGGCTTCCTCGCCGTCGTGGCGCTGCTGTTTGCGGCGTATGTGTGGTTGGCGTTGAGCTATTCGTATTCGGAAGGCGAACGCGCCGGGTATTTGCAGAAGTTTTCCAAGCGTGGCTGGATTTGCAAGACCTGGGAAGGCGAGATTTTGCTGACCTCCATGCCGGGGGCGATTCCGGAGAAGTTTGAGTTTACTGTGCGGGATGATGCGGTGGCTGCGCAGATTTCGGCGGCAGCCGGCAAGCGGGTAGTGCTGCATTATGCGCAGCATAAAGGTGTGCCGACCACTTGTTTCGGCGATACGCAATACTTTGTGGCGTCGGTGGATGTCCAGCCTTAAACCTTGAAAACCGGGAAACCGGGGTACGGCCCAAGGGCCGGACCCCGGTTTCCCGGTTTTCAAGGTCTTAGCGGCCGCGCCAGACGGAGCCGGCGGTTTCTTTCAGGCGGCCGATCACGTCGCGCGCCATGGTCTCTGAATGCTCATCCGACGGATGGGCAGCCTTCTCCTCCATCGCATTCAGCATATTCTGCGCAGCATGCTGGCGGCGGGTTTCCTGCTCCAGCAGCTTCTTCTTCGATTCCACCATCGCGGCCGTTGTGGCGGCCACGCGGCGCTGCATCTCGGCGTGGGCGTGAACGGTATCGACCAGGGTCTTCTGCTCCGCCAGCTTGGCCCATTCAGCCTGGTTGAAGGCAGTTTCCGCCTCCTCGCGCCGACGCGCCATTTCCACCAGCTGTTCTTCGGCATCAGCGCGCGACTTGGCCGCAGCGGCAGCCTGCTTCTCCAGTTCTACGCGCAGCTCGATCGCCTTGGCGGCGCGCACTTCGGCAGCATTTGCTGCGCGCTGCTGCACCAGTTTCTGGTCGATCAGCGCCAGGGTCTCGCGCTCCTTGGCCACGAATTCCAGCTCGGACTTGAGCAGCGACTCTTCGGCGGCCACGCGCGCCTGCTCGGCCTGCGCGCGTTCAGCCTGCACCTTGCCCAATTCAACGGCCAGTCGAGCCTGGGCGGAGGCAGCTTCCGCAGCGGCGGTCCTGTTGGCCGCATCATGTTCCATTTGTTCAGCCATCGCACGCACGGCAGCCGCTTCCTGTTCGACGGCAGCCTGCAAACGCGCATCGGCGGCAGCCTTGCGGCGGGCTTCTGCAGCACCGGCGCGTTCGGCATCGGCGCGCGCCACGGCGGCCGCAGTCGCCAGTTCTTCAGCAGCGATGCGCTCATTCATTTCAACGAGAGCGGCTTGTTCGGCTGCTGCGCGGGCGCGTTCGGCATCGGCCAGGCGCACGGCGGCGGCAGCTTTTTCCTGCGCCAGCGCATTGCTTTCTTCGACAGCGGCCAGTTGTGCCGCCACGGCATCGCGTTCAATCTTTTCGGCGGACGCCTGTTCGGCTGCGACGGCGGCGGAACGCACGGACAGTTCCTGGCGCTCTGCGGCGGCAGCGGCGGCGCGCTGGTGTTCTTCTGCTTCGATACGCGCTTGTTCGGCAGCGGCCTGCTCCGCCTTTTCGCGCAGCTTGGCTTGCTCCAGGGCGACCGCTTCCGCATCGAGGCGGGCGCGGGTTTCGAAATCGGCTTGCTGTTCGGCTTCTACGCGGGCCATCGAGATCGCGTGGAGTTCGCGGTCGGTTTCCACGCGGCGCTCGGTGGCAGCGATGATCTGGAGGTCGGCATCGCGGCGTGCCTGGGCTGCGGTGGCGGCCATGGCTTCGATACGCTCGCGGTGCTGGGCGGCGTCGCGGATTTCCTTTTCGGTCTGCAGGCGCAGATGCAGCGACTGGGCTGCGCTGCGGTCGGATTCGGCCTTGGCCAGAGCGATCTGTTCGCGCTCCTGCTCCAGGTGCGCCAGGGCACGGGCTTCCTCCAGTGCGCGTACCTCGGCGGCGGCGCGCTTGAAAGCAGCTTCCAGCGCCACCTGGTCGGCGCGCTCGCGCTGGCGGGTCGCTTCCAGGGCTTCGGCTTCGGTGTTGGCCAATTGTTCGGCGGTCATGCGCGCCGCGTGGGCCTGGCGTTCGCGTTCACGCGCCATGGCGGCCATGCGGGCATCGGCGGAAGCGACGCCAACCACCTCTTCGCGGGCTGCCTGCACGGCGGCGGCACGTTCTGCTGCCTGCATGCGGGCATTTTCGGCCTGGGCGGCCAGCTCTTCGGCGGCTTTGCTGGCTAGTTCGGTCAGCTTGGCTTCTTCGGCGACTTGTTCGGCGGCGCGGCGGCGGCTTTCTTCTTCAGCCTTGGCGCGCTGCTCGGCGGCCAGGCGGACCTGGATGTCGGCATCGACGCGGGCGCGCAGTTCGGCGGTTTCCTGCTTGACGGCTTCCAGGCGGGCGACGCTGGCGGAAGCCGCTGCACGCAGGGTGTCCAGGCGTTCCTGGTTGGCTTTGATGGCCTCTTCAGCGGCTTCGGCGTTCTGCACAGCGGCTGCAGCGGCGGCGGATTCGAGGGCGGCGCGGTCTTCAGCCAGGGCGCGGGCGCGGGCCTCGGCCACGGCGCGCGATTCGGCGGCGCACTGCGCTTTGGCTTCGGCTTCGACGCGGGCGATGGCTTCGGTGATGGCTTTCAGCTCGGCCTTCTCATGCTCGGCACGGTCTTCGGTGGTTGGTGGCAGTGGTGCTTGCATGAGGATCTCGCTTGGCTTTTGGGTGATGGTGCCATTATCGATGAGACCTGCTGGGGCGAAGCTGGGGAGAAAGGCGGGGAATTCCCGGCAATTCTCGTTTTTAAACCGGCCAGAGAGGCGGCTCATCCATCAGCGCCACCTGCTCGCGCAACTCCAGAATCCGATCCTGCCAGTACCGTTGTGTATTAAACCACGGAAAAGCCGCCGGAAACGCGGGATCATCCCAGCGCCGGGCCAGCCAGGCCGAATAGTGGATCAGCCGCAACGTCCTCAAAGCCTCCACCAGGTACAGCTCGCGGGGGTCGAACTCACGCATGTCTTCATACCCGGCCAGGATATCGCCCATCTGCCGCACCATGTCGCTCCGCTCGCCGGACAGCATCATCCACAAGTCCTGCACCGCCGGTCCCATGCGGGCATCGTCGAAGTCGACGAAATGCGGCCCGGCATCCGTCCAGAGCACATTGCCACCATGGCAATCTCCGTGCAGACGGATCAGCTCGACCCGGCCTGCCCGTTCATAGCAGCGCCTTACGCCATCCAGCGCCTGGTCCACCACTGATCGCCAGGGCGTCACCAGCTCCGGCGGCAGGAAATCATTTGCCAGCAGCCAATCGCGCGGCTCCTCGCCGAACGAAGCCACATCCAGCGTCGGCCGCTTAGCAAAGGGCTTAGCCGCCCCGCAAGCGTGAATACGGCCAATAAAGCGCCCGGTCCATTCCAGGACCTTGGGATCATCCATCTCTGGCGCCCGTCCGCCATGGCGCGGGAAGACTGCGAAGCGGAAGCCTTCAAAAGAGTGCAAAGTGCGGCCATCACGCTCCAGGGCCGGCACTGCCGGCACTTCGCGCTCCTGCAGTTCCTGCACGAAGGCATGCTCCTCGAGGATTTGCTCATCAGTCCAGCGCCCGGGGCGATAAAACTTGGCCACCACAGGCGGCCCCTCCTCCATGCCCACCTGGTAGACACGGTTCTCATACGAATTCAGCGCCAGCAGGCGGCCATCGCCATACAAGCCGATACTGGCCAGGGCGTCGAGCACCCGGTCGGGGCTCAAATCAAGGAAAGGATGCGTCATGTTCGCAATTGTAAGGGCCAGGGCGTATACTGTCGCCCTTCGACCCAATATATTGAGCACCAAGCCATGCAACTCGACCAGCCATTGACCGACAAAGAATTCGACGAACTCGATAACTTCCTGCTCAGCGACCAGAGCCCGGAAGATTCCATGACAATGGACCACCTGCATGGCTACCTGACCGCCATCGCCATTGGCCCGGAGCCGATCACCCCGGCCGAATGGCTGCCAAGCATCTGGGGCGAAGACCGCAAGGATGGCCCGAAGTTCAAGAATCCTAAACAGGAAGAGCGCATCTACAACCTGATCACCCGCTTCATGAACGAAGTGCTGGTGACCTTTGAAGTGGCGCCGAAAGAATTCGAACCCCTGTTCGTTGAGCACGAACACGAAGGCAAGACCCTGCTGAACGCCGAAGCCTGGTGCTGGGGCTTCTGGGAAGGCATGGAACTGCGCGAAGGTTCCTGGGACGAGATCTGGGATTCGGAAGCAGCCCCGCTGATGCGCCCCATCTACTTGCTCGGCGCCGACGAAATCAAACCGGAAGAACTGCCGGAAGTGGAAGATCCAGTCAAAGCTCACCAGCTGGCCCTGGATATCGAAGCCAACCTGCCGGCCATCCACAAATGGTGGGTACCGCGCCGCAAGACCGGCGTGACCACCGTCAAGCACGAAGAGCCAAAAGTCGGCCGCAACGACGATTGCCCATGCGGCAGCGGCAAGAAGTACAAGAAGTGCCACGGCGCCGACCAATAAATACCGGCAGCCCATCGAGCCCAAAGCCCGCCAAGTGCGGGCTTTTTTACGTATTTACTCTAAATCCCGAGAAGCGCCGCTGCCATAATCGGGCTCCTTACCGAAGAGGAGACCCCATGAACATTCCCGAACTGGAAACAGTCAGCATTAGCATCGAAGCCCATATCGCCACCGTGCGACTGAACCGGCCCGAGAAGATGAACGCCATGAATCTTCAAATGTGGCACGACATCCGCAGCGCCTTCCGCTACGTGGACGACACGCCCGAAATCCGCGTGGCAGTGCTGGAAGGCGAAGGCAAGGCGTTCACGGCCGGCATCGACCTGCAAATGATGATGGGCCTGGGGCAGCAGATCCAGAACGACTGCGACGGCCGTATGCGCGAATCCTTGCGCCGTATCATCCTCGACTTGCAGGACACCCTGACCAGCCTTGAGCGCTGCCGCAAGCCCGTGCTGGCCGCGGTGCATGGCGCCTGCGTTGGCGGCGGCATCGACCTGATCACCTGCGCCGACATGCGCTACTGCTCGTCCGACGCCTGGTTCACCATCAAGGAAATCGATATCGGCATGACGGCCGACGTGGGCACCTTGCAACGCTTGCCGCGCCTGATCGGAGAAGGCATGGCGCGCGAACTGGCCTACACCGCGCGCAAAGTGGATGCGGCCGAAGCCAAAGATATCCGCCTGGTCAACCGCGTCTTCGAATCGCCGGAAGCGCTGCGCGAAGGTGTGCACGCGATTGCAGCCGACATTGCCGCCAAGGCGCCCCTGGCGGTACGCGGCGTGAAGGAAATGATCACCTACGCGCGCGACCACTCGGTTGCCGACGGCCTCAATTACAACGCCACGTGGAATGCCGCCATGCTGATGTCGTCCGACCTGCAGGAAGCAATGATGTCCAGCATGGCCAAGCGTGCACCTGCGTTCAAAAACTAGCTAGCAATACAATATTGTCTTAAATTCACAAATATTGAATCAACACAATTGACGTAAGGTCACAATTATTTTTATGCTAATCATGCAGTTCATAGTTGTTTTACCAACAAACCAACTTAGGAGACTTCATGAAAAAACTGATTGCGACCTTCCTGTTTGCAGCCGGCCTCGGCGTGAGCTTCACCGCAGCAGCTACCAGCTGCTATTACTACTGCAACGTCTCGAAGAACTATTGCCTGAACCACGCAGGTTCCGATCCTGCCGCGCAACAGGCATGCTGGGACGAATACACGGCCTGCACGGAAGGTTGCTGATTAGCTAGCATACGAGGCCGCAATGCGGCCTCTTTTCGACCAGGAAGACCAAACGATGCAGAAACTGATCAAGAACATTGCAATGTATACGCTGGTACTGGCTGGCGGACTGGCCGTGGGCATCGGCGGGCAGCGCGCTTACGCTGCGCTCAATCCCAGCTACACCGAAGGCGACTACAAGGCCTACTTCCCTGACGCCAGCACAAAAGTCGTACTGTATGGCACACCCACCTGCCCATACTGCGCCAAGGCGCGCACGTATCTCAAAGATCATCAGATCTCTTTTGTTGACCACGACCTGAAGACTGACAGGAAGGCGCTGCAGGAGTTCGAACAACTGCAAGGCAAGAGCGTGCCACTAATCCTTGTCGGCAACCGCCGCATCGAGGGATTCGACCAGGCCGCAGTGGAGGCGGCGCTGAAAAAGATCGGCAGTCCGCAGTAAGAAACTGACAAATTTTGTGAGTCTTTGTTTTTTAGCGTCTGACAATTTTTGTCCGGGCCCTGCGTTCCTGAGGGCTTGCAAGCTGGCATAGCCCTTGCACTAGACGAAGCACTAGCGGTTACACCGCAGCTACGACTAGGGGACAAAAATGCAACTTTCTCAGTACAAGGCCTGGACGCTGGCCTGCCTGATGAGCTTTACTGCGCCGGTCTGGGCCACGACGGTCGAGGTCACGAACACGGCGAAAAATGCGTCCGTCGAATTGGGACGCACCGTCTGGTTTCTGGGCAAGGTAGACGGCAAAGGCGTCTACATGAATTTCACCGTCAACGGCATCCCGGGCGGCAACGCCATGGTAGGCACGCTGAATTCGCAGAACGGCGAATACGTGGCGCCGAAAGTCATGCCGGCTAACCCGGTCATCATCGTCACCGGCACTACCGCCACTTCCCCGAAACTCACCGGCTACACCAAGTTGACCCTGATCACCGCAGGCGCCAGCACCAAGCCCGCGCCATCTCCGACACCGACGCCAACACCACCCCCGGCTCCGTCGCCAACGCCGATCGGCCCGCAACCGGCTGCGGATCCAGCCACCGTGGCCGCCGCCCGCCTGCTGGAACGCGCCACTTTCGGCCCCGATGCCGCCAGCATCGCCGCGGTGAAAAAAATGGGCGCGCAAGCCTGGCTGAACCAGCAGTACACCATGCCGGCCACGCCGCTGCCGCAGACCACGGACATGAACGCACTGCGCAACGGCTGGTATATGAATATGGTCAGTGCCCCCGACCAGGTACGCCAGCGCATGATCTTCGCCCTGTCACAATTGTTCGTTGTCTCCTCCGACAAGAACCCCTACGCCAACGAAATGCTGCCCTGGCTCGTCACGCTGGACAAGCACGCCTTCGGCAAATTCGGCAACCTGCTGCGCGAGATGACACTCAACCCGTCGATGGGCAAATACCTCGACCTCGCCAACAGCCGCATTCCGGCACCGAACGAGAACTATGCACGCGAAGTCATGCAACTGTTCACCATCGGCCCTGTGATGCTGAACCAGGACGGCAGCGTACAGCGCGACCGCTACGGCTCCCCGATTCCAAGCTACACCCAGGACACCATCGCCCAGATGGCGCGCTCCCTGAGCGGCTGGACCTACACCGGCACCAACCTCACCGGCAGCAACTGGGAAAACTTCACCGGCCCGCTGCAGCCACGCGACAACCTGCACGACAAAGGCGCCAAGGTTCTCCTGAACGGCGTCACCCTGCCTGCAGGCCAGAGCACCGTGATGGACCTGGACGCGGTGATGCAGAACCTGATGAACCACCCCAACCTGCCGCCCTTCATTGCCACCCGCCTGATCCGCGCCTTCACCACCAGCAACCCAAGCCCCGCCTACATCGAACGGGTGGCCAATGTGTTTGCCTACGGCCCGAACGGCCGCGGCGACCTGAAAGCCACGCTGAACGCCGTGCTGATGGACCCGGAAGCGCTGATCGTTTCACCCAGCGCCGGCAAGTTGAAAGACCCGATGCTGCATAGTCTCAGCCTGTTCCGCGCCACCGACGCCAAGGTCGTCAACCCACAGAACCTGTTCTGGGACTACTTCCTGCTTGGCGAACGCCTGCTGCAAGCGCCGAGCGTGTTCAACTTCTACTCGCCGATTGCGCCGCTGCCGGGCAACCCAGCAATGTTCGGACCGGAGTTCCAGCTCTATACGCCGGCGCAGGCAGTGAGCCGGGCCGACTTCCTGTTCGCCTTTATCTCCGGCGGCTACGCCACGATGGTGAGCATCGACCTCGCGCCCTACCAGGCGGTGGCGGGCAATCCGACTGCCCTGCTTAACCTGGTCGACGCCAACTTGCTGCAAGGACGCATGACGCCATCCACCCGCACCGCGATCGGCGCCACGCTGCAGGCCACCACCGACTTGAAGCAGCGCGCCATCACCGCCCTCTACCTGACCGCGATTGCGGCCGATTTCGCTGTACAGCAGTAAGAAAGGACAGACATTATGAGCAACGATAAGATGTCGCGCCGCCGCTTCCTCGGCGCCAGCGCGCAAGTAGGCATGCTGGGCGCCATGTCCACCCTCGGCTTGCTGGGCATGACGCGCCCCGCGCATGCCGCGGTCAACGACTACAAGGCCCTGGTATGCCTTTACCTGTACGGCGGCAATGACGGTAACAATATGATCGTGCCGCTGGATTCGGCGCACTACGCCGCCTACAACGCCATTCGCGGCAGCAGCGGCCTGGCGCTGTCGGTCAATGCCAAGACCCTGCTCGGCGCACGCAACGCACGGCTGCAGGACGGCAGCAACCAGCCCTTCGCCTTCCACTACGGGATGCCGGAAATCGATTCGCTGTACGCACAAGGCCAGGTCGCCGCGCTGCTCAATGTGGGCAACCTGCGCCAGCCGCTGACGAAGGCGCAGTACCAGGGCGGCGCCGGCGTGCCACCGCAGCTGTTTTCACATCCCGACCAGAACCTGCAGAACCAGGCCGGCACGCCATCGGCCGCCGGCACCGGCTGGGGCGGGCGCCTGGCCGATGTGCTTGGCGCGCACGGCGACCTCGATGCAGTATCAGTGGGCTCGAACGGATTGTTCGTCAACGGCACCACGGTGCAGAGCAACCTGCTGCCGGGGAACGGCCAACTGAGTTTGGCAGGCATGAATTTCTGGCCGCAAAGCGAAGCCGACAAGCGCCGCGCTGCGCTGGTGCAGGCGCTATCGGCCAGCAATCCGAACCTGATAGCGACTGCCGCCAACAAATCGCTGCTGAACGGGATGGAGCTGGCCAAGGACTTGCAGGCCGCCGGCAGCGCGGGCACCTTGTCGACGGTCTTCCCTGGCTACGCCATTGCGCAGCAATTGAAAACGGTCGCGCAGCTGATCCGCATGCGCTCCACGCAAGGGCTGGGAAGGCAGGTGTATTTCGTTTCCTTGAGCGGCTTCGACACGCACGGCGGACAGGCATGGCAGCAATTCGACCTGCTGCGCCAGGTGTCGCAGTCCGTAGCCGCATTCCAGAACGCATTGCGTGAGATTGGCGCCGAACAGAAGGTAACGACGTTCACGATGTCCGACTTCGGCCGCACCTTGCAGCCGAACAGCGGCGGCACCGACCACGCCTGGGGCAATCACCAGCTGATCATCGGCGCAGCGGTAAAAGGAGGCCTGTACGGCCGCTTCCCCGATTTCGTACTGGGAGGCAAAGACGACGCCACCGGCCGCGGCGCCTGGATTCCCCAGCTCTCCAACCAGCAATACGGCGCCACGCTAGGCCGCTGGTTCGGCGCCGAACCCGACGCCCTGGAAAACCAGGTCTTCAAGAACGAGCTAAGCAACTTCCCCGTCAAAGACCTCGGCTTCATGCTGTAAATGGAAGAGCCCGTGTCAACCTTGGGGTCAGGCTCTTTGGTTGCCACGGGCTCTGCCCGTGGCAACCAAAGAGCCTGACCCCAAGGTTGACACGGGCTCGGCTGTATTAAAGCTTGATGAAGTGCTCGCGGTAGTACTTCAGTTCTTCGATCGATTCGATAATGTCGGCCAGCGCGGTGTGCTTTTGCGCTTTCTTGAAGCTGGCGACCATTTCCGGTTTCCAGCGGCGGCCCAGTTCTTTCAGGGTCGAAACGTCGATATTGCGATAGTGGAAGAACGCTTCCAGCTTCGGCATGTACTTGACCATGAAGCGACGATCCTGGCCGATGGTGTTGCCGCACATCGGCGATTTGCCCTTCGGTACCCATTGGCGCATGAAGGCGATGAACTCGGCTTCGGCCGCTTCTTCGCTTATGGTGGAGGCTTTCACGCGGTCGATCAGGCCGGAGCGGCCGTGCGTGCCTTTGTTCCAGGCATCCATCTTATCGAGGGTCTCGTCGGACTGGTGAATCGCCAGCACCGGGCCTTCAGCCAGCACGTTCAGGTGCATGTCGGTGACCACCATTGCCACTTCGATAATGCGATCGGTTTCAGGCTCCAGGCCGGTCATCTCCATGTCCACCCACACCAGATTCATTTCATTCGGGCGCTGTGCGGACTCTGGGCTTGCTGGGGTGTCGTTCGCTTGTGACATAATTCTCTCTAAGACAATATAAGGCAGGTTAATCCGCCATTTTCTCACAGGCACAGAATGTATTCACACGCGTTTTCGTTTTTGTTTGTTGCTTTTTTAGCATTAACCCTAGTGGTGCGCTTTTGGCTCGCCTCGCGCCATATTCGCCATGTGATCCAGAACCGCGCGGCGGTGCCGGCCGATTTCGCGGAAAAAATCCCCCTCACCGCCCACCAGAAGGCGGCGGACTACACCATCGCCCGTACCAAGCTTGGGCTGGTGAATATGCTGGTGTCGACCGTTGCGCTGGTCGGCTTCACTTTGCTGGGCGGCCTGCAATGGCTGTCGGCGACCGTCTTCAACGCGACCGGGGGCGGCATGATCTACCAGCTTGGCCTGATCGTTGCCTTCGCCCTGGTGTCCGGCCTGATCGACCTGCCGCTTGATTACTATCGCCAGTTCACGCTGGAAGAGCGTTTTGGCTTTAACAAAATGAGCAAGGGCTTGTTTTTCTTCGACATGATCAAGGGTGTGGGCATCGGCGCGGTGATTGGCCTGCCGCTGGTGTGGGTGATCCTGGTCCTGATGGAAAAATCGGGTAGCCTGTGGTGGCTGTATGCCTGGTTCGTGTGGTGCGGCTTCCAGTTGCTGGTGATGGCGCTGTTCCCGAACTTTATCGCTCCCCTGTTCAATAAATTCACGCCGCTGGCCGACGAGTCGCTGAAGCAGCGCATCGAGGGCTTGATGGCGCGCGTGGGCTTCGCTTCCAAAGGCTTGTTCGTGATGGATGGCTCGAAGCGCAGCGCGCATGGCAATGCTTACTTCTCCGGCTTTGGGGCGGCCAAACGCATCGTGTTTTACGACACCCTGGTTTCGAGCCTGTCGCCGCAGGAAGTGGAAGCAGTGCTGGCCCATGAACTGGGCCACTTCAAGCTGAAGCATATCGTCAAGCGCATCGTTGTGATGTTTGCGATTTCGCTTGGCTTCCTCGCCTTGCTTGGCTACCTGAAAAACCAGCTGTGGTTCTACACCGGCCTGGGCGTGAACCCGATCATCGTGCCCGGCCAGTCCAACGATGCACTGGCGCTGATTCTGTTCATGCTGGTGCTGCCGGTCTTTACCTTCCTGTTTGGCCCACTGACTTCGCTCAGCTCGCGCAAGCACGAGTTCGAGGCGGACGCATTCGCCGCCAAGCACACTGACGCGCGCGACCTGGTGTCGGCGCTGGTCAAGATGTATGAGGATAACGCGTCGACCCTGACGCCCGACCCGCTGCATTCCGCCTTCTACGATTCGCACCCGCCCGCCAGCGTGCGGATTCGTCAACTTAATTTGGCGGCGGCACAATGACATCCAATATCCACACCGCAGCCGACCTGCGCGCCCTGCGCTGCAGCCACCAGACGCAGGCACTGGATGCAGCGGAAGCTCTGCGCCTGGTCCAATTGCTGGATGGCTGGAGCATGGCCAGCGGCAAACTGGTGAACACTTTCGGCTTCAATAATTACTACGAGACGATGGCCTTTGTGAATGCCCTGGCCTTCATCTCCCACCGCGAAGACCATCACCCTGAGCTGGTGGTGGGCTACAAGACCTGCCAGGTGCGCTACGACACGCACTCGGTCAACGGCTTGTCGATCAATGATTTCATCTGCGCCGCCAAGGCCGATGCGTTAGGCCAGGCATGAGCAAGGGAGCAAAACGCACCGGCACCATCATCGCAGCCCACGGCCGTCACTACCTGGCGGAAGCGGAGGGCCAGCGCCTGCAATGCGTCACACGCGGCAAGAAGACCAATGTCGCCGTGGGCGACATCGTCGACCTGACCCTGACTTCGCCCGACCAGGCGGTGATCGACAAGATCCAGGAGCGCAAGACGCTGCTGTACCGATCCGACCAGTACAAATCCAAGCTGCTGGCGGCGAATGTGGACCAGCTGTTCATCGTGGTCGCCACCGAGCCAAGCTTCTCGGACGACCTGGTGTCGCGCGCCCTGGTGGCGGCGGAGGCGGCCGGTATCCATGTGCGCCTGCTCCTGAACAAGGTGGACGTGACCGACATGCTGGAACACGCCCGCAAGCGCCTGCAGGTGTATTCGTCCATGGGCTATGAAGTGCTGGAAGTGTCGGCCACCGGCCAGCCGGAGCAGACCGGCGCTACGCTGGCGCCGCTGCTTCAGGGCCATTCGTCCATCCTGATCGGCCAGTCCGGCATGGGCAAGTCTTCGCTGATCAACATCCTGGTACCGGACGCCGATATCGCCACGCGCGAGATCAGCGAGGCGCTCGACACCGGCAAGCACACCACGACCTTCACCCGCCTGTACCACGTGGGACCCGAGTCGAGCGTGATCGATTCGCCGGGCTTCCAGGAGTTCGGCCTGTACCACCTGAGCGAAGGTATGCTGGAACGGGCCTTCCGCGACTTCCAGCCCTACCTTGGCGGCTGCCGGTTCTACAATTGCCGGCATTTGAGCGAGCCGCAATGCGCCGTCCTGGAAGCTGTCAACGAGGGCAAGATAGCGAAGATGCGGCATACGCTTTACGGACAGTTGCTGCACGAATCTTCGCAAACGCTTTACTGACAGGACGCCGATGCAGCAGCTCTTTGCCGATGACAATGCCGTAGCGCAGTGGGAGCTGGAGCTCCTGCCATTGCGAGGCATTACGCGGCTGCCACTGCTGCTGGGACTGGCCTGGCATTTGCGCCAGCGCGATGGCAAACGCGCGCAGGAAATGGCGCGCGAAGCGAGCACCCTTCTGCCCTCGGCCAATCTGCCGGACAAGGAACGTGCCCTGGTCGAAGCGCGCTTGCAGTTGATCGATGGCGAAATCCGCTGGCTGCAGGGTGAACTCGATGCCGCATCTTCCCTCGCCTCCCGCGCGCTGGCTGTGTTTGATGCACAGGACGACAATAATGGCCGCGCCGACGCCCACTGGCTCAAAGCCTGGATCCACGTCGACCGCGGCAACCACGAAAAGCGCGACGCCGAACTGGAAGCCTGCTCCAAAGCCGCCCATGCGGCAGGCAACCCGCAGCGCGCCACGATCGCCGATGCGGTACAGGCGCGCTGGGCCGCGCTGCGCGACCTGCACGCTGCCACCCAACGCTGGGGTACGCGTTTCGACCTGTCGGAAGACGTGCCGCCCAGCGTCGATTGCTGGATCAACGACTTCTTTGCCATTGCCGCCAGCCAGGCCGGCGACATCGGCAATTCGGCCGGCTTCTACATCCGCAGCTACGAGGCGGCGCTGGAAACAGGCCAGATTCGCGCCGCTGCCACCGCCGCCACCAATATCGCTGAAAAATTCTCGCAGCTGAACGACCACCACTCCGGGCTGGAATGGATGCAGCGCGCCATGGAGCTGGCCAAGCCCACAGGCTGGCCGCGCAGCATCGGTTCCTGTCTGGTGCACACGGCGGACATCGTGCGCCGCCTGGGCCGGCTGGACGCAGCCGAGGAACTGCTGCGCGAAGCGCTGGTCATCCTGGCGCCGCAAGCCAACGGGCGCACTTACGCCATCGCCTTGCAGCACCTGGGCGAGCTATGCCTGGACAAAAAGGATTACGGCGAAGCGCTGGACGCCTTCCAGCGCCTGTCCGAGCGCGCCGAAGCGCTGCAACAGGGCGACTTCAAGATCGTCGCGCTGCGCGGCCAGGCCCACGCCCTGTGCTTCCTGAATCGTTTGCTGGAGGCGCTCGACATGGCGCAGTTGGCGGTGGAAAGCTCGGCGCGCCACCACAACGCCTTTCACCACATTGCCGCATTGCGCGTGCTGGCCCTGATCCACGGCCAGTTGCAGCTGTCGGCGCCGCCTGGCATGTCGGAGCCCAACGCCCGCCTGCACTATCTGCACAAGGCGCTGGAAACGGCGCAGACCATCAAGGGCTACACGGTGCCGGGCGACCTGTACGACGCGCTCGGAGCGGAGTATGCGCGCCTTGGCGACTTTAGCCGCGCCTACCAGATGGCGACCGCGGCCAGCGCTGCGCGCGAAAAGACTCACACCCTCGAGGCGACCAGCCGCGCCATCGCCATGCAGGTGCATCATCAGACCGAGCAGGCACGCGCCGAGGGCCTGCATCATCGCGAGCTGGCCATGTCGGAGGCGCGCCGTGCCGAGGTGCTGCAGCAGACCAGCAAGCTGCTGGAGCGGCTATCGGCCATCGGCCAGGAAATCACCACCCACCTCGATGCCCGCGCCGTGTTCCAGGCGCTGGACCGCCATACGCACGCCCTGCTGTCGGCCAATACCTTCGCGGTCTACCTGGTCGATCCTTCCGGCCGCCAGTTGGACCGGGCCTTTGGCGTGGAAGCCGGCCAGCCCCTGCCCGATAACACCATCGCGCTCGACCACCCTGCCTCCTTCCTCGCCCAATGCCTGCGCGAACGGCGCGAGGTGTATATCGACCAGATGCCGCCCGGGCACATCCAGACCATTACGCCCGGCACGGCTGCCAGCCAGAGCGCCCTCTACGTGCCGCTGCTGGTGGGCGAGCGCGCCTTGGGCGTGATGACCGTGCAGGCCATGCACCCGAATGCCTACGGCGAGCGCGAACGCCTGATTTTCCGGACGCTGTGCGCGTACGGCGCCATCGCCCTGGACAACGCCCATGCCTACGGCCAGTTGCAGGAGGCGCAATCGCAGCTGGTGTCGCAGGAAAAGCTGGCCGCCCTGGGCTCGCTGATGGCGGGCGTGGCGCATGAACTGAATACGCCGATCGGCAACAGCCTGCTGATCGCCAGCACGCTGGAGCAAAAGACCAACGAACTGGAAGAAGCGATCAACGGCCCGGGACTGCGCAAGTCCGAGCTGCTGAATTTCATCGGCGATGCGCGCAAGGCTTCCACCCTGGTGATGCGCGGCCTGCACAGCGCCGCCGACCTGGTGTCCAGCTTCAAGCAGGTGGCAGTCGACCGCACCACCGAGCAGCGCCGGGTGTTCAACCTGCACCAGGTAACACACGAAATCGTGGCCACGGTCATGAACCGCGTCCGCAAGGACTACCACCAGCTCGAATTCGAGGTGCCGGAAACGATCATCCTGGACAGCTATCCCGGCCCCTTCGGCCAGGTGGTCACCAATTTGATCAACAACGCCCTGCTCCACGCCTTCGACGGGCGGGAACAAGGCCAGATGCGCCTGGTGGCCAGCACGCCGGTCGAAGGCCGGGTGCTGATATCATTCAGCGACGACGGCGACGGCATCGCGCCGGAAAACCTGACCCGCATTTTCGACCCGTTTTTCACCACCAAACTGGGGCAAGGCGGTTCGGGGCTGGGGTTGTCAATCAGTTACAACATCGTCACTTCGCTCCTGGGCGGCCAGATCGCCGTGAACAGCAGCAGCGCAGGCACCACCTTCACTCTGGACCTGCCGTTACAGGCCCCGCGCCATGATCCCGAACGCCCGGCCACGATTTATTGAAATGCCCGTATAATCTTTAGTCCACCGCAGCAAAACTTTGCAAAGATGTCTATACCACCTAAAAGCATCAAGCACTACCTCCAGTTCAATGACCTGAGCCTGGAGGAGTACGAATATGTGATCGCCCGCGCCGCGGAAATCAAGCGCAAGTTCAAAGCCTACGAGATCTACCACCCGCTGATCGACCGCACCCTGGTCATGGTGTTCGACAAGAACTCGACCCGTACCCGCCTCTCCTTCGAGGCCGGCATGCACCAATTGGGCGGCGCCGCCATCTACCTGAATACCCGCGATTCCCAGCTGGGCCGCGGCGAGCCGGTGGAAGACGCCGGCCAGGTCATGTCCCGCATGTGCGACATCATCATGGTGCGTACCTTCGGCCAGGACATCATCGAGCGTTTCGCTGCCCATTCGCGCGTGCCGGTGATTAACGGCCTGACCAACGAACACCATCCATGCCAGGTATTCGCCGACATCTTCACCTATATCGAGCATCGCGGCTCGATCAAGGGCAAGGTCGTGGCCTGGGTGGGTGATGCCAATAATATGCTGTACTCCTGGCTGCAGGCGGCCGAAGTCTTCGGCTTCCACGTCAATGTCTCCACGCCGCACGGCTACGACATGGACATGTCGCTGGTATCGACCGACCGCTACACCTTCTTCGCGAACCCGTCGGACGCCTGCGAAGGCGCGGACCTGGTCAACACCGACGTGTGGACCTCGATGGGCTACGAAGAGGAAAACGCCGCCCGCCTGAAGGCTTTCGACGGCTGGATCGTCGATTCCGCCAAGATGGCGCGCGCCAAGCCGGACGCGCTGTTCATGCACTGCCTGCCGGCCCACCGCGGCGAAGAGGTCTCCGCTGAAGTCATCGACGGCCCGCAGTCCGTGGTCTGGGACGAGGCAGAGAACCGACTGCACGTGCAGAAGGCCCTGATCGAGTACCTGCTCCTTGGCCGCATTGAATCCGAACACCCAACTGACTGAGAAAACCATGAGTGACGTAAAAAAAGTAGTCCTCGCCTACTCCGGCGGCCTGGACACCTCCGTGATCCTGAAATGGCTGCAGGATAACTACAACTGCGAGATCGTAACCTTCACCGCCGACCTGGGCCAGGGTGAAGAGCTGGAACCGGCACGCGCCAAGGCGCTGAAGTTCGGCATCAAGCCTGAGAACATCTTCATCGACGACGTGCGCGAAGAGTTCGTGCGCGACTTCGTCTTCCCTATGTTCCGCGCCAACACGGTGTACGAAGGCGAATACCTGCTGGGCACCTCGATCGCGCGTCCGCTGATCGCCAAGCGCCTGATCGAAATCGCCAACCAGACCGGCGCCGACGCCATTTCGCACGGCGCGACCGGCAAGGGCAACGACCAGGTTCGCTTCGAACTGGGCGCCTACGCACTGAAGCCAGGCGTGCGCGTGATTGCCCCATGGCGTGAGTGGGACCTGCTGTCGCGCGAAAAGCTGCTGAAATACGCGGAAGACGCCGGCATCGAAATCGACATGAAGCACAAGAACGGCGGCGCGCCGTACTCGATGGACGCCAACCTGCTGCACATCTCCTTCGAAGGCCGCCACCTGGAAAACCCAAGCGCCGAAGCCGAAGAATCGATGTGGCGCTGGACCGTCAGCCCGGAAGCTGCACCGGACCAGCCGGAATACCTGGACATCGAATTCGAAAAGGGCGACATCGTAGCCCTGAACGGTACCCGCATGTCCCCTGCCACCGTATTGGCTGAGCTGAACCGCCTGGGCGGCAAGCACGGCATCGGCCGCCTGGACCTGGTGGAAAACCGCTACGTCGGCATGAAGTCGCGCGGCTGCTACGAAACCCCTGGCGGCACCATCATGCTGCGCGCGCACCGCGCCATCGAGTCGATCACCCTGGACCGCGAAGTGGCGCACCTGAAAGACGACCTGATGCCACGCTACGCCTCCCTGATTTACAACGGCTACTGGTGGGCGCCGGAGCGCGTTGCGCTGCAAACCCTGATCGACCACACCCAGGCAACCGTGAACGGTTGGGTACGCGTCAAGCTGTACAAGGGCAATGTGATTGTCGTGGCGCGCGATTCGAAGACCGATTCGCTGTTCGACCAGACCATTGCGACCTTCGACGAAGACGGCGGCGCCTACAACCAGGCCGACGCCGGCGGCTTCATCAAGCTGAACGCGCTGCGCATGCGCATCGCCGCCAACGCACGTAATAAGCGCGGCCAGTAAGCACTGTCCCCTGCTTCCCTATGACGGGCCGCTTTGCGCGGCCCGTTTTTTTTGCTACATTGCCTTGGAAGAAAGCCCCATCCCCCGCGGAGACCAGTGCATGAACAATTTAAGCATCAAAAATAAACTCTATATCAGCTTTGGCAGCATAGTGGCAATCATCTTGATACTGCTGATCCTGGCCTACAATAATTTCACCCGCCTGACCGAAGCCAATGGGTGGGACAAGCACACGATGGAAGTGCTGATCGAGCTCGATCGCATCAACAACGCCTCGCTGCAGATCCAGGTCGATGCCCGCGGCTACATTTTGACCGGCAACGAGACATTCATCGCCAGCGAGCGCGATAACGCCGAACTGCTCAAGCAGCACGTCGCCAGGTCAGTCCAACTGACGGCCGACAATCCGCAGCAGAATGAGCGCCTGAAACGCGCGCAGGCGCTGCTGACCACATGGGCCGACGTCAATATCCGGCGCCAGATCGAGAAACGCCGCGCACTGGGCGACACCAAAGGCGCGGCCGATACGCTGGGCCAGTCCTCGGAGCTGAAGGAAGCGGCGGCCGTGGTGGGTGCGGCACGCGACCTGATTGATCAAGCGGGCGATGAAGAGCGCCGCCTGTTGGCCGATCGTGGCGCAAAAGCCGTCGACCTGCACAGCAGCCAGAATAACCTGATGATTGGCGGCGGCGTAGTGGTGATCGTGCTGTCCGTGCTGATTGCCTATGCACTGGCAAGGGCCATTCTGAACCCGCTTTCCAACCTGACCGCGGGCCTCTCGCGCCTTGGCGGCGGCGAGCAATCGGCTCGCATCGAAGTGACTTCGGGCGATGAGCTGGGCAAGGTCAGCGAAGACTTCAACAGAATGGCCGCCCAGTTGCAGACAGCCACCAAACGTGAGCTGGACCAGACCAATGAACTGCGCGATAAGGTCGATGCTTTGATGGAGGTGGTCTCGCGCGGTGCGGCCGGCGACCTGACTGGCAAGATCACGGTCAGCGGCGATGATGCCATCGGCAAGCTGGGTGATGGCCTGCAGCGCATGTTCGATAACCTGCGCAGCCTGCTGACCAATGTGCAGAAGGCCGGCATCCAGGTCACGACCTCGGCCACCGAAATCGCCGCTTCGGCCAAGCAGCAGGAAGCGACCGGCGTCGAACAGGCGCAGACTTCGGTCGAGGTGCTCAGCACCACCAAGGAGATTTCGTCGAACACGTCGCAGCTGCTGAAAACCATGGAGGAAGCGACCGCCGTAGCCGATTACACCACCAGCGCCACCTCCGATGCCCAGGGCAACCTGCGCCGCATGGATGCGACCATGCAGAACATGGTCAACGCGACCGATTCGATCAATGCCAAGCTGGCAGCCCTGTCGGAGAAAGCCTCCAATATCAATTCCGTGCTGACCACCATCACCAAGGTGGCCGACCAGACCAATATCCTGTCGCTGAACGCCGCCATCGAAGCCGAGAAGGCCGGCGAGGCTGGCCGGGGCTTCTCCGTGGTGGCGACCGAAATCCGCCGCCTGGCCGACCAGACCTCGGTATCCACATGGGATATCGAGCAGATGCTGAAGGAAATGCAGTCTGCGGTATCGGCCAGCGTGATGGGCATGGACAAGTTCTCCGAGGAGATCCGACGCAGCGTGGGCGAAGTACGCCAGGTGACCGATCAATTGTCCGGCGTGATGGACCAGGTGCAGAAACTGGCGCCGCAGTTTGACGCCGTCTTGCAAGGCATGCAGGCGCAGGCGGTCGGCGCGCAGCAGATCACCGAGACCATGATGCAGCTGAACGACGCCACCCAGCAGACCGTTGAATCGCTGAAGGCCACCAGCGAGGCGGTGCACCAGCTGCAATACGCGGCCGGCGACCTGCAATCGAGCGTCGCCACTTTCGCCGTCAACGCATGAAAGTACTAGTCTTCCACATCGGCGCCGACCGCTATGGCTTGCCTTTACGGCAGGTGCAGCGCGTGCTGCCCTTGGTGGAACTGAAAGGCATTCCGCTGGCGCCGGACAGCGTGGCGGGCTTGCTCAACCTGCACGGAGAACCGGTGCCGGTGATCGACCTGGCACGCATCAGCGGCGGCGCGCCGTCGCGCCAGCATTTCGATACGCGCATCGTCGTGGTGGATTACTCGGCGCCTGGCGGCGCGCGCCACACATTAGGACTGATCGCCGAACGCGTGCAGGGCGTGCAGGATGTGGAGCAGCAGGGCCTGGCGCCCAGCGGCGTGCAAGCAGCGCCTTTCCTGGGCGCCGTGACCGGCGACGCGCACGGCATGGTGCAGCTGGTGGAGGTCAACGCCCTGCTGCCGGATGAACTGCGGGCGCGCCTCTTCCCCGAGGAGACTGCTACGCAATGAAAGTCCTCTCCACACTGCGCCGGCTGACTGGCATGAACCTGGCCCGCAACACGGTCGAACAGGCGGTGCAGCGGCGCATGGATGCGACCGGAGAGACGGTGCGCAAATCTTACGTCGATGGGCTGGACGAGGCGGAGTTGCGCCAGCTGGTAGAGCTGGTAGTGGTGCCGGAATCGTGGCTGTTCCGCGATCCCCAGGCCTTTGCGGCCATGGCGGATTTTGTCAGGCGCCGCCTGGCGGAAGGAGCGCAGACGGTGCGCATCCTGTCCGTGCCCTGCGCCGGCGGCGAGGAGCCCTACTCCATCGCCATGGCTTTGTGCGATGCCGGAGTGAAGCCGCAGTCCTTCATGATCGACGCGCTGGACCTCAGCGCAGCCTGCATCGCACGCGCACAAGCCGGCGTATTCGGGCGCAACGCCTTTCGCGGGCAGGAGCTGTCATTCCGCGACCGCTACTTCACCCATATGGGCGGCGACGAATACCGCATTAACGACGCGCTGCGCACGCGCATCCGCTTCAGCCAGGGCAGCATCCTTGAAGGCGAGCTGGGATCGGCACGCCAATACGACGTGATCTTTTGCCGCAACCTGCTGATCTATTTCGACGAACCGACCACCGCCAGCGCCATCGCGCGCCTTTCCGCCCACTTGGCCGACGATGGGATGCTGCTGGCCGGGTATGCCGAAGTACCTTCTTTCGTGCGTCACGGCTTCTCGGCGCTGCCGCACCGCCAGGCGTTCGCGCTGCGCAAGGACATCAAGCTACCCGGCGCTCCGGCACGCGCTGCCCTGTCCCCGCAGCCCCGTCCGCGCCACGCGGGCGCCACGCCACGCGGCAGGGAAGCAGACCTGCAGGGAGCTTTCGCCGCAGCCGCCGCCTCGGCCGCCAACGGGGCTGCCGCACGTGCGGCCGCATCGTCGAGGCCTGCCGCAAGGCCAGGCGCCGTCCTGCCCACAGCCGCGCCCCCCTCAATGGCGCGTCCGGCTGCAACGCCGTCTCTGGCCGCAGCCGGCGACGACTCGCTGCTGAAACACGCACGCCGGTTGGCCGATGCCGGGAAGCTGACAGAAGCCGATTCAGCCTGCCGCGAATTCCTGGCACAACAGCCTGAATCAGCGGAAGCCTATTTCATCCTCGGCATGCTGGCAGAAACCGCCCGCAAGCCGGCCGAAGCCGAAGCGCAACTGAAACGCTGCCTCTACCTGCAGCCCGACCACTACGAAGCGCTGTGCCACCTGGCCATGCTGCAAGAACAAGGCGGGAACAGCAGCGCCGCCGCCACGCTCAAGGCGCGCGCGGCGCGCGCCTTCCAGCGCCAGCAGCCACAGTGATAGCCGACGACGACAATGACTGACAAGACCCAAGAACTCGACGCCTGCTGGAACCGTATCGGTGTGGCCGGCGACCATAGCTGCGAAATCCTCGACAAGGCCGTCCACTGCCGCAACTGCGAAGTCTATGCCAATGCCGCCACGCGCAACCTGCAACGCCCTGTCAACCCGGGCTACTTGCGCGAATGGGCTGAACACTTCCGCGCCCCGCAGGACGAAGGAGCGCGCCACGACAGTTCCTGCGTTGCCTTCCGCATCGGCCGTGAATGGCTGGCCCTGCCGACCAGTATGTTCCAGCAGATCGCACCAAAGGCCATCCCGCACCGCCTGCCGCACCGCAACGCGCGCGGCCTGCGCGGCGTCGTGAACGCGGGCGGCAAGCTGTATCCCTGCATTTCACTGGCCGACCTGCTGGGTATCGGCGAAGCCGGCGGCGAAGCACGCAGCGGCCGCCACACCTTCGCCCGCATGCTGCTGGTGCAATGGGAAGAGCAAACCTACGCCCTGCCGGTGGCCGAACTGCACGGCATCATCCGTTATGCCGCCAGCGCGCTGAAACCACCCGCCGCTACCATCAACAAGGGCATCGAGCGCTACCTGGCCGGCGTGCTGCCGCATGAGGACATGCAGGTCGGCTGCCTGGACGACAGCCTGCTCGGCTACCAACTCGCGAGGACGCTGCGATGAGCGACAAGAAGGATGACCTGAGCCAGTTCTCCATGCTGGACCTGTTCCGCATGGAGGCCGACAGCCAGACCCAGATCCTGACCGACGGCCTGCTGGCCTTCGAGCGCCGCGATGATCCCGCCGCAGTGGAATCGATGATGCGCGCCGCACATTCGATCAAAGGCGCGGCTTCCATCGTCGGACTGGAAATGGTCGTGCAACTCGCGCACGGCATGGAGGATGCCTTCATCGCCGCCCAGGCGGGCAAGCTGAAACTGACGCCGAACCGGGTTGACGCCCTGCTGGCGGCGGTGGACCTGATCGTACAATGCTCGCGCGTGAACGGCGACCTGGACGCCTGGCTCGCGGCCAATGGCGGGCAAGTGAGCAAAACCATGAACGATGTGCAGGGCATCGCCTTCCTGCCGGAGCCGGTAGTGCTGCCTTCCATGTCCGCTCCAGCCCCCATCCCAACTGCCACGCCGCCGGCCGAATCCCCGGCCGCCGTTCAGCCGGCACCAGCCGAAGCTGCCCCTGAACAGCCCATCCCCGGCCGCACGCTGCCGCCGATGAAGACCGCGCAAAACTTCGACCGCCTGCTTGCGCTGGCGAGTGAAGCACGCATCAACGCCCACCAGCTGCATCCCCTGATCCAGGGCATGCAGCGCTACAAGCGCAACCAGGCCGCTTTGTTCGCCGTACTGGAAGAGGTACTGGAAGCGGCTTCGCTGACGAGCGACCCGACGCTGAAGGAAAAGACCCTGCTGGCGATACAGAAAAGCCAGCCGCTCAAGCAATTCATGCTCGAGCACATCACCGACATGGAGAACTACGAACGGCGCCTGCTGACCGACTCCGAGAACATGGTCGACGAAGTGCTATCCCTGCGCATGCGCCCTTTCCGCGACGGCATCCAGCACTTCCCGCGCATGGTGCGCGACCTTGCCCGCAGCCTGGGCAAGGACGTCGTGCTGCAGGTTGAGGGCGAGGACACTCTGGTCGACCGCGACATCCTGCTGCGCATAGAAAGCCCGCTGAACCACATGCTGCGCAACGCCGTCGATCACGGCATGGAAGCCGCCGACGAGCGCCTGGCGGCCGGCAAGCCCGCCACCGGCACCATCGTCATGGAGGCGCGCCACCGCGCCGGCATGCTCAATATCGAGATCAGCGACGATGGCCGCGGCGTCAACCCGGAGAAGATCCGCCGCACCGTCATCGAGCGCAAGATGGCCACCGAACAGATGGTGGCCGCCATGTCGCACCCCGAGCTGATGGAGTTCCTGTTCCTGCCCGCCTTCAGCCTGAAAGGCGGCATCACCGAAATCTCGGGTCGCGGCGTGGGCCTGGACATTGTGCACGACACCATACGACAGCAAAACGGCACGGTGCGCATCGAATCGGAATTGGGCAAAGGCTTCCGCACGTCGATCACCCTGCCGCTGACGCAATCGATCGTGCGCGCGCTGGTGGTGGACGTCAAGGGCGAAGCCTATGCCATCCCCATCGTGAAGGTGGAACGCATCATCAAGGTGCCGCAAAGCGCCGTGCACACGCTGGAAAACAAGCAGTTCTTCGATCACAACGGCGAACACCTTGGCCTGGTGGCGGCCGCCCAGGTCCTGGAGTTGGGCGACATGGAGCATACGGAGGAACTGCCGGTCGTCGTCATCGGCAGCAGCACCAAACGTTACGCCCTTGTGGTGGACAAGATCCGCGGCGAAGAAAGCCTGGCGGTGCAGGCGATCGATCCGATTTTCGGAAAGATGCGCGACATTTCCGCCGCCGCCATGCTGGACGACGGCGAACCAGTGCTGATCCTGGACGTGCCCGACCTGTTGCTTTCCGTCGAAAAGCTGCTGGAAGAAGGCGGCCTGCACCAATTGACGCGCGCAGACCATGCCGGACGGCGTAGAATGAAACGCATCCTTGTCGTGGACGATTCGCTCACAGTGCGCGAAATGGAGCGCAAACTGCTGGTCGGACGAGGATTTGAAGTGGACATCGCCATCGACGGCATCGACGGCTGGAACGTGGTGCGCAGCGGCGACTACGACCTGGTCATCACCGACGTCGACATGCCGCGCATGGATGGCATCGAACTGGTCAACCTGATCAAAAAGGACCTGCACTTGCACAAGCTGCCCGTGATGATCGTGTCCTACAAAGACCGGCCGGAAGACCGCGCACGCGGCCTGGCTGCGGGCGCCGATTATTACCTGACCAAGGGCAGCTTCCACGACGAGACGCTGCTTGACGCGGTATCAGACCTGATAGGCGACGCCTACCGATGAGAATCGCGATCGCCAACGATGTCCCAATGGCCGCCGAAGCGCTGCGGCGCGTGGTCGCCAGCACGCAGGAACACCAGGTGGCGTGGATCGCACGAACCGGGTTGGAAGCGGTGCAGAAATGCTGCATCGACCGTCCCGACCTGATCCTGATGGACCTCAATATGCCCGAGCTGGATGGGGTCGAAGCAACGCGCCGTATCATGGACGAATGTCCCTGCGCCATCCTGGTGGTAACTGGGCGCCCGCAGGACAACGTCAACCAGGTCTTCCGCGCCCTGGGCGCCGGCGCGCTGGACGTCACGGCCACCCCGGTGCTGCAAGGGCAGCAAGGCGGCGACGCCGAGCTTCTGCACAAGATCAAGACCATGGACAAGCTGATACGCCACAGCGGCGGCAGCCAGTCCATGCCGCCGCGCCGCAATGTGACGATACCGGAGCCGCGTCCGGGCGTGATCGATACCCTGGTGGCGATTGGCGCCTCCACCGGCGGACCTATGGCCGTGGCGCGCATCCTCGCCGGCTGGACGCCTCCGCCCAATTGCGCCGTGGTAGTTGTCCAACACATTGACGAAAATTTCGCCGACCATTTTGCCAAATGGCTGTCCGAGCAACTGGCCGTCCCCGTGCGGGCAATCGAGAATCGCACCGCACTGCAAGGTGGTATCGTCATGGTCGCAAAAAGCAACGACCACCTCGTACTGGATGAAAAGTACCAACTAGGTTACGATGCAAACCCAAAGGATTACGCATACCGGCCCTCGGTCGATGTGTTTTTCAACTGTGTGGCCCAGCACTGGAAGGGCGACGCGGTCGGCGTTCTGCTGACCGGCATGGGGCGCGATGGCGCCGAAGGCATGCTGGCCATGCGCCGCGCGGGCAAAAGCACCATCGCCCAGGACCAGGCAAGTTGCGCGGTGTATGGCATGCCGCGCGCCGCGGTGGAACTCGATGCGGCCCAAACTATCCTGCCTCTCGAAAAGATCGGCCCATTCTTGCGCAGCACGATCGGAGGCAAACTGATTTAAAGGAAAGCAATGTCGGACGTACTCACCTTGAACCTGGAAACCGAACCAAGCCTGACCAACTTCAAGGTGCGCGTGCTGCTGGTGGACGACCAGCTGATCATCGTGGAAGCGGTGCGGCGCATGCTGGCCGACCAGGAAGACATTGAATTCCACTTCACCACGGACGCGCGCGAAGCCATCAACTGCGCCAACGAACTGCAGCCCACCGTGATCCTGCAAGACCTGGTGATGCCCGAAGTGGACGGCTTTGAGCTGATTCGACGCTTCCGTAATGAAGAAATGCTGGCGCACGTGCCGATCATCGTGCTGTCCGCCCGCGAAGACCCCAAGCTGAAAGCGCACGGCTTTGCCGTCGGCGCCAACGACTACCTGGTCAAGCTGCCCGACAAGCTGGAACTGCTGGCGCGCGTACGCCACCACTCCAACGCCCACATCCACCGCCTGCAGCGCGACCAGGCCTTTCGCTTCCTGCGCGAGAGCCAGCAAAAGCTCGCCGCCGCCAACGTGGAACTGCAAAAGCTGGCCGCGCTCGACGCGCTGACCGGCATTGCCAACCGCCGCCGCTTCGACGAAACCCTGGTGCTGGAATGGCAGCGCGGCCAGCGCGACAAAACCCCGCTATCGCTGCTGATGGTGGACGTCGACCATTTCAAGCATTACAACGACACCTACGGCCACCCCGCCGGCGACCTGGCCCTGAAGAAGGTAGCCGCAGTCCTGACCGAAAACCTGAAGCGCCCGGCCGACCTGGTCACGCGCTATGGCGGCGAAGAATTCGCCATCATCCTGCCGGAAACCGACAGCGCCGGCGCCATGAGTGTCGCCAAAGACTGCCTGCGCCACCTGGAAAATCTCGGGATCGAAAACACCAAGGCCCCGCCGCACGGCCTGCTGACGATGTCGATCGGCGTGCACACCCTCGTACCGCACAAACCGCTAACCTGGCAAGAATTGGTCGCCGCCGCCGACCGCGCCCTCTACGCCGCCAAAGCCGAAGGCCGCAACCGAGTGATCCAAGCGTCTTGAAAGTCGGGGTCAGGTCGAGCAAACGGACACGGGCTCTGCCGCTAGCGGCAGAGCCCGTGTCCGTTTGCTCGACCTGACCCCGACTTTTAGATGAATACCGGCTCGGGTTCGAGGATGACGCCGTAGCGGGCGGCGACGTCGGCCTGGATGGCGGCGGCCAGCGCTTGCACTTCGGCGCCGGTGGCGTTGCCGTTATTCACCAGCACCAGCGCCTGTTTCGGGTACACGCCAGCGGCGCCCATCGACTTACCTTTCCAGCCGCATTGGTCGATCAGCCAGCCGGCTGCGAGCTTTTCGCTGCCGTCCGCCTGGCGGTGGTGCACCAGGGTGGGAAATTGGGCCAGCAGGCTTTCGCACTGCGCGGCGCTGACCACGGGATTCTTGAAGAAGCTGCCAGCATTGCCAATCTGCGCCGGGTCGGGCAGTTTGCGGCGGCGAATGGCGATCACGGTATCGGCAACCTGCTGCGCAGTCGGTGCGGTGATGCCCTGCTCCGCCACAGCATTGGCCAATTCGGCATAGCGCAGATTCGGCTGCAAGGCGCGCGGCAAAGCGAAACTCACATCCAGGATGATCAGCTCCCTGCCCTCGTGCTTGAACACGCTGTCGCGGTAGGCGAAGCGGCATTCGGCGCCATCCATCACGCGAACCTGGCCGCTCGCCGGGTCGAACGCAGTCAGGGACAGGAAATAGTCCTTGGTTTCCGCCCCATACGCCCCAATATTCTGGATCGGCGCTGCGCCTACGGTTCCGGGGATCAGCGACAGGTTTTCCAGCCCGCCTACGCCCTGCGCGAGCGTCCACTGCACGAAGTCGTGCCAGGTTTCGCCGGCGGCGGCGCGGACATGGTGGTGCGTCGCGGTGCCGGGCAGGATTTCACGGCCTTCCAGCGCGATATGCAGCACCAGGCCGGGGAAATCGCGTGTCAGCAGCAGGTTGCTGCCGCCGCCCAGGACAAGGCGCGGCATGGCGGCCAGCTGCGGATCGGCCAGGGCGCTGCGAAGTACTTCCAGCGATGTCACGCGCAGGTAATGTTTGGCGCGTACATCAATACGGAACGTATTTAAATGCTTTAGTGGGAAATCGTGCTGAAGAAAGTCGGGGAAAGACATGGGTAGATCAAGTTTTTGCTCGATTATAGTGCAATTATGACAAAAACGACCGAGCGTTCGCTTGTTTGTCCGTTAAAATGTCGCTTCTTTTGAGTCCGCCCTTTGGGCGGTTGCTTCATTGTAAAGGAAAGAATATGCCATCGTTTGACGTAGTATCCGAAGCGGACATGATCGAGGTGCGCAACGCCGTCGATCAGAGCAACAAAGAAATTTCGACCCGCTTCGACTTCAAGGGCAGCGATGCGCGCGTAGAACAAAAAGAAAACGACCTGACGGCTTTCGCCGATTCGGAGTTCCAGCTTGGCCAGGTGCGCGATGTGCTGACCAACAAGCTGGCCAAACGCAAGGTCGACGTGCGCTTCCTCGACGAAGGCAAGGTAGAGAAAATTGGTGGGGACAAAGTCAAGCAGGTCATCAAGGTGAAAAACGGTCTCGATTCCGATACCGCGAAAAAGATCACCAAGGTTATCAAGGAAAGCAAGATGAAGGTCCAGGCCAGCATCCAGGGCGAGTCGGTGCGCGTGAGCGGCGCCAAGCGCGACGACCTGCAGGCTGCGATGCAGCTGCTGCGTAAGGACGTGCCGGACACGCCACTGGAATTCAATAATTTCCGCGATTGATCGAAGGACTGTAATGAAACGTGTTGACGATTTCCGCCTCAAGTTTGGCGACAAAGAGTATGTGCCAATCATGATCGGCGGGATGGGCGTGGATATTTCCACGACCGAACTGGCGCTGGAAGCGGCGCGCCTTGGCGGCATCGGCCATATTTCCGATGCCATGGTGGAGGATGTCTCGGACCGCAAATTCGACACCACCTTCGTCAAGGACAAGACCAAGCTGTATAAGCACAACATCAACAATATGGACAAGTCCGAGGTGCAGTTCGACCTCGGTCGCCTGGCAGAAGCACAGCGCCGCCACATCGGCGACACCATGCAGCGCAAAGAAGGCCCTGGCCTGATCTTCGTGAACTGCATGGAAAAGCTGACCATGAACGGCCCGAAGGAAACCCTGCGCACCCGCCTGAACGCGGCGCTGGACGCGGGCATCGACGGCATCACCCTGTCGGCCGGCCTGCACTTCGGTTCCTTCGCCCTGATGGCCGACCACCCGCGCTTCCGCGAAGCGAAGCTGGGCATCATCGTGTCGTCCGTCCGCGCGCTGCAGATCTTCCTGCGCAAGAACCAGAAGCTGAACCGCCTGCCCGACTACGTGATCGTCGAAGGCCCGCTGGCCGGCGGCCACCTGGGCTTTGGCCTGGAAGACTGGAAGGAATTCGACCTGCACCAGATCGTGCAGGAGATCCTGGACTACATGAAGGCGGAAAACCTGGACGTGCCAGTGATCGCCGCAGGCGGTGTGTTCACCGGCAGCGACGCAGTGTCTTTCCTGGAGATGGGTGCGGCCGGCGTGCAGGTGGCGACCCGATTTACCGTGACCAAGGAATGCGGCCTGCCTGACGATGTGAAGCAGGAATACTTCAAGGCTACCGAAGACGACGTGATCGTCAACGGCATTTCGCCGACCGGCTATCCGATGCGCATGCTGAAGCAGACCCCTGCTATCGGCGCCGGCATCCGTCCGGGCTGCGAATCCTACGGCTACCTGCTCGATGCAACCGGCAACTGCGCTTACATCAATTCGTATAACCGCGAAGTGGTGGCGAACGGCGGCAGCGACAAGGGCATCAAGGTGATGGACAAGACCTGCCTGTGCACCCACATGCGCAACTTTAACTGCTGGACTTGCGGCCATTACACCTACCGCCTGAAGGACACCTCTTTCAAGAAGCCGGATGGTTCCTACCAGCTGCTGTCGGCGGAACACGTGTTCAAGGACTACCAGTTCTCGACCGATAATTCTATAGCTTTACCTGAAAAAGACTTCTAATTCGCTGGAAAAAAATGGGGACCGTGGGAAAAGGGGACGGGGAAAAAGGGGACGTACCCTTTAAAGGGGTACGTCCCCTTTTTCGCCCTCCCCTTTTCCCCCAGTCCCCTATTTTTTAGCCTTCTTTGTTGATGCGCACAACCAGCGCGCCCAGCACTTCTTCCGCCATCTCATTCTCCACCTGGCAAGTCCCGGCATTCTCATGCCCGCCGCCGCCATATTCCAGCATCAGTGCGCCGATATTGGTCCTGGACGTCCGGTTCAGGATCGACTTACCCGTGGCGAACACCGTGTTCTGGTTCTTCAGTCCCCATAAGACGTGGATCGAGATATTCTGCTCAGGGTACAGGGCATATATGACGAAGCGATTACCCGCATAGATCGTCTCCTCATTGCGCAAATCCAGCACCACCAGGTTCTTATGCACGGTTGAACAGCGGCGGATCTGCTCCTTGCACTTCTCCGCATGGTCGTGATACAGGTCGCTGCGCTCTTTCACATCCGGCAGCGCCATGATTTCGTCGATCGTATGCCCGCGGCAGTAGTCGATCAGGTCCATCATCAGGTTGTAATTCGAGATGCGGAAATCGCGGAAGCGCCCCAGTCCGGTGCGCGCATCCATCAGGAAGTTCAGCAAATCCCAACCCTTGGGATTCAGCACCTCGTCGCGGTTGAACTGCGCAGAATCGCCTTTGTCCACCGCCAGCATCATGTCGTTCCAGGCCGAGGGGAATTTGTTGCCGCCGCCGTAGTAGTCGTACACCACACGCGCAGCCGACGGCGCGCTTGGATCAATGACGTGGTTCTGGCGATCGCCCGTGTTGCGAATGGTCTCGGACAGGTGGTGGTCGAATGCCAGGTGGGCGCCAGCCACGTAGGGAAGATTGGTGGTGATATCGCGGCTCGTGATGGCGATTTTCCCGTCCTGCATATCCTTGGGGTGCACGAACAGGATCTCGTCGATCAGGTCCAGGTGCTTGAGCAGCACCGCACACACCAGGCCATCAAAATCACTGCGGGTAACAAGGCGGAACTTCATGGAAGGCACCCCTATCGCTGATGAATTGGAGACCCATAGTACCGTGAACTTTCAAAGCCTGTCGAGCCGCCCGGCGAAGTCCGCGTCGCGCAGTTGAGCTATCACATACTCGACGAAAGCACGGGTCTTGGCGGGCAATAGCTTCTTGCTTGAATAGTAGATGGACAGCAGCCCTACCTCCGCATGCCAGTCCGGCAGCAGGCGCACCAGCTGCCCCGATTCCAGCAGCGGCGCGGCGTGCGGCCCGGGCAGCAGGGCCACGCCCAGCCCCATGCATGCCGCCTGCGCCATCGCTTCCGGGTCGTCGAAAACGGCCACGGGACGGAATTCGGCCACCGCCTCCTCGCCCGCTGAACTGCGCAGCAGGTAGTCGCGCAAACGCCCGCTCTCGGCCGAGCGGCGGGCGATGCCTTCCCACCCCGCCAGTTCGGACGGATGCCCGGGCAGGCGGCGTCCGGCGAGGTAGGACGGCGCCGCCGTCACCAATATGCGCGGGCGCCCCAGCTCGCGGGCCACCACGCCGGGCGCCAGGTCGATACCGCCGCCGATGGCGACGTCGTAGCCCTCTCCGATCAGGTCCACCGTGCGGTTGTCGAAGCGCCAGTCGTGCTGCACGCCTGGATAGCGCTCGATAAAGCCCTTCAGCAGCGGCAGGATATACATGCGGCCCACGCCATGGGCCAGCGCCACCTTGAGCGTTCCGGCCGGCTCCCCGGCGTCCTGCGCGGCGCCGGCTATGGCGCCCTGCAGTTCGGCCAGAGGAGCGCGCACCTGCTGCAGCAATCGTTCGCCGGCCTCCGTCAGCGCCAGCCGACGCGTACTGCGCTGGAACAGGCGCACGCCAAGGCGGGCCTCCAGGCGCGCCACGTTCTTGCTGACGGCGGCCGGGGTCAGGCCAAGCCGGCGCGCAGCCTCCGAGAAACCGGCGCATTCGGCGCTCTGCAGGAAGGATTCGAGCAGGTTGAATGGTTCCATTTGATACTTTTGGTTGAAGGTGATAGTCAATATTACCAGCTAGTCGCATCGTAATGTTGCGGCCATACTGGACTCATCCCAACCAACAACAGGAGCAAATCATGAGCAAAATCGCTTTCGTCACCGGTGGTTCCCGCGGCATTGGCGCCGCCATCGTACGCCGCCTCGCCAAGGACGGCGCGACCGTCGCCTTCACCTACCAAAGCTCGGGCGCAGCGGCCGATGCATTGGCCAGTGAAATCATCGCAGCCGGCGGCCAGGCCATCGCGCTGAAAGTCGACGCCTCCGACGCTGCGGCCACCCGCACTGCCATCGACGACATCGCGCGCCGCTTCGGCCGCCTCGACATCCTCGTCAACAATGCCGGCGTGCTGCACCTGGGCGACATTTCCGAACTGACGATGGAAGCCTTCGACAAAACCATCGCCGTCAACGTGCGCGGCGTGTTCGCGGCCACGCAGGCAGCGGTGGCACATATGAAGGAAGGCGGCCGCGTGATCAACATCGGCAGCACCAACGCCGAACGCATGCCCTTCCCTGGCGGTTCGATTTATGCAATGAGCAAATCGGCGCTGACCGGCCTGGTGCAAGGCCTCGCGCGCGACCTTGGCCCGCGCGGCATCACCGTCAATAACGTGCAGCCTGGCCCGGTCGACACCGATATGAATCCAGCCCATGGCGATTTCGCCAAAGCCCTGCACGACCTGATGCCGATCAAGCGCCACGCACGCGGCGAAGAAATTGCAGCGATGGTGGCCTATCTGGCCAGCGACGATGCAGGCTACGTGACGGGCGCAGGCCTCAACATCGACGGCGGATTCGCTGCCTGACCTTCCGGGTAAAGCCTTGCCAGCACGTGCGCCGTAATTGCGGTCAGCACGGCGCTGGCAGGCGCCAGGTCGCGCTCCTCCTGCTCACGCAAGGTGCGCCAAAGGGCGGTGATCTCGGTCTCTTGCAGCGCGACTGCCTGCTCCACTTCCTGCTGCCAGAACGGCGGCGCCTCCCCTTCCACAAAGTTGCCGCGCCCACGGCCAAAATGGGCCACGGCGAGGTAGCGCAACACGCCGGACACCAGCAGCGTGCGCAGGAAGTCGTCGGAAAGCGTGATGGTCGGCACCTCGCGGTCCATGCCGACGTTAAAGCCCCAGGCCGCGCCGGCAAAGGTGAGCGCGCCGATCACCCCGCCCAGCAAAGCACCGGTGCCAAGTGTCAGACCGCCCGCCGCCAGGTCGGCCGAAAAACCAGTTGCCGCACCGGAGACAATCGCGCCCAGCAGCGCCGCCTGTCCTTTATCCACCGGCGCCAGCACGACGAAGTTGTTGCTGACGCGGGCATTGATTTTCGGCGCCTCGCTCGGATCGAGCCTGTGCAGCGACAGGAGGTTGACCGTAGCCTGGCCGATTGCCAGGTTAAGACGCGCCACCAGCGTATTCATGGCGCGGTCCTGCCGCTTGCGGTCTTCTCCCTTGCCAATGCCGATGATTTTCAATGCGGAGGCGATCACGCCGCGCTCCACCGTTTCTACAATCTGCCTGTCGTGCGCCGCATCGGCCAACTGCTGCGCCAGCACCGACATGGACTGCTTGAAGCGGCGGGCATTGGTCTCCTCCCAGACGGAGAACAGGCGTTCGTAGCCTTCCTGCTTGGCGGGCCCCACCAAAGCACCGAGCGCATCGTAGAACACTTTTTCATGCACCCAGCAGCGGGCGAAGGCATCCAGCGGCAGCACTTCCCGCACTTGGCCGAACTGCAGCATGAATTCTTTCCAGCGCAGCAGCTCCGCCTTTTCATCCGGCAGCGGACGCGGTGGCCCCATCTGGTTCAGCAGCACCAGCACCGGCTTACCCAGCCAGTCGAGGATGCGCATCTCAGCGGGGATATAGCCAGCATCGCCCGGCACCTCGGTCGAGTTGACCAGGTAGAGCACCACGTCGGCTTCGTCGCGCGCCGCGCGCAAGGCTTGCTGGCTAAGCCAGAACGGCCGGTCGCGGTAGCGGTCCAGCACCTCGCGCAGGAACCAGCCGATCGGGTTGCCCGTCATGGCCAGGCGTTTCATCAGGCGTACCGAATCTCCGAAACCCGGCGTATCCCACAGCAGCAGGCGGTCGCCGTGCGGCGTCGCCATCAGCATATGGGATTCGGCGAAGGTGGTAACGTGGGCGGCGTCGCGCACTTCGCCCACATCGCTGCCGAGCAAGGTACGCGCCAGCGTGGTCTTGCCGTTATTGGTGTGCGAGACCAGCGCCAGCTGGATGGTGACGGAAGCTCCACTCATGCCGCGCCTCCGCCGACCGTTTCGGGCGCCAGCAAGTCCACCACTTTCGGCTCGGCGCCGTGCAGGATGCAGAATTCACGCCACAGTTCGATGCGCTCGCTCAGGCGGCTCGCGTCCATGCGCGCCGCCACGGCCGATTGATCAAGCAGCGCCACCAGGCGCTTGCCGCGTCCCAGGGCGGCGAGGAATGCGCCGTGGTTCTCCTGCTCCGGCGTGGCGGCAATACCGAACAATACGGCATTGGTCACGCCCTCGCCTGCCTCGAGCGGCGGCGCTTCGCTGCCGTAAGCCGCCGGAGGCAGCAGGCGCACGCGGGCCTGTTCGCCCAGCATTTCCTGCGCCAATGCCTCCAACCCTTTGCTGCGCGCTTCATCAACGGTCAGGCTGTATGGAAGCACGCGCAGCAGGCCGGGTTCGCCGCCTGCGGCCAGCGACAACTGCTGGAAGTAAGGCTGGTCCAGGTCAAGCGGGAAGCGCGTACGCAGGAACATGGCGCGCACGGCGGCCATGAATCCCAACGCCAGGCGTGGAGCAATTACATACAGCAGCAAGGCCGCGGCATACAGGTGCACCCAGCGCGCGCCATTGCCGGCTTGCGCGTTGCTCCAGTTCTGCAGTGACTTGACTTCGGCAAGCGTAAAGCCGGCAAGGCCGAACACCAGCTCCACCGGCTTGAACACCAGCGACAGCAAGTAATGCACCTGCTGCGCATCCAGGAACGTACTTTCCCAGCCCGCCGCGTAACGCTCGACGATGCCGCGCGAATACAGCGACAGCACGGCGCCAATCGCAAAGGCTGCGGCCGACCAGTGCAGGATGCGCGCGATGCGGGCCATGTTCAGCCGCGCTCCCAGGCGCGACCAGTCCACCATGAATTGCAGGATGCCGGCGGACATGGCATGCGGCAGGCGGCGCGGCACATGCCCCCCTCCCAGCGCCATGCGGTTGGCCAGGCCGCGCCGCAAGCCTGCGCGGCGCGCGGGCAGCAGCGCCCAGGCGACGATGAGAACGTAGACAAGCATGTTCCAGGCGATGATGCCCAGCAGTGGGAATGAAAGCAGGTCGACGCGGTGCGCATCCCCCACGCGCTCGGCCATGCTGCCCACCAGCAGCGCCACCAAGGGCAGCAACCAGCTGGCGCCCCACAGGCCGCTGTGGCCTTTCGCCAGGCCGGCAAAGAGCTTGTGGCGGGAAGTCAGGCGCTTGAGCAATTGTTCCGCGCGGTGGAAAAGGAAGTTCGGCAATGTGGCTGCGGTGCGGCTCTCCGCAGCCTGCCAGTGCGCCAGTTCGCGCGCGGTGCGGCTCGCGAATTTACGGTCGTCGTCGGTCAGCACTTCCTTCTGCTGGTCGGCCTCTTCGATCGCCTTGACCAGCAGGATGGCGCGAGCGGTCTTCTCGTTCATTGGCCCTCCACCCTGTCGGCGGCAAGAATGATTGCATTCATGCACCGGAGTGTACCACCACTACCTTTTTGCGAAAATGCAACGAACGCTTGAACACAATTGAATTTGTATCAAGGCATGGCTATCCTGATTTGGCTGCCGGTGCATGCCGGCCGCGCGATCGGGAGAGTTTGTCCCACCCACGGACAACGCCGAAGGAGCAAGCCGCCCCCGGAATCTCTCAGGCCAAAGGACCGGTCGCGTGTTTTCACAACTCTGAAGAGCCGCCAGCGCTTCAAGGCTGGCGCACCGAAGGAGCAAGCAGGCAGCCCATGCCTGTGAAACTCTCAGGTCCAGCACAGAGGGGGCATCACACCTCGCATCTAAAAATTATCTGATCAACCTTCAGAGGAGTAGTCACATGCATACGCATCGACTCTGGCTGCGCATTGCCTGCGCCGCCGTGATGGCCGCCCCGTTCCTGGCAAAAGCAGACAACGGCGCGGCACTGCAGGCAGCTAAACGCGGCCTGGCGCAATTCGCCGAACACCAGCAGGCGCTTCGCCCCGGCAGTGCGCCGGTGGACTTCCCGCTCGACGTCACCGACGTCGGTGACTTGAAACAGGCCAAAGTAAGCGGCGGCTTCGAGGTCTACACCATCGACCCAAAAGAACTGCTGGCGCGCGGCGACCTGCCGTCCCTGGCCAAGCCTACCGGCGAATGGCGCTTCCTCATTTCGCTGCATGGAAAACCGATTGGCCTTGCGACCGTGCAGCAGGTCAATGGCCGCTACGAGACCGTCGCCTACGGCGCATCGGTACTGGCAAAAGACGTTGAAGCCGCGATGGCAGCCCACGGCAACAGCGCACGCTCCAACCTGCGCTTCATCCGCATCTACCAGGCGCGTTCGGACTTCCTGGAAGTGGACCACGCAAAGTTCGCGCCCCTGCACTCGGCACGCGAATCGCTGCTGATGAAGAAGGCGGGTAACGACCTGGTCGAAGGCGCCGAGCTGCTGGAGCCGCTGCGGGCCGCGGTCAAAGCCAATATCGAAGCATTCCGCTAAGGAGAGACAATGAACATCGCAAAAACTCTGGCGGCCGCCGCGCTGGTGCTCGCCCTGCCCTCCGCCTTCGCGCAATGGCGCACGCTGAACGTCCCGCTGGTGACGCAGGAGCACAGCCAGTGGTGCTGGGCCGGTTCCAGCAAGGCTGTCCTGAACTACTACAGCAAGACGCCAAGCCAGTGCCAGATCGTGAACTGGGCCTACGGCATCAACTACGCCTGCGGCAACAGCACTTTCGACTGGAACAGCTATGCCAACCGGCCAAACAGCATGTACGGCACCTCGGGCAGCGTGCAGAATATCCTGTCCGCATGGGGCGTTCCTAATACCGCGATCAACAACTACCTGTCGTGGAACTCGGTGGTAAATGAAATCAACGGCAACCGCCCCTTCGTGATCCGCTACGGCTGGACCAACGGTGGCGGCCATATCATGGTGGGGCGCGGCTACGAAACCTACAACGGCACCAACTACATCTACATCATGAACCCATGGCCTGGCGAGGGGCAGACCTACCGCACATTCGCTTCCGCAGTCAGCGCGTACGACCATAACTGGACGCACACGCAGCGCATGAACGTCAGTCCTTGAAATGAAGCTTGAGTAATTGGCCGTTGTGGTCATCGACCAGCAGCAGGTCGCCGTTGGCGGCCTGCTTGATATCGACCGGCGCGCCGCGTCCTTGCTTGCCCTTGACGTCCCAGCCTGAGACCAGCTCCACCATCTTGCCCAGCGGCGCCCCCTTCTTGTCAGGCATGAGCGCTACGATGCGATGGCCATGCTGGCGATAGCCGTGAAACGCCACCACCAGGCTGCCTTTGTATTCGGCCGGAAAGCGATCGGCCGTGTAGAACAGCATGCCAAGCGGCGCCGCGTGTGCGGGCAATAGTCTTGCAGGAGCCGTGTAGCTCGCGCACTTTGCGGCAGGGTATTCGGGACTGGCGACATTCGCATCGTAACAATACGGCCAGCCGTAATGCGCGCCGCGCCGTATCACGTTCAGTTCATCGTGCGGCAGTTCGGCATCGCTTTTCAGCTTAGGCATGTGGATATTGAAGTTATCGCGCGAATTCTCGCCTTGCCACAACTCGCCTGTGGCAGGATGCACCGCCATTGCCATCGAATTGCGCAAGCCGCGTGCATAAACTTCCCAGCTTTTCACGGAACCGCCTGGCCAGGCGATGCTGTATTTGCGGATGACGCCCGACGCCTGCGGGCCTTCATTCTCGGCGCATGGCTTGTCGGAAACCGGCTCAGTGCCGGTGGTGCTCTCACAGTGATCGCTGGCCGAGCCTATGTTCACATAAAGGTCGCCACGCGAGTCAAAGCGCAGGGCCGTCAGCAAATGGCGCCCTACGCCGGGCAGGCCTGAAATGAAGTCCGTGCCCTGCCCCGGCTTTGCTGGATCGATGCGGACAATGCGTTTGACCACCCCGACATACAATTTGCCGTCTGGGCCGAGCACAATGCCGTTTGGCCGGTCAAGCTTGTCCAGCAGGACGCGCTGCCTGCCGTCCTTGCCGATGATAATGACCCGCCCTTTGCCTTCCACCCAGCCACCCATTTCAACAACGGCCAGCTCACCACCCGGCAGTTCCTGCACGCCGCGCGGATAGCGCAGCTTATCGGCGACCACCGCCACGCAAAATCCTGGCGGCGTCCTGAGGTCCATCGCCGGCAAACCATCGCACATCATGTATTTCATCCTCCTGGATCAGCGCCGCGCAGGCACCAGCTCAATCGTCTTTTCCGTCGCCGCATCCACTGCCTTGCGGGTGTACAGCAGCGGGAAGTATGAGCCCATGGCCCAGTCCTGCGCAAGGTCGCGGTAATGCGGGCTGGCCGGATCGCCGGACTGGCCCGGCGTATTCATCGCGCGCGAGTTGTCCCATCCGCCGACGTCGATCACCACGCGGAAGGAAGCGCCATTGATTTGCCAAAAGTTGGCAGGATGGTAGCCGGACTGGTTCACCGTGTAGGAGCTGCCTCCGCGCGGCAGCGGGCCGACGTCCAGCTTGGCGCGCGTGGCGGCGTCCACCGCCTGCGACATCGGGTGCATGAAATAGCTGAACTGCGTTCGCCCCCAGGCCCAGCGCGCCGGGTCGCTGCCTTGCAGGCGCACCATATCGGCCCATGCGGCGGACAAGCTATCCAGCACCACGCGGTCGCGCCTTGCAGTGGCGTTCATGCCGAAGCGCGCTGCCGGACGCTCCAGCGCCTCCAGCAGTACGCCTGTATCGGGTGCGCCCATTGTGTTGGCGCCAGCCTTCCCCAGCAAAGCAGTCTTGAATGCTTCGCCCAGATGGCGTGACCACCACACTTCGAACAAGGCGGCGGCAGCCGAATCCGGCCGGACTTCGGCATTCCACGCGGCCAGCAAGCGCAACGCAGCCTGCGCACCGGCATCATTCGATTTCAAAGACCTGAGCACCGCTACCACGCGCCGCGCCGGGATCGAGACCAGATCGTTTTGCAGCCGCTGCATATCTTCAATGCCGACCTTGCCCGGCTTGCCCAGCACTTCGGCTATGCGCTGCGCGCGCGATGGATCGGCCCATTCGAATCCGAGCTTGTATTCCTTGTAGGGGAACGAAGCCGGCAGGTTCATTTCGTTCGCGCTCGCAAACCAGCCCTGCTTCGGATTGACTTGCGAAGGCAGCTTGCGGCCATCGAGGAAGCCGCTCCACTCGTAGCGGCCGTCGCCCGGTACCGGCAGCAGTCCATCCCAGTTCTTGCGAAGCGGAGCCATGCCGCCGGCGACCCAGCCGATATTGCCGGCGGTGTCGGCGTAGACCTGGTTCTCCGCCGGTGCGCCCCAGCGCGCCATCGCGTCGCGGAATTGCGTCATGTTCTGGGCTCGCATGTAGTCCATGCTGCCAAAATATGGTGCGGTGCCGGGCTCCGACCACGCGCTGCGGACAGCCAGCGCCCGCCGTTTTCCCGGCTCTTCGAAGATTACCGGCCCGTGGCGCGTGAAGAGCAATTCCACCGGCGTCGAGCGGCCGCCCGGCAGCGGCACGTTTTCCTTCACCACGCGGAATTCTTCCCACTTACCCCGGTATCGGTACTGGCGAGGATTCTCCGGGTTGGTCTGGTAAACGTAAAGGTCTTCCTGATCGATGCTGAAAATGGTCAGGCCGAAGGCGATACGGCCATTGTGGCCGATCGAAATGCCGGGCAAGGCAGGCTCCCCGGCCCCGATCGCATCGAGCCCCGGTGCACTCAGGTGAACAATGTAGCGCAGCGAGGGCGCCGCATAGGAGCGGTGCGGGTCGTTGGCAAGGATCGGCCGCCCCGTTGCGCTGCGCGACGGCGCGATCACCCAGTTGTTACTGCCTTCCATGCGCTGGGCGTCAGCGGCAGCCATGTCGGCCTTGCCTGGTTTGCGCAGCAAGCGGGCCGGCGCTGTCGCAAGATGGAATACGTCGAGCGCATTATCGGGCAAGCAAGGATCCAGCCCATCCGGCACACGCGTCACCCACGCCGGCGACAGCCTGGCACGGATCTGGTCCGCTTCCAGGCTGGCGTTGCAGACCACGTGCGCCCTTTCGAATTCCTGCAACAGGTTGCGGGTCAGGCCATGGCTGCGGATCCGCACCACGTCTTCCGCAGCCCACTTCTCAGGCTTGTAAGAGAACTGGCGGAATTCGAATGGAAGCAGTTCAGGCTTGCGCTCCAGCAGGTCGATATAAGCATTGATGCCCGCCACGAAACGCTCGGTGACTTCGCGCGCCCCGCTGCCGTAAGCTTTCCATTCCGCGTCCATGTCGCCGCGGTAGAGGAACAGGCGCGCGGCCCGGTCCTGCTCGACGTACGACTGGCCGAATACCGACGACATGCGTCCAAGGCCACGCCGCCGCCACAGATCGATTTGCGCAAGGCGGTCACGGGCGGCATTGAAGCCCTGCACAAAAAACAGGTCCTCGCTGTCGCCCGCATAGAGGTGTGGCACGCCCCACTTGTCCACCTGGATGCGTGCCGGCTGGCGCAAGCCTGCCACTTCAAGGGTTTCGGCGTGGGCGCCGCCCACGCCCGCCAATAGTAAGAAAGCCAGCGCCAGTCTATTCAATCAAACGCCTCCGGCTACCGCAGGAACACCGGACGGTTTGTCCAGCGCCATGCGAGGGATGGTCCAGTACGTGATCGCGCGCCACAGCCATTCCATCGGGCCATAGCGGAAGCGCGCCAGCCAGAAGTGGCTGAACGCGATCTGCAGCACGATCAGGCAGGCCACATAAGCCATCTGGTGCGCGCGGCTGGCGCCGAAGTGGCCGAAGCCCCAACCAAAATAATAGATCGCGCCGACCACCGACTGCGTCAGGTAATTGGTCAGCGCCATGCGGCCAAACGGCGCCAGCACCTTGATCTTCGAAAACACCGAATCGCTATGCAACATCAGGATCACAAGGCTGACATAGCCAAGGCAGGCAGGCAAGTTGCCCAGCATGAGCATGCCCATTGCGAGCTGGCCGCCGTCCGCACCGTCGGAGCCTGGCACCGGATACATGCAGATCGCGGAACCAAGCAGGCCCAGGCCGATACCGACCGGCAGGCCGAACATGGCCAGTTTGCGGAACAGCGGCAAGTGCGCACGGGTATTTTCCATGATGCCGTTGCGGACGAACCAGTAACCAAGCAGGAACATGCCAACCACGATAGGTGCGAAACCCAGTTCGCCAGGTGCATTCTCAGCGAAATGCTCCGCGCGCAGCGCCAGGTGCTCGCCGTATGTGCCTGAAGTGGACACCCTGGTTTCCTTCTTGATCGCTTCGTCGCGCTCTTTCAGGCGCTTGGCCACTTCCGCCTTGCGCTCGGCCTTCGCCTTGGCCGCCTTGGTTTCCGCAGCAGTCGCAGTCGCCGATGCGGCAACTTGCGCCACCGGCTTCTCGGGCGCCATATAGCGCATGGCGCCGACGCCCGTCATGATGGTAAATGCGAGTACGTACATGCCTGCGCCAAGGCGCCAGGGGCGCTGAGACTTCGGCTCATGGAACTTGCAGGTCAGGATACCCGCTACGGTCAAGGCAAGGCCGAAGACCGGCAGCGAGAGGCGGAGCGGACGTGGCAGCTGTGGCATGAACCAGACCGCGATTCCCGCGATCGAGGCGATGACGCCGACAACAAGTATCACCATGCCCACACGCGGAACGTTCAGCTTTTTGACGCGCTGTTCACCACGCAGCCACCATGCGATGAACGAGAAGAAGGTCAGGCTGCCGGCCATGCCGAGCAGGACGCCGAGGTCCGGAGCCGATTTCTCGGAAAGCAGGCCCGCCGCCACCGCAATCTTGGGTGCAAAGCCGGCCAGCAGCAACAGGGCGATGGCAGTGGCAATATATTTCGGCCGCCCGAAAAGGACAATCAACAAGCCGGTTGCGCTCACCGCATAGCTGAAGAGGATGTCGCCCGACCAGATGAAGATGTGGTGACAGGCGCCAAACACCGCAAGCGCAGCGATGCGCCGCATATAGGGCACCAGGAAACTGCGCCCCGCCCTGTCAGCGCGCGTCAACATGACCGCAAAGCCCATGCCGAACAACAGCGAGAAGATGGTCCAGAATTTTCCGGTGACAAAATACTGCGTGATGAAGCTGATGATGAAGTCAACGCCGGTGAACTTGGCGGGAATGCCGCCCATATCGGCGATAGCACGGTTGAAGTACTCGACATTCATGGTGCAAATGCCGATCAGCGCGAAGCCTCGTACTACATCAAGCGCTTCGATCCGTTCATTGCTTTCGGTGGGTGTGAAACTGCTGGGGTTCGTCCTGTCCATTATCGTTATCCTTTGTAATAAACGAAGTTGCGACTCATGGATCGTACTGAGGTTAAGGAAAATCTAAGGCGATTGTGCGACGAAATGACGATTTTGGGGGACAAAATGCAAAAAGGCCCGCTTGCAATCGCAAAGCGGGCCCCAAGGGTGTTGACGTTTGGTTAAGGAGCGATGTCAGTGCCTACATTGATTGCCGCGTAGGCGCGCTGCACTGCTTTCGCCTCAGGGCTGTTGACCCCGTACAGTTCCTCAGCAGATGCCTTCATCAGCGTACGCGCCTGGGCATATGTTGTGGAAGAAGTGAACTTGGTCGTATTGGCACGGAACCAGATACGGTACGCGTGGTCGATGCCAACGCCCGTCATGGCGCCATTGGTCAAGTACTTGCTGTACATCTCGGAAGTCGAGTTGGGATTGGAACCCATCGCCAGGAAGTAGAACATGCGGTTGTTGGGACCGCTCGAATAGTGCGGGTCGAGGCTGCGCAGCTTCTTGCTCCAGGCATCCAGGCTGGCGCCGTCTTTCGACGGTTTCCAGAACCAGCGCAAAGGCTGGCCATCCTTGGCGATTTCCTGGCCGACCATCCAGTCGTTCTTCCCAGCCGGGACCACGCTGCCGGTACCGCCATTGCGGGCGTATGCTTCCACTGCTTCGCCATTAATGTCCGACGACGACTCATTCAAGCCGCCCGACTCGCCGCTATAGCGCAGGTTCGAAGTGGCGGCAGTGACTCCGTGCCCCATTTCGTGGCCGATCACGTCGTTCGAGCCGAGATTGTTGAAGTAGCTGCCGCCATCGCCGATGAACATGCATTTGCAGGTGTCGGTGTAATAGGCGTTGTCGTAGGCCGTGTTGACGTGCACCGCAATGTAGGTGGCGGTATTGTTGCCGTCCAGCGAACGCCAGCCCAACACGTTCTTCATCGTGTCGTAGGTGTTCATCAGGCCCCACAAGGCATTGACCGCAGCGGTCTGGCCGTTATCGTTGGTGGTGGAGCCGCCGGCAATATACTGCTTGCCATCGCCCCAGGTATTGTCCGGATCCACATACAGCGCACCGGCGCTGGTACCGTGGTTGGCGTTGGTGATGGCCATGCCACCGTAGGTACCGCCTGTGCCACGGGTCAGGTCGATCATCTGGTACTGCGTGCCGGTATAGCTGGTGGCAATTGGCACGGTGCCGTTGTACTGGCTCTTGCCGCTGCCAATCGTTGGCGTCGCGGTGTGCACCATGCTCCATTGCTCGAGCACTGCGCCATTGGAAGCGTCGACCACCGTGTTGTGGTAGACCGGCTTGCCGCCGCGGTTCATGCGCGTTTGCACCAGGTAGGCCAGGCGATAGCCGTCAACCACGTCTTCCACGTCCATCGCATTCAACGCGTCCTCGGCCTTGTTGGCGGCAGCAGGCACGCGTTGCGTTTTCATGATCGGGAAGTAGATGACTTCAGCGCTTGGTGCGGCATCATGATTGCCCGCACCGCCGACGCTGCGAATGGCTGCCTCGATTGCAGACTTGCTGCTGATCGAAGCCTTCTTGTTCGCAACGCCGGATTTTGCAATCCCCCCGCGGCGATCAGCCATGGATTGGCTGATGATGTGACCGCGATTGTCCGATACCACCACCGCTTCTGATTCGAAGATGCGGATCCCTTTGTAGGTGTGGTTCAGACGCGTGATCACCTTGTCCTGTTGCCCTGGGTGTTGGCGGTCGATCACATAGCCGTGGTCGCTATCGAGGCCTTTGCCGGCGCGCTCATGAGCCAGTTCAGCCATCAAGCTTGCATTGGCCTGGGCTGGCATGGCAGCGGCAAAACCCGATTGCGCACACAGTGCGATCGCAGCGGCGATCATCGTTTTACGTAGCATCATTACGTCCCCTTCCGGATTAGGTTGTTGGGATAAACGACGATATCTTGACAAATTTTAAATGTCAAACAGATACCCAAAGTATAAGCACTTAAACGCAACAAACTGCTGAGTTAATTCCTTGGGGCATCTGTTTAGTTTCAGCCGGGCACCATTCCGGTAAAAACATAGGCCTGGAGCAACGTCATCAGGCCAACGATGGCGGCAAACAGCAGGCTGTGTTTCAGGGTGAAGCGGAACAATTCGGATTCACGTCCCACCAGGCCGGTCGCCGCGCAGGCCACGGCGATCGACTGCGGCGAGATCATTTTTCCTGTCACGCCACCGGTTGTATTCGCGGCCACCAGCAAGGTATCGGACACGCCGACCTGGTGCGCTGTCGTGTTCTGCAAGGAGCAGAACAAAGCGTTCGACGAGGTGTCGGAGCCGGTGAGGAACACGCCCAGCCAGCCGAGGAACGGTGAGAAGAAAGGGAATGCCGCGCCGGTACCGGCCAGCACCAACGCCAGGGTCGATGACATGCCTGAGTAGTTGGCGACGAACGCAAACGCCAGCACCAGGCCGATGGACAGGACCGGACGGCGCAGTTCAAGCACCGTGTCGCGCAAGGCGCGCAGGCCGTTGGCCGGGCTGAAGCGCAGCAATGCCATCGACAGCAGCGTAGACAGCAGGATCGCCGTGCCGACCGCCGAAATCAGGTCCAGCTTGAAGACCGCTTCGTATGCCTTGGGGGCGGCAACGATAGGCGTCATCTTCATGACCATCATATCCAGATATGGCACATGGAATTTCAGCACCGTCCCTGCCAGCGCGCCCTTGGCCGCAAACAGCGCCTTGAACTGCGGCAGGCTCCACACCGTGACCACGGCAGTCAACAAGCCGAACGGAGCCCAGGCACGAACCGTCTGCGCCGTGGTGTAAGGCGACTTGCCTCGGCTACGCGGCTCCATGCCGGCAGCAGCCGCGCCGCCGAACGGCGACATGGCAGCCGTGCCCCCGCCCATCGACACCGTGCTGCGGGCGCCGGCCTTGGCGCTGGCTGGCTGCCAGACCTTCAGGAAGCCGGTCAATGCGCCCAGGCTGACGAGGGCGGAAGTGATGTCCGGCAGTTCAGGGCCAATGTAGTTGGAGGTGATGTATTGCGTGACGGCGAAGCTGCCGCCGGCCACCAGCGCAGCAGGCCAGGTCTCCTTGACACCGCGCTTGCCGTCCATCATGAACACCAGCCAGAACGGCACCGCCAGCGACAGCAGCGGCAGCTGGCGGCCGGCCATGGCGCCGATCGTCATCGCATCAAGGCCGGTTACCTGGCCCGCTACGATGATCGGAATACCCATGGCGCCAAAGGCCACCGGCGCGGTGTTGGCGATAAGGCACAGGCCTGCTGCATAAAGCGGGTTGAAGCCCAGGCCGACCAGCAGCGCGGAGGTGATTGCCACCGGCGCACCAAAGCCTGCCGCCCCTTCCAGGAAAGCGCCGAACGAGAAGCCGATCAGCAGCATCTGCAAGCGCTGGTCGTCCGTGATCGACACCACTGAGGCGCGGATGATCTCGAGCTGGCCCGTCCGTTCAACCACCTTGTACAGGAAGACCGCACTGATAATGATCCAGGCGATCGGCCAAAGGCCGTAGGCGAAGCCAAAGCCTGCGGCGGCCAGTGCCTGCGGTACCGGCATACCGTAAGAGAAAATCGCAACAGCCAGCGCGAGCGCCAGCGTCACCGCGGCGGCGATGTGGCCTTTGATACGCCACACCGCCAACGCGGCAAAGAAGAAAAGGATGGGTATGGCGGCCACCAGGGCCGACAGCCATAGGCTGCCCAAAGGGGCATAGATCTGGTTCCAGGTTTGCATGTGTACTCCTCCAAGGGTTTGAAATTATTCTTTTGCTGCCTGATGCGATGGACTTATTCCGCCTGTCCCCTTTCCCGCATCAGGTCGGCCAGACTGCGTTTGGCCGGCACCAGCGGTGCGCGGTGACGGGTCCAACCGAGCTGGCTTGACGGGGCGAAGGCGCGCAGCCTGGTCGCCGCCCAGCGGAACCAGCGATACACGGTGGGACGCGCAAAGGCGCCGCTCCAGAAACGCCATACCAGCTGCTCGCCACGGCTGAAGTTGGCGCCCTGTCCGCGCAGCGGACTATCGACCTGCTGCGCCGGATCGCGGTTCGCTTCGGTGCGCAGCCGCACCAGCAGTTCCGGAATCGGAATCCGCACCGGACATACTTCGCCGCAGGCGCCGCACAGGCTGGACGCAGTCACCAGGTCGGCGGTTTCCTCCAGTCCCAGCAAATGCGGCGAAATGATCTTGCCGATCGGGCCCGGATACGTAGTGCCGTAGGCGTGGCCGCCCACCCGCTCGTAGACCGGGCAATGATTCATGCAGGCGCCGCAACGGATGCATTGCAAAGTCGCGCGCAGCTGCTGGTCCGCAAAGGCCTGCGAGCGGCCGTTATCGAGCAGCACCACGTGCATCTCGCGCGGGCCATCCAGTTCGCCCACGCGGCGCGGGCCAGTGATCAGATTGAAATAAGTGGTGATGGCCTGGCCGGTCGCCGAGCGTGTCAGCAGGCTCGCAAGCGGCACAATATGTTCAAGCCTGGCGACCACCTTCTCAATGCCCATCAGGGCGATGTGCACGTCGGGCACCGTGGTCGACAGACGGCCATTGCCTTCGTTCTCCACCAGCCACAGCGTGCCGGTATCGGCGGCGGCGAAGTTGACGCCGGAGAGGCCGATGTCGGCGTCCGCGAACTTCCTGCGCAAGGCGCGGCGCCCGGCCAGGATCAGCGTGTCAACGTCTTCGGTATAGGGAGTTCCCGGCAGGTGGCGCTCGAACAAGGCGCCGATCTCGGCACGCGTCTTGTGCAATGCCGGCATGACGATATGCGACGGTTTTTCCTCGGCCAGCTGTACGATGTATTCGCCCATATCGGACTCGATGCAGCTGATCCCCCTTTCGGCCATGTAGTGGTTCAGCTCAACTTCTTCGCTCGCCATCGACTTGCCTTTGACGATACTGCGTGCACCGCGGCGTTGTGCAATGCCGTGGATGATGGCGTTTGCCTCGTCAGCATTGGCAGCCCAATGCACCTGAACGCCAAGCGCCTGCAGGTTCGCTTCGAATTGCACCAGCAAGTCGGGCAGGTTTGCCAGCGCGTGCTGGCGGACCGCCTCGCCCAAGTCGCGCAGCCGTTCCAGTTCATCCGCATCCGGGAACTGGCTGCTGCGCTTGGCCTGCAGGAAGTCCATTGCGCCGCGCATGCTGGCGCGAAGACCTTGGTCCTGCAGCGCTTCGTTGACGCGCTCGCGAAAATCGGCGGGCGAAACAAAATGCATGGGACGCGCATTCATGCTTGAGCCTCCAGGGAGTCGTCGACGATCACAACCCATAGCGCGGCAGGTCCGTGCGCGCCATATGCCAGGGTTTGCTGGATGTCCGATGTTTTTGACGGGCCCGATACCAGGACCAGGTTGGTCGGCATGCCAGCGCTCCATCCCTCGGCGTGCATGGCCGCATGCAGGTCAGCATGCAGCGTGCTCGCATACACCAGCGCCACGTGCAGGGGCGGTACAAGCGAAACGGTGCGCGGCGTGCCCGCATTGGGTGCGAGCACCAGCGTACCTGTCGCGGCAATGCCGGAACGGGCAAGCGTAAAGCCGGCATCCACACCGGAAAACAGAATGCCCTTCCACGCTTCCAGAGGCTGCGAGAACGGCAACGTTTGCACGTTTTGCGGCAACGCAACCGCAAGCGCTGCCCCTTCGGCAGTGGTGTGGTCCAGCAAGAGCCTCTGCACGCCCGCCTGCGCCAGCTTGTCCGCCATCAGCGCCGGCCAGGTCGCAGCGTCGCAACGCAGGACTTCCGTGCGCACCGAAGTCATGATGCGCTCCATCACCTCCGCACGCTGCGACGGCGAGGCGTTACGCAAGGCGCCGTGCGCATGAAGCTGGTTGATCCGTGCTTCCAGCGCGCGGCTATCCGGAGTTGGAGCCGGAGCCGCAGCGCGCAATGCGCCAAGGATGCTTTCGCGGGTACCCATGCTGCTCATTGGGCGCCCTCCTTTGCCGCCGCCTGGCCGTTGAGGCGCCGCCACAGGAAGCTGGCCATGTGCTCCACCTGCAGTGGCGCCCCCTGGCGCTGCGCTGCGTGTCCAATGTTGAGCAAGCAGCCGCAGTCGGCCGACACCAGGCGGGTGCAGCCCGTCGCACAAGCAGCCGCCAGCTTGTCGGCGACCATGGCGCCGGAGATGTCCGGGTGCTTGAGCGAAAAGGTGCCGCCGAAACCGCAGCACTCGGATTCACGTTCGTGCTCCACGCGCGTCACGCCTGGCAAGGCGTCCAGCAATGCCACGCCGTGTTCCCGCGTGCCCATTTCGCGCCGCGCGCCGCAGGAAGTATGCAGCACCACGCGCTCGTCTGCCTGCACGGGTTCAGCCGCGTAATCGACATGCAGTACGTGCAGCAGGAATTCGCTCAGCTCGTAGATTCGTCCCGCCAGCTCACGCGCCTTGCCGGCAGCTTGCGGATCGCCGGCGAACAGTTCGGGCCAGTGGTGACGCATCATCCCCGCGCAGGAACCGGAAGGAACGATGACCGGCCAAGGTTCCGGGAACAGGTCCAGTTGGGCAAGCACCACGGCGCGCGCCTGCTCGGGATTGCCGCTGCTGTAGGCAGGCTGGCCGCAGCAGCTCTGGCCGCGCGGATAGTGGACCGTCACGCCTTCATGTTCCAGCAGGCGCACCGCGTCCAGTCCCGCCTCAGGCATGAACAGGTCGATCACGCAGGTACCGAACAGGTACCCGTGCACATTGCGCTGGCCTGCCAGCGATGGATATTCTCGGGACTTCATGTCGCGTCTCCTCCGTTTTGCTTATTCCGTCGACAGGTCCCATAATTCCCGCATGCCGGCGACGCAGCAAACTGGTTGGACCAGCGCCGCCAAAGGAGATCATCAGGATGAAGACAAACGGGTTGGTAGAAGACGTGCAGCGCCAACTGGAGGTGGCGCTGCTGGACGGACGCTATCCGGCTAACTCCAAGCTTCCATCGGAGCGCATGCTCGCGGAACAGTTTTCGGTATCGCGCAATACGGTTCGCGAGGCGCTGCAAAGGATGGTGGCGCGCGGACTGTTGCGCAGCCGGCCCGGTGCCGGCGTGTACGTTGGAGATCAAATGCGCACCAGCACCTCGTCGCCATGGGCGCAGCTGGTGGTGGACCAGCCGGCCCTATTGAGCGACGTGCTTGAATTCCGGCGCGTACTGGAAGGGGCAACGGCCTATTACGCCGCGCTGCGCGGCACCGAAGAAGAATACGCCGGCATCCGTGAACTGCTGGCAGGCCTGGAAAAATCCCGCCTCGACGAACAGCAGGCGACCGAAGCGGCGCTCGACGCGCAGTTGCACGAAGCGATCGCGCTGGCATCGCACAACAGCATGTTCCTGCACCTGCATGCGAGCGTATTAGGGATTTTGCGCGAGCACATCACCTTGAACGGATCGAATTTGCGGGCACTGGATGCAGACGTTTCCAACCAGCTGTTGCAACAGCACCGCGCCATCTGCCAGGCGATTTGCGCCCGCAAACCGGAAGCGGCACGGACCGCAATGCAGGCGCATATCGACTATGTGGCTGGGCGGCTGGAAGAGGCTTGACTGGTCCTACCAGCAAAACCCAGGTTTACCGGATTTAGAAAAGCAAAAAGCCCGCTGGCACATGCCTAGCGGGCTTTTCTAATAAGAGCCTGACGATAACCTACTTTCACACTGGTTGCAGCACTATCATCGGCGCAAAGTCGTTTCACGGTCCTGTTCGGGATGGGAAGGGGTGGGACCGACTTGCTATGGTCATCAGGCATGACTTGTCAACAATCCGGGAAGAAGTAAAAGTGGGGTAGTGTTCTCAAACACGGTAAGTGCTACATAACCGTCAAGGTTATAGGGACAAGCCGTACGGGCAATTAGTATCAGTTAGCTTAATGCATTACTGCACTTCCACACCTGACCTATCAACGTCCTGGTCTCGAACGACCCTTCAAGGAGCTCAAGGCTCCGGGAAATCTCATCTTAAGGCAAGTTTCCCGCTTAGATGCTTTCAGCGGTTATCTCTTCCGAACTTAGCTACCCGGCAATGCCACTGGCGTGACAACCGGTACACCAGAGGTTCGTCCACTCCGGTCCTCTCGTACTAGGAGCAGCCCCCTTCAAATTTCCAACGCCCACGGCAGATAGGGACCAAACTGTCTCACGACGTTTTAAACCCAGCTCACGTACCACTTTAAATGGCGAACAGCCATACCCTTGGGACCGGCTACAGCCCCAGGATGTGATGAGCCGACATCGAGGTGCCAAACTCCCCCGTCGATATGAACTCTTGGGAGGAATCAGCCTGTTATCCCCAGAGTACCTTTTATCCGTTGAGCGATGGCCCTTCCATACAGAACCACCGGATCACTATGTCCTACTTTCGTACCTGCTCGACTTGTCGGTCTCGCAGTTAAGCACGCTTATGCCATTGCACTATTAGCACGATGTCCGACCGTACCTAGCGTACCTTCGAACTCCTCCGTTACACTTTGGGAGGAGACCGCCCCAGTCAAACTGCCTACCATGCA